>Ga0206126_10000001_pt1 | contig 481339 bp, 405 predicted proteins | sample Helgoland_Spring_5_FD_148621 | JGI IMG/M metagenome (GOLD analysis project Ga0206126, IMG submission 148621) | Pelagic subsurface seawater microbial communities from Kabeltonne, Helgoland, North Sea - Helgoland_Spring_Bloom_20160412_1 | ecosystem: Environmental > Aquatic > Marine > Epipelagic...
CTTCTAAATACTCAGTATCTATTAAAACTGTATAAAGACTTAAATTTATTTACAAGTTTAATAGCATGACAATTTTGTAATAAAACAGCAGAATCAGCACCCCTGTAGGTAGGCTTTAGTTGCTGATTCAAGTAGAGCTACAGCCCAGTGAACACGGGGACTTTGGTGGGCGGTGTTGGGCTAAAGACGGTGCAGCAAATAACCATTTGTTACTAACACCCCGCATAACCCCCTGTATTCACTATGCAGTTGCTAAAGCTGTTATAGCTTCAATTGTCTAACAAGACTTCCATAAGCCAATCACTTATTGTCGAATCAGAAGCGTCTTCAAAAAACCGAACCTGATTTAAGCTGCCCCCGAACAGCAGGGGCAGTTAGCAGAGCCGCTTACCATCACGGCTTCCGCCGCTTTAGCATTTTGCTCCGCCGATCTCCGTGTCGCGGTCGCAGCAGCGACGTTTGCCGGAGTCATCGGTTCTGGCTGAGTTCGCGCGAGAGATTGTCCAAAATAGCCTGTGAGAATTTTGTATTGGTGCATGCCGATGTCAGTCTCGACCCTGATAGTGTTGGCATCAAGCACTTGCACGCTGTTTAGTCGCTCGCCATTTTTAATAACTACGGTCTCGGCTGCGTTCGGCAGATTAGTGATTCTCCAAGAAGTATTTCGACCCGCTGCGCCGCGCTCGCCGGTGTAGGTGCGCAGGTGCAACACGCCGTTCTCTTTGTCGTTCCATGCCTGCTCCACGCCGAGCGAGGGATAGTCGACGCCTTCTAGGGTAGGGGCCGAATACTTGTCGAGATGTTTAACTTGAAACGCTTCAAGCCAGCTACCCTCCGCGATCTCGCTTATCATCTGTTGCGCGGTTGTCGTGCCCCGAGGATAGGGTTCGTTTTTGTTTGGCCACCAGCTAAAGCGGTCTCCCTGATCGCCAAAGAATGTTGGCGCCAGACTCTGCTCAGCCGCGGCATTGAGGCGTTCATACACCTTGTCGTCGCCGAGCGCTTTGGCCATTGCCTGACCCAAGGGATTAGGTGTTATTGCTTTCGACGGATCACGCCAGCCGCTGGCATTGGCTAGCGCCTCGTAGATCTTCGTCCCTATCTCCCGAGATTGAGGCAACAGATAGAACGCAGTACCGCCTCCACCGCCGCTCGCACCCGGCATATTGACCTTAAAATCTTCGATTGGATCGTAGTAGAACGTCATCCAATCGATTTCATTGCGCTCATTAATGCTCATATAGTTGTCTTTCATGAACTCTATCCAGTTCTCAAAGGCGCCGTGGGCGTTGGTCACACCGAGTTGATCGGATAAATAGATGCCAAGTCCGGCTGCTGAATTGCAGATTGGCCAAATCTTTGTGTTCTCGCAGTGGGGGCCTTCTGGATGCTCGGTGTATTGTCTATGCAGGTGCTCGACTATGCGAGGCTGAGTCCATTGGAAGTGCTCGTTCTCGTAGCCGGCTATCTCCCAGGGACGCTCCCATTTTTCGTCACCAGAGACGTATTTGTAGATGGAAAGCACTAGATTCAGCCATCCCCGGAAAAAGAGATTCCCATCAGAGCCGATCGGGTCGGCCTGCAACCCCCAGGGCTCGACTCCATTCGCAGTCCAGCCAGGGGCGTCGTAGTTGCCTCTAACTCGGTCAGGCCAAAGCTGCGACCCAGGCGCGTTAAAATAGTCATATTGGTCGCGGTAAGGGCTAGGTCCAATGAATGTATTCCAGTCTATCGCTGCCCAATAAGAGGTGTGGCGCGTCGCCAACTCATCCATGATCCGGGTATAAACCTCGCGCCACGCGGGAGTTTGATCTGCCATAAGTAGAATCGGATAACTGGAGTCTGCTAGATCGAAACGAGGGTAGCTTTGCATCGGCGGATAGGCGTACTGATCCCACCAGGGGTGAGGGCCTAAGCCATCGTCTGACCAGTCGATCTCCTCGCGCGGAATTTTGATTCCCCAGGGGAGCTCAGTATTGGAGCTATAGCTCCAATCATCCGGAGTAGTTGCCTTTTGCCAAATAAACCGAAGCCAGCCCTTTGCTCGATCATTGTGCTTAGGATGAAGCAGACTGTCGACCTCATGTGTCGCAACTGCAGAGGTCTGAGCATTCAGAGCTCCCATGCCGAGAGAGGCAGCGCCAGAGATAATTGCCGCATCTTTAAGAAACTTGCGTCTAGGTTTGTGCTGAATTTTTCGCATGTTGCTGCCTCTAATAAAAGCCAGTCAAATACTATTTTATAAAGCCGAGTAGAAAGCTGTGAATATGACTATTGGCAGCTGTTCGCGCGACTCAAGTCATTTCGCTTATTTTAAGGATGTCCAGACTTACATTCTGTCTAGACCTTACTACATAGGAGAATCTTTTATTCAAGAAATCTTATATCTAAGTATAGCTGTCATTTATCGCTATAAAAACCCCGAATCAACTACCCTGTAGGTAGGCCTTAGTTACTGATTCAGAGAGTGCTGCAGCCCAGTGAATACGGGGGCTGTGGAGGGCTGTGTTGGGCTATCGAGGGGTAGGGCTGGTGGTGGCAATAATAGGCTTAATAGGTTCCTCCGCACACACACTCTTTCTAACTTTTAGAAACTAAAAAGCATGCGCGAATCAACACCAACCAACACCACTAGGCGCATCAACACTCTGCAACAAATAACGCTGCTTTATTTTTATGTCGACGGGCGAGCCATACCTGTCTGACACGATATAAGTAAAGGGTCAGTTCTGTAGTACTTTAATTTGTCCGCTGCTCAAATTTAGCAGATTACTGCTTTAGCTTTTCGGCTTCTCCTAATAATTCCAACGCATATTTGAATGGTGGAAAACTTACCATTGGATCAGGTAAGTCTTTTGAGTTAGCACGAAAATTTTCTACTTCAGCAACAAATTCTGGCGCATAGGTCATAGTTCTCGAATCTTCCCACCACTCACTAGTTCCTTTTGAAGAAAGGAATATAGCTGTACCCGTCATAAAGGCATCGTAAACGCTAATAGGTATTAATTTTCCCCTGCCCATATAAAATATTTGTTCGCAAATATGAAAATGATGATGTCTAACAGTATCAAACTCTAGTTTTTCTTCCGGTGATAGCGAAGAGAAATCAAGTGATCCTCGTGCCAAAATTAATGAGGTTTCGGGGTTTTTAAGCAGAGAATACCATTCAGAAAGTTGCTTGCTTATTTCGCGGTGGCTATTTGACATCGCGATTTTATTATTCGCGCGAAGTTCAAAAGCCAAATACAGAAGCGTTAAAAAAACTCCTACTGTCTCAATTGAAACACTCATATCATTCCTTTAATTTTCAAGAGATTCTATTCTTTGTCTATTTTCAACTACCCAATCGTTTAATGATACTCCGTGATAGAGAAGCGCAAGAAGTGTTAAACCGAAGATGATATTGAAGGCCGCTTGTTTTCTCATGCCCGCTCCTAAATATTACTCGTATAATTTTTCCCGACTTAAAACAACCGAGCCTTATCTTTTCGAAATGATTGTCATATCTGATTTGCTGTTAATACTAACCCCAATCAACACCACTAGGCGCATCAATGCTCTGCAACAAATAGCGCTGCTTTATTTTTATATCGGCGGGCGAGCCGTATCTGTCTGACACGCTGCTTGCCTATGGACTAATCTAAATTATTAGATGGAGGAACCTCAAAAGACCGTAGCACCATTCCTTCAATGTCCTCAAGCGTACGTTTCAGTGATCCAATCGTACCCTGCACATAACCCGCGGTTACACCTGATTTTGCGTGGTTAAGCACTGCTGATATTTTTGCTAAATCATAACCAAGTTCAGATGCAATGGTCGCGACGGTTCTCCTTAGATCATGTGGCGTAAACGCGACTCCTGATTCTTCAACAACACGCTGAACTGTCCTGCTCATAGAAGCATGCTTACTACTATCTTGAGGCGATGGAAACACCCATTCTGAAGACTCCCCGACCAACGTTGAACGAGTCTTAAAAAGACTCTCTGTCGATGTAGTCATAGGAAGAGTATGGTCAGTGTGATTCTTTGTATTCTCAGCCTTGAACCACCCTTCTTTGAAGTTGATGTTAGACCACCTTAAAGTCTTCGCTTCATCGACTCGTAGCCCAGTCAAAAGCAGAAGCATCACAAAGTCAGCATCAGAGCGCGTGATCGACCCTGAATATTGATGGTGGGCGGTTTTTGTGAGGCATTCTAGGAGTTCAGCCCTCGGAGATTCGTCTAAAAAACTATCTCGAGGCTTGAGCACGGAACGTACTTTTTTATCTTTCAGAACATTGCAAGGATTAGCCCTAAGAATCGGCTCGCCGCCAACTTCGTCGTTCATAAAGCTATTAGTTACAGTCTGAAGGTAACGAAATGCTTTTTGTGCTTCACCCTGCCCATCAGCGCTTTTATACCGCCTAGTGGGCAGACCAAGATTAGCTCTTTTCTTTTGTGTGTTGTTGCGCCTATTTGCCACGCGAGTTTTTATCTCAGCGAAGCGTCCAAGAACATCACCCCGTGTTATGAGTCGAATAGGTCTATCTAACCAATCACTAAAATTGCGTTGAAACATGCTGATCATGTCTTGTCGAGACTTAGGCTTGTAATCTTTTAATGCGAGGCATTCGTCGAGGGCTTGCCGAAGAGTGATGCTTCGCGCCATCTCAAGCTGCGTTACTTTGCGCTCTTCGATGATTCGTTGTTGACGCTGAGCATTAGGGTTTATACCGGCAGCCAAATCTGCAAGTACCTTCCGAGCTAAACTACGGGCTTGAGACACGCCTATAACGTCACATCTCCCTAGCTTTATGCTCCTTGGGTTACCTCCTTTCTGCCGCGCTTTTACATACCAATCGTCTGTAAGCGCGCGCCTCCGCCGATACAAACCACTTAGCATTGTGTCTTTAACCCATTCATTATTCATTCTAGACTACACCTAGACTACACATTTACTGCTAGGCTATAGTATTTACTCATTTAAATACAATAATATGCGCCAAATTTACAGGCCTTCTATTATTGATAAAAGGACTCATAATCCGTTTGTCCCAGGTTCGAGTCCTGGTGGGCCCACCATTTAATTCAGATGCCTCACTGATCCTTAGCCAGTCTCACCATCCTCTCCACATCGCCAAGTAACTCTTTGGCATCAAAAACAATACCGTCCTTGATAGTGTAGTTCACGCCCCCGATGCGCGTGAGCTCGCCGCTGTCCCGATCAAGAAACATATGCCCTGTGCCATAGAGCACCTTGAAGTTAGCTACTGGATTCTCGTCTAGCAAGACGATGTCTGCTTTCTTACCAGGAATGATAGAGCCTATCTCATCCTCCATACCTAAGAGCTCGGCGCCGTTGAGCGTTGCCGACTGAATGACTTCCAAGGGATGAAATCCTGCCTCCTGCAGCAGCTCTAATTCGCGAATGTAAGCGAAGCCGAAGAGCTTGAAGATAAACCCTGCGTCCGATCCGGTTACGACGCGGCCGCCTGAGTTCTTGTAGTCGTTTACGAAGTCCATCCAGATGCGGAAGCTTTCTCGCCACGCTATCTCGTCCGCCGTGGTCCAGTCGAAGTGATAGGAGCCATGCAGGGCGGGGTCGGGCATGAAGAAGGTTTGCAGTGCGGGCAGCGTATAGGTCTCGTGCCATTCGGCATCTCGCGCTCGCATTACATCCCTATTCGCTTCGTAGATTGTAAACGTGGGCACCAAGGTAAAATCTAGGCCGATCAACTCATCTCGGACCGCATTCCACTTGTCGCTACCGGCTGCCGCCGCCTGCTGCCAGAGGCGTCCGGCCTGACCGAATCGCCACTGCTCATCGGAATAATTGTAATCGACGGGGTAGTCCTGAATCGTGCGATCGGTAAACAGCGACTCCGGCAGGCCATACCAGTGTTCCATGCTGTCCAGCCCCATGCGGGCGCTGTCCAGGACATTGGTTGAGTACACTGAGGTTTGATCGTGATGGTTGGAGGTGCCCATGCCAAGCTCGGCGGTGGTTCTGTAGATTGCTTCGGTTGCTGCTCGGGTCGCACCTCGCAGTTTGACGCCATCGGCGCCGCGGCGGTGCACCTCACGCACCCATGCTTCCGCTCCTTCGGCGGTGGTCACGCTGCCGCCGGGGAACATGGAGTGCACGATCATCCGTGGCGCAGTGATCTCACCCGCCTCGCTGCGCTCTCGGTGAGCGATTGTCCAGTCCAGCCCCATAGTCGCGCCAACCTCGCGCACCGTAGTAATGCCGTGTGCGAGCCAGAGCTTAAATACGTACTCAGGCGGCGTGATGGGGCCTGTTAAGCCCTGCCCAGGAGTGCCGATGTGGGTGTGAGCGTCGATGAAGCCCGGCAGCGCGTACATGCCATTGCCGTCGATGATTTCCGCGCCAGCGATATCCGGAGCCGATGCAGCGATCGATTCGATTCGATCTCCTGACACAACGATCGACACTGGGCCGCGGGGCGGTGCCCCCTCGCCATTGATGAGCATTACGTCCTTGATAATGAGAGTGTCGAATGGGCCTTCACCCCTGACTCGATCGCGAGCAGGCGCAGGAATAGGAATGCCACCTCTGATAGTGTTGGCAGCTCTCTCCTCACCCGGCAATACTTCGCCAAGATCTTGCGCGTAGGCTCCGTAGCCAACGAAGAATAGCAAGGCTAGTGAGAGTGACACCGATCTTAACGGACAGAAAGTCGGAGAATTCCGCATGCTTTGTCTACCTATTTAGCGTGTTGTTGATACTTGCGTATGCCCAAATGAATCTGCGTTTGTATCCACGCAGACGATTCGATTGAGCCTAAAGAATAACCGCCCACAGAGTGATTGACCGGCTAACTCAGTGAGCGGCCCCTCAGCGCGGAGCCGCTATCACCTGCCGCTGAAAATCCAAACCCTCCACGCCGACACGCACCACATCCCCTGGCTGTAGATAGCTCGGCGGCACCATGCCATCACCCACTCCTGCGGGCGTGCCCGTAAAGATTAGGTCGCCCGGGTAGAGAGTCATGAACTGGCTCAGGTGACTCACGATCTCCTTTACGCCGAAGACCATGTCGGCGGTATTGCCCTGCTGACGCATCTCACCGTTCACCTCAGACCAGATGGAGAGGTTCTGCACGTCGTCGACGTGGTCTCGAGTCACTAGGTAGGGTCCCACTGGCGCGAAGGTGTCGGCGCTCTTGCCCTTGGTAAACTGACCTCCGCGCTCACGCTGAAAGGCGCGCTCGGACACATCGTGGCCGACGGTATAGCCAGCGATGTAGTCGAAGACGTCCTCTTCGGAGAGGTATTGTGCGCGGCGTCCAATAACGATGACTAACTCTGATTCGTAGTCGAGCTTATGGGCGTTACGCGGCTGAATCACGCTGTCGAACGGCCCCGTTAGCGCCGAGGTGGCCTTCATAAAGACCAAGGGCTCCGTGGGCAGCTCCACCGCCATCTCCGCGGCGTGATTCACATAGTTGAATCCGATAGCGATGATCTTGCCAGCACCCATAACGGGCACCCCTATTCTCGGATCACCTCCCACCAGTGGCAGTTCGCTAAGGGGAATCTGTGCGATCTCCTCCAGTGCCGCGTCGGAGAGAGTTTCAGGGCCTATGTCGTCGATATGGGCCGAAAGGTCATGAATCCGTCCCTGTGCGTCGAGCAGGCCAGGTTTCTCCTCTCCCTCTGGTCCGAAGCGAAGCAGCTTCAACTCAACGGCATTGAGAGCGCCGCTGAATGTGAGAAGCGCATAGGCTGCAACTGCTGCCGCAAGCTTGTTTTTGAACATAATGAACTCCGTTACTGACACTCGTTTGCTGAGCACGAGGACTCGATAAAGAGGAGTCTCGAAAGTCTTAAGCTGTTTCTTTCTATCGCGCTCTATCGCGCTCTTTCTCGCCCTGCCCTTGCAGCGACGCACTAACGTTATCTTGCTTAAAGAGCTATTTCAATCGACGGATCTCGCTAAGAAGAATGGGCAACCACTCTTCATCGTCGCTTCGAGATGTTTGCAGATTGCTCCAAGATTTCACCTACACAGAACTCATGGAGGGTTTGCATCGCTCTCCGCCCGCCTCGCACCTGCAAGTATTCCACCCAGCGCATAGTTGCCTTCGTGGCAGGCAAACTCATACAGCACGTCCACTTCTGGGCGCTGGCGGAACGCGAGTTCAGCGGTCCATGGCTGACTGTAGACTGCGGGATCGACCATCGTGAATTGATAGTCGATCTGCTCTGCACTTCTGCGGGTAAAGCGTTCGATGACGACAAGGTCTGAACTGGAACCGTAGTGGTTTTGCTGCGGGTGGAGGTTTCGCGTCTCCACAACTAGGGTGTCGTCTTCCCAGTATCCAACCGAATCCCCCATCCACTGATTCATTACCGTCGGATGGTGCTCATCGCGAAGCCTAATGATCCGCGCGTCATGAATCATCTCAGCCAGTATGACGACGTAGTCTTTAGTTTGAACGATCTGATAGTTGTTGTTGTAGATGACGGGCATCATCGGCGGACCCGCGCTGGAATTCGAGGTGCGGAAATCCCAAAACAATAAGCAGCGCTCGCCTATAGTTTGCAGTTCGGGCCCATCAAAAGGTTCTACAAGCGGTTGCTGTAACCACCGCTGCAGCTGTGTCGCACTGCGTTCGGCAACTGGTAGCAAAGGAATCTTGCCGTCAGGAGGATCAATGATCATCGACGTCCGGTACTCGCCGTTGATTTGTACAATGCTATTACCGCGATCAAGCCAGAAGGAATTGTAGCCGGCCGCAGTATTGCCATCGGTTGGCGGAGAGCGATCTGGATCGCTCGCCCTATCAGCTTCGATTTGTCGGTCTCGCGAGCGTGACTCTCGTGCAAGTGCCTCCTCATCTGTAAAAGCTTGTTGCTCCCCCAACGCCGCATCACGCTCCAATCTAGTCTGGGTCGCATTACTCCAAATACCCTGAAGATCGGGATCTCCAAACTCTGTTCTCGGCATTTCCCATTCTTGCGCGTAAGTCGACACAGTAAAAACCGCGGCCATAACAATTGCAGCTGAGCCATAGAAACTAACTTTATTCATACTATGCTCTCGAGAACAGGCGATCCCTAAACCTCAGGGAGTACAGCTTATTTCGCGCCTACTATTAATGGACAGAAACAATGGGCAGAAACAACGGATAGAAACAATGCATAAAAAGTTGAGATTGTAATTACGTAATCGCTAAGAGACATGGGTAACTAGTCACCGGGCCTATAGGCCCGCCTCGTATTTGCAATCACATCATCCCAATGAAACCAAGCCGGTTTGAAACGCTTTTCCGACAAAAGTCTCGCCTGATCAAAAAAGTGTGGTGATTCAGGATTGTGGCTCTGCCCATAGTGTAAAAAGCTCGCGGCCTTCACGCCATCCGGATGAAACTCATAAACCGCCTTATAAGACGATCCGGTCGTTGCATACTCAAATTTCCGATTAGGATCGTCCGTCGGTGAGGTATGATAAATAGTGAATGCAACACCTAGCGGACCGCGCACACCGGCCACGCCCAAACTTGGCTCACGATCATCGAACGGAACACTGCCAGAGCTTGCATAGGGCGCGTGCCGTTGAAGCCGGTGCACGTCGCCGTAGGCGACCTGCCAAGTGCCATAGCGATCCTCTAGAGTCTTCGCTGCGCGTGCTAGCGCTCGAAATCGCGCTGGGATATTTGCTACGAATTCCTCTTTCAAGGTTTCAACCGGATAACCTCTCCCGTAAAGCTCCTCGTACCAAGCAACGGCGAGAGTTGTTTGAGTCGATTCAAGAGAGCTACGGTAATCCCAATCAAGGAGGTGTTCGAGGTAGGGTCTTACGTCGTTAGCCAGTGCTGGATGAGTCTGCTGTATCAATTCGAAGCGGCGCTGATAACGCGGCAGTTCCGTCATCGGCCAGTAAAGCGTGGTGTCAAACGCCATCTTCTGCCACTTCTCGAACGTCACATCGCGAGCCTGACGCAGCAACCAACGGGACATTTGCGCGCGGCGCTTATCATCAGTCGCATCCTCTACCATGTAGGCTGGGAAATCTAACATCGACGGATTCCCATCATCAGTTGTTGTGAAGGGGGTCGAATTGGTGTTCTGCATAAAGCCAGAAACAGGATTCAACACCTGCGGTAGCTCTTCAATAGGGTGAAATTCGCCCCACTCCAATTCAGGGTCAGAGCCGTCGACGGGTTTCGTCCAATCAATCCCAGTTTTTCGTTTCGCGACCGTGCCGTTGTAAAGATAGAAAATATTGCCATCGGCATCGGCATACATGGTGTTAAATGTCTGCAGCTGGAGGCTCGATGCTGCCGTGTACCACTCCGTGAAATTCGTCGCGCGGGCTTGGGCAAGCGACTGCACCATACGCGAACCGTCGTAAAGTCGCGGTACTTTTATAGCAAAAAAATGCGTCTCGTCTTCTTGTTTGGTTATCGGACCATGATGACTCTTGCGCAGCTGATAAAGCCGCGGCTGGGTTTCGCCCTTCACAGTCAGCTCAATCTCCCATGACTCTGCGCGCCGCCAATCGTCGGCATAACGATACAGATCAGGATCGCTTGGATGATCAAAGGTCAGTCGATATACGTCCGATATATCCGCTTCGTTGACCGTATAGGCCCACCCGAGATAATTGTTAAAACCGGCGGTTGGAAACGGTGAACCTGGATACATCGCTCCGGAAAAATCCCAACCTGAATCGCTTTTCACATGCATCTCGGTAAACATGCCTGAGCCATACCAAGGTTGATGAGGATTAATGAACAGCATCGCAGTGCCGTCGCGAGTGCGGTCGGGCCCGATTGCCCATTGATTCGAGCCTAGCGATGCAAGCTCTTCGGCTTCCAGCTGCGTGACTTCGCGGGACGGCGCATGCGCCGCACCCAGTAAGCGCGGCAGTATCATATAGCGCTCGAAAGCCAGCACGTGCCACGGTTCCATTCGGGTAATGAGCCGCGGAGTGACGCCCGGATTATGCTCAAGAAAAAAGTTATAGCCGTCGGCAAACGCGCGAGCAAGCGTTTGTATTTCTAACGGGAGAGAGGAGAAGTCGCGCTGCGAACTTCCAACGATGTCAAAAAGCGCGACATCGACATCACTTTCGACGCCAGAATCACCGACGATTTCGGCGTAGCGCCCAAGCGCCTTTATATATGTGTCCTCGAGCTGCCAGAAGTGATCTTCACTCTGCGCCCAGGCTGAGCCGAACACAACCGCCGCATCGGATTCGCCGCGGATATGTGGCACACCCCATTGATCACGGTGAATAACGACCTGCTCTGCCAGCGACGAGGCATAGGCCGGACTGGCCAAAATAAATAAGGCTAACAGACTGCCAAATAACTCGAAGAATTGTCGTGATCGCATTTGGTGAACACCTCTGAAGTAGGAGCAATAACCATATCTCTAGACTCGATAGTTGTCGAGATCAAAGCGTACGTCTCGCTAGCCTCCCTTAAAATAACGAGCAGCGCTAGATACAGATAGCACGCTCGCTGATATCATCTCGCTAATTAAAGACTATTCTAGCTAAGCCCAGATTAGTTGTGCCATGAGACGAATACCAGCAGTTCGATGAGCTAACCTGCTAGTCACTCGAATGATCTTGAAACATTAAGCAAGTAGTTGACTCGTTCACAGAATATAAACACGGAGAATAGGTTGAGCACTATATTGATGCTTAAAGTGACCGGTCAGGATCAGATAGGTTTGACCGCCATACTTAGCCAAATTTTAGCCGATTCAAAAGTTACACTTTTAGACATCGGACAATCTGTAATTCACGACCAAGTGTCGTTAGGCATGCTGGTTCAGCTCCCTGAAGGAGCAGATAATGCAGACCTGTTAAAGGAATTGCTGTATCAAGCACATCAGAGAAATATACATTTACGCTTCACAGCTGTTAGCGATGAATCTTATGCCGATTGGGTTGCGCAGCAAGGTAAAGATCGTTTTGTACTGACTCTGCTGGCACGGCGTATATCAGCGGAGCATCTCGCCCATGTTTCACGCGCAGTGTCCGAACAAGGATTAAATATACAATATATAACGCGACTCACTGGGCGCGTATCGCAGTCAGTCGATTTAAAAAATGATAAAGCCTGCATCGAATTAACGCTTCGGGGTAAACCTCAAAGCATGGACGAACTACGCAAACGGTTTTTAAAAATTAGTTCTGAGCTAGATGTTGATGTTGGGTTTCAAGCTGATACGGTTTACCTCCGTAACAGGCGTTTGGTTTGTTTTGATATGGATTCGACTCTGATTGAAGCCGAAGTGATAGATGAGCTGGCTAAAGCTGCTGGTGTGGGCGAGCAGGTTGCCCAAATCACTAACGAAGCGATGGAAGGTAGGCTAGACTTTCAGCAAAGTTTCAGACAACGTGTGGCTTTATTAAAGGGTTTAGATGAATCGGTATTAGCCGACATTGCTCAGAATTTGCCCATTACAGAAGGCGCAGAGCGATTAATAAGAACGCTAAAAGCTAACGGCTACAAAACTGCTATTCTTTCTGGTGGTTTCAGCTATTTTGGCAAGTACTTGCAGGATAAGCTAAGCATTGATTATGTGTTTGCAAATGAACTACACATCGTTGATGGCGTAGTTACCGGCGAAGTGCGAGGCGACATAGTCGACGGGGCCATGAAAGCTACGTTGCTTAAAAGATTAGCGCAGCAAGAAGGTATTCAACTAGAACAAACAATAGCAGTGGGTGACGGTGCAAATGACCTACCTATGTTATCCGAAGCGGGTTTAGGCATCGCGTTTCGGGCAAAGTCGATTGTTAAAGAAAATGCCAAACATTCGATCTCAACATTAGGACTAGATGGCGTTTTATATTTCTTGGGTTTTCGAGATCAGGATATTCATAGTGAGGCCTTCCTTTAATCTGTAGCTCGCAGGCATGCTAAAACCCAACTCTAAAGGAAGCCCGATGCCCTTAGAAAATTGGCCCCCGGCCCTTCGTTCAGCACTATTCCGCCTCCTTGGAATTCACTGGGCGCAGGGTCTTCTTAAAAACCTTTCTACCGATCAACCCTCAAAGCGCGTGCTTCTCGAGAGAATTTTCGAGCGAAACAACTTCGACATTAAGGTTTCTGGCACCGAAAAAATCCCCCAAGGACGAGGCTGCCTTTTCGCCAGCAATCACCCTCACGGGCTGTTCGACGGTCTCGCAGGAATATGGCTTGGGTGTAAATACGGTCATGACGCGCGCGCAATGGGGCGGCATTTTCTCGGCGTCTTCGAGCCTATCCGCGACTGGTTTTTGCTAGTAGCGGTTGACGAAAAGCGCAGGGGCAAAGCAAGCAAGCAGGTCGTAGAGCAAGCGTCGCAGTTTATCGCTGACGGCGGGAGCCTCGTCATCACCCCCGCCGCTCGCGTCGGTGTCTCACGTCCTCTTTGGACACCCGCCCGGGATCTGCCTTGGAAGCCCGGCGTAGTTCGCTTTAGCCAAAAAGCACAAGCGCCGATCGTGCTGGTAGCAATAGAGATGAACCATTCCATTATCAGACAAGTCGGCCAATCGATGCACGGTGTGATCCGCGCGCTGATGCAGGTGTGGGCCTATCGATTCGGTCGTACGCAGAAACTGCATATGCGGGTGCTAGACGTCGTCTATCCAGAGCAACTGCCTGAGGGTACAGCCCAACAACAAGCTAAATGGCTACAAGCCTATTTCGAAAAACTCATTGCGACGCCTGAGTGAACAATCACCCGTAAGCGCTTGCCGTCGTATCGACTGATCGCGACCAGAAAAGCGACAGGGCCAATCCACTCACTAAATGCCATACACCCCAGAACGCGGTGATGATCATCATTCCACCTAGCTCAGGAAAGAAGTTGAAGACGATAATCAGCCCCAAACCTGAGTTTTGTATACCGACTTCGAGAGTTACCGCTTTAATTTGACTACGATCCAGTCCCGCTGCTTTTGCAAAAAAATAACCAATCAGAAGCGCTATCGCGTTGTGCAGAATCACCAATCCAACGAAGTATTGCGCATATCGCAGAAAGAGCTCGCCGTTGGCGCTGAATGCAATTGCAACAAACGAAAAGAACAGTAACAAAGCGAGCCAGCGAAACGGCTTGTCTGCTTTTTTAATCCACGTTGGATTGCGGTTGCCAATTAGCGCGCCGAGGATCAGCGGCACTATTAGCACTAGGAATATCAGCCGCATGACTTCGGTTGGTTCGACGGCGATAGATGCAAGAAGCGCGCTCGTCTTGGGATTCAGTCCTGCGTAGAACGCAAAGTTGAGCGGCGTAAAAACTAGCGATGCCAATGTAGAGGCGCCAGTCATCGAGATAGAGGTGGCGAGGTTCCCCCTTGCTAACCACGTCATAATATTAGAAAAGCTCCCGCCAGGGCAGGAGGAAACAAGTATCATGCCCAGCGCCACCGAGGCATCGACAGATAGCATTATTGTCAGAAGAAACGTAACCAGCGGCAGGAGTACAAATTGACTCGCTAGCCCGACTGCCAGCGCTTTAGGTGCGTCAGCGATCGCTCGGAAATCCGACCACTTCACCGAGAGCGAAGCCCCAAACATCATTAGCGCTAGCAGTAAATTGAGTAGTACAAAGGACTCTGCGTTAAAGTTAATCTGAAGGGCGTCTAGCAAAACTTTAACCTCGTGTTATTACTATTTATTCGGTCGACCAGTGCAACTCAATCGGCCAAACTATAAGCAATCACATAGCCACCCGGCACGTCACCTGCCTCGGCATCCTCATCAACGGCATTTTCGAGCTGCAGAGCACCGCCGCCATCTGCGACGGTAACGATGACATATTGCTTACCAGTAGTTGGGCTCACATAGCTCATGGGCGTGCCCGTAGACGAACCTGGCAGACTGTCGGTCCACACCTCTTCACCGGTTAACACATCAATCGCACGCGCGGTGCTGTCAACGACGCCCGCATTAAAGATGACACCGCCGCCGGTAACGATCGAGCCTGCGTTGTAGAACATGCCCATAGGCAGAGGCAGACGGCTAGGAATGCCCAAAGGCCCCTGCTCTTTCGCTGTACCTAATGGTCGTCGCCATAGAAGCTCTTTTGAGGCGAGGTCGACTACCGCCATCTCGCCGTAAGGCGGCTCGATGCAGGGCGCGAAGATTGGCGAGAGGAAGAAGAAAGAGTAGACCGCGTAAGGGGTACCCGCCTGCGCACCGCCGATACCGAATACTTCGTTTTCCTTCACTTCGTCTCTAGGAATTAGGCGCACAACCGACGGGTTGTTCATGGTGTTGACCACCATTAGGTTATTCACCTCATCGACCGCCACACTCCCCCAGTTCATGCCACCAGCAACGCCCGGGTAGTAAAGCGAACCATAGCCTGTAGTGGGCGGCGTTAATGGGCCTTCATAACGCATGCGCTTAAACTGGAGTCTGCAGGCAGCCTGATCGAATGGCGTAATGCCCCACATGTCCGCCTCGGTAAGACGCTTAGCGAACGACGGCATACCCACCGAGAACGGCTGCGTTGGGCTCGTGAAATCTTCAGGAATGTCAGTTTGCGGCGTAGGCAGTTCGGCGACTTCGGCGAGCGGCTCGCCAGTCTCTCTGTCGAGCAAGAACAGCTCCGCACGCTTAGTAGGCACAACTACTGCTTTGCGAATTACCCCGTCAACGGGGATGTCGACAAGCGTCGGCTGCGACGGCACGTCATAGTCCCAGATGTCATGATGCGTGGTTTGAAAGCTCCAACGAACACGACCCGTGCGCGCGTCTAGCGCCACGATCGAACTTGCGTATTTGTCCATCGCTTCGGTGCGGTGGCCGCCAAAATAGTCTGGCGTGCCATTGCCTGTCGGCACATAGATCAGCCCGAGTTCTTCGTCGGCACTTGTTAGACTCCACACGTTTGGCGTGCCGCGCGTGTAATTTTCGCCTGGCTCGGGTAGGCCGGTTCGATCTTCGCGCCCCATGTCCCAAGCCCACACCAGTTCACCGGTCTGAGGATTAAATCCGCGTACGACACCCGAGGGCTCCTCGGTCATTTGGTTATCGAGCACCCAGCCGCCCAGCACCAACACATCGTTTGAGATAGTCGGCGGGGAGGTGACGAAATAAAAGCCCGGAATCACTTCACCCATGCCGGCTAGGAGGCTGATCTGGCCATCAACGCCAAAATCACTGCACGGAATGCCCGTATTCTTATCAACCGCAATAAGTCGCGCATCGGTAGTTGCGGTGAGAATGCGTTCGGCACACTCGGTCTCGGGGTCCGCCTCCGGGCTTTCGTAATAAGTCACGCCGCGGCAGGTATCCCAGAAGCCAATCTTCGGTGACTGGAGCTTAGGGTCGAAACGCCAGCGCTCTTCTCCTGTGTCCGGATCTAGCGCCAAGATGATGTTTTGGCCGGTACACAAAAAGAGGCCATCATCGATCTGAATCGGCGTGCCCTTGAACGCCCCAGGCACCCCAGTGCGAATCTCCCACGAACGCTCTAACTGGCCGATATTGTCCAGATTGATCTGCGAGCTTGCCGCATAGCGCGTGCCAGACTTGGAGGAGCCGTAATTAGCCCAGTCGCCTGTCGCGTTATTTACAGTGCCGGTTCCAAGCGCCGTCGGCGTACCGACCTCGTAGCCGCCGCTGAAAAGCAGCGCAACACCTAGCACTGCCATACCGGCTGCTGCCGATTGCGTTGCCTTTAGCGAAAATAAGGGCGCAGGCTCTGCCTGTAATAGCCCCCTGCGAACTCTGGGCAAGAGAAACCAGAGACCCAGAACGCTGAACATGGCGACACGCGGCATGAGAGCCCATGCATCCAACCCTGATTCGTAAAGCGCCCATAAATAGGTGAACAGCAAGAACGCACCATAAAGCGATGCGCCACGTCTGTCGCCGCGAAACAGAAGTACTCCGGTAACAACAAGCACGACGCCCGCAAAGGCGTAGTAGAGCGAGCCACCGGCTGTTACGAGCAAGACGCCCATCCACAACAACAGCGCACCAACAAGACCAATAACGAGCGAAAGGAGTCGTGGTTTAGGATACTGGGAAGAATTATTCAAGGCGTGCTCCTAAGCATGTGCAATTATTTAGAGAAGACAGCAGCAATCGTGCACTCACTTTGTTTTTGGGATTAATTAGCTGCGAGCAAAGAATAATATGTATAGACGCCCGATGGAACCGATTATAGAAGAGTAAGAGCGACTGTGCTCCAAGCACCTGAGCACGATCAAAGAGAATTCCTAATTTCTTATTGAAGCACTCGTTCAATTGCTTGGGAAAGGTTAGGATGGCCCTCCTTTCGGCTATGACAAAGATTCACATGAACCTACTTCATCTCTCCGACATGCACTTCGGACCTCGCCACTGGCTAGGGAACAATAAAAAATTATTAGAGAAAATTAACAGCTACGATGTTGATATTGTTCTGAATACCGGAGATAGCACGACAGATGCGTTAGAAAGTGAGTTCGAGGAAGCTGGCCAATTTCTCCAGGGAATAGATTGCACAAATGTCATCTCGATACCGGGAAATCACGATAAGCGCAATATGCGCAGTGCTGACTATTTCCGCCAGTATATTGATAATGTCGAAGTAATCCGTCCGCTTAATCGCGACAATTGCCGAAAGCACCACCTTTACCTAGATAGCCACACCACAGGCATAAGTGATCATTTTACAGATATCAACTTCCTTAAAAAAATTAAAGTCAACTCAGAAGCTATTTTATTGGTATGCCTTGATTCGAATGAACTCTATAAAGACACAGGGTTTGTAGACAAAGAAATATTGAAGGCTGTGTCAGAAAGAATTCGTTCTGAGGCATATGACAGAATAGTGCTACTCAATCATCATTCCATCTTGGACACAGATTCAGACCCTCTCTTCAATTCTAAAATAGTTATCGAATTCGTACGCGAACACAAAATAAACCATGTGTTTTGCGGTCACACTCATCAGCTATCGATTATGAAATCGACAGATTTGTACCACGGCCATTCATTTGTACAGTACAAAAATGGCTCGCTCTCCAGCGCCAATACGCCCAACGACACCAACATGTTTATTTTCTATAGCGATTTCGGAACCGAAACAATGAAAATCCATATCATTCGCTCTGAAATAAAGGGAGGAGATCTGAATTTTCGAGAAGAAATAGTCGCCCTCTAATCAACTCCTTTTTTGGAAAAAAATGAACAATAAACAATCGGATAATCCAATCGTTGCGACTAAATTAATTCTTAGTATTTGCTTTGGATACGGACTATTAATGTTATGCAGGACGGTGGTGGGCGTAGCTGGGCCAGCCATGCTCGCAGACCCAACGCTTAATATCGACACCGCCACGTTCGGCGCAATTCTAGGATGGGGCACTGCTGGCAATCTAATGGGGAAGGTCACAACAGGAGCGCTAGCAGATAAAATTGGTGGTAGTAAAATATTTATCTCAGCAATATTTTTTGCTGCAATCGCCACATTCATCTTTGGCACTCTATCTACCAACTCTGCTTTCTTTGTTCTCTACTTTTTAACAGTTTTTGCAAAAGCGGCTGGTTGGCCCTCGATCGCTAATATAATTAGAGCGAGCTTTTCGGAGAATCGCCATGGGCGAATATGGGGATTCATCGCCACAAGCTCTAGGATAAGCTCCGTAGCAACTACACTATTGGCCAGCAGCCTGCTTCTAATATTCTCTTGGCGGGGCATGTTCTTTAGTGCTGGAATCCTGACATTACTTATCGCAGCAGTGCTCATAAAAACACTGAAAGAACCAAAGAAAGACCTACACGATTCAGTGCAACCCGCAGACGCAGATAACCCAACCAGTTTAGATGACGAGGTATCCGCACCTCATCCGCTGAAGACGTTGAAGACTAGAGAGGCGATAGGCCATTTCATAAGAAGCCCCCGTTTTTGGTTAATAAGCCTTGGCGTATCAGCACTAGCCGTTCTATTCGAATTTCAGGTGTTCCTTCCTATTTACCTTAGCGAAACTTATGACTTAGCGCCCGCCTACGCAGGAATCGCCTCCTCAACTTTTTCGCTAGGTTGTTTAGTCGCTGTCTTTAGCGGTGGATTCATATACGACAAACTCACCAAGAAAAGCCTGATTTATGCTCTCGGGCTTAGCTTAACGTTAGCCGTAGCAAGCCTACTATTACTAAGAGTACTCGGCGACCAGGGCTCTACAGGAACGCTAGAATTAACGCTTACCGTTCTACTCATATTTTTGTTCGGATTTGCAATCTCCCCTGCGTACTATATTCCTATGAGTGTTTTCTCAATAAGCTTCGGTGGTAGACACTGCGGCCTGCTTGTGGGACTAATAGATGCTATTGCCTACTTTGGTGCGATGAGTTTTGATTTCATCGGCGGTGCTGTGGCAAATAAAGAGGGGGGCTGGCAAGACTTTATCCTTATCCTTATCGTCACCTCAGTGCTCGCAACGATAATTATGACCACCTTCCTCTATTTGGATTATCGGCATTCACGACAAAGCAATGCTTGAGCCTACTAAATCGGAATGCATCAACCCTGCCAGTTAATAACTCTATCTAAAAAGGACTAATGATTATGAGTAAAGAAAAAAGCAGTACTAAAGAAACTAAAAAGAAAGCCCTCCTCACGCCAAAAGAAAAAAAGGCTGCGAAGCGAACTGCAAAATCTGAAAAGAACGTCTTAGGCAATTAGCGACTGCGCTGCACTATCCCCATCATCTTATAAAGAAGCACCGAGGCAGAAAACTGATAGGCATGGAAGCCTTCGATGGGGGCGAACTCAGTGAGATCGAAGCCGATTATTTCTGCTTGGCTCGCGACCGACTCAATAAGACTAAGCGACTGGTACCAGCCTAGCCCGCCGGGAACTGGCGTGCCAGTGGAGGGAAAAACCGAAGGATCTAGGCCGTCGACATCGACGGTGAAGAATATTTTTTTGGGGAATCCCTCGGGTAATTGAACGCTGCTCACATTGGTCGGAACGAGCGCCTCGGCGTCGTAGTGCGCGATGCCAAACTCTTTACGCGTCTGCATTTCTTCTTCACAAATCGCGCGGATACCGAGCTGCAAAAGCGGGATACCTTCATCGACGATGCGCTTCATCACCGATGCATGGCTGTAGGGATTGTCTTCGTAACGATCGCGCAGATCTGCGTGAGCGTCGATCTGCACGACGCCAAAATCACGCTCTCCCGCATCGAGCATTCCCTTGATAAGACCGTAGGTCACCGTGTGCTCACCACCGATTCCCACCGGAATCTGTCCGCGCTCCATGACGCGACGCGTCACTTGCGCTATCGCCTCGATCACGCCGCTGGGTTCGCCGCTGCAGTCGATTGGCGCGTGGGTAAAAATCCCTTCCTGTCCCGGAATGCTTTTACCGTCCCACTGCTCTAATTGCCAACTCGCCTCGAGAATAGTTTTGGGACCCTCTGCGGTACCGCCACCGTACGAAACGGATGCCTCATAGGGAATAGGAATGACCTGAAAGAGCGCATCGACCTCGGCCGGATGTACGAACTCTGAGCCCAAAAATACGGGATAACCCGGTGCGGCTAGCTGATCAAATTCTTCCATGCCACTGTCCTCTGAAATACTCTATCGCGCCTGTGTGCTTTAAGCCTGTGTACTTCTAAGCCTGTGCACTTTAAGAAAGTCGGTCGCGGAAGTCTTCGTAAGTGAAACCCTTTACCACTCGCACCTCATCAGACTGAGAGTTCCAAATCGCGATTGAGGGCAGCTGCACTCCGTTAAAAGTCGACGTTTTTACCATTGTGTAGTGCGCCATATCATCGAACATGATTCGGTCGCCCACTTTGAGCGGTTTTTCAAAGCTGTAATCACCAACGACATCGCCCGCGAGGCAGCTTAAACCGCCGAGCCTATAGGTGTGCTCGTAGTCGCCAGGCAAACCCGAGTGAAAAATATTTGCTCGGTAGGGCATCTCGAGAATATCAGGCATGTGGCAAGTCGCGGAGCAATCGATTATCGCGATGTCTGTCACATTCGTCATGGTGTCGAGAATCTCTGCGACCATGACCCCTGTCTTATTGACAATACCTTCGCCGGGCTCAAGATAAATCTGCAGACCGTACTTCTCAGAGAAGTCTTTAATCCGCACTATAAGCGCTTCGATATCGTAGTCGGGATGCGCTAAGAGATGACCGCCGCCAAAGTTGAGCCATTCGAACTGCGAAAGACGATCGCCAAGCTCGCTCTCTATTTTAGCGAGCGTCCGATCAAGCGGTGCATAGCCCTGCTGGCATAACGTATGAAAATGCAGGCCGCTAAACATCGACAGATCTGTATCAACTAATTGAGAGAGGGGAACGCCAAGGCGCGAACCTGCTGTGCACGGATCGTAAATCGGTAGCGCGCCTTCAGAATGTTCGGGGTTAATGCGCAGACCGATTTGCAGTTCAGGCCGGGCACTCATTGCAGACTCTGCTAGCGCCTTAAATCTATCCCATTGGCCCAGCGAATTGAGAATCACATGATCGGCGATTTTCATTATCTCGCTGAGATCTGACTCTTTATAAGCGGCTGAAAACACGTGGACCTCGCCACCAAATTCCTCCCGCCCCAATCTCGCTTCTGCTAATCCACTCGCACAGGTGCCCGCGAGGTATTTGTTAAAAAGCGGGCCTAAGGAATACATGCCAAACGCTTTCAGCGCGAGTAGCACCTTCGCACCAGAACGCTCCTGAAAATCGGCGAGAATCTGCAAGTTGCGCTCGACTGCGGCCTCGTCAACAACGAAACAGGGAGAGGGAACTCGGCTGGGGTCAAACGTCAAAAAACTGTCGGATGCGGGACGAATGTATTCGGTCATGTCTTAAGTCAACTCGAAGTCGGGGGCCTCAATCAGCCTCCATGGCAAACCATAGCTGTTCATATCAGCCATGAAGGGGTCGGGGTCCATCTGTTCCATATTCCAGACGCCCGGTTTTCGCCATTTGTCTTCGAGGATCATCTTTGCGCCTATCATCGCCGGCACGCCAGTCGTGTAGGAAATAGCCTGCGACAACACTTCTTCATAGCAAACCTGATGATCACAGATGTTGTAGAGATACACTGTTCTTTGCTCTCCGTCTTTGATGCCTGTCGCGAGACACCCTATGCAAGTCTTGCCTTTGGTGCGCGGGCCTAGAGTCGACGGATCGGGCAACAGCGCTTTTAGAAATTGCACCGGCACTATTTTCTGTCCGCCGAAATCGACAGGCTCGATACCTGTCATACCGACGTTAACCAACACGTCGAGATACTTGAGGTAGTTGTCACCGAAGCTCATCCAGAACTGCGCTTTTTTCAGCGTGGGAATATGCTTGGTAAGCGACTCGAGCTCTTCGTGATACATACGGTAGACATTATAGGTACCAGCACCTTCGGGACAGGTAAACGAGCGCTTCTCGGACATCGCAGGGGTGGCAACGAACTCGCCGTTTTCCCAGTGCCGGCATTCGGCTGTAATCTCGCGAATATTGATCTCGGGATTGAAATTAGTTGCAAACGCGTAGCCGTGATCGCCACCGTTTACGTCGATGATGTCTAGCGTGTGGATCTCATCAAAACAGTGCTTTTGCAGATAGGCGGTGAACACATTAGTCGCACCCGGATCGAAGCCGCTACCGAGCAAGGCCATCAAACCAGCCTTCTCAAACTTTTCGTGATAAGCCCATTGCCAGCTGTATTCGAATTTCGCTGTATCGAGAGGCTCGTAGTTGGCCGTATCCAAATAGTTCACCCCCGCCTCGAGACAGGCATCCATTATCGTCAGATCCTGATAAGGCAGCGCAACATTGATGACGAGAGTCGGTTTGACCTGCTTTAACAGAGTGACAAGCTCAGGGACATTGTCGGCATCAACCTGCGCGGTTGTTATGCTGCGCCCCATTTTCTCGTTGATCTCAGCAGCAATTTGCTCGCACTTAGACAGCGTGCGGCTCGCAAGCATGATTTCAGTGAAAACTTCGGAAAGTTGCGCACACTTATGGGCTACGACACGGCCAACGCCGCCCGCCCCTATGATGAGGATTTTTGTCATGAGAGTAGTAAACTAGCGTCCAGTCGGGTTCAGTCAAAGCTGAATAAATTCAGTGATTTACCAATCCAGCAAACCTGGCGTTCGAGGTAAGATTTTCGGAACGGGAATTTAATCTTAAGTGGCCTAAGAGTCCAGTATTATTCGATTTAATCTGCAGTTACCCTACTATTGCCTGCGTGCCCTCTTTTTAAGTAGAGTGGAAGGCTATCTAGGTAGCTCTTTTAGCGAATGAATTACCACCAAAGCCTGAAGAAAAGAGCGCATAGACCTCAACACACGCAGAGAGACTCTCTATGAAGGCCCTATTGCTCAGAATGTTCATACTCAGAATACTCTCACTAGCCTCTATCCTCGGGCTACTAAGCACCTCCCTTAGCGCTGCTGAACCCAACCTCCTCGGCAATGGCCTGGGCGTGACTAACCCCCGCATGAGCGATTCCGCAGGCTCTGAGGCAATGGCGAAGTGGGCGCGCAGCTGCGCTTTATGCCATATAACCGGCGAAGCCAATGCGCCGGTCGTAGGCGACACTGAAGAATGGCAACAACGGCTGCAAAAGGGTGAAGCTGCCCTGCTCAATAATGTCGTTAATGGGATCAATTCCATGCCGCCCCTAGGTTATTGTATGAGCTGCGAGGCCGCCGACTTTCGCGTGATGATCGACTTTATGGCAGGAGTTAAGTGATGAGAAAGATTTCACGCCGCTCGTTTCTCGCTTCAAGCGTTAAGGCTGCGCTATTTAGTGGTGTTGGTGGTTTCGCCGTTAAAGGTGGCGCCTTTGCTGAGTCAGTTCCCTGGAGCAATTGGTCTGGCGGGCAGACCTGCCAGCCTGCTGGCCGCTATGACATCGGCAGCGAAGACCAGCTCAGCAGTTTGTTAAAAAAGACAAGCGGCGCCATCCGCCCTGTTGGCTCAAGCCATTCTTTCAGCCCGCTTGTGCCCACCGATGGGCACCTCATCGTTATTGATCGGCTGAGCGGCATACTCGACTATGATTCCGAGACGAAACAAGCAACGATAGGAGCAGGATCGCGGCTTGGCGATCTCGGCGACCCTCTCGCCGCAATCGGGCAGGGCATGATCAACCTGCCCGATATTGACAGGCAAACGGTCGCGGGCGCTATCGCTACCGGTACTCATGGCACGGGCGTCACTCTTCAAGCATTGTCGGCCTGTGTCGCCTCAATGCGCCTTGTCACGCCGAGCGGTGAGGTTATGGACATCGACTCAACCAACCAAGACCTACTGCATGCGGCGCGGGTCAACGTTGGCGCCTTGGGTATCGTGACTCAGGTGACGATGCAGAACCGCGAGTCCTACAAATTAAAGAAACGCGAATGGGCCGCACCAACCGAAGAGATTCTGGAAAATTTTGACGAATTGGCTGCGTCACACCGCCATTTCGAAATATTTCCATTGGTCTACTCCGACTATTCATTAGTGCTTTCGATCGATGAAACTGACGAGCCTATCGGCCAGATCGAGGTAGAAGCTGTGCCCAGCGACGATGCCTCTATCGCCGAATCCCTTGGATTAAGCGATAACCCTACTCCAGCCGAACGCAGGCGAATGAGTAACGCGACGGCTTCGCGTATTCAAGCGACCGAGTCGGTCGATGTTTCACATAAAATCCTCTCGAACGTGCGCAATAGCCGTTTCAACGAGATGGAATATTCGGTGGCCGCCGAGGTAGGGGCCGAATGCTTGCGGGAAATTTTGAAAACTATATACGATGAGAAAATCGACGTGCAGTTTGTGTTGGAATACCGCTACGTGGGCGCCGATCAAGACTGGCTAAGCATGTCTTACGGCGAGCACTCCCACGCCACTATTTCAATTCATCGCATGGCTAGCGAAGACTACCGCCCCTACTTTAATAGAATAGAACCGATTTTTTGGAAATACGGCGGTCGGCCACATTGGGGCAAAGTGCACAGCCTGACGCACAAAGAGTTATCTGGACTGTATCCGCGATTCAACGACTTCATGGATCTTAGACGAGAGTTAGACCCACACGGAAGGATGTTAAACCCTCACTTACGCGACTTGTTTAATGCCTAACCTCGCCGCGACTTAAGCAGACATTCCCCGCGCTGAAATTGGCCAAACCGCTTCGACTTTGTCACCGCGAATCGCGTACATCTGGTCATAAAGGTTTACCACCGGATCACAGTGAGAAACGATAACCTCTAACTTGTCGCCCACTTTGTAATTACGCGACGGATTATCGCCATAGAGTATGGTGCCAAATTCATCCGACCCCGAGCGATAGGTCATGTCGGACTCGCCTTTGATAATAGGCCATGGCTGATTAATTGTGCAGGCTTTCGCGCCAGCATCTGAGGTTGCACGACCTTCGTATTGGTCATTCAGCACCGTAGTCATTACTGTAAGCGATGCAGCGAAGTCAGAATAAACTTCAAGGTCTTGCTCCCCGCCTATCGACAAATACTGCGCATCCATAAACACATAACTTCCTACCTGCACATCGGTCAATCCCACCGTTTCGTGATCAATGTTGTAAGTGCCCGTGCCGCCGCCGCTAAAAATTTCGGCGTTAAGACCCGACGCTTTCATCAGATTAAAGGTATCGGTTGCCTGAACCATCCGTTCCAGTGTTTGCATTTTTCGTGCCTGAAAGCCGACCACATGCTGAGCTGCCGCGTCATAACAAAGCATGCCCCTAAATCGTAGCCCGGGCAGACGATCGACAAGCTGCGCGAGTTGCAGCGCAGGTTGACCAAATGGCGTACCTGTTCGTTTAATGCCCGGATCAACGTCAACGACCACATCGGCAATAATGCCCTTCGCCACGGCCGCCTCCGACAAAAGACGCGCATTGGACTGCGAATCGGTTGCTTGAATAAACCCTGGGCACTGCTGCGCCAGATTCATCGCTCGATTGATTTTTGTCGGCGTAACATTGCCAGTAGTATTGAGTATTTGGTCGATGCCGTTACGAAACATCGCCTCGGCCTCGCTGACCTTCGCGGTACAAATGCCAACCGACCCTCTCGCCATCTGCATGTGCGCAATCGTCGGGCATTTATGTGTTTTGGCATGCGGGCGACTCGTGATGCCATTGTTCGACAATGTCGTCGCCATCTTATCCAGATTACCTTCGAGACGATCGAGATCGACACACAGAGCAGGCGTGTCCAGCTCCCATTTAGAGACGTTGACAGACATCTCTCCATTCGCGTAAAAATCCTGCATCTCTTTTGAGGTATAGCCTCGAACCGATGCAGGAACCCAAATCGCCGCGGCGCCACCTGCCTGAAGAAACCGTCGCCTGGAGAAATTATTGTTATTCATAGGATACGCCTTTGGAGAGAATGTTATGGCTTTGGCCTAATACTACTAGAATCTGTGCGTATCCCAAGTGATTTTGTCCTGATTCGCAAGTCTACTCTTGTTCCAGAATCACTGACAATTTGACACAGGTGTAGTGCTCGGCTTTCTGCTAAAGCGGTGCTACGCTGTTAACCTCGCATTAAAAACGGTCTTGAAACCTTACGATTATTTGCCCTGAACCTAAGGAAGAAAAAACATGAACACACCTCGATTATTCGGCAAACGACTCTCTCTCGCTGCAGCCGCGCTATTATTTACGATGCCGGCAAGCTCTACACTCGCGGCCGAGAGCGTTTTGTTTATCGGCAACAGTTTTACCTTTGGCTATGGCTCGGCCGCGCGCTATTACCGCGCGGATACCGTAACCGACCTCAACAAAGAAGGCACCGGAGGTGTTCCTGCCCTGTTCAAATCTTTCGCCGATCAGGCGGACGTCGACTATGACGTATCGATCGAAACTTACCCAGGTGCAGGCCTCGACTTCCATCTTGCTAATCGGCTAGAGCTGATTGGCCAGCAGCCTTGGGATCATGCAGTCATGCACGGCTTTAGCACACTTGATAGAGACGCACCGGGCAACCCTGCCACACTTATCGCAACCGTTGCCGACATGGCTGAATTCCTGCGTGGACTCAATGCGGACTCCGAACTCTATCTTTCCGCGACATGGTCGCGTGCCGACATGGTCTACCCCGAAAATAAGCCTTGGCATGGCACGCCCATCGAGCAGATGGCGATAGATATTCGTGCAGGCTACGACGCAGCAGCTGTGGGCGTTGGCGCTTCGGTAAACCCTGTTGGCGAGGCCTGGTCGCGCGCGATGGCAACCGGCGTTGCCGACCCGAATCCCTATGACGGCATAGCGCCAGGACAGGTCGACCTCTGGACATGGGATCACTATCACGCGAGCAGTTATGGTTATTATCTTGAGGCGTTAGTCGTCTTTGGAAACGTTACGGGCATTGACCCGCGCGCACTGGGGCGCAATGAATGTTCCGGCTATGAGTTAGGGTTTTCATCTGCAGAGACTGCTGCGCTTCAGCAAGTTGCATTCGATCAGCTCGCCGCCGAAGGCAAAGTCACCGCTGCGCCGTCCGACGAAGCAAGAGTAATCCCGCAGCGCTGCGAGGGTTAAACGCGCTGCGGCTTCACATCGTTTAGTCGCGAACAAAATACCCAACACGGTCGCCACTGTAGGTGCCAACCCAAATCTGATCGCCCACTTGTAGCGCGGAGCTCACGCGCTGCAGTGCTGCGTCGCCGTCCATTCCGCCTACTCTCGTCGCCTCTAGCGAGGCGGCATCAACTTCAACTACCGACCACCCATTGCCGCCGGCGTTGCCACCAGCGGTGAGTAGTTTTCCGGATTCGCCCCAGCGGATGTTGTCGAGAATAATGTCTAGCGCAACCGAATCACTCGCGACAGGCTCCTGGCTAAGATCGAATCGTACCAGCTCTCGCGTGCCTAATGCGGCCACGTAGAGATAACGATTATCATCGGACACAACAATACCGTTAGGCCCAGCCAGCTCGCTGCCTACCAGCACAGCAGGCTCACTTCCTGGGCGCCAGATGACGACACCGCCTTTGACTAGACCCGTCACAGACGCCGCGATGCCTCTCTCCCATTCCATAAACTGCGTAGTGGCAAAGCCGCCATCGGCGAGAATTGCGACGCTGTTGTGCATGATCGATTCGTCGAGCGGAACACAGCCTCGCCACGTTAGCTTCGCGTCGCCACCGGCTAAGCTTAGGTCAAAAATTTCGATGGCCTCACGTCCGCCATGGCTTGTGATGTACAAATCAAACACGTCGGCGCCGGTTTCGCGCAGAGCAAGGCCGTGAGCTGAAAAATTGGTGACATCGAATAAACCTGGACAGCTTGAATAGGCAACGCTGTCAAAATCTTGGGAGAAATTAAGGGCGCTGACTAAATCATGCCAACTATTATCGTCGGGATCGATCAGATAGACATGCCCGTTTACCCCTTCGCTAGTCATTCCAGACGTTAGGATAAACCCACTGTCGCCGACGCTCAGCAGATCTTCGGCATTCATCAAGCCACAGACATAGCTGATACCTGAGTCTGCGGCACAGGCATTCGACGGCTCCGCAGCGACGCTATGCGCAGACACGAACAGACTAATGCCAAAGGCGGCTAACATATTGGAGGCAAAAAATTTCATAGTTTTCTCTCGTCATGATCATTTAAATAGCTTACGTAATGAGATTCATCTCATCGTCCCACTCGGCGGTGATATCACGGCGCGTTTGATCAACACACTTTGCCAACCACTCTGCGTCATAGCTTTTCCCATGCCTTGCTAACACTGCTTCGGGCACGCCGTCCCAGATGTTAGGTGTGTTTCCCTGATACCCTAAATCGCGAAAACCTAGCTCGGTCGTGTAATAGCCAGTGAGTGTCATATTACGCATTAGCGTAAAGAAAGCGATGCCCGGCTGAAGCGCGTCCTCCTGTACATCCGGATAAGCGATCTCGTCGCAGATTGCCAACTGCTGCTGCTCTTCAATATCGATAAACCTTGCGCCAAAGTTTTGGAGCGCATAGCTATCGAGCCAACCGATGCCATCACGTAGCGGCCGTTTATACTGCGCTCGGTCTTTCGCCATGAATTCAACAAAATCGGGAAGCCCCGCAGCGAGCGCGCCGCCGTTTTCATGATTAGATGGCAGAATGATGTCGCATAGCACGGCGAGGGTAAGCAGTTCATGTTCGCGAAAAAAAGTCTCTGCAAAAAGTTCGGCGTCGCGCTGTTTTTCAGCGTCGGTTCGTGCGTAGGAATAGTTCTTTGGCAGCGATGTCCACGACACCGCCCGCGACGTTGCACTGGGAGCGCAGCCAGAGCTCGCTAGCAGGGAGCCCGCAAGAGGGGCGAGCATGAGCGCTTTAAGTACGTCTCGTCTATTTATCGCAACGCTGTTGCTGATCGGTTTAGTCATCGCTCGCACCCTAAATATTTTGCTGTTTCATCTGCTCGATAATGTAGTCCGACGCGCGCCACGACAGCGCGAGAATCGTCCACGTAGGATTTTTATCGGCTTGGGAGACAAAAGTACCCGCATCGACAACGAACACATTGCTTGCGTCGTGCAGCTGGCCGAATTGATTGGTCACCGAAGTTTTCGGGTCTAGGCCCATTCGGGTTGTACCCACCTCGTGAATAATTTCACCCGGCTTTGCAAGACCGTACTTACGATTGGCACCCGGTTTCTCGCCCAGCAAAATACCACCAGACGCCTCGAGCAACGCCTCCATTGATTCTTGCATGTGCTTTGCCTGATCGATCTCGTAATCGGTCCATTGGTAGTTAAAGCGCAGAACAGGAATGCCCCACTCATCGACCACCTCAGGATCTAGCTCACAGTAGTTATCAAACTGCGGCACGCTTTCGCCCCGACACGCGATACTGAGCCGCGCACCATAGAAGCGCCGAATATCATCCCGCAGTCCATTACCATAGCCGCCAACCCGCTCGCCCAAATAGTCGTTGTATTGATTAGCCGCGAATCCAAACCCGTATGACGGCATGCCCATGCCACCGCCTATCTCCAGATGATAGCCGCGTGGAAAATCTAACGTAGAATTTTCGAGCCACCACGGGGTGTAGACATGCATACCACCCACGCCGTCTTCGTTATAAATATCTCGGTCCATCAGTTCGGGCAAAAAGGCCGCGCGGCTTGCACCGGTAGAGTCATGAAGATAACGTCCTACGTGACCACTGCTATTACCCAGGCCGTTTTCATGATGATCACTTTGCGAATTGAGCAAAATGCGCGCGCTGCTGCAGGCCGAAGCCGCTAAAATTACAATGCGCCCCTTAAGCTGATATTCCTTTTTATCTTCTTTGTTAATGTACGACACGCCAGTTGCCCTGCCGCTTTCATCGGTCGTCACCTCGCGCACCATTGAATTGGTGTAGAGATCGACCTGCCCGCCTTTCAATGCGGGATAAATAAGCGCCGTGCTCGAGGAGAAGTCTGCGTGAATCGAACACGCACGGCTGCACTGGCCACAGTAATAGCAAACCCCTCGCTCATCGTTAATGCGTTTTGTGAGCATAGACTTGCGCGCGGGATAAACTGGCACATTGAGTTTGCGAGCGCCGTCGATATAGAAAAGTTCGTGCAGGCGAGGCTTAGGCGCGGGGAGAAAAAATCCATCGGGGTCGTTATACAGGCCTTCGTTACTGCCAAAAACACCAATCAATTTATCTACTTTATCGTAGTAAGGCTTCACGTCTTCGTAGCCAATTGGCCAGTTGTCACCGAGGCCGTCCACGTCTTTACGCTTAAAGTCGAGCGGGCCGAAGCGCAGGGATATGCGCCCCCAATGGTTTGTGCGCCCGCCTAACATGCGCCCACGCCACCACATAAACTCGGTGTCGCCCTTTTGAGTGTAGGGCTCTCCATCGAGGTCCCAACCGCCTATACAGGCGTTGTAATCGCCAAAGGGTCTGCGCCGCGTGCTCGCCCCACGACGCGGCGATTCCCATGGATTTCGCAACTGCGTGCGATTTTCATCCGCTGCGGGATCGTAGTAACCGCCGGCCTCCACCAACGCGACTTTTAGGCCTGCATTTGCTAATTGATAGGTCGCCATGCCACCACCGGCGCCCGAGCCAACAATAATAATGTCGTATTCTTGTTCAGCCATTCGATGCTTTGTCCTTATTCTGTGCTCCACTAAAGAGTAGAATAAACCGACTGAAAGAGACACCGAATTCTTAGAAAAACACGCAATCTGTCAAGAGCACTTTTAGCCACTTACTGTGGCACTTCCTGTGGCACTTCCTATGGCACTTCCTGTGGCACTTCCTGTGGCACTTCCTATGGCACTTCCTGTGGCACTTCTCCGAGATCTGCCTCATCAAATTCGCTCTCAACCCGCGGGTCCAAAGTGATAGCGCCCTGAGCGCTAACAGTGGTCGCCATTTCGAATTCGGTGAAATGTTCTCTCGCAGACCCTCGTATTTTGGTTAGTACAAAGATTGCCGATCCACCGAGCATAAGTATTAGCCCATTAACGATGAAGAACGCGTGAGCGCCTATTAAGCTCATCGCTTGTGCGACAAGCAACGGCCCAACGATCGCGCCTATCGCATGAACAATCATCAGCCCAGTGCCAATTTCGAGGAAGGAACTCGATGCCGAATTGTCGCTTGCATGGGCAAGACTCAGAGCATACAGCGGCATAGCACAGCCACCATAGAAGACCATCAAATACGGCACGCCTTCAACGCCGGAAAATAACATAAGCAAAGAGACGAGTGCCCCGACAATCATGATCGAAAAGATGACGATCCGGCGATCCATCTTGTCCGAGAGCCGGCCCAGCGGCAGTTGCGTCAGCGTTCCACCAATAATGCCCAATGCCATCATCGTACTAATTTCATCAATCGCGAGCCCTATCTGTAATCCGTATGCTGGTGCTAATCCATAATACGAGCCGGTCACCAGACCTGAAATCAACGTGCCTATTGTTGCGGCTGTCGAGGTTCTGAGCACTAGAAAAGGCGAAAATGAAGCAGACGGAATCTGAGAGGGTTGCGCAGTACGTGTGAGGCAAATGGGTATCGCGGCGGCAACAAAAAGCATCGCCGCTAAAATAAGAAGGCTTCCATCTTCGATCGGCGAAACTTTGAGCAGTAACTGACCGGAGGCCATTGCGAACAGCGCAATCATTGTATAGAACGCGAGCACAGTGCCTCGATTGTCTTCTACCACGAGTTCATTAAACCAACTCTCGATAACCAGATAGAGTCCAGCAACCGACACGCCTACCAAGAATCTTAAGGCAAGCCAGAACACATAGTTCTCAGACAGAGCCAAGGCCAGAATACTCGCCGTGCCCAATGATGAGAGCGCTGCGAATGAACGAATGTGGCCCGACCTGCTAACAAGATATGGAACCAAGAAGCACCCAAGAAGGAAGCCCGAAAAGTACACGGATCCGAGCATACCTGCCGCCAAATTCGACCAGCCGAATAATTCGGCGCGAAGAGGTACATAAGCGAGCTGTAATCCATGGCCTGCAATCAAAATAGCCATGCCAAAAAGTAGCGTCGAAATTCGCCCGATAATAGGCATTAACATTGAGTAACCCTTTCTAACCCTGAGCAGCTATCGGCACTGTTTTTGCGAACTTTTCTTGCAAATTGAGAGATCAAAATAACCACTTGGCTGTCTGAAAATGAAAGCCAAGTATGTAACCTAAGTATTGTACGCTTATTCTCTGTTTTCCCTAGTTTATCTCAATTCAAAAGAGTCAAAACGACGTCCATCATGGGCCACTCGTTCTGTTGCATACCCCTGATAATTGTGTTTTTCTGCAGTCACACACTCTGTCATGCCAAGCAATTCGCTCAATCTTTATTAGTCAAAAGAGACGCCTATGAAACCTGTCATTTCAATCGCAAGTGAAGACGACCGATCATCAGCTATTAGCACAATAATACTTGGGTTTTCATCTGACCCGTTTGTGCGATGGCTTTGCCCTCATGGCCCAACTTATCTGAAGTTTCATGCAGCATTCAACGCGTTTGGCGGAGGCGCAATAGACAGTGGATCCGCTTTTATTGCAGAGGGCAACCGGGGAGCCGCTTTGTGGCTTCCACCCACTGTCGAGCCCGACAGCGAAACTTTTATTGGAGAAGTGGAAAAATTTGTGGTGAAGGAGCGGCAAGAAGTACTGTTTCGTATTCTTGAGGCATTCGAAGAATACCACCCGGACGAATCATGCTGGTATTTGCCGTTAATCGCAGTAGACCCTGCACATCAAGGCAGTGGCATCGGCTCAGAACTGATGAAGGCCGCTATGAGCCGGATCGATGAGGATGGCCTACCTAGTTACTTAGAATCTTCCAACCCTCGGAATATTTCGCTATATGAACGCTATGGATACGAAGTCATGGGCCAAATTAAGATAGGCGATGCTCCTACTATCCACCCGATGTATCGACCGGCTCGCTGACCTTCTTTTTAGCAGCCCCATAAGGAAAATAAGATGGCTCTTTCCCAGCGACACACCCTATCACTCCTTCGCACGTCACTTTTTGTCGTTTATGCCCAATTTATGGTCGTATCCAGCGCCTATGCCCAACAATTGCCTGGCACTGAAAATGGCGAGTGGCGCTATCTAGGCGGCGATGCCGGCAACACCCGCTTCTCTGCTCTAGATCAGATCAACGAATCCAATTTTGCCGAACTCGAGCAGGCGTGGATTTGGCGAAGCGATAATTTTGGGCCCAACCTCGACTATTTTTCCCGAGCAACGCCCATTTACGTCAATGAAACGCTATATACGGTCGCCACGCCGCGGCGACAGGTCATCGCGATAGATCCACGAACCGGCGAGAATCTGTGGACATTCAGAGAGCCCGAAACTATTCGACATCAGCGGTCGCCTCGACAGGCTTATGGCAAGGGCGTCGCCTATGCTGAGGTCGACGGACGCGGCGTGATCTACATCACCACGCCCGGATTCTTTCTGTGGGCGCTCGATGCCGAAACAGGGCTTCCGCTCGAAAATTGGGGCAACGCATTTCCGGTCGGCGACTACCCTAAAACGGGTGTAGTCGATCTCGTTCCGCAATTAGTTAAAGATTGGCAACCGTGGCAAGACTATCTCGTGAGCGGCGGCGCCTATGACGCAGACTACGGCATTCCTCGCGAACTAGGCATGGTTACCGCCTCTGCCCCGCCGATTGTCGTTAACGGCGTCGTTGTCGTGCTTGTGGGGCATCAGCCAAGCTATGGGCAGACGCGTATCGAGAACGTTCCGGGAGATATTATGGGGTTCGACGCCGCAACCGGCGAGTTTCTGTGGAAATTCCATTCAATACCAAGACCCGGCGAAATCGGTCACGAGACATGGCTTAACGACGCATGGAAATTCTCGGGAGACATTTCAACATGGGCGCCAGCATCGGCTGATCCTGAGCTTGGCCTTGTTTATTTGGTAACCAATGCCTCTACCGTTCAGTCTTATGCGGGCCACAGACCCGGCGACAATTTATTCGGTGGCAGTGTACTCGCGCTTGACGTCAAAACAGGCGAACGCCGGTGGCATTTCCAGATCCATCACAGCGACCAGTGGAATTACGACCTGCCCACGCCGCCAATGCTAATGGATCTCACGGTTGATGGTCAGCGCATTCCTGCGCTTATTCAAAATACCAAACAGGGTCTCGTCTTTGCCTTTAACCGCGAAACAGGCGAGCCAATTTGGCCTATCGAAGAGCGTCCGGTCATGCAAACTGAGGTGCCGGGCAATTGGACAGCTGCAACACAGCCCTTCCCTACGTGGCCAGAACCTGTTGATCCGATCGTCACTAACGGCCTCACCGAGGAGTTTGTCATCGACTACACACCCGAGCTCAAAGAGCAGGCGATGATGATTCTCAATGGCTATCGTGTCGGCGGGCTCTATGTCCCGCCATTGCCGCGCGACCATACCAATGAGTTCATTAATAACATTGGCTGCCTTGGTGCCGGCAATGTAATCCCCCATCCTCCGGTTGGCGATCCGAGCACCGGCATGATGTTTAACTCACACAGCCGCTCGTGCTTCGCCCCCGGATTTATGATTCCGACCAACGGCATCGATCGCGATAACCCCAACTACCCTAAGCCAGGAGACGGTGGCGTGACGCCAAACAGCACCCCAACGACAGGACGCACAGTAGCCGCGTGGCGCCCCGGTGGCGGTGGCGGACTGCCAACCATCGATGGCTTGAGAATCTATAAGCCCATGGACAGCCAGCTCACCGCCTACAATATGAACTCGGGCGCCAAAGCATGGTCGTTGCCCGTGGGTCCAACGCCCGATGAAATAAAGAACCATCCAATGCTCGCAGGTGTCGATGTGCCAGAAACCGGCGGTCTTGGCTGGTCAATTCAGATGGTTACCGGTGATTTACTGGTGCAGGCGCGTGCGATGAGCGAAGGCGGCGTCCAGTTCGCACCCGACGAGGACCCGCTCACGCTCAATGCCCGCAATAAGTTTACGGGCGAAATCGTAGCGAGTGTGCCGCTGCCAGCGCCGGCACAATATGGAATGATGACCTATAGCCACGACGGCAAGCAGTACATTGTCGTGCAGATCGGAAGCTCCCGCACCGATATGCCCGGCGCGCTGGTCGCCTATCGATTGCCCTAAAAAGTCAGTTCACCAAGAATAAAAAAAGGCGGAAGAACCCAAGTTCTCCCGCCTTTTTTATTTTATCTATTCAGATTTGAAGGCTTAGTGACCTCCGCCTCCGCCATCAGACTTCGCACCAGGCAAGGCCATCGCAGTGAGCTTGGCGCCTGTTTGCAAGATGATGTACTGGTGGCCATCGTGCATCCACGAGCTCATGCCATAGCGGCTACGTGCAGGCACTTCGACGCGGTCAAGCTCATTGCCTGTCTTCTTATCGATCGCGTAGAGCAGCGCCGTGGAGCCGTCGTGATCGAGATCAGAGTAAATAAGCAGATTCTTGGTTGTCACCATGGGCACTTGGTTGCCCGTGCCTGTGTCACCAATGTCGATACCCTCGAGTGCTGGGCTGTTGCGGATTCGGTCAGGGGTTTCACCCGTTGGAATCTGGAATGCAATCTCGCCCGTGTTCATGTCATATGCCGTAATTGTGCTGTAAGGCGGCTTGAAATAGGGGATGCCAGACTTAAGACGAGGCGGACGGCCTGAACGGTCATTCGCGTAGAGGGCGAAAGTCGACCCAGTAGGCTCGGCTATGCGTGCGTCTGCCTCTTCACCTGGAATCACTCGCTGCCAGCTGCACGCGCGTGCAGAAGACACGTAGAGGAAACCCGACGTAGGATCAGCTACCGGTGGAGCAGTAATGTTGGCACCGCCCCCATCGCCCGGGCACATCGCCGACGAGATCTTACCCGCTGGGTCTGTGTCATGAATTGGTGGATTAAACAGTGGCCCCATATCGTAATTAGCCATCACCTCGAGCGCCTCTTGACGCAGTTCGGGCGTAAAGTCGATCAGGTCGTCTTCCGAAATACCTTGCATCTCGAATGGCGGTGGTTTGGTGGGGAATGGCTGCGTAGTCGCAAGCTTCTCACCGGGAATATTAGATGCAGGCACCGCGCGGTCTTCCATTTCCCACAGAGGCTCGCCAGTGAGACGGTCGAATGCGTAAACGAACCCTTGCTTGGTTACCTGTGAGACAGAAGATACCTTGCCGCGACCCGGAATATCGAGGTCGAGCTGGATGGGCGCAGCCGGATTATCGTAGTTCCACACATCATGCTTCACCGTTTGGAAATGCCATCTGCGCTCACCGGTCTCGGTGTCGAGCGCAATCAGGCTGGTACCAAACAGGCCGTCGCCCGGACGGAAACCACCGTAATAGTCGATTGTGGGTGGGTTTGTTGGAATATAGACAATGTTATTTTCTGGATCGGCCGTGAGAGGCGCCCATGAAGAAACATCTCCGGTCCATTTCCAAGCGTCGTTTTCCCATGTTTCGTGGCCGTATTCGCCCGGCTTAGGAATAACGTTGAACTTCCACTTAAACTCACCCGTAGTCTTGTCATAGGCAAGAATATCACCGGGAATATTCTCAACTCGCGCTTGCAAATAACCCTGCTCGGCTGAGTTGCCAACTATGATCGTGTCGTTCACGACAATCGGCGGCGAAGACGTAGTGATGTAGCCTGTCTCGAGCGGAATGCCCTCATAAGGGTCATAGAGATGGCCCAAATCGGCGAGCATGTCGACCACACCAGTCTCAGGGAAGCCGTCGACAGGCACTTGCCCACCAAAGCCCTCAAGCGGCGCGCCGGTCTCGGCGTCTAGTGCAACGAGGAAAAATCCGGGGGTCGCGATATAGACCACGCCTTTGCCGTTAATGCGCGAATAGCCAATGCCTTTGCCATACGAGGCGCGCATGGAGTATTCCCAGCGCCGTGTGTTGGGCAGGCGATACGACCAGAGAGTCTCTCCACTCTTTGGATCGATTGCGACCACATGGCGCCGTGCGCCAGAAACAGTAAACAGCTTACCGTCGACATAAGTAGGCGTCGAACGCCCTGAACGACCGCCGAAGCTTGCGCCGTCCCATTCCCACACCACTTCCAGTTCATGGAAGTTTTCGGCAGAAATCTCCTCAGCAGGTGTGAAACGCGTGTGGGCATAGTCGCCTCCGAGCGTAAACCACTCCGCAGTGTCTTCGGTTACCTTGTTCTGGCTTAGGCCGACGCTAGGCGCAAGCCCGACGATAGCAGCCAGGCTACTAAGACACGCGAGTCTTTTTAGCAGCGAAACCTGTGGTGATGCAGAACGTGCTTTCATTATTATTGCCTCTAAGGGGTCACGTTTAAGAAGCCTTACAATAAAAGGGGAAGAGCAAAAACACAAGATCAAAAAAGGGGTCTGACCCCTTTTACCCTGCCCCTTTTACCCTAAGGCAGCATAATACTTGCGATTCGGTCCCCCGATGCGCTTCCAAGATAAAGCCTACCAGCGTGAGGCAGTGCCACTGTGGCATAACCCATCGGAGCGCCTTTATGATGAAACACAACTTCGGAGCTCATGTCCGCTGAATTAGCTTTCACCACCTGAAATTCGAGCAAGCAAGGCCCCGCGTGACCATCTTCGCACCGCTCGTTCACTGGGTCGTTAAGATGTGAGGCTATCCAGAGTGCGCCGTCGGCATCGATTACCACGTTGTCAGGGCTGCGTACTGCCACTTCCCCCTCGACAACGCCGGTTTGACGGTCGACCTTGATAGTCTTATTCGCCATGTAGATGTTAACGAAAAGCTTAGTGTTGTCTTCGCTAACCGTGATGCCATTCGGCATCATCTCATCGGAGTTTGGTAACTTGGTAAACCCGCTTGCCTCCTGCCACTCCCACACCCAGCCAATCTTTTCGCCAGCGGTTAGCTGAGCAACAACTGTGTCGAAGGGCGTGCTCTTATTCCACATATGCGTCACGAAAAATCCGCCATCGTGCAGTCCGGCGACGTCGTTCATATAGGCATCGTTACCAGGCTGCGCACAACCTCGCCAAGCTAGCGTTGAATCTGCGCCGGCTGCCGATAGTTCGAAAAATTCTATCTGCTCGTCACCATGGTTCACCACAAGCAGCTGCAGACGCCCATCGGCTCTGGTAATTAGATCGATACCATGTGGACTAAATTTAGCCACCTCGGGCGGCTGACACGTTACGTCACCCCATCGCGGCTTCGTTGGCTCCCAGTTAATCGCTATAGGCATGCGCTCTCCCTGAGCAATATCTAGCATAGAGAGTGTATTAGGGAGGTCGGACATAAACGCACCCATCTCACTTACCAGTAAAAAATCACCCCCAGGAATCACGGCGAGGTCTTCGGGATTTTCAAACCCACAGAACGAAGAAATCCCTGCGAGCTCTTCGCATGAAATCTCACCCGACGCAGCGCTGGTTCCAGGCATCGAACCCTCTGCTGTTTGCTGTTCAGCGGGACTGGAAGGACCGCAACCGGCAAGCACAAAAGCCGCGGCAGCGAACGAGAAAGAAAGAAGGGTTTTAGTCATAGCAGACCTCAGAGTTTGTTATTATTTTAGTCGAGAATAGTACAACTGACCTCACTTGCCTACTTCGCATGCTATTCACAGCGCGTCTAAAAAAGACACTACCTCGGCCGCGGTCCTCTGCGGATCTTCCTCCATGGGTATATGGCCCAAATCATCGAAGATTACAGTCCTGACATTGGGTAGCGCCGTCTCGAATGCGGCCGCCGCCGATACTGGTATCACAGAGTCTTGCGCTCCCCAAATGACCAGTGTTGGCTGGGTGAGCACGCTTAAGTCGGGCATCTTAGTGTCCGCGTTACTGTAAGAGTCAGTGCGACCCAAAATCGCTGCACGGGTGCCTTCTCGCATAATCAATTCGTAATATCGATCTACCAACGCCTCGGTAACAACCGGTGAATCGTTATATGCGGCTCGAAGCCCTTGCCCAATGAGCGGAGCAGGATCCAACGCCCCCGCGATGGCGCGAAACCATCCCTGCCGGAGAAGGCTAAAAGCCACTGGGCCCGACCTTCGCGATTCGGAATCATCGCTTTCGCCTTGCCAGCTAGCCGGTGGAACAGAATCAACAAGCACCATCGCTGTCACACGCTGAGGATGCTCGAGCGCATAGCGCCAGGTCGCGCCCCCGCCCATTGAGTTACCGCCAAGCACGAACGTATCGAGGCCCACTTCGTTAGCTACCGCATCAATAGTTTGCGTGAAGGCCTCAGCGCCATATTCACCGCTCGGCACCGCACCAGTAAGGCCATGCGCAGGTAAGTCGAGAGTAATCACCCGATAGCGCTGCCCTAGTATCTCAACCCAAGGCTCCCAGGTGTGCAGCGAGGCCATCGCTCCGTGAACAAGCACCACCGGCATGCCGTCTTCTTGGCCTTGATCTCTGTAATGAACACGCGCGCCGTTCTCCATAATAAGAAACTGCGACTCCGCGTTACTGTATTTGGCGTCAATCTGCGCCGCGGGTATGTCACCCTCAAACAGAAACACGCTCGCCGCGATGAGTAGAACAATAAGCATGACAAGCAGCCTCTTTAGAATTTTCACTTGAATCCCTTAGTAATCATTATTGCTAGATTAGCGCGGCTGCTCAGTTCGATAGAAGAGGAAGAAACACCACGTCGATACTGCAGAAAGCAAATGCCAAATCGCATGCGGCTGGATCCACGAATCAGGTTCGCAGTAAGGCGTATCAGGATAGCCTTGCAGCCAAATAGCGAAGGCAGCCATATAGGAGAACATTCCAAGAAAAAACCAAGGCGTATATTTCCGCTGTAAGTTTGGCCTATTACGAGCGAAGAGAGCTGGCACCCAAAACAGGATTATCCACCAGTACTCGCCCAAGTTGGCGAATATCTCCTGCGGAAAAATCCCAAAAACTGCTGCGACTAAAAAACCGACGCTTCCTGAAAGCCAGCGAAAGGCAGGAGACCAAAATCGAAAGAGAGTCTCCGAGATGATCCACAGCCCTATCGATAAACCGAATAAATCAAGACCTATGCCTAGGCGCCCGCCAAAAAACCAACGCGCAATTGAATAGAGGAGCACGATGGAAAAATACACTTGGAGAAACCGGGAAGGACTCCACCGACCCATCTCTTTTAAATTATAAAGCCACGGGAAAATGATATACATGACCATGCTTAGGTTATCGGCCCAACCACCCCAGGCCGTATGCGTCCCGTGCATTAGCCAAGATCCGGGGCCGAGATAAATGACAGCGACGGCATACAAAACGCTAAGTCGGTTTAATCCAGTAAACGTGTTCTTGGTCGCTCTATCCGACTCTCCCTCTGCAGAGAGCACTTTAAGCATTAGTAATCCTGAGATCATGAAGCCAAGATTACTCAGAGTATTTGAAGGCTCCCGGAACACGCCGCCACTTACCCGTTCGCACCAACTCGATATTTCACCAATTGCTTCGCCTGCCTCGTAGTGAAATGCAACACCATTTAGCGCCAGCACAAGATAAATGGCGACAAACAGTGCACTCGCTAGCAATGCTAGCGGCAAGGCTTTAGACATAGAGACCTCAGGTTTTTGTTCAGATCACAGACCATCACTTTAGCAGAAATGTCACCCTGAACAATCCTGTCTTGGACACTAGAATTCGACGATGTTTTTATCCACTTTTATAACGGCATAAAAAAAGGGGCTTTTCAGCCCCTTCGTTTAATCTATTACAGATTGCTTAGCGATTTGCGTGCGCAGACGTTTCTTCGTTGGCTGCGTACCAAATGAACAGACCGAATGCGATCTTATTGAGAACGTCGGCGAGGTTGTAGACTATGTTCAGCGTGCCAGCGTCTGCGCCACCTGCGAGATAGCCTAAGAAGTATCCTATAGGATAGATCGACCAGCCAATTGTCACTGTCCACTTCATCAACCCGTATGACTTCTGTACGGCTGGCGTAGCTTGTGATGCGGCGACTTTACTTGCCTCACCTGCGAAAATTTCATAGAGAATAAACGCCCAACCTACCATTCCAATAGCAAAGCCGAGAGTCGCATTCATGTATCCTGCTTCACCCAAATAACCTGGAATCAGCATGACCAACGTGCCCACTAAGAGCCTGAAGAAAATGCCTCCGGAAACCTTAGCGATCGCTGCAAGGATCAAGTAGAACTCGATCATCAAGAGCGGGACTGTCAACAACCAGTCGATGTATCTAAATTCAGTCGGTGAGGCTCCTGTCGAAACCCAGACGTCTCTCATATAGAAGTAATGGAATGCAGCAATAAATGTTACCAAAGCACTCACTGTTAACGATGTTGCCCACTTGCCGCCTATTCTCATTGACTCCATGAGAAAGAAAACGGTTGACGCTGCTAGCGCCATCGAAATTAACCAAAATGAATAACCAACGAAGTCACCAGACTGGAGCATCATCGAATCTCCAGAGGCGGCCAATGTTGTCTGCCCTACGAGTAGTAGCGCCAAAACAGCGGCGCCTTTCTTTGCAATAGCGTATTTCATGGGGTTCTCCCTCTTAGTTTTTAAAGACCAGTTTAAGCATTAAAGTTGCTGGTACTTGGTAAAACGCTTACGATCTTAGTTAAGATCATTTCAAATGTCTACCAGCCATGAACTTAAGGCAGATTCGCTGCGTATTGCTTTTGAATACAAAAATAAGAGAGTGAAAATGGATACGAGCAACGCAATCGATAGCCAAGCTTCTAAAAAACCTGTCCAAAGTCAAGGCAGGCTTCCCCCCGTAAGAATAGACAGCGTTTCACAAGAAATCATGCGCTGCCGATCTCATCTAGAAGAACCCTTAAGGTCAGCTTTTGACCACCACTTCAAAAAAAGCGGCAAGCTTCTAAGAGCAAATTTGGCCTTGAGGGCAGCGCAAGCCAGCGACCTTGGGCCGCAAAGCTGCATACGATGGGCTGCGAGCGTTGAACTTCTCCATAACGCCTCCCTCGTCCACGACGATGTGTGCGACGATGATTCTGACAGACGCGGAATCACTTCAGTTTCTGAGATGTACGGTAGAGAGATCGCGATTTGTTTGGGCGATGCGATGATCGCACTGAGCAGCCTCTTACTCTCGCAAGACACCGCATTACAGCACACGCTGACCGCGCACAATCTGGCCATTCTCAAGCTATCTGCTGGGCAAGCTGCCGAATTCTCTACTCTCTCTTATCCCACATGGGCTGCGTATGAGAAACTGGTAGAGGGGAAAACAACGCCACTTATAAGTCTGCCGCTACTGGGACTTAACCCTAGCGACCAAGACAGCGCTGAATCGCATCAGGTGGCCCAGTACTTTTCAGATACCTCCATTGCCTTTCAAATAATGAACGATATTCAGAATATCGATCAGGGAAAGCAATTAGCAGCCCCTGCCTCCGACCTTCGAGAACTCAGACCAAATGCTGTGATAGCAATATTTTATGAAGGCCTGCCAGATTTAGACAAAAGGCTTTTCACGAGGAGCAAATCTGGGAAGAAATTCGCGGAGAACGATACGCGCCTCAATTTTTGGTGGGAGCAGATCCTTTTGTCGGACAGTCTGGCGATTACGAGACGACTGTTAGGCGATAAACTAAGCCGGTCCCAACAAACACTTAGTGCTCTTAGCAACAAGAACAAGGACATTTTACAACCGTTTGATCACTGGCTGCGTAAAAGCTATGCCAATCTTTCTTCGCAATAGGCAGAACCAGATATTATGAACACCTCCGAGCGTGTAATTGTCATTGGAAGCGGTTTTGGCGGCATCGCTAGCGCCTTGCGAGCAAGGGCAAAAGGACTCCAAGTAACTTTGGTCGAGCGCTTGGACACCCTAGGCGGTCGTGCTCAGGCATTCGAAAAGGATGGTTTCAAGCATGACGCGGGGCCCACTGTCATCACTGCCCCTTTTCTGTTTGATGAACTCTTCGATCTTTTTGGAAAGTCGTCTACCGACTACTACACCCAAGTAGAACTTGAGACATGGTACGACTTTGTATTCGAGGATAAGAAAAAATTTAGTTATCGAGGGGATATAGATCACACCTACGCTGAAATCGCCAAATTTGAACCAAATGACGTGGCCGGCTATAAAAAACTGCTTGCTATGTCGGAGGCCATTTTCAAGATCGGATTCGAGCAACTCTCGGCGAAGCCATTTACCTCTCCTCTTGAGATGATAAAGCTGCTCCCTCAATTGATTAAATTGAAAAGCTATCAGACTGTCTACCGCTTCGTAGCGAGCTACATTAAGAATCCTTATCTGCAAAAAGTATTCTCGATTCATCCTCTACTTGTTGGTGGAAACCCCTACTCCACGACATCAATCTACTCGCTTATCCACTACCTCGAACGTAAATGGGGCATCCATTTCATCATGGGAGGTACGGGAAAATTGGTCGAAGGGCTCGCGCGGCTTATGGATGAGGTCGGTATTGAGATAATCACTGGCTTCGATGTCGAGCAAATAATTTTGGACGACGACAATAACCGAGTAGTAGGAATTAAGAGCGCTGAGGGTGCTACTCTAGAAACAGATATGGTGATATTCAACGGAGATCCAGCTTACGCCTATGAAAACCTCTTTGGCGGCAAGTTAGATCGTCCACTAGGGATGAAACCTAAAGCGATTACTCAATATTCTATGGGGCTTTTTGTTCTCTACTTCGGCACAGAAAAACAATTCCCAGAGGTCGCTCACCATACAATTTGGCTCGGCTCCCGACATAAAGAGTTGTTAAAGGACATTTTTGAGCGCAAAGTCGCCACAGATGACTTCTCGCTATACTTGCATCGTCCCACTGCGACAGACTCAAGTTTCGCGCCAGCAGGCTGCGACAGCTTCTACGTGTTATGCCCGGTACCTAACCTTCAGTCTGGAACCGATTGGGAAAAAGAGGGGCCGAGGCTCAGAGACAGAATAGTCAAATCACTAGACTCGACTCTGCTTCCAGGGCTTGAGCAATGCATTGTATCTGACTTTTTCATGACGCCAGCAGACTTCCAAACCGACTACAAAAGTCTCTGGGGCGCAGGCTTTTCTATTGCGCCTTTGTTTTCTCAGTCAGCCTATTTCCGCTTTCGAAACCAAGATCCCAAAGTCGATAACCTCTTCTTCGTAGGAGCCGGCACCCACCCCGGCGCAGGCTTGCCGGGAGTCGTAAGCTCGGCCAAAGTAACCGACGTGCTCATCGATAAGTATTTGAAGAAAAATTACTCAGATAAATTAGTTGAGACCACGTAAGTTGAATGCCGACCAGGAAGAAAATGTCAGAGCAATTTTAAGAGAAAATGGCAGAACTTTCTGGTTAGCTTCTTTTTTCCTGCCAAAGGCTAACGCCGAAAAAGCGACAGATCTGTACGCGTTTTGCCGTATTGCCGACGACCTCGCCGATGATTACCAACCTGGGAACGAAGCGAAACTTGATTCGCTGAGCCGGTTTTTTAGTAAGGCGAGCGACAGTTTGGACTGTTTCTCAGAGTGGCAGCAGGCTCTCTTCATCCGTGTCCGGGCAAACACACGTTCGCTTCAAGCGTGTGTCGCGCTTATTGAAGGAATACAGTCTGACCTCGAAGAAGCCCAGTTTACTGAAGACCGCGAACTCCTGCGATACGCTTATTCTGTTGCTGGGACTGTCGGAATCATCATGGCTGAGTTGATGCAAAGCAAAAGCGAGGCCGCAACATACCACGCGATAGATCTTGGGGTAGCTATGCAACTCACCAATATCGCCAGAGACGTATTGGAAGATGCGCAACGGGGTCGAAGATACATCCCTTGCGAAACGCCGGTCGCATCAATAGCGCTAGGTGAGCGCGATGAAGCCGTGAAGGCTAGCATTGCTTCCGTGATCACCCTCAGCAAATTCTATTATCGGTCAGGATTAGCAGGGCTGCTTTATCTGCCAAGAATAGTTAGGCCCTGCATCTACATTATGGCGCGAACCTATTCCGAAATTGGCGGCGAAATTTTACGGAACCGAATTAATTGGTCTGGACCGCGCTCGGTTGTGTCGCCTCTGCGAAAAACGTGGATCGTTTTGAGTTCTCTGCCCTACTGCCTTTGGCTTTTAGTCAAACCTTACCCCGCTTTATCTTCTTCAACACATGAAAAGTCTCTACACTTCGAGCTAAACGAATTACCAGGGACCAACCATTGACTTCGTTCCAATCGACAAATGTAATCGTAGGAGCGGGCTTATCGGGACTGATGCTAAGCGAGTCTCTTATAGAACGAGGCGAAGAGGTGACCTTGATCGGTCCATCCGACACTCGAGTTCAAACGATTTGCACATGGCGTCGGAAAGATGAGCCAAGCCAATACGCTGAGCATATAATTAACTCATGGGATCAATGGCAATTTTCGTTTGGCGACCATGAGCAGACCCATTTCGGGGATCGCTTTATATACGAAGCACTCGATGGCCAATCACTTAAAAAGGCACTCGAGTTGCGCCTGGCGCAGTCTAGCGGTTTCGCGAGAATTGCGGAGCCTGTTGAGTATTCACAGCAGATCGATAATGGGTTCGAAATAACCACCAAAAGCGCGCGTTACACCGCAGACAACTTGTTTGATTCACGACCGCCAGAATTCGCCATCAACACGCTAGCTCAGCAATTTTTTGGCATTGTTGTGCCAACCAAATGCCTTCGCGAAAAATTGACCCATCCCAAACTAATGGACTTCACTCTTCCGCAGCGATTCGACAATGCGCTTGCGTTCACCTATATACTCCCTCTAACAGACGACACAACGCTAATAGAGGCAACACTTTTTGCTCGCAGCCAAGTGCCCTATGAGCAACTGCGTGGCATGGCGGTCGAATGGCTGACTGCCAATACAGACAGGGATTTCAATGACGACATTATTCTCTATGATGAGAGCGGTTGCCTGCCTATGGGCGACGTAATTTCTCGTTTTGCAGGCTATCCTATTGGACTCGCCTCCGGTTCAGCTCGCCCCTGCTCGGGTTATGCGCTCAGTGGGCTTGAAAAGCAATTGAAAAGACTAACGCAGCAAAATGGCTACTCTGCGGTCTCAAGTACACCCTACAGCAAGCTGTCTGCTTGGATGGATAACATTTTTTTACGCGTGCTAAATCGGGATCCGCGCATTGGTGAGTCAATTTTTTCGGCGATGACACACGGCCTTTCTGGCGACCGCTTTGCGGGTTTTATGACTGATAATTTTACAGGTATCGATGCGCTGCGCTTAATAGCAACACTGCCTAAATCTCCGTTTATTCGCGCAGTACTAAAAAATGACAATTAGCACCGTCGACATATTCGCGATTCTAGGAGTCATTCTTTTTGGAATTCCGCACGGTGCGCTAGACTGGGAGCTTGTTAAACACAGCGATCGGAATCCTAGGCTGATTCGCTTCCTCTGCTTCTATCTCGGCTCAGCCGGCATTGGTCTCGCCCTGTGGATAACATTTCCTACTGCAACCTTGTTGTTTTTTTTGCTTATTACGGCAATTCACTTCGGCCGTTCTGACCCTTTTGGATTGAACCCGACGGCGGCGCCGACTTTTTTTCTAAAAACAGCCAACGTTCTGTTCCAGGGCGGCACCATTGCAGTTTTTCTACCCTGGGTTCATTGGTTTACTATCGAGCCCCTATTTGACGCCCTTAATGCAAACACTGACGCTATAGCGGCAACTGGGTACCCGGCATTAATCGCATGGCTACTCGCGCTAATTTTTACAGTCTCTGAGAGCGCCTCTCTCAGGAAGATCAGCCTTCTAATCGGGCTTGCTGGATACTACGCGCTGCACAACTATCTGAACCCACTTTTCGCCTTTGCGCTTTTCTTCTGTCTATTGCATTCAGCCCCCCATTATTTGAAAGCTTCGGAACACTTAGGCACTTCAGCAACCAGACCGAAAAAAAGTTTTTGGGTTAACACGGTTTGTGCATGGATTATGGTTCTGCTCGCTGCCTCTTTCTTCGATACGTTTGCCGATGCGGTCGCTCCTCTTCTTTCAGCGGTGTTTGCTATTCTTTTTGCGTTAACACTGCCACATATGATCATTGTTGATATATTGCTTCCTAAACGCTTTTTAGCTTGGCGAATCACCGCTTAATTATTTCTCATTCGTTAAACGAGGGCACGATGCCTGAAGCAATAGAGACTCGAAAGTTAGACCACCTAGTCATTGCCGCCAAAGAGAGCGTTCAACGACCCGCGCTGTGCACATTCGATTCGGTGCGCTTCGAGCCCTATGCGTTGCCAGACTTGAACATGGATGATATTTCTTGCTCTTGCGACTTTCTCGGTTATCGCTTGTCTCTGCCTCTTATAATTTCATCGATGAGCGGTGGAATAGCACAGGCCGATCGAATGAACATTCATCTTGCTGAGGCTGCAGAAGCTAAAGGAGTCGCGCTTAGCCTTGGATCGATGCGCATTGCCTTGGAAGATCATGGCCAAGCCAAATCATTTCAGCTTCGTCGCTATGCCCCCAATGTGCCCATAATTGCTAATTTGGGCGCGGCGCAACTTCGGAGTAAAGGTGGCGTCGATGACGCATTGCGCTGCATCGAACTCGCAGAGGCGGACGCGCTCTATATCCATCTCAATCCGATACAAGAGGCAGTTCAGCAAGGAGGGGACCGCGACTGGCGCGGTATTGTTGATGCATTAGCTCAACTGAATGCGGTTTCGCCGTCACCTATTCTAGTCAAAGAGGTTGGCCATGGTATCGGCCCATCGACAGCCAAAGCGATCGCCGAACTGGGTATTCAGTGGCTAGATGTTGCGGGGTCCGGTGGGACGAGCTGGGCGCAGATAGAGCATGAACGCATCAATGAAAACGAGTCTATTTTTGCGGATTGGGGTATCGATACTGTCACGGCGATAACAAAAATTTCCGACCTCGGCTTGCCCCTCTCTCTCATTGCGTCCGGAGGCATTAGAAACGGATTACAAGTCGCAAAGTGTTTACGTATCGGCGCAAGCCTAGCCGGCATAGCGAAACCGCTTCTGACGCCTGCCCTGTCGAGTACCGACGACGTAATCGACACTCTCAATAAATTTGAGGAAGAGCTGAGAACGACTATGTTCTGCACCAACAGTGCTTGCCTCGATGACCTCGCGCGAGCGCCGCTTCTTTAGAAGCCGACAGAAAAATTATCTTAGATTTTTTGGCCCGAGTGACTTCATAAACCTACTTGCTGTTCACGCCCCCTCAAATAAAAATCGCGCATTAATGTGTAACGATCCATCTGCGGTGGGATCGCAGGCATAGCGAGAAGGCCTGAGCGCATTGAGACTAATTGAGTAAAAAACAAGGAGTTTCTCAACGGAACATTGCTCACATAGCGCAGAGGCTGCGCGATATCCTGGCCGAAAATACCAAAGTATTGACTCACCAGCCCCCTTCCACTTGATGACCCCAGCATGGGCAACACGATATACGGGCCCTGCGGAACACCCCATACGCCTAAGGTTTGTTCGATATCTTCTTGATGCCGTGGCATACCCAGCGGCGTTGCAACATCGAAAAGGCCACCAATACCCACAGTAGAGTTCACTACGAAACGGCCAGTATCACTTGCGGCGAGTTTGACCCTGCCTTGCAGCAGTTGGTTCATAGCAGTCCACGGGTCGGCTAGGTTAGCAAAGGCATTGCTAACTGAGGTTTGTACTGGCGCTGGAAGCACTTTACTGTAAGCCTGTGCAGCAGGCTTCAAAACTACAGTATCGAAACCGGTATTAAAAGATGCCATCTTGCGGTTGAACCCCTCAAACGGGTCCGGTCCACTCGTGGCGCAGCTGAGCATCAAAGTGCAAAGCATCGCGCAAAAAAGCCATCTCAACGACGGCAGAATTGTCGGAAATTTTACTGTAAACACCTCAACTCACTCCTCTCACTTCAGTCTCACTTCAGTTTCCCTTTAGCAGGCTATTTTAACGAAGCAAGTTTACAGTATGACGGGTGCGACAAGGACACTTCTAAACGCTTTTGAGTCAGCCGTTTCAAATTTATCACCAACATCGACTAAAAAGTAAAAGGCCGTTCAGCTCTCGTGCGCGATTCGCTTCAACAGTAGCTCAACGATTTCTGCTCCATGGGTGTTTTGTAGAAAATGTCCAGCTTCAGGAATCACATGAAAGGTCGCCTGATCGAACGTTGCCGCCCATTGCCTACCCCATGCTTCGGTAAAGATATCGTCGGCACCGCCCCAAATGAAATGAACAGGCTTAGTCCACTTGCTAAGCAGATTAAAATGCAGAGTCTGCCCCGCACCGTTGCCGCCTGAATAATTATCGAACGGAATAGAGAGCGGGAATCGTCGCAACCCGTTATACGCTTCGTCCGGAAGCCCTTCGAAAGGAGCGATATAGGCATCGTAAATACTTTTGCCAACGGACGTTGGAAAATCCGGTGTGCTACCCGAGACTAGCGCAGGAATTGCCGCGTCTCGAGAGATCAAGCCAGCAGACAACGCCACAAGCACGCCGACATTGGGCTTTTCACGCGCAAAAAGTCCGCCGTCTTTCCAGCCTTGGTTCCAGCGCTTTATCGCCTCAGAATAGTAAAACTCTGGGTGGTGTAACCAGGTATTCATAATGAGTAGCCGCGAGAATCTCTCTGGCATTGTCACCGACTGCGCCAAACCAATAGGCCCGCCCCAGTCTTGGCAAACAAGCGTTATATCGCCTAAATCTAACTCTGTGATCAGGCTAGTGAGGACTTCGGTGTGTCGCGCAATACTGTACCAATACGGATCTGTCGGCTTGTCTGATTTACCAAACCCTAGATGATCGGGCGCGATACAGCGATACCCCGCTGCGACTAGTTTGGGAATAAAGTCGCGATAAAGATAGCTCCACGTTGGCATGCCGTGCATGAGCAACATCACGGGCGCATCTGTCGGCCCTTCGTCAAGATAGTGCATCCGCAAATCTCCCCATTGGTGGAAATGGGGCGCAAAATTATAGTCGGCAAGATCGTCGAAATTAGAGTCGGGTGTACGAAAAAAATCAGTCATAGCGCTCTCTTATTCGGATATTAGACAGGTTGAGTCGATCAACAGACTCTAACAAGTCTATGTCCCCAGAAAAAGCGTTTGGACTTTACGACTGCTCTCTAAGGTGTCGCCAAAATTGACGCCGGGTGAATGGAACATCCAAGGACGAAATAGAACCAGTCGATTATATTTATAGGGGATAGCCAAGGTCTTTTCCCACAGCGACTCGTCGATGCCGTCGACCTCCAAGAATTCTTTCACTTTTTCTTTGGTCGTGAAACCTGCCGCATGTGCGCCTTCTAAGGTACGGGGTATTTCTTCTAATCCGGTGCGTAAGTGTCTCCAGAATACCGTGCCATCGATCTTTGGATGCTCTTTCGAGAGATACACAACACCCGACCAATGCGTTTGCCCCGCATCGAAGTGAATGTATTGAGTGAAAGGATCACCGGCTTTGGAGAATCGAATTTTTCCGTTTAGCTCGGTGGATGCATTAATAGGCTTTTGCTGAAGCAATTGCTCGAAAAAATCACGCTGGGTATTCGACAGAAAGGACTCTTTGGTCATCACACCCGCGTAATTGCCACGCGAGGCCGCATCGCGTTGCGACTTAAGCGCCGCTTCGACAAGGCGGTCGGGGTCGTTGTAGAAGTCGTCGACGACGAAATAACGGTTAATCATGCTGACACGTAACAACCAATCAATTTACTGCATTGATAATGCTTAGGCGAAGCTAGGCGCATGCTGTGTTCGGCTGCAAGATTTCGATCCGAGCGAGGGCGAAAACAGATCTTCGCAGTCTATAACCAGTAACAACCTCTTAACCAGTGAGTTTTGTGACAGTTTGTTGCGACAAGGCGATAAGCCGACGACTTATCACCTGTAGTGGGCCTACTGTACAGAAGTGAATCGTGGTAGCCCTGCCATTCGCTTGCGGTCAGGGTGCAGAAGCGCTCACAGCGAGGCTGCGACAGCGCCAGAGGTAATACGCGCAAGGCAATACTAAGAGTGTCAAAACCACAGCCGACAGCATTCCACCTACCATTGGCAAAGCAATGCGACTCATCACCTCGGATCCCGTCCCGACCCCGATCACTATCGGAATAAGACCTGCGATTGTCGCCACGGCCGTCATCATTACCGGCCTCACTCGTAATACCGCCCCGTCGACAACGCTGTCGAGCAATAGCCCTTGCGTCGGTGCAATAGAATCGGATGCACATTTGGCGAGCATCCCATGATAAGACTTATTTAAGTACACCATCATAATGACACCAATCTCGACCGCTACGCCCGCGAGCGCGATAAAGCCGACACTTACAGCGACCGAGAAATTATAACCGGCGAAATACATAAGCCAAAAACCACCAACTAATCCCAACGGCAGAGTGCCTAAGATCAAAAACACTTCGGCGAAGTGTCTAAAATTAGCAAACAACAGCAGCGTAATAATCGCTAGCGTGAAGGGAATGACAAGCGTGAGACCCAGAACGCTCATCTCCGAAAAAATCTGCGTGAGACGTGTCTGAGAAAGACGTGTCTGAGAAAGAAGAGTCTGAATGGCCCAGGTGGCTAAGCTGATCAAGAGGCGCGCTTGTGTGCATGCCCAGATGACAGTTCAGCGCGCCAGCCGGTGTCACCATCATTTCGCAGGCAAGTAATGGTAGCGCAGCCACCTGCCCGACAGCACCGAGGAGAGCGAGAACAAACATAAACTGCGAGGGCAACTGCTTGACGAGTTTTTGCGCACGAACTTCAGTCCGTTTAGCGTTTACCCTTCGACGGGTACTGGCTATTTGCCTTAGCCTTAGCCCCAGCCCCAGCACGCGCGTCGCAAACAAAGTAAGTTTAAGAAAGTTCATAAAATAATGGTGCGCCATGGCCTGAAAAAATGCAACCGCTTCATGGAAAAGCCAATTTATTTCATAACCTTAGAACCACACGAAAGTTTGCCGCGATATCGAGCTGGCAAATTAACGACTCAGGTTGCGCGCAGGGACGATCAGTAACGCATAGCACGCGATGGCCACGAGCAAGCTCGTATTAATCCCACTCCACATCGAAATCGCCACGGCAAGCACACTCGCAAGAACCCCCGTCGCGCCATTCACACCCCACATCCACGGCAGACAATCGTCGGAGTACTGACGGAACAAGCGCAGCCCGAGTGGGAAACACATTCCCATAGGTATTGCGGCTGTCGCTACCAACAGAATCACAATGAGACAACGAATAACAAGCCCCTGATCGATGGTGGCTTGGATAATCGGGCCCGACAGTAAATAGATCGCACTAATGAGAACGACAATCGTCAGCGGCAAAGCGAGCGTCCAGCGCTTATCGCGTTCGACAGAGATGCGGTCAGATAATGAACTGCCTAACCCCGCCGCGATTATCATCGAAAACAACAGCACCGACACCGCATAAACCGGATGGCCTAAGTAGACAGAAAAGCGCTGAATCAGTGGTATCTGCACCATCATAAATCCAGTGCCTATGCAGGCAAAGTAAAGCAGGCCGTTGGCGAACACGCCTTTGGGCAACTGCGGTTTGCCCGACAGCAAGAGCGGCACGCCAATAACGAGTGTCACACCAATAAAAGCGAGCAGGCACAAAAGCATGAGCGTGTAGGTTGCGAGGAGGTTGCCGCCCGCAACGATACCCAGCTCGCCAAGTTCTGCGTCGGTGCTTAACAACGCCGATGGCTTTAGGATATTAAAAAAATACGGCCGGCTATCGAGCGGCGGCGAAAAATCGAGAAACTCGTGCTGCGTTGCTGCCTCAAGCTGAGCGACGCTATTACTCGCTAGCGCGTCTCGAATGAGACGCTCGCTGCTCTCTTGGCGCGGCGAGTGTAGGATTGTAAACGCCATTTCTGCCGCAACCGTCTCTATTTGGTCGAGGTCGGCGTCGCTAAAGGGTGTGGGCGAGACCAGAAGCGTTGCGACAGTATTGCGCGCCACTAACACCGCATGATCGCCAGGATTCTGTATTCCTTGTTCCAATAAAGACATCGACGCAAGCGAGATCAGCCTGTTGGTCTCGGAAAGCGCCTCCGGAGAATACCACCGGGAAACACTAAGCAAACCGTCGGGAGCGAGCTTATCGAAGAATATCTGCCACCCTTCAACCGTGTAGAGGCCGTTCTCGGACAGCGTAAACGCGCCCGCTCCAGTTGCCGCCCACGTGTCGATAAGCGACATCTGAATCACATCGTATGTCTCATCGGTGCGAGTCAGGAACGAGCGCGCCTCATCGTGTACAAACTGCACTTCGGGCTGCTGGTCGAGCGAGACAAAGTCGCGGCGGCGGTCTTGTAATATGTCGAGTATTGCTCCGTTTATTTCGATTCCGGTGATGTGTTTGCTCTTAGCCCATAGCGCGGTAAGAATGTCGCGTCCGCCGCCTACGCCTATTACTGCTACGTTGCCTTCTTTGCGTAAATGATAAGGCAGGGAAGTCACATCGAAGCGCGGCCAGTCCAGCTCGTCTTTATTTCCATCCCACTGTGTAACTGCGGTGCCAGCCTCTCCGTCGATTACCAACCCCTGTAGCTTCATGCCTTCTATCACTGGTGCGCCAGCACCTGCACCCCAATAGAACGGCCCGACTCGCTCTTCAGCGGGCGACAGCAAAATTTGGCCATGAATGGTCCAGTACTCAATCGTCTGATCGCTGTAAGCGACTTCATTGCCCTTGGGGTAGAACACCCGCAGCCCACCGGTAAGCTGACTGTTTACGAAGGCGCCAATAGTCAGTGCAGCGGCCAGCGCTACCCAGCGCAGGTCGCTGCGGCCGGTTTTCGCGCGTTGAAAAAAGAGAATGGCAAGCACGGTCACGACTGTCGACGCGATCGTCGCGCTACTGATATCGAGAACACTTAACAGCGCGAGACAGGCGAGGCTGCCAAGCGCCGCACCGATAAGGTCGACCGCGTAAATAAGGCCGCTATTGCCCGGCACCTGCGTAAGCGCAATAGTCACAACCACGCCACTGAACGCAAACGGGATTGCCACCGCGAGGGTAATCAGTGTCATCTTTAAGAGGTTTGCCGCATCCCATCCCTCGAGCGTGCTTAACGGCGTAAACAAAATGATGAGGTGGCAAACGAGCGTGCTCAGCGCGAAGAAAATCGAATAGCGATAGAGTGAGCCGAAGGCGTCTTCGCGCGGGAATTTACGCGGTTTGAGGTAAACCCAGAGCGCACCGGCGGCCATGCCAAACATGGCCATCGATACCGCAAAAAAAGACAAATGATACCAAGTGACGACCGAGAGCAGCCGAGTATTGAGGATCTCAAGTAGCAGTGTCGCGCTCGTGATAAAGAAAAGTCCTGCGAGAAAAGATCTGCTCGTGCCCTGTGCTGTCGAAGTACCCAAAATCGGCCTTGCTCCTCATTCTTTTTGTGTTTCGCACCCCGCGTCTCTGCTGCTACTGCAATCTCGCGCAGCCGCGGCTATTAATCGCGAACTAATCTGACGCATAATAGACGATAAACGTGACAATCAATATGGTTAGCTTGTAAAGCCTGCATGCTCGAAGGCTTCCGAGATCAGCGACAGCGCCAAAATCCCAGAGGGACCGCCCGTGACTCAGCCCATTAAAACAGCACTTTCATTGCTGCCACTCTTGGGCTACCTCATTTTTTTAATTTTTTCTGCCTACTCAAAGCCGCTCTACACTTGGGATACCGTTCCCTATACCGCCACCATTCTGAGTGCCGATATCAAAGATCCGCAACTCCTGCACACGCGCACATACGAGTATTTGCAGCGCTCGCTGTCGCCCCAACAATATGCGTCAATAACCTCCGGCGCTTACGCTGCTGATCTCGAAAACAACGCCGATCACTTTATCAGCCAACTGGACATGTATCGAATCAAGCCCGCTTATGTGATTGCGCTGCGAACATTCACGGCGCTCGGCGCCGAACCGCTGACGTCGCTTAGGCTGCTCTCTTTAATTCCCGGCGTGCTGTTCTGCCTGCTGCTCTTTGCTTGGCTGTCGCGCAGCTGCAGCACGTTGGGTGCTGCGTTGATTGTCATCGCCTTTGCGGTGGTCGGGCGCCTCGCCGATCTAAGCCGCGTCCCAGTTCCCGACAATCTCTCTGCGCTTATTGTGTTCGCAGCGCTCTATGCTCTGGTCTGCAAGCAGTGGCTGCGAGTCGCCGTATTTTTGCTCGTCGCATCGGTCTGTGTGCGGACCAACAACATCCTGTTTGCAGGCTTGGTGCTCCTGTGGCAAAGCTTTAGCGCTTACGCGCAAAGCGCCTCGCTACGCAGCCCTGCTGTGATGCTATTCGCCAGCGGCCTAGGGCTGAGCAGTGCGCTCTATTTTACAATCAACAGCCTGTTCGACTATTCGTGGTGGCGGTTGTTCTATCACACTTTTGTTGAAAGCCAAGTCGATATTCTGGGCTTCGCGCAGCCATTCGCCTTCGAGACTTACTGGGCTGTAGTGCAGTCGGCGCTTGTACAAATAGCCGCGAGCGGCGCCACGATAGCCACCTCGATGCCCTTCTTCGTGCTGCTTCTCCTCCTCTGTTCGCGGGGTGTCAGCCGGCAGCTTCTGGCAGAGGCGCTGACGCCGAGAACACTGGTGTCTGTGCAGCACCTCGCCCTGCTCTGTTTACCGCTGTTTGCCGCATTTCTCGTGCTTTTCCCCCTGGTGCTGGGGTGGGATCGCTTCTTCTTGCCCTTTTACGCATTGATTACGGTAGCAGCCGCCGAGCGCTGGTCTGTTAAGCGCGAAAAGGCTACCCAAAACGACCCCAAATCATTATAGTTAGCGCCTGAAATTCATCCAGCTTGTGCTCATTTTCAAGGAATACACTATGTCAGCTCATGACCACGACCAAGATTCAAATACTGGCGCAAACATCGTTATCGTTGTTTCACTAATCGCTATGTCGCTCCTCACTTACATGGTGGCGGTTTGGTTGTTCTAAATTCGATTTTATCGAGGCTGCAACACTAATCCTGTGCCAGACTCGATAGACTGAGTGAGGTCTGGCGGCGACGTCCCCTGCCTCACAGCTTGGCTCCCCCGACTTAAACCCCTTAGCTCTCATCCACTCATTTGAGGCTGATTCTATGCTGCTCGATAATCGATTATTTGTTTACGGGACGCTCGCGCCCAACCAACCTAACGCGCGTATTCTTGCCCCTTTGGCTGGCAATTGGCAGCCGGCAACTGTTATCGGCACTGTGCATCCCGAAGGCTGGGGCGCCACTATGGGCTATCCTGCCATTAAACTCATAGGCACCGACTCGGTTAAAGGTTTCCTTCTCGAGTCGCCCGATCTGCCCGCCTTTTGGGACGAGCTGGATGAGTTCGAAGGCGCGGACTATCGTCGCGTCGAAGTCACGGCCTATCCTGAGAACGGCGACGCCGTGCAAAGTTTTATTTACGCACTTAACGATCAGCGCTAGACCGTCTCAGCTTGCCTTCAGCAACGCCAGTAACCGATGAATTAAAATAAACAAAAAGGAACTCACTATGCTCACCGTAGAGATCAAAGACAAAGTCGTCCTGGTTACCGGCTCCAATCGCGGAATAGGGAAAAGTTTCGTTGAAAAGGCACTCGAACTCGGTGCGGCTAAGGTTTACGCGACAGCGCGTAACACAGGCAGCCTTGCCGACCTTGATGCGGCTAATCCTGAACGGGTTGTTTTACTAAACCTGGATATCTGCAATCAAGAGCAAGTTGATGCTGTCGCGGCGGCGGCGCAAGACGTAGACGTGCTAGTCAATAACGCCGGCGCGGGTGGCGGCGGTGCGATCGTCGCTGCAAATAACGAAGCGCCAAAGCGTATGGAAATGGACATCAATTACTTTGGCACAATGAAAATGGCCGTCGCGTTCGCACCCATAGTCAAGGCCAAAGGCGGTGGTGCGATCGTCAATATCCTCTCTATCTCGGGGCTTTGCAGTTTTGCATTTGCACCTGGTTATTCTGCCTCTAAAGCTGCCGGACATTCGCTCACACAGGCGCTACGCGCCGAGCTTGCGAAACAGAACACGCTCGTTATTGGCGTGTACCCCGGGCCTATTGATACCGACATGGCAAAACACCTGCCCTTCGACAAGGCCTCCCCCGACTCAGTCGCCACGCATGTGTTCAATGCGCTCGCCACCGGCGAGGAAGACGTGTTCCCCGATCCTTTCTCTGTCGAATTCGTCAAGCAGCTGCGCATCGACGCGAAAGCTGTTGAGAAAGCCAACGGCGCAAGCGCCTAGCCAGCTGCACACAGAAAATAAATATAACGCAGGAGATGCAACACGATGGATTTCGAAACACTCGTCCGCACCCGTCGCAGCGTGCGCGGTTATAAGACTGACCCCGTTCCTAAAGAAATTATTCAAGAGATTATCGATGTCGCAAAAGGCGCGCCTTCGTCGATGAACACTCAGCCTTGGAACTTGTATGTAGTCACCGGCGAGCCGCTGGATAAGATTCGTCAGGGCAACACAGAGCGCATGCTAGCGGGCGTGAAACCTCAGCGCGATTTCCCCACGAAAGAAGCCTACGAGGGCATTCATCGCGAGCGTCAGGTCGAAATAGCAAAACAGCTTTTCGCCGCTATGGGCATTGCCCGCGACGACAAAGAAATGCGCCAAGACTGGGTCATGCGCGGTTTCCGCCAGTTCGATGCGCCTGTCTCTATTGTGCTCACCTATGACAAAATTCTTGAGCCCGCCGCGATCGGTCAGTTCGACCTTGGCGCCATTTCTTATGCGATATGTCTCGCTGCATGGGAGCGCGGCCTCGGCACGGTTATTAACGGTCAGGGCGTGATGCAAACACCCGTTGTGCGCGAGCATGCGGGCATTCCCGAGACCCAAAGCATTCTTACCTGCATCGCGATGGGGTATCCCAACGATGAATTCTCAGCCAATCAGGTTAAGTCTACGCGAGCCGAAGAGGACTCGTTTGTTCACTTTGTAGGATTCGAATAGTCGCTGATCGCACCGGGCACTAAACGCTGAACGCTAAACACCAAACGCAAAAAAAAGAGAGTATCGAATATAAACCGATACTCTCTTTTTTTATGACCAGATTACTCATAAAGATTAACCGGCACAGTTGCACCGGTTAACTTGATAAATTGCTATTCTCGCAGATTACCTGCGAGAGCAGCACTATTACCCAACTAGATATCGAAACGGTCGAGGTTCATTACCTTCGTCCATGCCGCAGCGAAATCTTCGACAAAGCGCTGCTCTGATCCCGCCATCGCATATACTTCGGCAATCGCACGCAGCTCTGTGTTCGAACCGAAGATTAAGTCAACAGGCGTCGCCGTCCACTTCATCTCGCCCGTATCACGGTCGCGGCCTTCGTAGACGCCTTCCTGATCGGCCTTCGCCCATACAGTCGACATATCGAGCAGATTAACAAAGAAGTCATTCGTTAACGTACCTGCACGGTCAGTAAACACACCATGCGCAGCGCCTCCTACATTCGCGTCGAGCGAGCGCATACCACCGAGCAGAACAGTCATCTCAGGCACTGTTAGCGTAAGGCGGTCGGCCTTCTCGATAAGCGCGCGCGCTGGCGAGAGACGTGTGCCTTCGGCGAAGTAATTGCGGAACGCATCGTAATCAGGCTCGAGCACGGCGAACGAATTCACGTCGGTATGATCCTGCGTCGCGTCTGTGCGACCCGGCGTGAAGGCAACTTCTACCGAATGACCCGCTTCTTCCGCAGCCTGCTCAACGGCAGCAGAGCCTGCTAACACGATGAGGTCGGCAAGCGACACCTTACGGCGACGGCTGCCTTCGTTGAACTCGGCCTGAATGCCTTCGAGAACGCCAATGACCTTCTCGACCTCAGCAGGATTATTTGCTTCCCAGTCTTTCTGAGGCGCTAGACGCAGCCGCGCACCGTTGGCACCACCGCGGAAGTCTGTACCGCGGTAAGTAGACGCAGAGGCCCACGCTGTGCGCACGAGTTCTGCTGTCGTCAGGTCTGATGCAAGCACAGCCGACTTCAGCTTGGCGATATCGCGGTCGTTGATCTCGGCGTAGTCGGCCGCAGGAACAGGGTCCTGCCACACGAGCTCATCGGTTGGCACGAGCGACCCTAGGTAACGCGTGCTTGGGCCCATGTCACGGTGAGTCAGCTTAAACCAAGCACGCGCGAACGCGTCTGCGAACTCTTCTGGATTCTCGAGCCAGCGCGACGTGATTTCACGGTAGGCTGGGTCTTCTTTCAGCGCGAGGTCGGTTGTAAACATGATCGGGGCATGCCGCTTCGATGGATCGTGTGCGTCTGGCACCAGGTTCGATGCTGCGCCGCCTTTAGGTATCCACTGAATAGCACCCGCTGGGCTGCGAGTCTGTTCCCAGTCGTAGGCGTACAGATTTTCGAGATAATTGTGTGTCCACGCCGCCGGATTCATCGTCCATGCGCCTTCCAATCCACTGGTGATCGTGTCCGCACCTTTGCCCGTGCCGTAGCTGTTTTTCCAGCCGAGACCCTGCTCTTCAATGCTTGCGCCTTCAGGTTCAACACCCACATTGCCCTGTGGCCCAGCGGCACCGTGTGCCTTACCAAAGGTATGACCGCCGGCAATCAACGCCACAGTCTCTTCGTCGTTCATCGCCATGCGGCCGAACGTTTCGCGAATATCCTGCGCCGCTGCGAGCGGGTCAGGATTGCCGTTTGGGCCCTCTGGGTTTACGTAGATCAGGCCCATCTGCACGGCGCCCAGCCCATCTTTAAGCTCACGTTCACCTTCATAGCGCTCGTCTGCAAGCCACTCGCCCTCAGGGCCCCAGTACACTTCCTCAGGCTCCCATGAATCGACACGGCCACCGGCAAAGCCAGCAGTCTTGAAGCCCATGGAGTCCATCGCAACAGTGCCAGCTAACACCATTAGGTCGCCCCAAGAGATGTGGTTGCCGTATTTTTGCTTGATTGGCCACAGCAGACGCTGCGCTTTGTCGAGATTGGTATTGTCCGGCCAGCTGTTCAGCGGTGCGAAGCGTTGCATGCCGCCATAGGCGCCACCTCGACCATCGCTCACGCGATAGGTACCGGCGCTATGCCAAGCCATCCGGATAAAGAAAGGACCGTAGTGTCCATAGTCAGCCGGCCACCAGTCTTGCGACGTAGTCATTGCAGCAATGAGGTCGGCCTTTAATGCTTCAAGGTCGAGCTGTGCGAAGGCTTCGGCGTAGTCGAAGTCGGCACCCAAGGGATTAGACGCGGGGTCATTGTCACGAAGCGGATCGAGGTCGAGCCGGTTAGGCCACCAATAATCGTTGCTGGCGACACCGTCTTGAGCTACCGCAGGGCTAACCGCGGCAAGTGTAGACAAGCCAAGCGAGATCGCTGTGGCGAGGACGAGAGATTTCTTAAGCATGCGAGATGCCTCCATTAATAGTCAACCATAAGAGCCGGCTTTGACGCCGGCGTTTGTTTTTTATAGTACACGCGCGGATCATCTGAGTAGATGATTTTTACAATAGGCAGAATAGCCTTACTCCGTGCATCGGGATAACGCTTTGTTTCGATCAGCGTGATCGGTTTTTCCGAATATAATTTCTTATCCTACCCCGCCTTCGTTCTGTTCAAGGGCGTGAAGACGCGCTATCGTCAGCGCCGTAACTTGCCTCTGCAGGAGTCACCCGCACCATGTTTTATGAACCGAAGAAGAAAAACCACGGCCTGGCTAAAAACCCGTTCAATAGCCTCATTGTGCCAAGACCCATAGGCTGGATAAGCTCGGCCGATGCTGCCGGGGTATACAACCTCGCACCCTACAGTTTTTTCAATGCCGTGAGCTATCAGCCGCCCACGGTCATGTTTTCAGCAGGCGCCGGAGCAAACGACGACCGGCTAAAAGACTCGGCTCGCAATATCGAAGAAACCGGCGAGTTCGTCTGCAACCTTGCCACTTGGGAGACTCGCGAGCAAATGAATCACAGCTCCATAGCTGCAGGCCCCGAGATCGACGAGATCGCTCTGTCGGGGCTTACCGCAATCCCTTCGCGGCTCGTTAAAGCCCCCCGCATCGCTGAAGCGCCTGTGCATCTTGAGTGCCGATTTATAAAAAGCGTGGAAGTCCCGGGCTGGACCGAAGCAGACAATTACCGCGTTATCTTCGGCGAGGTCATCGGCATCCATATCGATGACTCCGTGCTCACCGATGAGGGGCTTGTTGACATACGAAAGATGGGCGTCATTAGCCGGCTCGGCTACAACGACTATGCGCGCGTTGACGCCGAATCAGTGTTTAGTATGGAAAGGCCTATAGTAGAAAGGTCTGGAGCTAAAAAATAATTTTGAAATTTCTAGATGCCGAAACAAGAGCTCGCTATTTCACTGCAGTTAAGCTAACCGAATCTGGCGATTCAACTGATTGATTCTGCGGTTTTCGCGCGACGGCAATGATGGCCTTCGCTGCAGGAATAAAGAGTAACAGGTAGGCATTTACCTCCAACAACTCTTCGTAAAGTCTAGGATGGTTAAGCATCAGGATGCCGCGATCGAAGACCGCACCGCAGACAAGGAGGCAGGCTGCTATCAGTAAATACGCTGCTAGGCCTGAATCAAACTGCCGCTTGATAAGGTCGACAAACCCGATTGGCTGTCTGAGAAGTAGCGCCAAATAGCCGCTCCAAAGCACCAGCAGCGTCGCGGTGCGACCTTTGCCTACCAAAAATTGCTCGATTAGCGCTGGCAATCCGACAAGCTCGATATCTATTTCGCGCAAACTAAAACTGAAGCAAAGTAGTGCAAGGCCAATAAGCTCAATACGATCTGTGGATCTATTTCCAAAACTGCTTAACGCGAAGAGCAAGGCAGCGGAAATCAAACACACGGCTTGAATATTTTCGAACAGCGCATTCTCCGCATGCACTCCATGAAAACCGCTCGAAATGACACTGGCTACAACGACGAGATTTACGATCACAGCGATTGCGAAGGCGCGGGGCAATGTATTGACCATAAAATTCTCTAAAACCTTTTACATCACAACGACTAATCCCATGATGCTAGATTGCTTTAGAGAATAGGCCGAAAAAGTGGTGATTTGTTATAGAAAAAAGCTATCACCTAGTCAAACGTGACGCGTGCTAGAGCGATGCCGCTTTCGCCTGCGACCGCATAGAGAAGATAAACAACACCGTCGTCAACAAACAAAGCGGGGTCTCTTAGCTGATTGACATAACCATACGCGGTCGAACGCACCGATAGCTCAATGGGTGCCTTTGCACCCTCCCAATCGAATTCAGCTCTCAGCACTTCAACCTCTGGTGACTCCTGCCAGTCGGTCCAGTCTTCAGTAAGCTCGATAGTGCTCAGCAGTATCGTCTCTGGCGCATCGCCCACTCTCGTCCAGAAAACGAATAACTTGCCATCGCGCACAATCACCGCCGAGTGACGCATCGTGCTCTCGAATAGAAGCGGGCCGGTTTCGAAGTCCTTCAGGCCATCCTGCGACCGATAGAACTGGCCGGGCATAGCAATCGCATAGGTCATGTCGTCCCACGCGAATGCGCGATAATAAGTGCGACCGATGTCGCCCGGCAGCGTCTCGAAGTCGATCCCATCCTTTGAAGTCGCCACTCTCGAATGCTGTCTGGCTGCCGCTTCGAGCCCGTGGAAATACATGATTATGCGTTGATTCTCTTCGTCTACATGAACATCAGGCGAGGCGATGTGGGGTTCGGTCAATTCTTTAGCATAGTCATGAGACACACGAACACCGCTGGTCTCGCGCGCGGCAACCAGTTCGGCGAGCCGATCCTCTGCAATAGGCGGACGCGCTACTGCAAAAAACGAGTCTTCGATAGGCAGACTGCCAGGCACATAAATTTTCCATGGGCCGGTGATCGCATCGGCGTACGCTAATCTAATGTATTGCCCTTTGTGATCCGCGAAATAGAGGTAGTATTTACCGAGCGGGTTTTCGACCCAGTCGGGCACCCTAATCATCGATGGTCCTTGAATATTATTGCCGATGCTCGGGTCTGTTTCTGGCCCTATAATTGGCCCGTCTACTAATCGTGTAACCACGACACTATGACGCGGTTGAATATCTACCGCGCGTTCATTCACGGCGAAAGCGGTTGTCACCGCACCAAAAAGGAGAGCACAAAGCGCAGCTGATAATTTGATAAACGATCGTCGAATTAAATCAAAGTGGGTCATCGATTGGCCTCTTGGTAACGACAAATTAGCCATGGGTTAATGAAAAGTCAGCAAGCGCACTGCCGAATCGCTTTCTAGCCTCGCTCCACGTGGCACTTGCTGACTCGGCCGTCAAAAAATCGAGCAGAGACGGAAAAAGCGCTGCTGCGTATTCCTGTGATGCCTCGCGTGGCAGCAAGGTTGGCAGGTGGTCGATCGCCTGCACGTAAACGGGCTCACCCTGCCCTGCCGCGCGGACAAAAGGCGCATGCAGATGGGTTATCGCATCGTAAACGCGAATAGGATTATCGGCGCTCGTCGGATCGCAGCTGACATCGCTAATAACCTTTAGCCTCTTGTTCTCAGACAGTAGCTTCTGATCTATCATCGGCGCAATAGGCTCACGAAGATAGACACAGTTTATAAACAATTCGTGCGCCAGGATTTCTTTGATTGGCTTTTCAGCCGACGTGAATTCGGGCAAATCCCAAGCGGTTACGCTCAATAGAGCATCAAGGCTCGTAATAAGGTCGCGTGCACCAGAGCCGCAGCGACCCAGTGCCCCCATGATCATCACGTTCAACGATCCGTCAGTCCACCCGGCACCTTCGAGTGCGGCGTCCACAGCACTCAACAGTGCACCTCGATCGGAAAACGGCCGCAGCGCAGGAAATGCTGCGGTCGAACTCGAAAAATGAGCGACGCCTAAAAGGCCGAGCGCCGCACCGACGAATCCTGCCCAATAGCCGAATGCAGCGATACGCCTTCCCTGTGCATCAAATAAAAATTCGAGATCATAAATGACGCCGCCGCCCTGCGAATAACGTGCGAGCACTTCTTTGGCGCCGACTTGCCCCTTAAAAGTATGCGAAAAATGAATGTGTGTGTGCGCGACAGGCTCTGTCGAATCTGCAAGCTCTTTCAATGCAATCACAACACAATCCAACGGCGCCTGCTGCCAAGCAGCATCGGTGAGGACAGCACCTGCCGCCGCATAGTCGGCATCGGAATAACAGCGATCACTGCAGCGCTCGACAGTAACTCCAACGCCTGCCTTTACAAGCTGACTTACCTCTGTCGGCGTGATCGGCACGCGTCGTTCGCCAGACTTGTCTTCTTTTCTTAACCAGAGATTCTTCACATTCACTCAACTCAAATTAAAGACGGCCCACGCGCATCTTCGACAGAACAAAATAGGTCGCGCCCATCAATATAAACATAGAAACAAACGAGAGGTAGGGCGTTTCGAGTGCGGGGGTAAGCGAGGCAAAAATAAAGCCAACGAAAGCGAAACTCGCTGTGATAAGTGCGTACGGAATCTGAGTCTCAACATGCGCCATGTGATTAACGCCCGACGACATCGACGACAGCACAGTGGTATCCGAAATAGGCGATGTTTGATCGCCGAATAAGCCGCCGCTTAGTGCCGCACCCAGACAAATTGGAATAGAGGCATCAAGCGCTGCGGCAATCGGCACCACAATAGGAATCACCAGAGCAAAGGTGCCCCACGACGAGCCGGTCGCTAGTGACAGTGCCGCACCGATCAGAAAAATCATACTTGCGAGCATCCATGTCGGAAAATTTATAGCCTCGAGTAATGCAGCAATCGCCTTGCCGGTTTCGAGTTCGGTCAGAACGTCACTGAGTGTCCAGGCCAAAATAAGAATACACAGAATAGGCATGATTTTTCCCATGCCGGCAAAGAAACTCGTCGAACTCTGGGTAAAACTAAACAGCCCGAGTCGACTAAGAGCAACAATAGTCACGAGTGTTGCAGTCGTGTAAGACAACGCAAGCGTTACTCGAATCGTCGGACCATCGAGGCCGCCGTTACGTACAACGAAAAGAGTGAAAAGCAGCAGCATCGAGATAAAAAGCGTCCCGAGTGCGGCACCCACTATGCGCGCGCCGTAACGTTGCAGTGTGGGAGAGAGCGCGTCGTCTGCCCTGCTGCTGTCGTCATAGACAAGTTCGCCGCTTAACAACGCACGCTGCGCAGTCGCCATGCGGCCAAGATAGACATTAAACAACGCGACGAAAAACACGCCGCCTAGCGTGAGTAACGGATAAAGCTGGTAAAACCACACTTCGCGAAACGCTGTGAACCCATCTTTATCGATGCCTTCATTGGTATACGCCTGCTCCATCAATCCCATCGTGTAGGCACCCCAACTAATAATCGGAATCAGAACGCAGACTGGAGACGAGGTAGAGTCGATGATGTAAGCAAGCTTCTCGCGGCAGATTCTTAACTTATCATAGACAGGCCGATAAACCGGTCCCAGAATGAGCGAATTCCCTGAGTCGGTAAAGAAAATTACAATGCCCGAAAACAGCGTACTTAGCTTGAGTTTGGCCGCTGAGCGCACGCGACTCCCCATGAAGCTCGAGAAGGCTCGCATGGTACTCGAGGCCTCCAATAAATAAATAAAACCCGAAATTACCGTAATGACGATGACGATCTGCGCATTACTCCCCTGCAGCTGCTGGAAAATCCCCTGCTCGAACAGTGCAATCGACGTGCTAAGCGGCTGATAGTCGTTGAGTATAAAAAAGCCCAGCGCTACGGCGCTGAATAGCGAAAGAATGACGCGCCGCGTGGTGAACGCCATCACAAGAGCAAGCAGCGAAGGCGAAATGGCGAGCAAGGATTCCATACGTTTAGTCCAGTCTTTTCCTAAAGCGACGTATGGCGAGGGACAGCGTAACGATAAGGAAAGTCGATAACGCGATCAGCTCTCCCGTGAGGCTAGAGATATCGGCGCCGCGTAAATAATTGACGCGAATGTGCCGAGTATAATGCGCGAGTGAAAGCGATTCGGCAATACTTTGCCGCAAGCGGCGACATCATGCAGTAATCGGCTATCGAACGGCACTGAACGGTTGTGCTTTCTCCTTTACAGGATAATTCTCGAGCACGCGGGCAAAGGCTTTATAAAACTCGGGGCTCGCTCGCTCTTCGTGCATGTATTCGCCCGGCGTAACCTGATGGATGCGGCTTATCGCGCCCGCCCACACCTTTTTCCGCGTTGCCGTTTCGGCTATCTCAATGTTAATTTGCGCAATATAGCTCAATTCCACATTCAGAGACTCCATGCGGATGAATGGATCTATGTCTTGCTGATCGGGATAAAGGTTAATGTGGTTATACGCGAGCACTACCTCTATATCGTGAGCTTGGTCGTTCCTAGACAAGCCTTTCTCGTCGAATGCGCGCTCGAATTCGGCTACGACATAATCTCTTAGAAAAAGCGGAAGCCCCTCTGTCCGAAGTCCATATTCTGAATAGTTTTGATAGTCACCTGGGCAGCACAGTAAAGGCGAACTGCCGATCTGCGAGGTGATACCTGCGCAACTAGACAGCAAACCTGCAAGTACAAAAATCACTATCAAATTCTTCACTACTCTCATCGTAAACTCCTTTGCTGTACGCTTTAACTGAATGGGATAACCTACCTATAACCTACCTATAACCCTACCTCTGAGAAAGAATTCGTCATTGATCTATAGCAGTAAGTATTGAGAACTTAGGCGGCCTCCCCTCCTTCAGCCTAAGTTGATCCATATCAATTCAAGAGCATCCATTGCAGTAGGTGCGACATCATGTCGCACCTACTGCAGCGAAGCTTCCAATAGAATGGCGCCATCGAATCTCGTCATTCGGCTTAAGTAGAATCGAGTCGTCGCCGAGCGAATCAGAATTGATAAGGAGAAAAATTTGCGTCACTCGCGAAAATCACTCGCATTAGCCCTCGCTATCGCTACACCACTCGCTGGCCAAACCTTCGCTCAGGAGCGCCAGCGCATCGAAGAAATTACTGTTGTCGGCGTTCGCGACACACACACGGTGATAGTTGACGACACGCTTGTTGCCACGCCAGACACCGCACAATTATTGCGTAAAATGCCAGGCGCTAACGTCAACAAAAACGGGGAGCTTACAGGCATTGCCCAGTACCGAGGCATGTTCGGCGATCGCATCCAAGTCTCCGTCGACGGCGCGCAGATCAATGGCGCGGGCCCCAACGCAATGGATGCGCCGCTCCACTACGCACCGGTCGCTATATTGGAGTCGCTCACCATTAATCGTGGCATAGTCCCTGTCAGCAAAGGCCAAGAGACTATCGGTGGTTATGTAGAGGCGAACACCTATGCCGGGGATTTTGGTACAACTAAGGATTTCGAATTCAGTGGCCGCGCCTATGCTGGCGCCCAATCTGTGAATAGCGGCGACGTGCTGAGCGGTTTTTTCTCGATGGCGAATGACACGCACATCTTGCGCGGCTTTGTGATGCAAGAGCGTGCCGATGACCTTGAGTTTCCTACCGGCGACATCACACCCTCCGAATACGACCGCGAGCGTTTCGACCTTGGCTACAGCTTCGCAAAAGGGCGGCATGAGTTCAGTATCGACTTTGCTCGGAACAACACAAAAGATGCCGGCACCGCCTCGTTGCCAATGGATATTCTGTCTATAGACAGCGACCTATTCCGGTCTCGCTATACCCTCTCGACGAGCGAAGGCCTGTTTACGGCGGAGCTTTCGGCAAGCGATAACGAACATTGGATGACCAACTATCACCTACGCCGACCGCCACAAACAGCTGCGTCAAGCGACGATCCGATGCGCTTTCGTCGTAACTGGGCGGTAAGCGAAAATTATGGCTTTGCGCTCAAGTATGAACAATTCGCCGATAACGGAACCTGGCTTTATGGCATAGACGGCCACTTCGCAGAGCATCGCTCAATAATTACCAATCCGAATTCGGTGCCGTTCTACATCTCTAACTTCAATGATGTAAATCGCGACATTATCGGTGCGTTTATCGAGCGTGAAATCTCATTAAATGCCCAAACAGGGCTCGAGACAGGAATTCGTGTAAATCATGTGAGCATGGACTCGGTTCCGGTCTCAGCAAACTTAAATCCAATGAATATGATGATGGGCATGCCGGTGATGATGAACAATCTTGCAGGCGCTCTATCAACTCAATTTAACAATGACAACCTCGCACAGACCGATACCAACGTCGACGCCTTCGTGCGGCTGAGTTATCAAACAGATGGCGACGCCACGTGGTATATCGGCGCAGCGCGCAAAACGCGTTCGCCTTCGTATCAAGAACGCTACTTATGGATCCCTCTTGAGGCAACCGGCGGGCTTGCTGATGGGAAGACCTATATCGGCAATCCGAATCTGAAGCCCGAAGCCGCACACGAGATTGAACTCGGCCTCGACTTGGAAAACTCGATCTACGGGATTTATCCTCGCGTCTTCTATAAGCGCGTCTCCGACTACATCCAAGGCACTCCCTCAACTAACGTGACAGCAAATAATTTCGCCCAAATGATGGCAAACATGGGAATGGGCATGCCCAATCCGCTTCAGTTTAGCAATGTAGATGCGCGTTTCTACGGTCTCGATATTGATTCAAATTTCTCGATCAATGACAAGATCACCCTGCGCGCGATACTGAATATCGTCCGCGCAGACAGGCGTGACATTAACGATAATCTCTATCGCGTGTCGCCAGACAATGTCTTGGTCGCGCTAGACTACCGTGGTAACGGCTGGACAGGATCGATAGAAAGCGTGACTTACGCCGATCAGAATCGTATCGCAATCACTAATTCGGAATTGAAAACGGAGGGCTATTCGCTGGTCAACGTGATGGCAAGGTCTAGTCTTGCCGACGGTGTCGAGGTGAGTATTGGTGCCGAGAATCTCCTCGACGAAAGCTACCTCGACCACCTCGCTGCTTACAATCGAGCATACAACCCCGACATCGCGAGCCGAGCGCGCATGCCGGGACTAGGCAGAAACTTCTACGCACGAGTCATGTGGAATTTTTAGAGACTCCATTATTGCACTCGCTATCCTTCCTGCAGGCAGGTGGCTGGAGACGCTTCTGCCTCCGCCTGCTTGGCTGCCCTGATCCGCAGCATCGGGCTCTGAAGGCTGTTGCTCCCTAGCGGACTGTCTGCTACTTTCCTTGCGAGTAACCGCGGAGGATAACGCACGATGTCGGCAACCCCAAAGGCCAGTATAGCACTCACTCGTCGGAAATTTCTTCAGACTGGAATGGTGTCTGGGTTTGTGCTTCCTTCCACAGTATTAGGTCAGCCTCCTAATCGCGCGCGCCCTAAGGCAGGTGATTGGCTCGTTTTCGACGGCGGAGAAAAGAGTGGCGAGCGCATCACGCCGGCACTCCTTGAGCTAGATCAGCGCCCTGTCGCAGCGCTCGCAAAAGAGCCAGAAACTGAGACCCTTCGCGACGGCTCCCGACTCAATCGGGTCATGGTGACCAAACTAGATTTAGCGAGGCTAGATGACGCAACCGGAGACCTCACCGCCGATGGTGTGATCGCCTACTCTGCGGTGTGCACGCACACGGGCTGCGATGTGACCAATTGGGACCCCGACAATTTGTTTATGGCGTGCCCTTGCCATGAGTCCAAATTCGATGTGTATAACAGTGCGAAGGTAGTTGGCGGCCCTGCCCCACGACCACTCGCGGTTCTACCGCTACGCCTCGACGGCGACGCGATTGTTATCGCGGACATTTTTCAGGGGCGCGTAGGGTTCACTCAACAGTTCTAGCATGCGTGTCAGCACTGCCCGTCGTTATAAAAAAACAGGATGGAGAGGCTTTATGTCAGCAACAACTCGGTTAGCGCTATTTCTGCCCGCTCTCACTTTATTCTCTCTGCTCAGTACGGCTGTGTTGGCGCAGAATTTGCCACCTTATAGTTCGGTCACCGACGCAAGACTCCGAAACCAAGACAACGATAGTTGGCTGCTCTACCGAGGCAGTTACGACTCGCATGGATATAGCGCGCTTGATCAAATCGACACGGACAACGTGGCAAACCTAAAACCGGTGTGGAGCTTTTCAACAGGCCTTCGCGAAGGCCATCAAGCGCCGCCAATCGTGAATAACGGCTACATGTATGTCAGCACGCCGCAAAATCATGTCCTTGCACTGAATGCCGTTACCGGCGATTTACTCTGGCGCTACGTGCGCTACCTCCCCGACGACTTGCAGCAATTTCATCCAACCAACAGGGGCGTCGCGCTTTATGGCGATCTCGCTTACCTCGCCACGGTTGACGCCTTCCTCGTTGCGCTTGACGCGCTAACCGGAGAGGTGGTGTGGGAAGTAGCTGTCGAGGATTATTACAACGGCTACTACATGACCATGGCGCCGCTCATCGTAGAGGGCGTGGTTATGGTTGGCGTGTCCGGTGGCGAGCTTGGCATTCGCGGTTTCGTTGCAGCATTTGACGCAGAGACGGGAGAAGAAGTGTGGAAAACCTACACTATTCCTGCGCCCGGCGAGCCTGGCTCTGAATCATGGCCAGAAGACACTTGGAAGACCGGCGGTGTCCCGGTTTGGATTACAGGATCCTACGACCCCGATCTGAATCTCACCTATTGGGGCACTGGCAACGGTGGCCCTTGGATGGGCGATACGCGCCCGGGAGACAATTTGTATTCAACCTCGGTGATTGCGCTCGACCCTAAAACCGGCGCATTAAAAAACCACCATCAATACCACTGGAACGATTCGTGGGATTGGGATGAAGTCTCAGCGCCACTGCTCATTGACTATGAGCGCGAAGGGAAAACCGTGAAAGGCTTAGTTCACCCCGGTCGCAACGGTTACCTGTGGTTTCTTGAAAGAAGCGCCGAGCAAATTAAGTTCGTCGATGCGAACCCTTATGTCTACCAAGATGTATTTACCAGCATCGATGCAATAACCGGCAGGCCCGAATACGATATGACAAAGAAGCCGGGCACCGGCTACGAGGCGAGTTTCTGCCCCTCACTGTGGGGCGGAAAAGACTGGCCTCCCGCAGCATTCGATCCAAATTCACGGCTGCTGTTTATTCCAGCGAATGAAAATGTCTGCTCGACGATGGTCGGCGAAGAAATTGAATACAGCCCCGGCCGCGCCTATATGGGCCGCGGCACGTCAGATGATGGCGGATTCTTTGTGCGCGATGGTGCAGACCATATAGGCGAACTGCAGGCGTGGAATGTGGACACGGGTGAGCGCGCGTGGACAACGACATTCGAAAGCCACAACTGGGGGCCTATACTCGCAACAGCTGGAGATCTTGTCTTTATGGGCGGCACCAACGATCGTAAGTTTAGAGCGTTTGATTCAACGAGCGGCAAAGTGCTGTGGGAGTACCCAACTAACTCGGGTGTCATCGGCGTGCCTGTTACTTTTACTGCCGACGGCAAGCAATATGTCGCCGTGCAATCCGGTTGGGGAGTCGATGCTCAGAGGGAACAGAATTTAATTAATATGACGCGCGGCAGCGATACGTATGTACCTCAAGGCGGTGTCGTGTGGGTATTCGCCCTACCGTGACACGACTTAGCTGCAAATTTTGATACAAATTTATACAGTAAGTTGCAACAACATTGACGCACACTCAGGTCTCTATCAACTACCATGAATAGACTGGATGGTGAGGTTTCTCGCTAAGAGTAGCAACAATGTTTGACCGATTGACTAATCTGGCAGGGCTTATCGCCTTCGCTACAGCCCTTTCTCTCTCCGTACCCGTGATTGCTGCGAATAACTACGTTGTTGGTGTAGTGCCTCAATTTGCAACACAGATTATCAGCAGCACGTGGGAGCCTCTTCTTGAGGAACTTGCCGCAAAAACCGGGGATACATTTGAACTCGTTATCGAAACCGACATAACGCAATTTGAAGTGACATTCGAACGGGGTGACTACGACATAGCTTATATGAATCCCTGGCACGCCGTTATCGCTTTCGAGACTCAAGGCTATGTGCCCATTGTAAAAGACGGCGCCAACTCGCTAAAAGGCATTCTCATTGTTAAGGCCGACAGCCAGATCAGCGAGGTGTCTCAACTCGATAACGCCGAAATAGCCTTTCCTTCGCCCAATGCATTAAGCGCTTCGCTACTCGTGCGAACCGAACTTGCTACGCTACATGGCCTCACCGTTACGCCCCTTTATGTTAGAACACATCCCTCGGTCTATTTAAATGTCGCATTGGGCAAGAGCCTCGCCGGAGGCGGCGTACTTCGAACGCTTCGAGCACAGCCGCAGTCACTGCAAGACCAAGTTAAAATCATTTATGAAACACGTGAAGTTTCACCGCACCCCATAGTTGCTCACCCTTCAATTAGCCCAGAGGCACGCCTAAAAATAGCAAATGCTCTACTCGAGATTGCAGCAGAACCCGAAGGAGCGGCGCTATTCGCGGGCATACCCATGCAGCAACCGATGTCCGCAAAACTAGAGGAATATCTCGCGCTGCGAGATTGGCGCCTTCGGGAGTTTTATGTCGCCAACTAACAAAGAGCGTATAAAGTGGCGCCCTACACTACTGCAGATTTCGACAGCAATCTGTGTAATCTTCTCGCTTCTTGTCGCCATGCTAATGGTGCTTTTTGTTATCCCCCAGCAGATCAGCATCGTAGAAACACGGCTCGATAACGCCGCGAGACAGTCGCTCGTCAGGTTAGGCCCCTCTGTAGCCGATCCGATTCTCACACGGCAGTATGAATTTTTGTATGACCGGCTAAACAAACAGATCGAGAACGATGACACTTGGGTACGCCTGCAGGTGCTCGACGCCACGGGCCAGCAAATCTATCCTCTTGGGGAATGGGACACTGTGCTAACCCCCAATCAGCATATTGTCTTTGCGGATATTGGTTCAGCACCCAACCTCATTGGGCGACTCGCGCTCGTCGTCGACCATGAATTCGCCATAGGGGAATCACTCCGACTAACTTTCATTCTTACCGCCGCTCTTTTCCTCATTATTGCACTCACTTTGATTAGCGTCGTGCTGTTCCTCCAAGCGGCTATCTCGCGTCCAGTAATCGGATTGACGTCTGCATTTAAACTCATGGCTAAAGGCGACTTCGACTATGCATTACCGCAAGCGCGCAGCCGAGAAATCTCTTATCTCGTGCAGGAATTCTCACGATTCAGGCGCCGAACTTTTGGCTATCAGGCCAGTCTCATTCAGCTAAAAGAAGATGCCGAGCAAGCCAACGAGGCAAAGTCTCGCTTCATGTCTCGAATGAGCCATGAATTGCGCACACCTCTGAATTCGGTTTTGGGCTTTTCGGAACTTGCATTAAACGAGTCTAAACTCGCGCCCGAGCAACGGCGTCAGCTCGAGGCAATCCACCAGTCGGGCCAACACCTTCTCGATCTCGTGAATGAGATCCTCGACCTCTCTCGGCTAGAATCTGACACGCTCGAAGTGACTCTAGAGCCTGTTTACTTGCCCGACATACTAGACCAGTGTCACTTAATGACGACGCCCTTTGCTGCAAGCCACAAAGTCTCACTAACCGTATTGCCAATCGACCCTAGCGTCTGCTGCGTGCTCGCGGATCCGCTGAGGCTAAAACAAGTCCTCATTAATCTGTTGAGCAATGCCATTAAGTACAACCAAGACAACGGCCGGGTCTATGTCGAAGTAGAAGCGGGTGCTTCGAACACGGTTTTTATTCGCGTCCGCGATACGGGCATCGGCTTCACGCAGCAAGAAACCGCGCAGATTTTTGTGCCGTTCGAACGCTTAAACAAAAGCGCCGCTACAGTGGATGGCACAGGTATTGGCCTGTCGATTAGCAAGCGACTTGTCGAGCTGATGAACGGAAGTATCGATGTACACTCAGTCGAAGGCGTCGGTTCCGAATTTAGTATTAGTCTCAGGGCTGCAGAGGTTTCTGCGAGCGAGTCAGATAAAATTCTCGATGCGGCATGTTGCAAACCTATTCATCATTTGAACGAGGCGACAGAAGCCGATATCGAATTACAACCGGATCCAGATCTCTCTCGGGCTCAGAGCGACATACAACCCGTGCTAGCAACTAACCTGCATATTCTCGTAGCCGAGGACAACGCGATCAATCAGCTCTTATTTCAAACTCAGCTCGAGTCCCTTGGCTATCGCTGCACGCTCGTAGGCGATGGTTTGGAGGCGCTCAGCGCATTAGAGAATACACAGTATGACTTGCTCCTTACTGACATCAGCATGCCTAACCTTGGTGGCCTCGAGCTCACGAAAAAAATTCGATCAGGCGAAAGCGCGCTAAAGGAAAAAGGTGTACATATGCCCATCGTTGCCTGCTCGGCCAACGCGATGAATGATGATCAAGTCTCCGGTATTGATGCAGGGGTAGACGCCTACCTGACCAAGCCATTCCAGAAGGCGCAGCTCGCCGATGTACTGCACTCTGCATTTAGCGCAAAGCAATCGACTTAGACATGCTTGCCTATTTCTCACTCTTTGCTATTGCCTTTTTTGCCGCCACCCTTTTGCCGTTATCCTCTGAGGTTCTGTTTGGCGCGCTGCTCGCACAAGAGTATAGCTTGGCGGCACTCCTATTCTGGGGAACGCTGGGCAACACACTCGGCGCGTGTGTGAATTGGTGGCTCGGCACGCTTCTTCGCAATAACTACACGCGGCTTGAGAATTATCGATGGGTTCAAATAAAGGGGAAGGATATCGAGCGCGCTGGCGTGTGGTTTAACCGCTACGGGAAATGGAGTCTGCTACTCGCTTGGGCGCCCGTTCTAGGCGACGCCCTGACTGTGTTTGCTGGCATAGCGCGCGTTCCCTTTTGGCAACTCGCGATGCTCGCCGGAGTGGGGAAGTTCGCACGCTATCTTTTTATTGCTGGAGTCGCTGCTGCGTTAATCAATTGATGCGCGCAGAATTCGCACGGCAGACTGCGCATGCTCTGCCGCTTCTACTCCCAGCGGCGTAAGATAACCACCATCTGGCAGCGTCGTTAATCCCTTCGCAAAGAGACTTGCACCCGCCGCGATTCTCGCAGGGTCGGCTTCGTGATGAATTTTAAGGCCTTCGAGCGTGCTGGTTAACGAAAACAAATTAAGAAGCTCGAGCTCTTGAACAATCTCTTCGCTAAGATGAGTCGCTGACTTATCAGATCCTGCCATACTAATCTCCCCGCGCGCCTTAAATGGCGCCTATCTCAAAGGTATAACCAAGGCGGTTGAGAATCCAGTTGTTTTAATCAGCAATCCTCACAAAAATAGGATTTGAATAAAACCAAAGATCTGACCAAGGATCTTCTCCTATTTCATCTGATGTTGGCTCGAGTTCTTCACCATTCGTCCCCCGAAGGCGCAAATAGCCTGACCGCTCGGCACTCAACTTTATTCTCACCTCACTCATCCCGCCTTCGGCGCTAAACTGGTGTGCGGGGAATCGCTGCTGTACCCGAGTAGTAGGGTTTAAATCGTTGCTACGGTCTTCCGCCACACCGGTGAGGTCACCCCTAATGAGATCGACTCTTGCAACACTCGGATTTTCGCCACGCGCGTTGTTGGACTCCGGGTCGAGATAACGGATGACCACCTCGATTTCGGCACCCTTCTCTACGACAAGCTCGTCGCCAAGGCTCGCTGAAACGCCGCTCGCATTCACCGAAAATTCTAATGCGGAAATAAGATCGCCTGTCGTGACGAATACGCGGCCGTGTCGAATCCCGTCGAGGATCGCATCGTGATTCTTCTCAGCCCAGACGTGAGTCTTCGAGTATTCTCCTGGCCAAAAATCGACGCCGCCCTCGCTGTAATGAACATGCGAATCCGAATTTGCAGTCACCCACCAGTGCCGCCCTTCGCCTAACATAGAGTCCCAAAACCCACCGACTATCGCCGTGAACTGATCGAAACCGCCTAGGGTTCTCGCGTTGCCATAATAGCCCCTAGGGCGCGGATTGCCTGCGCCGCCATCCTTGTTGAGCGCCGCCGCTTGATGCCCCGGCGCTCCTGCCATGCCAACCGCAATGTTAGGCGCCGTATCGTTCCAATCTCGCAGTTCGGCAGGGGTGTATTGACCGTACACACCAATGTCTTTGGCCGAACGCGACGGATGATTGGCTATGAGTATCGGTGCCCTTTCCTGAGTAGTCATAAATTTAAGTGCTTCGAGCAAGCGCGGCTCTGCATCCCAACTGGGGTCAGCAGGCCATGGCTCGCGCTTAGCAAAACGCGACTCGATGGCAAATAATTGCGCGCTCTCTTCGTGGCTGTGCGGAATGATCAAACTCGAATGGTCCGCACCCGGGGTATCAAATTCCATTCCCCAAAATTGCACAACCTCGGGAACAACTAAACGCGACTGTTGTAACTCTGGATACGCCTGCTCTAAATTCACCTGACTGTGGTTCGGCCCACCATGATCGGTCGCCACCATCCAGCCAAGCCCAAAGTATTTGGCCATTAGCGCATTCATCTGTATTGGGTAGATCGCATCGCCACCCAATATTGGCGCGGGCGGCTCTTGCTCACGGTCCCAGCCGGTGCTGTAGCGGCTATGAATGTGATGATCGCCCGCGATCCACTGTGGCGCAGAGTCGTCGGCACTTAGGCCAAAGGATACCGCTACGCCAAAGCCGAACACAGAAAATGAAATGATCTTAGAAATTGAAGTTGTAATGCAGTGTCTCTCCAAGAGAATGTGGCTAACTCACCTATCAATTTAGCACCATCATGTGACAGTTTTCTAGCAGTAGACGCATTTGCTTGCCTATTATTAAGAGACCTCCCAACATTGTTTTGGGGAGTGTCTCATTAACCAGAATCGGCTAAACTCAGGGTATTCCAAGAAAAAAAGCAGACGAGATAACAGCATGAGCGTGACTTCTATCGCCAGCGCGGCCAAGGCCGTCGAACCAGCCCTACACAGCCAACACCCTCTCCGATTTGTCACCGCCGCAAGCCTCTTCGATGGCCACGATGCGGCAATAAATATCATGCGCAGAATCCTGCAGGCTAGCGGTGTAGAGGTCATTCACCTCGCTCATAACCGCTCGGTGCAAGAGATCGTTGAGGCGGCGGTGCAAGAAGACGCCGACGCTATCGCAATCAGTTCTTATCAGGGTGGGCACATCGAATACTTTAAGTATTTGGTCGACAAACTGCGCGAGCTTGGCGCGGGGCATATCAAAATATTTGGCGGTGGTGGCGGCGTGATTATCCCCGCCGAAATCGACGAGTTACACAGCTACGGCGTGACTCGCCTTTACTCTCCCGCCGACGGTCAGACCATTGGCTTGCAGGGCATGATCGACGACATGATTGCGAAATGCAGGCAAGCGACAGACCGGCCAGCGCCGCCAAGTCTTGCTGCGTTGGCGCCGGGTGATCGAATCACTTTAACGCGTGCGCTCACGGCGATTGAGAGCGATCACTACACATCAGCAGAGCTTGAGGCGTTAGAGGCCGAGGCAAAAAACAGCGCCACCCCCGTGCTCGGTATCACCGGCACTGGCGGGGCAGGCAAGTCGTCGACAACCGACGAAATCATTAGACGTTTCCGGCAAGACGCTGGCGATACGCTTAAAATCGCGGTGTTGGCGATAGATCCGACGAGGCGCAAGACCGGCGGCGCGCTGCTCGGCGACCGTATCCGCATGAATGCAATTAATCACCCCAACATTATGATGCGTTCGGTGGCGACTCGCGATGCAGCGATGGAAATTCCTGCGCGCCTGAGCAGCCTCATTGCCGCCTTTAAACTCGGCGGTTTCGATCTCATTATTGTCGAGACCCCAGGCATCGGTCAGGGCGACGCGGGTATCGTGCCCTACGTCGACTCCTCGCTGTATGTCATGACACCGGAGTTTGGCGCGGCGAGCCAGCTCGAGAAAATCGATATGCTCGACTACGCCGACGTTTTTGCGATCAACAAGTTCGATCGCAAAGGCAGCGAAGACGCCCTGCGCGACGTGTGCAAACAGGTGCAGCGCAACCGCGAAGCATGGGGCGAAATGCCAGACGCCATGCCGGTCTTTGGCACAATCGCATCTAAGTTTAACGACGACGGTATCACTGCGCTGTATCAGGCGCTCGTGCCACAGCTACGCAAGCATGGCTTGCCCGAGTATGCGTCTAGCCTTGAACGAACCGACACAAAAATCTCGACACAGCGCACAGTGATTATTCCTGCGCAGAATCAGCGCTACCTTGCCGAGATCGCCGAAGAGGTGCGCGGCTACCACAAGTTAGTGGGCGAGCAGGCTCAGATCGCGCGTGAGCGGCAGCAGCTAGTTGCGGCTAAAGCGATGCTTGCGGCAACCAACACAAACAGCAGCGATCTCGATGCGCTAATCGAGAAACGCGAATCGGCTATCGACAGCCGCGCTAACAAATTATTAGCAAGCTGGGATCAGCTTAAAGAGGACTATTCGGGCGACGAGTATGTGGTAAAAGTCCGGGATAAAGAGCTGCGAACCGCACTCACGCGCACCTCTCTGTCGGGCACGAAGGTGTCGCGCGTGTCGCTCCCCACCTATAGCGACCACGGCGATCTGCTCAAATGGCTTCTGCTCGAAAACGTGCCCGGGCGCTTCCCGTTCACTGCAGGCGTTTTCCAGTTTAAGCGCGAGTCCGAAGATCCTACGCGCATGTTTGCAGGCGAAGGCGATGCTTTTCGCACCAATCGCCGCTTTAAGCAGCTGTCGGAACACGCCGAGGCGAAGCGTCTTAGCACCGCCTTCGACTCGGTGACGCTTTACGGTTTTGACCCAGATCATCAGCCCGATATTTATGGCAAGGTGGGTAATTCCGGCGTCTCTATTGCCACGCTCGACGACATGAAAGAGCTCTATGCGGGCTTTGATCTCTGCGCGCCGAGCACATCAGTATCGATGACAATCAACGGCCCTGCCCCAACTATTCTCGCAATGTATATGAATGCTGCGGTCGATCAGCAGATTGCCAATTTTGTGAGCGCCAACGGCCGCGAGCCGAGCGCCGAAGAACACGCAGCGATTAAGGCGCAGACGCTCGCAACAGTGCGAGGCACCGTGCAGGCCGACATCTTAAAAGAAGACCAAGGCCAAAATACCTGCATTTTCTCTACAGAATTTAGCCTCAAGGTCATGGGCGACATTCAGGAATACTTTACGCAAAATCAGGTGCGTAATTTTTACTCGGTCTCGATTTCGGGTTATCACATCGCCGAAGCCGGCGCGAATCCGATCAGCCAGCTCGCGTTTACACTTTCTAACGGCTTCACTTTCGTCGAGGCCTATCTCGCGCGCGGCATGGCGGTAGATGATTTCGCCCATAATCTGTCGTTCTTCTTTTCGAACGGTATGGATCCCGAGTACACGGTACTAGGCCGCGTCGCGCGTCGCATCTGGGCAACCGCGATGCGGTTCCGCTATGGCGCCAACGAACGTAGCCAGAAGCTCAAATATCACATTCAGACCAGCGGCCGTTCGCTGCATGCCCAAGAGATGTCGTTTAATGATATTCGCACTACGCTGCAGGCGCTGATTGCGGTGTATGACAACTGCAATTCGCTGCACACCAACGCCTATGACGAGGCGATAACGACGCCGACAGAGGAGAGTGTGCGACGCGCAATGGCGATTCAATTGATCATTAATAAAGAATGGGGTTTAGCTGTAAACGAGAATTCGAATCAGGGCTCGTTCATCATAGAAGAGCTGACCGATCTTGTTGAAGAGGCGGTGCTGCAAGAGTTTGAAAAGATTTCGGAGCGCGGCGGTGTGTTAGGCGCAATGGAGACCGGTTACCAGCGCGGCAAGATTCAGGATGAATCGATGCTTTACGAGCATCGCAAACACGATGGCAGCCTGCCTCTTGTTGGCGTAAACACGTTTTTGAGTGACGAGCCCGAAGCCGAATATGAAATCGAACTCGCACGCTCAACGACCGAAGAAAAAGAGAGTCAAATTAGTCGGCTCAATCGCTTTAAAGAGAAAAACGCAGAGGCTTCGTCTGTGGCTCTGCAGCGGCTGCGCGACGCGGCGATCAACAACGAGAACGTGTTCGAAGAACTCATGAACGCGGTCAGGGTATGCTCGCTAGGTCAGATCACCGATACCTTTTTTGAGGTCGGTGGTCAGTACCGGCGCAGCATGTAAAGCCGCCATACAAGCGCGCACAAAAAAGGCAGCCTAGGCTGCCTTTTTTATTGCTACTGTTTCAATAGTCGCTAGACGCGATTACTCGGTCACATTCACTGTTATGTAGCCGTCGTGGTACAAACCACCGTCATCGGCGCGGCCCCAAAGCACATACGTGCCAGGCTCTTCGAACGTAACATTCACGTCATACATGCCGTCTGCAGGAATCGGTGGAGGTGTCCAGAGCGCGCCCCAAGGCGAGTTAGCACTCGTCCGAGTATCTTCCCAAACCTTCGGCATTGGCGGATCGAAGGTAACCTTGCCAGCGCCACGATAAACGTTCCATGACAAGTAGAGCCCGTTTACTTTGCCTACCGTTACTCGTGTCGGCGGGCTCATGAGGCGACGCTCGTAAACATTCTCGGCGTTAATCAGTGCTGCGGCGAGAGGGCCTGCTGCAAACTCAGCAAACTCGCGCGCGTCTTCTAACACATCGTCAGGCGTTGGCAGGCCGTCGTCTGTGACCAGCGTCTTAAGGTTCATTGGCTCGCCGACACGCACAGTGCGTATTTCATCGCCCTGCACTGCAACGACAGGAGGCACATTCGACCGCGATTCTGGGCTACTTGTACCCGCGCCAAGTGAGCCGGTTTCCGAGGCAATCACGATATTATCAACCTGATAGTCTGCCTTGAGCGTTGCGTAGGCTTTGCGCTCGACGCCGTTTACTTTCAGCGTCCAAACAAGCTCACGGTCGCCCCAATCGGCGGGAACCTGTACTTCGAATGTGAAGCGGTTGCGACGTGGCAAAAAGTGCGTAGGCTGACCACGGTCTGCTTCACCTGGCGAAAACATGTTCTCGGGCCCAACCTCGACATCGGGCTCCTCTTCCCAGTTCTCGTTCTGATAACCGAACATAAAACTAAACGTGCCGTCTTCGTTTGGACGCCACCCCTCGTAGGCAGGCTCGATATGCTGACCACGAGTAAAGCTATTCGCATTGGCGACCTGCGCAAGGCTTAAAGTCATCAGCGCGGCGGCGCCGAGGGCGACGAGTCGAGCTATCTGTGCGCGGATCGTAATTGTCTGATACTGCATGAGTCTTTTCTCTCCATTATTGCATTGCCCTGCTCTCGCTTAGGCAGTGTGACGCTGTGCGTTTCGCGTCGTCCATTATAGCGCTGTTTTAGGCCAAGGGCATGATTGTTGTCTTAGTCGGCCTCCCTCTCGGGTAGCGGCGACTCCGACTGTGCTATCGGTGCGACTAGCGGCGCTAAACACAAAGGGCATCCTATCACATGATCATTCGGACCTAGATTAAGATCCGAGCGCCGCTTCTCCATCTCATCAAAAAACTGCTCATCACTCATCGACACTCGCATGCCTAAGTCGATAAACATATTCGTGACAGATCTATTTCCCGAGCCTTGCCAATTGCGTGGATCTGGGATATTGGGATTGGTCTGCGTGTTATTCATATACCCAACTATATGAAGAATAGTGCCCTTAGGCAGCAATGGCGTGGCATCGTCGTCGTAGGCGTAGCCGCGCACCCAGTTATGGTCATAGCCAACACACGACAGCGTTTCTATCGTATAACCCCAGATCGCCTCGAGACACATGCGCTCGCCGGGCGCGTGTAAATGAGGCTCGAAGGTGATGATTTTTGTGTGTTGCTGCAAAACCGTATAGGCATGAAGCTCTTGATCTCGCTGATTGCCGGCAATCGAAATATCGACACCATTGCCGAGCCCAAGGTTCACGCGCTCATATTTCGGCTCATAGCCTTTCTCGTGAAACCTAAAGCCAATCTCCAAGTGACCGGTTGTGTCTTTGCCATTGGAATGCAGATGCACCGAATCGGAGACAATGTAGGTGCCAGCCTTGAGTAATCTGCCGCCGTCGGGATCGAATATATCGGGATTACGCCCAACCTCATGCACGGGCCAACTGGTATTGGTGCTCGGGATTCGCTCTCCGTTCTCGTCTAGATCCGCTGTGCCCCAAATCATATGGTGGAAGATATAGCGCCCACCTACCGTATCGCGTCCGGTCCCCTGTTCGTTATCGACGTCGTTAACCTCAACAATTTCTACCGATTTAACCCAGCGGTCTTCGGTTAATCCCGTTGGCACGCGGTCGATTTCGCCCCACCAATCGGGGGTACCGGCAAGTTTGGTTACCGAATTGGTTGTGACAACGAGATCGGGCAACCCCGCAGTCCATTTTACGCTGTCGTCGAACACCAGCGCTTCGGGGGCATCTGCGACCTCACCTTTCGGCGTTCCGGTGCGTGCCCAAGTTGAGATCGCGGTAAGCTCGGCATCACTTAGGGAAGGATCGTTCTTGTAACGTTGAATACCGATACTTTTCTCCATATACCATGGAGGCATAGCACCCGCGCGATCACGCAGGCCTGTTTTGTATTCGATGAGTCCCGCAAACGGCGCGACCTCTTCGTAGGTCACGAGCGACATCGGACCAGCGCCGCCGGGTCTGTGGCAGTTCTGGCAACTGCGTTGCAGAATCGGTTCTATGTCTTTGTGGAAGGTAACCTCACCAGCGCCTAATGCCTGGGCTGAGCCCAAAAGCGCAAGGGTCGAGAGCGCGAACGCGCCTGTGAACATCGAGCGGGATTTCTGGACAATTCTTTTTTTGCTTTTTATTGCCTTCTCCATTGCCTTCTCCGTTTTGCTTTTATAATCGAGCGATGAACGACATCAAGTGACGAGGCAGATTTATACCGCCATGCCCGATTGTTGTCCCGAATGAATTTCTGGTCAAGAACAAAAAAAGGCAAGCGTGCGATTGCCGGCCCAATCGGCTGTTTAAAAAGAAGAAAGCGCTAACTATTGATTTAGATCAACAGTAACGGGTGTGACCTAGGCGTGACTTAGGTGTGATTTACCCTATTGAAAACGAAAAAAGGGCTGCCCTTTCGGACAGCCCTTTTTCCTTTTAACCAAGTCAGCTAAAGCGCTTTTGCTGCGCTTCGGCACACGCGAAAATTTACCAATCAATCTATAAATCGCGCGCCGACTAAGGCTATAACTTACTCAGCAGCGTCTGCTGCAGCCATCTCTTGCTTCTCTTCGTCAGAAATCTCTTTCATGCTGAGCTTGATACGGCCACGCGCATCGAGGTCTAAACACTTAACGAGAATTTCTTGGCCTTCGGTGAGATATTCTTCAACGCTCTCGACACGCTCATCAGAAATCTGTGAGATATGCACGAGTCCGTCTTTACCAGGCAGAATTGTGACGAATGCTCCGAAGTCTACGATACGCGCCACTTTACCGCGGTAAATTCGACCCACTTCTGCTTCGGCAGTAATGGCGTTAACCATGTCGATTGCTGCGTCGCGCGAAGAGGCGTCTTCGCCGTAGATGCGCACGTTACCGTCGTCATCGATATCAACCGAGGCGCCAGTCTGCTCGGTGATACCGCGAATAACCGCGCCACCCTTACCGATAACGTCGCGGATCTTGTCTGGATCGATTTTGAGCATAGCCATCGAAGGCGCATTCTCAGAGACGCTGTCGCGTGACTTCGCGAGCACTTTATTCATCTCAACGAGGATGTGATTACGCGCAGTGTTAGCCTGCTCGAGCGCAATCTCCATGATCTCTTCGGTGATGCCTTGGATTTTAATATCCATCTGCAGCGCAGTAACGCCTTCAGCTGTACCGGCTACCTTAAAGTCCATGTCGCCGAGGTGATCTTCGTCGCCGAGGATGTCGGTAAGTACCGCGAAGCGCTCGCCTTCTTTGATCAAACCCATAGCGATACCGGCAACAGGTGCTTTAAGAGGCACGCCCGCATCCATCATCGCAAGGCTGCTACCGCAGACTGACGCCATTGAGCTCGAGCCGTTTGACTCGGTGATCTCAGACACCACGCGGATCGCGTAAGGGAAGTCTTCTTCGCGTGGCATAACCGCTGCGATGCCGCGACGCGCGAGGCGGCCGTGGCCAATTTCGCGGCGCTTAGGGCCACTCATGAAGCCCGTTTCGCCAACCGAGTACGGAGGGAAGTTGTAATGCAACATGAACGGGTCTTTGCGCGAACCACCGAGGTCTTCGATGATTTGCGAATCGCGCAGCGCGCCAAGCGTAGTCACAACAATTGCCTGAGTCTCGCCACGTGTGAAGAGCGCCGAGCCGTGTGCGCGAGGCAGCAGGCCAGTTTCTACTTCGATTGCGCGGACAGTCTTCGTGTCGCGACCGTCGATGCGAGGCGCACCGTCGAGAATACGATTACGTACGGTGCTCTTCTCGAGCTTACCAAACGCCGCTTTAACGTCCGCAGCAGATGCGCCTGCTTCTTCGTCGGCTAGTGCTTCGACTGCTTCGGCTTGAATCGCGCCAATGCGATCGTAACGCGCCATTTTGTCGGACACCTGATAGGCATCGATAACAGCAGCTTCAAATTTTTCAGCAAGCGCCGCTTTAAGCGCAGCATTTTCTTCAGCAGCAACCCACTCCCATGAAGGCTTGCCAGTTTCGGCCTTGAGCTCTTCGATCGCAGTAATAACGGCCTGCATTTCTTGATGTGCAAACAACACGGCACCAAGCATCTCGTCTTCGCTGAGCTCTTTCGCCTCAGACTCAACCATAAGTACCGCAGACTTTGTGCCGGCAACAACCATGTCGAGTAGCGACGATTGGAGTTCGCTGTTAGTTGGGTTCAGCATATAGCCTTTTTCTGCGTCGTAACCAACGCGCGCCGCGCCGATAGGCTCAGCGAAAGGAATACCCGAAATAGAGAGTGCCGCAGAGGCACCAATGAGCGCTGCGATATCTGCGTCTTCGTTTTTGTCGGCTGAGATAACGGTACAGACAACCTGCACTTCGTTCATGAAACCCTTAGGGAATAATGGACGGATCGGACGGTCGATGAGGCGCGATGTAAGCGTCTCTTTCTCAGTTGGACGTCCTTCGCGCTTGAAAAAGCCGCCAGGGATTTTGCCTACTGCGTAGGTCTTTTCTTGATAGTTAACTGTGAGCGGAAAGAAATCCGCGCCAGGGTTTGCCTTTTTGCGGCCAACAACGGTCGCGAGTACTTGGCTATTACCCATTGTCACGATAACCGAGCCTGTAGCTTGGCGTGCGACTTTTCCTGTTTCCAGCGTGACGGTTTGATTACCGTACTGGAATGTTTTAACGACTGGATTAAACATACTTTTTCCTATTTTCTTTAAAAAACGCATGCCAACTCATCAGGCCATGCGCTAGTTAATCCGGTTAATTGATTTGCGTTACGAGCACGCGACGCTGATTAGCGACGCAGGCCTAGACGCTTGATCAGAGAGGAATAGCGATCGACGCTCTTGCGCTTGAGGTAGTCAAGCAGCTTACGACGGCTGTTAACCATACGAATGAGACCGCGACGCGAATGGTGATCGTGGATATGCTCTTTGAAGTGTCCCTGCAGCTCATTAATGTTTGCTGTCAGTAGCGCAACTTGAACTTCGGGTGAACCAGTGTCGCCCTCGCCCTGTGCATAATCCTTGATGATTCCTGCTTTTACTTCAGCTGATAAAGCCATTTTCTTACTCCATAAATATGCGATTAATTGTTAGTCGCCGACATCCTTTTCAATCAGACTAACCATGCATATTAATAGTTAGCTGAGGTCTTCCCTGAGTGCTTCATGCACTTATCCAAGCGTCACTCTTTACTGCTTAGTTGAGCGCTCGCTCTGAATTTTTAAATTCTCGTTACTCGCCAGGCGATGCAACCACCAGTCGCTTGGGTGCGACATTCCCGTCATCGTCTATGCAGCCAATGCCGATGAACTCGCCTTCTTCGTAAAGCCGCACAAGCCCGTCGGCTGGCGCTTGGCTAACCTGAACTGGCTGGCCATGCTTTAGAAACTGCGCCGTGTAACTCGGCAGCTGCACGGCAGGTAAATCGTCTATCGCTTTGTCCATTGGCATGAGGTGCGCGTCTATCGCGTCGAACCCTCCTGCCTCTTTTTTAGCCTCGAGCGCTTCGAGCGTGACACTGTCTTCGATAGAGAAGACGCCGGCACGAAGTCGCCGGAGCGCGATTATATGCCCTCCGCAGCCAAGAATCTGCCCCAAATCGTCGGCAATGGTCCTTATGTAAGTCCCCTTACTGCAATCGACTTCGATCTCGATCACGTTTGCGTCAGCATCAACATCTGTCAATTCGATCGAATAGATCGTAATGGCGCGCGCCTTACGTTCTACCGTCTTGCCTTGCCGCGCTAGCTTATACAGCGGTTGGCCGTCTTGCTTGAGCGCCGAATACATAGGCGGCACCTGCTCTATCGCGCCTTCGAAGCCTCTAAGCGCTGCCTTTACTGCAGCCTCATCGATGGTAAAACCCTCGACCTTGGCGATCACCTCGCCCTCGCTGTCGGCGGTGTCGGTCCGCTCGCCCAGCTTTATCCGCGCGCGATACGCTTTATCCGAATCGAGCAAGAACTGCGACACCTTGGTTGCCTCGCCCAAACACAGCGGCAAAACACCGGTCGCAAGTGGGTCTAGACTACCTGTGTGGCCCGCCTTGTTGGCATCAAACAAGCGCTTTACTGCCTGAAGCGCTCGATTCGAGCTGCCACCAAGTGGTTTATCCAACACGACAATGCCGTGTATGTGTCGCCCTTTTTGCTTTCTGCGCGCCACGCTTAGCTATTATCGTCGGCAGGCAGATCGTCGCCATGCTGGGCCATATCGGCCTTAAGCGCGCTGTCGATGAGGCTCGACAACTGCGCGCCGTTCTCGATGCTCGAGTCGTAGCGAAATTGAAGCTTAGGCACAGAGCGCAGCGCGAGGCGCTTTGCTAAAAGCGTTCGAAGATAGCCCGCGGCTTGGTTAAGCGCTTTGAGGTTCTCTTCGACCTCGAGCTTGTCCAAATCGCCGGGGCTGCTCAGCGCATCGTTCGCCTCGTCGCTCGCGCTCGGTGTGTTGAGCACCGTGACGAACACTCTCGCATGCGCGAGATCGCGGCTTACATCGACGCCTGTTACCGACACCATGCCCACGCGTGGATCGCTCACCTCGAGCTGGATCAACGTCGCCAATTCGCGCTGGATCTGATCCGCCACGCGTTGGCCTCTTGGAGTCATGTTTGCCATCTAGTTCCTTGCTGCGTTTCGCAGTACTGCGACGCGTTAAAGCGTACGAGCGATCTCGGTTTTTTTGTACACTTCGATTTTGTCGCCGACGCGCACATCCGTATAGTTTTTCACACCGATACCACATTCGACGCCGTTCTTAACCTCATTCGCGTCGTCTTTAAAGCGGCGCAATGACTCAAGCTCACCTTCATAAATCACCACGTCATCGCGTAGCACGCGAATGGGTTTGTTGCGGTGAATCGTGCCTTCGATAACCATCGAGCCGGCGATCTGGCCGAACTTAGGTGAAGTAAACACGTCGCGCACTTCGGCAACACCGAGAATTTCTTCGCGGATTTCGGGCGACAACATACCGCCCATAATCGCTTTCACATCGTCGAGCACGTTGTAGATAACGTTGTAATAGCGAAGCTGAAGGCCTTCGTTGTCGATGATTTCTTTTGAGGTTTTGTCGGCGCGTACATTAAATCCAACGATCATCGCTTTCGATGTTGCTGCAAGGTGAACGTCGTTTTCGGAAATGCCACCGACACCTGAGGACACGACCTTTACCTGCACCTCGTCCGTGTTCATTGCAACGAGCGAAGCGGTTAATGCCTCGAGCGTGCCGCGCACATCGGTTTTGAGAATAATATTGAAAATGCTGAGGTTCGGCTTGCCGATGCCTGCGAACATATTATCGATAAGCGCAGCTTGCTGCATCGCTTGCACTGAATCTTTTAGGCGTGTGCGGCGGAACTCGGCCACCTCTTTCGCTTTTTTCTCATCGGCGAGCACAACAAACTCATCGCCTGCGTCGGGCACACCAGTAAGGCCAAGAATTTCGACAGGAATAGAAGGGCCCGCCGACTTAATGTTCACACCGTTCTCGTCTACTAAAGCGCGGACGCGTCCGTATTCTTTACCGACCAGTACGATATCTCCTGTACGAAGTGTACCGTTCTGCACAAGTACCGACGCAACCGCGCCGCGGCCTTTATCGAGACGCGATTCAACCACAACGCCCTGCCCAGGCACGTCGGTATAGGCAGTGAGCTCCATCAATTCGGCCTGCAGCAAAATAGCTTCGAGAAGCTTGTCAACGCCGTCACCGGTATGAGCAGACACAGGGATAAACTGTGTGTCGCCGCCCCAATCGTCAGGAATTACTTCCATCGCCGCAAGCTCGTTCTTCACGCGGTCGGGGTCTGCGCCCTCTTTGTCCATCTTATTAATCGCTACCACTAAAGGCACGCCAGCGGCCTTCGCATGCTGCACGGCCTCGGCGGTTTGTGGCTTCACGCCGTCGTCGCCGGCTACGACCAACACGATGACATCGGTTGCTTTCGCACCACGTGAACGCATCGCGCTAAACGCCGCGTGTCCCGGGGTGTCGAGGAAGCTGACCATGCCGTGGTCTGTGTCTACATGGTAGGCACCGATATGCTGCGTAATGCCGCCCGCTTCGTGCGACGCGACTGTCGACTTACGAATATAGTCGAGCAGCGAGGTTTTACCGTGGTCAACATGGCCCATCACTGTGACAACTGGCGCGCGCGTAATTTTTTCTTCGCCAATTTCGGCGGCCAATGACTCGGCGAGCTGCTCTTCGAGTGCATCTTCGGAAACGAAGTTCGGACGATGGCCCATTTCTTCGACCAGCAGCGTGGCTGTGTCGGCGTCGACAACGTGATTAATATTGGCCATCACGCCCATCTTGAATAGTGCTTTAACAACCGCTGCCGCTTTGACAGTCATCTGTTGAGCAAGGTCGGTTACCTTATTGGCTTCGCCAATTTTGATATCGCGAACGACCGCCTCAGTTGGCATCTCAAATGCCTGAGTAGAACCCGACAACCGATTGCGGCCGCGACGGCCACCACGGCGGCGCCCTTCGCTGTCTCCGCCTTCGAGAACAAACGCGTCGTTTACATGCAACGTGCGGTTCTGACGCTTAGCTGGCTTGCCCTTAGTCGTACGAGCCTGCGTCCGCTTCTTCTCGGCCTCGTCGTCGATCTCTTTCTTGGTAGCAGGCTTGCGCTTAGCGCCAGGCTTATCGGCACGGGCAGAGGCTGCTTCTTCGGAAGGAACGTCGGGGACGATTGGTGCCGCTGCGGGGGCTGACGGCGCAGCAGGTGCCGGTTCGTCGGCAGTCGCTTTCGCTGTCTCTGCAGCTGCGGCGATCGCCGCTTCGGCGGCAACAACGGGATCTGGCGTAACAATCGCGGGCTCGACTGCAACCGGCTCTTCGGGGACGACCTCTTCTTCGACTTCGGTGCGCTTAACGTACGTACGCTTTTTACGCACCTCTACGTTAACGGTCTTACCACGACCCGAGCTCGACGCGCTCTTCAGCGTGCCTAGCGTTTTGCGCTTTAGCGTAATCTTGCTTGGAGCAGCTGCGCCCTCACCTTCCCCATGACTTCCACGCAACGACTGCAACAGCGTGTTCTTATCGTCATTAGAAATAATCTCGTCGGCCTTCTTGTGCGGTAAGCCTGCGTCCTTTACTTGCGACAGCAGCTTATCGACATCGACTCCGACGACTTTGGCGAGTTCGCTTATGGTTACATCTGCCATTCAATCTACTCCAGTTTTCTTGCGCGCTATGCGCGCTCTGTGCCGGTTTCTCTTAACTTCACCGGCCGGCTGCCTCGCAGCCCTCACTAAATGTCTAATTCATCGGTTCGGCCTCGAACCACAGAGCCGCGCGACTTTCGTCCGCAGCCCAGCTACCAACTATTCGAACCATGGCGCACGTGCGGTCATAATCAATTGCCCCGCTCTTTCCTCTGTCATGCCTTCGATTTCCATCAGCTCATCGGTAGCCTGCTCCGCGAGGTCTTCCATGCACAGAATGCTGCGCTTCGCGAGTTCTAGCGCGAGCTCTTTATCCATGCCTTCCATATTCATTAAATCGTCTGCCACATTCATCGACGACAGATCTTCCTCGGATGCAATCGCCTGAGTTAACAACGCGTCTTTCGCGCGGTTGCGTAGCTCTTCGGCAATCTCCTCGTCGAATCCGTCGATAGACAGAATTTCTTCCATCGGTACATACGCGATCTCTTCGAGAGAGGTAAAGCCTTCGCTAACGAGCACCTCGGCAGTTTCGTCATCGACATCGAGCTTGGCCATAAACATTTCGATGAGGCCAACCGATTCTTTTTCTTGTTTCTCGGCGGCTTCTTCTTCGCTCATAACGTTAATAGTCCAGCCGGTTAATTCGGCCGACAAACGCACGTTCTGACCATTGCGCCCAATCGCCTGCGCGAGATTATCTTCTTCAACCGCAACGTCCATTGTGTTGCTGTCTTCATCCATTATGATGGAGGCGACTTCGGCGGGTGACATCGCGTTAATTACGAGCTGCGCCGGATTGTCATCCCACAAAATGATGTCGATACGTTCGTTCGACAGCTCACCAGAAACAACCTGCACGCGCGAACCGCGCATACCCACACAGGCGCCCACGGGGTCGATACGGCCGTCGTTAGTCGACACAACGATTTTCGCGCGTGAGCCGGGATCGCGCGCCGCGGCGCGGATTGAAATAATTTGCTCGTTGATCTCTGGCACTTCTATTTTGAAGAGCTCGATCAGCATCTGCGGCGAGGTGCGGCTCAAAAACAGCTGAGGTCCGCGCTGCTCGGGGCGCACGTCGATGAGCAATGCGCGGATGCGGTCGCTCATACGGAAATTTTCGCGCGGGATCATCTGATCGCGCATGAGAATGGCTTCGGCGTTGCCGCCTAGGTCTACAATAATGCTCTCGCGAGTGACTTTCTTTACTGTACCGGTAACCAGCTCGCCGATTTTGTCTTTGTATTCGTTCAGAACGATTTCGCGTTCGGCGTCTCGTACTTTTTGAACAATCACTTGCTTCGCGGTCTGCGCAGCGATGCGGCCGAAAGGCACATTATCGATCTTCTCTTCGATCTTGCTGCCTACCTCAAGCGCCGCGTCTCGCTCCTGTACCTGCTCGAGCATGTACTGAGTAAATTCGTTGACGTATTCGTCGTCGGCGACCACCGTCCAGATGCGGAAGGTCTCGTATTCGCCCGTTTTGCGGTCTACCGCAACACGGCAATCGATCTCTTCTTCTTCGTTGAGCTTTCTAGTTGCCATTGCAAGCGCTGATTCGATTGCCTCGAAAATCACCTCGCGCGAGACGCCCTTCTCGTTAGAGACCGCGTCAACAACCATCAATATTTCTTTACTCATCATAACAGTGTCACCTTACTCGAAACTTGCGCCGGCCAGACCGGGGCACAGAGTAACCATAGCTAAAAGTCGATATTGGCCTTGTCGATATCTGCGAGCGTAATCTCGATCAGCTCGCCGTCGTCGGCATCGATGGCATCGATCGCCAGACCAATCCTGTCGTCTACTACCTTTTTAATCACGCCCTTAAACCGGCGGCGTCCCTGCAGCGCGCTGCGCAGGCGTACGTTAACCTTCTCGCCTACATACAACGCAAATTGCTCCGCGGTAAACAGCGGCCTATCCATCCCTGGCGACGACACCTCGAGGGTATATTCGCCGGTGATCGGATCTTCGACATCTAGCAAGGCGCTAACCTGACGGCTCACTTTCTCGCAATCTTCGATCCCTATGCCTTCTTCGTGCTCGATATACACGCGCAGCAGTGAATATTTGCCCTGCTGCTGTAGCTCGATCCCCCACAGAATAAGCCCCAACGCCTCTACTGTCGGCGCTATTAATTCGGCTATCTGTACGGCTGCGTTCTTCACTCGTTATTCCCTAAAATCTCTGTTCTTCTTGTCACGAAACATTCTCGCTAACAAGATAACTCGCCAACAAGACAAAGAGTCGCGAGCACAAACAACACATACAAAAAATGGGCTCAAGGCCCACTTCAAATACCTTGACGCCGACCCATGCGAGGCGACGCAAAGTGAATGTCAATGACGCCTTGAAGCGCCTCAATCGCACGAAATCAGCTTCTCTAACGCGACCGTCTTACCCAGCCAAATTTGGCAGGGTGCGCATTATAACCGGAATTGGCTGAAAACCGCAATGCTGCTGGGGTGTTTCCAATCTGGCATCCTGTCGATTCCCTTAGCCGACTAAAGCCGACTAAAGCCGACTAGATGCCAGATTAGCGCTTAATGCATCCTAACCTACCGGTAGATCGCCGCACGCGCAGCCGCGTGGGTTTGCAGCGAGTAGAGGATGTCATCGTTCTGAATCATGCCGATGAAGACAAGATTCTCAACCGGATCAATCCAGAACCAAGAGCCGGCAATACCCCACCACCAGTGCGTGCCCTGCGAAGCGCCTTGATAAGCCTCAGAATTTTCGACAATCGCAAAATCCAGACCAAAGACGTTACCCGGATAGAGCCCGCCGATATTTTCCACAGCTGCCGGCAGTTGGTTGGTGCGCATCAGCTCGATCGCCTCGGGCGACAGCAGTTGTTCGCCGTTGTGCATGCCCTTGTTCAGGTGCATTTGAACAAACTGTAAATAGTCGGCTGCGGTCGAGGTTAAGCCTCCACCGCCAGATTCGAACACCGGCGCGCTCTTAAAGTCGTAACCCCCAGCAATACCGCCGCGGTTGTCGGTGCGGCGCAGCGTGCCGTCGCTGTTAGGTGCGTATTGGCGCGAGAGGCGATGCGCATTTTCGGGCTTCACAAAAAAGCCTGTATCCACCATGCCGAGCGGATCGAATAGGCGCTGCTGTAGAAACTCGCCGAAGCTCATGCCCGACAGGCGCTCGACCATGTATCCCTGAACATCGACAGAAATACTGTAAACCCACTGCGTGCCGGGCTGATAGCCAAGGGGAATGTCTTTTAGTGCAGGCATCGAATCAGCAAGCGACGTACCGGTGAGATCCATCACTCCAGCCTTAGCATAGGCTTCGGCAACCGGCCCCTGCGAAAGCGGCGGCGTATACAGCAGCCCGCCGGTATGGCTCATTAACTCTCGTACTGTCATCGCATGCTCTGCGGGCTCGGTTTCCCAGCTGCCATCGTCGTTCTGCGATGCGAAAACCTGCATACCAGCAAGCTCGGGCAGATGCATTTCAACGGGATCGTCGAGCTTAAATTTACCCTCGTCCCAGAGCATCATCAGCGCCGTGCCAGTCACCGGCTTGGTCATCGAGAATATGCGGAAGATCGTGTCTGTCTGCATAGGCACCTGATCTTCGACGTTTTGGTAGCCCATGGCCTCGGTCATAAGGACTTTACCATTCTGCGCGACCGTTACTACGGCGCCGGAGAGCTTTCCCGCCTCGATGCGAGACTTTAGGTCTGTGGTGACGGCCTCTAATTGCTCCGGGCCAACGTCGGCGTTGGCTACACTGCCAAAAATTGCCAAGCAGGTGAGAATTGTCGTTGCGGCTGCGTTACGCAGGTTGCTCAGGTTGCGCAGAAAGTGTCCTTTCATGTATTCCTCCAAGAATCTATTTTTGGGCGTCGCACTGGTCAGCGAGGGTTCGGTCATTAGAGCATCTAAATTGCGCTGAAAAAAGTCTGATAGAGCCTGTCAACGCAGCAATAAGGAGCAGTTACCTCACGCCGCTACGGGGTCTTTACACGATCAGAACTTTTTCGAGCGCCTCGACGTAGAAATAGGTGTGGCAAATAGCTTAGTCTTAGATAACTTGCAGCCAAGTCAAAGCGGCGCGTGCCCTCTGAGCAACCAAAACTAAATACGTTGGATTATTGTTCAAAAATTAACGGAGTCTTCATGAAAATCGGTGCACCTAAAGAAACAATGAACTCAGAAGCGCGCGTTGCGCTAACGCCCGAAAGTGCGCAAAGGCTCCAAAAGCTCGGCTACGAATGCGTTGTCGAAGCCGGCGCGGGCTTGGCTGCCTCACTCCCGGACGCAGCTTACGAGGCGGCTGGGGTTACGGTAGTCGGCTCTGCGGCGGAACTGTTGAGCCAGGCCGACATTATTGTCAAAGTACGAGAACCCTCAGCCGACGAGCTAGACGCCTTTCCTTCGAACAAAATACTGGTGAGCTTCATTAATCCCGCCTCCAATGAGCCCTTGCTTGAGCAAATGAGGGTCAAGAACACGAGCGTTCTAGCCATGGATATGGTGCCCAGAATTAGCCGTGCGCAAAAGATGGATGCGCTATCGTCGATGGCGAACATCGCAGGTTACAGGGCTGTTATCGAAGCCAGCAATAACTTTGGCCGATTCTTTACAGGACAGATGACCGCTGCCGGCAAAGTGCCGCCAGCGAGAGTATTAGTGCTGGGTGCTGGCGTAGCCGGACTCGCAGCTATTGGAACGTCGGTCTCACTCGGCGCTATTACGCTGGCGTTTGATGTGCGCCCCGAAGTCTCGGAGCAGATCGAATCGATGGGCGCAGAATTTGTTTTCTTGGAATTCGATGAAGAGCAACTCGACGGCGCGGCTACCAACGGCTACGCGCCGCCCTCTAGCCAAGCTTTTATCGACAAGCAGCGCGAGAAATTTCGTGAGCTGGCGCCCTCTGTAGATATCGTTATCACCTCGGCGCTCATCCCTAATCGACCCGCGCCAGAGCTGTGGACTGACGACATGGTTGCGAGCATGAAGCAGGGCTCTGTCATCGTTGACCTTGCTGCCGAGCGTGGCGGCAACTGCGCGCTAACAAAACCTGGCGAGAAATATGTAACCGACAATGGCGTTACTATTGTTGGCTACACCGACTTCCCAAGTCGCATGGCCGCGCAGTCCTCGACTCTTTACGCCAACAACATTCGCCACATGATCGACGATCTTACGCCCAACAAAGACGGCGTCGCAGTAATAGACATGGAAGACGATGTTATTCGCGGCGCCTTGGTTACTCATCAAGGCGAGATCACTTGGCCACCACCGCCGCCAAAAATTCAGGCGATTGCAGCGTCGGCGCCCAAGGCTAAGGAAGTCGTAGAAACCGGCGACGAGAAAGCTGACCGCGAGCGCCGAGAACTGCAGCGATCGCTTAACAGCACGGCGCTAATGCTCGGAGTGGGCGGATTCTTATGCCTCGCGTTAGGCTATGTCGCGCCGCCCAGCTTTATGCAGCACTTTATTGTTTTCGTGCTTTCTATTTTTATTGGTTTTCATGTTATCTGGGGCGTCTCTCATTCTCTCCATACGCCGTTAATGGCTATCACTAATGCTATTTCTTCGATCATCATCGTCGGGGCTTTGCTGCAGGTTGTCTCTGGCAGCTGGCTTGTGATGACTCTCGCCTCGATCGCTATTTTGATCGCTTCGGTCAACATCTTCGGCGGATTTTTGGTGACCCGCCGAATGCTTGCCATGTTCCAACGGAGTTAGGTTATGCACAGTTATGAAGGTCTTATTTCAGCCGCCTATGTTGTAGCGGCTATTCTCTTTATTCTTGCGCTAGGTGGATTGTCTGGCCAAGAAAAAGCTAAGCGCGCCATTTGGTATGGCATTATCGGGATGGTTTTGGCCGTCGTCGCCACTGTAGGCGCAGCTGGGGGGCAGTGGGTGCTGATGGGCATTATGATCGCTCTTGGCGGCGTTGGTGGCTGGAGTATTGCCAACCGCGTGCAGATGACGCAGATGCCGGAGTTAATGGCCGGCTTTCACAGCTTAGTGGGTCTTGCCGCTGTTTTTATCGGCATCAACGCTCACCTCGAATTAACTGTCGCCAAAGCGGCGATCGATTCGGCGACAGTCAGTGAGTTGGCTGGGTTTGCCGCGACGATTGCGGCTAAGTCAACTGTCGAAATAAGCATCCTCAAAGTGGAAATGGTGTTGAGTCTTTTTATTGGTGCAATCACCTTCACAGGCTCGCTTATCGCCTACGGCAAACTCGCAGAGCGGCTCAGCTCAGCTCCCCTTACCTTGCCTGGTCGGCATATCTTAAATCTCGCGGCTATTCTGCTGTGCGTATGGCTTGGGTATTTATACCTTGCAGGTGGCGGACTGTGGACGCTAATCCTGATCACGCTAATCGCCGGCGCGTTAGGCTGCCACCTCATCCTAGGAATCGGTGGCGCAGACATGCCTGTGGTTGTCTCGATGTTAAATTCTTATTCGGGCTGGGCCGCCGCCGCAATTGGCTTCACACTCAGCAATGACCTTCTTATCGTGACTGGTGCCTTGGTTGGCTCCTCGGGCGCCATTCTTTCGTACATTATGTGCAAAGGAATGAACCGCTCTTTCGTCTCGGTTATTTTGGGCGGATGGGGCGGGGAATCAGAATCTTCTGCCAGCATCTCGGGCGAGATGCGCGAAGCCGACGTCGATAGCGTGGCACAGGAATTGGACGACGCAGGCAGCGTTGTCATCGTGCCTGGCTATGGCATGGCCGTGGCGAAGGCTCAGGGTGCTGTTTCAGAGCTAAACAAGAAACTGCGCGCAAAAGGCAAAACCGTCCGTTTTGCTATTCATCCCGTTGCGGGTAGACTCCCGGGGCACATGAATGTTCTTTTGGCCGAAGCCAAAGTGCCCTACGATTTTGTCTTGGAGATGGAAGAAATCAATCATGATTTCCCTCAAACCGATGTCGTCATCGTGATCGGCGCGAATGACATTGTTAACCCCTCTGCGCAGGATGATCCGGGCAGCCCAATCGCCGGTATGCCGGTGCTAGAGGTATGGAAGGCCCGAACCGTGTTTGTGTGTAAGCGCGGCAGGGGCACCGGTTACTCCGGAATAGAAAACCCCTTGTTCTTTAAAGAGAATACGCAAATGTTCTACGGCGATGCCAAAGCGTCAATCGACAGTCTTTTGCAGAAAATTAGTTAATGGCTTTCAGCACTTCTCTCGTTAAATCCCAACGATCGAAGCCCTGTCTGCCATAGTCGAGACCTCTCCTTACGATAACCAGGTCATGGCTCGGCACAACAATGGTGAACTGTCCGCGATTGCCTGCTGTGGCATAGGCATCTTTGGGAACATCATCTCGGTCGTCAGGGACTAGCCACCATTGGCCGCCATAAATACTGCCGATTTTTTCTGTCGACGGCGCAGGGGTTCGAACAAAATCGATCCACTCTTTTGACAATAAGCGTTCTCCGGTCCATACGCCCTCATTGAGATAAAGTAGACCGAAGCGTGCCAAGTCTCGCGCGTTGGTGTAAACCTGACTGCTGAGAATGAAATCGCCGAACCTGTCGGTGCTCACCAGCGTGTTACGCATACCGATACGATCGAGCAACGCCTTGCGCGGAAATTCGGCATAGTCTTTCTCGCCGCCCAACGCGCGTTTCATTGCATAAACCGCGAGCAGCGTATCGTAATTTTCGTAATCGAACCGTGCGCCGGGCTCGCGAATCAGCGCCCTTCTGCGTGCACCCGTAACAGAGCTCGCGCCCGCCCAATAGGAGAGGCCTGAGCCCGTTGCGTATTCGAGGCGGTTATTGTCGATACTCTGGAGACCGCTAGACATATTTAACACATGCCGTAGGGTGATCTCGTTTCTCGGATCAGCTTCTGGCGAGGCGGCCGCGGGCAACCAGTCGAAGCCAAGCGGCGCATCGAGCGTCATCCTGCCTTCGTCGACGAGCATACCGATAAGCGTTGCGCCAATACTCTTCGCCGTCGACCAAGTTCGTGTGCGCGTCGTCATATCGAAACCAGCTGCATAGCGCTCGTGAACGATTTCACCTTTGTGCACGATTAATAGACTGATCGTTTTTTGCTCGGGTGTCTCTCGGTCGAACGCCCAGTCGGATGCGGCAAGCAGCGCCGCCTGATCGATAGACGCAGGGAGCGGTTTCTCTTCAACGAGATCGCCGTCCGGCCAAGGGATTCGCGCAGGATTGGCGGGCGGGTAGGGCAAGGTCAATTCGGGCAGCTTGTCGATATCTGCAAGGGTTTGGTCTGGCGGCAAAATAATGCAGCCATTGCCTTCGCGAAACACCGCACGCATTGTTGGCGCGGCGCCCGGCGCACCAATTTCGACAGCCTTTAAGTTCCAGTCAACGCTATAGTCCCCGCCCTCTGCAGTGCCAATAGGATTCGGCAGAAACGCCAACTCATCTTTAAACACCTGCTCAAGCGTGCGCTCGGACGTGAACAGCCCATTGCACATAAAGACAGCCTGCTGACCGTGGCTAATCATCTCGCGCTGAGGCTGCCAGTAGTCGTAGGTGTCTTGCTGCTGCGCGTGCGCAGGTGTGGCTAGCGCTACAAGCAGTCCGAGACCGGCACTAAACTTTTTTGCAATTAACTTGGGCATAATTTGCTCCTATTAGGAATCGACACTCAGTATCGCCGGTAACTTGTTATTCGTAAATCGAGACTTACCGCATAATGACAGTAGGTGCGTTCACCTCTCAACAGCCTACAAAGAGCCGCCCCCAACGACTGCAATCAGATAGGGTCCCCCGACGGCATTGTCAGTGCTTCGGCTGGCGCATTCCGCGTCGGGTCTGCCTGCCAACGTCGAATGTCTGCCACAGCAGTCGCTTGATGCGAACTGGGGCTGCGTATGCTCTCAAGGCTGCTAGCAAGTCGTGCCAGCGCTTGCGTAAGCACCGCCCTCACCTCTCCCGAGTTTTCATCGCTCGTGGCCTGAGTCATCATCTCGTTGATTGTGACGCGCTGCGCTACATTCAGCACCTGCGTGAGATAGTCACTCCCCTGCGTCTGCGCGCCCCAAGTCACCTCGAGCAGACGATCGACTACCTCCTCGAGGTTCGGGTAGTCACCTAGGCTGCCGTAGGCGACGAGTCGCGCCATGCGAGCGGGATGCAGCAAAATTTCGAGCGTGAGACTCGCCGCAGCTTCCGCCGCCCCTAGCGGATCAAAAAGCAGTTGAGTGCGGCCGGGAAAAGCCTCACCGGCAGCGTAGCGATGGGCAGAAGGCGGCAGCATCTTAAGAATTTCGGGATCGATTGCGAGGAACTCAGGCGTGAGCGTAGACAGGACGGTCTCGAGCGCGTCGCGCTGCTCTTCAGCCTCCACAATAGTAAGCGGTAACTGACCGTCGCCGCGAACGGCGTAGCGATAGTCCGCTCCGCCGACGCTCTGTGCAGCAGAGTTCAACTGAAAGCGATGATGCATGTATAGCGGCAATAGCGCCCACTCGAGTTCCGAAATCGGTGTACCGCGATCAATAACGTTCTGACTGAAATTCTCCAAGCCAATACGGCGGACCTCAATCTCGTGCTTCAGGTGGTCGACGAGATTGTCGCCGTTGTCCCAAACTCCCGCGAATTGATGCCCGGCGCCACGGAAATTATTGTTGTTGTGGTCCATAAAAATCAGACCGGTATCCAGGCTTTCTTGAACGATCGCCGCGAGCTCCTCGGCTTCATCGGCATCGGGCGCAAACTGCGAGTAGGCATAGCGCACAGCGAGCTTGTCGTATTCGCCGATGCGCTGCACATACGCATTTGATAGGTCGATGCGGCCGTCATCGGTAATCTCGATTAGCGGCGCAGGATAGTCCATTACGCTCTCACGGCCATAGGCGCTGGCAACATAGTTGTGAGGGAAACCCAGGGTATGCCCAACCTCATGCGCCGACAGCTGCCGCACACGGTCCAGCGCCATGTTCACCGACGCCGAGGTATCCGCGACAACCTCTGCCATGTAATCGAAAGCGGGCACCAACGCCTGACCCATCAAATAATCTTGGCGCAGACGCAGGCTGCCGAGGTTAACATTGCCCTTGATGATCTCGCCCGTACGCGGATCCTGTACCGAGCCACCGTAGGAATAGCCGCGCGTGCGACGATGTGTCCAGTGAATCATGTTGTAGCGTACGTCTTGAGCATCCGCACCTGCGGGCAGTTCGCGCACCTGAAACGCATCGATGAATCCGGCAGCGTCAAAGGCCTGATTCCACCACGAGGCGCCTTCGATCAGCGCCGTTTTTATCGGCTCCGGTGTGCCTGAATCAACGTAATAAACGATGGGCTCAACCACTCTCGAACGCGCCGCAGTGGGATCGGCTTTTTCTAGACGATGGCGAGCAACGAGACGGACATTCTTGTCGGTATCGATGTCTGTGCCGTAGTCTTGGATAGTGGGACCGAACGTGCCAATGCGCGGATCAGCTAGCCTAGGCTCGAAATTGTCGTCTGGCAGTTTTACGATCGAATGATGTTGGCGAAGGGTTATCGAATTTCCGCTAGCGGCAACCGAATTAACCAAGTTGCCAGGATTGCTGCTCGTGAATGTCAGCATCGCTTCGACTTCGACGTTCTCTGGATAGCCCGCGGTATTGTCCAAAAATAGTGCGCTACGTGAGGTATCCAGCGAGAACGCGCCCTGATTGCTTCTCGCAATCTGCCCAACGACATCGCGCGCATCGCGCAGGAAAAAATTGGTGGCATCAACCAGCACACTGTCGCCTTCGGCCGCGACGATATCGAAGCCCCAGATAACCGAAGGCGCAAACGCATCGTTGACTGCCTGCACCTCTAAAGGATTGTCACTCGTTGCCCTGTACCGGTAGTTGGGCTCAACTAATAACACCCTCGGACCCACACGCTGAGCGGCGAGCACATAAGTGCCGCGAAGCTGACCGCGATCGATTCCAATCGGGTTTGAACCTAAGCCGGAGCCCATCGATATTTGATAGAGAAATTCGGTGTCGAGCTTGTCTATCTCCCAGTATAAATTGCCCGAGGCATCATCCCAATATAAGTTGAAATAGCCCTCTATTGCTGTGTTGCCTGCAACGGTCTCGCCGATTGTGGGCATTTCTTGTGCAGTGGCAGCATGAATGCCCAGTACGAGTGCGCAAAACAATACGGCACCAATGTAGCATTTGCGCAAAAGTGTTGATGATCTAAGCAGTTTTCTGAATAAATGCATGGCGGCTCTACTCACGATTCCTAGTTTCTGAGGTTGTCGGGGCGGTAACTATTTCTAACCTACAAGACTATGCAGGAACAGCGCCAGTGTTGGCAAAAATTTATGCTTTATTAATGAGGCACTTTAACCTCAGCGATAAAGAGATGAGCTCGTATAGGGCTTCTGGAAAAAATCTCTTCAAGCGAGGTGGTAGCAGGGCCCGCAACCGCCGTTGCTTACCTCTAGATTTTGCGTACACTGAACCTTGGGCCTCTAAGGGATAACTTCCCAACAGCCACATTCTAAAAAGCAAAAGTTTAGAATCACGCACATCTTAAAGTGGCAATGAATAGAAAGAACGGTTAAATGCGGAGGAGTCGCCATGAAAAAGGATAGTAAAATATGATTATAGAATACCTTTCATCTCTTTTTGGTTGGTTGATATGGGGCTGGATAGGATTCATGTGGCTTGCCATGACCATCAGCATGATAGGGTCAGGGTTTAAATCAGCTGGCGCTACAAGCATGTTTGCTCTGTGCGGTATTTTCGGGTTGCTACTGATCCAAGTTACCGGAGCTGAAGTGCCGTTCCGAACACTCTTCGATTTATAGTGTCCCCAATGGATGAATCCTACTGGCCAGCGCTTGCGTGGATGATCATCTTGTTAGGTGCAAGGACTTACATCCCCTCCGTCAAAGAGTGGAGTGAAGTGAATCCGGTACTATTTACCGTAGGGCTTTGGATAGGCGGTTCTTCCGCTCTAGCATTAATCTCCTCTCTAGCAAGCTAAGAACTCGGCGGATCAATAGACACAAAAAAGCCCACAAACAAGTAGTGGGCTTAGGAGTCTTCTCGGACGTCACGGGAAGTGTTTGTGGTAGCGGGGGCTCGCAACCGCCGTTGCTTACATCTAGATTTTGCTTACATTGACTGATGATGAGCCGAGCCCAGAAAAATCACACTCCGTTAAAAAGAAGCACTGAAAGTACTGCTGACATAAGAACCCAACGCTTTTTCATAAGTACTTCTGACAGCGAGGGTGCCCTCTGTTGTAGGTTCAATTCCTAGCAATCTCAGCCAGGCTAGTACCGGCTGAGAATGGCTGTGCATGTTACTCACGGGAAATGACTGCATCGAGAATGCGGGAGTCGACCATGTCCGCCCGGCGCGCGGCGACTCCGGTGCATTCCAGGCATCAGGACCCGATAAAGTACCCTCCCATACATATGGATAGGCCTCGCCATGGCGTTGCAGAGACATCGCTTCCCACTGCGCGAGGGCAAATTTTGGGTCTATCTTCGCAGTTGCCCAGATAAGCGTCATGTTAATAGAGTACCAAATGCCACCAAGTGTTCCCTCCCCTACTCGGCTATTGTTTAAGTCGGGAGGCCAGACAATCCTTGCGCCTAATGGACTATTCATACAATGCCCAGTTTTAAATATTTCGATAAGGGATTTTGATTGTTCACTTGATGCGGCTCCACATAAAATCGCCCAAGGTTGAACCTCCAACCAGCATCTATCTCGACCGATCACAGTACCTTCGGGTTGAAATTCAGTAGGCGGGCCGTAGCCCCGGTCGAACCATCGGCCATTCCAACTGGAAGCGACCAACTCGCGCAATTGATGCGCAGTCTTTCGACAAAGATCCGCCGTGTCGCGCTCACCTAATTTCTCCATTAGCGGCGCAAATCGATTGAGTACCCAGCTACCCATTGCAGAGTTTAAGACTGAACTACCCTTTTCGATCATCGAGTTTTTATCAATCCTCGGGTCTTGAAGGACCATATCATTCCAATCGCTATTTAAAATACGTACGTGACCATTCTGGCCTCGACCGACATAATCTATAAAAAAATAAGCCTGCTTTTTTAAATTATCTTTAAGCGTCGTACTCGCCGCAGAATAATCAGGGTGATATTGCTGAGGAAGCTCGAAAGCGGCCAAGTCACCGGTTACTGCCGCATATTCGCTTGCTAACCACAGCGCCCATAGGTTTTGATCAGAGGGACGCAGCAATTGGGTAAGAGGTTTCTTATTTCCTGTCAGAGCGTAAGGCAGGTCTCCGTCTGGGCTGCCCCAGGTACAAGTATTGCGAAGAACGGAAAGCGCAAGGTCAGGTTCGGAATAAACCAGTGGAATCGCGTGTTGCAGAGAGTCTCGTGCAGCGGCATTCCCACCCAGGCCAAATCCATAAACTGAGGACTGATTCAAGGTGTGCCCGCCTAGGATCGCGTCTTTGTTTGCCCCGCCCGAAAGCATGGCGACATGCCATGGAATTTCGCGAGTAACATGAGGGGCGTTGAGAGACGTTGCCTTAGGGACTCTTGACCTCACCTTATTGAGCTGCTGCTCATAGAAACTTTCAGGCGACGAGATTTCTTCATCTGTCGAACGCCCGACACGAAACCATAAAGTTTGGGTATCACCTGGCTTTAAATCGAGTCCAGTTTCAATTTGCAGTGTAGGCCATTGATCATCTTCCAATGCTGACATCTGTCCGCTATTTTCTGGGCTTAAGTCCTCGAGTAGTAATGTCGCAGGCGCTCCTATCGTCTCTGCTGGTTCATTGAAAATTTCTTGTGCGACGATTTTTTGCACCGAGCGATTGATGTCGTAACTGACTCGCAAAGCTGCCTTGTCACGCAGTTCGTCGGACTGGAATGTGTTTAGAAATCTCGGGCGCAGCGGCCATGACTCGATATGAGTCAATTGGCGCGGCTCTGCGTCAAGCGATAAAGTTAATTGAACCTTAACCAAAACCCACGACCGATCGCCTTCCGGACATAAAATAGTCCTCTCTAACTTGAGTCCTTCGTATTCTGAGTGAACAGAGAAATGAGTGGGGCCAAATTGCCGAAGCGGTATAGTGCCTCTCGGACGATCAGAGTATAGAGACCCCCAACGCACTCCTCCCGATTCAAGGATAAGCGAATGACCACAGCCGTAAAGATCATCTTGATAGAACAGCCAGCGGTGACCTTCCCTTTCTTCGAATATTCCAATGTCTCCCCTATTAGAGGCGACGACTTGCAATGCCCGATTTCCAATAACATGGAAATGGCGGCGGCTTTCTGGCCGATCAATCGGATCCCATAGCGAATTAAGATCAGCGTCTTGATCAATAAGATAATCAAACACAGGTAGGCCATCCTGTGTCTTCCATTCTCCAAAGTAGTTTTCCGCTTTAGAGGTCTTGTTTGGCTTAATATCTGCCGAAGTCATGGTGCATGCGGGAATTAGGCCAAACCCAGCACCAAGCCATCCAAATTTTTGTATGAAGCGTCGGCGTTTCATTCGCTTTTACGTCTCACTTACTTAAGGGAAATTTATTAACCCTTCCGTCAAAATTATTGTAACGCCAGACGGATCGATGAGCGACGCAGACTTTATCCCCAGCGAGGTAAAAAAGTTAGAAGCGGGGGCGATAGATATTTGCTTATCTCGCAGCTCGTTAACTGTCCTATCCAAATTTTTGACTTCAAAACCAATGCTATCTATCGCAGAGCCGCTAGTAGCGAATCGTGTCGTGGATGAGTCAGCAAAGCTCAAATTCATTCCCGGTACATTTGTCGTTGTCGAAATACTTCCACGGGATCGAATGGATAACTGGAAGGCAGAGAGATACCAATCGAGAAGAGACTGATATTCAGACGTGTAAAAGTGTAAATGGTAGGCACTGACGGCCACTGGAAGCGCTTGATCCTCTTGTAGTTCGACGTAAATTTCATCTGGCATTGTGATGTACGCGTTCTTTTGGCCCTCGGCTCCTATAAATTCTCGCCCGACTTCGAAGCCAGCTGATCGCCATTTATCTAAAAAAGTTTCGATATCTCGCACCTTGAACCCTATGTGATCCATGACTGTACTGCGCGATCCTATCGATTGCTCATCGCCAGTTAACAATAACATCATGTTAGGCAACTGGATGATCGTGCTTTCGCCTTCGTAGGCTACTACCCCGCCAAAGTGATTTGCCCAAAGTGAAGTATGGTATTGCGTGTCCGATACGTTGAGGCGAACGTGCCCAAACGCGAGGCCCTCGCTGTTGTGTTCTGCGAGTTGTCCAAAGGCGTTGCAGCTTAAAAAAATAACAATGAGAAGACAATTTTTTACCATCGGAATGTGCATCCCATTCTTTCCTTACTCTCTAATTTTTTAGCGCTTTCGTGCTTCATTAATGACCACAGAAACGGGGTCATTGCCTACGTTCGTAAGGCGGTATGCTATTTCTCCTCGCTGCCATTCCCAATCTCCAGAACGCCTGAGTTCCTCCGTTATTCCATCCTCACGCTCAATGTGAATAATTCCTGGGGACACCTGAGTAATGAACCCGGAATTTTGATGGCGAATTGTGGGAGTTGATTCTTCGGGTTCTAATTCCAATCTATACGATCGGAACCATTGATCCTCGAGTTGAGGTAGTACATTAAGACCGGTAGGCAGGTCGTCTTGCTGCACGGATCCTAATGAAGAGTTTACCAACGCTAGAATTCTTAGAAGATAGTCGCCTTGGTTTCTTATACTGTGCGTAAACGGTGAAGAAGCATATTCAGTGATAGAACTGACCTCGCCCTTTAATGGACCAGAAGAAGAGCTTAACCGCGTAAGTAAAATCGCTTGATCGTGTATGTGCTCTAATGATTCGTCACCGGGATTTAATTGCACGTCCAAAAGGTAGAGATCTCCCTCATGATAGACAGTTCGATGTCTGGGCTCGTCTAGAAGATGAACCGTTTCGCTTTCTAAACTCGAAGAATCTTCTGTTTGGGTGCGCCCACAAGAAGAGAGAATTGGCAAGAGGGCAGCGAGAGTAACCAACCAGCGCGCTCTTAGAAATCTGATGTTTGTACCGAGCAAACTACCTCCTTGTCATTGCGACTTCATTTATCTTAAACGCATAGTTACGGTGCATAAGCTCTTCCTATTCAGATCTAGTTAGCATCCGAATAGGAGGTCGCAATTTAAATCAACGAGGCTCAAATTCTTGACTTTACAAGCTGGACATCGCTGTTTCGCCAGAGCTCATCAAATTGACGCTTAATAATCGCCGCTTCTTGGGCTCGACCTTGCGATTCAAGCGATTGATATAAGCCAAATGTCGCCCAACCGTTACGCTGATTCCACTCTAAATCTTTACGATAGACTTCTTCCGCTTCTTCCGCTCGATCCGAAGCTAATAACGCGGCTCCAAGATATAAACGGATTGACTGCGACCAGTCTGGCGGCTCTGTGTAACTAAGATTATCTTGATAATCGACTGCGTGACCATAATGCATGATCGCATTGTCAAAATTGCCTTTTGCCTCCTCGATCTCACCGAATAATGCGTGCATTGCAAGACTTAGAACATGGTCTGCCGGAGTTGGGCCAACTCCAGATTCATTGACACCCTCCGCTGTAATTTGTTCTCGTAAAAGAGCAAGTTCAGCCTCTGCAGGCGCAATATGTCCTTTGGCCGCATGAGCGCTGCCCATTACGTAAGCCCACATGCCCTTCAAGTAGGGCGTATTGGCTAGCTCTTTATTCGTCGCATTATTCGCGTGTATTTCATCCCACCTGCCGAACACTTTATCCGTTATCCAGACATGTGCTGAATTCTTATTGTTGCCGCCCAAAGATCCTATACCTGCACCCGAATTTTGGATGGCTGCTGCGCTTGCACCTTCATAGTTCCCTTGAAGCATGTTGGCGTAACGAACAAAATCGAGGGCATGAGGTTTGTGGATTTTATGGGAGAGAGGGTAGGTTCCGATCATAGGGAAATTAGTGTCACCCCATATTTCTGCAAACTGATCATCGACTAGTTGTGATCTTTCGTTCGATAAAATCGCTTTTTCGTATTCTCCTACACGGAGATAGATATGTCCGGGCATGTGAACCATATGGCCCGAAATGGGCAGAGTCGCCTCAAGCTTCTGAGCTGATGGCATTGCGAGTTCGGGCTGCCCAGAACCTTCCATCAAGTGAATATAGAGATGATTAGCACCGGGATGGTTTGGCTCAATTGCCATGGCGGCTTCCAGCGCTGCCTTTCCCTCCAACGCGCCTGGTTTTGCTGAACCGTCAGACTCCCAATAATCCCACCGCGTGGTATTCATATACGCCTCACCGAACACCGTCGCTATATCGGCGTCGTCTGGGTATTTCGCGTGGAGATCTCGCATCGCTGACAAGAAGGCAAAATCTCGCTCTTTATCATCCGGTATAGCATCGCGGTTATAAAGTACGAAAGTGGCATTGATTAGATCTTGCTCGAGCTGGCTACCATTGCTTGATAGCTCAAGTGCCTTTCTGATTGCTGTTAACCCTGCTCCCTGAGGATCGTCAGGCAAATTTACATATCTACTATTGGGATTAGGGCCAGCGGCGTGTGCTACACCCCAATAAGGCATTGGGTTTGTAGGATCTAGCCGTGAGGCTTCTTGATAAGAGGCGATTGATTCAGGGAAATAGAATCCCCATGCCATTCGCAAGCCTTGATCAAAAAATGTCTGAGCAAGAGCGGAATTCGAGTCTATTGAGCGGCTATAAGTTCCTCCACCGGGTACCAGTACGGCGAGAGCATCGTCATCTGACTGCGAATATACAGTTGTCGAAGCCCCTAACAGCGGAAACAGGATCAAATATATAAGTGAAGGTAATACGGCTTTCCTATTCATATTAACATTCCCTACTAAAAGTATATTGGCAGCTACCTTATCGGATTCGTAGCTTGTTCTGAAGACGATTAAAGTCAGCAATAATAAGGTTTTAATTACTGGAATACTGAGTCAGCATAGGTAATTATTTTAAATATTACAACGAGATTGATTATGAATGACTATCAGACTAAGCAGTCATAAAAAGATCTTTAGCCTTAAATATGAGGTGTGTGGCTTCTTCTAAAATCGGACTCTCAACTAAGTGGTAATCTGCGACGTAAGAGGAATGTTTGCTCAACTAGCCTTTCACCCTAACTTGAAAGCTCACAGAATTCTCTAACAGCCACTTCACATGAAAAGCCTCCTCAAGTGTCTTGTAGTGCCAATTAAGTCTCTCTGCGGCTATCTCTCTATAGAAATTATCAAGTACGACATGATTCATAGGCCCGCTGTTAAAGAAGCGTCGAGACCAGTACCTAAAGGGAGAGGCTTGCAGATAGAGCTATACGGAGAGTTGGCGGCGTTATTGAAGCTAAGCGAAGAGCCTAAAACAAAACACCCCCTGGCGAAAACCGAGGGGGTGCAAGTAACGATGGTAGCGGGGGCAACTCCCGAAATAAGAATTTAAATCACTGTTTTAATTAATTATTAATTTAATATAATAAATTTGTACCGCCAAATATACCGCCATTTTTATTAATAAACATCGCCACAAGATCCACGTCAGTGCCTTAGCATTTCTTGTACTACTGCCGCCGCCCTGTAATAAACACAAGGAATCAATCGTCGCATGCCAAAGTTTTCAGCTTCAATCCATCACCCACCCTAAACCTTCATAGACTAGCGTACCCGACCCATCAGGGGGGGCTTCTTCACACCCCCGGAGGGCGTGACTTGCCCCTCACTATTGTTATAGTTACTGCCAACACCTGCTAGAGCTAAATTTGAAAAGGAAGACCAAATATGATCCTCGACTACTTATCCTCACTTTTTGGTTGGTTATTATGGGGGTGGGTAGCTTTTATGTGGCTAGCCATGATCATAACCATGATTGGGTCAGGCTTTAAATCGACTAACGCCACTAGCACCTATGCACTTTGCGGTATATTTGGACTATTGTTAATCTAAGTCACACGCGCTGAGGTGGCGTTTAAAACACTATTCGGTTTGTAGGTTAGCAACGCACATTAACTAGAGCTGACCTTGACTACAATCAGCAAAAGGATGGAGCGGATTAAAATGATTCGAGCAATAGCCTATATATGCATATGGTCATCTCCGATACAGATTGCATTGGTTTTATGGGGGATATACATAATTTCGGTTTCTGATTACAGTCTATTTTCGTTGTCTAATTTGGAGTTCATTACTAATCAACTAGGATTTCTGTTACCAGTAATAGATTGGATGTACATATGGCTACCGAAGTCCTTACTAGATTGGGTGCTTTCAATACCAATAATTATTCATCAATCAGTTAAAGCCATTGTATCGACATGGTTTGGTATTTGGCTGCTACGAAAATTAGACGGAAAATATAATTCCTATTGACGGAAATGATTCGAGCCGGAGGCAATATCAAAAATTCAAGATTCGATGAAATAGTTAGCTTAGGCATTATAAATTTAGAGCGACTATTATTACTTTTTATCGTAAGCGGCACAGTATGGGCTGCAGGAGTTGATATTCTAGGTTGGTTTGATAATCAAGATAAAATGGCTTTATCCGATCTGTTCTTATTATTTATTTATGCGGAGATATTAGGAATGGTTGGAGCTTTTTATCGAGACAATCGAATCCCGGTGACTCTGCCTTTGATTATTGCTATTACAGCTTTGACAAGAATGATTGTTCTGACTACTAAAGGCAGCGATCCTATCTATATAGTTTATGAAAGCCTTGGAATTCTATTTCTCGCTTTAAGCGCAATCGTATTAAGTTTCAAAGATAAAATGAGTCTAAATAAGTTGAAGGAAAGTAAGCGAAATAATTTAGATAATAATGAATGAATAATTATGAAGCCAATAGCCTATTACGGACTCGGCCTACTCCTTCTAATGATCTTGAACACCGAGTTAGCAGGACGTGATTACACAGCTATAGACTTCGCACTTATAGTGCTTATCATTTCCGTGGTAGCAATGCGTGGGATAGGTAAAAGCTAGTCCTACTTGATTGCCATAGTTAATTTCACTATTAACACGAGCCACAACTAGAAAGGGCTACCCAATGAAACGGCTTACTTCCCTCATTTCCATACTACTCGTTTTATCAGCGACAAACGTCCAAGCGCAGAATGAAGACAATGAAGCCATAGTGAGAGATTTCATCACAGCTTGGTCGCGCCTCAACCCATCAGAATTAGCGAGTCATTTCTCAGAGGACGGTGTCTATCACAACATGCCTTCCGAGGCTGTCGTCGGCCGCGACAACATTGAAAGGTTTATCGCAGGATTCATACGCCCATGGGAAAGCACCGATTGGGAGGTGATTAACCTGCTTGCAGATGGCGATATTGTCATGGTCGAGCGTCTCGATAAAACGGTTGTCGCCGGTAGTCCGGTAAATTTACCGTGCTTTGGTTACTTCCAGTTAACTAACGGCGAAATCACACTGTGGCGGGACTACTTTGATTTGACGACTTATACGACCGCACTCACTGAGGCATTGGCTAAATAACTGACGCGGTTCAAAACAGCTATCCTACTCAAGTCAATAACGCGCAAGGACAAAAAATGCTCAGATTAATCGCTTACTTATGCATATGGACGACACCGATACAAGTCGCATTGGCATTTTGGGGAATCTATATAATTTTAGTAACGGATTACAGCCTATTTTCCTTGTCTAATTTGGAATTTATTACTAATCAACTAGGGTTTCTATTACCCGTCATTGATTGGATGTACACATGGATGCCAAAACCCTTGCTAGATTGGGTGCTTGCAATACCAATAATCTTGCATCAAACCACTAAAGCCATAGTATCGACATGGTTTGGTATATTGATTCTTAGGAAATTAAACAGAACACATAACTATCTTTGATTCCAATCTCGGCTACTGGAAGTATAAGTCCCTCTACTATTTTTCCCGCGATCAGAATTATTGAGTAAAAGAATACACCAATAAAAATATGAAAATATTTCATTTTTTCTTGATTTGGAATTTTGGTTTTTTTGTTTTAATTTCATTCGATTTATTCATGGAGGCGCTTGTCTTTGAGTGGTTGCAATGGAATGGAACAGAAAAAAATGATTGGTTTTTTGTTTTATGGTGGGGATTGGTTTTAACTTGGTTTTTATATGGAACGAAAACCTTATATGACAAACTCAAACGCTAAGCGTTAAGGTAGACCCTGAAGCGAGTTGATGCTGCAATTACGTGCGTCACAAACACATTATATTGGATCTGTTTTTGGGCGACGTTTGCCGCTTTTACTCTGATTATAGGCCTGTCATTTCGAGCAGGTTACTGGGTCGCAGATTCACCAGACAAAGGTTTACTAGTAGTAAATGCCCCTATGGTAATTGGATACGCCATAAGACGGGTCTTTACCGGCAATAAATCCTAATTTCCTTGGCGATAGTAGATTAGATTGTTTAGGATTCGTTGGCTTATGCTCCATCCTTGACTTGATGCTAATCCAAACCTTAGGACTTACGGTCTAGTTACTGCCAACACTTGCTAGAGCTGATTTTAAAAGGAGAAGAAGAATGAAAAACTTAGTAATAGTTTCAATGCCGGCTAAAATTGAAAAAGTGGGTCAACTTAAAGAGCTACTAGTTGAGATTTTGCCAGACACAAGAAAATTTAAAGGCTGTATAAGTGTTAATACCTTTTTTGAGGAAGCAACGAACACATTTCATCTTGTAGAAGATTGGGAATCATTGGACGATCAACAAGCTTATGCTGCATGGAGAGGAGAAACCGGTGGCATTGAAGTATTAGAGCCTCTATTGGAAGGCGGCGTCGCTAGCTTAAAGGCGACAATCTGTGGACCAGAACAGCTAGGCGTTTAAGCAATCAGTAATTGGTGGTCTAGACAGCGGCCAGTGCTTTAGCCTCTGTCCTTGGCTTCCTGCTGTTAAGGCAGCATTCCCAAAATGTCCGAAAATACCAAGGCGGGGCTTAATTAGGAGGCGGGGGGAGGCAAACGCTTTCGGTAATAGTTATAGTTACTGCCAACACTTGCTAGAGCTGATTTTAAAAAGGAGAGAGAAAATGAAAAGACTACTACTCATTGCGCTGATCTTCACCACGCATGCATTTGCTCAGGAAGTAGAAGTAGAGAAAGAAGAGCGTCAGGTGGAAATTCGGATGGAAGCGCTTGGTGGAAGCGGGGCTGAAGTTGCTGCTGCAAGCGGGCAGAATAGCGTTGCGATATCTGGAAACTCAGACGGCTCTGTATGGCATTTTTGGGGAAATAGAAATCCCACGTACTGTTGGGTAGATGATGACAATGAGCCGCACTGCAAGGAAGTAAAGTCGGAGTAAGCCAACCGCCAACACTTGCTTGAACTGAATTTAAAAAAGGAATACTCCATGGAAATGACTAATGTTACCCACCTGTCCATTACACCGTTTTATATCGCTCTCTTAGGAATTCTCTTTCTCCCCTTCACATTGCGCGTAGGGTTATATCGGGTGAAAAACAATATAAGTATTGGCGACGGCCAAGATGACGAGCTGATTAAACGCAATCGTGGTCAGGGTAACTTCATCGAAACTGTCCCGTTAGCAGTAATGTTGATTCTATTAATGGAACTTCTCGGCGCGAGCAGCACTTGGCTGCATGCTCTTGGTGTATTGTTAGTAGGTGGCCGCTTACTGCATTACCTTGGTATTACGGGCTTAGGTCCATTCATTTGCCGCCCTATTGGCATGTTCTCGACGCTTTCTATTTACTTGGTAGCTCCTGCATGGATCTTAATTAACTCCACGTTGTAAGGAAAGACACCAGAAGCCCGCAGTTGTGTACTTATAATTGCGGGCTTTGGCTTTGAGGATTAAAGCGGGTGCTTTTAACAATTCATAAAGATGATATGGGTTACTGAGAGGAAGCAGTAACGTATGTCAAGAAAGAGTTACCGCAAGAATATACAGAATTATACAATTCACCAAAAGCTGCGCCTTCAGCTGTACTCGTAAACCAAGCTGTAATTTTTCCGAAGTCTTCAGCAGATGGTGAAATGCCTATCCAGTTTATCGAATTTTTTTTATTCGGATGATGCTGGAATCCGAGGTGGGCCGTATAGCTTTCGGATAACCCTGCTTCTTCTACGTAGTCAGAAAATGCAGACATCATATTGTTAGCGTCATTCACCGTCTTACCTTCATTAAGGGTGCATTCAAAAACCTCTACAACAGGACCTGCAAGGAGTGTGTGCGAGAATAATGACATCAGGAGTATTGAAAGAATTTTTTTCATTTAGATTTTTCCCTTTAGCAGAATTGATAATTAAGAGACAGCGCTGCCTAAAACCCTAGTCAACTCGAGTCAGAACAGTTCTATTACTTTGAGTAGCCCCTTCTACACTTGCTTGAGAAGCAACAATATACTCACTTGTAGAAACTTTTTCATACGAAATAGAGTTTACAAAATTTGCTTCACCAGAAACATAGCCTGACATTGGGGATAGCTCCAACGACATTTTTGAACCACCCATTAACGCAGCCTCGAATTCAGGCTCAGTCCCTAGCGAACAATAATGCTTTACTACTAATACGCCCTCTTCTTCTGAGTAGGTTGTCATCATGGGCATCCCGTCTTCAACAAGACGCTCAAGAACTGTATTCCCATCCGAAAGTATAATAAATTCGGATTCAGTCTTCACCATTTCGCCAGTATCGCGCGTCTGTACACCTTCCCACTTACCTTCCATTGATTTGAAGAAACTAAATTCTTTCGAATCTTGTGCAAAGACGCCTGTTGAAAATGCTCCCAAACTAATCGCCAAGACTAATTTTTATATACCTTTCATATTATTACCTTTTTAATAAATTATAATTTTATTCACTAAGAGTGTTTTTTATCTAATCAATTGCGTATATCGTCCCTAAGAATTTTAGTGTCGCGAGTTCTATTATCCCTATCGATCTGGCTTTTGAGCCATCATTAAATTCTAATATCGTGTCTGTACGCCATATATGACCGCTCTCGTCCTTCTCCCATGTGCCAGTTCCGGTTGCCGCATTAGAAGTTCCATCTTCGAGAAAGCCGTTCCCGGTCCATCTGACTTCTCCTCCTTTTAGCTTTTCATCCATTTCACTTAGATGAGTAGGCGAGAAAGTAAGCGTTCCAAATACAGCTCCAAAACCTTCAGCTGTACCGCGCCAGTTTGTGTGGTTTGTAATCATATTATTTTCGTCGGTCGTAAAGGTATTGCATATATGATCTAACTCGAAAGTACCGATAATTTCGCTCATGAATTTTTCCTTGATTATAAAATTTATACAGGCATAGTAAACTTCGTTCCAAAATAAAACACTATATTGGCACTAATACAATATATTTGTGATTCAAATAATTTCAATTTCGAGGTAATAGAATGAATAAGATTTCAGATTTTAGTTTTCAAATTAGCACTATTTCAGTAGACGCCGACTCTACAACGCTAAACATGGAAGCGCAGGTAGGAAAGTATGGAAACGTCTATCTTTCAATAACTCTACTATCTAGTTCAAGCGATAGGGACACTGGTACATATATAGGTGAGGCGCGGACAATAACCGCTGAGGGCGAGATGATAGCAGCTTCGTTACAAGGTTTATGGAAGCGAGAAGGTACACTTATACATGCGAAAGGATTAGATAACGCAAGCAACGGCGATCAAAATTTTGCTGAAGCCACTTTTGATCTAATTCAGAAAACTTGGGTTGGTGCTGTGTACGATGTTTGGAGCTAGCTTGTGTATAGGTGCAGCGAAGACATTGCCGCTGTACTTATCTAGCTGCGATCAAAATTAATATGCGAGCTATGCTAGAAAATCAGTGAGTAGCGTCTAGAAGGCCGCGCAAGGCGCTGCGCGGCCTTTGCGGCTCTTCTTGGATCAAGCCTCTTAGTGCAGAGCAAGGACGCTCAGACGGCTCGTTAGGCACTAAACTGACCTCGCATCGCTGCATCAAGTAGCACGCCTCGGAGGTGAGTCGCATGCCCTTTATTTACCTGCTTTATTTACAATGGAACATCAAGAGCGTACACGATTGATGGTGAAACAATTCTATTTCTATAAGGTACTATCCAATCGATCCAACTTGGTAACGAGACATCTGAAGGCGGAATGCCATTAATATACGGATTATGTTGAGATTCAACTATTGTGTTATATCCTGACTTATCAACCGATTTAAAAATGACCTCATAATCCATGGTTTTCAGATTAACTTTTTTTACCGAGCTGCCTTTGTATTTAAATGGCGAAGTGCGAGTTTGCAGCAAGTACACAGACCCCTGCTCCACAAACAAATCTAGAGTTAAATTATAGTCATCTTCACTTATGGGCAGCGTAACTTCCTCAGCAAATATTCCATTTCCATCATTATAAATAATCTTTACTGGCGACACGGCTTCGTTGAAGCCTCCTCCTCCCAAGACAATATCAACAAATCCATCATTATTAACATCGACTAACTCACCAGTAATATAATCATCATCTTTTTGTGAAGCATTTAGGATTCTTGTTCTGTCTTCGCTAAATGTTCCATCGCCGTTGTTTATGTAAAAAAATGCCGACCCTCCTACATTTAAAATATCAATCCATCCATCATCGTTAATATCAGCCGCGGCAGCACCGTGAGCGTAATATTTTGAATTAGGAATCTCCAAAGTCTTATATACGCCTGAACTCTGACTGAGCAGCAAAGACTGATTCTCTCTCGTGAAGGGAGGCGCGTCATAACCAGAGCATGCAAGCCAGATATCTGGTTTCTTGTCATTATTAAAGTCTGCAATTACTGCTTTTCGAGGGTGAAAACAGCCAGTAGAGTCCGATTCACTTAACAAATCTGAACTATTTTCGATCCACTCACCGTCAGAATTTTTTCTCCAAAAACTAAGTAAGCTCGGAGTCATCTCTGATATCGACTCGGTAGGGCGATAAGTAATTTGCGCTTTTAAAAAAGAAAGCGTGCCATCTTGGAAAAAATCTCCAAAGCCATAAGCGTTGTCGTTGGCAAAATAGACTCCACCTTTCGTCCAATGAATTGGGATTGACTGAGTCGGGACATTGTGGTGATTTTTATTTTCATAAGACGTACGAAATAGAGGATAAGTCAATTGCTCTTTCGCCGCCTCTAAGGCGAAGTAGTACGCACCGCCTGTTCCACCGACAAGTTCAAGCGAGATTTCATGTGCTTTGCCTTGATACCAAAGATTGTTAATCATCAAAACGCTCGTCACCTCATCATAAATTGAATAAGCCGATGTTGAGATATTAGTAATATTTCGAGCAGAGGTGAGTCGGAAGCAAATCTCCGCGCATTTGGGATTCGATGAAGAATAGTCTTGATCTAAAACCATCGTCACTTCATATACCTCCTCACCTGCTTTAAGAACTGGGATGAGGAGTTGATTATTTTCATAGACCGCATCGTAAAGACCAACGGCTTTGACCTGCGTCGATAAAAAGAAAAGTACTGCGATAGTTAATTTTTTCTGTATGTTCATAGGTCCTCTTTAGCACTTGGCATGCAGGTCGCGGAGCATGAGTTGAATATTCAGAATATCGACTTAATTGGCTTGGTGGCCACAGGTATTGAACATGTCTCGAGTGATTGCCGCTGTTCTGAGCTTTTCAAATTCACCTTTAGTAAGTGGGTTAGCCTACTATAACTATTAATCGCAGAGCCAGAACCTCCCCCCCATAAATTTGTGCCACCTGTTATGCTGCAGGTAGAGCTTTTTAGCCTAGGTGGCTTAGTTTTTGCTAGCTATAACGTCCATCAAAGCGAAGGCTGTAAGTATTGCCTCAGTTTGCTCGAGGATAGCGTTTACGCATGTAGCTGACCTCGCATCGCTGCATCAAGTAGCACACCTCTGAGATGTGTGGCCCGTCCGACATCCTCGCGCTTGTCTTCGATGGCGTTAAGTAACCACCGCCTCCAATTGCCGTTAGAAATACGATCAATCGCATCCCAAAAAACCCGCTCTAATGGCGTATTTAAAAGTCTAACTTCAACCGAATTAAATCAGTGATTGCTCGTCTTTAAGTCCGCGAATGGCGGGCATCTGCTGTGATTTCGATTAGATTAAACAGCATTCAAATGAGAATAATTCTCATCTAGGCTGCCTTCTCACCATTCACATTCGGTTAATAAGTCTATCTATCCGGTCTTAACCCCCTAATCCTGCCGCGAGATGATTATGTAGTGTAATTTACCCTTGAATCTATCTGCCAAATTTACGTATTAGAACGACGATATTACCGACAGTGGTGGGAACATGATGAGCGTCAAGAAAACATAACTTTCAATTAAGTGCCAGTCCATGTAGGCCGCCTCTTTAACATTGAGATTACTCTTCCCGCCTAAGGCGGTTGATATAAAACAACTCAGCGATCCAACCGATATCGTCATTCCATCACTCGTTTGCTGCCGATGGACATAGCGTTTTAATATCGCCAATTAGCTTCTTCGATGCGGCTCAGTCTCTGAAAAAATTTTGACCGGTGGAGCTACTATCCTCGGGGTTCTCATCTCTCTGCTTTTTTACAGGGCTGTCGGTTTGAAGAATATTATGCTCAAACCATGTTATAAATTCCTGATCTTTATGCAATTTCCAAAAGCCCCAACTTCTTTGGCCTGCGGGCGTCTTGAATATACCCAGCTGCATTAAATGAACTCTTAAATCTAAGTGTTTTCGATCAACTAAACCATTCTCCACTTTGTCGTAGACATCAAAGAGATCGACAAATAAGGTAGTAAAAAACGTCATCAAACGCCATTTGTCTGTTTCGCTCATATTCGCAGAATCGGCCCAATCCTTACTCAGAAATTCTGCCAATTGCGGATCTTGAGTAGACCTTAAATAACGATCGTAAATCCGTTGAGTTAATCCTAATCCAAATTGAGCTTTTGCTATTTCGGAGCTTTGGCGAATCTGCGATGCTAAGTAGAGCAAAGTACCGACGGTTGCTAAGGCTGCTATTACTTCGGCTATTGATCCAAGATCATTTATATCCATTAATTTTGCCTCGTAGATTGAACTTGATTTTGAACAACTGTAGCTAATCTAATCGATTTATAAACGGAAAAATAGTTGGATAATGCAATGTCAATAGCCTCGTCGATTTGGGATTACACCTCTAACACCTCCGCGAGGTGAGGCTGTATCGCCTTTTCTTCGAGGGATTAAGTGAACATGGCAATGAAACACCGTTTGGCCACTCGCTTCACCTGCGTTCGTGCCGATGTTAAATCCTTTGACAGTATCGTCCGCGAGGAGGATTGCATTGCGAACTTCGTTGACAAGTTGATTAATCGCATTCAGCTCAGGTTGGTACAAGTCAAAATACTCTGAGACATGCCGCTTCGGTATTATCAATGTATGCAGAGATGTAACCGGATACAAGTCTCTGAACGCTATAGCTAGTTCGTTTTCACCTACCAAAGCTCTGTCCACGTTACAAAAAACACATTCGCTGTCACGATCGGTATAAGAATTGGACCAATCGCGAAAGTCGGTTGCATCAGTGTCGCGCTTCATTGCGTTACACGAGTAGCACAATGCCTGTAGGTTAGATTGATCGTCGCTTCCCCCGCTATTTCGCGGGAGTATGTGATCGACTTCAAGTGCTTTTCGATCAGCACTAATACCACATAACTCGCATCTGAACCTCGCACGTTTAAGGACTGTGTACCGTATCGATCCCGGTATGTAGCCCGATGACTTGGTTCTATGCGACCAAGCAGCATCGCCGCGCTTAGCTAGGAATTCTTCGAGCTTTAGATCGCAATCCTGAATAAGAGCGCGGACTTCGTCTCTAGTAAGATTCGCGAGGTCAGGTATCGAGTAGGTGTTCTTGTTTTTTAAAACAACTCCGTTCTTTACTAATACCCTGCCCACCATTTGCTTAACACGTTCTTCGTAATATTCGATTTGGCTTACATCCCGCGAGACGAGAGCTTGAGCGATCTGAGTTGTCGTAGCCTCACCACCATTTTCAAGAATAGTTCGCAGCATTACGGGCTGATAGATGTGCGACATACGCATCTGCTCAGTGATGTAACGTTTAAGGGCTTTTACCCCACCCATATTTTCCCCTCGCGTCCTTTGGCCTTGGGCCACAAGTAATAGTTTTAGTTTTCTCTACTCTCTTCTCTCTTGTCTCTATACCCTATCGATAGGGTATCTACTCAAAGCTTAGCTCTTCAGCTTTATCGGGAAGAAAGCGGTATACCTGCTGGTAGCGGTCAATGAACTCATTAACGAATGGGAACTGACACTCAAGTTCTAATCTGCAGAGTTCGTTTATAACCCCTTTCTGCTGCGGCTCGCTTAGCTTGCCATCCGCTACTTGGGTAAGCGCCATATCGACTACCCACACAACTTCAGTCTCTTCATCGAACCGGACAAAGTCAATTGCTTGCAGCTCGGCTAAGGCAGCATCAAAGTCAGCAACTGACAGTCCCGTATGCTTTTGAGCTACTACCTTCGATTGCTCGTAAATGCCTATCATGGAGTAAGCAGGGCTAGTCAGCAGGTACATTGCGAGCAACTTACCGGTTGGTGAAAGATTACGCATCTTTTCCGACTTCCAAAGGTTAGGACGAATCTTGGCAAACTTTCTACTCATGACCCACCTCGCGTGCGACATCAGCCGCTAGGGCCTGAGATTCGACCAAATCGACCCCATACCAACGTAAAGTCGACTCAGGTATAGGAGAGGTAGGCTTGGCTCTACCGCGCCACAATGGGCGTGAATTAGCACTACAGAGGAATACTTGCTGACGCCAAGTTCCGGGAGCGGTTGGGTCGTAGATGCAATCTTTGCATTTTTTCTCTATACGTTTGCGGAGGCTCATACTTCACCTCCTTTCCGCGATGCTTCGATTCGAGAATCTATCCAATCCTGCACCTCTGATTCGACCCATGCCACAGCTCTGCCGCCACATAGGTTAATCTGCGTTGGGAATAGCCCCTGACTGATCAAATGGTACAGGTGACTGCGAGAAAGGCCGGTTACTTCTAGAACATTGTCTAAGCGGATGAATTTTGCTTGCATAAGAGGTCTCCATAACAAAAAGCCCCCCAAGCATATTGCCGGATAGAATTACGTGTGTGGCAGAAGTACTTGTGCCACATTCAGAGTGTTTTTTGAATTTCCTTAGCGATTACGGCCACCATCTGCTCAGGCGTAAACTCACAGGATGACGACATCCATAGTTTTTCACCTCTTTTAAATCGACTGTAGAAGCGACGAAAAGTGTCTGATTGCATATCCTCGCCCGTCTCTTCATTGAATGTCAGAACGGCATCTACGTGTTCTTTGTAGATGCCGAGATAGTAATAAGCCAAGTGACGTAAGAGTATCGGCTCGTGCTTTTGATACTTCGAGTGGCTGCCCCCTTGTGACTTTTTCCTCTTTTCGCGGCCTGTGGTGTAACACGAGTGTATCTCTGACTCGGCCGCTCCAACTAAGAGGCCTAATTGATAAAACGATTCTGCAATCGCTTCGCCGCTCTTTATTCCCTTATTGTCTAGGTGTTGACTACATATAAGAATTTGGTCAGAGAGCCGAGTTTTTAGATCTCCGGCAAATTCCCCTAGCGACAGTTTGCTCACATCATTCATGGCATGCAGGACACATGCGGCTAGAGATAATATGTCTCGCAAACCCGAAAAATTAGTGCTTAAATTTTTGCTCTTTGCATCTCCTGCTCTGCCCATATCTTATTTCTCATCATCGGCAAGTTGATCTAAGTAGTCAGCCCATCTCTGCATCATCGCTGACCTCTCAGGGAGAAACGCAGTTCTGTCATACGCACGCCCCATTGGGTTATAAACTTTATGAGCTATTTGTAACTCGACGAGCTTATCCGAATAACCTAGCTCTTCTTCAAGGATAGTTCGAGCCATCGCTCTGAATCCGTGAGGTGTAATAGCCTCCTTGCCGAAGCCCATTCCGCGAAGAGCTACCCGAACGCTGTTATCGCTCATCGGTTCTGTCCAATTTCGAATATTGGGGAATACGAACTCACTCTCACCTGTAAAGCTTTGCATCTCTTCGAGGACAGCCAAAACTTGTGTCGACAATGGCGTGATATGATCACGGCGAGCTTTCTGCCTGAAAGACATTCTCTCCCATCGCGACTTCTCCCAATTTATCTCGCTCCATCGCATCGAACGTATTTCCCCCGGTCGCTGAAACAGCAATACAGAGAGTTTCAATGCATTTTTTACGACGCCTCGGCCCTTGTATTCCTCGATCGCGAGCAACAAGGGTCTTAATTCTTTCGGCGTAGTGATCGCTGAAAAATGCTTGACCTCTATTTTTTTCAACGCTCTCGATAAATTTAAAGCAGGATTATGGGTCAGTCTGCCCGTGTCGATAGCATAGTTAAAAACAGCTTTTAAGATTTGGTTGGCTCTATGCGCGATGTCGATCGTTCTAGCTTCGACTTTTCGTAGCACGGCGAGGAGTTCGGGGGCTGTGATTTCTTCAATCGGACGGTGTCTTAAAGATGGCAACAAGTCTTTGTCTAAAATTCTTTGCTGCCTTATAGCGTGGCCCTCGGATTTTCCCGACATATGGACCTCAAACCACTCAGTGCTGAGCAATCCGAATGTGTTATGCACCACTTCGGTTTGAAGCAATCTATTTTGCCGCTTTAAAGATGATGGGTCGCAACCCTTAGCAAGCAACTCCCTCGCCGCTTGGTGTGATTTTCTAGCATCAGCGAGTTTTACGTCAGGGTAAGTGCCTAAAGCGAGGGTCTTGCGCTTACCTGCAAACCGATAGTCATAACGCCAGTAGCGTCCACCATTGATGTGGCAAAGGACATACAATCCACCGCCATCATATAGTTTATGGCCTAGCGGCTTTGCTTTTTCGACTTGCACAGCAGTCAATTTTTGCATCAGACTTCTCCGAGTTGACGGTATAAAATTGATGTAGCCACCATGTACCGTCAGATATACCGTCAAAATTACGATATATTAGCGGAAGTCTCAAGCGTTCAGCGGATCAATAGACACAAAAAAGCCCACAAATAGTGGGCTTAGGAGTCTTCTCGGAAGTCACGGGAAGTGTTTGTGGTAGCGGGGGCAGGATTTGAACCTACGACCTTCGGGTTATGAGCCCGACGAGCTGCCAGACTGCTCCACCCCGCATCAAAATGGGTAATCTATACTGGCGGCTAGTCCGAAAACGGACATAGCTAGATAAGGAGCGAGAGTATAGGCTGCCTGAACGGCCTCGTCAACCGGCAGTTGCCAGTGACTTGAGCATACGCACCGTTTAGGCAAGCGAGTCGGCTTATTCTTCCAGCAACCAGCTCGTGTCATCTTCGCTGAGCACAAGTAGCTCAGAGTTCTCACGACGCTGCTGCTCTGCTTTTCTTGCAGTTTCGAGCACATCTTGAGGGAGGTCCTCGCCCACGACGATGCCGCGCTTAGTTGTTGGGGCATAGTAGATACGCGCATTAGCCATTTCGTCGGTGGTCTCTGGCCCATAGACAACATCCATCGTCGGGTCGGGGTTAAACCTATTGTCGCTTGAATTATCGAACCACCACGACAAGTGCATTACAGAGCCGGCGGGCAAAAACTTGGGCTCTTTGTATTCGTACAAAAACTGCCAGTTGAAATCATAGTCGGGCACCCATAGCAGCGTCTCGCGCTCGCCATCCGGGTATTCGACTTCGTATCGCATTGCCTTGCCGCGATAGTGCATATGCGGCCCCATCGAGAGTAGGTAAATGTCTTCGTCTATGGCGAAGGTATTGTTCACCTCAAAATTAGGATCGCCTGCGGGGATCGTCCATCCTTTATGAGGCAATAGATTCGTTTCAACGACGTGATCGATCACCGCGCCATCTTCATAAAAAACGAAGCCCGCTTTGGTCATATCGGTAACGGCCGTGCCTTCGCCCGGGTCTTTGTGGTAATGCATATTGACCGTAATGAAGGGATCTTCGGGCATCAATACGCCCCAACCCTCGGGATAGGTAAACGGCCCGCGGCCGGGTACGCCGACCCCCATGTGGCTAGACACAATGTGATGCACCCAAGGCCCACCCGGATTTAGCTCAGCCTTTGCGATCCATTTAGGCTCGGTATGCGCGCCTTCAGGTACTGGCATCTGTATTGTTGGCTGCCAGTCTTCAATATTGTCTGCAACTCTTACTGGCTTTTCAAATTGAACAACTAAGTCGGGGTCGCCGATCCACCAGCCAGACTCCGGCATCTCTGTGCCGCCGCCAGCTGCGACTCTTTGTTTTGTCGCGTTTGGATTTCCCTCTAAAACGCCTCCATCGATCCACGCAATGAGAGTCGCCTTCTCTGCGTCATCAATATAACGCTCGTCTTTAAACTCGCCACGATGCCGCTCGTGCGCGCCCCATGGCGGCATGTAGCCGGTGACAAGCGCATTGCGAATCATGGGCGCCCATGCCCGAGCCTGATTGTAATCGAGCAACGACATCGGCGCGGTTATTCCGCCGACTCTAGGGCCGTCTGGTTTATGACATGCCGCACAGTTTTTTTCAAAAAGTGGCAGCGCATCGGCGTAAAAAGTAGGCGCTGCGCTTTGCGCGTGAATAGCTGAGGCGAGCAGAGTAGCGGACAATGCAGAGGTTGCCTTTAAGCGCCGCAGTACTTTTGTTCTCAATGAGCTTCGCATAGTTTTAACCCTTTTGGCTTTTTATTCTAATAGTTCAAATTTAGGTCAAAACAGGGTCACTAAGCAAGTGGCTATTAGCCGATTGAATTGGCGGTTTAAATTGACGAGCTCAATTGAACAGCTAAATTGAACAGCTAAATTGACGAACAGTGACGCTAGGAATGATCAAGGCGACCACCGGTTATGTGCCATGTTAATAAGGCTTTGTCAGCTTTAGCTCCTTTCCTGTTGTCACTGGTAGACCCTGACGCCGAGAATAAGGTTTAATCAGACGATCGATAATGATTCACTATAACTAGGCCAAGAAGCTTCTATGGAGAATGTAATGAAAAAGTTTTTAACCTGCGTACTCGCGCTCTCGATGACCTACACAACAGTCTACGCAGAAGATGCCGACATCGCCGGCGCATTAGACCATCCCGATCGCCCAAACGCAGACAAAGAAAATGATGCCCGCCGTATGCCACTTGAGGTCCTCGAATTCGCAGGGCTACAAACCGGTATGAGTGTCCTCGAATTAGAAGCAGGCGGGGGCTACTACACCGAAATCATTAGTCGCGCTGTAGGTGGCGACGGAAATGTAATATTGCAACATGCGCCCGGCCTAATGGGGTTCGTTGGCGATGGTATAGACGTGCGTACGGCTGGCGGACGCCTTGGTAACGTAGAGGTCAGCATTACAGACTTCGACGCCCTTGCCGCTGCAGATAACAGCGTCGATTTGGTTACCTGGATTCAGGGACCGCATGAACTTGGATTCGCGCCCGAAGGGAAAAGTCTGGGCGACCCAGCAAAGGCATTCCGAGAAATAGCGCGCGTTCTCAAGCCTGGCGGGCTCCTCATCGCCTCGGATCATATTGCACCCGAAGGTACTGGAATAGAAGCAGGTGGATCACTCCACAGGGTAGCTGAAAGCGTGATCACACAGCTCGCTCAAGATGCCGGTCTGAGGGTTATTCGCAGCTCAGAGGTGTTAAAGAATGCCGATGATCCGCTAGATGTAGGCGTGTTCGCGCCCGCTGTCAGAGGCAAGACAAGCCAATTTTTAGTCGCGTACGAAAAATAGGAATTACTCATGCGATCCCAGCCAACTCGAGTCGTTCTGGCCTTGAGCTTAGCACTCGTCCTAAGCTCAAGCCTGACGTCGGCTCAGGGCGAGCTCGGAGCCCGGCTCAACAAAACGATAGAATTGCTCGATAATGGCCATGCCGCCCTGGGACTGCTAGCCTTCGATTACTCGCTGAACAATGCCCGCTCTTTGGCACGATCGGATCTAGACTTTGTCATTATTGATATGGAGCACGCGCCATTCGATGTCGAACGCCTGCGTGAGTTTTTGTTAGGCATGACCGACAAGCGGGCAATACTCGACAAAGGCAACCTGCAGCCGAGCGTCACTCCCATTGTTCGAATACCTGCCACGGGAGGCACCGAAGTCATTACGCAGGTTAAGCAGGTTCTCGACGTCGGCGTCTTCGGTGTGATGTTCCCGTCGGTGGATAACCGCGAACAGGCAGAAATTGCAATTAAGGCTATGCGCTATCCACAACTAGGCAATGCAGAAGACTTCGAACCGCGCGGACTGCGCGGCCGCAATCCTGCCAATGCAAGCTGGTATTGGGGTATCTCTGATTATCATCAGAAAGCCGATGTATGGCCGTTAGATGACGCGGGCGAACTCCTCGCTATCATTCAGATAGAAACGCCAGAAGGTGTCGAAAACATCGACGCTATTTTGTCGGTACCTGGTGTAGGGGCGATATTTATAGGCCCCGCCGATCTTAGCAGCGCAATGGGCTACGCGAGTGCGAGCGCACCCGAAGTCGAAGCTGCTATTCAAACCGTTTTAAGCGCCTGCCTTACTCATGACGTTGCCTGCGCGATTACAACCTCGTCCAACAGCGTCGAACAACGCCTCGCCGAGGGCTTTACAATGGTGACAGTGGGAACCGACAGCGGGCTTTCGGCCCGTGCGGCGGAAACACTGAGCAAAGCAAAAAGCGCTATCGATCAGTAAATCAATGTATTAACCGAACTATTGATTAGTCTACTAATTAATCTATTAACTAAGGTGCTGTACGCTATGAAAGCGAAGCTCGTTTTAACTTTTCTTATTGCCGCTTTTTCGTCTCTCTCCTTTTTTTCTTTGGCAGAAGAGTCTGATTTTGTATTTCACTCAGACCTAGCAGAATCCTGGTTCGAGGGCGGTGACTATTTCGAGTGGACTTCAACGACAAAGAATAACCAGCAGGCTAAAGTTAATGTCTTCTATCGTACCTTTGGCAGTAAAGACAAACCGCAATTAGTCATGGTCCATGGTTTTCCTAATTCGAGCTTCGACTTCTACAAATTAGTTCCACTGTTGGAAAACGATTTTCATATCGCTGTGCTAGATTTCCCCGGCTCCGGTTTCTCAGACAAACCTGCGCCTAATTTCAGCTATATGCTGGAAGAGAATGCCGAAATTTTGGATTATTTCGTAACAGAGATAATTAGTTTCGATGATTTCGCTCTTTATACGCATGACAGAGGTGTCAGTATTGGCCTCGCTTTTCTTGGCAACTATCTCGACACACAGCCCGCGGAATACAGTATTAATTACCACTTTTTATCTAACAGCGGCATGTTCTTACCACTTGCTAACCTAATGCCCATGCAAACCGCCTTGCTCGATCCTGTCCGTGGGAATGCACTCATTCAAGCGCGGAAATCAGTGCCTAGAATGACCCAAGGCAATCCGGAGGCGCTCGCCTACGCAGATATTTTTAAATTTAACGATGGCGACAGCGCGCTTATCCATGTAGCCCGATATCTGTTAGAGCGCGCAGAAAACGAATTACGCTGGCTCAACAACTTGTCTCGAAGCGATATTCCTGTCGCTTACCTCTGGGGACTGCTCGACGACATTAATCCTGTACGGATTCCTAATCACGTATGGGCCACTTATCTGAATGACAGAGCTGCCGAAAGCACCTATTGGTTACTCCCTACTGCCGGGCACTATCCGCAGCGCGAAAAACCAAACGAAGTTGCCCAGATAATTCAACTTGCCCTTAACGGTGGGATTCCAAGCAGAGCCGAGGAAGGCGCTTTTATGCGCGCGTATGGCAGTCGGCGCAAAAATGAAGAGGCCATTTTTGTCGGGCACTCGATTATAGAAACTCTTCATTTTCCGAGCGCTATTCGTTATTCCTCAGATGGATATAGTGTTCAATAATCTACTTCATCACTGTGGGCGTTTTTATAGAGGAACCATTAGTACGTTGAATTCTAACTATAAGAAAATTAATCAACAAGGAGAAAACCCATGGTCAGACAACGCTTTCAACCACTCTTTCTATCGCTCTTATTTTCACTCTCAACTCTATCTGCTTGCGCCACAAGCACTTCCTCCACTGCAACTCCCACTGCCGACGGCATCTGGGATTTCACTATGAGCAGCCCCTTCGGTGCGGTAAACGCTGTCGTAACGCTCGACACTTCGGGCGATGCTCTCGTTGGCACATTTGATTTGGGTAACGGCCGTCTCTGGGCGATCGAAGAGGGCGTGGCATCAACCAATGAAATCACTTTTAGGATAGACAGAGATGGCTCTCCAATGGTTTACGACATGAGTGGCACTGTTAACGGTGCGACTATCGTCGGCATCGCACGGGCAATGGGCGCCGAGGCACCTTGGTCTATGACGCGGAAAGACTAACTCAGGCGACGCTTCCCATTTTTGACAAGGTGTAAGCTCCGCCTCTTTGGCTGATATTCCGCGACAAAGTGTGTTCTAATCTTTGCCTTAATTAAATCAACAAAGAGGCGCGCTATGTCATCGGATTCGACCTACCTTCAGATGTTTTCAACGCTCACAGCCGAGGGCGAACTTCGCCTCGAACTCAAAGAGCAGCCAATGCCTATTCCAGGCGAGAACGAAGTGCTTATTCGCATTGAGGCTACGCCAATCAATCCTTCTGACCATGGTGTCATGTTTGGTTGGGCGTCGATGGCAAGCGCGATCTCGTCGGGCAGCGGTGCAGACACAGTATTAACCGCGCCGGTTTCCGAACAAGGCATGGCGGTGATGAAGGCAAGAATCGGGCAATCGCTTGCCGTGGGTAACGAAGGCGCCGGCACAGTTGTCGCGACCGGTACTAGTGAGCTCGCAAAGAGTCTCGACGGTAAAGTAGTCGCTGCGATGGGCGGCGGCATGTATGGCCAGTATCGCTGTGTGGATGCCTCTGTTTGCTTGCCGCTTCTCGAAGGTCATACCGCGAAAGACGGTGCGTCGAGTTTCGTTAACCCCCTAACTGCATTATGCATGATCGAGACGATGAACCTCGAGGGTCATACTGCGCTTGTGCACACGGCAGCGGCGTCGAATCTCGGCCAGATGCTTAACCGCATTTGTCTCGACGGCGGCATCGATCTCGTCAACATTGTGCGTAAAGACGAGCAAGAAACCTTGCTTCGTGAGATGGGCGCAAAATACGTTGTTAACAGCAGCAAAGACACCTTTATGGCCGACCTCACCGACGCTATTCACGCAACAGGCGCGACACTCGCCTTTGACGCAACTGGCGGCGGCACATTAGCCTCAACAATCCTCTCGGCCATGGAGGCTGCTGCGGCGCGCACACCAGGCGCATACAGCATCTATGGCTCGGTTAAGCACAAGCAGGTGTATTTGTATGGTGGGCTCGATACTTCACCCACAACACTCAACCGTGGCTATGGCATGGCTTGGGGAGTTGGCGGCTGGTTGTTGCCTAATTTCCTAGCGCGTGTCGGCCAAGAAGTGGCGACTCGTTTACGCACACGCGTTGCGACTGAGATGAAAACAACATTCGCCAGCCACTACACTAACGAGATCTCCCTCGCAGAGGCGTTAGACGCTGACATCGTTGCGCAGTACAACTCAAAATCTACAGGCAAGAAGTTTTTAGTCTGCCCTCAAAAGTAAACGAGAAAACGTGCTGCCTTCAAGAGTTATAGAAGGCAGCGCGGCTTTCGCACTAGTACGCGGCAATGGTGGTGCGATGCAGCAGCCTGTCCTCTCCCTCATGACCCCCCGTTGCTCTATGCAACAACGCGCGGTTGTCCCACATAACTAGCATCTGCGGCTGCCATTTGTGGGTATAAACAAACTCTTCTTTTCCCTGCCAGTCGCTTAGCTCTTTGAGAAGCGTGAAAGCCTCCTCTTCTGTTTTGTCGACCAGACCAACTATATAACCGAGGCAACTGTAAAAACCTTCGACGCCTGTTTCGGGATGTTTGTGCACAAGCGGATGTGTTTGCAGTTTACGTGCATCCTCAGAGGGCCGGATATTCATGCTGCGATCACTCGTCTGATCTTCTTTCCCGTACATGCCCTCTGGAGAATACGCCGACTTAGCAGAATGTATTGCGACAAGATCACGGTATTTCTCCTGCTGATATGCCGGCATGTCATGCCATGCCTTTTGCTGATTCGCAAATAGTGTATCGCCCCCTTTCGAAGGTATTTTTATTCCGTAAAGACATGTTCCAGCCGGCGGTGCTTTTTGAAAGCTCCAGTCGGTGTGCCAGTTTTCTGCGAATAGCGGCGCCTTCTCGTCCGCTCTCCGTTCCACAGCAATAATATTTTTCCGACCCTCAATTGGTGCGATAAAGGGATCGTTTCCAAATGCGCCGAATGAAAGAGTGAAACGCTCGAGGTCATCGTCTGTCATAGACTGATGAGGAAAACTCAGCACTTTATGCTCGAGCCATGCCGCGCGTATTTCGGCTATCTGCTCGTCTGCAAGCGGTTGAGATAGATCCACTCCTGTTATCGATGCGCCACATGCTTGGCCAGACGGGGTTATAGTGATTTCCATTTTTATTCTCCCTATTTAGTTTTCTGGTCAGTTTTTTGGTCAGTTTTTTGGGGCAATTTTTATTGCTTTTACCTGAGCTATAAATTGTATGCGCGCTGGAATGCCGGCCGCTTTTTTAACATCACTAGATAACGCGCAGTATTGGTCTTGAAACTGCCTGCCAATCCGAGCGACTCAGCAAACACGAGCGAGAAACCGATGCTTATATCTGCAAGCGTAAACCGATCCGCGCAAAGGTATTCACGATCCTCGAGTGCAGTTTCAACCGAACGAAGCCGCGAGAAAAACCACTTAGTGTAGTCTTCGACTACCTGCGGATTCTTGCGCTCCTCGGGTTCGTGCCGGGTATATCGCAGCACTAGCGTTAGCGGGAATGTGAGCGTCGCATCGCTTCGATGCAGCCAATTTAGGAACAAGCCATAATCGGCATCCGATGGGCCAAGCGTCAAATTCGTCGGCCCGTGTTTCTCCGCGAGGTAAAGCGCCATAGCGGTCGACTCAGTGAGCGTCACATCGCCTTCGACAAGCGTTGGTACCGTACCCAGGTTATTGATCGCCAGATAACCTTCGTAGGTGAGTCTCGGCGGAAACTCCATAGTGATTAACTCGTAGTCCAATCCCATTTCCTCAAGCGTCCAAAGTGGCCTTAGCGAGCGTGAGCGTTTGCAGTGATAGAGCTTAATTGTCATATGTTTCCTCGCAGATTATGGTGGCAGTATAGAAGGTAAAGCCAGTCTATGGCGAGGGAGCAAAAGAACCAATGCCAAGACGAACTCGTAAGATCAATAGAACAAATAATTAATCGGCATTTCCCCGACTCTCTTAGCGAAAAACGCTAGACTGCAAACGGTAGCGAACTAAACAAAGGCACAAGCATGAACACAATTCAGAATAAAGTTGTATTTATTACCGGCGGCGGCCATGGCATTGGGCTTTCTCTAGGCAAAGTCTTTGCAGGACACGGCGCAAAGGTCGTTCTGGCAGATATCGATGAAGAGCGATTAAACACAGCAAAGGCATTGCTTGCGGAGAGCGGGTTCGATGTCGAGACAATAGTCTGCGATGTGGCGAAGGCTGAGTCGGTCAAAAGTGCCGCCGAATTTACTGTCGAACGGTTCGGCAAGGTTCATATCGTTATTAATAACGCCGGCGTTAGCATCGCCGGAAAACCTGGCAGCATCCCGCTCGAAGACTGGCGCTGGATCGTAGACATCAACCTAATGGGCGTAGTCTACGGCGTCGAGGTTTTCGTGCCCCTGATTAAATCGCACGGCGAAGGTGGCTACATAATAAACACTGCGTCTATGGCGGGGCATATCGCGGGGCCATCAATGTCACCCTATCATGCTACCAAGTACGCAGTGGTGGGCTACAGCGAATCGATTAGACAAGACCTGCAGGCTGAGAACATCGGGGTGAGCGTCTTGTGTCCGGCATGGGTGCGAACCGATATTCACAACGCAGGCATAAACAAGCCTTCACTCGCGAGGCAATCGGCTAGCGACAAGAAGGCGTTCGATCCGGGTGTATCTGGCTTCGCCGCAGTAATCGAGAGCGGTATTGCACCCGACGCGCTCGCGCAGTGGGTGTATGAGTGCATGCTTGCAGAGCGCTTCTATATATTCTCTCATTCATCGATGACACAGCACATCGAAACACGCGCGGGAAATATCGCCGCTGACTATTCGGCGATTGAAGAGGACGGGAGGTTTTCGGAGTATTAGCTTCACGCAAAAACCTTCGCGCAAAAACCTCACGCAAAAAAAAGAGCCTTGAGATCTACTAAGATATCAAAGCTCTGTTTTTGCACACATTACAAAGTAATGGTGCGGACGGGGGGACTTGAACCCCCACAACCGAAGTTACTAACCCCTCAAGCTAGCGCGTCTACCAATTCCGCCACGTCCGCAATACTTTTTCTTACGCTACTTTCTTTTTACAGAGAGTAGATGGTTCCTGTAACCGGCGCGTATTATCGCCTAGGTTCGACTCGAACGCTAGAGATCATCGCCAGTTGGCAGAGTCGGAACATCTGCCTGACCGTCTTCCACTGCCGGCATTTCGTCGTCTAACTGAGGAAGGTCAGACTGCTGGCTGGTTGACAGAGTTTCTAGAAGCTCTGGATCAACGACTGGCATGCCAGAGGTTGTTCCAAAGCCAATTTGGTTCTTTGCCACAAGCGACAATGAGAGGCTGGTGACGAAAAAAATTGTTGCACAGACAGTTGTCGCGCGGACTAGGAAGTTGCCCGAACCCGATGAGCCGAACACAGTTTGTGAGGCGCCCGAGCCGAAAGAAGCGCCGGCATCGGCGCCTTTGCCTTGCTGAAGCAAGACGAGCCCAACGATGGCTACCGCCACCACGATGTGCACTATAACGATGATTGATTCCATTTCTATACTCTTACTAGTATTAGCTTCTGGCCTGAGCGCCTGTTACAACCGCAACCTGTTACAACCGCAAAGTGTCGGTTTAGGCGCTTGCGCAGATCGCGTTAAATTCATCGGCCTTTAAGGAGGCTCCTCCTACTAACCCGCCATCAATGTCGGGCTGGGCAAACAACTCACTTGCGTTGTTTGCTTTGACGCTACCTCCGTAAAGGATTGGCGTCTTCTCGGCGAGGTCGGCGTCTAGCTGCTGCAACCGCGCACGAAGTGCTGCGTGTACCTCTTGAGCTTGGGCTGGCGATGCTGTCTCGCCAGTACCAATTGCCCAGATTGGCTCGTAAGCGACGATGCACTGCCCGACGCCTTCGATGCCTATTCGTTGCACTACCGCGTTAAGCTGCCGTAGCACGACTAATTCTGTTGCGCCCGCTTGTCGTTCCGCGAGTGTCTCGCCTACGCACACAACCGGCGTTATTCCTGCACAGATCACCGCAGCGGCCTTGGCTGCGACCAACTCGTCGCTTTCGCCGAACAACTCTCGTCGTTCCGAATGGCCGACTAATGCGAAGCTGACTCCGAAGTCAGTTAGCATGCCTGCTGCGATTTCACCTGTGAAGGCACCCGATACCGCGTCACTGACGTTTTGAGCGCCAACTTTAACCTGCGCGAGCCTCGCCTCTGTACTCAGCCGCTTCGCGACCACTGCGATATGCAGGCTAGTAGGGCAAACCGCAACCTCAACCTCTGGGTCTAGGCTGCTGAAATCTAAGCCATCTAGCAGGGATGCTGTTGACTCGAGAGAGCCGTGCATTTTCCAATTGCCAATAACAACTCTACGACGCATGGTTCAGGCTCCTTCAACGCACTTCCGTTTACTCTGCCTCGCCGCCTTAAATCAGGCGCCAGCTCATGTGAAACGGGCGGCAAGTCTACCCAAGATGCGGGTCTCTTGCAACGTCTCTGACCTCTTGTGCGAGCTGTTCGGCGAGGCGCGCGACGTCCGAGGCGTCCTCGCCTTCGACCATCACCCGCAGGACAGGCTCCGTGCCAGATGGACGCAGAAGCACCCTGCCGCGCGCGCCTAATTCGGCTTCGACTTGCTGCACGGCACTCGTTATCGCTGAGTTGCCGACAAGCTCGACGCCGCGACTGATGCGTACATTGATCATCTTCTGCGGTAATTTACTCATTTGTGTGCGCAGTTCCGCCAGAGACTTACCGCCGTTGACCACTGCGGCTAGCGCCTGCAGCGCAGAGATAATGCCATCGCCTGTGCTCGATAAATCCAAGCAGATAACATGACCCGAAGATTCACCACCCAGACTCCAACCGCGCTTAATCATCTCTTGCATAACATAGCGGTCGCCGACGGGCGTGCGCGTAAACGGCACACCCAACGCATCGAGCCCCAACTGCAATCCGAGGTTGCTCATTTGGGTGCCCACAACACCGCCAAATTCGACATTTTGACGCAGACGGTCGCGGGCAATGATGTAGAGGATTTCGTCGCCGTCGAGCACATTGCCTAAATGATCGACCATGACGACACGGTCGCCGTCGCCGTCGAAGGCAACTCCTAGATCGGCTTTTTCGGCGATAACGCGATCGGCAAGCACCTGCGGCGAGGTCGAGCCAGCATTCTGATTGATGTTAAGGCCGTTAGGTGAAACGCCCTGCGAGATAACGGTTGCACCAAGCTCTGTGAAAACGCTCGGAGCGATGTGATAGGTCGAGCCATGCGCGCAATCGACGACTATTTTCATGCCATTGAGGCGCAGACTCTGACCTACCGTGCTCTTACAAAATTCGATATAACGCCCTGCCGCGTCGTTAACACGCGAGGCCTTGCCAATTAGCTCTGGCCGGACGGTAGTGAGTTCTTTCTCGAGCTCCGCTTCGATCGCATGCTCAATGTCGTCGGGGAGCTTAGTGCCAGTGCCCGAAAAAAACTTAATGCCGTTGTCTTCAAAGGAGTTGTGGGAGGCACTGATCACGATACCAGCGCGCGCTCGAAGTGTGCGCGTAAGGTAGGCTATAGCGGGGGTAGGCATCGGGCCTAGCAGGCCGATATCGACGCCGGCAGCCGTTATGCCTGCCTCGAGAGCAGCCTCAAACATATAGCCCGAAATACGCGTATCTTTACCAATGAGTATTTTCCCACGCGCGCCATTAGCATCGGCAAATACGCGTCCCGCGGCCCAGCCTAGCTTGAGCATGAAATCGGGAGTGATTGGCGCCTGACCTACCGCACCGCGGATGCCGTCGGTGCCAAAGTATCGTTTTGTTGTAGGGACGCTCTTATCGCTTGCAGCAGACATGAATCGGGGGTCGCTCCTTATTTTTTTATCAACTATTCTTATTCGATATTTTTTATTAGAGCACTTAGTCGAACGCTAAGTTCCCGCAGAACGCGGAGTATACTTTAATCGCATCGACCGTGGCAGCAACATCGTGGCTACGAATAATGCTGGCGCCTCCCTGAAGCGCAAGCGTTGCGGCGGCCACAGATCCTGCTAGCCGCTGATCGACCGAGCGACCGGTGGCAGCACCGATCATCGATTTGCGCGAAACACCCACAAGCAGAGGAGCGCCTAGCGCGCTAAACCGCGTTAAACCTCTTAATAATTCGTAGTTATGCCCCTGACTTTTGCCAAACCCAAAGCCTGGGTCGAGAAGCAAACTGTCTGCACTTAACCCTTTAGCCAGACAGTAATCGCGTCGCTCGCCAAGAAACTCGGCGACTTCTTCGACAACATCATCGTAGCTTTTTTCACCAAGCTGGCTATCCGAATCGAATGTCACCTGCATCGAGCGGGGCTGGCCGCGCATGTGCATAAGGCATACCGCCACGCGCTTGTCGACGATAGCACTCAGGGCACCTTCGTCGGCGAGCGCGCGCACATCGTTAACAAGTTCGGCACCGGCACCAATCGCAGCAGTCATCACCTCAGACGAACTGGTGTCGACTGACAGACAAAGATCGAAGCGCGATCTTAGCGCAGCAATAACGGGAACGACGCGATCTATTTCTTCTTGCACGGGCACCGGACTCGCGCCGGGTCGAGTAGATTCGCCGCCAATATCGAGAAATAACGCGCCTTCGGCGGCCATTTTTTCGGCGCGTTTTAATACTTTGTCCAGATCAACTTCGAATGACGAGTGATCTGAGCCAACCTTTGATTCACGCCCGAGGGTTGATCCGTCTGAAAAAGAGTCGGGGGTGACATTGAGCACGCCCATACAGCATGGCGTACTTAGGTCTATTTGCCGCGACCCAGCTACGAGGATTTTTGTCATTTTTCTAACTCAATGAAGACTACGTGTTTTTCGTGCGGGAAACCCCTAACGAAAAAGAGAACCGCTAAGGTTCTCTTTTTCAACGTTCTTTAAAGCGGCGACCTAGTGCTCGCCGGCAGGACCGCCTATTGGACCGGAGGTTTCATCGCGCCGAGCTTTAGGCTCTTCTGCCTCGCTTTTAGCCGCAGTGCCACCACCATCCGAATCGCTCCAATCGGCTGGCGGGCGCGGTTTAATGCCATTCATGATGTCGTCAATCTGATCGGCATCGATCGTCTCATACTCCATCAGCGCTTCCATCATCATCTCGAGTTTGTCGCGATTGGTCTCGAGAATATCTTTTGCCTTGCTGTAACAGGTGTCGATGATTTTGCGCACCTCAACGTCGATAGACTTCGCCGTGTCACTCGAGAAACTTTTCGATTGCGACGCTGCAGAGCGGCCCAAAAAGACTTCGCCTTCGTCTTCAGAATACAGCAGTGGACCTAACTCGGGAGACAGCCCCCATTTAGTCACCATGTTACGCGCCATCTCTGTTGCGCGCTGGATATCGTTCGACGCGCCTGTGGTTACACCGTCGGCGCCAAGAGTCATTTCTTCGGCAATGCGGCCGCCATAGAGGCTACAGATTTGACTAAGGATACCAAGCTTACTGAGGCTATAGCGGTCTTCTTCGGGCAAAAACATCGTAACGCCCAGCGCTCGACCGCGCGGAATAATGCTCACTTTGTAAACCGGATCGTGCTCTTCGACCATGCGGCCGACAATTGCATGCCCAGCTTCGTGATAGGCAGTATTTCGACGCTCTTTGTCCGACATAACCATCGACTTGCGCTCGGCGCCCATCATGATCTTGTCTTTCGCTTTCTCAAATTCTTCCATCGTGACCAGACGCTTACCTGAGCGGGCCGAGAACAGCGCCGCTTCGTTTACGAGGTTAGCGAGATCAGCACCGGAGAAACCTGGTGTGCCGCGCGCAATGAGGCTTGCCTTGACGTTGTCGTCGATTGGCACTTTACGCATATGCACCTTGAGGATCTGCTCGCGGCCACGAATGTCAGGCAGGCCAACCACAACCTGACGGTCGAAGCGACCCGGTCGCAGAAGAGCAGGGTCCAGAACATCTGGCCTATTAGTCGCTGCAACAACGATAACGCCGTCATTTACCTCGAACCCGTCCATCTCGACAAGCAGTTGGTTTAGCGTCTGCTCGCGCTCGTCGTGTCCGCCGCCGAGGCCAGCGCCACGGTGACGTCCAACGGCATCGATTTCGTCGATGAATATAATGCAGGGCGACTGCTTCTTCGCTTGATCGAACATATCGCGGACGCGCGAGGCTCCCACACCCACAAACATTTCGACAAAGTCAGAACCTGAGATGGAGAAGAAAGGCACTTTGGCCTCGCCCGCTATCGCTTTAGCGAGAAGTGTCTTACCAGTACCCGGTTGACCAACCATCAGTATGCCGCGGGGAATCTTGCCGCCCAAGCGCTGAAATTTATCTGGCTCGCGTAAAAAGTCAACGAGCTCTTTCACGTCTTCTTTCGCTTCGTCGACGCCTGCGACGTCAGCAAAAGTCACCTTGATCTGGTCTTCGCCGAGTAGCTTTGCTTTACTCTTGCCAAACGACATAGGGCCGCCCTTGCCGCCTCCGCCGCCGCCTTGCATCTGCCTCATAAAGAAGAAGAACAGGCCAACTATCACCAACACCGGGAGTAGCGATAAAAACAGCTGCGACAAGAAGCCCGGCTTCTCATCTTGCGTGCCACTAATGGCAACATTCGATTCGAGCAATTCGTCCATCAATCCGCGATCGCCGATTGCTGGCATGATCGAACGGAAGCGCGAGCCGTCGCTGCGGTAACCCGTAATTTGCAAGTTTTGGATATCTACCGCTTGCACACGACCATCACGCAGCTCTTTAACGAACTGGGAATAAATAATGCTGTCGGCTTGAGGATCCCGATTGATGTTGTTGAACACCGTGAGCAAAACGCCCGCAATGATCATCCAAAGGACCAAATTCTTTGCCATGTCGTTCAAGGGTAGTTCCCCCACTGAAGTGAATCTGTTTGTCGAAGAGAGCGTCTAGACAACGAGAAAGCGCATGGCGTTCGCTCGAAGTCGCCCTTAGCGACTCGTGTATAAGGTAAAAAGTAACACATTTTCGCCTGTGTCACTCGAAAGTGACTCAGGCTACTGACCAATTGTTGATGTAAACACGGCCAAATTAATGAGTAAACCGATGCTATGCGCCCTTGAAACCTGCCGCCAGAAGATAGATTTCGCTGGAACGGGCTCGCGATGCTTTTGGCTTACGAACTTTTATAGAGGCAAAGTCAGCCTTTAACTGCGCCTCGAACTCTCTGAGGCCTTCGCCGTGAAATACCTTCACCAGAAAGTACGCCCCCGGACGAAGCACGGATCTCGCTAAGTCGAGCGCGAGTTCGGCAAGATACATCATCCGTGGCTGATCGATATCACGCATACCACTCATATTGGGTGCCATGTCCGACATTACAAGGTCAGCCCCGCCTTCGGGGAGCATACCGAGGAGCTGGTCTAGCACTGCTTGCTCGGTAAAGTCGCCTTGGAGAAATTCGACCCCTGCTAAGAAATCGATTGGCAAGATATCGCTAGCGATGACCCTCCCCTTGTCTCCAACGAGATCAGCGGCAACTTGCGACCACCCTCCTGGCGCCGCACCAAGATCGACAACCGTCATTCCACGTTCGATAAGCTTGTCTTTCTCTTGTATTTCCAACAGCTTGTAGCTCGCTCGCGAGCGCAAGCCGTCTTCCTGACTCTTGCGCACGTATTCGTCGTCGAAGTGCTCTTTAAGCCATTGCTTACTGGTCTTAGACTGTGCCATCGTTGATTCTCGTTATTCTCAATTGCGTTCGGCCGCGAGCTTCCCTACAATCCGCTGCCCTGCGACTCAGCTAGCATTAAGGTCTATTATGACGCTCAACAACGCCGATAAGAAACGCTTCCGCGCGATTGGCCATCAACTCAAGCCCGTAATCACAGTTGCGGAGAAGGGATTGTCGGAAAATATTCAGCTCGAACTCGAGCGTGCACTGAACGATCACGAGCTCATCAAGCTCAAATTAGTGACCGGCGACAAGGCCGCAAAAGCGGCGCTTATTGAAGAGATATGCGCGCTGAGCAAAGGCGCTGTTGTGCAGACTATTGGCCACGTATTGCTACTTTACCGCGCGGCTAAGAAACAAGACCCTAAACTCTCTAACGTAATCCGATTTCAGCCTTAGTTAGCCTTCGCGAGAACTGCCTTGTTCAAGCGAGGATCAGAGGTGTTTGACGCTCTCTATTTCGTATTCGACATCGCCCGCAGGTGCCTTAACCACGATTTCATCACCCTCTGCCTTGCCCATCATCGCACGTGCAATTGGCGAACTCACCGAGATTTTGCCCTTGCTGACGTTGGCCTCATCGTCGCCTACGATCTGGTAGGTAACCGTCGCCTCTGTGTCGAGGTTGATCATCTGCACTGTCGTCCCAAAGATTACTTTGCCGGTTGGCTCGATCTTCGTCACGTCGATAACCTGCGAGCCTGCAAGCTTACTTTCGATCTCTGCTATACGGCCCTCACAGAAACTCTGTTGCTCGCGCGCCGCGTGGTATTCGGCGTTCTCTTTGAGATCGCCGTGCTCTCGCGCTTCGGCGATCGCCTCAATAATTTTTGGGCGCGTCACACTTTTGAGCTCAGTTAGCTCTGCTCGCAAACTCTCTGCGCCATGAATTGTCATCGGAACGCTTTGCATTCTTGTCGCCTTTTAGTTGCTTTCGAGCTGAGCGTGAAGATCTTGTAACGTGTAGACCGACATATTATTGCCGTAAGCCAGTGCTTCGCAAGCCGCTAGCGCACCCGCAATCGTCGTTGTGCAATACACGCGATGACGCAGCGCAGTTCGGCGAATCATCGACGAGTCAGCGATAGCCTTTCTGCCTTCGGTTGTATTGAAGACAAGCTGAATCTCTTCGTTTTTCAACATGTCGACAATATGTGGCCGGCCCTCGGCTACTTTATTCACACGTGTTACAGGCAGCCCCGCGGCGGCGATTACCTGCGCCGTACCTTGGGTTGCCACAATACTGTAACCTAAGGCTATCACTCGACGCGCCACTTCGGCCACCCCAGGCTTGTCGGCTTCGCGAACGCTAATAAACACATTGCCCGACGTAGCAAACTTTTCTCCCGCTCCCATCTGCGCCTTCGCATAGGCCTCGGCGAAGGTTTTACCTACGCCCATTACTTCGCCAGTAGATTTCATTTCTGGGCCTAGAATTGGGTCTACGCCTGGGAATTTAATAAACGGGAAGATCGCTTCTTTGACGGCGAATGTTTCGGGTATTATTTCGGTCTCGAATCCTTGCTCGGCAAGCGATGTTCCTGCCATGCAGCGCGCTGCGATCTTGGCAAGCGATCGACCAATACATTTAGAAACGAACGGTACAGTTCGCGACGCGCGTGGGTTAACCTCGATCACATAAAGCTCGCCATCTTGATACGCAAGCTGCGTATTCATCAACCCCACGACGCCTAGCTCTAACGCTATCGCCGTGACCTGGGCCCGAATACGGTCTTGCACCTCGGCAGGTAAATTATACGGCGGCAACGAGCAGGCAGAGTCACCAGAGTGGATGCCGGCTTGCTCAATGTGTTGCATAATCGCGCCCACAACCGCCTGCTTGCCATCGCTCACTAGATCGATATCGATCTCGATTGCGGCGTTGAGGAAATAATCAAGGAGCACAGGGCTCTCGTTTGAGACCTTAACGGCATCGTGCATGTAGCGCTTAAGCTCTTCATGGTTGTACACGATTTCCATCGCGCGCCCACCGAGAACATAGGACGGTCTGACAACAAGCGGGTAACCAATTTCATCGGCGGCGGCATAGCTTTCTTCGACGCTACGTACGGTGCGATTCGGAGGCTGCTTAAGGCCGAGCTTCTCGATCAGCTTTTGGAACCGCTCGCGGTCCTCAGCTCGGTCGATCGCATCAGGCGACGTACCGATAATAGGGATGCCTGCAGCCTCGAGACTCTTAACTAAGTTGAGCGGCGTCTGTCCACCGAATTGAACAATCACCCCCTTGGGCTTTTCGAGCAAAGCAACCTCGATCACGTCTTCGAAGGTTAGAGGCTCAAAATAAAGGCGGTCCGAAATATTGTAATCGGTAGAGACTGTCTCAGGATTGCAGTTAACCATAATGGTTTCGTAACCATCCTCGCGCATCGCGAGTGCGGCGTGCACACAGCAGTAATCAAACTCAATACCTTGGCCGATCCTGTTGGGCCCGCCACCAAGCACCATGATTTTTTCACGTGTGCTCGGCAGAGATTCACATTCTTCTTCGTAAGTTGAATACATATATGCCGTTGCCGACACAAACTCGGCGGCGCAGGTATCAACCCGTTTATACACGGGGCGCACATTTAAACTATGGCGATGCTTCTGGAAATCCAGTTCGTGGCATTCGAGCACCTGAGCAAGTCGTTTGTCGGCGAAGCCTTTGCGCTTGAGTTGGCGCATCTCTGCCGCGTCGATCGAGGCGAGTTCTCTACCTGCTAACCCTTGCTCGATTTTGATCAGTTCTTCGATCTGAACGAGATACCAGGGATCTATACCGGTTAGCGAGTAGACGGTTTCCATAGACCAACCCTGACGGAAAGCGTCGCCAATATACCAAATTCGCTGCGCACCAACTTCGGTAAGCTCGCGGGTCAACACCTCCCGCGCGTCGCTCAATTTAGTATCGAGAATAGGCTCAAATCCACACACTCCCACCTCGAGCCCTCGCAAAGCTTTTTGCAAAGATTCTTGGAAAGTGCGACCAATTGCCATCACCTCGCCGACTGACTTCATTTGCGTAGTAAGCCTGTCGTTGGCCTCAGAGAACTTTTCGAATGTGAAGCGTGGAATCTTTGTCACAACGTAGTCGATCGATGGCTCGAACGATGCAGGCGTCGCGCCACCAGTGATTTCGTTACTCAGTTCGTCGAGTGTGAAGCCAATAGCAAGCTTAGCGGCAACTCGTGCAATGGGGAAACCTGTTGCTTTAGAGGCAAGCGCCGAACTGCGCGAAACGCGCGGATTCATTTCGATAACAACGAGGCGGCCATCTTTAGGATTAATACCGAACTGTACGTTCGAGCCACCCGTTTCGACACCGATTTCACGGAGTATCTCGATCGACGCGTTACGAAGAATTTGGTATTCCTTGTCGGTGAGAGTCTGCGACGGCGCAACAGTAATCGAGTCGCCTGTATGAACACCCATCGCATCGAAGTTCTCGATCGAACAGACGATGATGCAGTTGTCGTTAGTGTCTCGAACGACTTCGAGCTCGTATTCTTTCCAGCCAATTAAAGACTCGTCGATCAACAATTCACTTGTTGGCGACAATTCTATGCCGCGCTGGCAAATCTCTTCAAACTCTTCTTTGTTATAGGCGATTCCGCCGCCGCTGCCGCCCATGGTGAACGAAGGGCGGATAATACAAGGAAACCCTATCTCTTCGAGGGCTTCAAAGGCTTCGGCCATATTGTGTGCGATCTGGTGGCGAGGTGTTTCTAGTCCGATTTTTTTCATCGCGCGGTCGAACAATTCGCGGTCTTCGGCCTTATCGATCGATTCGCATTTCGCGCCAATTAGCTCAACGCCGTATTTATCGAGCACACCATGGCGATTGAGGTCGAGCGCGCAGTTAAGTGCGGTCTGGCCACCCATCGTCGGCAGGATCGCATCGGGACGTTCCTTCTCGATAATTTTCTCAACTATCTCCCAGTTGACCGGCTCGATGTACGTGGCATCCGCCATCGACGGGTCTGTCATAATAGTTGCGGGGTTTGAGTTAACGAGGATTACGCGGAGCCCCTCTTCCTTCAGCGCCTGACACGCTTGGGTTCCCGAGTAGTCAAACTCACAGGCTTGGCCGATGACGATGGGGCCGGCGCCGAGTATTAGAATGCTTTGAATGTCTTTGCGTCTTGGCATGTGCGCTACTGCTCTCTTGTGTTCTGATTAATTGGGATGAGTCGCCTCTTATGGAGGCGTCCGACAATCACGCGCTAACTGCGCCGCTCTAGTAGCTCGATGAAATGATCGAACAAAGGCGCTACATCATGCGGGCCTGGACTTGCTTCAGGGTGGCCCTGGAATCCGAATGCCGGCGCATCGGTGCGCTCGATACCTTGAAGCGATCCATCGAACAACGATTTGTGCGTTGCCTCGAGGTTGGCAGGAAGCGTGTCCGCGTCGACCGCGAAGCCATGGTTCTGGCTTGTGATCAGTACGCTGTTGTCACGCAGATTCTGCACTGGGTGGTTTGCCCCGTGGTGACCGAGCCTCATCTTTATCGTCTTCGCGCCACAGGCGAGGGCGAGTAGCTGGCATCCTAAGCAAATGCCGAAAAGAGGAAGCTTCTCGTCTAGGAACACTTTGATTGCCTCGATGGCATAGTCGCAAGGCTCGGGATCACCTGGCCCGTTAGACAGAAAGATGCCATCGGGGTTCATCGCGAGCACATCGGCGGCAGGTGTCTGCGCCGGAACTACCATGACCTCGCAGCCGCGTTCAACGAGCATGCGCAAGATGTTGCGCTTGGCACCGAAGTCGTAGGCGACGACGCGAAAGCGGCTTGGCACATCTTTCCTGTGTCCGTCGACCAGGTCCCAGACGCCTTCTGTCCAAGGATACTGCGCTTTAGTCGACACGACCTTGGCAAGGTCCATGCCTTTGAGCCCTGGGAATGCTTTCGCCTTGGCTATCGCGCCTTCCTCTCCAAGGGTTTCTAGCTCTGTGCCTGAAACGATACACCCATTAAGCGGCCCTTTATCGCGGAGTACGCGAGTGAGACGGCGGGTATCTATCTCAGCTATTGCTACAACTTTGCGCTCGACTAAGAAGTCTTGCAAAGTTTGCTCGCTGCGCCAATTACTCGCAATGAGAGGCAGATCGCGGATCACAAGGCCGGTGGCCCAAACGCCGTCGGACTCATTGTCTTCGTCGTTAGTACCCGTGCTGCCAATGTGAGGATAGGTAAGGGTTACGATTTGTTGTGCGTAGGAGGGGTCGGTCAGAATCTCTTGGTATCCAGTCATCGAGGTATTAAATACCACCTCTCCACTGGCGCTCCCTTCGGCGCCGAGTGCGACGCCACGAAAGATACTGCCATCCTCTAGTGCTAATACAGCTAGTGCGGCCACTCTCACTCCTTATGCTTTTCTAAGTTATCGGGTCATCGCCTTGCCAATCTCAATTCCCTTTTCTACTGTGCACTTCGTGTCTTAGGCGTCGCCCGCTCTCTCGCGCTGAGCCTCTTAACTTACACGCTATGAGCGCGTTACGAGGGCCACCACTAGGCGTAAACGACTGAAAAACAGGCACAAAAAAAGCGGATGAAGAATATCTTCACTCCGCTTTTGTAGGAATTCGCAAAGGTCTCAGCATTCGTCATACTGAGCGAGTATTATAGAGACACCACCCCCAAGTTGTCTACGCAGTTCTCCCAAAATGCCAAATATAAGCGATAAGGAATCGTGATCTATTCGACTAATCCGAGAACATGCTGCATCGAATACAGCCCCGCGGATTTCGACGAGACCCACTCGGCGGCGCGCACGGCGCCACTGGCAAAAGTCATGCGGCTGCTCGCTTTGTGCGTTATTTCGACACGCTCACCTAAGCTTGCGAATATGACTGTATGATCGCCGACGATATCTCCCGCGCGAACTGTGGCGAAACCAATCGTCTTTCGATCGCGCTCAGGCTCCTTCCCTTCGCGTCCGTAGACCGCAACCTCATCTAAATTACGTCCCAGAGTCTCGGCAATCACCTCTCCCATTTTGAGCGCCGTGCCCGATGGCGCGTCCTTTTTAAAGCGGTGATGTGCCTCTGATATTTCGATATCAACATCATCCCCCAACACCTCGGCGGCTTTGCGCAGCAGCTGCAAACAGAGATTGACTCCTACGCTGAAGTTGGGAGCCATAACGATAGGTATTTTTTGGGCGGCGGCATCAATGGCGGCAAGGTTTTCGGGTGTAAAGCCAGTGGTACCAATTACCATCGCCTTGCCATAGCGGCAGCACAGCGCGAGGTGGCCGAGCGTGGCCTCGGGACTGGTGAAATCAATTAGCACGCTAAACGCATCGACTTGACTCTCGAATGATGGCTTTGCGACTACACCCAACGGCCGACCAAGCGCCAGAAGACCGATGTCAGCGCCGACAGTTGGGTCGTCTGCAAGGACACTCGCAGCGCCAACCTTTATCGAGGCGCCGCTTGTTTCGACCGCCTCAACCAATGTTCGGCCCATGCGTCCGGCCGCCCCCGCTATTGCTACTTCTATCATAACTAGTCCTGACTATTGCCCGCGCTCTAAAGCCTCAGAGTATACAGACTGAGACGCTAAACCAGAATCGCACAGAATCTACCCATCTTAGCCCTAAAAAATTCCTCCCATGCTTGTGGGAATGCAATTTGTGATACAAACTGATACAAAATAAGCAGGCAGTAAAACTTATGAAGCCTGCCAGGGTGCGAAGAGATACCTGCAAAGGCTCGCAAATACTTACAAAACGAAGTCTACGTATAGAGTGGTCCGGGAAATGGCAGAAGCAAAAACGCACAAAATCGATAACGCAGCGGATCTTTCTCGTCGGGCGAGATACGAAAAACTGGTTGCCTCTCTCTATCAAGATGTCTACCGGTATGGATTCTGGCTCTGTAAAAGCCAGCCCCTAGCCGAAGACCTTGTCCAAGAAACATTCTTGCGCGCTTGGCGTTCTCTCGACAGCCTAAGGAATGACAATGCGGCCAAAGCCTGGCTTTTCACCATTCTGCGTCGTGAGAATGCGCGCCTTTACGAAAGATACCGGCCCGTGCTGGTCGATGTCGACGAACAAGTCATCGTAGAGAAAGACAGCATCGCGCCCGACAATAAAATGAAGCGACGCTGGCTACTCGACGCGATGAACAGACTCGAAAAAGACTACCGAGAACCACTTCTATTGCAAATCATTGGCGGTTTTAGCGGCAAAGAAATCGCGCTAATTTTGGACATCAACTCCAATACCGTTATGACGAGACTTTTTCGGGCGCGCAGCAAAGTCATCAATCAGTTTGCGTCGAAGCCGGGCAAGATCTCTTCGCAATTATTTGAAATTAAATAATGGCTGCCAAATGACTCACGCAAGCGATGGGTTATTTCGCCAAAAAATCAGCTAACGAAACAAAATGATACGGCAAGGCAATACCCTCTTCTTTGACCATTCGGTGAACTTAAAACCACTGTAATTTAGGCAACTTAAGCGCAGAGCGCGCTTAGGTTGCCCTCGTTAAACGATGCCAAAAGTGCGACGTGCATACCGGAACAAAAATTAGTTTGAAAGAAAATCTCCTGTTTACCACTCAACTGTTACAAGCCTCTAGAATTCACCGCCCTATTTTTGAGTAATTCCCAATGGATCAGACTGCGTTTCGTAAAGCAATTTTGAGCGACCCCTTCGCCGAGGATGCACAGGTTTTGGCCGCTGCGAATTCGGATAAGGACTTGCGAGAAATGCTCGACACTGTGCGCAGCGTCGAATCGGGAATTGAAGACCTATTGACGTCGGCACCAATCCCGCCTTTGCTCTATGAGAGATTGCTTACCTTGCCCGAAGGTGACGAAGACGACGGCGGTAAACCCCAGGCACTCACCTCAATCAACGTATCGACATTACTTGCAAGGGCTGGAGACGCAGCACGGCGGTTTAGACTTGCGATTATATTTACGCTAATTATCGCTATTGCTGCGGGCCTATCGGTGTTTATGCCTGGCCCCACGCTCTGAGGTGGACGCCTTTTTATAGCCGCAGGCGCATTGGCCTGCGGCTCGGATAGACAATCCCGCTTTCGTTAGAACTGATTCGCGGCCATTGCCATGAGCGACTCTGAGCCCGCCTCAATCTCTGCGAGCAGCGAGTGGACACGTGGCACCTGCCGCGCCAGAAAGAACTCACCTACTTTCACGAGACCGTCGAGATATTCTGCATTGTCTCCGCCCTTATCAGCCAGCGCGGCAGCCAGAATTCGCTGCCACATGAAGCAGTAAAGCGTGAGGCCCATCAGTTCCATGTACGCGTAAGAGGCCGCGCCAATCTCCTCTGGATTGCTCGCAGCACTGTCGATCACAAAAAGAGTCGCATCACTTAATACTCTGCGACACGTCGCGAGCGACACCAAATAAGACTGCATGGCAGGCACGCCTGCTTGCGACGCAACAAACGCATCCATCTCTTCGGACAGCAGGGCGAGTAGTTCACCATTAGCTCTCACTGTTTTACGCCCCATTAGATCGAGCGCCTGCACGCCATTGGCCCCTTCGTAAATCTGCGCGATGCGCGCATCTCTCACGTTCTGCTCGAGTCCCCACTCGGCAACATAACCGTGTCCGCCCAACACTTGTTGTGCCATCACACAGGCGTCAAAGCCGCGATCGGTGCAGTAGGCTTTCTGCACAGGAATCAGCAAAGAAACGAGTTTGTCGGCGCGAGTTCGCGCAGCGGCATCAGGATGGAACCGCGAAATATCGAGTTGCATCGCGGCAAAAATTGAAAGCGATCGACCTGCAAGAATATTCGCACGAATTGTTAACAACAGGCGACGAACATCAGGGTGAACAAGCAACGGGTCGGCGCTTGCCTCGGGCTGCTGGGGGCCGCTAGGCGCACGTCCTTGCACACGGTCTTTCGCATAAGCCGCCGCGACCTGATAAGCACTGTCGGCGAGGCCGTTCGCCTGCAGGCCCATCGAGAGGCGCTCGTAGTTCATCATAGTGAACATGTGCGAGAGGCCGTTGTTTAGCTCACCAACCAAATAGCCTGTCGCCTCGTCAAAATTCATCACGCAGGTGGGAGATGCTTTGATGCCCATTTTGTGCTCGATCGATCCGCAGCGCACACCGTTGCGCTCACCTGTCAGCTCGCTGTTTTCATCGACGAGCATTTTAGGTACGAGAAACAAGGAGATGCCGCGCGGGCCTGCGGGGGCATCGGGCAGTTTAGCGAGAACCAAATGAACAATGTTTTCGGCAAGATCATGCTCACCTGCCGTAATGAAAATTTTGGTACCCGACAGGCTGTAGCTGCCATCGGCATTGGGCACAGCGCGAGTTTTAATCATGCCGAGGTCGGTACCTGCATGCGGTTCGGTAAGACACATGGTGCCTGTCCAGATGCCCTCATACATTTTTGGTAAATAGCGCAGCTTAAGTTCGTCGCTACCGTGGTGACTCAACGTGAGCGTCGCACCTGTCGTAAGAATCGTAAACAGGGCGAAAGAGGAGTTTGCTGCAAAGCTCATTTCTTCAATTAACGCAGACAGCGTCTTCGGCATGCCCTGGCCGCCATAGGTGATTTCACCTGTCAGCCCCGCCCAACCACCTTCAGCGTAGGCCTTATAGGCCTCTTTAAAACCATCGGGTGTTGTCACTACGCCGTCATTATATTGGCATGACTGCTGATCGCCACTCCGGTTAATCGGTGCAAGCAGTCCTTCGGCAATTTTACCCGCCTCCTCTACGATTGCTGAGGTGAGGTCGGTCGTCACCTCCACAGTGCCCGGCATCGATGAAAACAAGCTATCCGCATCGAACACGTTGTTTAGCAAAAAGCCGATATCTTGGATCGGCGCTCTGTAGGCTGGCATTGGTATTCTCCTCGAACATTCTAATCTGATGACACTGCATCGCAGCACGCTGCTGCAGGCAGTTCGTTCTACCGCACTCAATTACTCGTGGATTATAGGGGAAGAACCCTAGAAACCCTAGCCGCGCGAGGTGAGTCGCCAGCGCTTTTCGGCTCAACTGGCAATCGTCGCGTTTTGCGACTACACCAAAGGGGCTCGACACATTTGTTACGAGCAACCAACGATCGCGAGGCGACTTTTGACTGATTTAGTTTCCGAAATTTTTGTGTATGGAGGTCAAGTACGCCGCTTTGTTGCGGATCGATTAGCTCGGACTGTATCCGGCCTCTGCTGCTGTTGCGGCCTTGATTCAGACACGCACAGCACGCTCTGCAGCCATTGCCTTCTGAGTCTGCCCCGCATTAAGCACGCATGCACTGTTTGCGGACTCAGTTGCGAGAGCGACAATAAGAGCGAAGCCGGGCCACAGAGCGAGCACCAAGGTGAGCCCTGCAATCGCTGCGCCACCCACCCTCCCTCATTTGCACTCTGCCGCGGCGCATTCGCCTACGCTACGCCAATCGATCAGCTAATTGCAGATTACAAATTCAACGAACGGTTAGATATCGGCGCGGGGCTGAGTAAAGAGCTCGAACTCGTGATGGAGGCGTATTACGCCGGCGTTCGACAAGAGGCTAGCACTCGCAGAAAACCTTGTGCGGTGATTGCCGTTCCTTTGCACCCCCGAAGGTTAAGACAACGCGGATTCGATCAGGCTCGACTGATTGCCCAGCGGGTTGCGCACCGGCTTGCCCTGCCCAATCTTAGCGACGCCGTAGCAAGAACCCGTCACACCACGCCACAAACTGAGGCAAAAACAAAAGCCGAAAGGCAAGCGAATCTCATCGGGGCGTTTGGGATCGTGAAAGGAGCAGCCCTGAATGGCTGCAAGCACGTGATCGTTATCGACGATGTTGTCACCACGACAGCAACAGTATCCTCGCTCACCGAGACTTTACTCGATGCCGGCGTTAAGCGCGTCGATGTTTGGTGTCTGGCTAGAGCAGAACGCTCATCGAAAGGGTAACCACGTGGGCGCGGGCGTCTTAGTTTTCTAGAATTGGTATTTAATCGAGCCGTAGGCGACGCGACCGTTCTGGTCTAGGAGACGGGTCGATGAGTTGAGGATCTGAGCCGTTTTCTCATCGAATAGATTGCGGATTCCGAACGAGATAATCGCGCGATCCTTCGCGCCAGCCTTCACGCTGTAACCGTACTGCAGGTCGAAGGTGGTAATGTTGTCGACCAGATCATTGATCTCGTCGAGATCGAGCTCGCTTATGTCTTTAAACGAATCGAAATAGTTAGTTATCGCGCTTGCTGTGTGATTACCAAACTGCCATGAAAGCATCATGCTACTTTGTAACTCGGGGCTGACAAGCCGCTCGTCGATTGCACCGAGCTCGTCGCTTCCTAGCTCGAGCAAGCCACCCGCATTCTCAAAATCTTGTACATAAGTCGACTTCGTGCTGAGCGTAAACTGCCCGAAACGGCTAGTGTCCCACACATAGGACGCGCTCAAATCGAACCCGTTGGTTTCGAGCTGTGAGCCAGCAAGCGGATTACCGACATTGAACTCGTTGATTGTCGAATCTTGAATGTAAAGCTGAGAGGTACCGGGCTGCCAGTCGCGGCCCATACTCGCCTGAGCCGATGTCTCGTTGACCTCTAAACGCCACGCATCGGCGCTTACATTGAGGCCGTCGATAGGCTCTACAGCGACGCCGAGATTAAAATTGAGCGCGTCTTCAACGACAGCGCCCTCAAATCCCGTCTCTTCGACGTTTCGCGCGATGCTCAGCGCGGGCACGGCCCCGTTTAGAATAGACGAAGGGCCGATCCGAAAACTGGCACTGCCTTCAACACTGGGCAAAACCTGCCCAAGAAAATTAGCCGACTGGCTGTTGGCCGGCGCAAGCGCACTCTCGAAGCCACCACGTTGATTGACGGTCAGCGCGCTAATTGCCTGAAGATCGCTAGAGCCAGCACCGCCGCCACCGAGGCTTTGCGCCTGCACGGTAGCCGAAACCAAGCTGATCGCCACAGAGGCCACAGCAGCAAAAGAGGCCGAAAACACCGAATTTAAACCAGGCAAATAGCGCGCTCGCGAAAATCTCCTCGCTCTGGGCGCTTCCGTCGCGGAGAGCTCTGAAAGAGCTCTCGCATAAATGCCTGATGCAGAAATGACGCTCACGTGTGTGACCTTAATTTGATTTCTTACCTGTAGAAGCATAGCACTCAATTCGCTCCTGTCGATACCCTGAACAACCCGCAAATTTGTTATAAATCTTGCCCAAAATGTGGCGACAGTCGGGTCAGCCCAAAAGACTGTTGACCCTTGGGGGGCGCGCACACTTAAGGCACATACTTAAGGCACATACTTAACACATACTTAAATAGCGCACTCATAGCGAGGCGATATCCACTAACAGTCACAGTGCCCGCAGCAACGCTGCGACAGATGAATGCTGCCCTGGCAACACTAGATCTGGCCAAAGCTCTGCAAGTGGCTCGAGAACAAACGCACGCTCGGCAGCCCGAGGATGCGGCAGCTGCAGCGTCGGGGAGTCTATTGTTTCATTGCGGCAATAGATTAGATCGAGATCGATAGTCCGAGAAGCATAGCTAGCACCGGCGCGGGGCTGCAGCCGCTCCCGACCAAGTTCAAGTTCAATCGCGAGCAAGCCGTCGAGTAATTCCTGCGCGCTTAGCGCTGCAGCAGGCTCAATAATGGCGATGGCGTTACAGAAGTCTGGGGCGCCAGCGCCCAAACCAACGGCTGAAGTCGAATAGATCCTCGACAATCGAGGTACGCAGAGCGAGAGGGGCTGCAGGCGTTTAGCCGCCTCGATGACAATCTGAGCGGGAGACTCGCCTTCATGCGCTAGGTTCGAGCCTAACGCAATAACTGCGCAGGCTGCGCTGTTATGCGTCGTGGTAGGCGGCTGAAAGCTCATGGACTGACTCAACAAACACACCAACGTTATCGGGATTTACCGCCGGAGTAATGCCGTGACCCAGGTTAAACACATGCCCGGGATTGCTGCCAAACCCAGCAAGAATGGATCCCACTTCTGCGCGTATCGCCTCGGGGGAAGCATAGAGCATGGAGGGATCCATGTTGCCTTGCAATGCCACCTGCGAGCCGATGCGCTCGCGCGCGTTGGCGATATCTGTCGTCCAGTCTAGGCCAACGGCGTTGCAGCCACTTGCTGCAATAGATTCGAGCCACTGACCTCCGTTTTTAGTAAACAGAATAACGGGCACTTCGCGGCCATCGTTATGGCGCGTCAGGCCGCCGATAATTTTCTGCATATAGGCAAGCGAGAAGTCGCGGTAGGCCGTGGGCGTCAAGACGCCGCCCCAGGTGTCGAATATCTGAACAGCATGAGCACCTGCCGCGATTTGTGCGTTGAGGTAATCGATAACCGCATCGGCGAGTTTATCGAGCAACAGGTGCATCGCCTCGGGATGGTTATAGAGGAATTCTTTCGCATGCCGGAAATCTTTGCTGCCGCCGCCTTCGATCATATAGGTAGCCAATGTCCATGGGCTTCCCGAAAACCCAATGAGCGGAACAGAACCATTCAGTTCGCGCCTTATAAGCGCAACGGCGTCAGTAACATAGGACAGCTCGCTTGCGATTGATACATCGGGCAATTTCTCGACATCGGCTGGCGTGCGAATAACCTTTTTGAATTTAGGCCCCTCGCCCTCGGAGAAATAGAGACCCTGCCCCATCGCATCGGGGATAGTGAGGATGTCAGAAAATAGGATCGCCGCGTCGAACGCATAACGGCGCAGGGGCTGCAGCGTAACCTCGCACGCGAGCTCGGTGTTTTTACACAAGCTCATAAAGTCGCCCGCCTGAGCGCGCGTCGCTCGATACTCAGGCAGATAGCGCCCCGCCTGCCGCATCATCCATACAGGCGTTCTGTCGACAGGCTGACGAAGGAGTGCGCGCAAGAAGCGGTCATTCTTTAGAGGAGCGAAATTTGAATTTTGTTCAGTCACGGGCGTTGACCTCGAGTCGCGGGCGGCGCAGTGCCGCGCTCGCTGGTGGCGTAAAAGGCCGCCAATTCTACACGAGGCGACAGCCTTGACCAATGCGCGACTCTGTCAATTTACCGCGCCGCGCGTATTTCGGCCTGCGCAGCCGCGATTGGCCGCACCCAAGGCCCCGCCGCAGAGAGCGCCTGCGGAAGACGCCTAAGGGTGGCGCTGGCTTGTTCGCGCGTGGTGAATTCGCCATAAGCGACAATAAACCAAGGCGCCCCTCCCCGCTGCGAGCGGTAATAACCAAGTGTCTGCCTCAGCCCGCCGCCATAGCGCTCGACGAACGCCTGAACATTAGCCTCCGAGCTCGCGCCGAGTATTTGCAGAGTAAAACTCCCTGCTGGCATCGCAAGCAGTTGTCTTTCGAAGGCGCTACCGCTTAGCCTATTTTGCTGGAGTGGAGACGCTGCCGCTGGCGACACCGGCGTGGCGGGGGCTTGAAGGGTTGCCGCTAGCGCTGGGGAAGTTGGTGCCGGCGTTGGCGAAGCCGTTGGTGCTGCGCTAGAACTGCGCGCGACAGGACGCGCCTCGCTCACTGATACGGCGGCGACCCCGATTTCATCGGGAGCAAGCATGGCTTGCTCAGAGTCGACCCTCTCTGGAGAGGTGACCCTTTCTAGAGAGGCGGGCTGCGATAACTCAGCCGTGTTAGCTATAACCGGCACGGCTGACGAGACAATTTCCAAATCTGGTTCTACTACCGAACGGTCCGCGGTTGGTCGACTTATCTGCCCGCTTGTCGGAGGCATCACCGAGGCAGAATCCCCTGCCCTCGATGCGACTGGCGCGGCAAGCTCAATAGTTCCAGAGCTGGGCTCGTCAGGAATGCGCCAGAACACAATCACCGCAAGCACGAGCAGCATCAGCCCACCTGCGGCGAGCCAATAATTGCGGGCAGCAGCGAGACGCAAAGGCACAGACCGCGCGAATCCGATTGCAGCGGCGAGGTAATCCGTCTTGCTCGCGCTGGTGTTGACGTCGTCCTCGTCGTCTCCAAAAATATCTGGGTCAAGCGTCGACGCCTCATCGCGCCGCGCTTGCCCTGCGTCCTCGGGCTGCTCATCATTGTCGAAGTCCAGTTCCAAGTCTTCGCCCGCAGAGAAGCGTGCTCCGCCAAGACTCGGCCGCGTATCGGGCTCGAGCCATTCGTCTATATTGCGATCAAATTCGTCTTCGCTCGCAGCCGGCTCGAGGCCGCTGTCGCCTCGCTGGACAGCATCGCTGTTGACCCTTTCGAATGCAGAATCTGGCTCTGGCTCTGATTCTGGCTCTGGTTCTGGCTCCGGCTCTGTTTCTGTTTCTGTTTCTGCTTCTGGTTCCAGTTCTGGCTCTGGTTCTGGTTCTGGTTCCAGTTCTGGCTCTGATTCTGGACTGCCGTCAAACTCTGGCTCATCATCTGACTCTGTGTCGGCAGCAGCGCCTTCCTCAGCGTCGTTCACCATCATACCTAGAAGTTCATCGAAGCTTTCATCGGACTCTTTCTCAATGTCGAGCGGCGCCAACTCAATAGGCTCAGCAGACTCAGTAGCGCCACTTTCAACCTGTGCCTCGTGAACATCCAGTTTTTGAAGCAGCTCATCGATTGGCGCGGCTGCCTCTGTGGTTGCTGTAATAGTTGCTGTAGCGGTTGCTGCAATCGGCTGATCGGGATCGACTGGCCGCTCAGGCTCCTCAAGTTTTGGAAGGTCGAACCAGCTAAAATCCTCGATTCCTCCGTTAGGGTCGGCTCTCTCGATAGCGTCTTTTAATGCAGGATCGCCAAGAAGCAGACAACAGAGACTCGCCTCATCGGCTTCGTCTATAAGCTCATAGAGCGTCTCCAGAAAGGCGTCGCTCAATGACTCTGCATCATCAACAATGAGAACGAGCAAGCGCTCTTGATCGGCAAGCGAGCCTGCATAGTCGACAATAGTATTAAGAGGGGTGTCAGCTGCGTACTCGACAGAGTCGGGACTCAGCTTAGATACGAGGCGCTGGATAAAGTCATCGCGATTTTTAAAATCGCTCGCCTTGAGCGCTATGCACTCAGCTTCATTGGCGAATTGTTGAGCGAAACGTCGAGCGAGGGTCGTCTTGCCCGCACCTTCAACCCCGGTAACCGCAATTAATGGCCTGCCGTAAAAGGCATCGTCTATAAGCTTTGAGAGAAGAGCATCGTGATGATCGATCATACAGCGAGCCTCGCTTTGCCCTGAATTAGTTGATTCTCCCTTGCTGCCAAGGGGTCCGGAATCAGAATCGCTGCGTCACTCACAGGCTTACTCACAAGTTCACTCACAAGTTCATTCACATAGGCGATCGGCGGCCTCCAGGGTGGCCACCAGCTGACCTGGTTCGATGTCGCTCGCTATCGCTCCCTGCCCAATCGCGTTGAGTAGGATAAAACGCAGCTTGCCCTGTTCGGTTTTCTTGTCTGACGCCATCAGGTCAAGATAGCGCTCAATAGTGATATCGGCAGGAGGGACGACTGTCATACCGAAATTTTGCTCTAGGATTCGCCTGATCAGGCGAGCGTCTTCCGGGGCTATCCATCCAATTCGTGCACTCAGGTCTGCCGCCATTACGGTGCCCATCGCAACCGTCTCGCCGTGCAGCCATGTGCCGTAGCCCGCAGCCGTCTCGATTGCATGACCGAATGTATGCCCGAGATTGAGCAGCGCACGGACGCCCGACTCTCGTTCGTCTTCGGCAACGACCTCTGCCTTAATTCTGCAACAGGTCTGAATAACCTCAGCCATCAGCACGGGATCACCGCTCACCAACTGCGCTGCATGGTCACCCAGCCAGTGGAAGAAACTCGCGTCTCTGATCAATCCGTATTTAGTGACCTCGGCGAGCCCCGCCCTGATCTCACGTGCCGGCAGGGTAGACAACACATCGGTGTCGGCAATCACACACCGCGGCTGATAGAAAGCGCCGATCATATTCTTGCCGAGACGGTGATTAACGCCTGTCTTACCGCCAACAGACGAGTCGACCTGCGCGAGGAGTGTCGTTGGGATCTGCACAAAGTCGATGCCGCGCAGATACGTTGCCGCCGCAAAGCCGGTAATGTCACCTACAACTCCCCCACCAAGAGCGACAAGCGTGGTGTGGCGGTCATATTTATTGCTGAGCAAAAAGTCGTAAATAGCGTCTGCGGCTGCAAGCGTTTTATGCGCCTCACCATCGTTCAAGACTATTGAAGCGCAGTCACGGTCGGCAAAAAATGCCTCTGCTTTTTCGAGATAAAGCGGCGCGACGACGTCATTGGTCACGATTACGATCTTGCCTTGACGCAGCACCTCTTGGCCGATGCGGGCCGCCAAGCCTTGATCGCCAAGCAAGCCGGCACCAATAACGATCGGATAGCCGCGCTCGCCTAACTCAACATTTACGGTCAACATGGTCTCTAATCCTTCAATGCAATCATTCGATCGGGCAGTCCCGCAAGTTCAGGGCACTGCAATAGGTAACGGGTAGTCGCCGCTTTACGCTGGAACATTCTCGCCGCTGTTAAGCTGCCGCTGTATTTCTGCGCAAACGGCCTTAGCCCCTCGGCGATAAGTATCAACCGTAAAGTCTGCGACCTCTCGGTAGAGTGGCTCGCGAAAAGCCATCAAGTCACGAATTTTTTGTGCGGGGTCGGCTGTCTGCAAAAGCGGCCTAGACTTGTCGCGCTTGGTCCTCTCTATTTGCTGGCTTATCGGTGCGCGCAGGTAGATTACGCAGCCACGGCTCATTAGCCACTGTCTGTTCGCCTCCGCCAATATCGCGCCGCCGCCTGTCGCGAGGACAATATTGGTGCGGGAGGTTAGCTGCTCGATCATCTTAGACTCTCGAGCACGGAAGCCTTCTTCACCCTCAACATCGAAAATCCAGGGGATATCGGCACCGGTGACGCGTTCGATTTCGCGATCGGAGTCGACAAATTCAAGTCCAAGCGACTCAGCTAAGACCTTGCCAATGGTTGTCTTTCCAACACCCATCGGGCCAACTAAAAATAATGAACTTGAGGATTTCATCTGCGCTTCATGAGGGTTTTATCGAGTAGGCACAGTATAGAGGCAGTTACGCTATGATGAAACTTCGGGGTAAGCATCAATTGAGATTATTGAGCCCCCGCTAGGCCAGCGGGGAAGTTACTCGAAATTCTCTTCGAGTATTTTAGGCGTTATGAAAATCAATAGCTCGGTTCGTCGACTCGAACGTTTCGTGCGTTTGAATAATCGGCCAAGATAAGGAATGTCTCCTAGAAACGGAGTTTTAGATTCAGACATTGCTGTCTCCTCGCGAAAAACCCCGCCCAAGACAATTGTTCCGCCATCGTTTACTAACACCCTCGTGGTCACCTGATTAGTGTTAATGGCGGGAGTCGACCCCGTTCCAGACGCGACCGAATCTTGTCGAATATCGAGATGCATATTAATACGCCCGTCCGGAGTAATTTGAGGGGTAACCTCGAGCGATAATACTGCCTCTTCAAACTCTGTGGTCGAACCACCCGCAGCCCCCCCCGCTTGCGACTGATAAGGAATGCGCACACCTGATTGTATCAATGCCGGCATTTTGTCTTGTGTCGTCACTTTAGGGCGAGCGATCACCTCGCCATTGCCGCTGCTTTCGAGTGCCGAAAGCTCCAATTCGATGAGCGCACTATGGCGTGCGTAGCCAATGGCAAAGCTCGACGCTTCTGTATCGGCAACACCAAGATCAACGCTGAGCGCTTGCGGAAAAGACACCACGGAGCGGGGGATGGGAAGCGAAGCGCGAGCCAACGCGGCTATTGCGGGGATTAACTCTGGGTTGGTGTCACCCTGCAGCGCATCAAGCCTAGCAGCTTCGCCTGCAATAGCAGCCTGTGCGCGCGCATCAGCGACGGCAAAATCGGAAGAGAGCAAATCGGCGGTTGTCGCTTGCGATCCGCCGAATCTTGTCTTTCCAGCACTCCCCCCCAATCCCCATCTAACGCCTAGCTCACGGCCAAAGTTAGTTTCGACATTAACGATACGGGCCTCAATAAGCACTTGCCTTACCGCGATATCGAGGGTTGAAAGCATCTGCCTGACCTCTGCTAATTTTTCGGCCGTGTCTCTCACAATGATGATATTGGTTCGTGGGCCGACAGACGCTGACCCTCTTGGTGACAAAAGCCCTTGGTTGATCCTCGAGGCAACGCCGCCCTGCGCCGGAGCAGTGAGTCTGCCGCCCTTAGCGCCAACCCCAGTGAGCAACTGCATGATATCGCCTGCATTGGCGTAGTTGATTTGCAGAAACTCAGTCAACAATGGGGCTAGCGCCTCGGCCTGTGCCGCAGCCTGGACGTCCAGAAAATCTTGCTCAGCAATTTCTTGTGTCGGCGCGACATAAAGCACATTCCCCTCTAACCGCCCACTCAGGCGTTTCATGCGTAACACCAATGCCAGCGCTTGATCCCACGGCACCTCTTTTATGTCGATGGTGATCTCACCTTCGATGGAATCACTCGCAATGAGGTTGAATCCATAAAAGTTTGCGAGCTGAAACAGCGCTCGCCTTATGGAGACATTCTGAAAGGACAGACCTGTAATTCTTCCTTTGTACTGCGAAAACTCCGCGCCGTCTGCCAAGCTTTCTTGAGCCGCACGCGCGGGCGTGAATGCAGTAACGACACACAAAAATCCTATTACTGTCGCTAGCCTCACTGAAGAACGCCTCCACCCTCACCGTGTTGGCGTAACGCAAGAGTCTGTGGCCTCTCAATCCATCCCCCATCACCGCTCGGGACTATTTCGACAAGATCGATACCCCCGTGTCGCACTCGCCAGATTCGCCCATAGTTCAACCCCAAATAGCTCCCCCGACTAACTCGGAAAAGTTCGCCTTCCAAGGTTTCAACTAGCCCGAGAATTTGCCCGTCGAAAGATAAAAAGCCAACCATGCTCAGGTCGCTAAGTAACGACGATTCTAATGCTTCTTTTTTACGCAGAAACTCTGGCGCAACTCCCTCGCTCGAGGGCGCCCAAGCCTCGAGCGCCGGCGGCCGTTCGAAGGGACTCCTAAGTCCAGCTGCGCTGTAAACGAACCTGTCCACCCTGGCCACCATCGGTCTCATGGCTAAACGCACAGGCTTGCGCCCGAGGGCCGTCTGAATAAACACTTCTAGTTCCTCGCTGTCAGCAGGTTGTGTGCAAGACGTCGCAGACATGACCCACGCAACCAGCACCAATACCCAGTGGGACTGCAACCTCTGCCTAGATAGCGCCATCGGTCGATTCCCTTTCGACAGATGGTGTCAAAACAAATTTTTCATCGTAGCGGTAGGTTCGCGCGAGCAGCCTCATCTTCTGTCCTTTCTCAGCGCTGGAATCGATCTTAAAGTCGTGGAGAGTGACAATCCTTCCTAAACTCGCTACGCCGCTCACAAACATCCCAAAATCGTGATAGCTGCCAACGAGTGCTATTTCTATAGGCAGCTCATAGAAGAATTCACGCATGGTCTCTCCTTGCAGCTGAATGCGACTAAATTCGAGACCGTACCCCAATCCGGCTTCCGTAATATCGTCAACAAGACTCGGCACTTCGGCCGAGGAGGGTAGCTGCCTCAGAAGGCCATTAAAAGCCAAATCAATTACAGCGACTTGTCCTTTCATGGCATCAAGCTGTGACGCCTCTCTTGCTTTATGACTGAAGTCTGCCCTCAACTGATCCTCGAGCGCCTGAGCGGCTTCGATTGCCCTTCGAGGCTCCGAAAGAAAATAAAAATACCCAATCAAAAGGCCAAGAAGTAACGTGCCTAGAAGGAGAAATTGACGCACAGGCTGCGGCCATTCAGCAATTGTGTCGAGTTCGGCCAATTCAGCGACATCAAAATTCGACAGATTATTGGCACGTGTTCTTAGCGTGGATATCGACGAGATAATCGACTTTGTTGCCTTACCCATCGTTTGCGCCTCCCTGAACTTCAGATCCCCTAACGCCGCCTCCTGCGACTTCAGCTACCCCAACACTCAAATTGAAAACAAACAGGCTGGGGGCATCGGTCTCAGAGGCCTCTGTCGCTATAGCGTTAAGATCAGCATTATCAAATTCCTCGGAATCCTCGAGGCGCCGCATAAGCTCGGTAATGCCAAGATAAGACTCCGACACGCCCTCGATAAGAATGGCATCGTCGACTCGCTCCAGTGTCAAAAAATACACCTCACTCGGCAGGCTTCTGACCAGCCCATCTAACATTTTCACTACCGATGCGCGCTCGTTTTGGAGATCGGCGATCACACGCATTCGATCTCGAACGACAGCTTGCCTGTCGCGAAACTGATCAACCTCCGTAACTTGTGTATTGAGGTCAGCGATATGCTGCTCCAAGAAGCGATTTACTCCCACTTGCTTAATTAAACGATGAGTCAATAATTTATGCGCCGCCAACACGATAAAAATAACAACAACTACTGTGAATACAGTCTGCATGACAAACGTCCGCTTCATTGCCTCGAGGCGACGCTCGCGCCAAGGAAGTAGGTTTATCTGTCTCATCAGCGAAGCTGTCGCAGCGCAAGACCGCAAGCAACCATTAGTAAGGGCGCATCTTGATCTATCACAAGTGGATCGAGGCCTTCAGCCAACGTCATATCTAGGAAGGGGTTCGCTAGCCCTACCTGGCAAAGAAGCGACTCGGCAATCATCTCAGCCAGCCCCGCTTCCTGCGCGTCTGCACCACCAAGAATCGCCTGTGAAATCGCGCTGGCAACAGCGTCGTTTGGCAACTGACCGATCGCGAGACATACCTGGGTTGCGATTTCGTTGGCTATCGCTTTACAGCGTTCAGTGCCAGCCTCGGAGTGTTTCCCTCTCGTCTCTCCGCTAATACAAGCGTCGAAATCGTCTAAACCACAGGCATCGACGTCTGCCGAAACCGATCCGAAAGCAGAGGCGGAACCCGCTTTTTTGCGGCGCCAATCCCAGCTTAGCTTGTGTTCGCCTTTGCGAAAAAAGTGCACGCTTGAGAGTTTTGATTCGAGCAAAATCAAAGCAACGAGTCCTGTTTGCTCAGCTTTTTGTTGACCTGAGTACCCGCCTGACTCCAGATTTGAGTGTCGAGATAACACTCGTTGCAGGGCAAATGACTCGAGATCAACGGCCTCAACTTGCAATCGCGCCTGTTCTGCCACTCGAACTCTAGGGTCAAGGACATCGTGTTTGCAGGCCACTAGTAGCATTTTTTGAGGGCGGCGCGCAGCGCCAGCGATCACGCCGTCAGCAATGGCATAGTCGAGATAAACCTCATCTAGCGCATAAGGGAGCGAACTCTCTGCCTCGACGAGCATCAACTCTTCAATCTCTCGCCGCGCAAGTGTGGAATCGAGCATGACATGCTTAGTGAACGCCGCCCCCGATTTAATCGCTAGCGCTGCTCCATGCGTTCTAAGTCCCATACGTTCCACAAGGCGTTCTAGGCATAAAGCAACGGTATCAACATCACCGATCACGCCATCCTCAACGGCGCCGTCTGCCAGTTCGCCAATGCAATAACCCTCAACTCGATAACGGCCAGCCTGTTTGCTTAGGCTTACAACCCGCACTTGGGTATCCGAAATATCCACTCCAATAAGGAGGCGACGGTGTCTCCCAAAGAATCCGGTTAGTCTCTGCATCTTTCGCTCGATACTCGCATCACTTTCTGCTGCCTTTAGGTCAGGGTGCCCACAATTCCCAGCACCTTAAAAAGCCTCCGCAGAGGCGGCTTTTTCCTCTGCTTACTCTAGATGACAGAACTCTCTGCCGCCTACTTTCGTCGATTTTCTCGGCGGCGCCGTCGCTCGCACAGGAAAAACCGCGCCGCAGAGACATTAGACAGAGGAACAACTCCCTCTTCGTGATCAAAAAGACTCTGCCGCTTGCGAGCATTGCGCCGAGTGAGGTGTATACTTGGCAGGGTAAAAAACTGAGCGCGCTGCGCTACTTCTTTCAAACGCCAAAATTTGAGCGATAATCCGCCGCGATGACGCCAGAGAAACGACAAAGACGATTGCGCAAAGCCATCCGCTGGCTAGTACTCCTCTCCGTTGCCGCCTTTACCGGCGTGGTGATGATTGCCACCGCTGCCTATCTCTATCTCGCCCCACTCCTGCCGGCAGCCGAAACCTATCGCAGCGTCCAGCTAGAGACCCCGCTGCGCATCTATACCGCCGATGGCCTGCTCATTGATGAAATTGGCAACCGCCGAGATCCGGTCGAATTTGAAGAAATCCCTCAGGTGATGATCGACGCGCTGATTGCAACGGAAGATGCCCGCTTCTACTCGCATCCTGGTGTCGATTTTCAGAGCCTTATTCGCGGCTTTTATGGCTTTATCCGCGGAGTAAACATGGGCGGCGGCAGCACGATTACCATGCAGCTCGCTAACAACCTGTCATTCGACAGCGACAACGTCTATCTGCGCAAATTTAAAGAGATCCCATTCGCGCTACAGATTCAGCGCGAACTCACCAAAGAAGAGATTCTCACTCTCTACCTCAACACCATTTATTTTGGCGCGGGCGCTGATGGCATCGGCGCCGCCGCATTCGTGTACTACGGCAAACACCCGTCCGAGCTTACCCTCGCAGAGGCTGCGATGATGGTGTCTTTGCTGCCCTGCCCGTCTACTTGCAACCCACTCAGCAATCCAAGCCGTTCTGTCGAACGCAGGAGAACGCGCCTTAAAAACATGGTGCGAGAGGGAATGATTACCGAGCAGGAGTTTGCGCTCGCCGACGCTGAACCGGTGAGTGCGACGCGCCATAATCGCAACATCGAGGTGAACGCGCCCTACGTTGCCGAAATGGTTCGTCAGCAACTCTTTGATCAATATGGCGAAGCAACCTATAAACAGGGCTTCGAGGTCATTACAACGATCGATTCGACGCGCCAACACGAAGCCAACGCGGCACTCGTTAACGGCTTAGAAAACTACTATGACAAGCGGCACGGCTACCGGGGACCCGCAACAAATCTGGCGCCACTGCCCAACGAAGACGACACTGAGCGACGCACACGCTGGTTGCAGGCACTCGAGCCGGTGCCTACTTATGGCAACCAACAGCCCGCGATTGTCACTGCGGTTGAGCCCCGGAGTTTTAACGCGTTACTCAGCGATGGCGCTGAGATTACTATACCTTGGGAAGGGATTGGTTGGGCTTATGCTTTTCGCAGCAGAAACGAAGCTTGGCCCCCACCGCAAACCGCAAGCGATGCCGTAAGCTTGGGCGACATGATCCGCGTTCGCCGCATCGGCGATAGCTGGGAGCTGGGGCAGGTGCCCGAGATTCAAGGTGCACTCGTTTCAATGCGCCCATCCAATGGCGAGCTCGTCGCGCTCGTTGGGGGCTATGACTTCCGCCGAAGTCAGGTGAATCGCGTGCTAACTCCGCGCCCGCCAGGATCTAATTTTAAGCCTTTCGTCTACGGCGCTGCCCTCGAGGATGGCTACACGGCGGCGACGCTCATCAACGATGCCCCGCTTACCCGAGGCGACTATCGCCCTAATAATTTCGAGAACAACTTTTTGGGACCCGTGACACTGCGTTTTGCCTTAAAAGAATCCCGCAATGTTCCCGCCGTAAGGCTTTTCGATCAACTCGGCTCTGACAAAGTATTCGCCTTTGCCAAGAAATTTGGTCTGCCGGTTGAAAACTTTCCCCGCAACGACCTGACGGTCGGTTTAGGCAGCAGCGATGTGCAACCTATCGAAATCGTTACCGCCTACTCGGCGTTTGCCAACGGCGGCTATAAGGTCGAGCCTTGGTTTATACGCGAGATTAACAACTTAGATGGCCAACAATTTCGCGCGCAGCCCTTGGTTGTCTGCGAGGATTGCGAGCAGATGCGCGGCGAATTAGTCGAGGCAACCGCTGCTACCGAAAATGGCGAGCAAACACTGACAACTCAACCGGCACCGCGCATAGTCGATCCTCGCATCGCGTACATACTCAACACGATGTTACGGTCGGTGGTTGTCGAAGGCAGTGGCGCGCGCGTCCAGCGCGAGATTGGCCGTTCAGATCTCATGGGTAAGACTGGCACAACCAATGGACCTCGGGAACTCTGGTTCTCAGGCTTCAATCGGGATATCGCAACGACCGTTTTCGTGGGGTTTGACACCCCCGAACCTTTAGGCGAGCGCGAACAAGGAGCGACTATCGCTGTGCCTATTTGGATCGACTATATGAAGGCAGCGCTCGCCGGCGCGCCTGAAAACAGCATGCCACGGCCAGATGGCGTCGAAGACCGTCTCATCAACAAAGAGACAGGTGAACCTACCATGCCTGGGTCGGTGAATGCGATGTTCGAGTTTTTCCGCAGCGAGAACGCGCCGAGCACGCAGCCCCGAGCAACCCCCGATACAAATGGCAAAGAAGAAGCAGTCGCTACCGAAACTATTTTTTAGGCAAAAAAAACGCCCCACCGGGTATCCCGACAGGGCGTTTGTATTCGCTGAGTCGTATTTAGACTCGACGAGCGCCGAAACGCTTCTTGAAGCGATCCACTCGACCACCAGTGTCGAGGATCTTTTGCTTACCCGTGTAGAATGGGTGGCACTGTGAGCACACATCGATAAGGATATCTTGTGCCATTGTTGAGCGTGTTTGGATGACGTTACCGCAGCTGCAGGTAGCCTTCATCGCGTCGTATGCTGGGTGAATCTCTGGCTTCATGGGTCGTTCCTCTGATGGATGTCGCGACAGCGGGCGAGGTCTTCGGCAGCGCTGCACCACATCTTATTTGATGCCGTAGTTGTGATCAGCCTTACTGATCGGGTCGCGCATTCTAGCAGACAAAGCCAAAGACGCAAGGGTTTATGACGCAGCTGGCATCAAATTGACTCAGCCAGCGCCTCCTAAGACGCCTAAGACGCCTAACCCCGCGCCTCTTTTAGCTGCTTATGATTGAGCACAGCCTCGCGCATGATGCGGCTAAAGAGATCATCGATTAAACTCGCACTTAATCCCAGCTCAGCAGCCATTGTCCGCAAGCGCTCGAGTTTCTCGGCTTCGCGAACGCCGTCGAACGGCTCGAGATCCATCGACGCCTTTAGCTCGCCGACGCGGCCTGTCAGGATAAACCGCTTAGCAAGCGCCTGCAGCAGCTCAGCATCGATCTCGTCGATGCTGTCGCGGAGTGTGAGGAGTTCGGCGGGAACCGATGCTGAGCCCATAGCTATTTCCTTCGTCGAGGCTGGTCTGGTCTCGCATGCTAAGCATTTTGAGGATGAGAGCGCGTCGCGGTGTAATACAAAAAGTAAGTTCACGGTTATATCTCGCGATACCTGAGAGTATATACGATCGACCCGCGCTGAGAAGAGGCACTAGCAAGCCTGCTACAATGCCTCTAAACTTTCGCCGCTCGAACACCCGCATAAGCGGTAATATTAAGAGCCCTCTCTAAGCATGGTGCGTCTAACCGTCGTCAATTTAGATGGGGCTTATAAGATGGGGCTTATAAGATGAGGCTTAGCCCAGCCGCCCATTGAGCGATGTAATGACGCAAGAGAACAATACCGAGCAGACAACACAGAGCCTCGAGTTTGGCGAAAGCTGCGCGGCGCCTGTGTTCTATCGCGTGGCTGTGCCCTCCCCTCTGCGGCGAGCATTCGATTACCTACCACCTAAGTTGAATGCCCTCGCAGCCCAGCCAGGCACGCGAATTCGCATCCCCTTCGGCGCGCGCAAGGTTACCGGAGTCATTCTCGACATTGTCACTGAGACAGACGTGCCTCCGGCTAAACTCCGTCACGCAGACTCAGTGCTCGATGCAGCCCCATTGTTTAGCCCCGAACTCCTTGCCCTGTTGCGCTGGGCTGCAGACTACTATCAATGCCCTATCGGCGAGGTTTTCGCTGCCGCACTTCCAGCGCGACTGCGAGCCGGCGAGAGCATTGAGGCAGCTCAGGAGCGCTGGCGCGCCCCACAAAATGAAGCAAGTAAACAGGAGCAAGACGCAGCGTATTCGTTACTTTCCCGCTCGCCCCGCCAGCTTGCGCTTTACACCTTGCTTCTCAATAACGGGCCGGCTCCCACCGCCGACATCCTGACCGCAGGATTTGGCAGGCCGATGCTGCGTAAGCTTCAGGAACGAGGCCTAGCTGAATGCCTTTGGGAGCAGCCTGCCGCCAGAGGTGCATTTGACCCCAATAATTCGCTGGGTGATTCGCAGGGCCCACCACTCACTCTTAACACAGACCAATCCGGCGCCGTAGCGGCGATCACCGCCAAGCCAACAACGTTTGACTGCTTCTTGCTCGATGGCGTTACCGGCTCTGGCAAAACCGAAGTCTATATGCGTGCCATGGCTCAGCAGCTCTCCCTAGGACGTCAATGCCTGGTGCTCATCCCTGAAATAGGACTTACACCACAGACTATCGCACGGTTTACCGAACGCTTTCGCTGCCCGGTCGTCGCTCTGCATTCGTCGCTTAATGAAAACGAGCGCTTGAGTGCGTGGGCACGCGCGCGAGACGGCAGTGCCGGCGTAGTAATCGGGACACGCTCGGCGCTTTTCACGCCGCTTGCGAAACCCGGCATTCTCATAATAGACGAAGAGCATGACTCCTCTTTTAAGCAACAAGACGGCTTTCGCTACTCCGCCCGCGACTTGGCTGTCATGCGGGCGCACGCAGAGGGAATGCCCATCGTCCTCGGATCGGCCACGCCGAGCCTTGAAACGCTGCACAATGCGCTTATAGGGAAATTTAGGCATCTGCGCCTGCCCCACTCAACCGCCGTAATGCCCCGCGTGGCAATCGAACTGGTCGACGTCGCGGAAAAGTCTTTGCAAGAAGGCTTTTCGGAGGCGGCACTCACGCGGCTCAAACAGCATCTAGATAACGGCAATCAATGCCTAGTATTCATCAATAGGCGCGGCTACGCCCCCGTGCTCAATTGCACAACCTGCGGCTGGAGCTCCGAATGCAATGACTGCATAGCGCAGATGACCGTTCACCGAACCCCACCGCGTCTGCGTTGCCATCACTGCGGCGTCAGCGTTGCCCTGCCGCGCATCTGCCCGCACTGCAAATCCGCGACACTCGACACGGTCGGGTTGGGCACTCAGAAGGCCGAAAGTTTTTTGCAGCGTCAGTTCCCAAATACGCCTGTAATCCGAGTAGATCGCGACTCCACTCGCGGCAAAGAGGGGCTTAGCAAGGCGCTCGCCCGCGTTGAAGGCGGCGAGCCTTGTATCTTGCTTGGGACGCAAATGCTCGCTAAAGGGCATCATTTCCCGAATATAACGCTCGTAATTATTCTCGACGCCGATGGAGGCCTGTTTAGCGCCGACTTTCGCGGGCAGGAGCAGATGGCGCAACTGGTGACTCAGGTCGCAGGTCGTGCGGGTCGCGCCGAACGCGCCGGTGAGGTATTGCTGCAAACCAAACACGCGACACACGAAACACTCCAAGCGCTCAGTAATGAGAGTTACGCCCAATTTTCACAGCGCCAACTCAGCCAGCGCAAACTCGCCTCGCTTCCGCCTTTCGCTCATCTCGCTCTGCTGCGCTTCGATGCGACTGACCCAGCCTCTGCGACACACTTCGCAGAGACCGCTGCGCAGTTAAGTGTTCAATTATCTAAAGACCCACGTCTGGCCGTCGACCTTATAGGACCAATGCCCGCACCGATGGAAAAACGCGCCGGCCGTTTTCGCGTACAATTGCAGCTTAAGAGTGAGCGCCGAGGTCGGCTTCAAGATCATCTCAATTATTTGGTTGCCAACCTCGACCAAGTTAAGTTGCCGCCACGCTTAAGATGGAGCGTCGATGTTGACCCCCAAGATATGATCTAGGCGCAGAACCAGATTAGCGCAGGCAGCACTGGGGGATACTCCTCTAGGAGCCGCCCAAGAGACCGATAACGAGACGTCACTAGAATAAATTTCTAATTTCAGACTGTGGCGCTAAGCACTATTGATAAGCTGTCTACTAACTTTGCTTAATAAATACGTGCAGCAAATAACAACAGATAACAGCGAGATTTCTCTAAGAATGACGCAAGACTTCGCCAAGATCAGGCCCGAGCCACTGCTCGAGCGTAAGACCGTGCAAGCGCCCCCGACCTGGTCGCTTCTGGTCTCCGGCGTCGCCATTGGAATCGTCGTGGGCATTTTAGGCTGTGTTTTGTTTTACCTGTCGGGCGCCGTACCGCCCATGCCAACGACTAACTCGCTTGCGGCTACTTCTGCCTCCCAAGCCGAACAGGGCGACGCAATCGGGCGCGCTGCTATTGCCGCCGAAGCAGAGCCGGTTGAGACTAAGCCTGAGCTCACGATGGACTTCTATACCGCGCTCCCCGACTATCAGGTTATTGTGCCTGATACGCAGGTCGAACTCACCGAACAGCAGCGCACCCGCGCGGCACCCCCCGAGCAACAGTTCGCAACGGGGTATTTGTTGCAATCCGGCGCTTTTCAGCAGCGCGCCCTAGCCGAAGCCGAATTAGCCCATCAGCAGGCACTTGGCATTGACGTATTCGTTACCCAAGAGTCCCTGCCGGGCCGCACCCTATTTCTCGTGCAGTCGGGGCCTTACATGACGAGCACAAGCCTTGCCGCCGCTGAGGCTGCGCTGCGCAGCAACAATATCTCGAGCCTGCGCTTAAGCGTAGAGCAAACCTCCGCTCGCTGATAACTTAAGGTTAGTTGGCGGAGCCCCGTTATTCCAATTTTTGCGGCTGATTACCTCTCGAGGATTGATTTTCGGCTGTCCAGCCCCATCTCTGGGTTTCTAACCTAAACTATGCCTATCGATGCACTTCTTAGCGGAATGTGGTTTTCGATTCACTCATTGAGATCGGCAACACAAGCAGCAGACGTTTCCCTTGTCTAATGCACTCAGCAGCAAACCCCGCTGCAGTAGGAGAGTCAACTTGGAACAATATGATGGCACCACGATCGTGTCAGTTCGACGCGGCAATAAAGTGGTAATCGGCGGCGATGGACAGGTTTCGCAAGGCAACACCGTGATGAAGGGCAACGCACGCAAAGTGCGAAGGCTTTATAAAGATCAAGTTATCGCAGGCTTTGCAGGCGGTACCGCTGACGCGTTTACTCTGTTTGAACGCTTCGAAGAGCAGCTCGAAAAGCATCGGGGCAAACTCGTTCGCGCCTCGGTCGAACTCGCCAAACTGTGGCGCACCGAACGCTCGCTGCGCCGCCTCGAAGCCTTGCTTATTGTCGCCGACAAAGACGCCTCACTGATTATCACAGGCAACGGCGACGTTATTGAGCCCGAAGAGGGCATTATGGCGATCGGATCAGGCGGCACCTTTGCGATGGCCGCCGCGCGCGCGTTACTGCAGAACACCGATCTCGATGCCGAAGACATCGTCCGCAAAAGCCTCACTATCGCCGCCGACATCTGCGTGTACACCAACCATAATCATACAATCGAAGAATTAGAGTTTTAATCATGACTAACGACTTAGCGACATCGACGAATGCTGACTCGTCAGAGGATTCACGCGGCCTCGGCGCGTCTATAATGACCCCACGAGAAATAACCTCCGAACTCGACAAACACATCGTTGGTCAGGCGAGCGCAAAACGCGCCGTGGCCATTGCGCTTCGCAATCGCTGGCGCCGCATGAACCTCAGTGAAGCACTACGCCATGAGGTCACGCCGAAAAATATCTTAATGATAGGCCCAACCGGCGTCGGCAAGACCGAAATCGCGCGACGTTTAGCAAAACTTGCTCAAGCACCGTTTATCAAGGTCGAGGCAACAAAATTCACCGAGGTTGGGTATGTCGGCCGCGATGTCGAGTCGATCATCCGTGACCTTGTCGATAGCGCCGTGAAAATGCAGCGCGAAGGCGAGATGCGTAAAGTGCAGACTCTCGCGGCAGATCGCGCAGAAGACCGCGTGCTCGACATACTTGTCCCACGCGCAAGCGGCAGCGATGACGCCACGGAAGAGTCGAGCGCCCGTCAGGTATTTCGTAAGAAGCTTCGCCAAGGCGAACTCGACGACAAAGAAATAGAGATCGCTGTAGCCGACACACCGGTCGGCGTCGATATTATGGCGCCACCGGGCCTTGAGGACATGACCAGCCAGCTCAAGGATATGTTCTCATCGATGCAGAACGCCGAGAAACGCGCGCGCACTCTGCCGATTAAGGTGGCGCTCAAAGCCTTAAAAGAGGAAGAGGCGGCGAAGTTGATCAACGAGGAAGAGATACGAGCAAGTGCTGTCGAACTCGCCGAGCAGACCGGTATCGTATTCATTGACGAAATAGATAAGGTCACCAATCGCAACGACCAAGGCGGCGCCGGCGTATCTCGCGAAGGCGTTCAGCGCGACCTCCTGCCGCTTATCGAAGGCTCGACCGTGAGCACTAAATACGGCAGCGTGAAAACCGACCACATCCTGTTTATCGCCTCCGGCGCATTTCATCTCAGCAAGCCCTCCGACCTCATTCCCGAGCTGCAAGGCCGCCTGCCTATTCGTGTTGAGCTAGAGGCACTCTCTGCGAAAGATTTCGAACGCATCCTAGCCGAACCCGACGCATCGCTCACCGAGCAATATCAGGCGCTACTCGCTACCGAAGGCTTAGACTTAGAGTTTACCGAAGACGGCATACGCTCAATCGCCGAGACCGCATGGCAGGTTAACGAGCGCACCGAAAATATAGGCGCTCGACGCCTGCACACCGTTATGGAGCGGCTGCTCGAGGAAACCTCGTTCGCCGCCTCAGACTTAGCCGTTGCCAAAGAGCGCGTCGTTATCGATCGTGAGTTTGTGTTGGGACAGCTCGACGAGCTTGCCAAAGACGAAGACCTCAGCCGCTATATTTTATAAGGTAAGCCTTTACAGTGCGTAATCCACAGGCCCGCAGTCAATAAGAGCCGTACAACTATGACGCCACAGACAATTAAGCTTCATAAAAAGTCTCGATTACTCGAACTTGGCTACGCAGATGGCACTCGCTATCAGCTCGAGGCGGAGCTTTTGCGGGTGTATTCTCCGTCGGCGGAGGTGCGCGGCCACGGCGTTGGGCAAGAGATTTTGCAGGCGGGCAAGCGCCATGTCGCTATCACGGCTATCGAGCCGGTCGGCAACTACGCGATTAAGCCCACCTTCGACGACGGCCACAATTCCGGTATTTTCAGCTGGGAGACACTGTTCGATCTCGCCACTAATCAGGCAGCGCGTTGGGCAGACTACACGGCACGCCTAAGCGCGGCGGGCGCGAGCCGGGAGCCCTTGCCCGCTGATACGCAGGTCATAAAATTCATGCCCTCGTAGCGGCAGACTGGCACTCACGCGGTACCGATACCTTTATCGAAGGCAGGGTGAGCGCTTAAAGGCGGATGAATACCCACCGCGAAAGGTTTAGAATACGAGTATATTAAGAATCAGCCTACTCTATCGCGACGAGACACGAAAATCCCATGAACGAAAAAAACGCGGCAACTGACACCACCCATTTTGGCTACGAGACTGTTCCCGTCGCCGAGAAAGAGCAACGCGTCGGCCAAGTATTCCGCTCGGTCGCTCAGCGCTATGACATCATGAATGACCTCATGTCGCTCGGTACGCATCGTCTCATGAAGCGCTTCACAATCGAGCTTAGCGGTCTGCGCAAGGGACATAAAGTATTAGACCTTGCCGGCGGCACGGGTGACTTTAGCCTGCGCTTCTCACCTATAGTTGGAACCGAAGGGCAAGTTGTACTCGCCGATATCAACGAAGCGATGCTCGCCGTAGGCCGCGACCGAATCATCGACAAAGGCGCCAACTTCAATGTCGATGTCGCTCAAGTCAATGCCGAAGCGTTGCCGTTCGCCGACGACACCTTCGACTGCATCACCATCGCCTATGGCCTGCGTAATGTGACCGACAAAGACGCTGCGCTGCGCTCGATGCGCCGCGTACTTAAACCCGGTGGCCGTGTGTTGGTGCTCGAATTCTCTAAGCCGCAGAACGAATTCGTCCGCAAAGGCTACGATGCGTTCTCAAAACTCTGGCCACTCGCAGGCAAAGTCATTGCTAATGACGCCGACAGTTACCAGTATCTCGTCGAGTCGATTCGTATGCACCCCGATCAAGAGACTTTGCTCGCAATGATGCAAGACGCAGGACTCGTCGACTGCAAATACCACAACATGATGAACGGCGTTTGTGCCATTCATGTAGGGTTTAAAGCAGCCTAGGCTGCTTGCCCAACCATGAGCCTGCTCGGCACCCTTGCACTCACCCCTCTTGAGCTAGTGCTCGCTCGACTCATTGCGCACGACCCCCACACAGCCAAGCGGATCGAAGCCTTCGACGGCAAATTGATAGAGATTCTGATCGAGCTGACAAGCACGCCAAATGCCGGTAGCGTGAGCCTCTGCCTCGTCTTTCGCGGCCAGAGGGTAAAGCTCAATCTCGCAAGTAGTGCTGCGCTAATGCAGACACCCGACGCGGTGCTTGAGGGGAGCGCATCGGCGCTGCTAGACCTGCTGGCACAACCCGCTCAGAAGCGTGCCCTGTCTAATCCAGCCCTTACTGTCAGCGGCGACGCAGACCTAATCCAAGCGCTCTACCACTTCGTGTCTAGCCTCGACCTGCGTTGGGACGACTACCTCGCTCCGTTCCTTGGCACCGTTGCTACCAATGAAATTGCGAGAGTCAGCAAAGAGGCGGGCGACTGGCGTCAAGAATCTCGCACTGCATTGACCCAGACCCTCGACGACTACCTTGTAGAGGAAATAAGAGTAGTCCCCGCCCGCTTTGAGGCCCAAGAGCTTAGCGATGGAATAGACGCACTGCGCCTGCGTATCGACAGGCTCGAGGCGCGATTGCGGGCAGCCGAGGACAAATAATCGCGTCATGCCCTTAGCGCCTTTTTGCGCACAGGCCAAAAGGCCGAATTGTCCACACTACGCTTCGGTGCTATCTTTACGTGCTTATTTTACGTGCTTACTTTGCGTGCTAGCTTTACGTACTATCAAGTATTCGAATTGTTAGACCCTTTTAAATCCCCGAGATAGCGCTCACGCGCGAAGCTACTGTGTCGTCAATCACTCGCCTACATAAAATACTTAGCGTCGCCGCGAAATATGGCCTCGACGACTTTTTACCTGCGAGTCGCTCGCGCGCAGCGATTGTTCTTGCGCTGCTCCCCTACCGCTTACTCGGCTTATTTTCTAGCCAACGCAAAGGCGACCGCAATACGCGGCTGCGTTTAGCGCTCGAAGAACTTGGCCCTATTTACATAAAACTTGGGCAGCTCGTGTCCACGCGCCGCGACTTTCTTGACCCCGAACTCGCCGACGAATTACAGGCACTGCAAGACAATGTGCCTCCGTTCCCCATGCCGCCCATCGAGACTGTCGTTGCGGCTGCGTTAGGCGCACCTGCCGATGAATTTTTCGCGAGCATCGACAGCCAGCCCTTAGCGTCGGCCTCAATCGCTCAGGTTTATGGCGCCACACTGCTTGACGGTAGCGAGGTGGTCATCAAAGTCGTCAGGCCCGGAATCGAGGCCGTGGTTCGGTCGGACATTCGGTTGCTAAAACGGCTCGCCCGAATAGTCGAAGGCGCCTCGCAAATTGGCCGCCGCCTCCGCCCCATCGAGGTGATTGCCGATTATGAGAAGATTATTCTGGACGAATTAAACTTGCAGTCCGAGGCGGCAAACACGACTCAGCTCAGGCGCAATTTTGAGGGCTCACCAGATCTGTATGTACCAAAAATCTATTGGGAATGCACTCGTTCTAAACTCCTAGTAATGGAGCGAATCGACGGTATTCCTGTGGCCAATGTTGACGAGCTCAATGCCGCCGGTGTTGACCTAAAGAATTTGGCGGAAGCTGGCGTGAATATTTTCTTCGCGCAGGTATTCGAGCACAACTTTTTCCATGCCGACATGCACCCTGGCAATATTTTCGTTGCAAAAACCGCAACGCCGAAACCAAATTACATTGCGATCGACTGCGCAATTATTGGCTCGCTGACCGAGCAAGACCAAGATTATTTGGCGAAGAATCTGCTCGCGATTTTCAAGCAAGACTATCGCCGCGTAGCAGAGCTTCATGTCGCCTGCGGCTGGGTCCCGCCGACAACCCGCGTCCACGAGTTCGAGTCGGCGATTCGCGCAGTCTGCGAGCCGATATTCGAAAAACCGCTGAGCGAGATCAGTTTTGGACAGATACTCGTGCAACTTTTCGCTACCGCCGGGCGCTTCGATATGCAGGTACAGCCCTCTCTGGTATTGCTGCAAAAGACACTGCTCAATGTCGAAGGTCTCGGCCGTCAGCTGTATCCGCAGCTCGACCTCTGGCAAACCGCCTTGCCCTTCCTAGAACGCTGGAACGCCAAACGCTTGAGCCCGATAACACTCCTGCGCAAGTTACGGGACAACCTGCCCGATCTACTCGAAGAATTGCCTAACCTGCCTCAACTCCTCGCGAGCGCGGGTTCACAGGGAAAACAACTGGCGGCAATAAATGCCACCCTGCGCGAACAACAAGAAGCGCAGGCGCTGCGCCAGGCGCAATCACGGCGCAGCGACCGACTACTGGCAGCACTCGTCGCGGCGGCAGCACTAGCCAGCACCAATCCGGCTGCGCGCGAGGCAGTTACAAGCACACCTTCCTTGCCGATCCTCGGCGCGGTTATCGTCGTCGCGTTTTTGTGTTTTAGGCGCTGACAGAGGATACTTAGGCGATGGCTTCATTTATCGATCAACTTCGCTTTGGCGAGAACGGGCTCATCCCCATCGTTACGCAAGACGCGCAATCCGGCGAGCTTCTCATGGTGGCTTGGGCTAACGCCGAGGCAGTCGAGGCGACAGTCGCGGAAGGTCGCGCTGTCTATTGGTCGCGTTCGCGCGCCAAACTCTGGCGCAAAGGCGAAGAATCGGGAAATGTGCAGCGACTCGTTGAGATGCGTCTTGACTGCGACTCCGACGTGCTGTGCTACCGTGTCGAACAGCTCGGGTCTATCGCCTGCCACACTGGCCGTCGAAGCTGTTTTTACCGCCGTTTAGAAGGCGACGCTTGGCAGACGGTTGAGCCGGTACTAAAAGACCCTAATCAGATGTACAAGAAATAGCTGGGATTGAGTATGAGCGACATATTAGAGCAGTTGGCGGAAACCCTCGAGCAGCGCAAGAAAGCCAGCCCCGACAGTTCTTACGTGTCGAGCCTGCATCACAAAGGCCTGAACAAAATACTAGAGAAGGTAGGCGAAGAAGCCACTGAGACCCTTCTCGCAGCCAAAGACTTAGGTGTTGACCGCGAGTCGGAAGCGCTAAAAAAAGCGCTTGTCGGGGAAACCGCCGACCTCTGGTTTCACACGCTTGTCATGCTCAGCCACCTCGGCCTTAGCCACGATGAGGTGTTGGAGGAGCTGCGGAAACGCTTTACACTATCGGGACTGGCCGAAAAGGCCTCCCGAACATCTAAACCTGGGTAGTATCGCTGTCATACTCTTAGCCTCGCCACTAGCTTGGCTTTTCTAAAAGACCCGCGAGCGACCCAAAAGGAGAACAAAATGGCCATCGGACCAATGCAATTACTCATAGTACTGCTTATCGTAATACTCCTTTTCGGCACGAAGAAAATCGCGAGTCTCGGCAGCGATCTCGGCGGCGCGCTTAAGGGATTCAAGAAAGCAGTCAAAGACGATGACGAGCAAACACCTGTAGTTCAGGAAAAAGTCGCTGCCGACGAGACCAAAGAAGACACTAAATAGCTCTCTGGCAGCGCGACTCTCTAATTAGACGCGACTCTCGAGTTAGAGTAATTTTTTAACAATTACCCCGCTGCACGTCAGTCGTGCAACTTTTCACGCTTGCTGGCCTTCGTATTCAATCGCCTTGAGTTCGAAGGTAGGGCTTAGCTAAGCTTCTTGGCGCTCAACGATGTTTAATATTTCACCCATGGAACTTATGCTTGTCTTTGTCGTGGCGCTTATCGTCATCGGCCCCGACAAACTGCCGGGCGCGGTGCGTACCGGAAGTCTCTGGCTTGGTCGCTTTCGCCGGAGCTACAATAAGGTGAAATCGGAAATAGAGCGCGAACTGAACACCGACGAAATTAAACGCCAACTCCACAACGAAGCGGTACTCGAAGAAATCGAGCAGGCGAAGGCGCATGTAAAGAAAATCGCCGACGAGACCAAAGTCTCTGTCGACGCGCTTGTAACAAGCACATCTTTCGACCCCGGCGCATCGAGCGCAACCGAATCGCAACTAGTTAATGACCTCGAACGCAATTCGATAGCCCCAGAGCAGCCGACAACTCCCGCGGCGCCGGGCATGACCTCTACCGCGCCTGTGCAACCTAGCGCTAAAGAAGAGCCTAAAGCTAATCCTGCGGCGCGCAAATCGCCAAGCTATGGCACCGGCGTAAATCCAAAGTTAGCGCAGTCAGAGGATTCAACAGAAGTGGATGAGACTATCGACGCCGCCTTAAGTGCGAAAATAGACGAAAAAAGCCGATGACCTCAGCCGAGCAAGCACAAGAACTCACCCTTATTGACCATTTGGTCGAACTCCGCGACAGGCTACTTAAATGCCTTGCGGCGGTGATAATTTGCTTTATCGCGCTGTTCGCTTTCTCTGCTGACATCTACAGCTATGTCGCTGAGCCTCTTGTCAGCGCACTGCCCGAAAACACCAGCATGATAGCGATCGATCCGACCTCGCCGTTTTTCGCGCCATTCAAGCTCACGTTCTATGTCGCTTTCTTACTCGCTGCACCGTATATTCTTTATCAGCTCTGGTCGTTTATCGCGCCGGGGCTTTATAAAAACGAAAAGGCTATCGCGATTCCCCTGTTTATTTCGAGCGTCGCACTTTTTTATGGCGGCATCGCCTTCGCGCGCTATTTACTGTTTGGAATTGTTTTTTCGTTTTTTATTTCGGTAGCACCCGAAGGCATTCAAGTAGCGCCTGACATCAATAGTTTCTTGAGCTTCGCGCTGACAATTTTTGTCGCGTTCGGCATCACCTTCGAAATTCCCGTTGCGGTATTCTTGCTTATCTGGGCAGGCATAATGGAACCCGATGACCTCGCAGCAAAACGGCCTTATATTATTGTCGGCTGTTTCGTTGTCGCGATGCTCATCACGCCTCCCGATCCCTTCACGCAGTCGATGCTCGCAATTCCGATGTGGGCGCTGTTTGAGGTAGGAGTTTTAGCGGGGCGCGTCGCACGTAAACGAGAAACTAAAGCTTAAGCGCGAAGAATAAAAGTGACGGGGCCATCGTTTAGCAGAGAGATCTGCATGTCGGCGCCAAACACACCGCTCTTGGTTTTCGCATGGCGTCTGCTCGCCTGTGCCACCATCGTTTCGAATAATGGCTCGGCAGAAGCTGGCGGCATTGCGCTCGAAAAGCCTGGTCTTAATCCCTTCTGAGTCTCTGCTGCCAGCGTAAACTGCGACACCAATAAAACCTCTCCATCGATATCTTTTACGCTGAGATTCATCTTACCTTCGGTGTCTGCAAACACGCGATAGGCATAGAGCTTGTCGAGCATTTTAGAGAGGGTCGTCTCGTTGTCGTCTTTTTCGAGACCGACGAGTGCAAGCAAGCCTTGGCCAATCTCGGCGTGCAGCGACCCTTCGATATGAAGCTGGCTCGAGCGCACTCTTTGAATCAAACAAATCATTTCTTGAACGCGCCTCTACTTTTTATTTGTCAGCTCGCATCGTTGAGGCGTTTAGCCATGGACTGAGTGGCGCGAACTAACGCGTCGATCGTTCCAGGCTCAGAGGCCGAATGCCCTGAATCTCGGACGATCTGCAGCTCTGAGGTTGGCCAATATTTATGCAGTTCAGTGGCGTTATCTAACGGACAAACCATGTCGTAGCGACCGTGGATGAGAATTGCTGGAATATTTTGAATAGGCACCATATTACGAAGAATCTGATTCTCGCTAATAAATCCTTTGTTTAAAAAATAGTGTGTCTCTATCCGTGCGAGCGCGATCGCGTTATGCGGTTTGGTAAATTTAGACAATGTTTCAGCGCTCGGTCGTAGCTTTGAGCAATTGGCTTCCCACGCCGACCAGTGTTTTGCCGCCGACATGCGGGCGAGCTCGTCACCGCCAAGTAAGCGTCGGTTGTAGGCTTCCACAAGGTCACTACGCTCGTCTTGCGGGACGTGATTAACGAAAGTGTCCCATGCATCGGGAAAGACACGTGAGGCGCCCTCTTTATACAACCAATCGAAATCGCGCTGACGGCAGAGAAAAATGCCGCGCAGAATCATCGCTTGCACACGCGTAGGATACGCTTGGGCGTAGAGTAAGCTGAGGGTTGATCCCCAAGAGCCACCGAAGAGCACCCACTTATCGACGTTCAGGAATTCGCGAATAGATTCGATATCGGCGATTAGTGCCTGCGTCGAATTGTCGGCGAGCTCGCCATGGGGCGTCGAACGGCCGCAGCCACGCTGATCGAATGTGACGATACGATAGTGTTCGGGGTCATAGAAGCGGCGCGAACTCGCATCACAAGCGCCCCCTGGCCCACCATGGACGAACAGCACAGGGATGCCCTCTGCGTTGCCCGCTTCGTCGACGTAGAGCGTATGGGCGTCGGTCACGCTTAGCTCGTGGCGAGCATAGGGTTTGATTTCTGGAAAGAGGACTTGCATGCGATGACCCTTAGCTTGGAATGGTAACGAGTCTGTGCCTGCGCGCTGCGCGGCATAGATGCCGGTAGTCTATGCCACTCGGCCATTCCTAGCAAAGCATCTGCTCGCAAACAGACGCCGCTCAGTCAGGAGGCTAACGCTAGCCGCGAGTGCTGCCGCGACTATGGCGCTTACGCTCATTTTCGGTGAGGTGACGCTTACGCAGACGAATGCTCTCGGGTGTCACCTCGACCAACTCGTCGTCGGCAATAAATTCCATCGCCTGTTCGAGCGTGTGTCGAACCGGAGGCGTTAGCACGATGTTTTCGTCGGTGCCCGAAGCGCGCACGTTGGTCAGCTGCTTACCTTTAATGGGATTAACAGCCAGGTCATTTTCACGGCTATGCAAACCAATGATCATGCCTTCATATACTTCAGTATTCGGATGAACAAAGAGCTTGCCACGGTCTTGCAAGTTAAACAGGCTAAAACCGAGTGTTTTGCCGCGAACCATCGACACGAGTACTCCCCGCGACCGCGCAGCGAGTTCGATGTCTTTGTATTCATCGTAATGACTGAATACGTGAGTCATCAGGCCGGAGCCCGAGGTGAGCGACAGGAACTGTGAGCGGAAGCCTATAAGGCCGCGCGTTGGAACGAGGAACTGCAAACGCACTCGCCCTTTACCGTCTGGCATCATGTCTTGCATTTCGGCGCGTCGATTACCAAGCTCTTCCATAACCGAGCCTTGATGCTGGTCATCGCAGTCAATCACGAGTGACTCGTAGGGCTCGCTGAGCACGCCGTCAATCTCTTGAATGATAACCTCGGGGCGCGAAACCGCAAGTTCGAAACCTTCGCGGCGCATGGTTTCGATGAGTACCGACAAGTGGAGTTCGCCACGGCCCGACACTTTATATTTATCGGGCGTATCACCCGGCTCGACCCGCAGTGCTACGTTAAAGAGTAGCTCTCGATCGAGGCGGTCTTTGATATTACGTGTGGTGACGTACTTGCCTTCTAGACCCGCGAACGGCGAGTCATTGACTTGGAAGGTCATGCTGATAGTTGGCTCGTCTACTGACAGAGGCGTCATCGCCTCTACTCTTTCGGGATCACAGATTGTGTCGGAGATATTGAGTTTATCGATACCAGAGATACAGACAATCTCGCCTGCTGCCGCTTCGTCTACATCAATACGCTCGAGACCGAGGTGGCTTTTCACTTGCAGAATCTTTCCCTTGCGCTGCTTACCTTCTACGTCGACGATAATGACCTGTTGGTTCGTGCGAGCAATGCCTCGCGTGACTCGGCCAATACCGATGACGCCAACGTAGCTGTTGTAATCGAGTGCTGAGATTTGCATCTGCAGCGGCGCGTCGACTTCTACGTCTGGATGCGGCACTTTCTCAACGATTTCTTTAAAGAGAGGCTCCATGTCGGTAGCCATCGCTTCGACGTCGAGTCCCGCTATGCCTTCTAATGCCGAGGCGTAGATTATCGGGAAATCGAGCTGCTCGTCGGTTGCGCCAAGCTTGTCGAAAAGATCGAACACCTCGTTAACAACCCAGTCGGGGCGAGCGCCGTCGCGGTCGACCTTATTAATGACGACGATGGGGTTCAGGCCTTGGTCGAACGCCTTTTGAGTCACGAAGCGCGTCTGTGGCATAGGGCCATCAACTGCGTCCACAAGAAGCAAAACGCTGTCTACCATCGACAGCACGCGTTCGACCTCGCCACCAAAATCGGCGTGTCCCGGTGTATCGACGATATTGATGCGATAACCATTCCAACTGATTGCGGTGTTTTTCGCGAGGATCGTGATACCACGTTCCTTTTCTTGGTCGTTCGAGTCCATGACTCTCTCGACGTTACCGCCGCGCGATTCGAGCGTGCCCGATTGCTGCAGCATCTTGTCGACGAGGGTAGTCTTACCATGGTCGACGTGGGCGATAATGGCGATATTGCGAATCTTTTCAATCACGATGAATGACACTCACTTTTTGCCGCTCGCATTTATTACTCGCTCGCAACGCTGTGTGGAGGCGCGCGGGACGAGAGGGGGTTGGAGCGGCTAATTACTATGAAAAGGTGGAGCAAGAAGACTCGCCGTTAGGGCGGGTTAAATCTAGCTGCACACGAATACGCGCTCAGGCGGGCAACTACTTAGGGCCTGCCGCGCGCGAGGCGGCGAGTATACACGAGACTTCGGTTAAAGATTAGCTACAAAAGCGTGTATTTTGAAGAGATTGCCGATGGCGACCCTAATGTGAGAGCTCGGCACCGCCTAGTGGTAAACTTCTTTTTACCTTATCGCACCAAAAAAGAGCATTATTGAGAATACCGCGCCAAAGTAGTGCGTTTTTCTGGCGCTACAAGACCTTGAGACCTGCTTTAACTCCGCGAATCCAATCGCCGACCAACCCTCAACCTGCATAATGCCCCATTTTATGGCGTCTCTGCGCCTTATTGCTTTCAATCTTTACTCAACTCTTTGCAGTCGGGAGTGTAATGGCATATATTTTGCTCCCTCTTACCCATGCAGCGAAGGTCTGCGGCGCGCAACATCCCGCCAACCCTCCTCAGAGAAAGACCAAAAAGACCAATAGGGTAAAAACGAATCACCAAACAACAGTAAAGCAGTTGAATGCGATTAGGAGAATCGAACGGTATGAAATCAAAACTCGAATATATCTGGCTTGACGGAAGCGAGCCAACACAGGGCCTGCGAAGCAAAACGATGGTCCGCAATGACTTCGGCGGCACGGTTGAAGAATGCCCTGTATGGTCATTCGATGGCAGCTCGACTAATCAAGCCACCGGCGACGATTCAGACTGCCTCCTACAGCCAGTTGCTGTCTATCCAGATCCCGATCGCGCTAGCGCATACCTTGTTATGTGCGAAGTACTTAACGCTGATGGCACGCCACACGCTACCAATGGCCGCGCGACTATCGCTGATGATGACGATGATTTCTGGTTCGGTTTTGAGCAGGAATATTTCCTCTGGGACGTTAAAACCGATCTCCCGCCAGGCTTCCCCAAAGGCGGCTACCCAGCGCCTCAAGGGCCTTACTACTGCTCGGTTGGCGCACGTAACGCGTTCGGCCGCGAGCTTATCGAAGAGCATATGGACATCTGCCTCGAGGCAGGTCTCAATGTAGAAGGAATCAATGCCGAGGTAGCACCAGGGCAGTGGGAATTCCAGATCTTCGCCAAGGGCGCCAAAAAAGCCGGTGATGAAATTTGGGTGGCACGCTACCTATTAGAGCGCACTGCCGAAAGCTATGGCATGGCAATCGATTACGAACCCAAGCCTCTTGGCAAGTTCTCTGACTGGAATGGCTCAGGTATGCACGCAAACTTCTCGAATGGCGCAATGCGTGATCTCGGTGACGAGACTGTATTCACTAAAATCTGCGAAGAATTTGGCAAGCACATCGACCGTCACATGAGCGTTTACGGCGCCAACAACGATCAGCGCCTCACCGGTCTACATGAGACGCAGTCTATCGACGAATACAGCTATGGCGTTTCGGACCGTGGTGCATCGATCCGTATTCCAATCGGCACAGTGCAAGACGGCTGGAAAGGTCGTTTAGAAGACCGTCGTACGGCGTCTAACGCTGATCCGTATAAAGTCGCGGCAGCGATTATCAAGACCACTAAGGAAGCGCTCGCCTAACGCGTCGCCAGCCGCGCGGGTGAGCCGCACGGTGCCCCTTATAATTTTGATAGTAGAGAAAGCCCAGCCGAGTGCTGGGCTTTTTTATGCCTTAATTCTGATGCCCGGTTTTACACTTCGCCCACTCACAAACTCTTCCTCTTTTTAACCCACACCTCAGCCCAACGAGCATCCGTTAAGCCGAACCCCTTATCTTGCCAATTGCTATACGCACCAATTTAGTGCATTTTGCATCAGGCTTTCATTTCCTCCTACACGCGGCGCGCGCACCAATGCACTCAAGCCAAGACAAATAGGGTGAGTGGCGCAGTAAACGGCCGTTTCACTAGCCAATAAGAGATGGTTCAGAAATTGCATAGTTAACACGGTAACCTGAGACCTACCAATGACCATAGACAGTATTCACAAGAAACTGCTCGATCAGCTGAAGACAGCCGTGTTGCTGCTCGACAGCAATCTTACCCTGCAGTTTCTGAATCTAGCCGCCGAGCAGCTACTTGAGGTAAGTGGGCGTAAGGCGATTGGGCTCACTCTCGGTCAGCTCTTTATTGCCGCAGACACCGACATCGCCGAGATCGATTCGGCTCTGAGTGACAACACCAGTTTCACCAAGCGCGAAGCAACTCTGATGCTTAGTCACGGTAAAAAAATCGAGATCGACTTCACAGTCAACACTTTCGACGATGCGCAGGGACGGCAGGCTTTAATCGAAATTCATTCGCTCGAGCATGCGTATAGAATTAATCGCGAAGAGTCGCTTAACTCAGCTCACCTGACAACCCGAGAACTCGTTCGCGGCCTTGCTCATGAAATCAAAAATCCTCTAGGGGGCATACGCGGCGCTGCCCAACTCCTAGCCGACGAGCTTCCTAATAAAGAACTAGGCGACTACACCAATGTCATCATCGAAGAAGCCGACCGGCTGCGCAATTTAGTCGATCGGCTTGTCGGCCTGCGGAAGCAACCTGAACTTGCGCCAACAAACATTCATGAAGTGCTTGAGCGCGTCCATAGCCTTGTTGAAGCTGAGATAGCTGGCAATGCGATAAAGCTTGTGCGTGACTATGACCCCTCGATACCGCCTCTTCCTGCTGACGCTGAGCAACTTATTCAAGCCACGCTCAATATTGTCCGCAATGCGATGCAAGCGCTGTCGAGCCCTAGCGTCGACCATGACTTAGGGAAAATTATTCTGCGCACGCGTATTACTCGTAATGCGACCCTAAATTCGAAATTTCACAGACTCGCTGCAAAAATAAAAATTATCGATAACGGACCCGGCATTCCAGAAGAGATTATTCACAACCTCTTCTATCCAATGATCAGCGGTCGCCCGGATGGCACAGGCCTCGGATTATCGATTACCCGCGACATTATTAATCGACACAATGGCTTGGTGGAATGCCAATCGAGACCAGGAACGACGTGCTTCTCGATTGTGCTTCCGCTCGCATAGACCAAAGGCTTAAAGCCAAAGGGGAAACAAAGGTGACACAAAAAAATAGCACGGTATGGATTCTAGATGACGATCGCTCTATCCGCTGGGTGTTAGAAAAATCATTAGACAAAAGCGGGCTGGCTACCGAATCCTTCGACAACGGCGACGATCTTCTGCACCGGCTCGAACAAGTGCAGCCCGACGCAATCATTAGCGACATTCGCATGCCAGGCATCAGCGGCCTCGAACTGCTCTCGACCGTCAACGCGCGCTTCCCCGAGCTGCCCGTAATTATCATGACCGCGCACTCTGATCTTGATAGTGCTGTCTCCTCTTACAGTCGCGGTGCATTCGAATACCTACCCAAACCATTTGATATAGACGAAGCCGTAGCGATGACCCTCAGGGCTCTCGAACACTCGCGCGAAAAGCAGAGCGCACGCGAGCCCGAAGTTACCGAGAAGCCGCAAGAAATCATCGGCGAAGCGCCCGCCATGCAGGAAGTATTTCGCGCAATCGGCAGGCTTTCGCAATCGAATATTTCTGTTCTCATCAATGGCGAATCGGGCACGGGCAAGGAGCTCGTCGCGCATGCGTTACACCAGCACAGTCCACGCAGCGAAAACACGTTTGTCCCGCTTAATGTTGCAGCGATACCAAAGGAGCTAATCGAATCGGAACTTTTTGGGCATGAGAAAGGGGCATTTACCGGTGCGACGACACAGCGTACCGGGCGCTTCGAACAGGCTAATGGCGGCACTTTGTTTCTTGATGAGATAGGCGACATGCCAGCCGAGACCCAGACGCGGCTCCTTCGTGTGCTCTCCGACGGAGAATTCTATCGAGTCGGTGGCACCACATCGATTAAGGTCGACGTAAGAATCATCGCAGCGACACACCAAAATCTCGAGAGCCTTGTCGAGCAACATTTATTCCGCGAAGATCTCTTTCACCGCTTAAATGTTATTCGCATTCATATTCCAAAGCTCTGCGACCGCCGCGAAGATATTCCAAAGCTTTCTCACTATTTTCTCGGAGCCGCGGCAAAAGAGCTTGGTACCGAAGCTAAAATCCTACGGCCCGAAACAGAACAACACCTTATGGGCCTGAGCTGGCCAGGTAATGTGCGGCAACTCGAAAATTTCTGTCGCTGGATTACCGTGATGGCTTCGACGCGCGAGGTCTACATTAACGACCTTCCGCCCGAGTTCGCCGCACAGACTACAGAGGATTCGCCTGCAGATGAATGGACCGACGCGCTTCAGAACTGGGCTGACCGTCAATTAAGTCTGGGCAATAAAGGTATTCTAAATAATGCGACGCCCATGTTCGAGCGCACAATGATCGATATCGCACTCAAACACACCGCGGGCCGCAAACGCGACGCGGCAGACCTCTTAGGATGGGGACGAAACACATTGACTCGCAAGCTTAAGGAGTTTGACCAAATTGCTGGAAACTAAAAAGCCAAGAGTTCGCTTTATTCATTAGCGAGAATCGTTCTGGCCGCCAAGAAATCTTGAGCTCCGACCACGATATCATCAGCGTGTTAGCGTAAGTAATGATGCGCGGCCGACAAGCGTGAATCAATACATCGTATCCCTCTACTCGATTCGCTAACTTATCAATAATACCCTCATGCATCGCTCGTCTCGCCAATCCCGTAGCCTTCTTCATAAGTTGTTAAAGCGCCATCATCAGAAGCAGTAAAGAGGATATTTTCGGCAGGCTCCTCTCAAGCCTCATAGCTCGCTTTGAAAAACGTAACGCCAGTTCTAAGACCACCAATAACTTAGCTAATTACTGCGTCGTGTGCTCGTCTTCTACATCCAAAAACCGTGGCAGTGCTGTTGCTGTAAGAATGCCGAGAAGGAGGACAACGACAATCAATTCGATAATCGTAAAACCACCTTGTTTTGCTGATGTCTTTGAGTTTATTGTTTTAGTCATAACCTTGCCTACCCTTTGTTTCATTGAGTCGTCTAAACCCACTCTTGTCGATTGTTACTCGAGACTACCAATCGGAGAATCATCCCCCTTCCCTGTGATTCTTTGAGCTCTCGCCCGTTTGTTTCTATTCTTCGTTTTTGTCATTAGTTCAACGCATTTTGGAAGGCGTTACGTAACAAATGTTATTTGCTTTACAATCAACCTTTTTCTAATCCTCGCTTTTTCCCGCTTTGCTTCACAATTTTGCAACCATCAAAATTTATATAATGCCTACATTTATCAATATATTATTAAATCGGCTCTCTTTCGTACGGGGATCCCGTGACGATGGATTTCGAATCTCTCTCTTTGGCCGCGCAACACCACCTGTAAGGCATAACTTCGGTAAAAACTTACCCTGGTAACTGAGGCGTTTCCTCCCTGTTCTCAACTTGCGGGGCATCCGCTTGGTTGGCCCAACGACGATTCCAACTCGAGTGGACGGTTCTGTGTTTTTTCTAAATCATGTTACCTAAGATCCCGCTTTCTTAAAGATAGGTTCACCATAGCGATTTCTGCCACTATAAGCGAAGGGTTCACTAATCCCACGAATTAGAAATAAGTAACAACTCCTGGCGAAATACTTACCTCTTTTTCAGAACGTACTTGTAAACTCACCATCGGTTTATTACTAAAGCTGTTCGGGACGAACTAGGGAAAATTTAGGAGAGAGCATTTAAAATCATGATAAATATAGCTTTATTTGAGCCAGAGATCCCTCCCAACACAGGCAATATCATCCGCTTAGCGGCTAATACGGGCTGTCAACTGCACCTCATTGAGCCTCTTGGGTTCGCGCTGGACGATAAGAAACTTCGTCGGGCCGGCCTTGATTACCATGAATTTGCAGGAATCAACCTTTACAAAGACTGGGAGGCCTTCGTCACTGCGACGCAAGGCGCAACGATTTATGGACTCAGCACTAAGGGATCACGACACTATCACGAGGCCAGCTTTGCCTCGGGAGATTTTCTGGTGTTCGGGCCTGAGACGCGCGGGCTGCCTGATACCATTCGATCGGAACTGGGTGTGGATCGCTTGTTGAGGATACCAATGCGCGCCGATAGCAGAAGTCTTAACCTATCGAACGCAGCAGCGTTGGTGACTTATGAAGCATGGCGACAGCTGAGTTTCGAAGGAGCTTCCAACTAACAGCAAGCCTATGCCGCCAGAGATAAAATGCCCCATTATTCCAACTTCGTATTTACAGCGCCCGCAAAAATCAGGAGGCAATAAAAAGGGCGAGCCGCTTTCGCGTCTCACCCTTTTACTCTTGCTACTCCGTAATCCCCCTACAGAATAAAAATAGAGGCGGGATTAATGCATTAGTAAACTAACAGACCTAGTTAGCAGGCTCTGTCGATGCCGCCTGTTCTGCCTGAGCTTGTCTCTGCTGCGCATAAAGCGCATCGAAGTTGATTGGCGACAGCATAAGAGCAGGGAAACTGCCTTTCACAACAAGATTGTCTACCGCTTCGCGCGCATAGGGGAACAGGATATTAGGGCAAACGGTGGCTAACAACTGGGCAAGCTGCTCGTCGCCAAAGTCTTTCGCTGTGAAAACACCTGCTTGCTGCACTTCTACGACAAATGCGGGCTGCTCTTCGAGCTCTGCTTCGACAGTGAGGACGAGAACAACCTCGTAAACGCCATCTTGCACCTTGTCGCTTTTTGTCTTGATGTCGAAGTTGATCTTAGGCTGCCATTGGCTCTGAAAAACGAGCGGGCTGCGCGGTGACTCGAAAGAGGCATCCTTGAGGTAAATACGCTGTAAGGCGAACTGTGGGCCTGCCGCTTGCTCGCCAGCTGCTGCCTGTTCGTTTGGTTGTTGGTTCTCTTCGTTATCTGCCATGTTGGGTCCTATACGGTCACTTCTGATGATTTTTTTGGATTGTAGCGCGTTTTAGCAGCTTTTACTTTGTCACGACAGGAAGGGACTGCCCCTTCCATTCGGCCATGCCGCCATTTAATTTGTAAACTGGATCGTGTCCGGCAGATTCAATTTTCTTAACCGCGTCACCCGCCTGCTGACCATGTTTACACACGACGACGATCGGCTTGCCCTTCTGCTTACTCAGTTCTGCAACACGCTGTTCAAGCTTAGCGGCAGGAATATGCAAGGCGTCAACAATATGCCCTTCGTCGAAGTCTTTTTTATCGCGTATGTCGACCACCAAGGCGTCGCTGCGGTTAATGAGCGTTATTGCCTGCGCGGGGCTCGCCCCTTTGCTGCCAGTACGCTGGTGATACACCATAATGCCGATAAAAGCGGCGAGCCAACAGCCGACCAAAACGGGGTGATTACTCAAAAACTCAATGAACTGCGCCATGCTGAATCCGGTGTGTAGCGGCAAATAAGGCTGGCAAGTATACACGCCACAGCGGCCCATAAGAAGCGGGGTAGCGCATAGGCTTGTAGAGAAGCGCGCCAGTTTCAAGGATAATAGCTTCCTATCTACAACCAACGGTAAACAGGTTTCCGATGACAGCGAAAAAGACGGCACTTCTCCTCATTCTTGACGGCTGGGGGCATCGCGACGCCACCGACAGCAATGCAATTTCCGCTGCCAATAGCCCGACATGGGATGCGCTTTGGCAGAATAAGCCCCACACACTGATCCGAACCTCTGGCCTCGCTGTGGGTCTACCCGAGGGACAAATGGGTAATTCAGAGGTTGGTCATATGAACCTAGGCGCCGGCCGAGTGGTGTATCAGAATCTGACTCGCATCGACAAAGATATCGCTGATGGCTCGTTTGTCAGCAATCCCGTGCTTACCGCAGCCGTCGACACTAGCATCCAAAAAGACTCTGCACTGCACGTATTCGGCCTTCTTTCCCCCGGTGGCATTCACAGCCACGAGGACCAAATCGTGGCTATGCTCGAACTCGCGCTAGCACGCGGTGCAAAGCAGGTTTTCTTTCATGCCTTTCTCGATGGTCGTGACACGCCACCTCGCAGCGCGCTCGGTTCTTTGCTTCGGGTCGAGACATTGCTTGCTCGAAGCGGCTGTGGCCGGGTCGCCTCGATTTGCGGGCGCTTCTATGCCATGGATCGCGATAACCGTTGGGACCGAGTCGAACCCGCCTATGATCTCCTCACGCGTGGCGAGGCCGAGTTTTCCTTCTCCGATGCCGAAACCGCCCTCGCCGCGGCCTATGCACGCGACGAAGACGATGAATTCGTTAAACCAACAATAATTGGCACTTCCGCTGCAACCGTCAATGATGACGATGTTGTCGTATTCATGAACTTCCGTTCGGACCGCGCCCGCGAACTCACTCGCGCCTTCATCGGCGCCGACTTCGACGGCTTCGAGCGCAAAAGCCTTCCTGAGCTTGCAAGCTTCGTGACGCTCACTCATTACGCAGACGACATAGTTGCACCTTGCGCTTATCCGCCTGAAACGCTCGTGAATGTGCTCGGCGAGACGCTCGCTGCACAGGGCAAAACACAGCTACGCATTGCCGAGACCGAAAAATACGCTCATGTGACATTCTTCTTCAATGGCGGCCGCGAGGAGCCGTTCAGCAATGAAGACCGTGAGCTTATCCCTTCGCCAGATGTGAAGACCTACGACCTACAACCCGAGATGTCTGCGTTTGAGGTGACCGATAAGTTAGTTGCTGCCATTCTTTCGCACAAATACGATGCGATTATCTGCAACTATGCAAATGGCGACATGGTTGGGCACACAGGCGACTTTGATGCCGCTGTTAAAGCCGTTGAAGCGCTCGACGCGTGTTTGAGCCGAATCGTTGATGCGATCGAAGAAGCCAGCGGCGAGCTTCTTATAACCGCCGACCACGGTAACGTGGAGCAGATGCTAGATGCCGAAACACAGCAGCCACTCACCTCTCATACCAACGGGCCAGTTCCCCTTGTTTATGTGGGCGGTTCAGGCAAAGAATTTACCGGCGAAGGGAGTTTATGCGACCTCGCCCCCACCCTACTGTCGCTGCTCGACTTAACTATTCCAGCACAAATGACTGGGAAAGACTTGCTCTGCTGATGAGACTAGCCGCGTTTATCATTGCCTCTCTGCTGGCCTCTGCGCCCACACTAGGCGCAGAGCAGGCAGCGCAGACTCCTGAGCAAGCGAAACAGCAATTAGCGGCAGCACAAAGCGCAATCGACGAAGCGCAGACCTGGCTCTTAAAAGCCAACGCACAACAGAGTAACGAAGAAAAGCGCCTGCAAAACGCGGTTGTCGCACTTGCAAAATCCGCTCGTGAACTCGAAGGCTTGGCAGAGCAGCGCCGAAGTCTCGAAGGAAAACTTGACGAACTGCAGCGTCTCATCTCAGGGCAAGAGTCTGCACTTGCCGCTCGCGAGCAAGAACTCGGCGACGTGATGCGGGCGTTACACAAACAGGGCGACATGAGCCTCGCACGCGCCTTTCTCTCAGGCCACGGGCCTACGAATGCAGCCCGGCAGCTCAATTATCTCAGCCGTATAACAGCCACGCAGCGGGCAACGCTCACCTTGTATAAACAAGCGCTCGACGAGCTTATCCAGAGCCGGTTGCAATTAGAGGCACAAAGACAGGAGCTTGTCCGAGTTCAAGCGCGCTCTGCGGCGGCTCAGGAAAAACGAGTCGCCGAAACCCAAGAGAGAGAGGCAGCCCTCGCTGCTCTGACCACCTCAATAAAGACACAACGCGGCGAACTGGAACAACTCGAGATGGACAAAGCGGGCATACAGCAGCTTGTTGAGCAGCTCGAACTCGCCATGAGGAGGATTCCTGCGCCCGAAGCAGGCACCCGTTTTGCTTCGATGAAAGGCAAACTTAGCGCGCCGGTTAAGGCCCCTATCCATGCCCGTTTCGGCACGGACTCCAACGGGGTTAGCAGGCAGGGGCTCACGTTTGACGCCAATAGCGGCGAGTCTGTGCTCGCAGTGCATTCGGGTAGAGTCGTCTTTGCAGACTGGCTTCGTGGCGCAGGCCTACTTGTAATAGTTGATCACGGTGATAGCTATATGACGCTTTATGGCAATAATGAATCTCTCGAAGTCATGGCTGGCGTATCGATTGTGGCAGGTGAGGTCGTGGCTAACGCGGGGAGAGGCGCCGGCGAAAACGCTGGATTGCATTTCGAAATTCGCAAAGGCGGGATTGCGCTCAATCCTGAAGCTTGGCTCTCTAAGTAGCGACTGAATTTGCCTATTTAGACGTAAACTGAAACTATAGAAAAATTCACGAACTCACTGCTTAGTGCCGTAACCAAGCACCGAGCACAAGCAGCCGAAACGCTTAGTGCGTAGGCTCTACTCGAGACGACAACCATGGAATCAGCGCTACGATGATAAATCATCAATTTTTTAGACACGCCAATCGCCGCTCTCTATTCTCCGCTGCGCGCTTTGTCAGCGCAGCCGTCGCAGCAACACTTCTATCCTCCGGCGCCGCGACCGCGCAAGAAGACGAAGGCGCACTGCCTTTACCCCTCGACGAGGTGCGCATGTTTACTCAAGCGCTGGATCATATCCGCCGCGCCTATGTCGAAGAAGTCGACGACGAAACGCTGCTCGAATACGCGATTGAAGGAATGCTTTCGGGTCTCGACCCGCATTCGGCCTATATGGCGGGCAACGAGTTCGAGTCGCTTCAAGACACCACGACCGGACAGTTCGGCGGGCTTGGCGTCGAGGTGAGCCGGCGCGACGGCTACATACTCGTTGTTGCACCAATAGACGATTCGCCAGCAGACCGAGCGGGCGTTTTAGCCGGCGACCTGATCATCGAAATCGACAGTAAGCCGATTCGGGAGATGCAGCCCGACGAAGCGGCGAAGATGATGCGCGGCGAACCCGGATCTCAAGTATCTATAACCATCGCGCGCGAAGGCGAAGAACCTTTTGACATTACCCTCACGCGGGAAATCATTGCGATTTCGAGCGTGCGCAGCCGCGCGTTAGAACCGGGGTATGCGTATCTGCGCGTTTCTCAATTTCGTGGCAATACAGGCGAGGAATTCGCCGAAGAGTTGCAAGAATTGCTTACCGCCGATGATGAGCTAAAAGGACTCGTCCTCGACCTTCGCAATAACCCCGGCGGTGTTCTCCAAGCGTCGGTCAGCATGGTCGATGCCTTCATCGATAGTGGCGATATCGTCTCGACAAAGGGCCGCCTTGAAGACTCACGCTCAAGCTACTCGGCCTCGTTGCAAACGATTGCGCCCGACATACCCCTCGTCGTGCTGATCAATAACGGCTCGGCTTCGGCGAGCGAAATTGTCGCCGGTGCGCTTCAAGACCACGGCCGAGCGCTCATTATGGGCACAGCTAGCTTTGGCAAGGGCTCGGTGCAGACCGTACTCCCACTCGCCGCCGACAAAGCGATCAAACTAACAACCTCGCTCTACTACACGCCCAGCGGTCGTTCGATTCAGGCCCAAGGAATTATCCCCGACATCGAAGTTGAAGAAGCGTTTGTCACGCGGCGCTCGCGCAGCGTGACGCAGTACAAAGAGTCTGATCTTGCCGGTCACTTGAAAAACGGTAACGAGAGACTCGATGGCACTGATGCCTCGGCGGATGAAATAGACGGCGAAATAGACGCAGCACTCGATCGTGCAGCAGAACAAAAAAGCAAAGAGGGACAGTCCGATCTCAGCGCTGCAGAACTAGCGCAGGTGTTGATTTCTGCAGAAGAAGTGCTGGTTAACGACTATCCGCTAAACGAGGCGCTAAACGTACTCAAGGGTATTAACGCCTATAAACCGCTGGCAGCAAAGAGAGCTGCGCTAGGCTTGTAGGCGAGGCTAACGAAGCGACTAAAATTAACAAGCTTAACAAGACTGGCGAATCAGCGGGTCTCAATTCTTCGGCACAACAGTTAGACCTTTCTGACTTCGATGCCACGCTGTGACATGTAGTCTTTAGCCTCGCCGATTGTATATTCCTGAAAATGGAAAATACTCGCGGCGAGCACTGCATCGGCCTCGCCCTCGAGCACACCTTCGGCTAGGTGCTCGAGAGTGCCAACGCCTCCCGACGCAATAATCGGCACCTGCACTGCTCGGCTTACTGCACGATTTAATTCCAAGTCGAAGCCGCTTTTAGTGCCGTCTTTATCCATGCTTGTCAGCAATATTTCACCTGCGCCAAACTCGACCATCTTGCGCGCCCAATCGATCGCATCGAGTCCAGTCGGATTTCGGCCTCCGTAAGTAAATATCTCCCAGCGCGGCTCCTCGCCATCGCCCGACACACGCTTCGCATCGATAGCCACAACGATACACTGCGAACCGAAACGCGCCGCTGCTGCGCGCACAAACTCAGGATTAGTTACCGCCGCGGTATTGATGCCAACCTTGTCGGCTCCAGCATTAAGCATCGCGCGAATGTCCTCGAGCGTGCGAATTCCGCCACCCACTGTCAGCGGAATGAACACCTGACTGGCGATCGCCTCGACAGTATGGACAGTCGTCTCGCGGCCTTCATGACTTGCAGTGATGTCGAGAAAAGTAATCTCATCGGCGCCTGCATCACAGTAGCGTTTAGCGACTTCGACCGGATCCCCGGCGTCTCGGATATCAAGAAACTGGACGCCTTTAACGACGCGGCCGTTTTCACAATCTAGGCAAGGGATGATGCGTTTAGCGAGACCCACATTTATTCCTCATTTATTGATTCGAATCACTGACGACTATGCTTGCAAATAATCCCGAGCTGGGCGACTGCACCTGTTGCAACGATCTACAGCCCGAGGCGCCAATCGGGAGTGTCGATGCGAGAGTAGAAATTCTGCTTTTTACGTGAGATCGGGATAGCCATCGGCAAGCTGTTGGGCGAGTGCGAGATCGATAGTGCCTTCGTAAATAGCACGACCGGTAATAACACCCATGATTCCTGCGCCGGTCTCGGTATCTGCCGCCTCACGAATCGCAGCAACATCGGCAAGCTTGCTCAATCCACCAGACGCGATAATGGGAATGGCCGAGTCTTGCGCGAGTTCTTGGGTCGCCTCGATATTCACGCCTTTCATCATGCCGTCGCGCGCGATGTCGGTGTACACGATAGCTTCGACACCATAATCGGCAAATTTCGCCACTAGATCTGTCGCCAACACCTCGGAGACATCGGCCCAGCCGTCGGTGGCAACCATGCCGTCTATTGCGTCGATGCCGACAATAATTTTACCCGGAAATTTTAAACAAGCGGCGCGCACGAAGTCGGGGTCTTTAACGGCCGCAGTGCCAATAATTACATAACTTACGCCTGCGTCCAGATAGAACTGAATGCTCTCGAGGTTGCGAATACCGCCGCCAATCTGAATCGGCAAGTCGGGGTAGCGAGCTGCGATAGCTTGCACAATCTCGGCGTTGACCGGCGTCCCTGCAAACGCGCCATTAAGGTCGACTATATGAAGCCGGCGCGCGCCTTTCGCCGCCCAAATACCTGCCATGCTCACAGGGTCGTCTGAAAATACTGTAGAGTCTTCCATACGCCCTTGCTTGAGTCGCACGCATTGGCCGTCTTTAAGATCTATTGCGGGTATCACTAACATTTTTTTTCCGAGGCGGCGCGTTAATAGGCGCAGCAGTATTAAATCGATTAGTTTTAAATTAAGAAAACTTTGTAGCTACGCCTGCCCGTCCCATTGCAAAAAATTTCGCAACAGCGACAAGCCAGCTTCTTGGCTTTTTTCGGGATGAAACTGGGTGGCAAATAAATTGGGACGCGCAATCACGGCGGCAACCTCTTTGCCATAGCGCGCAACGCCAGCGACACCACGCTCGAGACTATCTTTGTCGTGCGGCACATAATAACTATGGACAAAATAGAAGCGGCTGCGATCGGCTATTCCTTGCCATAAGGGGTGGGTACCAACTTGCTCAACTTCATTCCAGCCCATATGTGGCACCTTAAGCCGCTGCCCCGCCTCGTCGTTGAGCGCGTCGCCAAAATAGCGCACTTGGCCATCGATAATTCCCAAACAGTCGACGCCGCCATTTTCTTCACTTCTGGTCATTAGCGCTTGCATACCGACACAAATAGCAAAAACCGGTTTCGTCTCGATTGCTTGGCGTACGATGCGGCCAATTTCGAGCCTATTGATCTCAGCCATACAATCACGGATGGCCCCGACGCCAGGAAAAATTACCCGGTCGGCTGCCGCGATGAGTTGGCGGTCCGGCGTAACGACAACCTCGATCTGCTGACCGAGCTGCGCGCCTACGTGTTCGAGTGCTTTGGCAACCGAGTGGAGATTACCCATGCCATAGTCGATGACGGCGATTTTGTTCATAGCGTTTGTTTCGAGCCTAACTGGGCAGTGCCTGATTATGAGTGCCTAATTAAAAATGCCTTGTTAAAAGCGCCTGTGAATTGGTGTGCGCCCAGCAAAAACTTGCGCAATAAGTGTCACCAAGGGCTCAGACTAGAGCGAGCCCTTGGTCGAAGGCACAACGCCAACCGATCGTGGATCGAGCTCGACAGCCATACGCACAGCACGGCCAAATGCCTTGAAAATAGTCTCGATCTGGTGATGCGCATTCTTGCCACGTAGATTATCGATATGTAGCGTCATGAGGGCGTGATTGACAAAGCCTTGGAAGAATTCGTGAAACAGGTCGACGTCGAAATTGCCTACCGTTCCTTTCACAAATTTGACGTGATATTCCAGCCCCGGACGCCCTGAAAAATCGACAACCACGCGGGAAAGCGCCTCATCGAGTGGCACATAAGCATGGCCATAGCGGCGAATGCCCGTTTTATCGAGCGCCTTCGCGAACGCCTGACCCAAGGTAATGCCGATATCTTCGACAGTGTGGTGAGCGTCGATCTGGAGATCGCCAACAGCCTTAACCTCGATATCGATGAGCCCATGTCTCGCTATCTGATCTAGCATATGGTCGAGAAAAGGCAGACCTGTATCGCAGTTCAATTTTCCGGTGCCATCGAGATTAACGGCGACGCTGATCTGCGTTTCGTTAGTGTTGCGTTCGATGCTCGCTTGACGCTGGGTGTTATCGCTCATAGTCATGCTCGTGATAGTGGCGTTGTATAGGTTTAGGCTGCGCAACGGCAACCAGATTAGAGCTGGTTAAGCAGCCTTCGCTGAATGACGCTTTGAAATCGCCTTTGTTAGGCTCCGCATTATAGGGCTCGGCCTAGACTATTGAAAGCAGTGCGGAAATGCGCTCGACATGGTATGCAGCACCTTGGGGAATCCGGTAGACTCAGGCTCTCGAGACAAATCCGCGCCCTCAATGAAGAAAAATCAGTTAGTCAGAATCCTAGTTATAGGCTTTGTGGCCTTTGCGCTCGCTGCGGCGCTCCTCACTGTGCCACTTACCTTTATCGGTAAGAATCGCTTTAAGGCGTCACTCGAGGCGCTAGTCCGGGAGAGCCTCGGCCTTGAACTTAGTGTAGCCGGCGACATTGGGCTTGGTTTTTTCCCTCGCTTCGAATTTCTGATTGAAGATCTTAGGCTGAAAAATCCAGAGTTCCCGCAGGAACTCGCCTCCGCTCGTAGCGCGGTGATCAGCGTTGATATTTGGGAATTTGCCGACAACCGCCTGCGTGTCAACAAGATTATTCTCCGCGGCCTTCACGTAAACCATCGAGTCGAAGCCGACGGCCGCAATATCTGGCTCTCGCGCCTACTCCGCGACTCCTTCGATGGCAGCGCTGATCAAACCGAGCGCCGCAGAGAGGATACAGACGAGGAACTAGCACGAAGGGAGCCCCTCTCGATCGGCCGCATTGTGATCGAAGACAGCACAATCGACTTCCAAGACGTCACCCAAGGCAGCAATTACTCTCTGCGCGGTGTCACTCTCGACATTCTCGAAGCTAACGACAACGGTGCAGCCTTTACCGCCGAAGGCATGGCGACCTATGCCACTTATAGCACCGCGCACGCCGACGAAATTCTCGTGCCATTGAATTTCGGTGCCGAACTCGCCTTCGATTCGAGCGCACAGCAGGCGTCTATTCATGAGCTCAGGCTCGGAATAGTGCCGATGCTCGCCACAGTAACCGCCGACATAGACTGGCAAGACGGTTCACTTAACATGCGAGGCGCCGCTCAAGCTGCGCGCTTCGACCTCAACGACTTTTTAAGCGGTTTGGAACCAACGTCTATCGCCGAAGCCGAACAACCTGGCGCGCCGATATCTGCTGCACTCACTGCGTCGCCAACCTCATTTAGTTTCGGCTTTGTGCTCGACAATTCCGGCCTAACCATCCCCGACTTCGATGCGACACTTGGTAACGCGACGATCGACGCAGACCTCAGGCTCCTCGCTGTTACCGCGTCTCAAGCCGCAAACTTAAATTATGCAGTACGTGCCTCAACGCTGGATTTGAGCTTTCTCGATAGACAGCGCATCGCATTTTGGCAGCCGGTGCTACTAGACCTAGTCGCCAGCGGCGACGGAAATACCACCGGCTCGATAGATGTCGAAGGAATCACTGGCGCGACGCACAACCTTGGCGAACTGCAGCTTTTCGTTAGCACCGAAGGCAATGTGCAGAATATCGAGCTGCAGCCTGTTTCTCTCTGGGGAGGCGAGATCGAAGGCGTGTTTCGCCTCGAGAGACCCCCCGGTGGCGAAAAATTAATTGAGCTCAATGCGAGCCTGCGCCGACTAGACCTCGCCGCTTTCTCGACCTTTGTAATGCCAGAGGACTTTTCGGCCTCTTACCCTGTCCTTCCCCTTACGTCGACGTTCGACGGCAAGCTCAGCGCAGACATAGCGCTCATTGCAGCGGGTGACGACTGGGCTAGCATCGCTAATTCGATCTCCGGCGACATCACCTACGATTTAAATAACAACACAGTAGATATCAGCCTAGTGAAGCAGGTCTTCAGCTCCATCGCAGCGCTCAGTCCCGCTGGCGGCTCTACTGAGGCATGGCCCGACCGTCTCAGCTTTGAACAATTGAGTGGTTTTGTCGTCTTAGCTTCTGGGATCGATGCGCCTCATCGGGTTAATTTGCTGATGGACAATCTAGAGATCGAGGGCAGCGGCACTCTTAATAGCGCCAGCGGCGACTTTGATTACCGCCTCGCGTTTACGTTATTAGACGATGCCCGCGTCGAACCGTTGCAAATCAATGACGCACATCGCGGCAAGCCATGGCCGGTCAACTGTGTTGCCAATCTTGGCGCAGCCGCGAGTCAATTCTGTAGCCCCGATTTTGCCGGCGTTCGCGAGCTTTTCGCCGCGCCTTCTCATTCGCAAGCACCCAACTAAAATGCCTGCAAAACCCCCTTTTCATAGCCGCGTACTGCACTGGTTTGACAAACACGGGCGCCATGATTTGCCCTGGCAGAGGGGCGTAACTCCTTATCGAGTATGGGTCTCGGAGATCATGCTACAGCAGACCCAAGTCGCGACTGTCATTCCGTATTTCGACCGCTTCATGGCGTCTTTCCCCACGGTAAAAGAACTCGCAGAGGCTAGTGAAGACTTAGTTCTGCATCATTGGACTGGCCTAGGATACTACGCGCGCGCGCGTAATCTGCACGCTGCAGCCAAGACTCTAGTCGCAGAATATGGCGGCATATTCCCGAGTACTGTCGACGAGCTCGCGTCGCTTAAAGGCATTGGTCGTTCGACAGCCGGGGCTATCGCAGCACTGTCCATGGACGTGCATGCGCCAATACTTGATGGCAACGTGAAACGCGTGCTTGCACGCCATAATGCCATCGCTGGCTGGCCTGAGCAGACGCGTGTGCGCAATCACCTCTGGGAGATCGCGACTGAATTAACGCCAGCTGACCGCGTCGCCAATTACACGCAGGCAATGATGGATCTCGGCGCGACAGTCTGCACTCGCACCAAGCCTCGCTGTGAAGTCTGCCCGTTGGCTGACGACTGCAAAGCGCGTGTGCAAAACCTCATTAGCTCTATACCAGGCAAGAAACCCAAGAAAATAATTCCGGTTAGAGAGACTGTACTGTTTATCGTCTTTAACGACGCTGGCGATGTCTTACTTGAAAAACGCCCACCTAGCGGCATTTGGGGTTCGCTTTATAGTTTTCCTGAGGGGGATAACCCTAAAGAACTGCCTCGCCTGACCGCCGCGGTTACTATTCAGGCAGAATCCTTGCGTACGCTCGAGCCACTGCGACACACCTTCTCGCATTTCCATCTTGATATCACGCCAGTCACTGTTCAAAGCAGGCCCACCAACGCAACTACCGAGCCCGAGCGCTGGCTTTGGTATCCACTCGATGGATCTATTGAGGTCGGCTTGGCCGCACCCGTGACGAAGATTATCAAGAGCTTAAGCGCCACCTAAGCACGCATTCGCGTATACTCCCCTGAAGGTTAATTCAGACACGCTTTCTAAGAGGCTACTCATGTCCCGCACCGTATTTTGCCGTAAATTTCAGCAAGACCTCCCCGGCCTGATGGCGCCACCCTACCCCGGCGACAAAGGCCAAGAGCTGTTCATGAACGTGTCACAGAAGGCCTGGAGCGAATGGCAGAGTCATCAAACGATGCTCATCAACGAAAAGCAGCTAAGCATGGCGAACGCCGAGCACCGCAAATACTTGCAAGACCAGATGGATAAATTCCTTTCAGGTGCCGATTTCGACCGCGCCGAGGGTTATGTCCCCTCGGAGTAGCCTGCTGGGTCTTGACTCATACCCGCGCGAAGGGTTTAATACGCGCCTCGCGTGGGGCTGAGACGCAATGTCCACAAGCTCTCGCGACGTTTGATGCAGCAGTAAATGCCCAGATAGCTCAGTTGGTAGAGCAGAGGATTGAAAATCCTCGTGTCGGTGGTTCGATTCCGCCTCTGGGCACCATAACTCATTGATAGTTATGGAGTTTTAATTTCCCCTCTCTCAAAAATCTCATAGCACACTCGTAGCACACTTTTCCTCCCGATAAAGTCCGAGTAGACTGCTTTTCATGGCAAATACCTCCAACATTATCCCGAATAAACTGACGGTGTATCAACGAGTCGAGGGTGGCGTCTGGCCCTATCGATAGAGACTTCCATAGTGTTAATTACAGCTTTTTTTCGCTACAACGAAACGCTCAAGATTGAATAATTGGCTTTCGGGTATTGTTCTATTCACAGGAGTAAAGTAGCGTGAATTGAGATCACCGAGAGTAGTATTTACTTCTATAGAAAACCCATTTATTGAAAATATTCTTTCGATCTCAGTATCGGCGTAAAAAGAAATCCACGGCTCTCCCGCTTTCGCCGAAAGCGTTCTAACTAACTCGAATTTCTCCCCGGCTTTCTGAAAGCCAACTCCGCAACATTCTTCGGGATTAGTGGTGAAGAGCTCATCAATATAAGACACGAAAAAAGTAGCGTCTATATTCTGCGTTAGTGAAGCTATTTCCTGAACGAGAGCACTAAAATCCTCTTTCGAAATATATTGCGAAACTCCTTCAAGAGTAATAATCGTAGACTTACTGCTGTCGAAACCACTTTCAATTAGCTGTTTGCTTAATGACTGATAGCTGAAATCGACCGGAACATATACTATGCTTTTATTATTTAGTAACCCGCTCGGCAGCTTTTTGCGCTTTCTTTCCTGAACTTCTGGTTGATCAACTTCGAACACTCTGAGGGGATGAGGGAAATCGAGCCGATGAGCCCGGGTATCATAACCAGCACCAAGGATAACGTATTGCTCGGTTTCATTGATCGAACTCTCTTCAACTAATTCATCAATGAATCGTGTGCGTGAAACTAGATGCTCGTGCCAACCTGGTAGAATTTTCTGAGAAAGCCAGACAGAGAATCTGTGACCCATCATCCTTACCACGCCAGCACCAAATACAAACTCACAAGCATACGGATCGTTTATAACCCTTTTTTCTGGCAAGGCTAGAGTTTCTATAAGCCGTTGTTTCGCCACTCCTTGTGCAGTGCCGTCTTTTGATTTGTAGTACATATAAAGCGATTCCGAATATCCGATTATTATCAGTTAGCAGAAATTTAGTAGACTATGGGAAAAGTTGATCAACTACAGCGAAGCAATTATTCAGGGCTAAGAACTTCAACATTCTCTTGTCGGTGGTTCGATTCCGCCTCTGGGCACCATAACTCATTGATAGTTATGGAGTTTTATTTTCCCCTCTCTCGAAAATCCCATAGCACACTCGTAGCACACTTTTTCCCGATAAAGTCCGAGTAGACTGCTTTCCATGGCAAATACTGCCAACATTATCCCCTGCGCTAATGTCTAGATTTCTGCACAGCTCGAAAAAACCATTCTACAAACTCGTGATCAGGATTTATTGTAGTTGATGTACATTAGAATTAGAGCACCGAACAAGATCGGCCTTGTATAGTAAAACAGCTGATATCCACTATCTGACTGACTTAAATACTCGTTATAAAAATAGTACATATCTACCGAGTAGTTACCCAGTATTATGAGAAAGCATAAAAGAAAACCTTTAAAAATTCTTCCGTCATAGAAACTGACAATCAAGCCAAACCCGAGCCCAATAACCATAAATAGCCGAACTCTTAAGAGACCACGATAAGATTGAGCAACAATGTCGTTTGGGTCAATTTCAGATTCGTACAAGAACGGAAAAAAAACGAATATAAAGCCCGCCGAGAGAACAACAAAAATAGCAGCGCAACGGAAAACAAGATTCTGCTCAAAGAACCTCGTCATAATTACATTTCTGTCCGAACTTATCTTACCGAGCTCGAGAAGCTCCTCTTCTGATAAATGGTTCTGCTTTGAATCACTCAAATTTTTCACCGTACCGAACCCAATGTTCGACTAGGATATATGTACTCAGCAAAAGGTAAACGGGTCGAAAAATAATTAAATAGCCACCCGCCATTTTCGTTACCTCCAACACACCTCCCTGAAAGGCGATGGTGTCATCAATGAATGATATCCAAGACCAAATAACACCAAGCACCAGAAATCTACCAAATATCTGGGGATAGAAGAGTGACATCGCAAAACCAGACAACAGTAAGACGACCCCTATGACCCTAGCTATAAGAACTCGCCTGCCTAAGGCAGCACCAAAGGCATCGTCAGGAATGACGGCTTGACCCCATTCAGAGGAAACAAGTACATAGAGGGCAAACAACCCATATAAAACTATTAGAGTCAATGAAATATAGAAATATAATGAATACTTCTTTTGGAAAATCACTTTAAAACACCCTTATTAAAGGATTGATGTACAGAATATCGGTGTTTGCTAAGGAAAACTTAAGTATGCTTTCTGCGGCGTAGTTATCGTCGCCGTTTGTCTGAATAGCCACCCCTTTCCACTCTTGATCGTAATCCATAGCGCACCCGTAGCACACTTTTCCTCCCGATAAAGTCCGAGTAGACTGCCTTTCATGGCAAATACTACCAACATTATCCCGAACAAACTGACGATGTATCAACGAGTCGAGAGTGGCGTCTGGCACTATCGGATCAAGCTCAAGACTGGCGAATGGCATCGATCCAGAAGCTTTTTGGGATGGTTCGTATGCCTACTATAGTATTGAACTCGAAAATACACAGGGATTTAGAATATTTTGGGAGAAATATGAATCGGCGTTTGCAGAACCTTTCAAAAGTCATGTGCTCGAGATTTTCAATCTATGATTACTTTGTGAAAGCTTAAAAGCAGATGCGGGACATCAAGCTGAAACGTGATTTAGAGAAAAAGAAGGTCGATCTACAGTCACTATTAGTCCTTAAAATCTAAGCTGGCCCTTTATAAAAATATAATTTCATGAAAAATTCTGCCGGGCATTAAGGTAAATGCACCAGCAACTAGAAGTGCTCCGATATAAGTTCCTACCATTGAACGAATATGTGCATTCTTGTGCTTTTCTAATCTGGTTTTCTTGAATAGTCGGATACTATAAATTGAATAGATTAAGTTGCCGATTGTGAAGGGAATTAGAAGATGTATCCAAGAAAACCCGCCGGGATTAAATAATTTACCCGTCATTGGTGAAGTAATGGATAACGCTGTGAAAGCGATGAACAGCATTAACGAAACCCAAATACGTCCAATGAGCCGGTGTTTCTTAGTTCCCTTTTTTGTGAGGAAAATATACAAACCAACAGGGATTGCTGATAATGCAAAAAAAGCATGTATATAAATTATTGTCATGCTTACAATCCTATTTGAACTTTCGTATAGGTATCAACGACAAATGACGCAGCTTCAAATTTAGGGATGCCGAAAGCCTTAGCGTTGTTAGAGAATCCGAATTGCTCCTTAGGTATGCCTAAAAAATTAGTATCAAGCTTCTCATTTTCATTTTCATCAACGTATACCCCAATTGCATAGGTGCCAGGAGGGATTTCAAAAGAGCCTTTGTAAGTGCCTTTATCAATTTTTTCTACAACGCCTGCCTCAATTCCAGCTTGTAAACCAGGTTTGTCCCCTCGATCTGATTCGAAAACCTCCTTAGAACTATAGATTGCTAAATGGAGCACGCCTCCCTCGGAGATGCCTTGGATTTCGACGTCTAAGGTGGCTGCGCTCAGTTGAAAAGAACACAAGAGAAATGGAAGAGAGCGAAAAAACTTAATCATTGTGTTTATAAAACCTGCTATATTGTTTACTTAGATAACATCGACAATACAGGAAACTGTTTACTAAATAAACATTAAGTTTTATGGGATATCACAAAGAAAATTTGAAAACACAGCTTGTTGAAATTGCTTGGGAAATCTGCTCGGTAGAGTCCTGGCAAAAGGTCAATATGCGAAGGGTTGCTAGCAAAGCTGGGGTTTCAAATACTGCCTTTTACAGACATTTCAAAAACAAAAATGATCTTAAAGCAGAATTGATGCTAAGGGGCTTTCAAATTGTTTTTGGAGGAATGAAGGATTTAACCAATAATTTTTCAAGTTACGGAGCTCATTACATAAGATTTGGGGTGGAATACCCGCATATCTACGATTTGATGTTTGAGTGCACGGGTATAGATATATCTCTTTATCCTGACTTAGAAACCCTATCTGATGCATCCTTTAATGGGATAGTTGAAGGGCTGAAGCCCTTAATGACTGATAAGTCAGAGAAGGATGTCATGATAAAAGCATACAATGTTTGGGCATCTGTGCATGGCATAGTTGGAATTTTGAGACGATCGAAATCACAGGGCAAGCAAACTCAAAATCTCGAATGGATTGAAAATAACTTAGAAGAGTATCTAGAAATGACAACGTTCGGTTAAAGGCGATTATGAACTTATTAGATGATTACACAGCGTGTAATGAGGATAAGGTGAGTTACTAATGATGATGATGATGTAATCCCCCCATTAGTAACCGAGTTTTTCACTAGAGGGTTACGCCGCCATCATTTACCTTCGCCGCGGCAATTCGTCATTGGCGGTATTCGGTCGAACATTATTGTACTCCCATATCCATTGGGCCGCTAACTGACATGCTTGATCAAGTGAATCGAAGCGGAACGCCTTTTCTCTGCCTCGTCTCCCACTGCTCGGGAAGTTCTAACTCGATATTAGCAGCGGGTAATGCTGGTTTGCCCAGAATAAAGTCAGCCATTTTTTCGGCTACCATGATCACCGGCGCGTTGATATTGCCGTTGGGCAGCGTCGGGAATACCGAGGCATCAATAATGCGTAAATTCTTGATGCCATGCACCCGGCACTCCGCGTCAACCACGCTCATTGGATCGCTTTTCTTCCCCATTTTACACGTACCTGCGGGGTGATAGGCGCTCTCCACATTGTCCTTCACCCACTTATCTATGTCTGCGTCGCTCGTAATATCGATTCCCGGTTGAATTTCGTCTCCTCGGTAGCTGTCCATCGCCGGCTGATTGATAATTTCTCGCGTCAATCTAATGCATTGCCGCCACGCCTCTCGGTCTTCTTGCTCTTGGTAATAGTTAAACAAGATGCTCGGCGCGGCAGTGGCATCCGCAGAAGTGATTTTCACGCGTCCGCGACTTTTTGGCTTATTAGGACCGACATGAACCTGAAATCCATGCCCCGAAATTGACGGGGTTCCGTCATATCGCATAGCCGCGGGCAAAAAATGATACTGAATATCAGGTGCTTTAAGCCCGCTCGACGAGCGTATAAATGCACAAGACTCGAAATGATTTGTCGCGCCCAGCCCTTTTTTAGTCAGCAGCCATTTAGCGCCGATGATCCCCTTACTGATAAGTCCGAGTTTGGAGTTAAGGCTTACCGGCTGTTTGCACCAAAACTGGAAATAGACCTCCAAATGGTCCTGAAGATTTTTGCCAACCCCAGGTAGCTCTAACTTCTGTTGAATACCGACATCAGCCAATTCCTCTTGCACCCCGATACCCGAGCGCTGCAACAGCGCGGGAGACGCAATAGCCCCCGTCGCGATGAGCAATTCTTTCCTCGCATAGAAAGTCTCAGCCTTGCCGCCAATCTCTGTATTGATTCCTATCGCCTTTGGTCCATCAAATTCGATAGTCTTTGCAAGCGCCTTGGTGATTAGTGTGAGATTAGGGCGGTTTAGCACTGGGTGTAAATAAGCACGCGAGGTAGACTCACGAACCCCGTCACGAACGGTCATATGCATCGGCCCAAACCCCTCTTGATGCTCGCCGTTATAATCTTTTGTCTCTGGATATCCGGCATCAACGCCGGCATCGATAAATGCCCGATAGAGGGGGTTAAGCTGCATGTCATTGCCTGCGCAAACACCGAGCGGGCCGTCGCCGCCACGAAAATCATCACCGCCTTTTACCCAGGTCTCTGCTTTTTTAAAATAGGGTAAGCAGTCTTTATAGCCCCACCCCTCGGCACCAGATGCCTCCCATTCCTCGAAGTCCTGCGGATTGCCGCGCACATAAACCATGCCGTTAATAGAAGATGTGCCGCCGAGACCCTTCCCTCGAGGGCAACTTATTCGCCTTCCGTCCAACGCCGGCTCGGGTTCTGAGTGGTAGCCCCAATTGAATCGATCGGATGCCATCGGATAGGCCAGCGCAGTGGGCATTTGCACGAAAATATTTTTGTCGCTGCCGCCGGCTTCGAGAAGCAATACACGATTTTCTGGATTAGTGGAAAGCCTATTTGCCAGAACACAGCCGGCCGAGCCAGCACCCACAATGATGTAATCAAACTCTTTCACGCTACTTCCTCTCAAGCTTTGAAAGACGCGGCAAGGTCATGCCTGCGTCGATAGGTTAATCCCGCTACGGCGGCGTACAAAAAGATAACTACCAATCCTATCCATTCGATCTGCAATGGCGTGAATTGATAAAGCAATATAAGACTGTAAAGCAGCGCCCAGTGGCCTACGATGTACTTCTTCATTCCGAGCCGGCTTACTGTTAGACGCAAATTTTCCGAATACAATCGCGTCAGCGAGTCCAGCGAATTAGTCACGAAAATAGTGCCCACCAGAACCATTAGCACATTCATATAGCCAGATATTTCTAGTCCTTGCTCATAGACACCAAACAACACCGAAAACCACAGTGCGATCGGGATAGAAGGGATAAGCAACAGGGCAAGCAATAGCTGCCAGGTCCGTAAGCCACCTACAAAGCGCGAAACAAATTGACCGATCATAATGCTCCAAGCGAACCACCAGAATAAGTAAAAGGCGTGATAATCCGAGAGAGGAAATATAAACCGGTGAATATTGGTAAAATAACCACCCAGCTGAGACAAGTTAGTAGCGAGACCTGAAAAACCAAGGTCACCAAATGCCCACATCGCAACGATGAGCGCGAAGAAAAGCCACGTAGAGGCTAAACTCAATATTTTTAGGTAGCGAATATCAGTACTCGAGATGACGGCAGCCAACACTACTAACCCAACAAAAGTGAATGTATAAAAAGGTGAGATACCTAAAACATAATCAGGCAAATATTGGAGAAATAGATAGCCAGTAAATGCACATGTTGCGATTATTGTTGCGTTGTTTACTTTTTTGACCCAAGGTATTTCGAATATTTTTAGACGCGGCTCTACTAAGCAAAAATAGAATGTCGTGAGGAAATAAAAAAGCCAAATATAAAATCCCCAGAAACCAAATTCGATAGCGATCGGATTTGTGAAGCCATAAATCTTCCTTGTTTCATATATTGGGAATTCAGTCAGCGGAAACATGATCAGACCGACGTCGAGGCCAGAAGTAAAAAGAATAGCGAAGAAAGCAAAAAAACGTGTTGGAGTCCGCCCAATCAAAATGAGGCGTCCGCAGCGGACGAGTAGAACTAGCGAGATGACTAGCACAGCGACGACAGCGCATGAGAGAATGATCTGCATCATCGGCAGAACTTGTTGGTCGAGATGATGTTATTCATCTCGACCGAGTCTAACAGAATGAGCTAGATTGAGGGGAAAATTGTTCGAAACCACGCACAAAGTCGACTCAAACTTTACTTACAGTATTGCCAAGGAGTAGTTATGTGCAAAAGCGGAATAGTTCGACTGACTATTTACAAAATACTGTGCGCGTCAGCTTTTGTGTTTGCGCTTACAAACTGTCGTCCGTTGATTGAAAACTCGACTAAAATTCCTAAAGCAATTTTCATTATCGTCGATGGAATTCCCGCAGACATTATAGAAAGCACTCAAACACCGAATCTTGACTTAATCGCAGGGATTCACGGCTACGCTCGGTCTTATGTTGGTGGTGAAATTGGTGGTGTGACGCAGAGCCCAACAGTATCAGCCGTTGGGTATAACAGCCTGCTCACGGGCACTTGGGCGAATAAGCATAATGTGTATACAAACCGAATAGAGAACCCTAATTATTCCTACTGGGATATTTTTCGCATAGCCCGTCATCAGAATCCTGACATCAGCACAGCCCTTTTCTCAACTTGGCAGGACAATCGAACACGTCTTGTTGGTGACGGTTTACCCGAGGCTGGAGGCAGCAAGCTAGACTACGCGTTCGATGGACTCGAGCTAGACGAAGCGCGCTTCCCTCATGATGAGGCGCGACAGTTTATCCGCGCTATCGATGACGCTGTGAGCTCTGAGGCTGCGCACTACCTTCGCGATGTAGGACCTGATCTGTCTTGGGTCTATTTGGAATATACCGACGATATCGGTCATATGTACGGCGATGGTGACGAACTCACGGCGGCGGTAGCTATTATGGACGCCAATGTCGGCAAGATATGGAAAGCGGTTCAAGACAGGCAAGAGACACACGACGAAGATTGGCTTGCGATCGTCACAACCGATCACGGAAGAGATAACGAAACCGGTAAATCCCACGGCGGCCAAAGCCTACGCGAGCGCACAACGTGGATAGCGACTAACAGTCAGAGACTTAATCGCAATTTTGAAAATTTACCAGGGATTGTCGACATCCTCCCTTCGATCCTCGATCATTTGGCCATCGCCCCACCACTCAGAATCGCCACGCAGTTAGACGGAATTTCATTTATCGATCGACAAGACAACGAGCCCGCCCGATGAGAAAACTTATTATCTCAGCATTTTTAGTGGCTCATAGCCTTGTTGCTAGCCCTTTTATATCGGCACAAGAGGCACCGTATCTCTTTATACTTGGCGTCGCACAAGACGCAGGTTACCCGCAGGTTGGCTGCTATCAGCCGCATTGCATGCCGGGGTGGGAAAACCCTTTGCAACGTCGCACTGCCACATCGCTCGCGTTAATCGACCCTGCACAGAGCCTCAGCTACTTATTCGAAGCGACGCCGCACCTCCCCGAACAGCTTTATGCGCTCCAAAAGGAAGCTCCGACTACCCGCACTGGCGTCGATGGGGTGTTTCTAACTCATGCGCATATCGGTCACTATGCAGGGTTAATGCATTTTGGGCGTGAAGCAATGAATGCGCAGGGGATGCCCGTTTATGCGATGCCATTGATGTCGGCGTATCTGAGCAATAATGGCCCTTGGAGCCAACTTGTCGCGCTAAATAACGTAGCGCTTATGCCGCTAGGAGATAACCAGCCCGTCGCGCTTACAACTTCCCTCTCTGTGACCCCGATGCTGGTTCCTCATCGTGATGAGTTTTCCGAGACAGTCGGTTATCGCATCGAAGGGCCCAATAAAAGTGCTCTCTTTATACCCGACATTAATAAGTGGGCCGATTGGGATAAAGACATCGCCGCGTTGCTTGAGACAGTAGACTACGCGCTGCTAGACGCGACTTTCTTCGCCGACGGCGAGCTCGGCAATCGGGATATGTCGCAGATCCCCCACCCTTTCGTCGCGGAGTCGATGGCGTTGTTCTCTAGTTTACCTGCCAAGGAACGCGGGAAAGTCTGGTTTATCCACTTCAACCACACGAATCCGCTATTAGACCTAAAAAGCCCAGAGAGCCTTCGCGTGATAGACGCAGGCTACCACATAGCGGCCGAAGGCCTGCGACTGCCGCTTTAGGCGCCACTCAGCCTCTTTCCACTTAGTACCAAAACCATCCTTCCCTTCTCATTAGGCGCCCTTTCCTGTAGAGTGCGCGCCTTTTGCGTTTTCCTAAAATTGCTCTTAAACCTATGAAAAACCTGCTAAACCTCTACGACCGCTCTAAGCACATCAACTATGTGACCGAAATCCTCTCCGGACTCACGGTGTCATTGGCGCTGGTGCCCGAAGCAATTGCTTTTGCGCTTATAGCGGGCCTATCGCCGCTCACGGGGCTTTATGCTGCGTTTAGCATAGGCCTGATCACGTCGCTCTTTGGCGGTCGGCCAGGCATGATTTCAGGTGCAACGGGTGCGGTGGCAGTGGTGATAGTGAGCCTTGCCCAAAGCCATGGCGTCGAATACATCTTCGCTACAGTAGTGCTGGCAGGCATGATTCAAATGCTTGCAGGGGCACTCAAATTAGGCAAATTCATTCGCCTCGTACCGCATTCGGTGATGTTTGGCTTCGTTAACGGCCTTGCTATCGTAATTTTTCTAGCGCAGCTAGCTTCATTTAAAGTCGCTGGCGAAAACGGCGAGTTGGGCTGGATGATTGGCGATCAGCTTAACGTGATGCTTGGCCTCGTTTTTCTCACTATGCTGATTATCTGGGGGCTGCCTAAGCTGACTAAGGCAGTGCCTGCCTCGCTCACTGCGATCTTGGTCGTTAGCGCTATCGTGCTGGGCCTTGATATCGACACGCGTAATGTCGGCGACATTAGCTCGATCAAAGGAGGCTTTCCGCCCTTTCATATTCCCGAAGTCCCTTTTACCCTCGAGACACTCAGCATCATTTTCCCCTATGCGTTTATCGTTGCCGGTGTTGGCCTCATCGAGAGTCTGCTCACACTAAACCTCATCGATGAGATAACCGAGACACGCGGCAAAAGTAATAAAGAGGCTATGGCTCAAGGTCTGGCGAACGTGGTCACCGGCTTTTTCTCTGGCATGGGCGGCTGCGCGATGATTGGCCAAAGCCTCATCAACATCTCGTCCGGCGCCCGCGCGCGCCTGTCAGGCATCGTCGCTTCGGTCATGTTGCTCGTATTTATAATGTTTGGTGCCGAATACATTGAGAAAATGCCGATCGCAGCCCTGACTGGGCTAATGATTATGGTCGCGATTGGCACCTTTGAATGGGCGAGTATCAGAGCAATCGGCAGAATGCCCACTCGCGACAACCTCGTCGGCTTTTTAGTCGCTGGCATTACCGTGCTACTGCACAACCTCGCGCTTGCGGTGCTTATTGGCGTCATCATCTCGGCGCTCGTGTTTGCATGGGAGAACGCGAAGCGCATCCGAGCACGCAAATACGTTGATGAAGACGGCACGAAACACTACGAAATCTATGGCCCGCTGTTCTTCGGTTCAGTGCAGGCTTTTGCTGAGAAGTTCGATATCGCCACTGATCCCGATGTCGTAATAATCGATTTTCGCGAAAGCCGCGTAAATGATATGTCGGGAATCGAGGCGCTTAACAAAATTACCGAGCGCTACACACGAGCAGGCAAAGAGTTACATCTTAGGCATCTAAGCCCCGATTGCCTAAAGCTACTCCAAAACGCCGAAAAGATCATCGATGTGAATATCATCGAAGATCCAACTTATAAGGTTGCGGTCGAGATCTAGGCGCTTCGGAGCAGTCTTTCTAAGCCGCTCAGATTGCACTGAAAGAGTATGAGGGTGAAGAATGAGTCCAAGCGATATTAGCCGCGTCATCGAAATGGCATGGGAAGACCGCACGCCTTTCGAAGCGATAGAGGCGTCTTACGGACTCAAAGAGCCGGAAGTCATCAAGCTCATGCGGCTCGAAATGAAGCCCTCCTCCTTCCGAATGTGGCGCGAGCGCGTTACGGCGCGAAAAACCAAACACGCAAAGCTGCGAGGATTCAAGGTAGGCACCTTCCGCTGCGCCACTCAAAAAATGCGCTGATCACCCGCGCTCCTCTCTTGGACATCGCTCTGCTGCTTCATTTTCTCCCCTATCCTATCAACACACGATTTTCCGTTCCGTCTTTAAATATTTCCGTATTTGGTCAATTTAGTGACTCAACTGTCATATTGTCATGAAGCTGTAATATTTCGGTAATAGAATGCTGCTATCAAGTTCGCAGGCCTTCTCTTGCGATAGGGCGCTCAACCAAAATTACTTACGCGGAGATATGCACGCAATGACACACAAGATTCGATTACTCAGTTCCTTGACTACTAAGTCAACTAACGTTGCTGTTAGCTCTTTAGTCGGCTCGTCGGTTGGCGCGTCAATCGCCCTGAGCGCTGCAATAGCTCTGATCGCATCGCCCGCAAAGGCTGCAGACCAAGCGCTTCTCGATATTCTGCTGAGCAATGGCGCAATCGACCAAGCTCAGTACAACGAGCTGCTTAGCAAAGAAGCGTTAGAGGAAGCCGACGTTGTGAACATTGGTTTCGCGAATGGCAGCGGACTCAACGTTAAATCAGCCGACGGTGCCTACAAAGTAGAAATTGGTGGACGATTGCACTTAGATTATATCGATCACTCATTTGACTCGCGCACAGGCAAAGATCCTATAAGCGGTAGCCAGGTTCGACGCGGCCGCATCGAAATCGATGGCGTGTTCGACAATAACTGGGGCTACGCCGCAGAGTTCGATTATGCGAAAAACAAGGTGGCGATAAAGGACATCAAACTGGGCTACGAAACAGACGGTGGGGCATCTCTGTATGTTGGACACCAAAAGCAGCCTTACAGCCTTTCACTAGAGATGAGCTCTAACGATATCCCCTTCGTCGAGCGAAGTGCTGACAACTACCTCGTGGCGACCTTTACCGATCGAGCGATCGGCGCTCGCTATGAGAACAGCGGCGCGAACTGGTTCGTTGCTGCAGGCATCTTCGGCGACGCCATGAGCAATAGCGACACTACCGGAGACGAAGGCTGGGGCACATCGGGGCGGCTAGTCTATTCTCCTATTATAGAAGACGAACGCATTCTGCATTTAGGCGTTCGCGGCTCTTATCGCGAAGTCGACATCGCTACACCCACAATGCAGATCAAAGACAAAACTACCGATTTTTCTGGCTTAAGCATTGTTAACACCGGCGCATTAAATGACGCTGAATCAGCCACGCTCTTTGGCCCAGAGATGGCTGCCGTTTGGGGGCCTCTTTATGTTTTCGCAGAACATACAACGACTCAAGTTGGACGCACAGCAGCACCAGACCTTGAGTTTTCGGGCTGGCACGCGGCCGCCGCATGGAGCTTGACCGGTGAAAGCCGTGCATCACGTTACAGTATGAGCTCGGGAGAATTTAAAGGCTTGCGCCCTGCGAAAAACTTCGATTGGGCGAATGGTGGCATTGGCGCTTGGGAAATCGCTGCCCGTTACGCCGCAATCGATTTAAACGATGGGAATGTCATGGGCGGAACGGAAGATGCTCTTTCAATCGCCCTCAATTGGTATCCTAATCGCAGCGTTCGGATCATGGCCGATTGGTCACGCGTGCTCGATACCGACGAATCAAATACGATACGCATGTTTGCACAAGACATGGATATCTTTACCCTCCGAACCCAATGGAATTTTTAACCCAGCGGGATTTCGAATGATCTCACCACATCAGGATTCCCGATCCTGATGTGGTGAGTAATTTTAAGAATAGCCATAAAACGAGCGTGAAAGCAGGACCAACTAATCAGCGCTTCATCCTTTGAGGATGTTCGCCAACCGGTTGCTGATAATCGCGTCAGCCTCAGACATAATCCTATCGATTAATTCCTTACAGGTCGGCACGTCATGGATGAGCCCTGCCACCATACCGCATGACCAAGCACCAATTTCCATGTCGCCTTCGAGCATGATGCGTGGATAGACGCCCGCCACTTCTCCGTGAATGTCCTCGAACTTGATCGCATCACCTAGCGCTTTCTCTTTTGCCATCAGGCGTTCAACAGCTTCGTTATTTAATACGCGTTCGGTATTGCGTAGTGGACGCATAATTAGGCGCGTATCAAGCTCCGACGCATTGACGATTGCTTGTTTCACATTGTCATGCACAGGTGCTTCTTTAGTAGCTATGAACCGCGTACCCATATTAATGCCTTCGGCGCCCATCGACAGTGACGCGACGAGTGAGCGAGCATCGGCCTGTCCGCCAGAGGCAACAAAAGGAATTTCGAGTTCGTCTGCAGCGCGCGGAAGCAGAATCATGTTAGGAATATCGTCCTCTCCGGGATGACCGCCGCACTCGAAGCCGTCTACAGAGACCGCATCGCACCCAATTTCTTGGGCCTTGAGTGCATGCCGCACCGAGGTGCATTTGTGAATTACTTTTATTCCAGCTTCTTTGAGCGCCGGCATTACCTGAACTGGATTTCGACCTGCAGTCTCAACGACAGTGACGCCACCTTCGATAATCGCCTTTACGTAGCCAGGATAATCGGGAGTACTTAGCGAGGGCAGAAAGGTCAGATTTACACCGATGGGCTTATTAGTTAATGCACGAGCTTTAGCGATTTCTTGCGCAAGCAACTCAGGCGTTTTTTGCGTTAGCCCCGTGATTATCCCAAGACCACCTGCCTCCGACACGGCAGCGGCGAGTTCGGCGAAGCCAACGTAATGCATGCCACCCTGAATGATCGGATGTTCGATATTGAATAATTCGGTAATCTTCGTCTTCATGTTTAGTCCTTGTCGTAGTTAAATCTTGTTAGTTTCTAGCGCTCGAAGAAATCGGCAACCACGTCCTGAGCAACCTGCTGCAGAAACGCTGCATCTTCAGCGCTTATCTCACCAAAATAGGTATAGCTATTCCCGACTGGCGACTCGTTATAAAGAGACGCGAAAACTACACACGCCGCGAGATAAGTGCCCTCCAATTCGGGATGACTGCCATCAAAAAATTTGTGTAAAACCATCTCTGGCTTGCGCCTGTAGGCTTCTTCGAAAGCAAGACCCACGGGGATCACAAGCGCACCGATCTCATTCGCAGTCTCTATATAAAGTGATGCGATTTTATCGATCATATCTGGATCATAGCGCGAGTGCACATCAGAATAAGCGGGTGTCATATAGAGCGCCACCTCGGCACCCGTCTCGCGTATTGCCGCGCTGTGCTGCCGCGCAGTCTCGGTGAATATACTCCGGCGCGATTCGCGCAGTGGCTCGCCGCTGCCGCCTTGAAGAATGACAAGATCGAAAGGCTGCTCTAAGCCCAATCGTCCAAGCTCGAGGTGTCCGGCCACATCATGGTGGTTTAGGGCTGCACCTCCAATCGTTGCTGATTTATAAGCGATGCGTTCGGCAAGGCCTTTGTCGTGAGCTTGCACCAGTCTATTCACATGATTGTGCAAACTGTCGTTGTAGTAGAAATAGCTGTTACCTACGAAAAGCACTTGAGCAGGCGCGGGATCGTCCAATTTTTTAATTTTTATCGGTTGAGCCAAAAGAGCTGGTGTGACTAAACAAGCAACGACGCCCGCAAACGCCCAATGTTTAAAATTATTCATAAAGCGGCTCCAATTCCTCTGATTTTTTATTCTTTTTGAGCATTCTTCTATTCACGCTCGAGCATCACACGCATCATCTCTTGTGCAAAAATAGGCGAGGTTCTACTGATGTCCCCGCGATCAACTTCGTCTCCGATTTCGTAAGTAATCGCAGGAATATGGTAAGTCGAATAGAAGTAATTTTTGGTGTTTTCTTGCCCAGAGGGCTTGCGTGGATCATAGAGGAAATCGAATTCCGGCATGCGACGGCGCGCTCGGTCTAACCAATCCCGAGCGAAATCTATTTCCTCATCAAAATCTTCGGGCATCTGTGTATAGAATCGACTGCGCTGCGTTGAATGAAAATCGAGCATCAACTTAGGCGCTATACCTCCTTCATCGATCTCGTTTATTAGGCGCTTGATGCTCTGAATCTCGGGCTGTGTAAATGGCCCCCAGTCGCGATTGAGATCACGGCCACCCATATTGTGTCGCCAATGACCTGCGTCGACGCCATCGGGGTTAATCAGCGGCACCAGCACCAGCATAAATCGCGCACGAAATTTATTAGCTAAATCGCTATCAGTAAACAGCTCGTCTACGAAACTTTGCATCGCAAACCCGCCGGTGATTTCGGGTGGGTGTTGACGCCCAAAGAGATAGACCACTTCAGGCTTTTGTTCAGTAATTAACGCCTGAATCGGCCGGCCTTGGATACTCCTGCCCAGCGTGCGACTGGCGACCTCGGGATGTGCAGCAAGGCTGTGCATCCATTGCTCATAATCCTCATTAACCAACAACTCCTGAGCAGAGATGAAGAGCGGATCACTGCGCCTATCGAGTGAAATTGTCAGTGTGCTGCGGTCTTCGCTTATGCTTACCTGCGAATCGTCAAGACGCTGCCACGTTGTGCCGTCGGTGCTTACCTTTGGCCAGTAGCGCGCATGGCCATCGACAAAAGTCAGGCTGAGCTGAATAGCTTCGTTCTGCTTAGGGCTTAACCGAAACGAATACCACGCACTAGGATTGATAGGAGGCGCGTCCTCGGGAGTGATGGTAAAGCTCACCGAAGTGGGCGTGGTAAATTCGCAGACGCCAAGATTGCCACCACTAAAATTGGAATCAATTAGCGCGATGTCAGATTCACAGAAATCGGCAAGCGCCGAAGCACTCGATAACGCGATAGTCGCCGCGGCGGCTTTCAGCATTAACCTAAACGCGTGCCAACTCACGCAAGAGTTCAGTAACTTGCCCGAGTGAAATGACCGCTTTGAGGTGGACATAATATGGCTTCTCCTTGGTGAAGTTTCTAAGCTTCCTAACTTCCCTAGCCTTCTTAACCTTCCTAGCCTCAGCCCTAACCTCAGCAACCTCCGGAAATTACAGTAGGTAGTTGTGACAGATAGCCTTGCATAAAAAAAGGAGCCCGCAGGCTCCTTCTTCTCTAGCACTGACTTCGCACCTGAGACTATAGCAGGCGGAAGCGCAGGTCTACATAGTAGTAGTGGCCAAGGTCGCGATGTTGATCGGCGAAATAGCCAAACGAATCATCTGCTAGCGGCGCGCGCTCGTCCTGTACGTTATTCATACCGAAACGAATGCGGCTATCAATGTCGCCGATCATGTCGAAGTTGTAATCGACTGACAGGTTGAACGTGGTCATCTCAGGAATTGGAAAGACCTGCCCGTTAGAGAGCAATTGGACAAAGTCGCCGTAGCGAAGACCGGTCATACGAACTGCCCAATCGCCTTTGCTCCAGCTCGCACGCACGGTGTCTTTGCGCTCTGGATTGCCATTCTGACCAATCAAACTCGCAAAGCCAACAACAGGCACCGAGGCAGGCAATGTGCCCGACGCTTGAGCTGCCACAAGCTCCGCCGCTTGACCGCCTGCCTCTTGATCATATTTGTCCATAAACGTGCCAACATAGCGGAAGCCGAACTCGCCGAGTTCAGTTTCTACGTCGTAAAAGACGCCAATATCGGTGCCTTCTACGGTACGCTTATCGAGGTTGGTGTAGTTGTCGTCAACCCGAGCAACCTCACCAAAGGGGCACAGTCCTGCCGCTGCGAATAGTGGCAGAGAATCAGTTGGGATATCGTTATCCCGAATGACTGCAGGATTAGTTGTAACCGCAGAACAGTTGCTCGTGCCTGCACTCAACCGTCTCAGTAGATCCAGTGCGATGTGATTCTCTTCACCGAATAAGCCAATCGTGTCTGATTTTTCGATCGACCACTTATCGTAAGTAATCGTGAGCCCTTCGACTGGCTCGAGCACTACGCCCAGTGAGTAGTTGTCTGAGGTCTCGGGCCTAAATGATCGACTACCTCCAGATGTACGCTGCTTGCCGTAATTACAATCGAGTACCGTCTCATCAGGATCAACGACCAAACATCCGAAGTCATTACGTGTATTCGAACGGGCCACTAGCGCCTCGTTTATTGTGACGAGATTAGGTGCGCGGAATGCTTCGGACCAAGAGCCTCGAATCAACACCGGCTACTGCATCTGCACCATAGATCGCCGAAGCGCCTTCGCGAAGCACTTCGGTTCGGCGAAGCCCCGTAACAGGGATAGATTGGACATTAACTGTGTTGACCGGCACGAAGCTGCCTCCAACCGATTCGGTTTGATAGGCAGCAGAGTTAACGACACGGCGTCCATTTAACAACACGAGCGTGTTTCCTGTGCCCAAATTACGCAGGTTAAACGCACCGATATCGCCGCGGGCAGGGTTTACGCCGCCCGAGATATTTTCTGATTCGATGAAAAAATTCTGGCCCTGCTCAGCCATAAATTCGAGCAGTTCGTCTCCCGAATTAACGCCCAACGCTTCGATATCGAGCTCGTTCATAATAGACACGGGAAGCGCATCGCTTATCTGTGCGCCACGGATCTGTGAACCAACAACGACGATTTCGTCAATTTCTTGCTGCGCGAAAAGCGGCGCGCTGGCCGCACTTATGAGCATCGCGCTGGCGACACTGGCCGCCAATGGACGTTTGCTAAATGTGGTCATGTTTATTCCCTTGTAGGTTTATAGATTTAAGCGGATAGCGCGTCATCGATTTCTTCACCGAGTTGCCGATTTGGGTATTTCACTTGGCGTGGGTTGAAGATTCGTTGCTAGCTTCCTTTATTGTTTTCTTGACTAGATTTAAAATACTTCTATATCGAACTGTTATTTACTACTATTTTTAGAGTTAAAAAAAATATAATTATTAGTTTCATATAGTTAGAGCGCGCATTATCCGAATTTTTGTAACCAATCAAATATTTTTTATCACCTCTTGCAGCTCATATGAGCGATGGACTAGCCGCGTGGGGAACGCGATAATACGAGCCATTAAGACACTCACACTGCTGCAAGCCACTGCTGTAGCTTAGAATTAGCTTACGAGACAGACCCCTTCATGGCCGCAGACAAGTTCCGCTTTACCACTGTTACCGCCGTCGTCGTCGCCAATATGGTTGGCACTGGCGTGTTCACCAGCCTTGGGTTTCAGCTTCTCGACATTCAATCTGGCTTTGCGTTGTTAATGCTTTGGGCGGTGGGTGGCTTAATTGCCGTGTGTGGCGCCATGACCTACGCAGAACTCGGTGCAGCGCTGCCGAGATCTGGGGGTGAGTACAACTTTTTGAGCCGCATTTACCATCCGGCCGCGGGTTTCGTGTCGGGCTGGATATCGTCAACCATAGGCTTCGCCGGGCCGACCGCGTTGGCTGCAATGACTTTTGCCGCTTATATGCTCTCTATTTTCCCTGAATTTGGCGGCCCTTGGGCCGAGCGCTTTATCGCCGCCAGCCTGGTTATCGCATTGAGCATCGTGCACGCGACTAATCGCAGGAACAGCGGCGGCCTCCAGCTCGCGTTTACGATCCTCAAGGTCATAATCATTATCGCGTTTGTAATTGCGGCCATTGTCCTCGTCGATACGCCTCAGCCTGTAAATTTCTTCCCGGCAAGCGGAGATCTTGGGGTGCTAACTTCGGGGGAGTTTGCCGTATCGCTTATCTATGTGAGCTATGCGTTTGCAGGCTGGAACGCGGCAACCTATCTGAGCAGCGAGATGGAGAACCCGCAGCGCACGCTTCCGGGCATACTCCTAACCGGCACCGTCATCGTGACGCTCATGTATATCGCGCTCAATTTCGCATTTCTTTACGCCGCGCCAATGGACAGTATGGCGGGAGAAGTTGAGGTGGGATATATCGCAGCAGAGGCAGCGTTTGGCACCGTAGGCGGGCGCTTCACCGGCATCGTGCTTGCGATGCTTTTGATTTCGACGGTCAGCGCGATGGTGATGGCGGGTCCGCGTGTTATTCAGATGATCGGGGAAGACTTTCCGCTGCTAAGCGTTCTGGGCAAGACCAACGCTCACGGTGTCCCCGCGATCGCTATCTATGCGCAGGGCGTGATAACGTTAGTCTTTATCTTCTCATCGACATTCGAGTCTGTGTTGGTGTTTTCTGGCTTTACACTCGCAATTAATAATTTCGCCACGATATCGAGTATTTTCGTGCTGCGCTGGCGCCAGCCCGACCTTCCACGGCCTTATAAAACATTCCTCTATCCGCTGCCCCCCCTAATATTTCTGGGCCTAACCGGTTGGACGCTCGGTTTCGTCATGCTCAACCGTCCAGTCGAAGCCCTTTTTGGCTTGGGTATTATTGCCTCCGGATTGTTCTTCTACTGGGTTTCGCTCCGTGGCAGTCAGATCGAACACTAGTCTTTGATCCTAATGCTCTACTTTCTCGCTTTTCCCGCATTCTGACCTCTAATTCGGGCCTTTTGCGGGCATTTGTTGCCAGTTTGTAACACAGACGAGGCAGCACACCCGATAGCCTGTACAATCGCGTCCTTATTTTAACGATGCCCTCCCACCGTTTCACCCAGTGGGCAGCGGTTGCTATTCGTGCTTTACCGATTAATGAGACGCTTTATGCCTAGCCTGTTTATGACTACCCTTGTCATGCCTACCCTGTTCAAGTCACAGACTCTGTCTCGCCAGAGCGACGCTTCTCGCGCTTCAGGCACAAAGCGCTCGATTCTCGCCGCGCGATACGCAGTTGCGCTAATCATTGGCGCAAACCTTCTCGTTAGCACTGCGTCGGCACAAGACGCCGGTGATGAGTCCTCTACCGTTATCTATGCGGCTGACTATTTTGATCAGTGGCAGCCTATTACCGCACAAGACATGCTTGACCGTATCCCCGGGCAAGGCGCCGCTGGCGGGCCTAGCAGTGGGCCATCGAGCATCCCCGGCAATCCCGAAACGGGCGGACGCGGATTAGGTGGCGGTGGCGGAAATCAAGTGCTTATCAACGGCAAGCGCATCGCCGGAAAAAATAATTCAACGAGCGAGCAGTTAGACCGTATCCCCGCCACTCAGGTTCGCGAGTTCCAGATCATCCGCGGCACCTCCGGCGACCTCGATGTGCGCGGCAGCGGCCAGATAGTAAACGTCATTCTGACCGAGGCTATTGCGTCCAACAGCATCTCTTACGAGGCCAGCATCGATCGCTACCAAGACCAGAACTTTCGCCCGGGCGGGACTTTTTCGTTAAGTGGCCAGCGCGGAGGCCTCGATTACCTTTTTGCTGCACGCAGCCAGCCGCGTTACAGCGTCTCGATCGGCGATGAATACAGCATACTCGGTGACTTTTCGATGAACGACTTAGTTCTCGAAACCCGCACACGCGACCAGATGGAGAACGAGGTCAGCATGAATCTCGGTTACGTGATATCCGACAGTAGCAGCCTGCGAATAAATGCGCTCTATGCCGACAGAGATGACCCCACCGACGTCGAACGCTATACCACCAATTTGCGCGTCACCCCCAATTCGCTTCTCAGCGAACGCGAAGAAATTCCGAGTCAACGCGATAACTGGGAGATCGGTGGCGATTACGAACTTAACCTTGGCAATGGCCAGCGCTTCAAACTTCTTGCTATCGCCAACCAAGACAATCGCGACTCTGCGCGCGAACGGTTCTTGCTACTCGACGAGGGTACCGAAGAAAAAAACCTCTATCTTGGTATCAATAACGTCACCGAAGAACAGATTGTTCGCGGATCGTTCACCACAAGCCTCTTCGACACACAGAGCATTGAGTTTGGCATAGAGCGCGCACAAACCTCACTCGATTCTGCGCTAACACTTGGCGGTATCGTCGAAAATGGAACGCCCTCTGCCGCTGTCGGCGGCCTTGTTCCGCAAGCCGTGAGTAATGCGAATTCGTCGGTCGAAGAAATACGTTATGAGCCCTTCGCTATTCATAACTGGACGCTCACGCCTACCCTTTCTCTCGAGACAACGCTGTTATATGAGTCCTCTGAGATCACGCAATCGGGCGATAGCAGCAATCAGCGCGATTTTAGTTTCGTTAAACCTAAAGTCGATCTGCGATTTAATCCGAGCACTAACCTTCAACTGCGCGGCAGCATTGAGAAGATAGTCAATCAGCTTAGCTTCGCGGATTTCGTTGCGGTGAACGACGAAACCGACAACGACACGAATACGCTAGAGGGAAACACAGACCTTCGCCAGCAGTGGCAGTGGCGTTATGTTTTTAACGGAGAATACCGTCTGCCCAATGACCTCGGAGTACTTAACGCCGAAGTCTTTTATGCGCAGCACGAAGACGTAATCGACAGGCTAGACTCGAGCAGATCGGAAGACAGCCTGCAATCGGTGAACGGCAATATCGGTGATGGTGTTGAAATGGGGGTCAACTTAAGCGCGAGCGTCAGAGCGACGCCGCTTGGCATGCCCAATTTATTGGTGACGACATCGCTTAACGTGCAAGATTCCGAGGTCACAGATCCGCATCTCGGTGTGAAGCGCCGCTTTCAAAACTATCAACGCGGACGTTTTACCTTATTCTTCCGTCACGACATTCCCGACTTGAGAATGAACTGGGGAATGCAGTATTTCGACCGAATAGACGGCGGCATGTTCCGCTACGATGTCGACGACATCGAATTCAACGTAGGCGAGCCCCGCGTTAACCTTTTTGCCGAATACCGTAACCAGCGCGGCACCACTTATCGTTTCGATGCCGGCGCGTTAACCAATGGGTCGCAGTGCCGTCGCCGCACTCGTTTCATCGGCCGCACGACAGCGGATATTCTCGAGGAAATCGAATACCGTTGCACGACGACTGGCATCGAGCTAAGCCTGCGGGTTAACGGTACTTTCTAACTTCCTAATTTCTCGATAGCTAGTCTCTCGATAGAAAAGCGCTAGAGATTACATCTCTAGCGTTTCTTCTCTTACCAATTTCGTTGCAATTTGCTCATCGGTAAAGGGCATTTCTATCCACTCGCTCTGCGAATAGATTTTCGTTTGATCTGCATAGAAAGGCGAATCCGGTTCTGGCGATTGAGAATACGTCAGTATTGCTCGCGCATTAGGACTTCCATCTTCATTCCACGTGACCGATTGAATGTAGCTATTGCCAGTAACGATTGGCGTGTAGCCGCCGTTGCCACCATCGAAACGCGCACTGATCACACTGAACATTCCCGCGCGGCCGTCACCTCCGGGGATTCCGATTTTTTCGCCGTTGCGGATCTCGAACTGCACATCTCCCCATTTAGCATCGAGCGCTATGCCGGCGCCGGTTATCCGATCTACCGCGACATGCAGCGCCGCAAGGATTGCTTCGCGCGTTGCCGCATCGTTAATAGTCAGTCCGCGAGGCGTGTGAACTGGATCAGCGTTATCGAAAGGCACGGCGTAGTACGCCGACAACTGTTTTGTCTCTGAGAAGAACTCATTAAATACATGAGCGCCGCGGCTTTCGATAGTTTGCTGGCGATCCCAGTATGCGAGTACCGCACACGCCTCGGCGAGGCTAGTATCGTCCACACAGACTTCGAGCACTTCATCGAGGAACAATTCGGCGCCGTAGTGGCGATGACTAAACAATAAATTTTCGACAGTCGCCTGATCGAATTTTTCTCCCGCGGCTACTACCTCTTCGACAAACTTGAGACCTGAGCGCGTGCGCAGCGTACGCTGCGCATTCTCATCGCCGATAATCGGCGAATAGCCTTCGAGGCGCATCGCAGGGTTACTTAGCCAGTAGGAATCGTTGCTATTGCCTGCATAGGTCGTCGTAATCAGGCTTGGCTGCTGCGATGGCGGCATAAGGCCAGGCGCCGCAGCGCTGGCGTCGACTTGCCAGTAGCAGCTTGGGTCAGAGCCGTTAAGCGTTGTTATGCGTGCGCCTGCCGATTGATCAACAGCGCAGCGCGAAATTAACTCGACTGACACATTCGGTATCGCCGACATATCGGCATATAGCGCACCACCTGCTTTGTCGGCTGCGATTGTGTTAACAAATGCCGCGCCCTGATGATCCGCAAGCGCCTGCCTCAGCTGCGTGACGTCTGTCGCGCGCTGCATCGCCGCATACTGATCACCGGTGCGATAATTTTCATAATTCACGTCGCGCATGACGTAAACATGCTGGTCATCCCACGGCGTGTTGGGTCCTGCAACAACAGGGCCAAGGTGTGTTAAGTAAACCGTTCGGTTTTCTATTCCGGCATCAGTTTCCACCGCCACCTCAATCGCTTCGATCACACGCTCTTCGTCGCCAACTAAATAGGCCATAGCATTGCCAGGCACAAGATCAAGTCTGAAGAAGGTAAAACGCAGCGCTGTAGATACCGTGTGCGACCACGCTATCGTGTCGTTAAAGCCAATCGCGAGCCGCGGTGTAGCAATGAGGCCTACACCCATAAAATCGATTTCACCCGGCAGCGTTAGATGCGCCATATGAAAACGCGACGGTCCCTGCCAAGGGTAATGTGGATTGCCGAGTAGAATGCCACGCCCGGTATCGGTTAAATCGCTACCGAACGCATACGCGTTACTGCCAATTTTTTCGACATCGAGCGTGAGATCAATCGGCTTAAGCGCAGCGATCGCTTGGTTCGGCGCCGCTGTGGCTATTTGGTCTGTCACGCGGCCTAGGCCGTAACGAATACCAACACCGATCGCGAGCCTTGCGAGATCGCGTTCGTCAATAGGTTTGACCCATTCGGCGCCTGCGCAAGAGGCAGGGAGCTGATCGGCATGGGTGTCGATGTAGCGGTTATAGCCACGCGCATAGCCGCTGTCCATAGCATTGCTGTCGTCGGAACTGGCGCCCAAATATTGATCGATTTTAGCGTCGTTAAGTAGCGCTCGATGAAAAGCATCGCTATTCACATTGCCATTCTCTGCACCAAAATACTTCGACAATTCGCCGTTAACGGTAATCAATTCTTTGGCTAAAACGCAGACCCCGTTTTGTGCAACAGAGTGCGCAAAACCGAAGCCAAGCCCTTCCCATGTCTGCGCGGTAATATGAGGAATGCCATGCTCGGTCCATCGAACATCGACAGTCTCTTTCATCGCATTCGACAAAGCGCTCGCCTCATCATTTGAGACACTCTCGTCGGGAGCGCATGCTACTAGCGCGCTCAGGCTCAATGCGGCTGCAAGCTTTAAAGGCGCTAAACCGATACGCGTCCCGTCGACGCGCTTTCCTTCCGTTTTATCTAGCCTTGTCATTGTTCTCTCCCTTGAGGTTATGAATAGGATCTTTACATCACCCAACTCTAATACTCTCCGAGCATCGTTGCCTAACTGGCCAACACACGCTCTCGCGCCGCGGCGTACTCACGCTTCAAGCGTTCGACGAGCTCGCCTGCTGTATCAATCGACTTGATCGCATTGATGCCCTGCCCGCAGCCCCAAATATCGCGCCATGCTTTTGCTTTTGTGCTGCCGCCCGAACCGAAATTCATCTTCGAAGGATCGCTCTCAGGCAGGTTGTCGGGGTCGAGACCGGCCGCTTCGATTGAGGGACGCAGATAATTGCCGTGCACACCGGTAAACAGGTTTGTGTAAACAATATCATTTGCTGCGTAATCCACTAACGATTGCTTGTAGGCTTCGTCGGCATTAGCTTCTTTGGTCGCGATAAACGCTGAACCGATATAGGCCATGTCGGCGCCCATCGCCTGCGCTGCGAGCACGGCATCGCCGGTTGCGATCGCGCCGGAAAGCAGTACAGGCCCATCGAACCACTCGCGCACTTCCTGAATAAACGGCATAGGCGAGAGAGTACCAGCGTGACCACCAGCACCGGCGGCCACACAGATGAGTCCGTCGGCACCCTTTTCGATCGCTTTTTTAGCGAAACGGTTGTTGATGACATCGTGCAATACAATGCCGCCGTACGAATGAATTGCATCGAACACCTCCGGACGCGCGCCGAGTGAGGTAATGACAATCGGCACCTTGTGCTTTACGCAAAGCGCGACGTCTTGCATCAGTCGATCGTTCGAATTGTGGACAATCTGATTGACTGCAAAAGGTGCAGCGGGCTTATCGGGGTTCGCTAAATTGTACGCATCCAGCTCCGCATTGATTTGCGTTAACCACTCGTCTAATACCTCGACGGGACGCGCGTTAAGCGAGGGAAATGAACCAACGACGCCGGCTTTGCATTGTGCGATGACGAGCTCGGGGCCCGAAATAATAAATAGAGGGGAGGCGACAACGGGAATAGAGAGTCGGCCTTTGAGGATTTCTGGGATTGCCATGCTGGGTCCTTTTGGTTCGAGTGTGGTTCGAGTGTGGTTCGAATGTTGGTTCGAGTTCTTTTTCCGGTGATTAGCCGAGCGTTCGATCCCGCAAGAGCAGTTTGCTCGGTTTGATGATAAATTTCAGCTCGCAGTGTGCCAAAACAGCTGTGGGTTGGAAAGGGGTACGCTTAGCTCCTGTTCTGGGGTCGCAAGGCTCGCCAAGTCGCAGCCTTGGGTTATACTCGGTGGCCACGTAAACGCCTCATCGGGCGACTCATTAATAGCAGGGAATGTTATGACAACCGCAGCGCAGCAAGACCCCATCGTTATCGTCGGCCAAGCACGCACGCCAATGGGCGGATTTATGGGCGACTTAGCCTCGGTAAAAGCAACCGAGTTGGGATCTACGGCAATTCGTGCGGCGGTTGCTCGCGCAGGCCTTGAGGCAAGTGACATCGACGAAGTCATCATGGGCTGCGTGTTGCCCGCCGGTCTCGGTCAGGCACCCGCGCGACAAGCCTCGCTCGGCGCCGGTATCCCAAAATCCACCGGCACAACGACTATCAATAAAGTCTGCGGCTCGGGCATGAAGGCAATAATGCTCGCCCACGACCTCCTCATTGCTGGCAGTGCCACAGTCGCTGTTGCCGGCGGCATGGAGAGCATGAGCAACGCACCTCATCTGCTCCCCGGCGCACGCGCAGGCTATCGTTTTGGCCACGCAAAAGTGATCGACCACATGGCTTTCGACGGCCTAGAAGACGCCTACGAAGGGGCAGCGATGGGGGTCTATGCAGAAACTTGTGCCTACAAATACAGCTTCGATCGCGAAGCGCAGGATGCCTATGCCATTGGCTCGCTAAAGAAGGCCCAAGCGGCGATCGAAAGCGGTGCCTTCGCAAGCGAAATCACGCCAGTCGAGGTCGCGCAGCGCAGCGGTACCATAATGATCGACACCGACGAACAGCCCATGAAAGCTCGCTTCGATAAAATTCCTCAGCTACGACCGGCCTTCAAGAAAGACGGGACCGTCACTGCGGCCAATGCCAGTTCGATCTCCGACGGTGCCGCTGCAGTGGTGCTTATGCGTCAGTCCGAAGCTACAAAGCGAGGACTCACTCCGCTAGCGCGCATCGTGGCTCATACCTCTCATGCGCAGGAGCCTAGTGAGTTTACTATGGCACCCATCGGCGCTATTGGCAGCTTAATGGCCAAGACTGGCTGGGAAAAAGACTCCGTAGACCTATTTGAGATTAATGAGGCCTTCGCGGTCGTCCCGATGGCAGCAATCGAATCGCTGGGTCTCAACGCGGCAAAGGTGAATGTTAATGGCGGCGCCTGCGCGCTCGGCCATCCCATTGGCTGCTCGGGCACGCGCATTGTGGTGACGCTGCTGGCCGCCCTTGCGAACCACGGAAAGAAACGTGGCGTTGCCTCGCTGTGCATTGGCGGTGGCGAAGCGACGGCGCTGGCTGTCGAACTCATTTAGACCGAACACTGACTCAGAAAAAAAAACCAATAACCAAAGAGAGGATTAGCTCTATGTTCTACTCGATAGTCAAAAGACGTAAGCACATTGGATTCGTTCAGGGCGCCGCGGTGAGTATCGCGCTCGCCCTAACACTCGGCGGAAACCACAGCCTAGCACAAGAGTCTTGGCCCGAGATTGCCCCAGCCGATCCCCCTGCCGAATGGGGCGCTGTGTCGGCTAATTTCGAGGAAATCCCGTATCCCTATCCGGTTCAGTTCCTTGAGATCAACCGCTTCCAGCGAGACCTTCGCTATGCCTATATGGACGTAGCACCAAGCGGACGCGCTAACGGCCAGACGGTGTTTATTCAGCACGGCATGAATTTCTATTCAGAAGCCTACACCCTCACGATTAATGCGCTGACCGAGGCTGGTTTCCGCGTGATCGCCGTTGATCGTATTGGCTATGGCAAAAGCTCGAAGCCAATACTCCCCTACAATTTCAATATGGTCGCCGCCAATATGAAGGCGCTGCTCGACGAACTTGGCGTTGAGAAAACCGCGATAGTAGGCCATTCGATGGGCGGCATGGCTGTTTCTCGTTTTGCCATGATGTACCCAGAAACTACTACGCATGTCGTTATGGTCAACCAGATCGGCCTCACCGACCAGCGCCAGAGCCGTCCTTGGAGCGATCCCTTTGTGGGCGGCGGTGCAACAACCTACCAGTCTATTTTGCGCGGGCATCAGCGCTATTTCCCGCTGAAGTGGCCGCCAGCGCACCTTGAATTTGTGCGCCGCCAGTACGGCCAAACCCTTGGCGGAGACTGGCCTCGCCTTGCGCAGGTAAGGCGTTTGCAAGGGCAAATGCTGTATGACGACCCCGTCGTCTACGATTGGCAGCATATAGCGACAAAAGCGCTCGTTATCGGCGGAGAAGAGGACGGCTTAGTCGATGATTTCCCGTCATTAGCGCACAACGTCGCCAATCAGCTGCAAAATAGCGCGATAATCCTCTATCCTAACGTCGGCCATGCGCCTCAGATAGAGATACCAGACCTGTTTCATCAAGACCTGATTCGCTTCCTCAGCTCGGACGCGGACGAGCCTGCGAGTAACTGGAAATAGCGATAAGATGATTCTAACCGAAGAACAGCGCCTCATTCGCGACACCGCGCGCAGCTATGCGCGCGAACACATTGCCCCCCATGCCGCGCAGTGGGACCGAGAAGCAACATTTCCGGCAGAGGCGCTAGCCGGCCTCGCCGAGCTCGGCTTCTATGGCATGTTAGTCCCCGAACAACACGGCGGCTGCGACATCGGCTACGTCGCTGCGGCCCTGGTGCTCGAGGAAATCGGCGTCGCCGATGCGGCATGTTCGACTATTGTGAGCGTGACAAATTCGGTTGGCTGCATGCCTTTGCTGCAATACGGTACGGCACAGCAGCAGCGTGACTTTTTATCCCCCCTCGCCCGCGGCGAAAAATTGGCCGCGTTCTGCCTTACCGAGCCGCAGGCTGGCAGCGATGCCTCTGGGCTCAAAACGCGCGCCGAGAGGCAAGGCGATAGCTATGTCCTCAATGGCACCAAGCAGTTCATCACCTCGGGCAAAAATGCAGACCTCGCGATTGTCTTCGCGGTAACCGACCCCGCCGCGGGCAAGCGCGGGATTAGCGCCTTCGTGGTGCCAACAGATACCCCCGGCTACCGCGTCGCAAGTGTCGAGGCCAAGATGGGACAGCGCGCATCGGACACCTGCCAGATAGTCTTCGAGCACTGCAGCATTCCTGCGGTTAATCTTCTTGGAGACGAGGGGCAAGGGTATAAGATTGCCCTCGGCAATCTCGAAGGCGGCCGTATCGGTATCGCCGCGCAATGTATAGGCATCGCGCGTGCAGCGCTCGAAGCTGCAACACTCTATAGCCGCGAGCGCGAGGCGTTTGCAAAGCCGCTCTCCGAACATCAAGCCGTCGCGTTTAAACTCGCTGACATGGCCACTCAGATTGCAGCGGCGAGGCAGCTCACGCTTCACGCCGCGGCGCTCAAAGACGCAGGCGAGCCTTGTCTCAGCGAGGCATCAATGGCCAAACTCTTTGCCTCCGAGATGGCAGAGCGAGTGTGCTCCGACGCAATACAAATTCACGGTGGCTACGGGTATTTGCAGGATTTTCCTGTGGAGCGCTATTACCGCGACGTGCGTGCCTGCCAGATCTACGAGGGCACAAGCGAAGTGCAAAAGATGGTGATAAGCCGCGCGCTCTAACCGCATTCCGAAACCTCGAAGCCGAACCGGCTCTAGACGGCTCGGGCTCTATCAACAACTCGAGGCTATCCGAAATCATGCTCAGAACACGAGCAGGTGAGCGCCTCGATTGTATTTTTCGGGTTTCAACTGCGCGTCGATATCGACCGCTGCCTGACGCAGATAATTAAGCGACTCACGGCGAATCCTCCCTGGCCCCTCCCATGCGTCGGCGTCGGTTTCGCGCCCGATACCATGGATGACCCTGAGTCCTTTAAAGCGCTGCGCTCGCGCGAAATCAATGGCCGCCTCGAGTTTGTCCAGCGCCTCGGTCCATGTCTCCCCCGAGTGCGCGACGTCTATTTCTAGAAAATCATCACGCAGTCCGACAGGCAAAGGCTCGTCGCATTTGGGGCAAGACAGCGCATCCAGCGCAAGGTCTATTCCGCAGTCGATGTTAGGGCACATAACGCGTCGGCGCCCCGATTGAAATGACTTCACAAACAGCTCAACTCTTGGTTTTAAAAAAGCGATAAACGCAGTAAATTACAATTATAAGTAAGTGTAACCCAAAGCCCGTGCTTTTCACTCAGACAGAATAACTAGAAAGAGACTCCTGCCATGAATATTCAACAGAATGACCATAGCCAACCTGCACGCTGCAATGCTCGCGTTTGGACACAGAAAATTATTTGCAGCATGGTTTTACTCTTTGGCTTCGTGGGTGCTGCCCACGCGCAAGTAACGCAGCTTTTCTATCACGAAGTGCTAAGGCAATACGAACAGGGCGCAGTTGCTTACGAAGATGGCGACTACGAATCTGCCTACGCCGACCTTAGCCTCGCAGCGCAGCGCGGAGTAAAAGACGCACAATACCTGCTCGGCTTTATGTATCTGCAGGGCGAATACGCGCCTCGTTCAATACCTGTTGGACTGGCTTGGTTAGGTACTGCACTCGAGGTCGAGAATAAAGACTGGCTGTCGCTCTATACTAAACTCTACGGCACATTAAACTCTGCGCAGCAGGCGTTTATCGATAATAAAGTAGATGCCTATATCGAGCTCTACGGAATGGATACGCAGCGAATCGTTTGCGATAACAAGGCAAGGGTTGGCAGCAGAAGAAAAGTCAGGCAATGCATTAAGACCGAAGACGTGAACACGCCGCTGTATTCTCTCGAAATGATGCCCGAAGGCTTTGTCCCGCCTTTCTCTTGCGAGGGCGATTTCCCCTGCCTCGCGGGCGAGACAAGGGTCTACTCAGATCATGATGAACTGAATCCGGACAATTTCTAGTCGAGATTTTGCTCGGCTCTTAATGCTCAACTATTAATATTCGGCTGTTAAACAGGCGTCTACGCAACCCGCGTCTGGGCATCGCTCTCAGTGCATCCGAATTGCAACACGCCATCACTAAACAGGCTGCGCTTGAGGATTTTTCGATCCAACAGATAGTCTTGCGTGTTATGCCAAGGCGCATGCTCGCCCTGTTTCGGAAACTCATGAATTCCGCGTTGCATATATCCCGGGTTAAACCCCGAAATAGTTGGCTGCGGAGCCATCGACGCTTCTTCCGGCCGCAGCTCTGGCACACAGAAACTCGCCCCCTGACGGTCCATCTCTTGCAGCATGTCACAGACAAAAACCGAGTTAAGGTCGGCGCGCAGTGTCCATGACGCATTAATGTAACCGAAGGTCTGAATCAAATTCGGCACGCCCGAAAACATCATGCCCTGATAATAGAAGCGCTTACTGAGATCAAGCTTTACCTCATCGAGGAAAAATTCGACGCCTCCCATAAACTGCATGTTAAGCCCGGTTGCGCTCACCACTATATCCGCTTCGATCAATTTACCCGACGAGAGTAAAACGCCGTTCTCGACAAACTTATCGATCGTATCGGTCACCACCTCTGCCGCGCCACTTTTCACTGCTGACAAAAAATCATCATCGGGAATGAGACAAAGACGCTCCTCCCAAGGGTTATAGCGAGGCGTAAAGTGCGTATCGATATCGTAGTCATCGCCGAGCGATTTGCGCACGCTATCGAGCAGCAGTTTTTTTGTCTTCTCAGGATTATTGCGTGCGCCTTTATAGGTCGCATTTTGAAAGTAAATGTTCTTCCATCGGGTTAATGCGTAGGCCAGTTTGCTTGGCAGCACCGCTCCAAGGAAATTGGCGACGGCATCTTTCGCCGGCCGCGAGAACATATACGTTGGCGAGCGTTGAACCATCGTCACATGCGCAGCCTTATCGACCATATTCGGTACGATTGTCACCGCGGTTGCGCCACTCCCGATCACTGCGACTTTCTTGCCAGCGTAGTCTAGATTTTCTGGCCATTTCTGCGGATGAATGAGCTCGCCCTTAAAGTCCGCGAGCCCTGCGAAATCGGGCGTATATCCCTGCGCATAATTATAATAGCCACTGCACATGAAGAGTACGCGTGATTCGATGTCGACCGTCTCTCCCGCGCTGTTTCGCGCTGCGACACACCACACATCGCGCGCGCTGTCCCAGTTTGCAGAGACGACTTTGTGGCCGAATCTAATCTTGTCTTTAACCCCGTACTCAGCGACTGCTTCCTTCAGATAATCGCGAATAGACTCGCCGTCGGAGATAGACTTGGCGTTTGTCCATGGTTTGAAACTAAAACCGAATGTGTGCATGTCGCTGTCAGAGCGAATACCCGGATAGCGAAATAGATCCCAAGTACCACCGACATTATCGCGACCTTCGAGTACTGCATAACTCTTGTTCGCGCATTGCTTCTCTAAGTGACAGGCGGCGCTGATGCCGGATATGCCGGCCCCTACGATTAAGACATCTAACATGGCATTGCTCTCTAAATTTAAATCCTGTCCAAGACTAACCAAGATAAGGGGTTTAGGCAAAGACTCCCGCGGTGCCAAATCATCTTGCGCGGGGTGATATTTGGTCTTCTTGATCCCAAACAAACACGGCGGCAGGTGACTGACGCGATTCACAGAGTCTACAGCGCGGCGCTGTCACTGCCCACTGACTCCTCCCTGTGGATTCGATTGAACCTGATCGATGAGCGCGGAAACACCAGACTACTGGGAAATCCCGTGTACTTTATTCCGTAACAACTAGCCACCGACATCTCAGGCAGCTAACATTACCGCTATTGCGCCTGAGGCATATCGTTTTGGGAGTTTGCATAGGCTCATTGGTAATGGCTTAAAAGCTACACAACTAAGAGGAAATACGCGTGGCATTGTCCCTACAAGATCAACTTAAAAAGTCGGGACTCGTCGACGAGAAGAAAGCGAAGCAGCTCGAGCGTGCCAAACGCAAAGAGAGCAAACAGCCTCCGCAGAAAAAAACCGTCCAGAAAAATGTGAAACAAGAGGCGGAACTGGCGCGCAAAAAGCAGCGCCAGGAACAGATCGAGCGCGATCGCAAGCTTAACGAGGAGCGCAACCGCGACGGCGAGTGGCGCGCGAAGATGGCGCAAATACGACAGCTTATCGAAGCGAATGCGGTTAAGGTCGGTGGCGAGCTGAAGTTTAACTTCAAACACGATAGCAAGGTAAAACAGCTGTGGGTAGACGCGCGCACCCGCGAGCAGCTCAGCGGCGGCACCCTTGGGATTGTCGAGTCAAAGGCCGATGGGAAATACGTCGTGGTGCCTGTCGATGTTGCTCATAAGATCCAAGAACGCAGCGCCGAGCACTTCGTCGCAATCGCCAATCCCAAGCAATTAACTAAACTGGAACTCGAAGAACAGGCCTATGCCGACTTCGCGATTCCTGACGACCTCGACTGGTAGTAAGCGCTCTGCTTGATCGCTCTTTGATTGAGTGCTCGCTGATTACTAGACCGTCAATAAACAGCCCGTCGGTAAACAGCGAGTTAGCTCGGCTTTTTACTCAACGCGCCAAGCGTTGGACGCGCCGTGCGGCCTTTAGCGCCTCGCGCCGGTACCGCAGGCTTTCGATTTGACACCACGCCTGCGTCGGCGTCGATCTGAGCTGGCGTGCGCTTTCGGCGCCAGTCTTTTTTGGGCGCGGGCTTCGACGCCGGCTTTTCAACTTTCGCTTTAACCGGCTCGGCTGTTGGGTCGTAACCCTCGACTAGCGTTAGGAGCAGCGACTCGTCACCCATACGCATAGTGTCGCCGTTAACCAGCTTCTTGCGCTTTTGCATTTCGACTTTATCGTTCACGAACACGAGCCCTGCGTCGATGGCCGCCTTCGCTTCACCGCCACTAGCAACCAAGCCTTCGAATTTGAGCACTTTATAGAGCTCGACCGGTTCACGCAGCAGCTCAACCGACCGCGGTTTAGCCTGTGCGCCCTTAGGAGCTTCACTACTCTTGGCACTAGATTTAGTGCTAGTTTTGGCAATATTCATTACTGCATCCTTTTGATTCGCTTTCGACGCGGGAGGCTTCGCGCGCCACGCTAGATCAATACCTGCGCAGTATATCAGCCAATGGGTGAGAAGATCTGAATTCCGTGAACAGTTTGAGTCGTCGACGGCCTAATAGCCTAACCCGCCTAGTCGTCTAGATTCCAGGTATAGCCGACGAAGTCTTCGACCTCGTCAGGTGCCAGTTTCTCATAGAGTTTCTGTGCGCCGGTGTTAGTTTTCTCGGTGCCAAGCCATAGCTCGTAGCTGTCGGTTTCGTCAGCCAGTTTTTTAATCTCGTTCATTAAGGCCGTGGCGACTCCATGCCTTCGATAGTTGACCGCTGTATCCAGCTCGTCGACATAGAGCGTGCTGTGTTTTCCGTAGGCGCGAGGCAAAAGCTGAGCCGAGACCATACCGGCGAGCTCCGATCCCGCGAAACATGCGAAAAAGAATGTTCCCTCTCTCTGCAAATACCATGCTAAAGACTCGGCCGTGTATTCGCCCTCGGGCAGCTCGTTGCCCTCGTCCCACTCCGCAGCATTAATCTTACCCGCAAGCTTTTCAAGATTCGCTTTGAGCGTAATACGCTTCACAAAGAGTTCGTTGTCCATAAGTATCCCTTGAGTTTCAGACTCAAAGGATAACAGATTGTGACCCCGCTTGAATTTTCCTCGAGTCCGGCAGTAAAAACTCGCGCACAATAGCATTGCCATCGCCGCGCATGCAGTGATTAGACGCCATCGACGCGGAATAGGCACCGGCGTTAATTAGTACTAGGTATTCTTGGTCGCTCAACTCTGGGAGCCACGCATCGCGATACCAAACGTCTAACGCCTCGTTTATATTGCCCACCACTGTCACCTGTCTAAGCGCTCCCGTGCAAATTGGCGCAAGCGGCTGAAAGGGGAGACTGTAGTACGCAGGTTCTGGTGCGATGTTGAAACCCGCGTCAACGCCGACAAACTGGGTTGTCTGCTTAGTCTCCTCAAACGTCTTGCCCAGAATCAAGATTCCAGCGTCTTTGAGTAGGTATTCCCCTGGCTCGAGTTCGACTTTCAATTGCCGATGACCGAAGTGCTTTTCAAGCACTCGACTCCAAGCCGAAAGGTCCAGAACGCCATCGCTTGCCATATGCGGCACACCTAGCCCACCACCAACATTGACCGTGATCACATCGGGACAGCGTTCAACAAATTTTTCAAGGCAGGCACCTAACACTCGATCCCACTGAGGCAGTTCGGCGGTGAGATAGCCGCAGCCGGTGTGAAAATGGATTTTGGTGATCTTAAGATTGTAGCGGTCAGCTAAGGCAAGCGCTTCTGATAACTGCTCTTCGTAAATGCCAAATTTCGTTGCTGCCGTGCCTGCATATTGAAGCTTGTCGTTATCAGCGCGGCTCACGCCCATTCCAGGGTTCACACGTATGCCAATCGACGAACCCGGCTTAATTTTGCCCCACGTTCTTATCGCGTGGAGGGAATCGCAATCGATGAAAAGACCGTCGAAACAGGCGAGTGCTTCTACGTCGCGTTTTGAGAGACTGCCCGCAGTAAACGAGATCTGGTCTGGCCTAAAGCCACAGCTCACCGCATGCTCAACCTCGCGCGGCGAACAGGCATCTATGCCGCATAACCCCGTGTGTTGAAGACTTGTGAGGAGCGGCGCGAATCGATTCGCTTTCATGGCGTAAAGCAGGGTGTAGCCAACAGGCAGGTTTGCGTCGCGCAGTGCCGCGTGTACGCGCTCTAGGTTATCGCGCACGCGAGCAAACGAATAGACAAAGGCCGGCGAGCCAAAGCGCTGAGCAAGCACCGAAACCGAATTGTCAGCAAAGAATAATTCTTCGCCTCTGTAAGCCAGATCGTCTCGCTGCCACCAGCGCTGTGACTCTTCTGCGTTCATCATTCTGCTATTTCCCTTTATCGTTATCGAAGCGAAATTTTCACAGACGCAAAAAGCAGCGCGCGAGGCGAACTCGGCGCTGCTTTCTCTACTGTTACCTTGCGTTTACTCTAAGCGGCGTCGGGTCCGCGCATCATGGCTTCTTGAACGAAGCCTGGATGAATTTCTTGATTGCCCGTTATCCAACCGCGGCAGCTTTCGCTTTCGCACGCGCAAGCGAACTGCTTGAACAATACCTGCTCTGTTTCCGCATAATCCATGTAGAGATAACTGTTAGCAGGAATGTCCTCCACCGCAGTAATTAACATGTTGCGCATATCAAGCGAAATATTTGGCGAGCACGAATGCAAGAAATAGCCCGAAAAGTGGGTGTCATGCAGATGCGACTCGTCGTCTATCTGCAGAGTGTGTTGACGAATATCAGTGACGACCTCACCCGCCATGGCAGCAACAATTTCGCCACGCTTGAACGATCGAAGTGAGATAACGCCGAAACCATTTGTGTCGTCCTTGCGGATCACACGGAAGTCTGTGTCTTTTGGGTAAAGGGGATTGTCCCCAAAGCTAGCAGGATAAAGCATCGTTAATCTTCTCCAATAACGACCGGTCGCGGACAATGGAAGCCTGTCTATTTTACTAGGCGACTGATGCCGAGAACCCAAATCATGTGGATAGTCCACATTGCCAAAACAAATGTCTGAAAGTTACGTAGACACTTATCCCAAGAACAGCGCGCTGAGTTCGGTGCGTGCTAGCACGACCACGTGTTTCAACGCGCGCTTTATACTGCCTATGTGGCATCGTCTACAAGAATTTTCTTACCAATTTGAAAAGTATTTTTGAGGGAGACGCGGAGGAAAGTTTGTGGTCTAAGATTCACACAGGGGGGTGTCTGTTCTGCCTATTCGGCTACAGGAACACGGGGGGAGGAGAAGTCATTCGAGTTCTAACAATAAGAGGTAAGAATTTAGCGCCTGTGAGCAGCGCCATCTTGCAACTGCTCTAGCCGAAGTTCGCAATCGCCCGCGGACGTCGACACATACAGACTGCCTTCGCTTACCGTTATCGAGAACTCCATTGTGCGCTCGACGGTTTTCGCGAGCGCCTGCACGCCCGCCCAATCGAAGCGGAAGACACTGATCGGTAGTTTGGCGATGTCGGATGACGACAGTTCCCACCAGGTCGGCGATTTAGAATTGAAGCTGTAAAGGCGGACATCCGGCGCGAGGCGCGACACCTTTTTAATACGCTCGATTGTTGGCTCGCCGACATCGATCCACAGCGAAAGCGCACCGTCGAGCGAATGCGCCCAGAGGTCGGCCTCTTCGGTGTCGCTTAGGCTTTTACACAGCTCAAGCCCATCACAGACGTTGAGGCTGTAAGCAAGCACGCGCACCATCATTCGTTCGAGCGTCTCGGACGGATGACAGGCGACTGTTAGGCTCAGGTTTTCATAGACCTCTCGGTCAAGGTCGGTGAGGGCTAACTTCATTTTGTAGATCGTTGGTTTAAGAGCCATACCGCTACTTTCTCATCGCACCTTTCAACAGATCACCAAGAGTGCCGGTCTTTACCGGCGTGCTCACGCGCTGCTGGGGCTGCTGTCGACTGTTGTTGCGTGCGCCGTCATTACGGCCACGATTGGCAGACTCGGCTTGGCGTGTTGCGGGGTCGTCATCGAGACGCATCGATAATCCGATTCGTTGCCTCTTTACGTCAACCTCCATCACTTTCACCTTGACCACGTCGCCGGTCTTAACTACCGCGTGGGGGTCTTTCACAAAATTGTGGGAGAGTGCGGATATATGTACCAGTCCATCTTGGTGTACGCCGATATCGACGAAAGCGCCAAAATTAGTCACGTTGGTGATAACGCCCTCGAGCGTCATTCCCTCTTCGAGGTCGGAGACTTTTTCGACACCCTCTTTGAAGTCTGCCGTTTTGAATTCTGGCCGCGGATCTCGTCCCGGCTTTTCGAGCTCGGCAAGAATGTCGGTCACAGTCGGCAAACCGAAACGCTCATCGACAAAGGCTTTCGCATCAAGCGATTTTAAATAGCTCGCATTGCCGATCAGATCGTTCACCGATTTTTTTCCCGCCGCGCCGATTTTTTCGACAACCGAATAGGATTCGGGGTGTACGGCTGAGGCGTCAAGCGGATTGTCCCCATCAACTATTCGCAGGAAGCCTGCGGCCTGTTCGAAGCTTTTTTCGCCAAACCTTGGCACCGCTTTTAAGTCAGCACGCGTCTTGAAGGCACCATTGCTATTGCGAAAGGCAACGATATTGGTGGCGATCGAGGCGCTTAATCCGGCGACGCGGCGCAAGAGAGGCGCTGAGGCCATGTTCACATCTACGCCCACGGCGTTTACACAGTCTTCGACAACGGCGTCGAGCGAATGACCCAATTTAATCTGACTTACGTCATGCTGATACTGGCCCACGCCGATCGACTTCGGTTCGATCTTTACCAATTCGGCAAGCGGATCTTGAAGGCGTCGCGCAATCGAAATCGCGCCGCGCACGGTAACATCTAAGTCGGGAAATTCTTCGCGTGCGGTATCGCTCGCCGAATACACCGAAGCGCCCGCCTCGCTAACCATCGCTTTTTGTGCGCGCAGTTCGGGATGCCTTTTTAACAAGTCACTCGCCAACTTGTCGGTTTCTCGCGACGCCGTGCCATTACCGATCGCGATAAGTTCGACGTTATGTTTTGCGCAAAGCGCAGCGAGCACGGCAATCGACTGGTCCCATTGGTTTTTCGGCGCGTGGGGATAGATCGCTGTGTCTTCTAAATATTGACCGGTCGCATCGACAAGCGAGACTTTAACACCGGTGCGGAGACCAGGATCGAGTCCCATAGTGACCTTGCTGCCGGCCGGCGAGGCGAGAAGGATTGCTTTCATGTTTTCGGCGAACACCCGAATGGCCTCTTCCTCTGCGCTATCGCGAAGCTGCCCGAGAAGGTCGAGCTCTAAACGCGTCAGGAGTTTTATTTTCCATGTCCACTTCACCACTTCGGCCAGCCAACGATCCGCCGCCCTGCCCTCGTCGGCGATGCCAAAGGTGCGAGCGATCATCAGTTCGGCGCGCTCGGGAACAATTTCAGCACGCGTCTTATCGGCATTCGCTACCGCCGCGGGTGTGGCGATAGCCGAGTGCAGGAAGGCTTCTTTGCGGCCGCGGAATACGGCGAGTGCGCGATGCGAGGGCACCCGTTTGAGCGGCTCATCATAGTCGAAATAATCGCGAAATTTCGCCGCGTCGTTTTCTTTTCCTTCGACAACTCTAGACTGCAGCACGCCCTCTTCCCAGAGATAGTTACGCAGATTGCCGCTCAGCTCTGGATGCTCGGCGAAGCGCTCCATAAGAATTTGTTTCGCGCCATCGAGCACAGCCTTGGCGTCAGTAAACCCTGCTTCGGTATCGACAAACGCAGCCGCTTCATGCTCGGGTTCGAGCGTTGGATTCCCAAGTAGTTTGTCTGCGAGTGGCTCGATGCCCGCCTCGATCGCGATCATCGCTTTCGTGCGACGCTTCTTTTTGTAGGGCAGGTATAGGTCTTCGAGAATTGACTTCGTCTCAGCCGCATTGATTTTCTTTTCGAGTTCGGGCGTCAGCTTGTCCTGCTCAGCAATGCTTGCCACGATGGCCTGTTTACGCTCCTGAAGTTCGCGCAAATAGCGCAGGCGTACTTCCAGGTCTCGCAGCTGCAGATCGTCGAGCCCGCCTGTCGCTTCTTTGCGGTAACGTGAAATAAAGGGAACGGTAGAGCCTTCGTCAAGCAGAGCGATCGATGCCGCAACCTGCTGCACCATGACGCCGAGTTCTTCGGCGATCTTGTTGTTAATATCCATTTACGCGGGGGTTCCTGCTGCTATCCAATTTGCACTGAGAAAGGGTTTGGTGGTTACGCGCTCGCGTCGGCGCCCTGCTCGAGCCCACCGAAGGCGGCGATAAAATCTTTTAAGAAGTCTGTGAGCTGTAGGGTCATCACCGCAAACTCCTGATCGAATTTTTCAGCGGCAGTTTCCGCGTCGCCCTGATCGCGCTCTTCGTTCATGCCCACAAATTTAACACGCTTCACGGACAGGTCCTCGGACAAGACGCAGCTAACGACGCTATTCCATGTCACGCCCAAACTTTTAACCTGTTTGCCCGCACCAAGGTGTGCCTGAATCTCCTCGCTGAATAAATCTTGTCCTTTACAGCGCACGACATTGCCGCCGTCGATAGGATTGAACAGCTCGCATTCTTCATCGATCACAAAATTATCGCTGCCGTGCTGTTCGCGCAGCCAGCGCGTCATCACGTCCGCCGGCGCGCGATTGGTCGAAGGGATCTCAACCGGCAACGACCCGAGTGTATCGCGCAGGAGAGTAATCAGCTCTTCGGCCTTCGGCGCACTGCTCGAATTTACTATCAGCATATTATCGGCAAGCGACAGATAGGCGAAGGTTTGCTGATTACGCGTGAAGGCGCGCGGCAAGAGAGTGACGAAAACATCGTCGCGTATCTGGCGCTTTTCTTTGCGGTAAATTTTGCGCCCCTGCCGTTCTTCTAGCTCAGCAATCTTCTCCTCAGTCGCCTCGTTTACCACGGCCGCGGGCAGAAGGCGCTCTTGTTTTTGTGAGCAGAGCATCAAATAAGGGCCCTGCACATGGCTTAACATTTCGCCTTCGCGCCCTAAAGGGCTTACCCAACCTAGCCGCGCCTTCTCCATAGAACCACAGGGTTCGAATAGCTTGTCGGCGAGCGCCGTTTCGATCTCTTCGAACGATTGAGCGAGAGGTTTGGCAAAAGTATAGACGCGAAGGTTCTTAAACCACATAAGGTGAATTCCAATTGATCGGCGGGGTCGGGATTATGCAATAGGCTGAGGGGTTAATCCACAAACCAAGGTTCAAACTTGGCTCATGGACACTCCGCCGGTTTGCTTTTACTCTGCAAGTATAGACGGACGTCGTCGTTAGGCCAGTTGCCGTCGTTTTATGCCATTTGGGTTCTTGCCCTACCGCATACACTCAGCCTAAGCCTTAGATTCGCTTCAGGCGAATCACACCACCGACTTATCGAATTAGGAATGAAATCAATGCCTTTATGTTACTCATCGATTGCTAGAAAAACTCAACGATACGGTGTGCGCCTCATGCTACTCAGCCTCTTAGCCGCGCTAAGTTTAGCGGCCTGTGCGCCCGCAGATACGCCTGCAACGGTTGCAGCGTCCGCGCCGGTGGCGTCGATGAACCAGGCAAACGAATCACAGCGGCTCACTGAATGGCTCGATGCCGAATACGCCCATGAACTCGATTTCTCGCCGCTCGCGAAGACGCGTCTGGGCGACAAAACCGCCCATGGCGAACTCGACGATGTTTCCGAAGCTGCTAGCGATGCGCAGCTTGAGTGGCGCAGAGACTCGGTTGCGCGTCTTCGCAGCGAGTTTGATTACGTACAGTTAAACGACGAGGCGAAACGCTCTTTCGATCTTTGGGTGTATCAACTCACTCAGGCCGAAGAATCGATTCCGTTCCGCCGCCACGGGTTTATCTTCGGGCGCAATGGTCCCCAAGCGTCTCTGCCCAATAGCCTCATCAACTATCAGGTCGTGGATACAGAGCAGGACGCGCTCGACTATGTCTCCCGACTAGAGCAGAGCGGCCGCTACCTGCTGCAATACCTCACGCGCACACAGCTCGCCGCGCAAGACGGTGTGCGCGCCCCATTCTTCGACTATCAGCAGGCACTGAGCGAAATCGAGAGAATCACGAGCGGCGAGCCTTTCGATTCGATGGGAAGCTCAGCTCTGTGGGACGACGTAACCACTAAATTTAACGCGCTCGTTGCGGCGGGCACGATAGACCAATCGCGAGCCGACGCGCTTCTTGAGCAGGCGCGCACGGCGATTCTTGACACGATGCAACCTGCTTATGAACAGATTAGTGCATGGCTTGCTGCCGATCTTGAGAATGTCTCGGACAGCGCCCAAGGCGCTTGGTCATTGCCCGATGGCGAGGCATATTATCAGCAGCGCCTCGAGCGTATGACCACTCTGCCACTAACCGCCGATGAGATTTTCGACACTGGTATCAGCGAAGTTGCGCGCATTCAGGCCGAGATGGAAGAGATCAAAGCGCGTGTCGGCTTTGAAGGATCGCTGCAGGACTTCTTCACCTTCATTCGCAACGATGACCGCTTTTATCACCCCAACACCGATGAAGGCCGCGCTGCCTATATTGCCGACGCCGATGCAATCCTTGCCGCTACTTACGAAAAACTGCCCGAGTTCTTTGGCATTTTGCCTAAGGCGGGCCTGCAGGTGCGCCGCGTAGAGCCGTTCCGCGAGCAAGACGGCGGCGCTGCACACTATGCACGCGGAACCAAAGATGGCTCACGCCCAGGCACTTTTTATGCCCACCTGTCGGACATGCGCGCAGCGTCGAAGCACCGCTTAGAGAATCTTGCCTATCACGAAGGCGTGCCGGGGCATCACATGCAGATCTCGATTCAGCAAGAGCTCGAGGGTCTACCCGCCTTCCGCGCGAATAAAGGCTACACCGCTTATAGCGAAGGTTGGGGGCTTTATGCCGAAGGGCTTGGCAAAGAGATGGGCGGATACGAAGACCCGTATGCAGATTTCGGACGCCTGTCAGGCGAGATCTGGCGCGCGGTGCGTTTGGTAGTCGATACTGGCATTCACGCGAAGCGCTGGACTCAGGACGAGGCGGTGCAATACGCGCTAGAAAATTCACCGCGCCCCGAGCCCTCGGTTCGCTCGGAGATACGCCGTTACTTTAATAATCCAGGGCAGGCGACCGCTTATAAGATCGGCATGTTGCGCATCCAAGCGATTCGCGCCAAGGCCGAGGCGGCCTTGGGCGATAACTTCGATATCCGCGACTTTCATGACCAAGTCTTAGGCTCTGGTCAGCTGCCTATGAGCATGCTCGAAGCCAAGATCGATGCGTGGATAGAGGCTACGCGCTAGCCTGCAATCCGCCGTGCTGAAGCGCCTCAGCAGGCTCTACATAACTGAGCCCCTGCGCTTCGGCGACCGCTGGCACAGTCAGCACGCCACGGTACACGTTGAGGCCATTGAGGAGATGAGCATCACTACGCATGGCTTCCTCCGCGCCTTTTTTAGCGAGACTCATGACGAAGGGCAGTGTCGCGTTGGTTAACGCGAACGTCGACGTACGCGCTACGCCACCGGGCATGTTCGCCACACAGTAGTGAATGATGCCGTCGACCACATAGGTGGGATCCTGATGCGTCGTCGCGCGGCTCGTTTCGAAACAGCCGCCTTGGTCGATGGCCACATCCACTAGCACCGAGCCAGGCTTCATTAGGCTGAGCATTTCGCGAGTCACCAGCTTCGGCGCGGACGCGCCCGGAATCAGCACCGCGCCGATCACTGCGTCGGCCGATTTAAGCTGAGTCTCGATAGCGTCGGTAGTCGAATAGAGCGTTTTGATACGCCCATCGAACAGTTCGTCGATCTGGCGAAGTCGCGGCAATGAGCGATCGAGTAGGGTGACATCGGCGCCGAGGCCCAGCGCCATTCGCGCCGCATTCAGGCCAACCACGCCGCCGCCAAGAACAACTACCTTGCCCGCCTCGACACCTGGCACGCCTCCAAGAAGCACGCCGCTGCCGCCTTTAGATTTCTCGAGGCATAGCGCCGCTTCTTGTATCGACATCCTGCCAGCTACCTCGCTCATTGGCGCGAGTAGCGGCAACGAATTGTTGTGGCCGGTTACCGTTTCGTAAGCAATACAAGTCGCACCCGAGGCGAGCAGCAATTTGGTCTGCTCGGGATCTGGGGCAAGGTGCAGGTAGGTGAACAGCGTTTGGTTAGGCCGAAGCTGTTTGCACTCGCTCGGCTGCGGCTCTTTTACCTTCACGATTAATTCGGCGCGCTCGAATATCTCGTCTGCACTAACGACAACCTCAGCACCCGCGTCGACATAGTGCTCGTCGGTGAGGCCGATAGCGGTGCCGCCCTGAGTCTCGACAAGCACCTGATGTTCGGCGCCAACCAGTTCGCGCACACCTGCTGGTGTAAGACCAATGCGGTATTCGTGGTTCTTAATCTCTTTTGGGACGCCTATTAACATTGTCGCTCTCCTCGCTTCTCGTTATCAGTGCTTGTTCTGGATGCTGCCACGCTATTTGCCTGGCAGCGCTTAATGAGCGCAGTATAGTCGCGGATTAGAGATTGTGATTGGCTAATACTCTTTTATAGTCGATCAGAAATGAGATAAAGTCTGCTTAGAATGCAATTTATTAGTTGAATCATCTAGTATATGAAAATGAAGCAGCCCAAAAGCCTGTCAAGAATCGATAGAAAAATACTCAAAGAGCTGCAATCTAACGGCCGCATGAGCTATGCCGAGCTTGCCCGCAGGGTAGGTCTTACCACTACTCCGTGCATGGAGCGGGTGAAGAGAATGGAGCGCGACGGCGTGATCCGCGGCTATAGCGCAATACTCAATCCAGCAGAGCTGGAAGCGGGACTGGTGGTTTTTGTGCAGATTCGCCTCTCACGCAAGTCTCCAGATATTTTCGCCGAGTTCACCGAAGCGGCGCTGACACTCGAGTCGGTGCAAGAATGCCACCTCGTGTCGGGCAATTTCGACTACCTAATCAAGGCGCGGGTCGCCAATATGGGTGCGTATCGCGAACTGCTCGGCGACACCTTACTCACACTGCCCGGCGTGCAAGAGTCGACGAGCTACGTGGTGATGGAACAGGTTAAAGAGACTCTGAAAATTCCCGTGCCGAGTTAGGCTCTAGCGCGGGGGATCGACTCTGTCGCTTACCGACGTGTTTACTCGATACCAGCCTGCTATGGCGTAGCGGTCGCGAACGGTGGGCAACACTTCGTGGGGAAAGTCTTCGCTCAGAAAAAGGACTAACGTACCCATGAGCGGGGTGACCTTGGTCTCTGCGGGCAATCCCGCAGCAAGTCTCGTCGGCGCATCGACTGGCTCGGCGGCTGTGTCTGATGGATAAAGCACAAGTTCACCGCCATCGTCCGCAGTCCAGCCCGGATTTAGGTAGAGCACCAGCGAGAGCACACGGTTCGCCTCGCCCTTGAAGGCATCTTTGTGGCGTTTGTAATAGTCGCCAGGACCATAGAGAGAGAAATGGCTTTCGAACGAGAACAAACCGAGTAACAGATGCCTATTAAGGTATGTTTGCAGTGACTTCGCCCAAACGAGCCAATCGCGCCCGGCCTGCGAATCGCCTTCTATCCAGCAGATCTCGTCGGTGCGCACAAACTTGCTGCGGGTGAAGCGCTTACCGCGCCCGATACCGGCGGCGGAGAACTTTTCATCGTTAATAGACACGACATGGTCACGCAACGCACTGACCAGCGGCATTGGCACCGCAGTAGGGTTAATGCTGAAGCCTTGTTCGGTGATCTCCTTAGCGATTTTGGCGAATAGCACGCCGTCGTCATAGTGATCACTGGTGAAGGGCTTTGCTACCTGTCTGACCATGGACCGGACTCGAGTGTTGATGCCGTGATTATCGCGCTGTTCTAGGATCCTGCAACAACAATCTTTATCCTTTATCGCCGCCAGACAAGCAATGGGGACTATTGGGAATCAAGGACATCTAAGACTTAGCGAGACCAAAGGCTAAATGCTGCACAAAAAAAACCCGCCGAGCGAGACGCTGGCGGGTATAAAAAATACTCAAAACTAGGTTGGTGCACATCGATGCGGTGAGAGAGGGAGAGAATCTCCTCACACATCGGAATGCGTTTTCAAGTATGTGCGAATAACGTTGCAACTGGCGTACCAAGTTCACTTTTTGGAGGAAAATAGTTGAATTTTTCTACTTCTAGCCTGAAAACCCGCTATTTCTCTTGCGTGTTGAATCCAATCACACAAGAAAATGCCTAACACTCGCCGCTCCCCGCAAACTGCGACGTTGCTTATCACGCACCATCACCCTGCGATTAGGCATTCACACGCACCAATTTAGCTCAGACTCACGCGAGAATTTTCTGCAACTGCGCGAACGCCGACTGCATGCCCTGCTCTATTGCCGGGGCATATTCATCGGGGGCTATCTCTGTCTCCCAAAAGAAATGACAGCCCTCGCCTGCCTCGGTAATGTGTATTTTGGCGAGATGATGCTCTAACACCGAGCGGGCTTTGATAACAGAATAATGGAGCTTCCGCTGCGCGGCATCGAGCAATATGATTCGCTCCTGAACCTCGCCTAACCCAGCCATGTCGAAGCTGCGCACGTCGCCACTTAGCGTGATTTTCTCGATTGCCGGCACCCAGTCGCAGCGCGTTACGTCGGCGAAGATCGCCCATACTTCGTCTGCCGACTGGTTGAAATGTTGCTCTATCTTAATTTTCTTCATTGCTCTCTCCGTAGCTTTTCAGTAGCTTTTGAAATAAACCAATCTAGTTCGATCGATATACTATTTTTATAGTGAATACTTACTTACCTTTTAACTTCCTGTATAAAGAACGCTCACTCACTCCCAACGCTCCCGCGGCCGCCGCCTTATTGCCATCTTGCGAGGCTAGTATGGCCTCGATATAGCGCCGCTCAAGGTCTTTTAGCGACGGCCATTCACCACCTTGCTGACTAGAAATTAACTCGTCGAGCAGTCCTTCATGTGGCGCCTCGACCGGAGTATCGTTACCCGTTAAACGCTGATCGCCCTTCGACCCCGCAATAAGATTATCCTCCTCGAAACACATTTCGATAACCCGGCTATCGATGACATTGGTGTCAGCAAGCACGATTGCGCGATAGAGCAGATTTCTCAATTCGCGGATATTACCGCGAAATCGATAAGCCGCGAGTGTACGAATAGCCGAGCTGGTAAGGTGGTATTTGTCGCCGCCTGCGAACCGCGAGAGTATCGCTTTACTCAGCGCCGGCAAGTCGTCGAGACGATCAGCCAACGAAGGAATGGCAATGGGAAAGACATTGATCCGATAGAACAAGTCGTTGCGAAAACCGCCCTCATTGACCATCGCCAGCAGGTTTTTATGGGTCGCACAGATTAGCCGAAAGTTCGATGTTTTAACCTCGCCGCTGCCGACCGGACGAAAAGTCCCAGTCTCGAGCAAGCGCAATAGTTTTACTTGCATGCCTAGGGGAATATCACCTAATTCGTCGAGGAACAGTGTGCCACCGTGGGCGAGTTCAACTAGGCCTTTTTTATTGTTCTGAGCACCAGTAAAGGCCCCCTTCACATGCCCGAAGAGCTCGCTTTCGAAAAGGGAATCCGACAACCCTGCGCATTCGAGTGTCACCATGGGCCTTCCGCTGCGTTTGCTTGCCATGTGCAGTGCGCGCGCCGCGAGCTCCTTACCTGTTCCCGATTCGCCCAATAGCAACACAGAGGCATCTGTTGCACCGACACGCGCGATCTTAGCGAGCATCTTCTCGAAAGGCGGGCTCGATCCAACCAGTTCCTGAGTAGACACCTCACCGCTGGCAAGCGGGACGGGCCGTAAAAGCTCTACAAAATAGGCGAGGTCGCCTTCGGCATCGTGAATCGGCAGCATCTCGACATCAACATGCTCGCGCCCTCGCGGGGTCTGGTGAATATGGAGCACCCGCTCTTTATGCCCCGACGCCACCGCAGCGCCAAGCGGGCAATCTTCGCCTGACTGGTCGCAGGGTTTAGAGTAACCGTGCGACACCTCATAACAACGCGGAGTGTTGTCGAATTCGATCTCGCCGAACGCGTCGCGGTATTGTTGATTAGTCGCAAGTATCTCGTAGTCAGCAGAGACGAGAATGGCAGGGCATTCATAGCCCTCGAGCATCGCGCCTAGATCACGCGCTTTATTACTGGCAATTAGTTGCATAATGACTACCTTGAAAGCCAATTTTGTCATTAATGCCAAATTTGTCAAATAAAATAGACATTAATGTCGTTTTGGTTCGCGAAATCAGCGTCAAGCGGACTACGACACCGAGAACCAGTCCCTCTGAATATATTATTCCATTTTTTACAATGGCTTAGGAAAAAATCAAGGAGTTGGCATGGCAACTGCACTAGCCCTACTACAAATCAAAACCCAAGGCGGTCGGCGGCGCATACTTCCGCTAATGCCATTCACGCCAAAATGGAGATAGCCAATGATACACATTCGAAACATGGTACTCATGATGTTCGTAGCGCCAACCACTGCCCTCGTTTGCTGGGCTATCTGGACCTACATCCTGTAAACACCTGCCCTAAGAAACGCAAGGCCGAACGCTTCACGGAGAAACACAATGGAACTCGATCCCTTCATCCTTTCACGCATTCAGTTTGCGGCGAATATCAGCTTCCATATTTTGTTTCCAAGCATCTCTATAGGACTATGTTGGCTTCTCGTCTTTTTCCGCCTGCGCTTTACGCTCACCGGCAACAAAGACTGGGAGTACGCCTATTTCTTTTGGGTTAAGGTTTTTGCACTCACTTTCGCGCTAGGTGTCGTTTCTGGCATCACCATGAGCTTTCAGTTTGGCACCAACTGGCCAGGCTTCATGGAACGCGTCGGCAATATCGCTGGCCCCTTATTAGGGTACGAAGTGCTTACTGCGTTTTTCCTCGAAGCCTCTTTCCTCGGAATAATGCTCTATGGCAAAAACCTTGTATCTAACCGTGTGCACCTAGTCTCGTCGTTCCTTGTTGCGATAGGCACCACTACCTCGGCGTTCTGGATTCTGAGCCTCAACTCATGGATGCATACGCCTGCGGGCTTTACGATCGAGAATGGCGTGTTTATGGTCGACGACTGGATGGAAATAATATTCAATCCTTCGTTCAAGTATCGGTTCATTCACACAGTGACCGCCTCGCTCCTCACCTCGGCTTTTTTCGTAGCAGGAATAAGTGCCTGGCGTGCTCGCAAGAATGTTGATGGCCCCGCCACATGGAAAGTGCTGCGGACCGGAGTTGTGCTTGCCGCCATTGTTGCCCCCATTCAAATTTTTGTGGGCGACCTGCATGGGCTTGTAGCGCTTGAGAATCAACCGGCAAAAATCGCTGCAGTGGAAGGCATTTGGGAAACAGAAAAAGGCGCACCTCTCACCCTGTTCGGTTTTCCGGACGAAGAGGCACGCACAACCCATTTCGCTATCGAGGTGCCTAAGCTCGCGAGCATAATCCTTACACACCATGTCGATGGTGAACTCAAAGGCTTAAACGAATTCGAAGACGCGCATCCACCGGTGGCCCCGCTTTTCTGGAGCTTCCGCGTAATGGTCGGCATGGGCTTTCTCATGCTCGCAGTCGCTTGGTGGGGAAGTTACGCACTGTTTCGCAATAAGGTCGGCCCGTGGCTGCTGCGCGCCCTTAGCTGGATGACTTTTGCCGGCTGGGTTGCGAGTCTCGCGGGGTGGTATGTAACGGAAATCGGTCGTCAACCTTGGGTTGTGCAAGGGTATATCCGCGCAAGCGAAGTCGTTGCCGATCACGCCGGCGGCATGGTGCTCAGCACGCTGATCGGTTACCTGCTGCTGTATGCATTCTTACTCGTGTTCTACATCCTCACGCTCATGCATATGTCTTCTAAGCCGGCGCGGTCGTTAAAAGAAAGCATCGATTTTGCGGCGCCTAAAGCGAACACGCCAAAACCAATTGCCACACTAGGAGCTGTGTAATGGACTATTGGCTACCGCTTATCTTTGTCAGCCTGATGGGTCTGTCGTTACTGCTCTATATTATTCTAGACGGCTATGATCTTGGCATTGGCATTTTGCTCCCGCTTGCTAGCGACGACGAAAAAGACCGTATGATTGAAACCATCGGTCCTTTTTGGGACGCGAACGAGACTTGGATCGTGCTCGGTATCGGCATTCTGCTCATCGCGTTTCCCAGCGCGCACGGCATGATCCTCACACACCTTTATATTCCGGTCACGCTAATGCTGTTTGGCCTCATCCTGCGCGGCGTCGCATTCGATTTTCGGGTCAAGGTTACCGCCGAATACAAGAGCCTCTGGAACAAACTGTTTTTCGTTGGCTCGCTTTTAGCAGCCATGTCGCAGGGTTGGATGCTCGGCTCCTATGTTATGGGTCTCGAGAGTGGTCTAACGAGCATCGCCTTCTCTATTGCGATCGCTTTGTCACTCCCCGCATTTTATGTCGTACTCGGCTGCGGCTGGTTGTTTATTAAAAGCTCTGGTGAGATTTACACGAAGGCGGCCAAATGGGCGCGTACCGCAATTCTTCCGATGGGCGTTGGCCTCTTCTTGATTTCGATAGCAACGCCCATTGCAAGCAGCACAATCGCTGCAAAGTGGTTTACCCTGCCTGCAGCAATCGGTCTGCTCCCTATTCCGCTGATGACAGGCGTCGCGTATTTCACCGCTCTGTGGGTTTTGTCGAAAGAAGAAATTTTGAAAGCCGGCTACGGATGGATCGTATTCGTGTGCATGGTCGTGATGTGTTTAATGATGGCCCTAGGGCTCGCCTATAGCATCTTCCCAGACATCGTTATTGGCAAACTAGATATCTGGGAGAGCGCTTCTTCTACGGCATCACTCGAATTTGCTCTCATTGGCACCGTGATAGCAGTCCCTATGATTCTTTTTTATACAGCATTTATTTACAAAATTTTCTACGGTAAGTCGCAGCCTTTAAGCTACGAATAATCGTCTCAAGAATGAAAACGCGAGCCAATCACTTATGTATTGGACAAGGAACGAGACCAAGGAGGTCAATATGAACGCAGCAATCGACAACACCACTTTGATTCCAGTCGTCACACCATTTTTTGATGCCGAGAGCAACACGTTCTCCTATATCGTCAAGGATCCCAGCTCACCTGCATGCGCCGTCATCGATAGCGTGCTCGACTTAGACTACGCCTCGGGCGGTGTAAGCCACGAGGGCGCCGATGCGATTATCAAATTTATTCGCGATAATGAGCTTAAGATCGAATGGATCGTGGAGACACACGCACACGCGGATCATATCTCAGCAGGTCACTACATTCGCGACGAGATCGGTGGAAAACTCGCTATTGGTGAACAGATAAAAACGGTACAAAAAGTATTCGGTGGTATTTACAACATAGATGACGAGCTCGCTCACGATGGCTCGCAGTTTGACCATCTGTTCATCGATGGCGAAACGTACAAAATCGGCAACCTTGAGGCGCATGTCATGCACACTCCAGGACACACTCCGGCTTGTGTGTCGCATCTAATCGGCGATGCTTTGTTTGTTGGCGACACGATGTTTATGCCTGACGCAGGTACAGCGCGAGCTGATTTTCCTGGTGGCGATGCGGCAACACTTTACCGCTCGATTCACAAATTGCTCGAGCTTCCCGGCGCAACCCGCGTGTTTATGTGCCACGACTACGGACCCAACGATCGCGAACTTGAATATGAGACTACGATAGCCGAAGAGCGCGAACGCAATATTCATGTTAAAGATTCAGTAAGCGAGGATGAATTCGTGAGAATGCGCACCGCGCGTGATAAGACACTCGGCATGCCGCACCTAATACTGCCGTCGCTGCAGGTAAACGTGCGCGCTGGCGAATTCCCGAAGGCCGAAGATAACGGTCTCGTGTATCTCAAAATTCCGATCAATGCATTTAAATAGATAGATCAAAGCGACTAAGAAAGATTTATGGCCGACTATAAGTCAACTATGAGTCAACTATGAGCCAACATTTCTAGGAGAATCACATGCGCATCATGACGCTAAACACTACACTCACCGTTTCAGCCCAAGTTGAGATTGAAGAACTGGCAGAGCTCAAAGCCAATGGTGTGACCTCACTGGTTTGTAATCGCCCCGATGGCGAATCACAAGACCAGGTGGCATTCGAGACACTTTCTGCTGCAGCCGAAGCGCTTGGTATCAGGGTCGTTAACCTTCCGTTCAAATTAGGCGAACAGACAGACGCGCAGGTTCAAAAATTTGCCGACCTACTCGAAGAGGCGCAGGCGAAAAGCGAGAAAGTGCACGCCTACTGCCGTACTGGTAATCGGTCTACTTGCCTTTGGTCAGCAGCAGCAGTAAGCCGCGGCGCTAGTGCTCAAGAGGTCTTGGTAACGGCTAAGGAAGTTGGATTCGATGTAAGTGACGCAGTTAAACCTTATCTTAAGGATAACGAGTTAACTGCCTCTTCTGCGCCAAATGAAGGTGCTGCAAAGCCCTCTTTCGACGTGGTCATTGTTGGCGCCGGATCGGGCGGAATCGCCGCAGCGGCAAGTTTGCTCAAACGCAAAGGCGATTTGCGTATTGCCTTAATAGACCCTGCAGAATCGCATTACTATCAACCCGGATGGACGATGGTGGGCGGGGGCGTATTCAATAACACGCAAACTAAACGCAATATGCGTGACCTTATTCCTCATAATGTTTCGTGGATTAAACAATCTGTTGTTGGCTTTACGCCTACCGAGAATACTGTGCAGTTAGACAACGAACAGTCTCTTCACTATCAACAGCTTATCGTTGCGCCGGGCCTTGTGCTCAACTGGGATGGCATCAAAGGCTTAAAAGAAAGCCTAGGCAAGAACGGCGTTACCTCTAATTATTCATACGAACACTCGGCGTACACATGGGAGCTGGTTAAAGGATTAAAGAAGGGGCGCGCTATTTTTACCCAGCCGCCTATGCCAATTAAATGTGCTGGCGCGCCTCAGAAGGCGCTGTACCTCTCCGGCGACCATTGGTATCGTACCGGCGCGCTTAAAGATATTAGTATCGATTTCTTCAATGCGGGAGGCGTTCTTTTTGGCGTCGCGGCCTATGTTCCTGCGCTACAAAGCTACATCGACAAGTACAAGGCAAAGACTCATTTCAATCACACGCTCGTCGAAGTAGACGGCGCGAACAAGCGCGCCTACTTCAAGTCATCTGAGGCTGGCAAAGAGAACGAGGTGATCTGCGAAGAGTTCGATATGATTCACGTGTGCCCGCCACAGAAGTCGCCTGAATTTGTTGCCAAAAGCGCGCTCGCCGATGCCAGTGGTTGGCTCGATGTTGATCAGTTTAGCCTCCAGCACAAGAAGTTTGCGAACGTGTGGGGACTGGGAGACGTCATGAACACACCTAACGCCAAGACCATGGCGGCGGTGCGCAAGCAAGTGCCTGTGGTCGCTGCGAATATCATCAACACCCTAAAGGGCCAGGAGCTGCAGGCCGGTTATGATGGCTACGGCTCATGCCCACTCACAGTCGAGCGTGGTAAAATCGTACTCGCCGAATTTGGCTACGGTGGCAAGCTTCTTCCGTCGTTCCCCTCGTTTTTACTTAATGGCACACGCCCCACGTGGGCAGCATGGATACTAAAGAAGGACATGCTTCCGGCGATCTATTGGCATGCTATGTTGAAGGGCCGTGAATGGCTTGCTGCTCCAAAAAAACTAAAGTCTCTCAAAGGCTAGTTTTCTTGTGATGTGGAATCACCCTGCACTGCCGAGTGACGGAATACTGTAAGCGAAGGATAGAGTCGAATGCGAAGGAGCGAGAAACTACTGCCGGCGCTGCGCTGGATGCGCGGTTACGATGGAGAGACTTTTAGCAGCGATCTGATCGCCGCGATTATCGTCACGATCATGTTGATTCCGCAGTCCCTTGCTTACGCGCTGCTCGCAGGGCTGCCTGCGGAAGTAGGCCTCTACGCCAGCATTCTTCCGCTCGCGGTTTACGCGCTTTTTGGCAGCAGCAGCACGCTGTCGGTCGGGCCGGTAGCCATTGCATCACTTATGACAGCAGCTGCGGTCGGCGAAGTCTCTGCCGGTGGCAACGTAAGCGTCACTGCGGCCGCAATCACGCTTGCTGCGCTGTCGGGTGGCATGCTCGCCGCGTTTGGCTTTTTAAGACTCGGCTTTCTTGCTAATTTTCTTTCGCACACTGTAGTGTCGGCGTTTATCACAGCGTCGGCCATCATCATCGCCCTTAGTCAGCTACGCCATATTTTTGGCATTCAAGCAGGCGGAGACACGCTGGGCGAATTACTCCATTCGCTCTGGGCGCATTTGCCTCAGTTGAATTTTTCAACGCTTTGGATCGGTGCCGGCGTAATTCTTTTTCTGCTGTTGGTAAAGGCACGCGGCGTCGCACTTTTTATGACGCTAGGGTTGAGCCGCTTCCACGCACAGCTACTCAGCAGAGTCGCGCCTGTATTTGCGGTAATCGCTACTATTGTAGCAGTTGCATCGTTAGGACTAGAAAGCAATGGCGTTGCGGTAGTCGGTTCAATTCCTACCGGCCTACCTAGGCTCGCTATGCCGGACGTCTCAATCGAACTTGTCGAGGCGCTCTGGCTGCCGGCGCTTCTAATCTCTATTATTGGCTATGTTGAATCGGTCTCGGTTGGTCGTACACTTGGCGGCAAACGCCAAGAACGTATTGACGCAGACCAAGAGCTCATCGGCCTTGGTACCGCAAACCTCGCCTCGGCTTTCTCTGGCGGGCTGCCAGTAACGGGCGGCTTCTCGCGCTCGGTTGTCAATTTCGACGCCGGCGCGGTGACTCAGGCGGCGAGCCTGATGACTGCCGCATTTATAGGCATAGTCTCACTGTTTCTCACACCATTACTTTACAGCCTACCTAAAGCGACTCTTGCCGCCACCATTATTGTTGCGGTGATCGCTCTCGTTGATTTCTCGGTTATCAAAAAAACCTGGCGAGTTTCGAAGGGAGATACGGCAGCAGTGATTGTCACTATGCTTATCACCTTAGGGTTTGGCGTCGAGGCTGGAGTGTCCTGCGGCATTTTAGTATCGATTGGTTTGCACCTATACCGTACTTCCAAACCTCATATTGCCGAAGTGGGTCTTATCGAGGGCACCGAACATTTCCGCAATGTGCGGCGTTATCAGGTTGAGTGTTACCCGCAGATTCTTACGCTTCGTGTCGATGAAAGTTTATTCTTCGCCAATGCATCCTATCTCGAAGAACGCATCTATTCCGCAGCCTTCGACAACGGCGACATTGCGCACGTAATCCTCATGTGTACCGCGATTAACGAGATCGACTACACCGCGCTCGAAACTCTAGAGGCGGTTAATCTTCGCTTGAAACAGCAGGGCATTACTCTGAACCTGTCGGAGGTGAAAGGACCGGTGATGGATATGCTCAATCGTACTGACTTCTTCGACCACCTCAGCGGCAAGGTTTATCTCAGTCAGTTTGAGGCGTTTAGCGCGGTACGCGGAAAACTGGGACTTGGTGGCGCGTAGAATAATTCACCCTCGTATAGACAACCCGGGGGCTAGATTACTCTAGGTAACCACTTTGGCAGACCGGCGACATCGTTCCGAGCAGTATTTAACCTCGTCCCAGTTCCTCTCCCATTTTTTCCGCCACGCAAAAGGCAGCTTGCAAACGGGACAGGTTTTCTGAGGAAGATCCTGTTTCTTTACGCCACGCACGATCCTTCCTTCGCCCCTTAGATAACCCCCTGCTCGATAAGATCGGCAGCATAGTGCGCTGCGCGTGCGCTAAACGCCATATAGGTTAGCGATGGGTTCTGACACGCTGCGGAGGTCATGAACGAGCCGTCTGTGATAAACAGGTTGGGTACATCATGTGCCTGACACCAGCCGTTAAGCACAGAAGTATCGCGGTCGCGACCCATGCGGGCACTGCCCATTTCGTGAATACGGTTGCCGGGCTTGGTGAGATTAACCGGTGTCGCGGTGATGTTTGTACAGCCAGCCGCTTCGAGCATCGCGACGGCGTCTTTGCTCGCCTCCTCCAACATCTTGTATTCGTTGTCGCCGTATTTCACATTAAAGAGCGCGATGGGGTTGCCCCATTTGTCGCGCTTGCTCGCATGCAACGTCACGCGGTTCTCCGGATTAGAAAGCTGCTCTCCAAAGGCGCCGATTCCAATTCGCCAAGCGCTTGGTAATTTATGCGCCTCTTTGAACGCACGGCCGATGCCTGGAAGTTGTCCGCCTGCGTTACCAACTGAGGTCGCGCCGCCTTGAAAACCAAAACCGCGGCGATAGGGTTTGTCTTGGCCGTCGAGATTAGCGTAACGCGGTATATAGATGCCGCCGCTCGGTCGCCTGCCAAAGGTTGTTTTGTTATCGAATCCGCTTAGATAGCCCGTGGCGTTCGCGCCACTCACGTGGTCCATCAAATTGCGACCGACCTGATCGGAGTGATTCGCGAGACCGTTGGGGAATGTTTCGGACTTTGACTGCAGCAGAATCATCGCCGACGCTATCGTGGACGCATTCAGAAAAATGACTTTCGCGGTGTAAGTACGCTTCTCGTTTGTTTCAGCGTCGATAACCCGCACGCCAGAGACGCGGTTGCCAGCTGCATCGTATTCGATTGATTCGACGATAGCGTTATGAACCATGGTCAGGTTGCCGGTCCGCTCGGCCGCGGGGAGCGTGGCATTGAGTGACGAAAAATAGGCCTTAAAGCTACAGCCTTGGTGGCAGTGATTGCGAACTTGGCAATTACTGCGCCCAAGCGATTTTTGCTCTTCGGTAGCATCAGTAAGGTGCGCGATACGCGCGGGGATCACGTTACGCTCGGGGAAAGAGTTTTCGACGCTCGCCTTAAGCGATTTCTCCGCATCGGTTAGTTCAAACGCAGGCTGGAAGACGCTATCAGGCAGATGTGGCAGCCCTTCGGCGCTACCGGAAATACCAACAAAGGTCTCGACCTTGTTGTACCAAGGCTCGATGTCGGCGTAACGAATTGGCCAGTCGATAGCGTGTCCTTCGCGCTCGTTCGCGCCAAAGTCTAGATCGCTTAAGCGATAAGTCTGGCGCGACCACATAATCGAGCGCCCCGCGGTATGATAACCGCGCAGCCAGTCGTAGGTCGTGCCTTCCGCTTCTTCGTAGGGATGCTCTGAATCTTTTACCCAAAAGTGTTTTGTCGATTCTTTAATCGCATAGGCAACGCCACCGTACTGGCGCGGGTAGTGTTCGGCTATCTCGTCCTGCGGAACGCTGTCGAGGTTTGGCTTCTCCCACGGGTTTAGGTTGTCGGTGTAATCGCGCTCGGGGATAATTTCTGGTCCGCGCTCCAATACCAACACTTTGAGTCCACGCTCGGTTAATTCTTTAGCCGACATACCGCCGCTCATTCCCGAACCTACTACTATCGCATCGAAATCTGCCACTGTGGTTATCCTCTCTTCAATTCTTTTAGAGCCGCCGTGGGGCTCTCTGGTAATTTTTTAGCGCAAAGCGTTAACTGCACTTTTAAGCAGGCGTAATGTCCACGCTCGGATCCCATCGCCCAGGCAAGGCAACCCACTTGAGCTCCTGAACAGCGCCGTCTTCGGTCGCGAAATAGGCCTGCGTGATAAAGCCCTTGAAACGGCGATAGCCTTCCATGCTGTGATCGATTTCGAATGCCCGTGCGTCGAGGTCTGTTAGCGCTTCTTCGGCCGCCGCTTGTGTTGCACGCTCGAAGGGAACACCAACTGCAGCATCAAGGTCAGCGCGCAGGCGCGCGAGCGCAGCGCGATGTGCGTTCTGCGTGTCTGCGTTCGCCCAGTCACTCATTAGGCCATCTAAGTAGCCAGCGACATTCACGTCGAGCGCCCCAGGGGTTTCAGTGCGTGGAATAATCAGGTCGCTGACGCGATTCACGAGCGCCATCTCGTCACCGGTATAAAAGCGGCCGGGATTATGGGGTGCAGTAGCCATAACAGCGGGGGCGTTATCGCCGCAGGCGCTAAGCGTCGCCGCGCCGCCAACCGACAGGATTAAGCCTTGGATAAATTCTCGTCTGGTCTTCATTAGTCTCTCCTCGTTTTCTTTCTGCTTGGCGCTTAGCTATTGGTGCGCTCTTGCCGATTAAAATCGCATTCCGCGGACCGATGCGATGCTCGTGGTCACAGAGTCGAATGCATCGACGGGATTGTCGTGTTCGACAAAATAGTGTTTAAAACCGCCGATGTCGGCATGGGCAAAGATCGCTTCGAAATCTATCGTACCCTCACCGACCGCTGTCATTTTGCGATCGGCGGACAAGTCTTTCACGTGAAGCATACTGAAGCGGCCTGCGTGATCTTTAATGTATGCGAGTGGGTCGGCGCCTGCATAGGCTATCCAGAATAAATCGAGCTCCATGTCGACAAGGTCAGGATCAGTCTCTGTTAGCAAAAGGTCGTACGGCACTACGCCATCGACGGTGTCGAATTCGAAATCGTGATTGTGGTAAGCGATCTTCAAACCCGCATCGCGGCAAGCCTCGCCCGCACTGTTAAGCGTGTCGATAAGCCGTTTGTAATGATCGAGTGTACGCTCATTCTCTTGCAGGTAAGGAATGACGATATAGCGCTGGCCGATACCTACCGCACGGTCGATTTCGGCTTGCAAATTATCGCGGATCGCCGCCCACTGAATGTGCGCCGCCGGTGATACTAAACCATTAGTTTCTAGCGCGGTTTGAATCTGCGCAGCACTGCGGCCGTAGTAACCCGCAAACTCCATTTCTTTAAAACCAAGCTCAGCAACGCGCGCGAGTGTGCCGTCGAAGTCTTCGGCAAGTTCTTTGCGTAGTGTGTAAAGCTGCAGGCCTATGTTGTCGACACGGCGAGACTGCGCGCTAGCAGCGAAAGGAAACAGTGAACTCCCCGCGATGCCACCCGCAACTAGCGCGCTTCGCGTTAGGAATGTCCTTCGGCTTAAGCCTATGCTGCCGCCTTTGCCTTTCGAGTTAGTCTTGGCCATCTTTTCTGTTCTCTCTATGATTCCGAATCCGGTTCTGATTGCGGAACTGGTTACGCAGCTCACTGCGCATCCGACTATGAATAACGATTTTCATGCCGCAATAACGTCTGTTTTTCACCACTTCGCTCACTGCCTAAAGCGCAACCCATACGGAGCCGCCCACCATCGACTCTACCGCCGCTCCAACGAAACGTACACCCTTTACGCCGTCGGCGACAGTGGGAAGAAGCCGAGCTTGATTAGACGCTGTCGCCGAGACTCCGCCCGTCACCGCGGTCGATTCGATCAAGTCGGCGAAATCGCTGTAAAGCGTGGCGAAGCCTTCGATAAATCCTTCGGGGTGGCCTGCTGGAATTCGCGTGACCGCACCAACGGCAGCCTCCGTCGACAGTCCAGACCCGCCGCGCGTGAGCGTGCGCATCGGTGCGCCTAACGGACGGTGAAGCAGTTGATTGGGGTTCTCTTGAAACCATTCGAGGCTGCCCGTCTCGCCATAGACTCGAAGCCGCAGCGCGTTTTCTTGCCCAACTGCAACCTGACTCGCCCAAAGCATGCCGCGTGCACCGCAGGCATAGCGCAGCAGAATATGCGCATTGTCGTCGAGCACACGACCAGGGACGAAAGACGTTAAATCGGCGAGCAGGCTTGTGGGCTGCATGCCGCTGACGAATCCTGCGAGGTGAAACGCATGTGTGCCTATATCGCCAATACTGCCGCCTGCACCTGCACGTGCAGGGTCGGTGCGCCATTCGGCTTGCTTCTGACCTTCGGCCTCAATATTGGTCGCGAGCCAGTCTTGCGGGTATTCGACCTGCACTAAACGAATCGCACCCAGTGCGCCGCTGGCGATTAGGTGACGCGCTTCTCTAACAAGCGGGTAGCCACTGTAATTATAGGTCACGGCAAACTGTGCGGCACTTTTACTCACGATCTCTGCGAGCTCCTGCGCTTGGGCATAGTCACTGGTTAGTGGCTTGTCGCAGATGACATGAATGCCGGCGGCGAGCATCGCTTTAGCTGGCTCGAAATGCAGATGGTTAGGCGTAACAATTGCTACTGCCTGCACGCCATCTTCACGCTGCGATTCCGCTTGTGCCATTTCCTCGAAAGACACATACGCACGATCAGCTGAAATGCCTAGCTCTTGAGCAGACGCACGCGCTCGCTCGGGGTCGGCGCTGAGAGCGCCGGCACAAAGCTCGAAGCGATTATCGAGGCGAGCGGCAAGGCGGTGAACCTCGCCAATAAAGGCGCCCTGTCCTCCACCCACCATGCCTAAGCGAATTCGTTTTGCCATCAGTCTAAACCCAGAATCCGTGCATTGGCTGCGTCATTAGTCCCCGCATCGGCGAAGTCGTCAAAGGCGCGATCGGTGACTCGAATGATGTGGTCTTTTATAAATGCAGCCCCTTCGCGTGCGCCGTCTTCGGGATGTTTAAGACAGCATTCCCATTCGAGCACCGCCCACCCTTCGAAGTCGTTTGCGGCGAGTTTAGAAAACATCGAGCGGAAATCGACTTGTCCATCGCCGAGTGAGCGAAAACGCCCCGCCCTATCGACCCACGGTTGATAGCCGCCGTAAACGCCCTGTTTAGCCGTTGGATTAAACTCGGCGTCTTTTATGTGTACGAGCTTGATACGATCTTTATAAAAATCCATAAACCCTAAGTAGTCGAGTTGCTGCAAGACCATGTGACTTGGGTCGAATAGAATATTGGCACGGGGATGATAATTAACGCGCTCCAAAAACATATCGAAGGTCACGCCATCGTGTAAGTCTTCGCCGGGATGCAATTCGAATCCGATGTCGACACCCGCGTCGTCAAACGCATCGAGAATAGGAAGCCAGCGCGCCGCGAGTTCATCGAACGCCGTCTCGACCAAGCCGGCAGGACGCTGCGGCCACGGATAAAAATACGGCCATGCCAGCGCGCCGGAAAAACTCGCGTGCGCAGTAAGTCCGAGCCTGCGCGAAGCCTTCGCAGCAAGCATAAGTTGATTCACTGCCCAGTCTTGGCGCGCATCGGGCCGGCCACGCAAATGTGCAGGCGCGAAGCCATCAAACATTTCGTCGTAGGCCGGATGAACAGCGATTAGCTGGCCTTGCAGATGTGTCGATAACTCGGTTATTTCAATGCCGTGGTTAGCCAGTGTGTCACGCAGGTCGTCGCAATAAGATTGACTCTCGGCGGCTAATTCGAGATCGATTAGGCTCGGCTCGCCGCTGGGCACTTGAATGCCCTTGTAGCCTAAGTCAGCCGCCCACGCCGCAATGCTGTCTAGTGAATTAAACGGTGCGTCTTCGCCAACAAATTGTGCAAGAAAAATTGCGGGGCCTTTTATCGTCTTCATCTCTGTTCTCTTCTGCCGCGGCTTAAAACGGTGAGTCTGGGAAATAATAGTCTTCGGCGTTGTCTTGCGTAATTAGCGGTGAGCCAAGAATGTACTCGCCTTCGATAGGCGTGTTAGAGATTAACTTGAGCGCCGTCAACTCCATCGCTGTTGAGATCATCGATGGCGGGTACAACACGTCAACGGGCGTGAGCTCGTCGCCGTCCATGACGCGCTTAACGATGTCTTTCATGCCGCCCCCACCAACAACAAATAACTCGTCCTGCCGGCGTGCCTGCCGAACGGCCTGAATCACACCGATCGCGATATCATCGTCCTGCGCCCACACGGCGTCTATTTTGGAGAAGCGCGACAAAAAATCTTGCATCACAGTAAAGCCGTCGTCGCGATTCCAGTTGGCGTATTGATCGTCCAATACCTCGACATCGCTTCCCTCAAGCGCCGACATAAAACCGTCGAAGCGCTGTTCGTCAATCACGGTGGGCATTCCGCGCAACACGACAATTTTCCCGCCGCCGTTCAAGCGCTCTTTTATATACTCGCCAGAAACACGACCCATCTCAGCGTTATTTCCGGCCACATAGACATCGTGAATACCCGGCTCGCTAAGACCACGATCGACAACGGTGACAAACACGCCGCGGCGTTTGGCATTTCGGACTGGGCCGGTTAGCGGCGCCGACTCGAATGGCAGGATAACCAGCGCATCCATTCGATGAATAGCAACTAGGTCTTCAAGATCGTTCGCCTGTTCCGAGGCGCTGTTGGCAGTAACTAGCACGACTTTGAGGCCCGGGTTTGCCGCCTCGAGCCGCTCTTTCGTCTGCTCTGCATGAAAATTAAGACCCCCGGCCCAGCCATGCGTCGCCGCAGGAATAGAGACGCCAATCGTTTGTGCGTGCAGGGTCGGCGCGGTAACTGTCAGTAGTAAACCGGATGCGGCGAGCGCGAGCCTTGTAAACTTGGCAAGCACACGACGGGCGTTTACGTAAGCAACCGTAGTCAACGAGCCTAGGCTATGAGCAGCAGCACCGCTGCAGGTAGAAAGTAAATTATGTCGAAAATATGTGACGAACGTCTCGTGTTTTTTCATGCTTATCACCCGTGTTAACTATTAGTTCTTTGCGCGCCATGCGCCGCGCTGCAGGTACACAGCCACGATAACAATCACCCCTTGCACCGCGCCATTAAGATAGTTGCTCACCGCGTCGGTGAGATTGAGTATGTTGCCAATCAGCGTGAGTATCAACGCGCCGACAACCGTGCCCCAAATGCGCCCGTAGCCACCCTTGAGCATGGTGCCGCCGATGATTACAGCAGCGATCGCTTCTAGCTCCCAAAGAATACCAGTCTGACCTGACGCCGAGCCTAATCGTGGCACATAGATGATCGTGGCAATCGATACGCAGAGACCCTGAAGAATGTAAGTAGCAGTTTTAACGCGGTCTACATTAATTGCCGAGTAATGCGCGACGCTCTCGTTAGACCCCACTGCAAAGCAGTGGCGTCCGAAGACAGTCATGTTAAGTAACACGTAGCCGATTATTGCCACAGCGAAGAAAACCCAGACCGGATACGGCAGGCCGAGCAAGGTTCCGTAATAAACTTCGCTATACACGTCGCCGATGGTGAAATTCAACGACAGAGTTCCCCCATCGGCCATATAAGTAACAAGCGAACGGTAAATTCCCATCGTGCCGAGGGTCACGATAAACGCCTCGATCTTAGCTTTGGTGGTTAGCAGGCCATTGATCATCCCAGCAAGCGCACCTATCGCCGCAGAGGCGAGTACCGCCAAGAAAATTATCGTAATCAGCGAGTCGAACGTGCTCATCAATGCATTCATCAGCAAAATCATACAGCCAGATATAAAGGCCGCCATCGAGCCCACGGATAAATCGATTCCGCCGGTGGTAATAACGAAAGTAGCCCCGATTGCGACAATGCCAATAAACGAACTGCGCGCAAGAATATTACTTACATTACCCGCGCTCAAGAACGCATCGTTTACAAAGATGCCGATAATAAATAGGGCAACAAGGGCGATGAATGGCCCAGCTGTTTTTAGGTCTACTTTTGTCATTTGGTGTCCTGTTCAAACCTCTCCGCAAGCTTAGCGGCCTAATTACATGCGCTTACGCTGCGGCGGCCTTGAGCCCTGTCGCGTAGCGCATAATTTCGTGTTCGGTAATTTCATCACCGCTTAAGAAACCTGCAATGGCACCTTGATGCATCACAGCGACCCTATGCGCCATGCCAATAACCTCACTCATATCCGACGAGATTATGACCAATGCCTTACCAGCCGCGGCGAGTTCTGCAAGAAAATGATAGATCTGACTTTTCGTGCCAATGTCGATCCCGCGCGTCGGTTCGTCGATAATCACTATGTCGGGCATAGTTTCGAGCATTTTCGCAAGAAGCAATTTCTGCTGATTACCACCGGATAAGTTACCGGCAACCACGCCCGTATCACGCATGCGGATGTCGAACGTCTCTACGGCTTTATCGAAGGCCGATTGTTCGGCGCGTGTATCAATGATCGCACCGGCGAATTGCTCAAGTGCAAACAGCGAAAAATTTTCCCTTAGCCCCTTATCGAGCAACAGGCCGCTGCCCTTTCTGTCTTTTGTCAGGTACGCCACGCCGTGGTCGCGCGCGTCTGCGAGACTGCCGAGGCGTACCTCATTGCCCTGCACCTTTATCGTGGCACAAGATCCTGCTTTAGCTGGGCGCAGGCCAACAAGCGTTTCGAATAGCGCCGTGCGCCCAGAGCCAACAAGACCAGAAAACGCCAATATCTCACCGCAGCGGAGCTCGAAACTTTCGGCGGCTAACGTTCCCGCCACATGCAAGCCACTAACCGATAGAGACGCGCTCGTCGATTCATTTGGTGCAGGCACCTGCGGATAAAGCGAGCTTAATTCACGTCCCACCATCAACCGCGCCATATCGTCTTTGCTCAGGTCTGCGGCGGGATAGCAGCCAACGAGATCGCCGTCGCGAATCACAGTAATGCGATCAGCGATACGCTCGATCTCTTCGAGTTTGTGTGAAATGTAGATAATGCCAACGCCGCGTTCGCGGAGGCGATCAATTAGCTCGAACAGCGCAGCGCTTTCTTTCTGAGTTAACACTGCCGTAGGTTCATCGAAAATAAGTATGCGCGCGTCTTTGGCAAGCGTCTTTGCGATCTCGACCATCTGCTTGTCGGCTACAGAGAGATTTGAGACCAAGGTATCTGGATCGATAGTACAGTGCAGCGTGGCAAGATAGTCTCGAGAGAGATCGCGCATCTGTTTTCGATCGAGAAAGAAACTGGCGACGCCTTTCAGGCGAATCTCGTTACCAAGAAAAATATTTTCGGCCACGCTGAGTTGTTCGGCGAGGTTAAATTCTTGATGAATAAGCACGACGCCCGCTGCCTCTGCTGCGCCATGGGTCCATTCCCTCACTGCAACTGATTGAGTCGAGACAGGATTGTCTGCCGATGCCGGTAAGGATGATGCGCTGCCCGCGTCAGTGAATTTTTGCATCGCATTCACATAAAGCTCGCCGCCGTTACGGGGCTCGAAACCTGCGAGACACTTTACGAGCGTCGATTTTCCTGCGCCGTTCTCGCCGAGAATGGCGTGTACTTCGCCGCGCCGAAGATCGAAATCGATGCCGTGCAGCACTTCGATATCGCCATAAGACTTTCTAAGACTCTGAACAGCGAGTAGCGGGCCGAGCCGCGCTGCATCATTCAAGGCTTCGTCTGCCTCATATGTTATCGGAGTATTCACCACGTCTCCTGTAATCACCTGACCCATGAATTAGCGATTCCACATATTAGGCAACACGGTGCTGCTGTAGGTCTTCTGTCCCTGCTCGAGGTGTGCCCGCAACGAGTCGACTATTTCAGGCTGCTCACGCGCAAAGCTGTAGGTTTCGGAGGGATCTTTTACTACGTCGAACAAAAGCCCAACGGGGCCGTAATACGAATCAGGATTATCAAAGCTGTTAATAGCCGTTCGATAGCGAGACTCAAGCACCAGTTTCCACTGCCCACTACGCACACCGGCGATTCGATCGGCGTCAAAAAGAAAAAGTGCTTCGTGGGGCGATGCTGCATTACCGGTTAGCATCGCTGTGATGTTTTTACCGTCGATGTCACGATCGTTCGGCAGTTGACCGCCAGCAAGGGCTACGAGGGTGGGAAAAAGATCGATATTCATTGCCGGCTCATTCGAGACTATCCCTTTAGAGATTGTGCCCGGCCACTGCGCGATAAACGGGACGCGCTGCCCGCCTTCCCATGAGCTACCCTTGCGATCACGGAAAGGTCCCGGACTGCCTTCCCACCAAGGGCCGTTATCCGACGTAAAAATTACCAACGTGTTGTCGGCTACGCCTAACTCTTCGAGCTTGGCAAGAATCTCCCCCATGCTCCAATCGATTGTCTCTACAACGTCACCATAAAGTCCAGCATCTGACTGTCCTTCGAATGGCGCGGTGGTATATAGGGGAACGTGAGGAAAGCTGTGCGGTAGATAAAGAAAGAAAGGATCGTCATTGACAACACTGTCTTCGACAAACGCCAGCGCCTGCTCGGTATAGCGCTGCGTGAGCGTCTCCTGTATCACCGGATCCTCGATCATCGTCTCTTGGCTATACAATTCGAGCGGTAGCATGTCGTTGCTATGCAATACGCCGTAGTAGGTATCGAATCCTGCGTTCATCGGCGACCATTCGACGCGGCTACCAAGATGCCACTTGCCGAAAAGCCCGGTGCGATAGCCAAGCGGCTGAAGCGCCTCGGCGATAGTTATCTCTTCTTCCGCCAGATGAATATCGTTAGTCGGACGTGCAACGTCATTCACAAGCCCTAAGCGGATAGGATACCGGCCGGTTAATAATCCACCCCTTGCCGCAGTGCAAATATTTGCGCTTGAGTAGAAGCTATCGAAGCGCGCGCCATTGAGCGCCATACGGTCGAGGTTCGGCGTCTTGATGAGCGTCGAGCCATAGACACCGAGGTCGCCGTAACCGAGGTCGTCAGCCATAACAACCACGAAGTTTGGCTGATCACTCGCCGCGTTCACACTCGTACTGACAAGAAGCGAGCCGAGTATTGCCGCGCAAAAGTTACGCACATTAGTGCGCGCGTTGCGCGATACGTGCGTTTTTAATTCACGTCGAACCTTTACCATTCAGTCAGTCCTCATCAGCTTTTCTCTCCGGCTCTATGCCGAGTTTTTGGAACTCTCTGGGCCTAAGGATTCAACGTGCCTGGAATCACTTCGAAGCTAGGATCGAACGAGACTAAAACCGAGTTGAGCTGCATGAGCAAAGCCGCATTGCCAGTAACCGTGCCGACACCGTTCTGCAACTGCGAGCCGAGAGTCGCCTGACCCATGATGATGGTTTCCACATCGCTACGATTCATAGTTATCGTTGCATCGGGATTGGGCGCGCTATAACCCTCGATATTGGACAGCGTGCCGCCACTCATCTCTACAACGAAGGTCTGGCCTGTATCCGGCGTGATAAAATTGAGTACAAAATTTATTTCGTCTGCGGCTTGGCTGTCGACTCGAGTAGCCACTGCATCCCACCACTGCCCCGTTGTCATCGCACGCGCGACCGTTGGGCTTCCGCCTCGAGGACTTTCGAATGGCTTCACGCCGTTTCGCAATTCTTCGGAAGAGGAGAGGAAGACGTGGCGCACGCTTGCGCTTTCGTATTGATACCCAAGCTGTTCAAACACGTCGGCCAACAAGTCTTTAGCCTCGGTGTTAGTTGGCTCGGCGTAGACCAGCTTATTAAGAAGCTCCATCGCATGACGGTAGCTACCCTCACTGAATAGCTCATTACTTTTCGCAATTATTTTCGCACTGCCACCCATCATTTCAACATAGAGTGGCGCCGAGTCGGCCGGTGAAAGCGGCACGAGCGTCGCAGGGTTGCCGTCCCAGTAGCCCAAATAGCGATTGATTACAGCGCGCGAATTATGAAACTCAGAGCCGTGATACTGCCGTGCGCTCCACTGTTTTTGCAAACTAGGTGGCACTTTATACTCGTTGTGAATCTCGTTGATGGTTACGCCTTGATTGGCAAGATTCAGCACTTGGTTATTTAGGTTGGCATAGGCATCGCGCTGAGTGCGCATAACTTCTTGAATGCGCTCGTTGCCCCAGCGCGGCCAATTGTGTGACGAGACCATAACCTCTGCATCGAGTCCAAATTCATAAAGGGCCGCATTAATTTGCTTTGACCACGCAAGGGCATCCCGCACCAATGCACCGCGTAGCGTGTAAACATTGTGGATAGTCGCAGTGATGTTTTCAGCCGCCCAGAATACCTTATGGTCGGGGAACCACGCGTTCATTTCGGCAGGTGCTTCGGTTCCCGGTGTGTTTTGGAAATTGACGCGGATGCCGTCTATTGTGTGTTCTTCGAACGGTTCGGTAACAACCACTGTCGGTGGGATCAGGCCAGCAGCACCAACCGACAAGCCTTTACCGATGGCCGAGTCTACCTGCCCGAAGGGGCTGGATGGAATGAGCCGCCCATACTGAAATCCTGCTCGGCGCGACATCGAATTGCCTGCGTAGACATTCTCGGAGATTGCCTCTTCCATAAAGCCGACCGGGGCGTAAATATCGACCTCGCCATTGTTAACCGCGTCGATGCTCGTCACGCCTAACACGCCGCCAAAGTGATCGATATGCGAGTGAGAGTAGACGACCGCCTTAACTGGTAGCTCGCCGAGTTCCTCGTTGGCGAGCTTAAGCGCTGCCTCAGCGGTCTCGGCAGACAGTAATACGTCGAAAAGTATCCACCCGGTATCGCCGCGCACAAGCGTCATGTTCGAGAGATCGAATCCGCGCACTTGATAGATAAAATCTGGCACAACTTCGTAGAGGCCAAAATTCATATTAAGAGTAGCTTGGCGTTGAAGCGAAGGGTGCATCGAGTCGAATTCTTCACCGCTAAGTAAAAATTCGTATTGCCCCATATCCCAGACCACCGCACCTTGCGAATTCAGGATCTGTTTAGAAGCCGGCTCAGCGATAAAGCCGCGACGCGATTCCGCGAAATCGCGGTCGTCTTCGAAGGGAAGCGAGTCACGCAGCGTCTGCTGTAGTTCTGAGGTATGCACCGAAGCCGGTGAACCCTTCTCATTGAAATGGTCCTGCGCAAGCGTAGTGCCGGCGAGTCCCAAGCTGGCTGCAGCAAGTGTTGCTGCTATCGTTATTAATGAAACGCGTCGCGCTCGGTTAGCGCGATTCGCGCCACCACTGAAAGAATGGCCCGCGAAGTAAGTCGGTCTGTGCATTTTTATTTCCCCTAGCAAGCTCGCAACATGAGCGTTAATAAAGTCTGTGCTCTTAAAGCGAGCTCTCGTTCTTATTGTTTGGGGAAAAGCAGCTTTACCCCCCTGCCAATTCTGCCGCTAACGCCTGCAACTGCTCGGTGCATCCGCTTTCACTCTTGAGTGTGAACAGATCGTCGGCACGCGTTGCGCCGGGATTGATACACGCTAGAGGGAAGCCCGCCTGATGGGCGTGGCGACAAAATCTAAAGCCCGAATATACCATTAGCGAGCTACCGATAACCAATAACGCGCCCGCCGCATCGATGGCCGCGAAGATCTCGTCGACTGTTGTGCGAGGCACCGAATCGCCAAAGAACACGACATCGGGCTTGAGCACCCCGCCGCAGGTCTCGCAGGCGGGTACATTGATTTCGCTGATGATGTCGTCTGGCACGTCTGCGTCGCCATCTGGCGCGAGTGCGCCGGGGCTTGGCAGCGTGTGGTTATGTTCGACAATGCGCTCTTGCATGCGAGAGCGTTCGCTCTTCTCGCCGCAGCTAAGACACACCACGCGGTCGAGCCTGCCATGGAGGTCGATAACCTTTTGCGAGCCGGCACGCTGATGCAGGCGGTCTACATTCTGGGTAACCAATAGCGAGCCATAACCCGCCGCCTCTAACTGGGCGAGTGCAAGATGTGCAGCATTGGGTTTCGCGAGTCCTACAGCCGGCCATCCCGCATAGCTGCGCGCCCAGTAGCGCTGTCTAGAAGTCGGTTTTTCGACAAAATCTCGGTGCTGAATGGGGTCGTTTCGCTGCCATTTGCCCGTGCTATCGCGATAGGTAGGAATACCCGAGGCAAGGCTGATACCGGCGCCCGTTAGGACAACCGTCTTGGGATTGGCTTGGAGGAAGTCTTTGGTCGCGTCGGTCACGGTATGCCTGTCTTGAATCGAAAAAGTGTGAAGAACAAGCTTACGTTACGACTCACAACCGCGCTAGATCACATTAGACAACGAGCCAAAGACAGCTAGCCGCACTCGACTCAAGCGCCGCTCGACTCTACACTCTTTCGCTAAGTTAACATGCCCAGAGACCCATTATGCTTACCACCCATTTCCTACGCGTTCTCGCCCTATTTCTCTTGTCCGGTCTCGCGAGCCTTCTTGGCAGCTGCCAAGAAAGCCGAGATGGCCAAGAAAGCCCGAAAAACACGGGGACAAGCGCTCAGATCGACGCGGCGCGGCTTTCCGAGACTGTCAGGGTGCTTGCATCGGACGAATTTTACGGCCGCGCGCCCGGCGGGCCGGGGGAGGCGCTGACGGTTAACTATTTAATCGAGCGCTTTACCGAGTTAGGACTCGAACCGGCCGGCGAGCAAGGCGGATGGACGCAGTCTGTGCCGCTGATTCATACGCAGATTGTGGCGCCTGCAGACGTCGCTCCCGTTCTGCGACTCAACGCAGATGGGGCAACACGCACTCTAGTCCAGGGAACGGATGTAGAGTTCAGCAGCACTCGGGCGGTTGAGCGTGCGGTCATCGACGACGCACCCATAGTCTTCGTCGGTCATGGCGCTTTCGCGCCGGAGCGTAGCTGGGATGATTTTGGCAACATAGATCTGCGCGGCAAGCTTGCCGTCTTCTTAGTCAACGATCCTGATTTTACAGCAGTTGCTGGCGAAGCAGTCGCAGGCCGTTTCGGCGGCAAGCGAATGACCTACTACGGGCGCTGGACCTACAAATTCGAAGAGGCAGCGCGCAGAGGCGCTCTCGCTGCTCTGGTCGTCCACGACGACGCGGGCGCAGGCTATGGCTGGAACGTGGCCTCGTCTTCCCCTGGTGAGAACTACTCAATCGAGCGCCCTGCCGACAGCCTCGCGCCGCTGCTCCAAGGGTGGCTTCACAACGACGCGGCACGCGATCTGTTTGCACTCGCAGGGCTTAGTCTCGAAGAGCAGCGACAACTCGCGCGCGCCGAAGACTTTGAGGCGTTTGAGCTCGAAGGGGTCACGCTTTCAGCAGCGCTCGAAATTGAAATGGAAGTCGTCCAGAGCCAGAACGTACTGGCGCGATTAAAGGGATCGACGCGCCCAGAGGAATCGATCCTGGTTTCGGGGCACTGGGACGCTTATGGTGTTGGCGAACCCGATTCGCAGGGACGCACCGTGCGGCCCGGCGCTAACGACGATGCGCTCGGGATTGCAGGCGTGATCGAACTTGCCCGCGTGTTAAGTACCGGAAAGTCACCCGAGCGCAGCGTAGTCTTCGCCGCGTGGACCGCCGAGGAGAGTGGACTGCTCGGCTCCGAAGCCTACGCCTCCCAACCGCTGTTCCCGCTCGAGACTACTGTTGCGAACTTCACTCTAGACATTCTGCAGACCGCAGGCCTTGCTCGCGATGTTATTCAGGTCGGCGAGGGGCAGAGCGAACTCGAGCAGGACTTAGCGCACGCCGCCGCACTACAGGGACGCACAGTGACACCCGAGAACCTGCCAGAAAACGGCCTGTTTTTTAGAGCCGACCATTTCTCACTCGCCAGGCGCGGCGTTCCCGTGCTTCTGCTTATGGGAATAGCCGGCGGTGCTGATCTGGTCGAGGGCGGCCGCGCGGCAGGCGATAAGTGGATCGCCGACTACACCGGCAACTGCTATCACCAGACCTGCGATGCGTGGAGCCCTGAGTGGGATTTACGCGGCGCAGTGCAGGATATTGAGCTGTTTCAATCGATTATCACTGATCTGGCGAACTCATCTCGCTGGCCAGAGTTGCTGCCGAGTTCTGAGTTCAAGTCAATTCGGGACGAGAGCCGGCACCTTCGATAGAACCAAAAAAAAGGGCCTATCGGTTTACTGACAGGCCCTTTTACTCTTACATTGCGGTGCATCTCACTCTAGAGATGCGCTCTCGATAGAGTCACATCGGCGTTACGCCAGAACGACTCGAACTGACGCTTGACGATCACCGCTTCGGCGCTGCGCCCCTGCGCCTCGATTGCCTGCTGAAGGCCAAACGTCGACCAGCCACTCTGCTGCTTCCATTCGAGGTCTTGACGGAATGTCGCCTCGGCTTCGGCCGCCTGCCCAGCATCGAGCTGCGCCGCACCTAGGTAGAGGCGCATAGACTGCGACCAGTCTGGTGGCTCGGTGTAGCTGTTGGTGTCTTCGATTTCGACTGCGCGCGCGTAGGCGGCAATCGCACCATCCAGATCGCCACGTGCTTCTTTAATCTCGCCCTCGAGGGCAAAGCCCGCGAGCGTGAGGATCTGCGAAGCAGAGGTTGGGCTCACACCGGTGGTGTCTACTTTAGGGTCTACCGCCATCTCACGAATATGCACGAGCGCCGCATCCGCTGCCGCGAGATTGCCCTTCGCGATATTGGCGCTGCCGGTTACATAGCTCCACATGCCGTCGAGATAAGGCGTGCCTTTATGGCTCTGCTCACTGCTGAGCAACTTGTCCCATTTGCCAAAGACCTTGTCGACAACCCAAGAGTGAACCACGCGCTTTTCGCCGCGATTAACCGCCTCGGGCGCAGTACCAACGCTCGCCGCGCCGCGCTGTGCCGCTTCGGATGCCTGCGCATAGCTGCCCTGCAACATGCTCGCATAGCGCACGAAATCTAACGCGTGTGGTGCATGCATTTTATGCGACAGTGGGTAGGTACCAATATTGGGGAAATTAGTGTCACCCCAAAGTTCGGCAAACTGGAGGTCTACAATCTGCGAACGCTCATTAATGTCGATCGCCTTCTCGTATTCGCCCACTCTTAAATAGATGTGCCCAGGCATGTGCACCATATGACCCGAAATAGGCACGGTAGATTCGAGCTTCTGCGCCGCCGGCATCGCAAGCTCTGGCTGACCAGACGCTTCCATCAGGTGAATATAGAGGTGATTTGCACCCGGATGATCGTGTTCGGCGCGCATCGCCGCTTCGAGCGCAAACTGCGCCTCTTCGGTGCCCGGACGCGCTGTGCCGTCTTTCTCCCAGTAGTCCCAACGCGTGGTGTTCATAAAGCCCGCGGCGAACATCGCGCCGATGTCGGGGTCGTTGGGGTATTTTTCATGCAGCTTGCGCATGGCATCGACAAAAGCGAAGTCGCGTTCGCGAGTGTCCATAATGGCGTCTTTGTTGTAGAGCACGAAAAGCGCGCGGATCATGTCTTGCTCGCGCGGTGTCGCGCTGTCGATACGCCGCAGCGCTTCACGAATCGCATCCAGACCCGTGCCTTGGGGATCGTCCGGCATGCCAGCATAGCGACTGTTAGGGTTTGGACCTGCCGCATGCGCCAGGCCGAAATACGGCATGGGGCTGTCGGGGTCTAGGCGAGTCGCTTCTTGATAGGAGGCGATCGACTCAGGAAAGTAGAAACTCCACGCCATGCGAAGGCCTTGGTCGAAAAACTGCTGAGCGAGATCGGAGTCGGTGGTGATCGGCCGCGAATAGGTGCCTCCACCCGGAACGAGTATCGCGAGCGGCTCGTCGCTAGATTGAGCGACAGCCGCTGTCGGTAACGCTGCGAGCTGCATTGCGGTCACGCCGAGGATGACACCGGCAGTTAGAAGTTTGCGCATGGTCGTTTTCTCCGTCTTTTTATTGTCTGGTTTATTGTCTGGTTTATTGTCTGGTTTTCCTCTGTGTTCCAACCAGATGAGTTGTACTAAGCTGCCGACATCCGGCGAATCGCTCGCGCCGAAGCAGCGTCCCTAGAATTAGGCGATCGTTGGAGTCTAGCGCAATTGGCCGAAGAGGCAAGTGGTACAAAAGCCTGACACATGGCGAAACGAGCGTGAGGGGGACTCATGCGACAGATGGGTTACTAATTGATTGATCTAGATCAAGCGCCTCTAGCCGAGGCAACTCTGGCAAGAGTTTGATAGAGTCTGTGTTATTAGTCGCCAAATCCTTAGCAACTCGATCGGAGCACTTAATGTCCAACTCACTTCAACTCGACGTCTTCACCGACTACGTCTGACCCTGGTGTTATCTCAGTACCGTGAGTATTGAAAAACTAAAGGCAAACTATCCTGTCAAAACGCGCTGGGTGCATTTCCCCTTGCACCCAGATACGCCTGCCGAAGGGCGCTCATTGGCTGAAATGTTCGCGGGACGGGATATCGAGCCGATACGCCAGAGGCTGAAGAATCTGATGGCCGAGGCCGGTCTACCCTACGGAGACCGCACGCATACCTATAACAGCCGGCTCGCGCAGGAACTCGGTGCTTGGGCTGACACGCAGCCGGGAGGTGAGGCAATACACGATGCGCTGTATCGCGCGTATTTTGTCGACGCGGTGAACATCAGCGACGTTGATGCGCTTATTGAAATCGCCGAGGCAGTTGGACTCGATGGCCTCGCAGCGCGAGCCGTACTAGTCGAGCGTAGCTTCTCAGCCAAAGTCGATCAGGACTGGGCGCGATCGCGTGGCGTGGGCGTGACAGGCGTGCCGACATTCTACGCAAACGACCTCGTTGTGGTCGGCTGTCAGCCGTATGAGACGCTCGAGAAATTTGTTCAGCATCTGCTCGCTGGGCATGAAGAAAAAAGTTAAGCCCACTCCCTACCACGCAGTGCTAACTATCGCGCAGTGCTAACCAACGCGAACTTAAAATCAGGACCTGATCGATGACGGATTCGACTACCGATAGGGGCGCGCAAGCAACACCTAAGCGCCGCGCACTAATCACCTGCGCCGACCGCTACATGGGACGCGCAATCGCAGAGAAGTTCAGAAAAATAGGCATCGAGGTTGTCGAGAGCGTCTCGCCGCTCACGAGCGCCGCTGACGTTGAGCGTGTGATCTTCGATGCGGGACGCATAGATATTTTAGTCGCCAACCTCGCTGAGCCGCCGATGACCGGCCCGGTGGACGCCATAGACGACGCCGATTGGCACAGATTGTTCGCGCGCTTGGTTGATCCGCTTATGCATCTTGTGCGAGCCGTGACTCCACAAATGCTCGAGCGCAAAAGCGGTAAAATAATTGCGGTGACAAGCGCAGCGCCTCTCAAAGGCATTGCCAATAACGCCGCCTATTGTGCTGCGCGTGGGGCGCAAAACGGGTTTATAAAAGCGGTCGGGCTGGAGCTTGCGCGCAGCGGCATTCAGGTTAATGCGATCGCGCAGAACTATGTCAATAATGACACCTACTATCCCGACGACATTCTCGACCAGCCTAAATTCATTGAGCACTTAAAACGCAATGTGCCGACCAACAAAGTCGGTGCGCCCGCCGAGACTGCAGAGCTTGCCGCCTACCTTGCCAGTGAAAATTGCACGCACATGATTGGGCAGCTAATCCCTCTTGCGGGAGGCTGGGCGACTTAACTGGCTTTTTCCTTCATGCCCTCCATAGTCCTTCATGCTGCTGCCTGAAGACTAAACGAGTGCGCTCGACCTGCCTTCCCAAAAAGGCTTGCGAAGCTCGGTCTTGAGGATCTTATTAATCGGTGAGAGAGGCATGGGTTCGCTGCGAAAACTCACGCTTACCGGGCATTTGTAGGTGGCGATTCTTTCTCGGCAATACGTAATCAACTCGCGCTCAGTCGGCGCCTCGCTGACTGCGTCGTCGAGTAAAATAACGGCGTGTACCGCCTCACCCCAAGTTTCATGTGGCACGCCGATCACCGCGCACTGATGAACCGCAGGATGACTCGACAGCACGTTTTCGATCTCTATTGGGTAAATATTCTCGCCGCCGCTTACGATCATGTCTTTCACACGACCTTCTAAAAACAAAAACCCATCGGCGTCGATATAGCCGGCATCGCCGGTGTGATACCAGCCGTCTTTTAATGCGACCGCGGTTTGCTCGGGAAGATTCCAATATCCGGTCATAATGTTGTCACCGCGCGCGAGCACCTCACCCGTTTCGCCCGGAGGGAGATCGGTGCCCTGCTCGTCAATAATGCGAAGCTGCACATGCGGCGCTGGCCTACCCACCGAGCCGAGTTTCTCAGACCCCGGACCGCTGACGACGTGATACTGCGAATCGAGACTTGTGACGATGGGCGCCGCCTCGGTCATGCCATAGGTTTGATAAAGATTGATGCCCGCAAACGCCTCTATCACCCGATGCTGCAAGGCCATAGGCATCGGTGCGGCGCCAGAGGCAACCATCTGCATCGAAGACAAATCAGCGGTGGCAAAGAGTGGGTTATCGATCAGCATCTGAAACATCGTCGGCACGAGGGTTGCCGAATTAATACGGTAGTTAGCGATGCTTTCTAACACCTCTGGAACATCGAACTTCGGCAAGATTATTGCGTGACCGCCAAGCACCGCACAGCTAAAAATGCGCGCACCTGCTGCGATATGAAACAGCGGGCCGACGATAAGAAAACACCAGCCGTCTTGCATTTTATAAAGCGGAACCGAACCTGAGGTATTGCACAGGAAGTTCTTGTTACTGAGCATCACTCCTTTCGAGCGTCCGGTGGTACCACCTGTGTAAAAAAGAATTAAGGTCTCTTCGAACGAGCTTGGTTGCATATCGGCAAAACTTGCGCCTGCAATTATCTCGGCAATACTTGCCTCGAGAGAACGCATCTCATCGGGCAGGCTTTGGATAACCCCGTTTATCTCAACGCCGTGTCGCTTCGCGTTGTCGAAGTCGAGCGCGCTACCGGTCACAAACACACAGCTCACGCTAGCACAGGCTTCGAGCAAGGCGAGTGCTTGACTGTAAAAAGCCGGCTCGCAGATCAACAGTCGTGGGGTGCAATCATCAAGACATTCGATGAGCTCGCCAATAGCGAGACGGAAATTAAGCGGAACGAAAACCGCGCCAATCGCAGGCGGTGCGAAATAGCCCTCGAAGCAAACATTCGAATTAAACCCAAGATAGGCGACTCGATCACCACGTTCGATACCTGCTTGCGCAAACACACTCGCTTGGGCACGGCAGCGTAGCAGCGTTTCATGCCATGTCTGGGTGACACCCTGATACGTGACCGCGGGACGCTCTGGCCAGCGCGCCGCCGCCTCGATGAGCAGAGTAAATACCTGACCGCTTTTATTGCCTGCTGCTAATACGTGCTCATTTACTTCGTTTGTCGACATTTCTTTCACTCTTTTCTCGTCTTATCTAATCGTCTATTGCCACTATTCTAGCATCGTGCAATGCGGCGATCTCCCCCGAACTCATGCCCAGTAACTCACTCAGTATTTCTTCGGTATGCTCGCCTAAGCGCGGTGCCGGTTTCGGTTCCGCGGCGTCTATTGCGCCGAAATTTAAGGGCTGTGACGGCGTCAACACACTGCCTATTCCAGGCTGGTCTATCGACGAGAAAAGTGGATTCTCGACTGAACATTCGACATCGCTCGCAACCAACTGTGTGAGGGTTTGATAGGGACCCCAGCAGACACCCGCAGCGTCGAGAGCTTTATGCACCTGCGCGCTGCTGCGTGCGGCGAACCATGGCGCAAACAACGCTTGTAATCTTTCTCGTGCAGCGAAGCGGTCGCCTTCTTTGTCGAGATTTAGGCAAAGCTCGGAGGCAAGTGCCGCGACGCTGTCCGCGCAATTGGTCACAGTGACGATTGCTTGCCACTGGTTTGGACTAACGCCAACAATCATTACGCGTTCGCCATCGGCGCACACGAAGTCGTGCCCAAAAGTGCCAAAAATATGATTGCCCATAGGCGGCCTTTGCTGCGCATTAATTTGCGCCTCGGCCAAATAGCCAAGATGACCCATCGTGGCGAGCGCAACATCCGCCAGCGCTAGTTTAATGAACTGCCCCTCACCAGTGCGGCTTCGGTGGCGCTCTGCAGCCAAAAGCCCAAGTGCGATCTGTTGCCCTGCAATCACATCCCATGCCGGCAGTGCGCTATTGAGTGGCGTAACGCCATCGCCATTAAGGTAAGGCACACCAACGCGCGCATTGACTGTATAGTCGAGCGCGCTGCCACCGTGTCGATCACCGGTTAGATTGAGGTAGATGAGGTCTTCGCGCTGCTGTTTTAGGGCGTCGTAACTCAACCAGCCACGTGCGGGAAAGTTCGTGAGAAAAAGGCCTGCGTCGTCGCCGGGGGCGCAGATAAGTCGCGATAAGAGTTCACGGCCTTCGGGCTTGCGAAAATCCACAGCGATAGACCGTTTACCCTTGTTTAAACTATGCCAGTAGAGGCTTTTGCCCTGGCTTGTAATCGGCCAGCGCCGGTAGTCGATGCCGCCTCCTATTTGATCAAAGCGAATAACATCCGCGCCCAACTGGGCAAGCGTCATTCCGCCAGACGGCGCGGCAATAAACGCACTCCCTTCGACGATGCGAAGTCCTTTGAGTAGATTTTGCATTAAAATGGGTTCCGAACTAATGGCGCAGAAACTGCCCGAAAGGCGACGTTATTTTCAAGCAGCGCTTGCCTTCTCAATTAACTCGCGCGCGATCACTTTTAGCGCGAGCACCTCTTCGGCACCCTCAAATATTGATAGCACGCGCGCGTCGACAAAGTAGCGACTAACCGCCATTTCTTCCGCATAGCCCATACCACCATGTATCTGCATGGCTTCGCGCGTTACGGTTTCGGCAGCGCGGCAGCTAAACAACTTGACCAAACTCGCCTCCATCTGGCCTGCGCCCTCGTCCATGAGCGCGGCGACCACATAAGAGAATTGCCGCGACGCTGAAATTGTCGCAAACATTTTTGCGATCTTGATTTGCGTCAGCTGGTAACTTGCAAGCGGTGACCCGAAGGTGCTGCGCTCACGCGCGTAACTCATGGCTTTTTCTAGCGCCGCCTGCATCACCCCGGTCGCGCGTGCGGCCGTTTGAATACGACCGCCGGCGAAGCCCGCCATCGTATAGTAAAAGCCGCGACCTAGACCTGCGTCTCCGCCTATAAGCGCTGATTCAGGGACAACAAACTCATCGAACGAAAGCTCAAACGAGTGCATGCCGCGATAGCCTAACGTTGCGATGGCACGGCCACTTAGCGCGCCGCCCGTCTCCTGCGCCACCGTAAATTCGTGCCCTGTGCACGCTGGCTTTTCTACGAGAAAAAGACTGAGGCCGCGGTAGCCTAGCGTTTTATCAGCCTCTGTGCGCGCTAAAACGACAAGCAGTTCGGAACGTCCTGCGAAGGTACACCAGGTTTTTGCGCCATTGAGCTTCCAACCGCCGTCGATGCGGGTCGCCCGCAGCGCCACCGACGCGACATCGGAACCCGTGTTCGGCTCAGTGATCGAAATCGCGCAGAGTGTTTCCCCAGCGGCGAGCCTAGGTAACCATTTTTCCTGCTGCACCGAAGTACCTCCGGCAAGCAGCGCCCGCGCTGCTATTTCCGGACGGGTAATAAGACTGCCCGCGGCACCGAGAGAGCCTCGCGACAGCTCTTCGGTTACGACTATCATGCTAAGACTGTCGGGCTTATCATCGGGCTGAAGCCCTCCGAAACGTTCGGGAATGCAGGTACCGAAGCAGCCAAGCTTTGCTGCGGGTATCAATATTTCATCTGGAATGTCGAGGTCTTGACGATGTATCGCCTCCGCTCTTGGGGCGACGATTTCATCGGCGAAACGCTCGAAGGTTGCGCGCATCATTTCCTTATCGCTGTCTAGCACAGAAGGCAATCTTCGTAGCTCTTGCGCACAAATTTTTTCACCAAGTGCTGCGAGCGCCTTGCTCGAACCGAATTCGGAGAGCAGAGAAAGCAGCGCGGGGTCAGCAAAAGAGTTGCTCAATTCAACACGCTCTAGCCCACATTCGTCAGCCATGGGCAGCAACCTAGTCTGCGCCGCATTCAGCGTAGTCGCCCACTGTGCGAGCGCTACGTGCGCCTCGAGTTCATCGCCCTTTTCTGCTTGGGCAAGCAATGCACTCGTCGCCGCCAGCTCAGCCACAACAAAGGCTAATTCGTAGCTCACCTGCTGAAATTCATCAAGTTTGATCGCGTCGAGGCGGCCGCTCTCACTGTCGAGACATGCTTGCCGAATAGTCGAAAAAGCGATATCTAGGCGACTGCGCAGCGTTCTGATTGATAATTGCGCAGACTCAAGCGCCATGCTCAGTTCGGGTTTTTGCATAATAGAGTTAGCCTTAGCCTTCACGTTTTGTAAATATTCTCAGCATTGCAGCCATGCGAAAAGCGCGCACAAGACTAACGTCTTTCAATAATCGCCGCATCGACAAGGTGACTAAAGTTCTCTCGGAATCCTCCGCCATTCGAGGGCGAGACCTGCGCCATAATAACAATGACAGTGCCTTCGATAGGATCGATAAAAAAGCGAGTGCCCGCCGAACCATCCCACCAGATCGTGCCTTTTGATACTGGATACGCATACGTCGATGGATCGAGCACAACGTTAAAGCCACCGAGACTCCAACCCGAACCAAGCCAATAGCGACTGTCACCAATGGGCATAGCGGCTTCGGGAACGGCATTCTCGTAAATCAATGCCGCTGTTGCCTCGCTAAGTATTCTCTCTTCGGTGCCAGGGATCTTTCCCCTATCTAATATCATTTGAGAAAAACGGACGTAGTCGGGCACCGATGAGAGCAGACCGACACCGCCTTCAACTAAGACAGGCCGCTGCGTCCAAGGCACGGTTTCGATAGCGTAGGGACTCAGCTCACCCGCCTCTGGTCTGTATAGCTGAGCCAAACGATCAGCATCATTGCCCTCTGCCCAAAACAACGTGCTGGTCATCCCTAACGGCGCAAGTAAATTCTGCTGTAAATATTCTTCAAAAGGCTGCCCCGACCAAACCTCAATTAACTTGCCAATAATAGTGGCGTGTATGCCATAGCGAAATTCTGTGCCTGGATCCTGAAACAAAGGAACCTGCGCCGCTTTCGATACCATCGCATCAAGACTTTGTGCGCGGTCACGCACATTATTCTCGCGATAGAGCGCCGAACTTCGGCTGCCTAAACCCGAAGTGTGTGTTAACAAGTGAGCGATGGTCATTTCTCCCACCCGCGGACGTGTTGCTTCAAGGTCAGTCGACTCAGAATTTAGAAGGACGCGCTGATCGGAAAACTCTGGAAGATATTTGGAAACCGGATCGTCGAAGTTGAACGCGCCTTCTTCGAACAGACGCAGCGCTGCGACGCTCGTAATCTCACGCGACATCGAATAGATTCGGAACAGCGCATCTTCCCGCATGTCTGCGTCGCGCTCTCTGTCGAGCTTTCCGAGCGCTACCTGATAGACTAGCTTTCCATCGCGAGCGACAGCAGCAACAACGCCAGCAATCTCGCCGTCGTCGATGTGCTTTTGCAGTCTCGCAGTTGCACTATTCAAAGCTGCGCTCGACATACCCACGCTTTCCGGACTTGCGATCTCGGCCGCGAAGACACTTGAGTAAGTCAGCAACACTGCTGCTAGCATCGCTCCGTTGAGTGCGCGATTAAGCGTTAAAAAATGGTTTTCCCGCATAACAAGTTATCTCGAAATAAAAATGATCGACCTTTAGAGCGAATCGCTTATCCAGCGATCTACTCGCGCCTCAAGTAAGGGCAAGGGCAACGCGCCGGCGCCTAAGACAATGTCATGAAACTCGCGAATATCGAACGCCTCGCCTAACGCCTGCTCCGCGGATCGGCGCACCTCTTGAATTTTTAACATGCCGATCTTGTAAGCCGTCGCCTGACCCGGTGTTGCAATATAGCGCTTAATCTCGGAACGCACGGCGCCTTCTGATTGCGGCGAATTATCGAGAAAATATTGCACCGCTTCCTCTTCGCTCCATCGCTTCGCATGAATGCCCGTGTCGACAACGAGGCGGATCGCACGCCAAATTTCGCCCCCTAGACGACCAAAGTCTGAATAAGGATCTTCAAATCCACCCATCTCTTTTGCAAGCCATTCAGAATACAGACCCCATCCTTCTGTGTAAGCTGTGGTGCGGTATTGAGTCCTAAAACGTGGCACGTCTTCGAGTTCTTGCTGAATAGAAATTTGCATGTGATGCCCCGGGCTTCCTTCGTGATAGGCAACATCTTCGAGTTGGAAAATAGGGAGTGTCGACATGTCACTCATGTGTGAATAAAACACGCCCGGTCGCGACCCGTCTGGCGTACCTGCGCTGTAATGCTGTGCGGCGCCCGCCTGCTCTCTGAATGCCTCTACGCGCCGAACTTCGAGCGCCGCCTTAGGTAAGCGACCGAAATATTCAGGCAATTTAAGTGCGATTGCGTCTAAATATTTGTTATTGAGGTCGAGATAATCCTGTCGTCCTTCCTCGGTATTTGGGAAATAAAATTGCTCGTCTTCGCGCATAAATGTGAAAAATTCTTGCAGAGTGCCATCGAAGCCGACCTGCTGCTTAATAATGTCCATTTCACCTTGGAGGCGAGCCACCTCGTCTAGGCCAATCTGGTGAATTTCATCTGCCGTAAGCTCAACCGTTGTCATCTGAGCAAGCCGATAATTGTAAAACGCTTCGCCTTCCGGCAATGCCCAAACACCCTGAGCGTCCTCGCTTGCAAACTCTCTGTCTTCGCGAAGCCACGCAGCGACCTCGTTATAGGCAGCCAGTACATCATCAGCGAGCAATACTTGGATCTGCTGTGTGAGTGACTGTGCGTCTTCTGCGCTAAGGAGCCCATCGTCTACCAAGGCATTGGTTTTGGCTTGCAGGTCTGACCACAGTGGAGAATTAGGCGAGCTGTCGCTATTGCTAAATGGCGCGCCGGCGGTAACTCGCTCAATTTCCGCAAGCGCGAAGTCGTAACCGAATCGGGGCTGCCTGATACCCGCAGCTGATGCGGCGCGCGAACGCTCGAGTAATTGCGCAAACACGCGATCTAATTCTCGTAACCGAGAAACATACGCCTCAAGGTCTGCCACTGTGTCAACGCGGTGAAAGTTAATCAAAAAATTGGGGAGATATGCATGGGGACCACCGCGCCCAAAAATGTAGCCGTGCTGTCGATACGGAACACCCGCCTCGGCACGCTCTAACGAAAATCGCCACATGTCGAAGGAGAGCCTGCCATCGTCATTCAAATCTGCATAGGTAAACTCGCTCTCCATTTCGGCGACGCTCGCGCGCAGCCACTCGAGGTCGCGCTCTTCTGCGGCAAGAGAAAAATCGTCTAGCTCGTCATAATCCGATTTATCACCCAGACGCGTCTTAGTCATTGGGCTTGTCTCAAGCTGCTCGGCATATTGCTCATCAAGCCATGCGTTTAATCTGTGAGTTTCAGACTGAGTCGCGACAACAACCACTGCCTCAGATTGCTGATTAGTCGGCTCAGAACACGCAGCCAGAACACCCAAAAGCACGACCGCGACGCCGCGAGCGAATCTGTTGATCAGTGTGGTTGATGACATCGATTTACCCCTTAATACTATGATTTGTTTTCGCTAATGATTGGCTCTTAGTTTTCTTTTACTTTGTTGGCGCACGGCACCTAACGCAGCAGAGGCTGCCAAGCATAAGCGCGATCACCCAAAGCAATAAACTCAGGATTGAGAAGACTGTCTTTCTGATTGTAACGCAGCGGGCAAAAGTCTAGATCGACTATTTCACCGCCGGCTGCACTAAGAATTGCATGTGCTGCAGCGGTGTCCCATTCGCTTGTCGGCGCTAAACGAGGATAAATGTCGGCGGCACCTTCGGCCACCAGACACATTTTTAGAGAGCTGCCTATACTCACCACTTCGTCGATGCCTAAAACGTGGTCAATGTTGGCAAGCATTTGTTCGAGTCGCTCACCACGGTGACGACGACTCGCCACAACTCTTATTTTCTGCCCTGCCATGGCCGCCACCGTGATCGCAACCGAGCCGCTGCCCTCTGTTTTCCAAGCGCCGGTTGCCTTATCGTCGTTAATCCCGCTGTAAGTGATGCCGGTGACTGGAACATGTACCACGCCGAGCCTTGCGATCCCGTTGTCGATCAGTGCGATATTGACTGTGAACTCACCATTGCGCCCGATAAATTCCTTAGTCCCGTCTAAAGGATCCACGAGCCAATAGCGCGCCCAACGCCGACGCTCCGCAAACGGCAGCTGCAGCGATTCTTCCGACAGCACAGGTATCTCAGGCGCCAAAGCAAGCAGCTCTCTTTCGATTAAGTCATGTGCTCGCCGGTCAGCGAGAGTCAGAGGCGAGTCATCTGCTTTTTGCTCGACCTCAATGTCTGCGGCGCCATTGTAAACCGCGAGAATTTCTTCACCTGCAGCCTCTGCGATACGGCACATCTCGCTGAGGGTATGTTTACTCATGTCTAACTGACTCACATTTGGGGTCCTTATTCTTGCCCACATTTATGGCGCACTTTTTGGCGCCCCCTATGGCACACTTTAAGACACACCTTATGGCAAACCATGCACTGCGCACTGACTCACTCGTATAAACCTGCCGTAGAATAACAGGGGAATTAGCGCTAAGCTCGTAGCGAATTTCATCTGATCAAGCGCGGACACTCCGGCACCTCGATCCCCCTCTGGAGACACAATGCCACCCTGGAACGACATAGATACCGTAATGTTCGACATGGACGGCACGCTGTTAGACCTGCATTTCGACAATTACTTCTGGCAGCACCTCTTGCCGTTGACCTACGCTGAGCAGAATCGCATCGCGCATGACGAGGCGATTGCCTTTGTCACGGCTAAATCCGAGCGCGTTTACGGCACGCTCGATTGGTATTGCCTTGATTACTGGCGCGACGAATTAGGCGTCGATATTACCGGCTTGAAGCAGACGATTATCGACAAGATTCGCGTTCGACCCAATGTCGAAACGCTGCTGACACGACTCAATGCCGCCGGCAAAAGGGTACTGCTCGTGACCAATGCCCATCCACACAGCTTGGCGCTTAAGATGCAGCATACCGCCATTGCCGGCTTTTTCCATCAGCGCATCAGCTCCCATCAATTGGCGTTAGCTAAAGAGAACGACGGTTTTTGGGGCAAACTCCAGATGATCGAGGCTTATGACCCTGCCCGCACCCTACTTTTCGACGATTCGTTACCGGTGTTGCGGCAAGCACAGCGCGAAGGCATAAGTCACCTCATGGCAATACGTCAGCCCGACAGCGAACGGCCCGCGGTAGCGCTTGAGGAGTTCCCACAAGTTGATGATTTTGCGGCAATAATGCCTGCAACACTCACGCCGGTTCCGTAGACAGGAAAACCACAAGTCAGGAAAATCAAAAGAGACATGGCTAAGACTCAAGAACCCAAGGCTAAAACGGACCTCGTTAGGCTCAGACTCGACAAGTGGCTGTGGGCAGCGCGCTTTTACAAGACAAGGAGTCTTGCGAAACAGGCGATCGAAGGCGGCAAAGTGCAGTGCGACGGGACCCGCGCTAAGCCCAGCAAAGAAATCGAGGTGGGCGTCGAAGTGCGCCTCAGACAGGGCTTAGACGAACGCACTGTCGTGGTTTCCGCGCTGTCCGAGCAGCGACGCGGTGCGCCAGAAGCGCAGCTTCTATACACGGAAACCGCTGAGAGCATCAAACAGCGAGAGACGCTAAGCGAGCAACGAAAAAGTCAGCCACACCTGATGACCAACACGAAGCCTAACAAGAGAGACCGCCGGCTAATCCACCGTTTCAAGCAAATAGAGTAGAGCCGATACACGTAATAAGCTGTTAGCGAATTTAGGTGTTCTTTGTCATAATACGGCGCTCTTGGGCCAGCCGAGGCTTGCCCACCCGCACTCGTGGCGAACTATCGAGGTGAGGCTGCGCATTTTGCCTGCCCTAAACCGACGCCTATTATCCCATCGAGCGCCTATAATTCGGACGACCTCACGCAAGGCTCCGAGATGCAAGGATGGTATTGCCTTGAGTAGCACCTCTGCTAAAGACGTGGGCTCGTCTGATCGCCCCTCATTTGCCAGCTCGCTCGATTTCTACAAGCTCGCCACATTTGATTCGAGCTGGGGCGGCGTCATGCGCGGTATCGAGAAAGAAAGTCTCAGAGTGAGCCCAACGGGCCTGCTTTCTCAGACAGGCCATCCTCAGGCGCTGGGCTCGACGCTCACTAACCCTTATATCACTACCGATTTTTCGGAATCGCTTCTCGAGTTCATAACCCCGGCATACGAGCGCATAGAAGACTGCCTAAGCATGCTCGAGGGAATACATCGCTTTACGCTTACCCGCTTAGATAACCAAGAAATGCTTTGGGGATCGAGCATGCCCTGCGCGCTTGGCGGCGAAGACGAAATACCTATAGCGCTGTTTGGCACGTCTAACGTGGGCAAGCTCAAGACTCTGTATCGCGAGGGATTGAGCAATCGCTACGGCAAGATCATGCAGACAATCGCCGGCATTCATTACAATTTTTCGATGCCTGAGAGCTTCTGGCCGCAGTATCAGCAGCAGTGCGGCGATACCGGCACGCTGCAAGATTTCCGTACCAACAAATATCTGCACCTCATTCGCAATTTCCACCGCTATTCTTGGCTTCTCGTGTATTTGTTTGGCGCCTCGCCCGCTGCGTGTAAAAGCTTCGTGCGCGGCCGCGAACATAGCCTGCAAGAATTAGATGAGCACACGCTCTATTTACCTTATGCCACTTGCCTGCGCATGGGCAATTTGGGTTACAAAAGCGAGGCGCAGAAATCGCTTTTCGTTTGCTATAACGACCTAAACAACTATGCCGAATGCCTCGACAAAGCGATGCACACAACTTACCCCGAATACGAAGCGATAGGCCGCGGCGTCGATGGTGAGCCGCTCCAGATAAACGCTAACCTGCTGCAACTCGAAAACGAGTTCTACAGCACTATCCGTCCCAAGCGAAATGTTAAAAGCGGGCAGCGCCCGCTAGCAGCGCTGAAAGAGGGAGGCATCGAATACATCGAGGTGCGCGCCCTCGATCTAAACCCTTATCTCCCCCTTGGAATCGACGCCGAGCAGACAAAGTTTTTGGACACGTTTCTCGTGCATTGCCTTCTCGCGCCCAGTCCCGAATGTCATCAGGCGGAGTTCTTTGAGGTTGCCGAGAATCTCACCCGAGTCGTCGAACAGGGTCGCGACCCTGCATTAATGTTGTTTGAAGAAGGCGCGCCACGCGCAATGCGCGAATGGGCAGCCAGCATTTTAGGCTCACTAGGCCATGCTGCAACGTTATTGGATTCGATTCACGGCGAGCAGGGCCTGCACGGACAGGCCTACGCGTCTGCCCTAAATACACAGGTCGCCAAGCTCAATGATGCAAGCCTCACACCTTCCGGGCGGATGCTTGCGCAAATGCAGGACGAGGGCCTCTCTTTCTTTCAGCTCGCGTTAACCCTCGCCAAACAGCAACACAGCGTGCTGTTGGACTCGTCAGAGAAGGCAACTGACTCCCAACTAAGCCAACGCGATGAGACAATGTTCGAGAAGGTGGCAACACAGTCACTCGCCGATCAAGCCGCCATTGAATCTGAGCCACAGTTGGATTTCGAGACGTTTTTAGCACAGTGGAATGCAGCATAGAGGCCGGCAAGACGGTAAACTGCCACGGCTAAACTGAATTAAACAACCGCTTTTTAGGAGCACGAGAATGAGCAATCTAACACTGCCGAGCAATCGCATCATGAATTTCGGCATATTTTTCATTACAGTGTTAACGATTGTTATTGCCCTTTATATGGAGCACGTGATGCTCCTCTCTCCCTGCGGCCTGTGCATCACGCAGCGTGTCTTTTTTATCCTCTGCGGCTTTGTGTGTCTGGTGTCGGCGCTGCATGACCCCGAAGCAACGACCCAACGCCTCTACTCGCTGATTGCCGCGTCGATGTGTGTGTTTGGGAGCTACTTCTCGATTCGCCAGATCTGGCTGCAAAACCTACCCGAGGAAGAGGTCCCGGCCTGCGGCCCCGGCCTTACTTACATTATGGATAACTTCCCGTTTATCGAGATGTTGAACTTCCTACTCAAGGGTGATGGCAACTGCGCTGAGGTGGTGTTCCGCCTCTTCGGTATTTTCTCTATTCCGCAGATGGCGCTTATTGCGTTTGGCGGCTTATTCTCCTTGTGTCTCTTTATGGCCTTCCGCAAGACGGAAGCCTAGCCGCGGGCGCTTTATGGCCTTCCGCAAAACGGAAGCCTAGCCGCGGGCGCTTTATGGCCTTCCCCAAGACGGAAGCCTAGCCGCGGCGCCAGTCGAAGAATCGTTTTAGCCAAGGGAAATACTGCGTAGGCATGCGCGCGCTGCGCCAGGCATTGGCGGCGAATTTGTTCGCCTCGCCAAGTGTGGGGTAAATATGCGTCACCGCTGAAATACTCTTGAGTCCCATTCCGTGGGTCATCGCGAACACAAATTCGGCGATCTGCTCGCCGGCGTGATAACCGACTATCGTGACGCCAAGCATCTTGTCTTTACCCGGCACCGTTAAGATTTTCACAAAGCCATGCGCTTCGCCATCGGCCAGTGAGCGGTCGTGGTGATCCATCTCATACCGCGTCACTTCATAAGCAATACCGCGCTGTTTTGCCTCTTCCTCGCTCAAACCAACGCGAGCTACCTCGGGATCAGTGAACGTCGCCCAAGGCACAGCGGCATAGTTCACACGCGAACGCCAGAGACCACCGGCGATAGAATTCAGCGCAGCAAACCAGGCTTGATAAGACGCCATATGGGTAAATTGATAGGGCCCTGCCACGTCGCCGCAAGCAAAAATATTGGGTAGCGAGGTTTGCAGGTATTCATTTACCTCAATCGTGCCTTGGGGCGTCAAGGCCACGCCGATCTCCTCGAGGCCAAAATCTTCGGTGTTGGCCTTGCGGCCGATTGCCAGCAGCACTTTGTCGAAGGCAATTCGGACGGTGCTGCCCTCGTGTTCGGCTTCCATGAAATGTTCACCGTCGACTGTCTCAAATTTGAGGAGCTTATGGCCTGTAAGTATGTCGATGCCCTGCTCTAAAAAGCGAGCACTCACTGCAGCTGAAACGTCCTCATCTTCGCGGGGCATAATCCGCGTAGCCATGTCTACCTGAGTCACTTTAGAGCCGAGGTGACTAAACGCCTGAGCAAGCTCACAGCCAATAGGACCGCCACCAACCACAAGAAGTCGTGGCGGCAATTCGGTGAGTGACCAGACATTATCGGATGTCAGATAGTCGATGTCAGCGAGGCCCGGCACGGGTGGTACGAAGGGCCGAGCGCCCGACGCAATGACGATCGACTCGGTGGTGATTATCTTGCCGTCGACCTCAACCTCGTAGGGCGAAATGAGGCGTGCGGTGCCGCTCACACATTCTACTCCGAGCGAGGTAAACCGTTCGGGCGAATCGTGTGGTTCGATTGTCTCGATCACGCCTTGTACACGCTGCATAACCGCGGCGAAATCCACTTTACCCGCTGCGTCCACAATGCCGTAATCGGCTGCGCGACGAATATACGACATGATGCGCCCGCTACGGATAATCGACTTGCTCGGCACGCAGCCGGTATACAGGCAATCGCCTCCCATCCTGTGCTTTTCGACGAGCACTACTTTGGCCTTTGCCCCAGCAACGATCAGAGAAGTAACGAGCCCCGCCGAACCGCCGCCCACCACGACTACATTGGCGTCGAATCGCTTCGGCTTCTTAAAGACGCCCAGGCGCTTACGGCGCTGTATTACGCCGATCAGGACTTTGGCAACAAGCGGAACAACACCCAAAAGAGTGAAGGAGACGATTACCGAAGGCGAAACCAAGCCGCTTAGCGACGTTATCTGCGCGAGCTCAGCGCCGGCGTTAACGTAAACCACAGTAGAGACAAACATCCCGATCTGGCTAGCCAGATAGTAAGCAGGCACGCTGATGCTGGTCAGGCCCATGAGCAGGTTAACGATGAAGAAAGGCACCAGAGGTACCATGCGCAGGCTGAAAAGATAGAAGGCACCGTCTTTTTCGAAGCCCTTATTTATAGGCGCAAGATAGGCGCCGAAACGGCGCTGCACCCAATCACGAAGCAGAAGGCGCGACGCGAGGAACGCGCCGGTAGCGCCGATGCTACTCGCGAAAGAGACTAGAAGCGTGCCCCACCAAAGCCCGAAGATGGCACCGCCGAGCAGAGTAAGCAAAATAGCGCCAGGAATGGAGATGCCGGTCGCTACAACATAGAAGACGAAGTAAATGGCCACGGTTAATGCAAAATTTTCGTCGCGAAACGCCTGCAGACTAGCCAAGCGCGACTGCACAAACTCCAGGGTCAGATACTGACCAAGGTCTAAGACAAAATAGGCGCTGAAAGCGACGATAACTAGCGTGGCGATAGCGAACTTGATTCTATTCACTTAAATTCCTTGGTAACTGTGAGCTCGAAAGGGATGTTACCCCATAGAGCGATACGAGTGAGACGATAAACGACGGTTATTCCCACGGCTCTTGTACGCGCGCGGCTAATCGTCGATTCAATTTCGACGATGCGACTGCTAAGCTTAGGGCTTTACTCAACGCTGCGCTGCTCACTGCAGCCACCACGCAACCTCAAGAGGCTCACGCCGTGTCGATAATCGAAGCCAATCGCCGATTCCCTTCTTCTAGGCCACGCCGCATGCGTCGTGACGAGTTCAGCCGTCGCCTCATGCGTGAAACACGTCTGACTACAGACGACCTGATCTATCCGCTTTTTATTGTTGAGGGCAGCGGCCAGCGTCAGCCTATCGACTCTATGCCCGGCATCGAGCGCCTGAGTATCGATGAGCTCTTAAAAGAGGCTGCCGAACTTGTCGAACTAGACATCCCCGCTATCGCTCTGTTTCCTGCGCCCAATCCCGAGACTAAATCGCTTAATGGTGCAGAGGCTTACAATCCCGATGGCCTCGTCCAACGGGCGATTCGCGCGCTTAAGGCTGATTTCCCAGCGCTTGGCGTTATCACCGACGTGGCTTTGGATCCCTACACTACGCATGGACAAGACGGCATCATTGATGAATCGGGCTATGTGCTCAACGATGAGACTGTTGAAGTGCTCGCTAAGCAGGCGCTCTCGCATGCCATTGCAGGTGCCGACATCGTTGCGCCGTCGGACATGATGGACGGCCGAGTTGCCGCAATTCGCGACACGCTCGAGGCTAATGGCCAAATTTACACGCGCATACTCGCCTATTCTGCCAAATACGCCTCCGCCTACTACGGCCCTTTCCGCGATGCGGTCGGGTCTAGCGGTAATTTAGGCGGCGGCAATAAATACAGCTATCAGATGGACGTGGCGAATAGCGACGAAGCACTGCAAGAAATTGCGCAAGATCTTGCCGAGGGCGCTGACATGGTAATGGTTAAGCCCGGCATGCCGTATTTGGATATTGTGAGCCGCGTAAAAACCGAATTCAAAGTGCCCACCATGGTGTATCAAGTGAGCGGCGAATACGCCATGCATATGGCGGCCGCACAAAATGGATGGCTCGACGAGGACGCCGTAGCGATGGAATCATTGCTCTGCATAAAGCGCGCCGGAGCCGATGCGATCCTGACTTACTTCGCCAAGAAGGCGGCGCGCCTGCTAAAGGCCAATCCCTAAGCTATTAACCTGAAGGCTTAAGACAGGAGAACGAGCAGCCAGCGTTGCGCCGCACGCCTTAACTTGCGCCGCACGCCTTAACTATTGTTCGGTAGTACTTGAATACTTGAGTTTCGGCCTTATTATTAGACCCAGAACTTATTATTATAACCAGAGGATTAGTGTATGAGCGGCTCTATCGTTCACGTATCAGACAGCTCTTTCGAGCAAGACGTTCTTCAAGCCGAAGGCCCAGTGCTCGTAGACTTTTGGGCCGAATGGTGCGGACCTTGCAAGATGATCGCGCCTGTTCTCGAAGAGATCAGCGGCGACTATGCAGGTAAAATTACCGTCGCCAAGATGGATGTCGATGCCAACACTGCTACGGCGCCTAAGTATGGCGTACGAGGCATTCCGTCGCTGCTAATCTTCAATGGCGGCGAAGTCGTAGGCACGAAGGTGGGCGCGCTCTCGAAATCGCAGCTTGCCGCGTTTATTGACAGCGTTATCTAAATTGCGTTTAATGCGGCTCAAGACAGACGAATGTCTTTCTTAGCCGCAGCTTTCACCCCCTAGCTTTACTCTTCGAACCGAACCGCCCAGTGGGGCCTAAAGTTCCGTTTCGCTAGACCGATGTATGCTGTGTTAGTAGAAACAGTGCAGCTATTATTGATACCTAAGAGGTTATCAAGAGCACCAAAATATTCCGCATAGAGACAGGCCAAGCATGAAAAAGGCCAAAGCTTGCGGCAGACCAATCCGGTCGAAAGCCCCCTGAATTATCAGTTCCTCGCTCTCTTTCGGCGCTTATAATTTAGCGATTTCAGAGCGATTTCAGAGCGGCTAGAGAGCGGCTTAAGAGCGGCATTAAAGCGACCGGCTCACGACCCAATATAAAGCAACCCCATATCCAGCCCTCTGTCATCCGGCTGAAGACGCGTCCCTAACAACCTAATTATTTATTTGCCTGTTCTTACTCAAAAACCGAGACGCAGAATAGGCGAACCCCCAACCAACAAAGAAGACCATCAACAATGAACTTAACCGAACTCAAGCAACAGCCCGTCGCAGACCTCGTTCAGACCGCCCACGATATGGGACTCGAAAACGTTTCCCGTACGCGCAAGCAAGACATCATCTTCGCGATCTTGAAGAAGCACGCGAAAAACGGAGAAGATATCTCCGGTGACGGCGTGCTCGAGATACTCCAAGACGGCTTCGGGTTTTTGCGTTCGGCAGATTCCTCTTATCTCGCAGGCCCAGACGACATTTACGTCTCCCCTAGCCAGATTCGCCGCTTCAATCTTCGTACCGGCGATACGGTTGCCGGCAAGATTCGCCCCCCCAAAGACGGCGAGCGCTATTTCGCTCTACTCAAGGTTCACGAAATCAATTTCTCGAGTTCAGAGAATTCTAAAAACAAAATCCTCTTCGAGAACCTAACGCCCCTATTCCCCCAAGACCGCCTCACTCTGCAAGTGGGTAACGGCAGCACCGAAGACCTCAGCGCGCGAATCATCGACCTCGTCGCACCAATCGGCAAAGGCCAGCGCGGACTTATCGTGTCGCCGCCGAAAGCGGGTAAGACGCTTATTCTTCAGAACATCGCGCAGTCAATTACGCGCAATAATCCTGAATGCCGCCTCATCGTACTGTTGATCGATGAGCGTCCCGAAGAAGTAACCGAAATGCAGCGTTCTGTGCGCGGCGAAGTCGTCGCGAGTACCTTCGACGAGCCACCCGCGCGCCATGTGCAGGTAGCCGAGATGGTTATCGAAAAGGCGAAGCGCCTTGTTGAACACAAAGAAGACGTGGTTATTCTCCTCGACTCGATCACCCGTCTCGCCCGCGCCTACAACACCATCATCCCGAGTTCCGGCAAAGTGCTAACAGGTGGTGTCGACGCCCATGCGCTCGAACGTCCGAAGCGCTTCTTCGGCGCCGCGCGTAATCTCGAAGAAGGCGGCAGCCTAACGATTATCGCGACCGCACTCGTCGATACCGGCTCGAAGATGGACGAAGTGATTTACGAAGAATTTAAAGGCACGGGCAACATGGAACTGCAGCTAGACCGCAAGATCGCTGAGAAGCGCGTTTACCCAGCCATCAACGTCCGCCGCTCCGGTACACGCCGTGAAGAGCTCATCACAACCGAGGAAGAACTTCAGCGTATGTGGATTCTCCGCAAGCTGCTCACCTCGATGGAGGATGTTCAGGCGACTGAATTCATTCTCGACAAATTAAAAGACACGAAGACGAACGAAGAGTTCTTTAACTCAATGAAGCGCAAGTAGTAGCTTATTATGGCGTTTAAAGACCTCAGAGACTTCATCGCCCTCCTCGAATCCAAAGGCGAGCTCAAACGCATTAGCATGGAAGTCGATCCTGTTCTCGAGATAACCGAGATTAGCGATCGCACGCTGCGCGCCGGTGGCCCTGCCCTTCTATTCGAAAACCCGAAAGGATCGAAGATCCCGCTACTCGCGAATCTCTTTGGAAATACTCGCCGCATCGCCCTCGCCATGGGTCAGGAAGATATCTCTGGTCTGCGAGACGTCGGCAAGCTGCTCGCATTCTTAAAAGAACCGACGCCGCCAACGGGGTGGAAAGACCTCTGGCAAAGTCTGCCAAGCTATAAAAGTGTGCTCAATATTCCTGCAAGCGTTTTACGCAAAGCGCCGTGCCAAGAGATCGTCTTAGAAGGCGATGAGATAGATCTGGGCATGCTGCCAGTGCAAACCTGTTGGCCCGGCGATGCCGCGCCTCTGGTCACCTGGCCTCTAGTGATTACCCGCGGGCCAGATAAAACTCGCCAGAACCTTGGCATTTATCGCATGCAAATGATTGGCCCTAATAAGCTCATCATGCGCTGGCTTTCACACCGCGGCGGCGCGCTCGATTTCCGCGAGTGGCAGCAGCAACATCCCGGCGAGCGCTTCCCCGTGTCCATCGCCTTAGGCGCAGATCCTGCGACAATCCTTGCCACCGTGACTCCTGTACCAGATACGCTGTCCGAATACGCCTTCGCGGGTCTTTTACGTGGAAGCAAAACCGAAGTGGTGAAATCGCGCACCAATGATCTGCAGGTTCCGGCAAGTGCCGAGTTTGTACTAGAGGGTTATATCGAACCCGGCGAGATGGCACCCGAAGGTCCTTTTGGCGATCACACAGGCTACTACAACGAAGTGGATGATTTTCCCGTCTTCACCGTAACCTGCATGACGCACCGGCGCGATCCGATTTATCATTCGACCTATACCGGCCGACCGCCCGATGAGCCAGCTATGCTCGGCGTTGCACTGAACGAAGTATTCGTACCGCTGCTGCAAAAACAGTTTCCTGAAATCGTCGACTTCTATTTGCCGCCCGAAGGCTGCTCCTATCGTCTCGCGATTGTCAGCATGAAGAAGCAATACCCAGGCCATGCTAAGCGCGTGATGATGGGTGTGTGGTCTTTCTTGCGGCAGTTCATGTACACCAAATTTGTTATCGTCGTCGACGACGACGTCAACATACGCGAGTGGGACGATGTTATCTGGGCAATTACCACCCGCATGGATCCTGCGCGCGATACCGTACTCATCGAGAACACGCCAATCGACTATCTCGACTTTGCCTCACCTGTGTCGGGCCTCGGCTCGAAAATGGGAATGGATGCAACGAATAAGATGGAAGGCGAGACTCAACGCGAATGGGGTACGCCGATTACGATGAGCGACGAGGTTAAGGCACGAGTCGATGCGATGTGGGACGAACTCGGTATCGACAAGCGCTAAATTTCGCGAGTAGATTATTTACTGAAGGACTTGCACACAAGCTGCGTCACTCGAGCCGCACCTAAAAAGACCGCGGCATTGGCAGTGAGCTGTTGAGTCCCGCAGCCTCGAGCGCGCTACGCGTGGCGGCGTCCGCCTCGGCCTCAAAACCCAACCCCCGCATAAGCCCAGCGTATTCGACAAACGCTTCGGCGTCGGCTTGCATCGCAAGCGTCGCCTCATAGTATTCCCGCGCCTTACCCCACAGCTCACAACGAAGCGACAGCCGCGCCAGCGTCAGCAGAAGCGCAGCATCGTTTGGCCGGGAGCGCTGCCAGTGCTCTGCAGCTAATAACTGTTTTAACGCGAGTCCTGAATCTAGTTTTCCGTAGCAAAGTACGGTCTCGCTGTCCCAGCGCTTCTTTAGCGCTTTCTCTAGAGCACGCCGCGCACCCTCGGCCTCTCCCGCATGCAGCAAAAGTTTGGAATATTCGGTTACTAACGCAGGGGTTTCGCATTGACTCGCCTTCGCCTTCTTCCATAGCTGCTGTAGCTCACTGACATTCGTTGCGGCATTGCGCAGTTGCCCTAATAGCACCGCATCGGCAAGCGACGGCAGTGCATCGACAGTCATGACTTTTTGCTTCGTCAACGCAGGAAGCAACCGTTCGAGTGCGTCCCAATCTTCAAGTTGCGCATAAACTCGATGTAAGAGTCGCAGAAGATTAGTATCGGCCGGCGAATTGCTGCGCAGGTTCTGGAGTACCGCTACACATTCCTCAAATCTATTTGCCTGCAAAAGTATCTCTGCCCGCACAGACTCAATCGTCGACTTAGCATCAGGGTAAGCCGAGTCGCCTTTGCTTAACCACTCAAGCGCGGCGTCTACCTCCCCCTTTTGATTAGCAATATAGGCGAGAGCCATGTAGTTAATCGAACTGGCATCGGGTTCAGAGACTCCTTTTTCGAGGAGCTTCGCGCTGGCGTTATTATCCCCGCGCACGAGACTCAACAAACCTTGAATCGTCGAGCGCTTCGCATTCGCTTTACGCCGAGCGCGCAGTCTTCGGCCTGCCGAAACCAAACGCCAGGGGTTGAGTCCGCTCACAATTGTCCAGAGCAAACGCAGTGCAGCGAAAACCACGCAAACCGCAACAAGCAGTGCAAAAATACTCGTCTCAAACGCGCTATTGCCAAACGCAATAAGCAGATACCCTGGATCCTGCGGGAAGCCAAGTGTGAGGCTCAGTGTCAGCGCCACCACAATAACCAACAGACTCCATGCGAATAGTCTGATCATTGCAGCGCACTCGCATTTAGCTCCGAAATACCCCGCAGTGCGCCCCCAATCAGGGGCAGGCGCGGCTGCAACACAACACCTTCTAACTGCTCAAGTTCGGCAAGCGCTGCATTTACCGTTGCAGAGCCAAGTTCGCCGTTTCGTTCGAGCCAGAGGCGCGCGCTTTGCAATTGTCGGCCGAACAGAATGTCGTCGCCTGCGAGAAGTGCAAGTTTTGCCTGTTCTAAAATGAGCTTGAATTCGCGCGCACCACCGAGCCTTGCTGCAACCAATGCCTGTGCTGGCTCATCTAGCTTTCGCCAGATAAACACCGACCGAAGAAACTCAACAGTGTCGTCCAGTAACTGCCAAGGGAGTGAGTTCTCAACGTCGGTCTCTCGAGTCATCTCAGGCGCCGCCGTGAAAATATCATCGGCCTGAAAGTTGGCGCGCATACTGTCGATGCTATTGCCTGCAAGAACAAGCGAGTCGGCCTGCGCAAGGAGTATATCAAGGCGCAGAAACAGGCTGTCGGTATCGGGTAATTCGACTGCCCGTAGACTCGCAAGCTCACCCGAAAGCGTTTGCCGCAGCGGATACGACTCGTCGCTGGCCGAGTTCGCGAGTGCAACATCGGCCAGTTCATAGAGTGCTATCGCCGAGACAACATCGCGCTCGAACCGAAGCTTGCGGCTCGCCATCGACAGCAAGTATTCGGCTTCGAGTAATTTCCAGCCTCGGTTGGGATCAGAGTCTGCCGCACGCATGCGCGCACTGAGTTCGGCGAGTTGATTTCTCAAGCGGGTAAGCTCCGCCGCACTCGCAACCTGCTGCTGAGTGAGTCGTCCATCGAGCTGCGTGAGCGCGTCTTGCGCAGCCTGCGCCGCCAACTCAATCAAGCGGCGGTCCCGCGCATCGTCAGTAACCTGTGAGTCACCTCGACCGAGGGATTCGCTTGCGACTGAGTCGATCAATGACTGCGTGTCGGCGGTGATTTTCTGGCGGGCTGATTCTACTAAGGCGGCTACTTGAACCTCTTGCTCGGGCGAGAGCTGTGCCGAGCGCTGCACTCCGCTTGGTTCGCCGCTTTCAACGAGCGCAAGCCGCGCTTCGAGCTGCGGCAAATTCGACCCAAGTTGCCATTGCTGCCAAGCTAGCCACACGATTCCTGCAAGAAGGGGGAGCGTCAATACGATCAACGCGATAACCCTGCTACGCGCTTTGCGCTGCGCACGCGTTTTCATCGGTGGACGAACTTTTGCGATGTCGTCTAAGACCCTAGCTGTGTCTTGCTTTGCCGCAGTAGTCTTTGCTGGCTGCGCTTGCGCAGTGTCTTCGGGCTGCGTCGTCGCCGCAGCCTCGGGATTCTCGCTCGGCGTATCGCTTGTGTCTGCCATGTTCTCGTTCTCAATTCTGCGCCCTTCGGACGCCGGGAATACTCGCTATGCGAGAATGGTTTCTAGCGTCAGTCTAGCCCGGCGTTACTTTCTTTGCCGGCTAGCTTGACCAAAGCGCGTACAAAAGCACTGGCATCTGCCCCGCCCGAGTCGACGGGTTGCACAAAGCCTAATGCTAAGGCCAATCCTTTCACTCGGTCCGAAGGCACTATTAAGGGCATCTCCAAAAGCACAGGCATAGCCAAAAGGCTGTGTGTATTCGGCGTATCGGCAGCGCGACGCTCGGGTCTAGAGGCAATACTTGCGCGATCGCCGCTCGCAGCCTCCAATCGAGGCGCAAGTGCCAGAAGTGCAGCGAGTGACTCGCCGCTCGTCGCGGTAAGCGCTGTGGGAATTTTGCCGCTCATCACAGCTTCCAATTCGTCCTGCGTGTAGTCGCAGATAAGGCGTCTGTACACCTCAAAATAGTCGACGCGCCCACCGCGATCCCGTATTCCTTCGGCAAGTGTATCGCGTCCGCCCTCGCCGCGAAAAATACCTACGCGCTTGCCCTTTAGATTATCGAAAAGACCCGATGAAAGCAGGTCTTCGCTTGTCACTCCCCCCGCCGCGACCGCCACCTCGCAGCATAGCAATTTTTGCGCGAGCGCCGCGGTCGATGGGCCGATTGCCACAACCTGAATACCCACAGGGAACTGGGGCCAATAATCTTCGATCGCCGCAACCCCTGCGCGAACAGCGTTTGTACTAATAAAGATTAGCGTATCGAAAAGGTCGAGTTCGAGCAGACTGCGGCGCAGCGTTGCCGCGTGTTCGCCTGCTGATGGCGGCGCGATTTGCAGCAGTGGCAGTGCAATAGTCTGCGCGCCATGCGACTCGAATGCCGAAATCAGCTCGGCCTGTTGGTGTTGCGGCCGAGTCACAAGAACGCAGTGATTGGCTAATGAGTCGCTGCGAGGCGCGTGTGAATCGTGTTCGTGTGCTGAGTTTTCTACTCTGGTCATCACCAACCCTTTAGCTTAGGAGCAGCGTTTTTTCGTGTGCTGTTAGCGTTCGTCCAGCTCCGCTAGGAGCTCGGCGGCGCCTTGCGCGAGCAGCGCCTCGGCAACTTCGATTCCTAATGCCTCAGCCGCCGCACTGCTGCCGCGTGCTTCGGCGCGTAGCATGCGCTTGCCATCGGCGCTGCCAACCAGGCCGCGCAGGCTCAACTCTCCCGCCGCAGCCTCGCTCGTATTGAGCTCGGCAAAGCACGCAATAGGCACCTGACAACCGCCGTTAAGTTTTGCGTTCATCGCGCGCTCAGCGACTACGCGAGCCGCAGTATCGGTATGGTGAAGGCAGCTCAGCCGCGTCAGTGTCTTGTCGTCGTTTAGGCGACATTCGATACCAACAGCGCCCTGCCCACCCGCAGGCAAAGACACCTCTGTGCTAAGCCTTTCGGCGATGCGGTCTTCGAGCTCTAGGCGAATAAGCCCCGCGCTGGCGAGGATTATTGCGTCGTATTCGCCCGCGTCGAGCTTGCCAAGGCGGGTGCCTACATTACCGCGCAAATCGAGTATTTTAAGGTCTGGCCTCAGCGCACGGAGTTGACACTGGCGACGCAGGCTCGAAGTGCCTACTCGGGCGCCCTGAGGGAGCTTTGAGAGTGACGAAAAAAGGTTAGACACGAACGCGTCGGTCGGGTCCTCGCGCTCGCAAATCACCGCAAGACCAAGACCCTCGGGGAAGGCCATCGGTACATCTTTCATCGAATGCACCGCAATGTCGGCGTCGCCATCGAGCAGCGCGCGCTCGAGCTCTTTCACAAACAAGCCCTTGCCGCCTATTTTGGCCAGCGGCGTGTCGAGGATTATATCGCCGCGCGTGCTCATCGCGAGCAGCTCAACGCGTAAATCTGGGTGGACGCTTTCTAGCGCATCGCGGACAAAATAGGCCTGCCAGAGGGCTAGCGGGCTCTTGCGCGTCGCGATGCGGATAATCTCGGTGCGATTAGGATCGTTGCTCGATGCTGAAGAAATAGAGTCAGTAGACAAGGGTAAACCTTCATAGCTGTGATTTAGTCTCGCATTTTACGGTAATTCGGCGGCAATGTCCGAGTAGCGAGCAGGTTTTCAAGCAAGGCTTGGATGCTGATATACTCGCGCACTCTGATTACGGCGGGGTTGCAGTTCAGCGAGCTTGCAACGCCTACCAAACCCATTACGCAGCGGATGCCACCCATGAGCGACAAGCCAGACGATTCTAAGACCGAAGACACCAGCAAGCTTTGGGGCGGCCGCTTCAGCGAAGCCACTGATGCGTTCGTGCAGCGCTTCACCGCGTCGGTGCAGTTCGATCGCAGGCTCTACCAGCACGATATCAATGGCTCGGTTGCCCATGCCATGATGCTGCACAAGGTCGGCGTGTTAACCCTCGAAGAGAAAGACCTGATTCTCGACGGTCTCGAGGCGATCTGGCATGAGATCGAGGCAGGCGACTTTACCTGGTCTGTTGAGCTCGAAGACGTGCACATGAATATCGAGTCGGCGCTCACCGCGCGCATCGGCAGTGTGGGCAAAAAACTGCACACCGGACGCTCGCGCAATGATCAGGTTGCTACCGACATTCGACTTTACGTACGCGAACAGGTCGACATAATCGTCGATCTTGTAGGTAAAGTGCAGATAGCATTAGTAGACCTCGCCGAGCGCGACGCAGACACGATCATGCCCGGCTTCACCCATTTACAAACGGCGCAGCCTATTAGCTTCGGCCATCATATGCTGGCTTGGAACGAGATGCTCGAACGTGATTACAGCCGTCTCATCGATGCCCGCAAACGCCTGAACGTCTCGCCACTCGGCGCCGCAGCGCTGGCTGGCACTACCTTTCCGATCGACCGTGACTACAGCGCCTCGCTCCTCGGATTCGACGGACCCACGCGCAACTCGCTAGACTCGGTGAGCGACCGCGATTTCGCTATCGAAGTCGCGAGCTGCTGCAGCACAATCATGATGCACCTCTCTCGTTTTTCCGAAGAGCTCGTTCTTTGGACTTCGGCGCAGTTCGACTTCATCGACCTGCCAGATCGCTTCTGCACCGGCTCGTCGATCATGCCTCAGAAGAAAAATCCAGATGTGCCCGAGCTTGTGCGCGGCAAGACCGGGCGGGTATTCGGCCATCTTATGTCGCTGCTGACACTGATGAAGTCGCAGCCATTGGCCTACAACAAAGACAATCAAGAAGACAAAGAGCCACTGTTCGACCTTCTCGACACGGTGAAAGACTGCCTGTTTGCGTATTCGGAGATGATGCCCGCAGTAACTTGCAAGAAAGACAGCATGCGCGCAGCAGCGCTGCAGGGTTATGCAACCGCGACCGACCTCGCAGACTATCTGGTTAAACGCGGGCTGCCCTTCAGAGATGCACACGAGGTAGTAGGCAAGTCTGTGGCGTTTGGGATAGCACAAAGCAAAGACCTGTCGGAACTCACGCTCACGCAGTTGCAGGGTTTTTCGGAGTTAATCGAGCAAGATGTTTTTGAAGTGCTTACCCTCGAAGGCTCGCTCAACGCTCGCGATCACTTAGGCGGAACCGCACCGCGACAGGTATTGATCGCCGCGGGTACCGCGCGCAGCCTGATCGACGCGCGCCCCAAGCGTTAAGTTAATTGTTCTGTGGCGCCTGCAATTCGATTTCGTAGCGCAGGCGCTGATTGTCACGCTGGGTGATTACTTCGACGATATCACCCGGTCGATGCTCCTCCATAACATCCGCATAATCACTCTCGTTAGTAATCTTATTACCATCGATTTCAACGATCACATCCCCAAGCTGAATACGCCCGCGCTGGCTCCGCGACAGGCCGCGCATGCCTTTTAGTGCAGGCTCCGTATTGGGCACGGTGCCCATAACGATAACTCCCTGAATACCCCAAAGCCTGCGATAGTAGTCGGGCTGCGGCACCGGCGTGATACCCAAAATTGGCGTCTGCACGCGGCCGTAAGCGATGAGCTCCGGCACAACCCGCTTCACGGTATTTACCGGAATCGCAAAGCCTATGCCCGAGCTCGCCCCACTCGGGCTATAGATTGCGGTGTTGACCCCAACAAGCTGCCCCAACGAATTGAGCAGCGGGCCACCCGAATTACCCGGATTTATCGCCGCGTCAGTTTGAATAACATCGCGAATCTTGCGCTGCGAAATCGAGTCGATCTCGCGGCCTAGCGCGCTCACAATCCCTACCGTCATCGTCGTGTCGAGACCAAACGGGTTACCAATGGCAATCACCTTGCGGCCAACCTCGAGCAGGCCAGAATCACCTAGCTCGACCGGCACGAGTTTGACATCTTCGGCCTCAATTTTAAGCACGGCTAGATCTTTATCGGGATCAAGCCCCACGGCGCGGGCATCGAAGGTAGACCCGTCCTGAAGCGTGACTGTCACGCGGTTTGCCTGCTGCACAACGTGAAAGTTGGTGACGATATAGCCCTCGTCGCCCCAAACGAACCCTGTACCACTGCCCTGCGGGACTGATTGCGGGTTGAGTGAATAGGGCGAACGGACTAATCGTGAGTTGGTGATATTGACCACCGACGCGCTCGCACGCTTAAAGATGTCGATGTTGTTGGTTTCGTCGTCGGTATGAAAATCGGCATAGCTTGGCGGAGCTGTTTGAGAGAGCACTTGAGGGGCTGTCTGAGACGCTGGCGCATCGCTCCCCAATGCCACCGACCCACTTAACGCAGAAACCGCGAGCATCAATGCCGGCGACCAGCGGCCAAACGATAAACGTCTCAACAATGCAGTGTAAAAATTCATGGTTACCCTCATGAGCTCACTCTCTAACAAGCCTAACTTTAACAACCCTCGGACATCGCTCGAACGAGAAACCACTCTATTCGAGCACACCTGCTTAGACCTTAACATGCGCGCTAAATTCCCAGTTTCAAGGTTCGGCTTTGCCTGCTCATGAACGGGCGCCTTCTGTTACAATCGCCCCACCCGTCCGCAGACAACTAAGACAACGCATGCTAAACGCCCAACAACAGAAAACGCCCCGCACGCTTTTGCGCCAATTCGCGGGTCCCCGCTACTGGCCAGCATGGCTGGGCTTGGGCATTCTTTGGCTAATCGCCCATCTCCCTTATTCGCTGCAACTGCGTCTTGGCGCAGGCATCGGCGCACTCGCTTATCGCTTTGGCAAACGACGCCGCGCAATCTGTGAGGAAAATATCTCGCTATGTTTCCCTGATTTAAACGCCGAGGAACAGGAGCAACTGATTCGAGAGACGTTTCGCGCCAATGGCATTGGCGTTATCGAAGCCGCTATTGCGTGGTCGTGCAATCCTGAAAGCCTGAGAAGCCGAGTCAGCATCGAGGGCAGCGAACACCTCGAGGCAGCAATGAAATTAGGCCGTGGCGTGTTACTCGTCGGCGGCCACTACTCAACTCTCGAATTAGGCGGCACGCTCTTGAGTCTTTTCCATCCGATGAATGTGACTTACCGAGCGCATAAAAATCCTCTTATCGAGGCAGTGATGACTAATTCACGTGCCAAACATTTCGCTCGCGTAATCGAGCGCGAAGATGTACGGCAGGCGATGCGTAGCCTCAAAGACGGCGACACCCTCTGGTTTGCCCCCGACCAAGATTACGGCGCGAGACACTCGGTGTTTGTCCCCTTCTTTGGAGTAGAGGCGGCAACTATCACTGCAACGAGCCGATTCGCACGCATGAACAATTCACCGGCTCTGATGTTTTCCCATACGCGCAATCCCGCGGGCAGCGGCTACACGCTTTCAATAGGGCCCGTGCTCGAAGGCTTTCCTAGCGGCGATGATGAGGTTGACGCGCGCCGCATTAATGCCGAACTCGAATCGCGTATTCGCCAGTACCCCGAGCAATACCTGTGGCTGCATCGCCGCTTTAAGACTCAGCGCGACAAGCCGTCCGCTCATCTCTATGGCGACAATTAAGCGCTTGTCCTTAAGCAACTCTTAAGATTCTACTTCTACACTATGCCCTTTAGTCTCTTCAGGCTTCTGGGATGTCACATCACTCCTTCACTCAGCGAGCTCTTCGCGCTCTTCGCCCGCTTCGGCGCCCCTTATCGTTGCTGAAAGGCCGGCTTGTGTCGAGCGACCGCGCCACCATAATTAGCCCGATTCAGCTAATTATTTGTGTAGCTCTTTTCATCGGACTCTTTAACAACTACAGCTTTTTCAGCCAAGTGTGGGCAATTTATCCTCCGAGCGGCGACAACCTGCTCTTCGTCGGGTCGTTATTCTGCGTATTGTTATTATTTACCGCACTTCTGATCAGCGTCTTCGCGGTTGGCCCACTGCTCAAACCTGCCCTGATTGCAACGCTGCTGATCTCGGCCAACACCGGTTACTTCATGGACACCTACCACATCGTTATCGACGATGTGATGCTCGACAACATGCTACGAACTGATCGCGCCGAAGCTTTCGACCTCCTCTCAGCATCGCAAGCTCTCTATTTCTTCGCACTCGGTATTCTGCCCAGCGTAGCAGTGGCAGTTGCCCCAGTTCGGCACACCCCTTATCTTAAGGCAGCGCGAGCTAGACTCGGATTCCTATGCGCCTGCCTGTTCTCAATCACTGCGCTACTTTTACTTCAAGGCAGCAGCTATGCCTCGTTCTTCCGTGAACATAAATCGGTGCGCTTCTATGCCAATCCAAGCTACGCTTTCTACTCCGTTGGGAGACTCGGCGCAGGTCTGTTCGACCGCGCTACCCGTCCCTATCTCCAGATTGGCCTAGACGCCAATAGAGCTACATCGAGCACACGACGAAAGATTGTTGTCATGGTGGTTGGAGAAACGTTAAGGGCAGACCACCTTGGCATCAATGGTTATGAGCGCCAAACTTCGCCACGCCTCTGGCAGTCAAACGCGATCAGCTTCAACAATGCTTGGTCGTGCGGCACTTCTACTGCCGTATCTGTTCCCTGCATGTTTTCTTTTCTGAATCATGAGAATTATGACCAGGCTGAAGCACTCGCTACCGACAACGCATTAGATGTTATTCAGCGAACTGGAGTGTCTGTTACTTGGCTCGAAAACAACTCCGATTCGAAAGGGGTAGCCTTGCGCGTGCCCTCACTGGATTTCAAACACGCCGAGACCAATTCAGCTTGCGATAGTGAGTGCCGCGATGTTGGAATGATCGAAGGGCTTGCTGCCATTCTAGAAGAAACTACGGAAGGCGATCTTTTCGTCGTACTACATCAGATGGGTAATCACGGTCCGTCGTATTTCAAAAGATATCCAAGCGAATTTGAACGCTATACGCCTACCTGTCAGACAAATCAGCTAGAGAGTTGTTCACGCGAGGAAATAGTGAATGCCTATGATAATGCGGTGCTCTACACCGATCACTTTCTTGGTGAAACAATAGAGTGGCTCAATCAACTAGACAATCAATTCAAAAATCAATTCGACACGTCACTGCTTTATGTTGGTGACCATGGCGAGTCCTTGGGCGAACGCAACCTCTTTCTACACGGCTTGCCCTATCGTTTCGCGCCCGACACTCAAAAACACGTACCTCTCATTTTCTGGTTTGGCAAAAACTGGCCTGAAAACGATATAAAAACCCTCACTAATCTAGCTCAAAAGGGTTCGGCTATAACCCATGACAATGTCAGCCATACGCTGCTCGGGTTGTTCGATATTAACACCGCGCTTTATGAAAAAGACCAAGATATTCTGGCGATGAAACCTTGATACCTGACGCCAACACAAAATACCGAAGTCAAATTTTATCTCCGCAAGCCGCCGATAGTAGAAAAATACGTTTACTACTATTCGCCCTCATCGCGACTATTCTTTTTTTTGAGATAACCTCAGTCGATGTTGTTGTGCGGCGCTGGTTTTTCGATGCGGAAATCGACAGCTGGATAATCGATCGCGATCAGCCATGGCTTCGTTTTATCCTTTATGATGGCGTAAAGAAACTCTATTTCGGAATCGTTATCATTCTTGCTGTACTTATTTTTTCACCGAGCCTCGCGCGCTTTGGATTGCCCATGTCCTCGGCTAAGTCATTTGACCAACGGACGCTAAAAGTAATTCTTGTCTCCTTGATCTTGATACCGCTTTTCGTCAATGGACTAAAAGCCGTGACTAATATTCCGTGCCCTAAAGATCTTGCGCTGTTTGGAGGCAACTATCCACACGTCACACTATTTCGAGGCTACCCAAATGATTTCCACCAGCTGGACCGTATTCGCTGCTATCCTGCTGGGCATGCAAGCGGGGGCTTTGCCTTAATGGCGCTTGGCTTTCTTGGCAAAACCCGCAAGGCGCAGACCACAATAGCGAGCACAGCATGTGTTCTAGGTTGGCTAGTGGGCTTCTATAAAATGGGGATTGGCGATCATTTTCTCGGGCATACGGCCGTCACTATGCTCATCGCAATGATCGTGATTCTATTGGTCGACCGAAGCCTGCGATTACGCTCGACTTAGCCGCAGTAGTCGACTTAGGAAAAGATTACAGTTAGATCGGTAGCCGATCGAAAAGCAAAACCGACCAAATCAAGAGGAAGGTCATCAGGCTTACGAAAACAGCGCCTGAGGCAATGTCTTTCGCTTTCTTAGAAAGCTCGTGATAGTCCAAGCTCACTCTATCGACCACGGCCTCTACGGCGCTATTGAGTAATTCGACCAACAACACGAGTACAATAGGGAAAAGTAGCATTGCTGTTTCAAGCGCGGTCTCCCCAAGAATAAACGCGAGCGGTATGAGGAACACCGACAATATCGATTCGATACGAAAAGCTTCTTCGCTTCGAAAGCATGCACGCAGTCCCTCGGCGCTGAAGACAGTCGCAGCCCAAATTCTCGCGAGCCCCTTTTTCTTGGCTGGCACGCTAGGCGGTGTTTCACTTGCGTCGAATGTCATGGGTTCTCCTTCCAGTCATCTCTCAGCCATCTCTCAGCCATCTCGATATTCGCCGAGCGAATCTCATCCAAAGCCAAATCCTTCGCCACCGTTTAACATGCTATCTTCGACAATACCGGATTGCGTAATTTCCTTACCGCGAGGGCGTATACTGTATAATCAGACTCACGTTAACGGTAAGCAAGCAGATATAATGATAGTCGGTCGCAACACGCAACGCTAAGTAAAAAAGTCCTAACTAGACGAAAGAATGAACAGAGCGAATGAACAACAACCCCGTACTCATGTTTCCAACACATTATCTGGGCAACTTTATTTTGGGGTTGCCATGGGTGCTGCGCGTTGCGGAAGACTATCCTAACCTTACCCTGGTTATCGATGCCCGTTTCCGCGAACTCACCAATACGGTTATTCCTCCTTCTGTGACCATCATCGAGTATCCACGCCAGCGCCTGAAAGAGCCTGGCTCGGCATGGTCGCGACTCACGCTCTATTTAGGATTCTTGCGAAAGCTTCGCAAGGCGACGAGCGACTGCATAATCGATATGGAAGGCGAACGCTTCAGTGGCGTGTTGAGCAGGCTCAGCGGCGCTAAGAATCGCTACGGGCCAACCGGGAAAAACGCGCATCGGTTCTACAATAATCCGCGCGCGCTCAATTATGAAAAGCATCGCTATAATGCTTTTGGCGAAATTCTTGATGTGCTCGTTACCGGCAAAGCCCCTGCCAATATTCTTCCTTACACTCTCGGCTCCGAAGTCCGCGAGGCGGTGAAAGGGTTCCTTAACTCAAAGCTGATCACACAGCCTTTTGTGGTCATTCACCCCGGGGCAAGCGCTGATTATAAGAAATGGCCGGTCGAGTATTTTGCAAGCTTAGTCACGCAGCTCAAAAGCCAAAATCTCGGAATCGTGATGATTGGTGTTGGCGACGATACGCGCATGATCGAAGCGATCGCTGAGCAATTACCCAGTATAGCTATTCATCACTTCGATCAGCTCGGCTATCCTGAACTCGTCGCCCTTTTTCAAAAAGCTCAGTTCTATATAGGTGGCGACAGTGGACCGATGCACCTTGCCGCCTCCGCGGGCTTAGATTTAGTCGCGCTATTCGGCCCAAGTAAGGAAACTATTTGGGCGCCGCTAGGTGATCATAGTCGTGTATTGCGCGGCACGAAGGCATGCGGCAAAGACTGTGACGCTTGGCGATGCAAGTTCAATTATCATTGCCTCACGTCTTTAATACCAGAAGTCGTTTTCGGCGCTGCAACGGCAACCAGAGTAGCAATAGATATGCGCAAACCTGCGTTTGCTAATGAAACGAAAGAGACAAATCCATGAGTCAACAGATAGCTGCAAGCGTGTACATGATCACCCTCAACGAGGAGAACAATGTTGCCGAATCGCTCGCGAGCGTTGCTGACTTCGCCGAGGTAATAATTGTCGATAGCGGTAGCACCGACAGAACGTTAGCGATCGCGGAAGGGTTCCCCAACGTTTGCGTTTTCCACAATGACTGGCCAGGATTTAGTGAGCAGAAGGCCTATGCAATGTCACTCTGCAGCCAGCCGTGGGTATTCAATCTAGACGCCGACGAATTGCCTACCGAAGACTTTCTGAACGAGGTAAGGGCATTAATTAACACCGGTTCGCACGACGCGCTAGAATCGAATCGTACGCTCATTCGGTGGGGGCAGCAGCCAAAGAACTTCAGCAAAAATGATCGACTCATTCGCTTCTTTCGAAAAACATGCGGCCATTACGAAGTAAGGCGCGTGCATGAAAGCGTCTCGATTACAGGTTCTGTCAAGAAAACGCAAGCGACGATTCTCCACAAAGAAAACCTCAGCCTTAGCCAGCGCTTCACCAAGTCTAACCGTTACAGCGAGCTTAAAGCTGAGGATAAATTCGATAAGAACCAAAACGCCTCGCTGGCGAGTATCGTGTTGATGTTTCCGATCACCTTCTTACAGGTCTATCTATTCAAGGGACACTTCCTCGACGGACTCGAGGGTTTTAACACCAGCATGAACGCCGCGTTCTATACCTACATGAAATACGCCAAGCTGCGAGAGCTGCATCAGCGCAAATCAGACGGGCTTTAATACCGACTATTGGATCTATGAGTACAGCGGCGGGGAGTCGAGGTTAGGACTCTGCAAACTGGATATTGTAGAGGTAGGCGTAATGGCCTTCTTGAGCGATGAGTTCTTTGTGGCTTCCGGACTCGATAATCTTACCGTCTTGCATCACCAAAATTCTATCAGCGCTTTCGACAGTCGATAGCCTATGAGCGATGACAAAGGTGGTGCGCCCCTGCATAAGCGTACTCAACGCCTCTTGAATATGTAGCTCAGATTCGGAATCTAACGCCGAGGTGGCCTCATCGAGTACGAGTATAGGCGCGTCGTCAAACAAGGCGCGTGCAATCGCAATGCGCTGCCTTTGCCCACCAGACAACATCCCCGCGTCATCGCCAATCTGCGTGTCTATTCCCTGTGGTAGTTGATCAATAAATTCTAACGCATGTGCGTTGCGCGCAGCCTCGATCACAGCATCACGATCGATTGGTTCAGCAGCTCCGTAGGCGATATTGTCTAAAATACTGCCACTAAATAGCACGACCTTCTGACTCACTACCGCAATTTGATGGCGAAGGCTTTGGAGTGAGTAGTCGGGAAGCGCACTGCCATTGATACGGATCTCGCCTTCGGTGCAATCATAGAAACGAGGCAGCAGACTCACGAGCGTCGTTTTCCCGCTACCGGATTTACCGACTAACGCGATAGTCTGGCCTGCTTCGACGTTGAAACTCACGCCGTCGACCGCACTCTCTGAGGTGTCCTGAATTTCGCCGGGGCGGTTCTCACTAGCCGGTGCATAGGCGAAGCGAACATTGTCGAATTCGATATGCTCGATCGCGCGCGGCAATGTTTTTTCGCCACAATCGACCTCGCCCGGCTCGTCGAGCAAAGAAAAAATACTCGAGGCTGCAGAGAGCCCGCGCTGAATAACCGAATTAATTTGCGACAGCTGGCGAATCGGTTTCGCAAGCGACGCGGCCATCGTTAAAAAAGTGACGAAATCGCCCGGTGAACGGTCGCGCATAAATTCAGGCGCCATTAAAAACCAAATGAGAACTGCTATCGCACTACTTACTAGAAGCTGAATAACTGGCGTGCTAATAAGTTCGGTGCCAGCCATCTTCATATTCTGTGTGCGATTGCGCTCGCTCGCTGCGTCAAATTTTTCGTTTACTTGGCCTTTCGCGTTAAACGTTCTAACGACATGATGCCCGCGAATCGATTCGCCTATAATCTGTGTTACCTCGCCCATCGAATCTTGCATCTGCGTGCTGTAGCGGCGGAAATAGCGAGACGCAATAGAGACTGTCTTACCAACGATAGGCGCTATGAGAAGAAACGCGAGGCTCAGTTGCCAATCCACATAGAACAATGCAGCAAGCAAACCGATAACGGTAAGTCCTTCGCGCAAAACCACGGTAACCGCGTTGGTCACCGCGCCCGTTATTTGATTCACATCATAAGTTACTTTCGATATTAGTCGTCCCGGTTCGGCGCGATCGAAGAAGCGCACGGGCAAGTCGAGAGTATGCTCCATGATCTGGCCGCGCATGCGATGGATTAAATAGTTCGCTACATGGGCTATCGAATAGCCGCCAAGAAACCCACCCACCCCGCGTATAAAGGCGATGGCAATACACAGCAGCGGACTGTAGACGCGCCAGTCGAGGTCTTTGCTTTCGATTGCATCGATAGTCCAACCTAACCAGGCGGCCGCAAGTGGCGTCGTCGCAGCGAAAATAAGAAAGCCCAGAATGCTTGTAAACACAGCAGGCAGCTGCGGCTTGAGATACGCTAAGAGACGCTTGTAAAGCGTCCAGCTCGCCGCAAAGCCGCTCGCTTCTTGCGCTAAAGCGGCGCTGTTGTCGAATTCTGCTGCCAAGTGTTAGTCCATTTTTAAGAGTTTTAAGAGTTTTAAGAGCTTTGAGAGCTCTGAGAGTGATTAGGTTTAGCGCTGTAAACGACAGCGAAGTAAAAACATACAGTATACACGCACAGCTCGCTAGAGCGCCGCCTCCAGCGTCTCTTGATACTCGAGCCACTGCTCCTCGACTGATCCGAGCTCGGCCTTTACACTGCCCTGCTCTTTTACCAGCTCTGCGAGTTTCGCCTTGTTCTTCTCGGCATAGATCGCTTCGTCACCTAACTGGCTTTCTATTTTATCGAGCCTCGTCTGCAGTTTCTCCATCTGATTCTCGAGCGCTTTAACCTGTTTGCGGAGGGGCGCTAATTGCTCTCGTCTTGCCGCGGCCTGCTGCCTCTGCGCTTTTTTATCGGCCGCACTATTGTCGGCCCCCAGGTTACTTTCCGCTGCCTGCGGCGAGGCTTCTAGTTCGTTATAACGCGCAAGCCAGCGTTCGTAGTCGGCAAGGTCGCCATCAAATTCGGCGAAGTGGCCTTTATGTATCGAATAAAACTCGTCAACGGTATTGGCAAGCAAGTGTCGGTCGTGCGAGACAATAACCACCGCTCCCTCAAATTCCTGCAGGGCAACGGTAAGCGCATGCACCATCTCAAGGTCGAGGTGGTTAGTTGGTTCGTCTAGGAGCAGCAAGTTAGGGCGCTCCCAAGCAACTTTCGCTAAGGCGAGTCGCGCCTTTTCGCCTCCGGAGAAATGCTCGATGCATTCATCGACGCGGCTGCCGCGAAAATCGAAGCCGCCCAAATAGTCACGGATGACCTGTTCTGTCGCCTTAAGCGCTGGGTCTTTCTTAGCGAGCGCCTGAATTGTCGCAACCGGTGTCGCCGTTTGATCGAGTTCATCGACTTGATGCTGAGCGAAATAGCCTATGCGCATCTTCTTCGCCGGAATCATTTCGCCAGCCATCTGTTTAAGAGACCCGGACAGGACTTTAAGTAACGTCGATTTACCGCTGCCGTTAAACCCAAGCAGACCGAATCGGGAATCGCCTCGGATTGAGAACGTCACTTTGTCGACCAGCGGTTTGTCAAAACCAAAGGCCAGCTTGTTAACCTGCATTAGGTAGCCGCTATCGGCTTCAACCGCGGGAAACGAAAAGCGAAACGGGGAGTCAGCGTGTGCGGGCGCGATATCCTGCATTCTATCCAATTCTTTTAGGCGGCTCTGCGCTTGTCGCGCCTTGCTTGCTTTTGCCTTGAAACGTCTGACAAAGTCTTCGATCTCGCCGCGCCTGCGCTGCTGCTTCTCGTAGAGCGCCGCTTGCAATGCCATACGCTCGGCGCGCTGGCGCTCGTAGGCACTGTAGTTGCCGCGGTAGAGCGCGAGCGAACCGCTTTCGAGGCTAATCACATGGTCGATTACTGCGTCGAGGAAAGTCCGGTCATGCGAGATAACTAAAATAGTGCCGCGGTAGCCTCGCAGCCATTGCTCGAGCCATACTGTCGCTTCAAGGTCGAGGTGGTTTGTGGGTTCGTCGAGCATGAGTAAATCGGACGGACGCATGAGCGCTGCGGCGAGATTGAGGCGTACGCGCCAACCACCCGAGAACTCGCCTACTGTGCGCGAAAACTGTTCGGTATCGAACCCAAGCCCCGACAAAAGCTGTTCAGCTTGATTCTTAATGTCATAGGCGCCGAGTTCTTCCATCGCCGCATGGAGACGCACGAGTAGCGCGTCATCGTGCCCTGCCTCGGCCACTCTAATCTTGGCTTCCAAGGCACGAAATTCCGTGTGAGAGTCGATCACGAACTCGATTGCCGTGCGATCACTCGCCGGTGTCTCTTGCGCCATCGACACGGTACGAAGGCCATTGGGAAGCTCTATCTCGCCCTTTTCTAACTGTATCTCGCCTGCGAGCGCCTTGAATAAACTCGTCTTTCCGGAACCATTACGCCCGATGATACCCGTGCGCTGGCCACTAGATAGCAACACACTGGCATCGCAAATAAGCGTCTGCGTGCCGCGCATCAGGGTAATGTTATTGAGAGAAATCATAATCGAGAGAAATCATAGCGGCGTTTCGAGGGATCAGTTATAGACTTGAGCACAAGCTCTGCGTGATGGGCTAAACGATAAAGAGAAAGCAACGCTGTAATCACGCCTTCTGCCGGATCGCATGATACTACAGAATTGATTTAGGCAGGCCGAATTCGTACTATGCAGCCTTCACCGAAAGCGGCCATTGGTGGCAAGGGTTCTACGCCTAACCTTGCTAAAGACGCGTCGTTTTGCCGCCTCATTTCGAGGCCCAGTGACAAGCGGAACACCAGATGAAACAAATACTTATCATCGATGACGACGAGAATCTCGGCGAGCTACTTACCCAATATCTCGCTCGTTATGAGATGCAGGCGCATGTTGCGCTCGCCCCAAGCAAAGGCTTGGAGATGATTAAAAAGCTCAAGCCGGACCTTCTGATTCTCGATGTGATGCTGCCCGAGAAAGACGGATTTGAGGTATGTCGCGAGATCCGTGCGAAATCGTCGATCTATGGCCAGCTGCCTATTCTCATGCTTACCGCCCACGCAGAGGTTACCGACCGCATCGTTGGGCTCGAGCTCGGCGCCGATGATTATCTGCCCAAGCCCTTCGAACCAAGAGAGCTCGTTGCGCGCATCCACAACATTCTGCGTCGCTCTGGCGACGATGCCTCGATGCGCGAGATTAAGCCTATCAACGGCATCGAAGTTGACCCCTCGCGACGCGAAGTTAAACTCGACCACGCCGTGCTCGACCTCACCACCATGGAATACGAGCTGCTCATCTTATTTATGCAGTATCCAAACAAAACCTTCACCCGCGACGAATTGATGAACCGTCTTCGTGGTATCGACGCCGAATTGTTCTCCCGCGCGGTCGATACGTTAGTCAGCCGTTTGCGTCATAAGCTCGGCGATACTTCGAAGACGCCTCGCTTTATCAAAACTGTTTGGGGTCGCGGCTACACGTTCATCGGCGAGCAGTTGTAGTCCGCCGTGGCAGGCCTACTGCAGATCATACGCTACTCACTTTTCCTGCGGTTGCTGGCGATTTTTAGCGTCACGGTTTTGATGTTTTTTATTATCATTTCTGTGTCGATACAGACCGTCACTCGCGACAGCGCCGCGATAGAGACAATCCCCGACTTTTTTGCCCGTAATGTCGAATCGATAATCGAAGACATCGGCACGCCACCGAATCTAAGCAACGCGATGCGCCTTGCGGCAGAGCTCGACTGGAGTATTAATATTCGCAATCCGATCATGCGCTGGAGCTCGGATGGCGACAACCGGCTTAACCTCGACGACACGACGTTTGTCAGATCATTGGCCGATGACGCGGAGATTCGATCGAGCGACAGCGAAGACATGATCGTAGTTCGCCGCGACGGTTACGATTTCTATCTCTATCAGCGCTCTCTCGATGAGAACGCCGCAAATCTCGCCGTTCTCTACATTGGGCTCGCACTTGCCGGCTTCGTGCTTTTCGTCAACTATTTCATGGTCAATCGGCTGCTTGATCCGGTGCGTATGCTGCGCCGTGGTGCGGAGCGAATTCGACGCGGCGACCTGAGCTATCGCGTTCACAACGACCGTCAAGATGAACTCGGCGCACTGACCGACAGTATCAACCACATGGCCGACTCGTTGCAGTCGATGCTCGAAGCTAAACGCCAGTTGTTACTCGCAATAAGCCATGAACTACGCACTCCGCTTACAAAAGCGAAACTGCGGCTCGAGTTCATGCCAGACAGCATCGAGAAGCAAAAACTGCGCGAGGATATCGACGAAATAGACCACTTAATCGGCGACCTCATTGAGGCCGAACGACTCAATGACGAACACACTGCGCTGTCTGCCGAACCAGTTCAGCTTGCAGAGTTTGTGGAGTCTGTTGTTGACCAATACTTTAGTTACGAAGGGGGGCTTGAGATTGTTCTGCCTTCTGAAGATCGTGAGTTTGTCATCGACAAACTGCGTATACGCTTACTCTTAACCAATCTACTTAATAACGCGATACGGCACGGCCGTGACAAACCCCTTCGCGTCGAAGTTATTTTTCACGAAGCCAGCGCTTCTCTCGTTGTCGAAGATAACGGCGAAGGCATTGGTCCCGAGCACATTGATCAGGTCTGCGAACCCTTTTACCGCGCAGACAGCTCGAGACAACGCAACACAGGCGGCTTCGGTTTAGGCCTTTACCTCTGCCGCCTTATTGCCCAAGCCCACGGAGGCTCGCTCGAAATCGACAGCGAACTCGGCAAAGGTACTCGCATCAGCATACGCCTGATGCAGCATCCACCGCAGATCAATGCCGAAGACGCCTAACGCGCGGCAAGCTCTCGACGGCGCCGGGCTCGCGTCAAACTCATAAAGAGTGCTAGTACTGTCAGCAACATCGGAATAGCCGCCGTATTAAACCATTTTAAATTCGAGCCTAGCGCCTCAATATCGGCCGTGAGCTGAAACTGCACGTCGCGAAGACTGCGCCGCGTGTCGAGCAGTTCGGCATTGAAGCGATCAATTTCGGTTTGAATTTCTGGTGTTAACTGGCCTAAAAGCTGACCGCCCTCGCCTGTGTTAAGCGCCGCCAACTGCTCCTCTGTTTCGGTAAGTCTTTCGAGTAGCGCCGCTTCTTCAGTGCGCAGTCGGTCATCGGCTTCGCGCTGCAGCTTTACAACGCGCTCAAAAGGGCGAGAGTAACGGCCGCGACTGCGTATGCTGACGAGGTCTGCGCCGCCACTAAGATTGTCCAGCGCGTTAATGACAAAATCACCATTGTTTGCATAAGGCTGCGGAATTCGCTGCCCCATAAATTGGGCCACCTGAACCCAAAGCCTATCGGTTAACACATCAGTGTCTGCGAACAGAAGAATGTTGGTCTCACCGCTCGTTTGCGAAAGATGGGCTTCCATTGTATCGCTGTCACTGCTCGCTTTTTCGATGCGAGCTTCACCAGAATCATTGTCGTCGTCAGCCTCGATCTCTTCTTCACTCGTGTCCGCAGCGGCATTTCCACTTACTGGCCGTCCTTCGGGAAAAGCGGAAGAGATCACACCACTCACGCGCGCAGCGATAGTGTAGCGCTCATTTGCCGAAACAAATTCATCGAATAACACCGAAGGATCTAACACGTCTTCAAGAAGCGAGGCGTTCATCAGCATCGCATCGCTCGACGATTGAATGAGCGGTTCGAACCGTGTTGTCGCACCGTCGCGAGGGGCGAGGGCACCGACCGACGAAAGATTCAAATTCTCAAGGCGCCGCGTGATGATATCGTCGCCAGCGAGCGCCGTTCGATTCGCACCGATCATTCCGATGTGTGCGACAGGACGCGAACCTTGGCCCATCTGAACGCGCAGTGCTAGGGTATTGTCTGTCAGCACCTTGTCCGATACATAGTCGACGCCCCAAGCCTCGAGCAAACCGGGTAAATCGGAACGCATTCCCGCGGGAATCATCGAGCCACGCTCTGAGCGAGAGACCATTGAGTCGGCGGTCGGATCGAGGAAAACGAATGTTTCACCGCCTCGCATCACATGCTGATCAATAGCATAAAGCGTCTGTTCCGACAGCCCCTCTGGATGCACGATCATCAGAATGTCGACGTCTTCTTCAATAATTTCGGTGTCGGTTTCTATGCGGCGCAAGTCATAAAGCTGGCGAATATAATCGGTAATCATCCACTGCTGTGTCGCCTGTCCCGTCATCGGGTCGAATCCACCGTCGATATCAAGCGTGGTGAGTAAACCAACCACCTTCAAATCGGGATTAGCAACGCGCGTGACGAGTTGCATAAATTCGTATTCGAGAAACTGCTCTTGGTCTGGTCGAATCAGAGGCATGGTCTCGGACACGCGCAGCGCAGGGTCCTTTTCGTTATCAAGCTCGACCGCAACGAGTCCGAAATATATCCCCTGCCCGCCCTGCGTCACAGGCACTGGCTGAACGCCATACTGGGTGGCGAGGTCTTCTTCTTCTGAGAACGGCTCGGGATCGACCATTGACAGGACTAAATTACCGCCGCTTGCAATCACGATCTCGCGCAACAATTCCTGCACCCGCGTGCCGTAACTGCGAATCTGTGGTTGATCCTCCGTTGCTGACTCGCTGTAAAAAAAGAGTAGCTCGATCGGCTCTTCGAGGCCGGTGACGATATTGCGCGTGCCATCGGCGAGAGAAAAGAGATCGTCTTCGGTGAGGTCAATGCGGATACTAGGCAATGCACTGATTAGCCCCACTGAAACGAGCAGGGCGACCGCGACCGTAAGGAGGCCTGTGCCCGAGAATAAAAACTTAATTTTTGTCATCGTCAGTCTCCTCCTAGTTCGCTTTCTTGATTTCAATAACGATAGCGCTCGCAAAGAGCCACGCGCCAATAAATGCAGCAAAGAAAAGCAGATCGCGAATATCGAGTACGCCCTTTGCGATCGATTCATAATGCGTTAGAAAGCCCATGGCGGCGAAGGCGTCGACAACTACCTGCGGCATCCAGGCAGGGAAAGCTTCGAGCAATATCGGAGATCCCATAATCACGAAGATGAAACAAAGGCTGACGGTAAGAATAAAAGCAATCACCGAATTCTTTGTTGCCGCCGATATGCAAGAGCCAATGGCAAGGAAGCCGCCCGCCATAAACCAACTGCCAAGATACGCTGCAAAAATAACGCCGTTATCTGGGTCTCCAAGATAATTCACGGTAATCCAAATAGGGAATGTGAGCGCAAGTGCTATGCCCATCAGTGCCCATGCGGCGAGAAATTTCCCCAACACAGCGTCTCTCAAACGAACGGGAAGCGTCAGCAGTAATTCGATCGTGCCTGTCTTGCGCTCGTCGGCCCACAGAGTCATCGCAATTGCCGGCACCATAAAGAGATAGAGCCAAGGATGGAAACTGAAAAAAGGCAGAAGGTCAGCCTGACCCCGTAGAAAAAATCCGCCAAGCTCGAAGGTGAAAATACCGTTAGTAATGAGAAAAATAACAATAAAAATGTACGCAAGCGGTGTGGCGAAATAACTCGCTAGCTCGCGTTTGAAAATGACGCTGAGATTACCCACGGCGCGCTCCTCCTGCAGTCACTTGTTTGAATACATCTTCCAGCTGCCCGCGAGCGACAGTCATTTCGGCGATCGGCCAGTTTTGTTCTTGAGCGATTTTTGCGACCTGGCTGTAGATCGACTTGCCTGCCTGCGCCAGAATACGCAGGCTCAACCTGTCTTCGGCGTCGACCTCGATGCCTGCGACATCGGCAAGCGATTCAAGGTGGCCACCAAGCTCAAGCGGCTGAGTTAGACGCACGTTTACCGCCTGATGATATTTCGAACTCGCTTCGAGCTCGGCAGGCGTTCCATCGGCAACAAGTCTGCCGTTGGCGATAATCACCGCCCGCGTGCAGACAGCGGAGACCTCTTCGAGAATGTGCGTCGAAATAATCACGATTTTGTCGCGGGCAAGATTCTTAATAAGTTCCCGCACATGCTGCTTTTGGTTGGGGTCCAAGCCATCGGTCGGTTCGTCCAAAATCAGCACTTTGGGGTCGTGCATGATTGCTTGCGCGAGGCCAACCCGGCGCTTAAACCCTTTCGACAGTGTTTCGATTTTTTGCAAAGCCACCGAGCCAAGCTCGACTTCGGCAAGCACGCGTCCAACGCGCTGCACAAGCTCGTCCCCGCGGTAGCCTCGAATCTCGCCAACAAATCTTAGAAAATCGAGTGTCGTCATATCCCCGTATGAGGGAGCACCCTCGGGCAGATAGCCCATCAGCGCCTTGGCTGCGAGCGCATCTGTCGCAATATTATGGCCATCTACCTTGACCGAACCCGAGGTCGGGGCGAGGAAGCCGGTAATAATTTTCATTGTTGTCGATTTGCCGGCGCCATTGGGCCCCAGAAATCCGAGCACCTCGCCCTCGGACACCTTAAAACTAAGGTCGTCCACGGCGGTAAATTGCTCGAACTGTTTGCTTAGATGAGTAATCTCAATCATCGCTTCTATTCCTGCTTTCTTGTGTTGATGCTGCGAGGCGTCTCACTACGATGGAGGAATATAGGCGCGGGGGTAGGGATTTTCAAGGGAATGCAGGAGAAGAGAGGAAAACGACTTTGATCTGGGTTTATTCAGGCCTCACAGTTATACTTTAGCGCATAGAAATAATTCGCGTAGCCAAGCATTTCAGCATCAAAATCAATGCTCACGAGAAATAAACAGGCATCACGGGTCTTAACACGAGCTTTAAAGAGACAGCAGAGTAACCATGCCAGCACTTAATCGACAACGGCCTAAGACACGACTGTCAGGGACCTTACAGCGCGACATCGGCCATGTTCGCATTGCCTTCTTAGCCTGCGTGCTCATGGCAATGTTTGGCTGTGGCCAAAAAGGCGGATTGACGCGACCCGAATCGAACCCCACGCCCAGTGCGCAGTTTCAGTAGCAACGCGACTCACGGACTTAACAATGGATTATTTCAATTATCGAGGTGATAGCCTCTTCGCCGAAGACTTGCCACTCACAGCAATCGCCGAGGCCGTTGGCACACCCTTTTATGTCTATTCGCGCGCAACGCTCGAACGCCACTACCGCGCTTATGAAACAGCGCTCGCAGAGCAGCCGAGCCTCATTTGTTTTGCCGTAAAGGCCAATTCGAATCTTGCCGTTCTCGATGTGCTCGCGCGCCTGGGTGCTGGCTTCGACATCGTTTCGGGTGGCGAGCTTCAGCGTGTCCTTCGCGCCGGCGGCGACCCCGCGAAGACTATTTTTTCGGGTCTAGGCAAGACAGAAGACGAAATACGCCTTGCGCTCGAGGTTGGCATAAAGTGTTTTAACGTCGAATCCGAAGCCGAACTCGAACGTATTAGCCGCATCGCAAGCGAGCTCGGCGTTGTTGCACCCATTTCACTGCGGGTCAATCCAGACGTCGATGCCGGCACCCATCCGTATATTTCGACTGGGCTAAAAGAGAACAAATTTGGTATCGCCAGCGATGCAGCGCTTGCCGTTTACCGCCACGCCGCTACGCTGCCTGGTCTCGATTTGGTCGGCATCGACTGCCATATCGGTTCTCAGCTCACCAGCGTAGCGCCGTTCCTTGACGCTATCGATCGACTACTCGCTATGGTCGATGCCCTGGCAGCCGAGGGCATTCATCTCAAGCACTTCGACATGGGTGGCGGCCTTGGCGTGCCTTACGATGGTGAAGAACCACCGTTACCCGACGAATTGATCAATGCGGTACGCGGCCGCTTTGCCTCGCGCAATTTAATGCTGATGGTCGAACCCGGGCGCTCCATTGCGGCCAATGCCGGCGTGTTCGTCACTCGCATCGAATATTTAAAGTGCAATGAACACAAAAATTTTGCAATCGTCGATGGCGCGATGAATGATCTTCTGAGGCCCGCGCTTTACGGCGCGTGGCAAAAAATTATTCCGGTAGAGTGTAGCAACGATCCCTCGCGCCCCGAGCTGCAGTTCGATGTTGTGGGTCCGGTATGCGAATCTGGCGACTTTTTAGGTAAAGACCGCCCTCTCCGAATCGCCGCCGGTGACCTACTCGCCGTGCGTTCTGCAGGTGCGTACGGATTTGTCATGAGTTCGAATTACAACACCCGCAACCGCGTTGCTGAGGTCATGGTCGATGGCGATGCCTATCAAATTGTTCGCGCACGGGAAACGGTAGAACTTCAACTCTCTCTTGAGTCGCTTTTGCAGTTGGACTCTGGGAGCAATCCCGACAGCGATGCAGCAAACGGCCGATAACCAAAAGATGCGACTTCCCTTCACAAAGATGCACGGCCTCGGCAACGACTTTATGGTTATCGACTGTGTCTCGCAGCCGCATAGCCTCAGCACAGAGCAGATCGCTCTCTATGCCGACCGGCAGCTCGGCATTGGGTTTGACCAACTTTTGCAGATCGAGCCTGCGACGAGTCCTGCGGCCGACTTTCGCTACCGCATTTTTAATCGCGACGGCAGCGAGGTGGAGCACTGCGGCAATGGCGCGCGCTGCTTCGCCAAATATGTACACGACAAGGGCCTGACGACGCGCAACCCGGTCAAGGTCGAAACGGTCAATCGTCTTCTCAGTCTCCAGCTTTCTGCGGATGGTGAGGTGACCGTCGACATGGGCGAGCCCGACTTTGCGCCTGAGAGCCTGCCTTTCGAGGCGAGGAACGCCTCTGTCGAGGCTGTCAGTGGGAAGCGCTACAGGTGTGAGATTGCTGCCGCAACAACTACGCAAAAAATAGAATTTTCGGCTCTTTCTATGGGCAATCCGCATGCAGTCATCGTCGTCGACGACCTAGATAAAGCCGACGTCGCTGGCCTTGGCTCGAACTTAGGCCAACACAGCTGCTTCCCTCAGGGCGTTAATGTCGGTTTTATGCAGATTGTGTCCCGCCAGAGTATCCGGCTTCGCGTCTTCGAACGCGGATCGGGCGAGACGCTTGCCTGCGGTACCGGCGCCTGTGCAGCGGTTGTTAGTGGCTGCAAACTCGGTCTTTTGGACTCGCCCGTCGAGGTCTGTGTACGCGGGGGAACACTCACGATCGCGTGGCAAGGCGACGGGGCACCGGTGCTGATGACTGGCCCGGCGACCACTGTCTACGAGGGCATTCTCGACCTGCCAGGCCACACACACTAATTAGCGAGCAGCGACCAGAGCTTATTCCCAGCCACGCGCTGCAAATTGATAGGAAGCAGAAAACGATGACCAATAAAGTATCCGCTACGAACGATTCATCCGATTCGAACGGGGCAACGCCAGCGCAGCCGCTCTCTTCGCCCGCGCTCAGCGCCGCACAGGTAGCCGACTATCTCCGTGCGCATCCCGAGTTTTTCGAAAGCCAAACCGAACTCCTCGCCGAACTGAAAATTCCTCATGAAAGCGGCAAGGCGATATCGCTGCTCGAACGGCAGGTGGTCATTTTGCGTGAACGTGGCCAAGAGGCGCGACAAAAACTTGGCTCGCTTCTCGCCAACGCACGCGATAACGATCAGCTGTTTGATGTCACGCGCGACCTAGTGCTCTCGCTTCTTCGCGCACGGGATGCCACAGAGGTTGCCGAAATCGCACAGGACAAGCTCACTGCGTTAGGCAGTGTAGACGCCTGCGAAATTATTGTCGTTGCGCGCCCGGGACTCAAAGTTTCCGAAGGCGTACGCACAGAGAATGCCGAAAAACTGGCAGAGGAATTCGCCGATGTGTTTCGCCTCAGGCGCACGCACTGCGGCGCGATACCCCGCAGCAGCGTCGAGAATTTGTTTGGCGCAAATAGCAATCGCGTTGGCTCCACAGCGCTCTGTCCAATAATGCATGAGTCCGAAATCATTGCATTGCTCGCGCTCGGCAACGAATCGGAAGACTATTTTAACACCAGCCTCGATACACTTTTCCTCGACTTCATTGGCCATGTCGTTGGCGCTATTCTGAGCAGGTCTAATTAACTCGTGACTACTGTGCTGCCACTTGTCTCTATCATAGTTCGGACCGTCGGCAGACCCGAGCTTACCGAGGCGCTCGCATCGATCGCAGCACAAAGCCACACAAATATTGAGACGCTTATCGTCGATGCCCGCGGCGACGGCCTGCCGTCGTTGCAGCTGAGTGCAGGGCAGACGCTGGTGTCCACTGGAGCGCCGCTTAGCAGGCCAAAAGCTGCCAACGCAGGGCTCGATGCAGTAAGCGGCGAGTTCGTGATGTTCTTAGACGACGACGATTGGCTTTCTGCGTCGCATGTCGAAAATCTGGTTCACGAGCTGCAGAGCAGCCCAACGTCAATTGCGGTTTATAGCACCACTCAGCGCACGACGCCGAGTGGCGAGTTGCTCGATGAGTTTTTCGCGCGCGATTTCGATATCGCTTTCCTGCGCCGCGATAATTTTATGCCAATCCATTCCGTGCTCTTTCGCAGTCAAGCGCTCGCAGCCGGTTGTCGCGTAGACGAAAGCCTTGATATTTATGAAGACTGGGATTTTTGGCTACAAGTCGCCGCGCTCGGCAGCATCCATCACATCGACAAAATCACGGCTTTTTATAGAGCCGGCGGTGATTCCGAGACAGCTGTAAAGACCGAGCAAGAAAAGTACGACACTCAAAGCCTCAGCAGCCTGTGGCGAGAAAAAGTGCTCGCCAAATGGGCGCCCACCTGGAGCGCCGCTGAACTCAACGCAGTTTTTGGCACTTTTGATGTGTCAGCCGAAATAGAAGATTTACATAAGCATTTACGGCTTTCGCAAGCAGAGTATCAAGCGGCGCTTAAGCAGGCTGGCCATGAGGCCGAGAGCGAAAGGCAAGACTTGTTAACAAGTTTTAGTGCCGAACGTAACATCTTCGAGACGACACTTGAAACTCAGCGCAGCGAAGCCGCAGAGCAAGTCCGCAGCCTTCAACTTGAGAGTGACGAGCTCAATCAAAATATTGAGAATTTGCAGACACAACAGAAACGCCTTAGCAAAGCGCATCAGCTTCTCAACCTCCAACACCAAAACCTGTCCGCTGACCTAGCGCTTATCCTCAACTCTTTCTCGTGGCGGATAACTAAGCCTTATCGCTATGTCTCTAATAGAGTAAAGAGACTTTTCTCTCGCCCTGCGGCCCTTTCGACTAGCAAAGTTACTGCCGAACAGCCCGTGCAGCCCTCGAGTACTGAGGCTAAAGCTAGGGCTTCACGAAGCAAGATAAGATGCAGTATCGATGTGCCAGGCCGCAATATTCACCTAGTAGACGACGACTTAGTCCTCGCCGGCTGGGCTTTTTCGGCTGGCAATAGAACGACAATTTCCGTGTCTATTGGCGAGAAACTCTACCGCACGTTCGAACCTACACTTCCGCGCGACGACGTAGCCGCGTCTTTCCGTGCAACGATCGAGGCTCGCCGATCAGGTTTCTTAGAAACAATCGAGAAGCGTTTTCTACCACAGGGAAGATTCACCGTTGTTGTTATGTTCGACAACGGATTCGAGCAGGTCACTCTCGAGCGAGAAGTAGTCAATCTCGAGCGGATTGATATCTACCGGCTCTGGCTCAGCGAACGCGCTGCTCAGACACTGCCATCCCCCGACCAACTACTGTGTAAGGTTGCCGTTTTAGTGCTCGCAGACGCAAGCGGCAACGACCTCGACGCAGCCGTGTCATCACTAGAAAAACACACCTCGGTAGCGACTGTATCCAGCGTTATAACGAGCGGCCGTGACTCTAAAGAAGTCGCCACAGACTTACTGCGAACCCTTCACGACGCGAGTGAGTCGGCCGACGACTTAATCGTTGTGCATCAGACCGATGTGCTAGCGCCGCATGCACTACAATTTCTGTCGAGCACAGGCGAGGAGCTCGCCGCTGACCTTGTCTATTCCGATCACGACCGCTTCGATTCGCAGGGACAGCACACAGACCCCGAGTTCACTTTCGGCTGGTCGCCCGAACACCTTCTGGGTCGCAACTACATTGGCGGCGTGTATCTGTTTAGTGCGACGCTCTTCAAGCGCATCAATACCCCTGCTTTCTCTGAATCAGTCGCGGCGGTTCTAGAAAAGAATCCAGAGGCCGCCACTTCCTTACGCTATTGTCTCCTACTCGAACTCGGCAATGCCGCTAAAAAAGTAGCAAGAGTCCCTGACGTACTCTGGACAAAGACGACACTTCCGAGCACGCAGCAATTAACTGAATCTCTTTGGGCAAGCAGCTTTCTCGCTAGGATTGAGCCGGGCAGCAGCATTCGAGCGCACAACCCTAACGATGGCTCAGACACTGTGCGCTACGTAGACCGTCCTTTAAAGTCCGCACCACTTGTCAGCATTATCATCCCAACTATGGCGAAACTAGAATTGGTGACACCCTGTATAGAGTCATTGCTTTCGCTGACAGACTATCCTAATTTCGAAATAGTCATTCTCGACAACAGCCGCGGTAAGAATCCCGACGGCATAAGTTATTTGGTCGACAAAGGTCTAAAGGTAATCGAATGTGATTTCGATTTTAATTGGCCTCGCCTAAACAATTTGGGCGCTTACGAATCAGACGGCGAGCTATTGTTATTTCTCAACGACGACGTCGAAATTACCGACACAGGCTGGCTCACCGAACTCGTTAAACAAGCGCAGCGACCTTGCGTCGGCACTGTTGGCGCACTGCTCTATTACCCCGAGGGGATGCTGCAACACGCTGGCGTATTCCTAGTTGACACCGGCGGGGGCTGCGCACACCTATTCCATAAGATGGCGCCGAGCAGTGAACTCCGTGGCAATCTTCATAATCTAGTACGAGAAGTGTCTGCGAACACCGGCGCGTGTTTACTGGTTAGCCGCGAAAATTTTTCAGCTGTAGAGGGTTTCGACGAAAATCTTGCTGTCGTCGGAAACGACATTGACCTCTGCCTTAAACTTAGGCAAAAAGGCCTCGTCAATATCTGGACCCCGCGCTGTTCGCTTATCCATCACGAAAGCATTTCGCGTAAGGCTAGCGTGCCCAAAGAAGATGAAGCCCTCATGTGGAATAAATGGGGAGAGTTGTTTCGCTCAGGCGACGAATACTATAACCCCAACCTCACCTTAACAGGTGTAGACTGCGCCGCTAGCCTAACGCTGCCCTCCTCCTTGCTAGAGAGCAAAACATTTAAAGCGTCAGCCTCGCTCTCTCTATCGGATACGTCCCCACAAAAGGGCGTGAATCTCATCGGCTATATCCGCGCTGAAATGGGTGTAGGCGAAGGCGCTCGATCAGATGCTCGTGCGCTTGCTGCGGCGGGCATCGAATTTGGCGTGATTAATTTTGAACGCGGAAATTCCGCGCGTATGGGCGACACCTCTTGGCAGCATAAAGAGCGCGACGACGCGCCCTTCTCTGTCACTCTTTGGCATATTAACGCCGACCATCTCGCACTTGCCCGCGCTACTATCCCGACTCACCTGGTTGAAAAAAGCTATCACATTGCCTACTGGGCGTGGGAACTCGAAACGATGCCCGAAGGCTGGCGGCCTGCGCTCGACGAAGCCGATGAGATTTGGGTACCGTCAGAATTTGTACGCCGCGCAATCGCATCGGAAACCACTAAGCCTGTTGTGTGTATTCCACACTGTGTTGCGCCAAACCCTGTTGAGTCGCTCGATAGAGATTACTTCAGACTTCCCAAAGATTCGTTCATATTTCTCGCGATGTATGACACACGTAGCATCGCCGAGCGGAAAAACCCCAAAGCAGCACTACATGCTTTCATCGCCACATTCGGCGCAGATGACGATCGCGCAACACTCGTTCTCAAGGTCAATAATGCAACCGCTGATGCGCTGCGCGAACTCGACGAGGCTATTGGCAACCATCAAAACATCATCGTACTGAAAGAAGACCACAGCAAATCGGAAATCGACTCGCTTATTAATGCCGTCGATTGTTTTGTCTCACTACACCGCTCTGAAGGGTTTGGCTTGGGACCAGCCGAGGCGATGAGCTTAGGCAAGAGTGTTATTCTAACCAACTGGTCGGGTTCGACGGACTATACGCATGCTGATCACTGTCTGCCAATCGATTACCAACTAATTACCCTAGAGCAAGATTACGGGCCTTACTTAAAAGGTCAGCGTTGGGCGGAGCCATCGGTTGAAGAAGCCAGCGCCGCGATGAGAAAACTGGTTAACGAGCCAGCTTTTGCAGACGAAATCGGAAAAAAAGCGCAGGCGTTTATCGACGCGGAATTTTCACCCAGAGCCGTGGGCGAAAAGATGAAATCTCGACTCTCAGAGATTAGTTAGAACTCCCTCAGCAAACGATAATAGACGCGCTGCATGGTAGCGCTGCGTGTGCGCATTCGTCTGCCGAGGAGGAGAACGAGTCGATACTTAAGCGGCAGCTTTCCACCGAAATGGCGTGAGAATTCTTTCGCCTGCCGCGCAACGTCCACAAGATGTTCGTTATGCTCAAGCGCAAAAACACGGCTTATCAACCCCCTGCGCGAATACGCCGAATCCTCTCTCTGCTTCGCACCAATCGTGTTGCGGCTATGCTGCCTATATCGAACCAGTGGTGCCGGCATAAACACGAGCTCGCCAAATGCAGTGGCCGTCATCGCAAACCACCAGTCATGCATCATCGCCCTTTTAGGCACGGGTAGCGCTGCACGCATTAGCGCTTCGTTGAAGAATGCGGTGCAACCGGTGACCAAATTGCTCACAGCGACATGAGGAAACTGGTTTCGTTCGATCTCGAGGCCTTGATAGGAAATTAAAGACTCAGCTACCCGCCGAAGATTCTCGTCCACAACTTCGAGATCGCAATGGATAAGAATAGGTTTGTCTTCGTCTTCCTGAATCTGACAATATTTTTCCAGCTGCAACGCCAATTTATTATTGAGCCACACATCATCCTGATCGCAGAAGCAGGCAAGGATACTCTCGAACCCGAGGACAGATTTGTTCGCGAGCATGTATTCGCAAAGCACAGAAAAACTGCCGCTTGGACCATAGTTCACCGGTTCCTCTTCGACGATGTGAAACTTTTCGGGTGAGGCCTCGGCATAGTTCTGCAGTAGGCGCAGCGTGCCATCACTCGACCCATCGTCGCGCACGACGATGATGAAATTCTGATGAGTCTGTTCGAGAAGCGAATCTAGTTGCTCGGCGAGAAACGCCTCGCCATTGTAAGTGGATAACAACACTGCGACGCGCTGTGACGACTGATCACTCATTTCGGCAGAGTCCTTGCGTCGCGAATCCCGCGGCGAATGCTCGTAAAGTAACTGCTGCGCTGAGCCGAACTCAGCATGAGCCAAAGTGCTTTTAATGCAAACCGCGGCATGTCCCTCAGCTTCCAACCGAGAGGGGCATAGTCGACACCGTAGAGATGCACGCGATTTCGACTCGAATAATAGCTGCGCGAAGGATTGTGCTGAGCGATTATCCCCGCACGCACCCAAGGATGATCGCTGCGCTCGCCAATAGCGTGATAGAGAATCGACGCATCGGATCCCACCAGATCGTAGCCTAGCGCCTTCGCGCGGAAACACCATTCGAGATCTATGTTATCGATGAAATAATCGTCTCGCATCGGCCCAACGGCATCGATGATACTCAACGGAATTAACGTGCCGGAGGTGATCAGGAAATCTGCTTTGAACTCGGTGCGCAATCCTTCGAAACGTCGGTTTGTGCGCCCCAACAATCGATTGAACAGTTTAAACGGGGTTTGTTTCATCGACTGCGGGTTCATTATTCGTGGCCCCACGGCGGCCACACCCTTGCTGCTAAATTTCGAGGCGCGTTCGAGAGCCGAGATAAGCCCCTGTGCAAAGAGATCGCCCGGGCGACTGTCTTGGTCGAATAGAAACACAAACTCGTAACCGTGCTCTTTCACCCAGGCTATGCCTTTATTCAGCGCGCGTGACAAGCCAATGTTGTCGCCCACTTTCTCAACTGCTCGACACCGGGAATACACCTCAATTGATGCCGCCAGCTCTTCGATATTCGCACTCCCATTGTCTATAACAATAAAGTCGCTGTCTTTCTCGAGCTGGCCGAGAAGCTTTAGCAACGCCGTGAGATCGGGATTGTAGGTCACAACAACCGCGCAGTAGCGACTCGGCTTGGATGTTGTGGGAGTCTGGGATGAGCTAGGCATCGGGCAGTGCAGCCGTGTTACTTTCGATAGTCACCGGCAAAGGAACCTCGGGCGAGACTGTAATAAACCCAGGCGTGCGCAGGCTGTTCAGTAAAAAGTAGAGAATTGACATGATTCCAAGGCTTAACCCAGTAACCACCCCTGCGTCGAGTATCCCACGCCAGGGCTGTGGAAGTTGTCGCGCGACAACGACAAAGCCCATGACGACGAGCGTCAGACCAATGGAGAGAATCTGACGGCGACGCGTCGCGTAGATGTAGCCCATGCAGAATGCCGGCGCCAAAAGAACGTGGTGCCAACGCGGATTTTCGCGCAGATAATTCGCTCGTTGAATAACGCGTGGCGAGAACCCACGATGAAACCCTTTATAACCCTCGGCATAAGCCATATAGACAATACTGAAGGCGAGGCTGACCCAATGAACAACGCTAAGCTGCAAATCGCCTAATTCGAAGGCAATGGGTGCGAGCCGGAATATTGCAAATGACAGCAAGAGGAGCACGCCAACGATACCCCATGCAAAGCCCAGTGTTCTCAAGTCTTACCCTCTTCGATTATCGATATTGCACTGCTTCGCGTACGGCTGCTACTGCTTACCGCGCTTGGTGAGGCTGGCATTATAGCGGCTTTATAGTGACTTTGCTGCTGCGAGACGACGTGCTTTCCCGCACGAGCCTTGCGCAATTATCGCGTGTGTTCTGAGTAAACGTCGGTGCGTGAAATGCCGATCTAGGCTATTATCGTTCCCATTAATTGCTCGCTAATCAGACCACAGGAAAGATGCAATGACGGTAAAACTCGGCGTAGTCATGGACCCGATCGCGGACATTAACGTCAAAAAAGACACGACACTTGCCATGCTTCTCGCCGCGCAGCGCCGTGGGTGGGAGCTCTATTATATGGAGCAGAGCGACCTATCCCTTGATCAAGGCTTGGCGCGTGCCACCGTTCGTCGTCTCAGTGTCGAAGACAATCCCGAAAGCTGGTACGAGGTTGGCAGCCCGCAGGACATTGCACTGTCTGATCTTGATGTTGTGTTAATGCGAAAAGATCCGCCCTTCGACATGGATTTTATATACTCAACCTATATTCTCGAGGCGGCGCAGCGCGAAGGCACTTTGGTCGTGAATGACCCCCGTAGCTTACGCGATTGTAACGAAAAACTTTTCGCCGCTGAGTTCCCGCAGTGCTGCCCTCCCTTGATCGTTGCCGCGTCGGCTGCACGACTGAAGGCGTTTCACGCCGAACACGGCGATGTGATCTTTAAACCGTTAGATGGCATGGGCGGCGCCTCTATCTTTCGCGTGAAAGCCGGCGACCCAAACCTGAGTGTTATCATCGAGACGCTAACCGACCATGGCCGCCAGCAGATAATGGCTCAAAAATTCCTCCCTGAGATCGTCGATGGAGACAAGCGTATTCTTATGGTCGACGGAGTCCCTGCTGAGTACGGCCTTGCCCGAATCCCGATGTCCGGAGAAACCCGCGGAAATCTCGCCGCCGGCGGCAGCGGCGTTGCGATGCCACTGACCGATCGTGAACGCTGGATCTGCTCCCAAGTAGCTCCGGTTTTGCGTGAGAAGGGCCTCCTCTTCGTCGGCTTAGACGTAATCGGTGACTACCTGACCGAAATCAATGTCACTAGTCCAACTTGCGTACGCGAACTCGATCGCGCACACCAACTCGATATAGCGGGTGATCTCATGGAAGCGATTGCAAGCAAGCTCGCGGCAAGGGGCTAAGCGAAAATGAACGCGGGCGCGGACGAGCGCGAACGCTTTAATTTCACGATGTTTTTGTCGATTGCGGCGCACGGCATCCTTATTTTTGGCATAAGCTTCGGGGCAGTGCAGTCGACCAGCGAGGTGCCTACGCTCGAGATAACCCTCGCGGCGCATCACAGCGAGATCGCCCCGAGCCGCGCCGACTTTCTGGCACAGGCCAATCAGCTAGGCAGCGGCTCTCTCGCCGAAGACGCTCCGTCAGTGGCGCCAACCTCGCCCTTTCAGGCCGACTACGAATCAGCCACGCTGCAAGCCGCGCAGCCGATGGCCCCTGAACAAACAGCCACACAACGAGAAGGTAGCACCGAGTTCGTCACGACGTCGGCCAACGCGCGCACACAGTCAAACGACGCACTGACCGTAACCGATGAAGGCGACGCTCAGGTGTCTACGCCTGACTCTTCAAGACTCGCAATCGCTTCTTTAATGGCCCAACTCGACTCTCAAGTGCAGGAATATGCGCGGCGCCCAAGGCGAGTAGTCCTTACCGCAGCAGCAACCCAGCGCAGCGAAGATGCTCTCTACCTCGATGGCTGGCGCCGACGTATCGAGGCTATTGGCAATCTCAATTACCCTGATGCGGCTAGAAGGCAAAAACTCTACGGCAGCCTGAGGCTTTTGGTGTCGATACTCCCGAATGGCAGCATACAAAAGACCGAAATTTTGCAGTCATCGGGGCATGCGGTTCTCGATCAGGCAGCGCTGGATATTGTCATGCTCGCCTCGCCCTATGAGCCCTTTCCGCCAGAGCTCAGCAAACAGGCCGACATCGTTGAGATTATTCGTACGTGGCGCTTTCACGAAGGCGACGCCCTGCGTAGCTACTAAGATCGCGACTTAAACTCCTAGGATGACAATGACGCCTCTAGACAGTTTCCCACAGCAGCAGAAGCAACTCAGCGCGCTTGCGTTCGACTACGGCACCCAGCGAATCGGCGTTGCCTATGGGCAAAGTCTCACGGGCACCGCGCAAGCGGTGGCAGTCCTACGCGCGCGCGATGGTGTGCCCGATTGGAATGATGTCGCGGCATTAATCGATCGTTGGCAACCGGATGTTTTCGTCGTCGGCCTGCCTTACAACCTCGATGGCAGCGAGAGCCCCCTCATGCTGCGCGCCATGAAGTTTGGTCACAGGCTCAATGGCCGATTCCATAAACCCAGCTACGGCTTCGACGAGCGGCTATCGTCGGTCGAAGCTGCAGAGCGCATTATCGATGACGCCGATTGGGAATCTAGCCGAAGACTTAGCAGCCGGCGCACAAGCGGCCACGGTGCGGGCAAAAAACAGGCGATAGACGATGTCGCCGCGCAGATTATTCTGGAGAACTGGCTAGCAGAATTCGCGAGGCGAGCGCCAAAAGAGGACCCTTAACGAGGGCACTTATAACGAGGACTAGTAACGAGGACTAGTAACCGGGGCTAATATCTCGAGCTTATACCGCGGGCTTATGAGAACACCCTAGAAATTCTCTGGCGACTTAGCCTTAGCCCGCGCAACGTCGGCGTGCACGAGACCTTGATCGACGAGATTTTTCAGCGACTGGTCGAGCGTCATCATCCCTTGCGACGCACCTGTCTGAATTGTCGAATACATCTGCGCAACCTTATCCTCACGAATCAGATTTCGTATCGCTGTCGTTCCTCGCATAATTTCGAAGGCAGCAACGCGCCCACCCCCTATTTTACGCAGTAGAACCTGTGACAAAACCGCCTGCAAAGACTCCGACAGCATTGAGCGCACCATATTTTTTTCGCCGGCGGGGAAAACATCAACCATGCGATCGATTGTTTTAGCCGCCGACGCTGTGTGCAGTGTTGCAAACACAAGATGACCAGTCTCGGCTGCCGTCAGCGCGAGGCGAATAGTTTCGAGGGCTCGCAGTTCGCCGACCATAATGATATCGGGATCTTCCCGTAAGGCCGACCGTAGCGCGTCCGAGAAGCTGTGCGTGTCGCGTTTTACTTCGCGCTGATTTATCAGGCAGCGCTTGCTCTCGTGAACAAATTCAATTGGGTCTTCAATGGTCAAAATATGCTGCCGCTTCGTCTCGTTAAGGTAATCGATGAGGGCGGCAAGTGTGGTGGTCTTACCCGAGCCGGTCGGCCCCGTCACGATTACCAAGCCTCGGGGCGCATCGGCAATAGTATTGAAAATAGGCCCTGGGCCTAGAGCCTCCATGGTCATGACTTTTGCAGGAATGGTACGAAAGACAGCGGCCGCGCCGCGGTTCTGGTGAAAGGCATTGACGCGGAAGCGAGCGACACCTCGGAGCTCATAAGAAAAATCTGCTTCGAGCCTGTCTTCGAACTCGCGGCGCTGAGCATCGTGCATTACCTCGTGTAAAAGAGCTAACACCTTCTGTTGATCGATGCGCTCGCCGCTCCCCGCAAGTCCAACCACCGGCTCATCGAAAAGCGGGCATATCTCACCATCGATACGAACCAAAGGTGGCAGGCCAGCCGTAAGATGAAGGTCAGAAGCGCCGCGTTCGACACTTAAATTCAGTAAGTCGGCTATTTTCATTGATCGCAATCCACTTGCTTGTTAACGACACTTGCATGGTAACCTCCACCTAGTAATTCACCTAGGAACAACACGTCACCTATTGAGACCTACCTCAAGATGCTTCACATTAACCAGACTCTCGACAAACTAAGAGCCGATATTGCTGCCGCGGCGCAATCCTGCGGCCGGCTCACCAATGCGGTCACGCTCTTAGCAGTGAGCAAGCGCCAGCCAGTCGGCGTCATGCGCGACGCTCACGCCGCTGGCCAACGCCACTTTGGAGAAAACTACGTACAAGAAGCAATAGATAAGCGCGAACACCTGGCCGACCTCGACATAATCTGGCACTTCATCGGGCCAATTCAATCGAATAAGACACGCGATATCGCGAATGCCTTCGATTGGGTTCACAGCGTCGATCGCGACAAAATCGCCGAGCGGCTTTCGGCGCAGCGCGACCCCGCGCTCCCTGCTCTAAATGTCTGCGTGCAGGTCAACCTTTCAGACGAAGACAGCAAATCGGGCGTAGCACTTGCCGACGCTGCGCAGCTTTGTGCGCTCGTCGCGCGTCTTCCTAACCTTTCCCTACGAGGCTTAATGGCGATTCCTGCAGCGCTCGAAGGCGCGGCAGAGCAACGCGCGTGCTTCGCCCCCCTGAGACAAGAATTCGACCGCCTGCGCGAAACACTGCCTACACTCGACACCTTGTCGATTGGCATGAGCGGCGATTACGGCGCTGCAATAGCCGAAGGGTCGACGATGGTTAGGATAGGCACTGCGCTGTTCGGCGCGCGTCCCAGCTAGAAGGTTCGCGCATTCGCGCTCAAATCGGTAAACTCCAACGCTACCATCCAGACACAAACAGCTAGTCACAAACGCGGAGCCGATTACTTTCCGCGGTCAGTGATTAGCGCATTTTGGAGACAGACCTTGCAAGACACTCGCATCGGCTTCATTGGCGCTGGGAATATGGCCAGCAGCATCATTGGCGGCCTTATCAATCGAGGTCAAGCGCCCAGCCTAATCAGCGCATCAGACTTAGACACAGGTAAGCTCGACGCCCTCGCAGTAAAGACCGGTATGTCGGCTGCAAGCAATGACGATATCGCGCTGACCTGCGATGTCATCGTGCTAGCGGTAAAGCCGCAGGTTATGTCCGCTGTTTGCACCGAGCTCGCCGCCTCTTTACATGATCGCCGCCCGCTTATCGTCTCGATTGCCGCAGGTATTACCTTAACAGCACTCGAGCGCTGGTTTGGCTTGGAGGCCGCGCTTGTGCGCTGCATGCCCAACACCCCTGCACTCGTTGGCAGCGGCGCTAGCGGACTATTTGCCAACGCACGCGTTAGCGCTGCACAGCGCGATATCGCCGATCAACTTCTGGGCGCAGTCGGCTTAAGCGTTTGGGTCGACAGTGAAGCCGACATCGATAGCGTTACCGCGCTGTCCGGAAGCGGTCCAGCCTATTTCTTTTTGATGATGGAAGCGATGCAAGAAAGCGCAGTTAAGCTCGGACTAACACCAGCAATGGCGAAGTCGCTTACTTATCAGACAGCGCTAGGCGCCGCGCAGCTTGCGATAGCCAGCGAAGAGGACACTGCGCAGCTAAGGCGTAATGTTACCTCGCCAAACGGCACGACCGAACGGGCGATAAATCATTTCGAAGACGGCGGCCTGCGTCAGTTAGTCGATGGTGCATTGACGGCGGCTCGCGATCGCTCGGTCGAACTTGCCGGCGAAGTGTAAGCATTTAAACAAGTGAGGCTGCGGAGATGACCTGCAGGTCAACAGTTAGAAAAGACTAAAGTGTACTCATTTTTACAACCGTATAAGAGAACGGTTTGCGCGAGGATTAAGGAATGGATTTTATGAGCAGCTCAGGCATTACAGTGGTCAGTACCCTCGGTGGCATCTACCTACTTATGCTGTTGTTGAGATTTTTACTGCAAATCGCGCGCGCAGATTTCTACAATCCCCTGTCACAAGCTATCGTTCGCTTTACCGATCCAGTCGTGCGGCCCCTGAGGGCGTTGATCCCTGGCTACCGCGGTATCGATTTTGCCACTCTAGTCGCCGCTCTGCTGGTTCAAGTTGCTGCGATCTATGGGCTAATCGCTCTCTATGGCGCCACTAGTCCGCCTCTAAGCTCACTCATCACCTGGGCGTTTGTAGGTAATCTTCTGTTCGTCATTAATATTTACTACTATGCGATTATCGGTTCGATCATCATGTCGTTCATTATGATGTTTAGTGGAAATCCGACGCCCCATCCGATGCTGCAGCTTGTCTGGCAGTTAACAGAACCGGTTATGGGGCCAATACGATCGATTGTTCCGCCCATGGGTGGCCTCGATTTTTCACCGATTGTGATTTTCCTCGGTATACAGTTACTGCAAAAATTCATCTACACGACTTTCGGGATCACAACTGGCATGGCCGCAGTGATCCTAGGCATCTAACGAAGAATCAAACACGCTATGCCAAACGACACAACACAGCTTGACGCGACGCAGACACCAACTGCCGATGCTGCTATCGAGGCGCCAGAATCGAAAGACGCGCCGGATTCGGTCGGCATTGTCACGCCTGTCTCTTATCACTTCGACGAACCCTTGCTGCTCCGAAGCGGCAAGACTCTCCTAGCCTATGATCTTATGGTCGAAACCTATGGCGAACTTAATGCCGCGCGGAATAACGCGATTCTGATTTGCCATGCGCTAAGCGGTGACCATCATGCCGCGGGATATCACTCCGCCACCGACAGTAAGCCCGGCTGGTGGGACAGCGCGATCGGACCCGGAAAAGCGATCGACACCACTAAATTTTTCGTCGTCGCGTTAAACAATTTAGGCGGCTGTGCAGGCAGCACAGGACCAACCTCTATTAATCCCGACACCGGCAAGCCTTACGGGCCAGACTTCCCTGTGGTGACCGTGCGCGACTGGGTTAAAAGCCAACTGCAGCTAATGGATCGCCTCGCCATCAAAAAATGGGCAGCGGTTATAGGTGGCAGCCTTGGCGGCATGCAGGTTCAACGCTGGGCAATAAGCTATCCCGACAGAGTGGCAAACGCTGTTTGCATCGCATCAGCTCCCAAACTTTCGGCGCAAAATATCGCGTTTAATGAAGTCGCGCGTTACTCAATCACGAGCGACCCAAACTTTCATGCCGGCCGTTATCTCGAACACAACACTTACCCCAAACAAGGGCTTATGCTCGCGCGTATGGTGGGGCACATTACGTATTTATCCGACAGCGCAATGCGGGCGAAATTTGGCAATGCCGGTTCGCAGCTAGAAAACACAACGCGTGGCAACCTTGGTCGCGACTTGCGCTCTGGCACGCTAAGTTTTGGCCTCAATGTCGATTTCGAAGTCGAAAGCTATTTGCACTATCAGGGCGAGCGTTTTAGCTCAAATTTCGACGCTAACTCCTATCTTTTGATGACTAAGGCGCTCGACTATTTCGATCCGTCTGTCGATTATGGCAACGACCTGTCTAAAGCATTCGCCGGCGGTGACTGCAAATTTTTACTCGTGTCTTTTAGTACCGACTGGCGCTTCCCACCAGAGCGTTCGCGCGAATTGGTCGAGACATTATTGAAAGCAGGACGCGAGGTTACCTATCTTGAGGTCGAGGCAGATCAAGGCCACGATGCCTTTCTCATGCCGATCCCACGCTACATCAATGCAATGCGCGGCTTCTTAGATAATGCCTACAAGGAGCTCGTCTGCGATGCGTCCTGATCAAGAGATAATTCAACGCTGGATAGAGCCGGACAGCCGAGTGCTCGACCTCGGCTGCGGTGACGGCAGTCTGCTCGCAAACATTAAGCTGACCAAAAAGGTGAAAGGCACCGGACTCGAAATCGACAGCGACAAAATCCAGACCTGTGTAGAGCGAGGCCTTAATGTAATCGAGCAGAATCTCGATGCGGGTCTATGGAATTTCCAGACCGACAGCTTCGACACCGTGCTTCTCGCGCAAACTCTACAAGCGCTGAGTCATCCTGACCAATTAATCGACGAAATGCTCCGCGTTGGTCGCAGAGGCATCGTTACTTTCCCGAATTTCGGCAACTGGAAAAGCAGGGTCTATCTCTCATCAAAAGGTCGAATGCCGGTTTCCAAGTTTATGCCTCATGCGTGGTATGACACGCCTAACATCCATTTCTGCACCGTTCGCGATTTTGATGCTCTGTGTAAAGAGAAAAATATTAAAATATTAGAACGTACAGTTGTTAATCTAAAACACGAAGGTAGCCTGTGGATGCGCCTTTTCCCTAATCTCCTAGGCGAGATTGCCATCTATCACATTGCGCGCAGTTAACAGCCGAGCGTAGAAAAGACGTCACTATGAATGACACAAGAATCGTTTTAGCGAGCGGCAATGCGGGCAAACTTCGAGAGCTGCACAGAATTCTATCGACGCTCGGGGTAGACCTTGTCTCGCAGCGCGAACTCGGCGTCGATGACGCAGATGAGACCGGACTTACCTTCGTTGAGAACGCGTTAATCAAGGCAAGGCATGCCTGCGAGATTACTGGCCTGCCTGCGATCGCAGATGACTCCGGCATCGAGGTCGATGCGCTTAACGGCGAACCTGGCATTTATTCCGCGCGATTCGCCGCTGCTCGCGGGACAAGTTTTGCCAACCGCGACGAGAGCGACGAGGCTAATAACGCGTTATTGCTCGAGCGCCTACACGGCGTCGCGCCTGCCCAACGCACAGCTCGATTCCAATGTGTCATAATCTCGCTACGGCATGCCGCCGACCCTACTCCGCTGATCTGCCAGGGTACTTGGGAAGGGCTTATTCTTGAGTCTGCCGAGGGCACTAATGGTTTCGGTTATGATCCACTCTTCTTTGTCCCGTCACATAACTGTGCATCTGCGTTGCTCGACTCGGACACCAAGAATGCGATAAGTCATCGCGGACAAGCATTGGAGCAGCTGCGTCGATGTTGGCTCAGCCCCCTTTAAGCCTCTATATACACATCCCTTGGTGTGTAAAAAAGTGCCCCTACTGCGACTTTAATTCGCATGAATTCGGCGCGCACGAAGCATTGCCAGAAGAGCGCTACATTGCCGCACTGTGCGCCGACTTCGACGCCGACTATACGCTCGCCTGCGGCGGCGATACCGTAGAGAAAAGACGACCTATTTATTCGATCTTTATTGGTGGAGGAACACCAAGCCTATTCAGTGCGCGCGCCTTCGATACGTTGCTTCAACATATTGCCAGCACGCAGCATGCCGGTTGGCTTGAGTCGCCTGAATTGGAAATAACGCTCGAAGCGAATCCGGGCACCCTCGAGGCGGGCCGCTTTGCCGAGTTTCGCGCGGCAGGAATCAACCGCCTGTCACTCGGTGTACAAAGCTTTGCCGATGCACAACTCACCAGACTCGGTCGCATACACGATGGTGCGCAGGCACGACGCGCAATAGACAGTGCCCGCGCCGCCGGCTTTGACAATTTTAATCTCGACCTTATGCACGGCCTGCCAGAGCAGTCACTCAAAGATGCACTAGCAGACCTTGAGTCGGCGCTTTCATTCGAGCCGCCGCATCTGTCTTGGTATCAGCTTACTATAGAGCCTAACACCGTATTTTATTCAAAGCCGCCGCCGCTGCCGAGCGAGTCGATTTTAACCAGCGTACAAGACGCGGGCCACGCCCTGTTGTCAGCGCGAGGCCTCGAGCAGTATGAGGTCTCTGCGTATGCTCGCAGCAGTTCTCTGCAATCGCGGCATAATTTCAACTATTGGCAGTTCGGCGACTACCTCGGGATTGGCGCAGGCGCACATGGCAAGATCAGCCTCGCCGACGGATCGCAGCCACTGCGCACACGTAAACACCGCCAACCCGATCACTTCCTACGCGCCGCGACGCAGCCACAGGCCAACGGCCGCAGTTCGCGGTATACCGCCGAGGCAACGCCGATTCCATCCGACGAAATCGCTATCGAATATCTGCTTAACACGCTTCGCACGCGATGCGGATTCTCCCCCGCACATTTTGAGGCGCGTACCGGCACCGCTTTTAGCGTAATTGCAAAGCGAGTAGAATACCTGCGCTCGCAAGGTCTTCTCTGCGACTCACCTTCTGCCGATGGCTGGATTACCACAACTGAGCGAGGGTTTCGCTATCTCAACAACGTGCTCGAGGAATTCATCTAAGTGAAACTGCATCTACGCCACTGCGAACCGTGCAAATTAGGCTCGCCTGTAATCTCTGAGGAGGAGGCACATCAGCTTGTTCTTAGCGTGCCAGGCTGGAAACGTCAGTTTCATGAAGGGGTCGAAAAGCTTGTGCGTGAGTTTTTCTTTATTGGCTTTAAAGACGCCTTCGCTTTTACCGCAAAAGTGGCCAATGTAGCCGATCGCGAAGATCATCATCCGACGGTATTGACCGAGTGGGGTAAAGTAACCATCTATTGGTGGTCTCACCGAGTTAACGGTCTGCACGTTAACGATTTTATCATGGCGGCAAAAACTGATACGATCGCGCGCCTCGCGATGATCGCCGAGAATCAAGAATCGCCAACCGAGAACCAGATCGATGAGCACGCTAACTGAGAGCCACCCAGAATCAGAAAAAATGAATAACAACGATGCGAACGGCGCGGGCGCCCTCGTTGAGTGGTTTCGTGCGTCTACTCAGTATATCAACGCCCATCGCGGCAAAACCTTTGTCGTTGCGCTCAGCGGCGAGGCTCTTGCCAGCGAGCACTTAGGCAATCTCGTCAGCGATCTTACTCTCCTCCACAGTCTCGGCGTTAAACTGATTCTGGTGCATGGCGCGCGGCCACAGATTGATGCGGCATTGAATGCTGCAAAGCTTCCAGTAGAGTTTCATAAAGGAATGCGCGTCACAAATCCAACTTCCCTTGCTGTTATTGCAGGTGTAGTCGGCGCCGAATCTATTCGTCTCGAGGCGCTCTTTAGCGCGGGCGCTAGTTCCTCTTCAGCAGCGCCACTTGCGAGCGGCGGCGAAGCCCTTACTCTTAGTAGAGGCAATTTTATTACGGCAATGCCGATAGGCGTTCACGATGGCGTAGACTTCCATCACACCGGCCGTGTGCGCCGCGTTAAAGTCGATGCAATCGCCAAACGCCTCGAAGAACGCACAGTCGTCCTGCAGAGCAATTTAGGTTATTCCTTAACCGGTGAGGTCTTTAATCTCACCGTTGAAGAAGTTGCTACCGAGCTGGCCATTGCGCTTCAGGCAGACAAACTAATTTTCTTGGTGCCTCAGGAAGGCGTTTGCGACGATCGCGGCGAACTTGTCGCCTCACTCAATTCTGTGAGCGCCACTGCCGCCGCCGAATGCCACGCGGCAAGTGACAACGACGCAGAAAAAGCCCTCGGCACGGCACTGCGAGCGAGTATAAAGGCGAACACTGCTGGCGTTAATCGCGTACACCTGATTGGCTACAAGTGCAACGGCGCGCTCATTCGCGAATTGTTTACACGCCAAGGGGCCGGCACGCTGATCAGTGACGATAGCCTAGATACCTTAAGGCAGGCGACGATCGATGATGTCTCTGCGATCCTCTCGCTCATTCGCCCGCTCGAGGCAGATGGCACACTGGTCGAACGGTCGCGAGAGAGGCTCGAAACCGAAATAGAAAACTTTAAGGTGATCGAACTTGAGGGCGCAATCATTGCGTGCGCAGCACTCTATCGCACAAGCGAGTCACTTAGCGAAATAGCCTGCATCGCAACGCATCCCAATTATCGTCGCCACGGCCTCGGCGCGCGTCTGCTTCATAGCTTAACAGCGGAGGCAAAGGTATTAGGGATTGAAAAAGTTTTCGTCCTGACGACCGTGACGGCGCATTGGTTTATCGGCCATGGCTTTGCCGAAGGCTCGCTCGACGATTTACCCGAACAAAGAAAGGCGCTCTATAATTTACAGCGCAAGTCTAAGATATTTCTTAAAGGCGTTTAGTTTTCCTTTAACTACTGCGTCTTACTAGTTTGCAAATACTGTAGGCGTAGGGATTCTCTCCCTCGCCTTGACCTTCCGCGGCGAACTCTTCGCGCGCGACTTCTTGCCATTCATCTTCATCGAACGCCGGCAGGTGTGTGTCGCCCTCAACGCTAGCCTGCACGCGAGTGAGATGAAAACACTCCGCCTGCTGCAATGCGTCGGCATAAAGTCGTGCGCCGCCAATGACAAAGGCTTCGTCAACGCCTAGCTCGGCACTAATCGATTCGGCAAGTGACTTCGCCGCCGCTAAGCTCGACACAACCTCCGCGCCTTCGGCGACATAATTCGGGTTGGAGCTGACGACTATCGAGCGTCGATTGGGCAACGGTCTGCCAATTGACTCCCACGTATTACGACCCATGATGATGCAGTGGCCGGTAGTCGTGCGACGAAAGTACTTAAGGTCTTCGGATAAATGCCACGGCAGTGTATTGTCGCGCCCGATGGTTCGGTTCTCCGCCATCGCGACGATCAAAGAGAGTTTCATTAGTACTAATCCATTGTGAATCTTGAGTAGCGCCTAAACCGAGAACGGGTAGGCGATTGGGTCGTGATGCCGATAGCCTTCGACCGAAAAGTCATCGAGCGTGACCCATGTTTCGATATCTTCGAGGCTCTTAATGTCGGGGTTAATGTGCAGCTTCGGTGCAGCAAACGGTTTACGCTTAAGCTGCACGTCGCGCATTAGTTCGAGCTGATCTTCGTAAATATGCGCATTCACGATTTTATGATAGGCAGTTCCCGCGTCATGCCCTGTAATTTGGGCCATGAGCGCGAGTAGTGCAAACACCTGAATCTGATTAAAGTTGAGACCCAAGGGCACATCGCAAGAGCGTTGGTAACTCGTAAGATGGAGCTTGCCGCCAAGTAGCGAAAAAGTGTGTGTGTGCATACACGGTCGAAGGCAGCCTAAGTCGAATTCGCCTGGGTTATAGAATGTCAGAATTTCGCCGCGATCGTCTAACCCCTTGTTTAAGTCGTCGACTATTTTACGCAGTTGGTCGAGCGGTTCGCCGTTAGGCTTTGCCCACGCTCTGCCTTGAACGCCATACACACGACCCATATCGTCTTCGCCCCGGCGCACAGGATTAGCAAGCCACGCGGCGTTTTCATTCGAATTAGCATCCCAGCTTTTAGTGCCAAGCGCGCGAAAATCGGCGGCATTATCATAGCCACGAAGATAGCCGAGCAATTCGGCGATAGCGGCTTTCCAGTAACTTTTTCGCGTCGTAATGATCGGAAATTCGTTGCGCTCTACCGAGTACTGCAAGTCAGCATTGATCACTGTGAGACAGCGCTTACCGGTACGCTCATTCGCGACCCATTCGCCCTCTTCAACGATACGTCGGCAAAGGTCTAGATACTGGTGCATACATATACCATCCTAAAATTACTTCGGATTTAGTTCCACAGAGACACCATCGCGACGATAGCCGTACGCCATCATTACTGCGCCGATGACAATCATTGGTAACGACAATAATTGTCCCATAGTGAGCCAGTCAAAAGCGATAAAACCGATGTCTGCATCGGGCTGGCGCGCAAACTCGACGACAAAGCGTAACACGCCATAACCGACGCCAAACAGCCCGGTGATACTGCAGCGCGGACGTGGTTTCGATGAAAACCACCAGAGCAGCGCGAACAAAGCGACGCCTTCGAGCGCAAACTGGTACAGCTGAGAAGGGTGGCGCGGAAGCGCATCGACATAGGGAAAGACCATACCCCAAGGCAAATCAGTAGGTCGGCCCCAGAGCTCGCCGCCAATGAAATTGCCTATCCTGCCGGCGCCGAGTCCAAAAGGCACGAGCGGTGCGACAAAATCCATGGTCTCAAAGAAGGGCTTGCCGAGTCGGCGCGAATACCACCCAAACGAAGCGAGCACTCCCAAAAGTCCGCCGTGAAACGCCATGCCGCCTTCCCACACCCGAAATAGCCAAATTGGATCGGCGAGAAAGCGGTCGAAATTGTAGAAGAACACGGAACCGAGGCGACCGCCAATCACGGCACCCATCGCACCATAGAACACTAAATCGGATATTTGCTCGTCGCTCCATGAACCAGGGCTTTTGTGCGCGCGATAGAGCGCAAGTCGCCAAATACCTGCAAAGGCGACAATGTACATTAAGCCGTACCAGTGGATACTTAGCGGGCCTAAGGAGAGCGCGACAGGGTCAAACTGAGGGTGGGTGAGCATGCTGTTCTCGGACAATGATTTTCAACAGCTAGGGTAACCGGTTATACACTTTTTTTGTAGCAAACTGGCACTCGATGTCCGAATGGGTAGAATAGATTGCTAAACCTTAAAAAGAGAAGTAATCGCCACCATGTGTCTCATTTTTATCGGTCATCGCAGCCACAAAGACATGCCATTAATCGTGGCCGCAAACCGCGACGAATTCTTCGCGCGCGAGACGCGGCAGGCGCATTGCTGGGACGACGGCGTTATAGCGGGGCGTGATGGTCGGGCTGGCGGTACTTGGCTTGGTATTGGCCCCAACTCACGCTTTGCGGCGATTACCAACCGCCGCGGCAGCGCGCCTAAAGATGGCATACGAAGCCGAGGAGAGCTCACGGCCAATTTCCTGCGCGGCTCAGCGACGCCGGCCGATTACGCAGCGTCGATTGCCGAAAACGGCCAAGACTATGCAGGATTTAACCTGCTCATTGGCGACGCCGACTCGCTGTATTACCTTAACAACGAGGTGCTGGCGGCACCCAGAGAACTGGCGCCTGGGTATTACGGACTGTCGAACGGCGTACTCGACGAACCTTGGCCAAAAGTAAGCAAGGGCAAGCAGCGCTTTCAAATACTGGCAAGTGAGAGCCAAGAGTTGACGACCGATACGTTAATAGCCCTAATGGACGATCGAGAGAAAGCCGAGGATCATGAGTTGCCGTCGACTGGGCTAACACTCGCCCTCGAACGACGGCTTTCCTCCGCCTTCATTCAAAATGAGAAAGACCCGAACGAAGAAATACTCGGCTTGCACGATTACGGCACGCTGTGCTCTACCGCACTTATCAGAGATCAGAAAGGTAATGTACGCTTCCATGAGCGCAACTACGATGCGCTAGGAAGGCCAACGCAAAGCCATTTTTTCCATCTGGGAACAGGCTAATTAATGCGTGCGCGAAGAGCGCAGCAATCTGTCGACTCCGGCGTTATACAGCGCCATATCAACCGCGCTCCGAATAGTTTGCGCGTCGTCCAATTCAGCGACCTGTTCTAGTAAGTCTTTCGCAACATCCATCGAGACGCTGCGAATAACCGATTTTACTTTCAACAGCGTCGAGGCGTTCATTGAAAGCACGTCGTAGCCCATGGCGATAAGCAGCACCGCCGCGCCCGGATCGCCTGCCATCTCACCGCAAATGCTCACCGGTTTTCCTTCTGCCTTAGCGAGTGTGACCACCTGCTGAAGGGCTGCGATAACCGCCGGATGAAATGCCGAGTACAGACTTGCAACGCGTGGATTATTGCGATCAACAGCCAGCAAATACTGTGTTAAGTCGTTGCTACCCACCGAGACGAAATCGACCATTTTAGCCAGCACTGATGTCTGATAGACCGCCGCAGGCAATTCGATCATCACGCCAACCGGTGGATACACGACGTCGACTCCTTCTTGAACGAGCTCCCGATACGCCTTTTTAATGAGTTGCTGCGCCATAGACACTTCGTTCACGTTGCTGATCATCGGCAGCATAATCTGCAAATTATCCAGTCCCACGCTTGCTCGCAGCATCGCGCGTATCTGCGCCATGAAAATTTCTGGGTGATCGAGCGTCACACGAATTCCGCGCCAACCCAAAAAAGGATTCGCTTCTTCGATCGGAAAATACGGCAATGATTTATCGCCACCGATATCGAGTGTGCGCATGGTCACTATTTTTGGCGAAAAAGCCTCGAGCTGTTCACGATAAATTTCGTATTGCTCTTGTTCGCTTGGAAAGCGCTCGCTCAGCAAAAAGGGTACTTCGGTGCGAAACAGACCGATGCCTTCGGCGCCCTGATCGAGCGACTGCATCACGTCGGACATGAGGCCCGTGTTAACCCACAGCTGAACGCGATGGCCGTCGGAGGTCTCGCAAGGCTCTTCTTTAATGCCCTCGAGCCCCGCGATTAACTGCTCTTGTTCTTTTATAATTTCGCGGTAGCGCAGGCGCAGCGCTTTCGATGGGCTGGTGATTACCTCACCGCGATAGCCGTCAACTACCAAACTTCGGCCCTCCAACTGCGCGTAGGGTAAATCCACCGTGCCCATGACCGTCGGAATGCCCATCGTCCTCGCTAGAATCGCAACGTGAGAGTTACCCGACCCTTTAACCGAAATTAGTCCCTTTAATTTCTCTTTAGGCGCCTCGGCAAGCATCGATGGCGTGAGTTCTTCGCTCACGAGGATAGTGTTTTCCTGATATTCGATTTCGATCGGTTCACGCGCCTGCAGATAAAAAAGAACGCGGCTACAGAGGTCTTTAATATCAACTGCTCGTTCTCGTAAATAGTCATCGCTCATCGACTCGAATGAGCGAACATGTTCACCGGCTACATAGGCGAGCGCGCCTTGCGCCCAGATGCCCTGCCGAATGCGCGCGACCACCTCGTTGCCTAACGCATTGTCGTCGAGCATACGTGCATAAACGTTGAACAGCTGGCGCTCTTCTTCGGCGACATGGCCTGCAATTTTTTCATAGAGGTCGTTCATATCGCGGCGCACCGCGTCGATACACGTTTTAAAGAACGCCACCTCGTGCTCAATATCCTTCGCCGGCCGCTGAGGTATCTGGCTAAGATCAGCGTGGGGAAAAACCACAACGGCGCGACCAATGGCGACACCCGACGATCCCGAGACACCCGGAAAAATGGTGTCTTCGGTTTTCTTGCCCGAAGGACTCAGCCCCTGAATCGCCCCTGTTGCTTCGGCATGCGCAATAACGCCCGAAAGCTGAGCCGACAGTGTGATGAGAAAAGCCTCTTCGCCCTCGTCGAAACGGCGACTCTCGCGCTGCTGAATAACCAGAACACCGAGCACCGCGCGGTGGTGAATGATGGGCACTCCAAGGAAAGAATTAAATTCTTCCTCGCCGGTATCTTGAAGGTAGAAGTAGCTGGGGTGTTTCGATGCATCACTCAGATTGATCGGCTCGGCATACTTTGCAACAAGACCCACCAGGCCTTCATCGGTTTGCAAGCTAACGCGGCCAACGGCCTCTGCCTTTAACCCTTGGGAGGCCATGAGCACATGGCTATTAACATCTTTATCGAGGAGGTAAACCGAACAGACCTGCGTGTTCAGCGCGCTGCGCACGCGCGTGACAATAATGTCTAGCGCCGATTGAAGATCGCGCGCTGAATTGACTTCTTGCACAATGCTACGCAGTTGGTCGAGCATGCTTTATGCGACTCCTCTCGAGGTGCCTAGCGCAGCATAGCTAGGGGCTTAATTAGAAAAACCTAATTAAAAAATAAGTAGAGCTCGAGCGATGTTGTCGTCAATCGCTAGAGTTTGCTCAGAGCAACATAACGATCGAGCGGCGGTTGAAGCTGCTCGAGTGCCGACCGATAGACGTCGCGCTTAAACTCGATGACCTGCTCGACGGGATACCAATAATTAACCCAGCGCCAGTCGTCAAATTCGGGCGTACCCGACTTGCTTAACACGATAGACTCTTCGTCGCTTTCAAGACCAAGCAAAAACCACTTTTGTTTCTGTCCTATACAGAGCGGGTCTTTATGCCGACGAATATAGTTCTCGGGTAATCGGTAGTGCAACCAGTCTTCGGTTTGATGCAGCAGGCTAACATGCTGCTGCTCGAGACCGACCTCTTCTTCGAGTTCGCGATAGAGCGCCTCTTCCGCCGACTCATTCTCTTTGATTCCGCCCTGCGGGAACTGCCACGAACTCTGCCCTATACGCTTAGCCCAGAGCAGTTGCCCTTTAGGGTTACATATTACGATACCGACATTGAGTCGGAAGCCGTCGGAGTCAATCACGTTAGCATTACCTTACTAGAATTCAGAAGCCCCATTGTTTCACAGATAGAGGCGATAGATCAATTGCGCCACACGAGGAGCTATAAAATTTACTTAACAAATACAGATAGATAGATTGCCGCCAGTCGCTGCAGAGTTATAATAGTGCGCCTAATCAAAGCGCGTTTGACACGCCTCAACAGTAATAGGATTTCGTATGGCTCGCCCCGCACCCAGACTCGCCCTGTTCGACCTCGACAACACGTTACTCGCCGGCGACAGCGATCACGCTTGGGGAGAGTTTTTAATTTCTCGTGGCATCGTCGACGAAGCCGAGCATCGTGCGAAGAATGATGCGTTCTATGAGCAATACGTCCGTGGTGAATTGGATATCCACGGCTATGTAGCCTTCACTCTAGAACCAATATTGAGCTTAGCTCCCGCTGCGTTGAATACACTTAGGCAAGAGTTTGTCACGAGCGAGGTGGCCGCGATCATGCTTCCGAAGGCAATATCGCTCGTGAACAGCCACCGCGACGCCGGTGATCTGTGCGTCATTATTACAGCAACAAACGAATTTATAACTCAGCCAATCGCGGCGGCATTTGGCGTCGAACACCTAATAGCGACCGGACTCGAACAAACCGGCGAGGGAACCGAGCAGCGCTACACAGGCGCGATAAAAGGCACACCGTGTTACCAACATGGGAAAATCACGAAGCTAAATGCTTGGCTCGATGCCAGAGCAGCCGAGGCTGCTGGAGGAGACCCACTCGCTTCGCTCGCAGACAGTATTCTTTATAGCGATTCGTTTAACGACCTGCCCTTGCTCAACGCGGTAACCACCGCAGTTGCCGTTGATCCCGACCCACGCCTTGAAGCCGAGGCCGTGGCGCGTGGATGGGAAATTCGCAGCTTGCGAGGCGCTTAGTAGCGGCGGCTTTTTAACGCCAGACTCCAGTCAACGCTAGCCTCCAGCCAACAATGCTAACCGGCGATCAAAATAGGCCGATCTGGCGGCCGAATAGTTTTTCCATCGAGTCTCCAACGAAGCCTAAAATTGCATCGGCAATAGGCTCGATCTGACGCTCGATATAAAACTCGTAATCGGGCTTTTGATCGGTAAACCGCACAGGCTCGGCGCCCGTGCGCGTCATAATATACTCGATCCAACCGTCCTCGCCTTCGACCACACTTAAGCCTAGCTCAGATCTCGCCCTCTCGGCTTTGCGCGCGGCTTGTATATGCGGCGGTACATTCTTCACGTAGTCGTCTAGTCTCCGCCTCAGGCGCTTCCGGAAGACGAGTTTGTCGTCTAGGTAACCGGCGCGAAGGTCGTCGACTAGGCGAAATAAGTAGTCTGTGTAGTCTTCGCCTAAGAAAATTCGACGATAGAGTTCGCGCTGAAACTCACGCGCAAGGGGCGACCAGTCAGTGCGCACTGACTCGAGTCCTTTGAATATTAACCGGTAGTCCGCTGTCGGTTTATTGCCGCTTGTCATCGCCGAACCTTGATTGACTCGCACCATGCCCGCGTAGCGCTTTTTACTGCCGGCGTCGGTTCCGCGAATGGTGGGCATCAAGAATTTAGTGAAATGAGTCTCAAACTCCATTTCTAAAAAACTGTCGACACCTTGCTCTGCCATTACGCGGTCGCGCCACCATTCCGTCATGCGCGCTGCAAGCCGTTTACTTAACGCGACAACAGACTCTGCGCGCTCAGCTGCGCTGTCGCTTCCATTCGATTCGACGTCGATCGCCTCTTTAGGGATTAGCACAAACACCGAATCAGTATCGCCATAGATGACGCGGAAACCCTCGGCCTCTATAAACCGCTTACTCTCGAGAATTATCTGATGACCGCGCTTGGTGATCGAGCTCACGAGGCGAGTATCCAAAAACCGGCAACCGCTTGTACCGAGCACGCCATAGAACGAGTTCATAATGATCTTTATCGCCTGCGACATGATGGCATCCCGTGCAAGCTTCGCCTGGTCGCGCGCTGCCCACAGGGTCGCGATAAGCTCAGGCAGTATTGCGTCGCCGCGCGCGAACTCGCCACCGTCGAATCCCTCGATCGGTTTAGGCTCGTTCACCGCGAGAGCAAGCGCCAAGGGATCAACATGAAACGTGCGGATGATACTCGGATAGAGACTCTTAAAATCGAGTACGACCACATCATCGAAAATACCTGGATCGGAATCGAGTACATAACCGCCGGGACTCACGTTCGTCGTGTCACCACTTCCCTGCGCTGATGCAACAAAACCTTTGCGGTGCAACCGCGGTAGGTAGAGAAAATCGAACGCTGCGACGGATCCTCCGTAGCGATCGAGCGCGAGACCCGTTAACACGCTTTTCTCGATGGCAAACTCTAGCAGTCTTTCTTTTGCGAAAATGTCCCAAACCAATTTACAGTCTTCGAGGTTGTAACGGGCGAGCGCCGCTTTGTTCTGTGCGAAAAGCGTATCGATTTCGGCACCGCGCTGTTCGACGTTGTCGACAAGCTTGCCACGTCCCAAAACTTCGCGTGCAACCGTTTCTAGAGAAAAATTCTCGAACGCATAGGTCGCTGACCGCATAAGTTCAATCCCATCTAGTGCGCAGCGCCCAGGAATAGTTGCATAGAAGCGGCCGTTCTTTTGGGCACCTCCTCGCTCCCTGGCCTCGCGCCATGCGACCGTCTGCGGCTGGCCAGCGGTCGCTCGTCCTAGCGATAGTTTCATCTTTAATCTGTCGCATACGCGCTGCAGGCAACGCAGATCGAAATTGACCACATTCCAGCCGATCAGCACGTCGGGATCTACGCGTGCGACATGATCTAGAAACGCAGTAATAACAGCCCGCTCGCTAGACAGCACTTCGATGCGCAGCGCAGACTTCTCCTTATTACTTTTCCGCGGCGCACTGCGACTATTTACCGCGCTACTCTGAATAACGTCCGCGCTGCCAGCGAGTTTTTCTCGCCACGCAGCGTCACCTAGCATGAATACGATTGACTCCTGCACTGAATAAACGCCGATAGAGTAGAGCTGCTCCGCTTTCATGTCGGTTTCGATATCGAAGGAAAGCGCGCTGAGTGTTGGGCGAAACTCGGTAGACTTTATGCGTGGATTCAGCAGCTGTGTTGTGGCCTCGCTTGCATCAGTCTCGGCGATCTCAACGGCGATCGATCCCGTTATAAATCGCTCCATCAAGAACCTGTCTGTTGGCCTCACATCCGCTTCCGACAGCTCTATTCCTGCGGCTAGTAGTCTACGCCGCAACTCGCCCATCGCTTTATTGGATCTAACATAGAGCGCCATTACCGGCTCATGTGAAAAGTTTTTAAGCTTAGTTTCTGCCACCCTCCATGACGCAGCGCTGCGCTGTGAGAGTAATCCGCTGGGCGTGCAGGCAGCAGTTGTGGCGTTGTCGTTCGTCGTGCCAAGGGTAGATTCGAGCAGCACGCGTTGCTTAGCAGGAAAGAAGCAGACCGCCTCTTGTTTGTCGAAGATGAGGCAGCGTGGGCCGGCGCTAGTCGCCAGCCAGAGGGTGAGGGTTATACCGGTTTTGGTATCGCTAAGCTGACGCGAAAGGATGAAGCCGGGCGCAAGGCTTTTTTGCGCCGAGGCTTTATTCAGAGTCTGGCTACTAATCAGATCGTGACCGTGCGCGGGAACTGCGCGAAGTCTTCCCAGTAACTCGACGCAGGCTTCTCTGGCATCTCTGCTTCGGTAAGCTGCACGTTGCCATTGATATCAGTCACGCGTGAGACAATCGTATGGTCGCCCGGGGTCGCATCTTGCCAGTCGAAACTGAAGAGTTTCCATGCATATTTCGTCGAGCGCGGGTTGATCTGAGCACGGCGCCACGGCCCGTCGTCGACCTTCACCTCAATCGATTCTAGCGGCGTGCCGTCGTTGAGCGCGAAGCCTTGTATCGTGTAATCGCCCCCATTCTCGACAACCCTTACGATCGTCGACTTAAGGTTCATTTCGGCGACTGAGTTCTCGACCCAGCGCTCTACACCCCCTACATTTTCTTTCTTGAGAGTCACATAGTCGCGCCCCATAAATCGACCCATGTAGCGCGTGTCTTGCACATGAATTTGAGTGAGCCACTTAACGTTGGCTACGCCATACCATCCTGGCACGAGTAGCCGCACTGGTTTGCCGTGATAGTGCGGCAGTGGTTCTCCATTCATTTCATAAGCCAGCATATTCTCAGGGCGCATCGCGTCCTCTATCGACAGGCTGCGTGCAAATGCCTTCTCGACCTCGACTCCGCGCGCGGGTACTTCTTGGGTTTGAATGTCTGAGCCAAAAAAGACGATCTCTTTTGCACCGGGCTGTATGCCCGCTTCTTCGAGCAGACGGTGAAGCGTAACGCCTCGCCAGTAGGCGTTACCCACCAAACCATTAAACAATCTGCGGCCGTTTCCGCCGCATTCGAAACCAACCTGTTGCTCAAATACATCACGCGCCATCAGATCTGACAGAGATAAATCGAGCTCTTTGTCGACCATGCCAGTTACCCGAAGACGATAGGAGTCGTTATCAACCTCGGGCTGGCCGTAATGTTGTACGAGGTAGAAGTCTTCGTTGTCGGTAAAATAAGAATCAATCTCGCGTGTATCGAGATAGTGAACTGCATTTGGTCGCACCGGGCCAACTTTAAAGGTATCGGGCACATCGGTAAAAGGAACGAGGCGTTCGCCCTGCGCGAGCGCAGGAAAAACGAAGCTAGGAAGCGAGGCAACACCGGCAGCGCCCATAACGCCTTTTAGCAGCGAGCGTCGGTTAATCGATGCGCCTTCATTTGGCAAGGCAGTTTGCGTATTCTGGTTTAGCTCGTCGTTATTTTGGCCATCGTTGCTCATCGCTATTCTCCTGAATATTATTTTTCTTGGTTACCTTGTTGATTGCCCGCGACTGCTTTTGGAAGCTTACCGTACCGGGAAATACTAGTGGTGATGTCCGCCCGGGCCATGCACGTGTCCATGTGCGATCTCTTCAGCACTCGCATCGCGAACTGCCACCACCTCAACCTCGTAATAGAGCGTTCGCCCTGCGAGTGGGTGATTGAAATCGACGTCGGCATTAAATTTACCTACTTTCGACACTACCACACTGCGTACTCCACGCTCGGTCTTTACTGCAGCGACCGTGCCGGGTTTCAACTTGGTTACCCCTTGTTGAAGTTGCAGGTGTTTTATCGGCACGCGTTGCATGGCATCTGGCTGCCGCGGCCCGTAAGCTTCTTCGGGCTTTAGGGTGATTTCGATGCTGTCGCCAACCGATTTACCCTCTAACGCGCGCTCTAGGCCGACGACCACATTGTGGAAACCGTGAAGATAAAAAAGCGGCTCGCCCCCGCTCGACTCTTCCATCCAGTCACCGTGACTACCATCGGGCGCTACCTCTGCCAGTTTGTAGTGAAAACTCACCACCTTGTTGAGGGCTATTAGGTTAGCTGCATCCATGGCCTTGTCCTGATCAGCGTGGCTGACGGGGGCGTTACTTGTGTCTAGATTGCTCAAAAGTTGTGATCCTCATTTGTTCAGGCCTCCCGCCGCCCCTCAATCAGAGTGGCTAATAGGGGTTTGATGCCGTGATTCTAGCAGACACGCAAGCGGTTTCGCATTGAAAGAAAGCGAGACGATGCAGTTTTAGCCGACTGCCTAGCACGAGAGGCACAAGGATTAATCTGTAATTCGGATTCCCGCTAAAGACACGCTTTTTGCGGATTTAAGTCAAAAAACAGCCCCTTTTGAGCTGTTTTTCATTACAAAAACGTAGTTGTGTCTTAATGAGACTAGATGTGACAGGGTGTCTGGCGGTGGCGACAACTTTCCTCCTGATTTTTACAGGGGTGTGACTAGAGAGCTGGGGAATTAAAGGGCGGCTTGTTTTTGACAGCCAAATCTCCAAATCCGAAACTTATTTTCATCAGAATGAGCAACTTTGCTCACACTAACGGTCACCTAAAAGGCGTGCATGACAATCAATCCGTGCAACTCCCTCTCTCAGCCAGGCAACTAGCTATGGAACACTCGCAATTTACGAAATTCTCTCCCATCACTGTTTTGGTTAAACGCGCCATCAAAAAGCTTCGCGTCGATGCCGGCCACTCGATGAACGAAGGTGCGCGTTTGCTGGGCGTATCGCGCAAGCAGCTCGAGGACATCGAGACCATCCGCAACTATGGTTGCCATTTAGATCTCGAGCTGCTCGCCAAAATTAAGGTTATCTACCGAAAGTCGCTGGATGAGATCGTCGGTGAGCTGCCTGATGACTATTATTCGGAATACTTCGAGCGTCCTAGAAAGGAGCTAAATCGGGTAGTGAGCACTAACTAACTCATAAGGGTACTTTTTGAAGACGGCTGCATCTGGGTAGAGAAGATAGAAGCTATTCGCACTAGAAGCGCGCCGAAAGATATGCGGCTAAGTAAGACGGTGCTTGCCTTGAGGTTGCCTAAAAGCCCGAGCAAGGAAAAACCAGCGATTCATGACACGACTATTGATTAAAATACGCCATCATCAGTAGCGCTTCGACGACGGCCAAGCCCAGAAAAAGCCGAAACGACAGATGGGCAACTTCGGTAGAGGTAATACCCTTGTCTGACTGCTTTCCAGCCTCGTGCTCAGGCACAGGGTTAGACGAGGGTGACGAGTCATCGGCTGGGCTCGCGACTGACTCCCCATCAGCCTCAGCCATATCAACGCCTTCCTTATCAGTTTCTTTCTTATCAGTTACGTTCTCGGTCAAATTCGCGCTCGAATGATTCGCCGGTGGCCGAACAAACTCTAGATCATCGACTAATCGCATCACCTCTTCGCCTACTGGGCTGAGTTTCGCTAACGCCGCCAAAATCTGTAATTCGCGCTCACTCGGTAATTCGAACTCAACCGCCAGTGACGACGATAGATTCGCGCTTTTGTTAGGCGCTGAAAAGCGATCTCGTGGCTCCAACCTCAATACGCCGATATTCGCGCTTGCCAACTGTGATGCCAGCGTCACGATGAGGTGCCAATCGGTTTCGGTCACAAGATCTTCGCTGTCAACTATTAGCACGCTGCGAGGGGGCGCGGATTGCTTGCGGGGCTGAGCGGAGTCTGGCGTCAGCATCGCGTCTAATGACGTGTCTTCGAGCTGGCCGTTAATAATCGAGAGCAGGTCTGGACCCGACAGCGGATCGAAACTTAGTAGTTTAATTGCGGGATCGTCGCGCAGTCGAGAAATACAGAGTTCCTTGTAATGCCTTGCCATTGCGTGATTCGGAGACACAAACACAACCGACTGTGACGCTTGTAACGCTTGCAGCGCCGCATTGACACTCACTAAATGCTCATCCGATAGGTAGAAACCTTCCGGGCGCTGCCTCAACTCAAAGCGCTTTTTTAGCTCTTCGGCGCGCGCGCGTGATTGCTCTGTGGCGCGCGTCTGATTCCCGCTATCGAGGCGTCCATCGTTCGCAGCGTTATCATAACTCATCTATTTTTCGTCCTTCGAAATCAAACTTCATTTCGGCTGGCAAACTGACTCGCGGCTTCTTCGCTGCGCGACCATTGCGCCCAAACGAGTTGAGGTGGAACACGTAGGCGATTACCTCTGCTACCGCTTCAAACAGCGGGCGCGGAATATCCTGATCGATTTCGGTGGTAAAGAACAAAGCACGCGCTAGCATAGGTTCCTCGAATAGCATTACGCCTTCTTCTTCGGCACGTTCACGAATACGCTGAGCGGTGAGATCGGCGCCTTTCGCTACAACCCGTGGTGCTTCTTGGCTACCCACTGCATAGGACAAGGCGACGGCGAAATGAGTTGGATTGGTCACAACAACGTCTGCATCCTTGATCGCGTCCATCATATGCGACATGGCAATCTCACGCTGCTTCTGGCGTATCTTACTCTTAACCTCAGGCCGACCTTCGGAATCTTTATACTCGTCTTTTATGTCCTGAATCGACATTTTCAGTTTGTTACGAAAGGAGATCATCTGATACGGCACGTCGATTGCGGCGATAATCAAAAGCGACAGCGATATAGCAAAAATTCCGGTGGCAAGAATACCCAATCCTTTCGAGGACGCCGCTGAAGGCGGCAGAATACTCAGTGTGAATATAGAATCAAAATAGTAGGAGACAACCATAAAAATGATGCTGCCGATAAGGCCGAGCTTGAGCAAGCCCTTAGTGAGTTCTACAAGGCTTTTGACACCAAACATGCGTCCGAGCCCCTGTATCGGATTGAGCTTTGAGGCCTTAGGCATAAAGCCTTTTACCGAAAAACCTATGCCACCGACGAAGAACGCGCCAGCAAACGCAAGCAATATCGTTACAAAGAAAATCGGCGAGGCGATCGTGAGACAGCGTATTAACAACTCGAAAAAATACGCGCCAACCTGCCCAGAATCACTTATTACAGAGGCATCGAAGACAAACGCAGTTTGCAGCGCAGAGAGTAGATTGCCCGCGATGTCGTCGCCAACAAACAGAAACATAGCGGCCACCGCGATCATCAACAGGGCAACGCTCAGATCTTGCGAGCGTGCGAACTGACCTTCTTCGCGGGTCTTTTCTAATTTTTTCTCGGTTGGTTCTTCGGTTTTGCTGTCGTCATCTGCCATCTATCACAGCCCCCATAACGTGGCTAACAGAGCAAATCCGTCTTGCCAAAAAATGCCAATACGCTGAATGATTCCTGGAATAGCGAGCATCAGCAGTATCGTGCCTGCGACCAAAATTGCGGGAAAACCAACGGAGATGATATTTAGTGACGGGGCAGAGCGCGTAATCATGCCGAGGCCTGCGTTGATCAACAGAACCGAAATGAGAATGGGCAAAGCCACTACCAGCCCGCCTAGAAAGAGCAGGGGCGACCATTCGATAAACACACGGTAGATCAGCTCCAGCGAGAACGTTTCATCGACAGGGATAGTTTGAAAACTTTGTAATAGCAGTTGAATAAGAATCAGATGGCCGTCGACTGCGATGAAAATGAACGTTGAGAGAATAATCAGAAACTGAGAAATTACGGGAACATTACCAAGGCTGGGATCGACTAAACTCGCCATACCTAAACCCATCGAGTTTGAGATTGCCTGACCACCCACCGCGACCGCGCCATTCACTATTTGTAACAGAAACCCAGCAAACACACCGACGAAAATTTGCATAATAACCAGCGTCATTAGTTCAACGAAGGCAAGGCCTTGGGTATCGAAACTAATCGACTCGACCACGGCAAAGGTGAGTATGGCGCTGAATATAATACGAAATCGAACGTTAAATGCCTGCAAAGAAAATATCGGCGCTGCGAGCATAAATGCAGACACGCGCGCGAAGGGCAGTACGAAGAGACTCAGGTAGGTGACGACTTCTGAGACGAGGAAATTCATTATTGAATTAACGACGGAATCGTTAGCATAAGGGTTTGAAAATGATCTATCAGTAGACCGATCTGCCAATTACCTACGAGGAACAGCAGAAGCACGAGTACAATGAGCTTTGGAATAAAGCTCAATGTCATCTCCTGAACCGACGTCGCGGCTTGAAGGATGCCAACGACCACGCCCACAACCAAGATCCCGAGAAGCAGCGGACCTGCGATGAGCGCAGTAACCCAGAGCGCCTCTTGGCCGAGTGTTACTACGTCGCTAATCATCATATCGAGAAACTCGCGGTGAGCGACTGCATAATGAGTATCCAGCCATCGGCTAAGACAAACAGCATGAGTTTAAATGGCATCGAGATCATCATGGGAGAGAGCATCATCATGCCCATCGACATAAGCACGCTCGCCACCACAAGGTCGATAATCACAAACGGAATGTAGATAAGAAAGCCAATTGTAAACGCGGTCTTAAGCTCCGAGGTCATAAACGAGGGAATCAATATACTGAGCGGAATGTCTTCTTCGTTTCCCGTGTAATCAAACCCGGCGATGTCCGCAAAAACCATCAGGTCGGCCTCACGGGTTTGCGTAATCATGAATCCGCGCACGGGGATAATCGCCGCATCGAGTGCAGCCTCAGCAGAGATCTCCTCGGCCACGTAAGGCACAAAGGCGTCCTCGTAAAGTGTCTCGAACACCGGCGCCATAATGAAGAAAGTCAGAAAGAGCGCGATACCGACGAGCACAGTGTTAGGCGGTGTCTGCGCAGTACCGATCGCTTGTCGCAGCAGCGACATCACGATAATGATGCGCACAAACGAGGTCATCATAATGAGAATCGACGGCAACAGCGTAAGCACCGTCATCAGAATCAGTACTTGCAGCGTCAGGCTATATTCGGTCGCACCGTTTGCATCGGAGCTCACATTGACAAGCGGCAGCCCTGCTTGGGAAAAGGCAGAGCCCGAATAGACGATCGCAAGGCCGCAAAGCGCCGCCACGAGTGTTATCACCTTTAGCGAACGGCTGGGTATTTTGCTCGGGCTAGAAGAGTTCATCGCGTTGTGTCCGTATCGTGAGCGCAATCCTGCGTCCAGATATGTTCGGCGCCCTCTTTGGAGAGCACTATCAGGCTGCGCTTACCCCCCGCTTCGAGCAATACGGCGCGGCGGCCGAGCTCGAGAGTGAGTTGGTCGACCAACTTGATGCTGCCGGGGGTACGTGATGTGCCTGACGTAAGAGGATTACGATATCGCTTAAGTAAGACGATAAAGAGGAAGAAGAGCGCTAGGACGAAGAGTAAAGAGCCCAGTACGCGGCCGAATCCAACAATTTCCACAGTGCACCCTTATTCGAGTATCAGCCCCGCAGCAACTACTTCGCAGTGCCTAGAACATGAATTTGCGCTGCTTTAGAGTGCAGCCGATTGCTTACAACGATTTAAGCCTTTCGCTTTTTGGCACAACCTGTGTGAGGCGCATACCATAGCGGTCATTGACCAACACGATCTCGCCTTGGGCGACTAGCGTGTCGTTAACTAACAGGTCCAAAGGCTCGCCAGCTAGGCGATCGAGTTCGACCACAGAGCCCTGAGTAAGACGCATCAGGTCACGAATCTTCAACGAAGTCCTGCCGACTTCAATAGATATCGTCACTGGAATATTTTTCAGTAGCTCTGAATCGAGACTAATGCCCAATTCATCCCCTGCAGCCTTGCCAATCTCGGGGTCAACGCCTGTATTCAGCAGGACATCATCCGCGCCTTTCGTGTTTTCTTCGTTGCTCATGCTCGTTTCCTTCGCTCGACTCACTTGTCTCAGCGGATAGATTATTCTTTTTTGTTAAGGCTGCTCATTTGATTGATCTGTAGCGCCACTTTGCCTGCCACCTCGCCAGTTGCGGCGGTGAAGACTTCTATATTGTCGATGCTCACCGATGCCTCTTCGAATACTTCGATAGGTAGCATCTGGCCTTCGCGAAGGTTTGTGAGTTGCCCGTAGGTTAACGATAGTTCGGCAATCTTGGCTCTAAGCAGCAGCGGCACGTCTAGCGCCGCGTCGTTTAGCTCCCTCTCCCACGCCGAATCTTGCTCGTCTTCGTCATCGCTTGTCTGTACACGGCTGCGAAGCAGATCACGCGCGGGTTTAAGCAATGCAAACGGCTGAATTATCTGTAGATACCCTTCGACATCATTTGCGAGCGAGAAATTAAACTTGCTCACGAGCATCAGTTCATCGTCGTCGGCAATTTGGGCGAACTGGGGATTAACCTCCGAACTCACCCGCTGAAAATTTACCTGCATTATCGGCGACCAGGCATCTTTTAAGGCCGCGAAGACTATATTCATCAACAGATCGATAATTGACGCCTCGGTTGGCGTAAAAATCCGCGTCGGCGTGATGTTATCGATGCCTTTGCCAAAGCCACCAAAAAAGCTGTCGAGCGCGGAGAAAATAATTTTCGGCTCAATAACAATAAGGGACATACCGCGCAGCGGATCCATTTTGACTGTGTTGATCGAGAGCGGCGGCGCCATATTGGCAATGCTTTTCTTAAAGGTCGTAATTTCTACCTTTTCGGGCGCAATCTTAGGCGTCGTGCGCAGCACATCAATAAGGCCCATGCGCAACTGTCGCGCGAAGCGTTCGTTCACGAGGTCTATCGCGCCCTGATTAAATCCTAAAGAGCTGTCCTCGCTAGCGAGGTCGTGAGCGATCACTTGCGTATCACGCGAACTCGCGTTAATAGGCACGTCATTGCTATCAAGGCTCGTCTCGGCAATAGCTTCGAGCTCTTCGTCTGTTAGTCCTAATGTTTCTTCAACCATGGGTCTTGCTCATTTCTACTACGGTTAATGAGGCGGCGTGACTACTGCATCAAAAATTCTGTGAACAGAACTTTTTCGATGCCACCAAAATCTTCTGCCGCTTCAAGCTCTGAGTTGATCACGAGTCGGAGTTCTTCAGCCATCGTGGTGCGGAAATCCGGCGCCATCGACTGTTGCTCATCTACTAAGGACAGCCTCGCTAAAATAGCAGCTCGGATCGATGGCTCATGCTTGGTCACGTTATCTACAACCAGCTGATCGTAATGAGTCATTACAGTAATCGAAATCTGCATAACCTTTCGCGAGTTGGCAAGGTTGGCAGTAAACGCTGCTGGCATTTGGAAATAAAGTGTTTCTAAGCGCGAGGGGTTTGGTGTCTCAAGCAGCTCAGGGACAACCGCCTCTGCCTCACCTTCACCTTCTGCCTCACCCTCTTCGATCTGCGCTAATTCGGCCTGCAACTGATCCTCTTGGCTAAAGAATCCCGTTGCGAACAAGGTGCCGATTACCGTGCCGACGGTAAGAATAATGACCCCAAAAACAATGCCTATGATGAGTAACCAGGGCTTTTTAGCCTTAGCTTCGCCTTCGGCCGCTACCTCTTCACTCATAGTGAACTCCTTACTCTATTCTCATTTTCTATTTTGGCTTAAACGTAGGTGTCTAGGCCATCTGAATTATCACTCGTAGCCTTGCTCTTCAAAGGCTCACCTTCTGTGGCTGACTCACCTGCGATCTGTCTAGCAGCGGCTGCGCCCTGTGAGTTTTCCGCACTGCCTTCCTGCTTGCCTTGCCCATGCGCGTTAACGTCTACGCTAACATCGGCGAGCGAGTTGCCCAGCAGAGTCTCTCGAAGCCCGCTTGAATTTGACTGCAGGAGGCGTGTGGTCTCGGCGCTCTCGCTGCTCAGGCTTACCCGCAGGCCGGCTTCTTCTGAGTAAACGAACTCTACATCAACTTGCCCGTAATTTTCTGGAAATAAGCTGATTGATATTTTAGTTGGCCCGCTACCCAAACCCTTAGCAAGATGAGGATTTATCCTTGAGGCGATACCCTGTGGCAGGTTTGCTATCGACACGCGCTGATTTGCAGCCTCGTTAGCCTTGGTGTTAGTGCCTTGACTAACGCCGAGCTCGAGCTCTTGCAGATTAATCTCTGTCTCACTTTCCTGAGTGAGCGGCGAATTATCCCGCGCTTGTTTAGCCTGGTTGACGATAGGCGCAAACGCAGTGCCAAGCGGATTAGTCTGCAGAGGCGAATTAACATTGCCAGACTGCGTGCTGATTTCATTAACCACGATATTTGCAAACTGCTGCTTGAGCGCTGCGGTATTTATCTCAGACTTTATCTTCGTCGTCGACGCTATAGCACCGGCTTCCTGCGAGCTTGCTAACGCCTTGCGTTGTTGCTGAGCCTTTTCAAGCAGCTGTGCGTCTATCGGCGCTGCCGATACGGCAAGCTGCTCTCCGCGCTGTGCTGAAAGCGGCTGGTTAGCCTGACCTGCCTCGGTTTTTGCTTGTGCAACAGCTTGCGCATTATGTGCGTCTATCGGCGCTGCCGATACGGCAAGCTGCTCTCCGCGCTGTGCTGAAAGCGGCTGGTTAGCCTGACCTGCCTCGGTTTTTGCTTGTGCAACAGCTTGCGCATTATGTGCGTCTATCGGCGCTGCCGATACGGCAAGCTGCTCTCCGCGCTGTGCTGAAAGCGGCTGGTTAGCCTGACCTGCCTCGGTTTTTGCTTGTGCAACAGCTTGCGCATTATGTGCACTCATTGCCTGCGATTCGGTGGCCGTTTGACCCAAAAGGCCTATATTATCAAAGCGCGCTGGGCGCTGCGCTTGGGCATAGGTTACAGCCGCTGATTCGATTCCCGTAGTGGTAACCTGCTTGTTGTTCTGTATGTGTGCGTTGCTGTCAGATCGCGTCGACTCGACAGCATTCTTTAATTCAGACGCGCGGGTTAATCCAGACGCGTGGCTCAGTTCAGACGCGCGGCTTGATGCGCTCGCGTTGTCAGTAACCATTGTAGCGTTATTCGCAGCGGCTGAGTTAAGCGAAGCGAGTTGAGCTGAGAATGCGCTCGCGTTAGTTGGTGCTGAGTTCGATGCTTCTATGTGCATAGCACTCGCGGAGGGGGCGTCGGGGATGAATTCGCTTGCGCCATTTCCTCGACCCATTTCGGCAAGAAGTCTCGCCGTTTCTCGATTCCAATATTCGGGGCTGTCGTCATTTTTCGAGGCAGCCGATTCGCTTAATTGGTTTAGCAGACTGCCAAGTTTGTTCTCGACACGGCTGCTCGCTCCGTCTTTAAGCTTGCTCGCTCCGTCTTCAAGCTTAATCGCCGCATTCGGGCCCAGCAAGACGGCACGCGAGTCTTTTAATTTAGTAATGCGAAGCGCGTCGTTTGTTAGGAGACTTGCAAAGGGATTGCTTTGCTTCTCGCTGGTTAGCTGTGTTGAACTCGATTGCGACTTTCCAGCGGCGTCTGACTGAACAGCAACGCCAGAAGATTCTAACCGCGCCTGCAGAAAGGCTATCAGTCCCTGCGCACTCGTCGCTGCAATATCGCGGTCGATAGTGGATTGCGACGCTTTGCCAGCGTCGCTCTCAAAATTCTCTTTCCTCAAACCTTGCAACTCTCTCAGCTCTGCAAGCAAACCGGTTGCGGCTATGGCTGAGTTCGACTCAAGCGCGCTATCACGTGCTGCCGTACTCGCTTCACCCTGCATCGCTTTGAGTTGCGCAAGCAAATCATTGGTAGGCGAGGAAAGTGGCGTGCTGCCGCTTTCTACCGCTTCTGCCACTTCGGCTGCCACTTTTCCGGTTATGCCCGCCGCTGCGAGATCCGACAGAATAGCGCTAAATACGCCTTCTGGGCCGGCAGCCTTGCTGGCCTTTGCGGAATTACTGGACCCAAGCTCTTTTACAATGTCGCTGAGGTCGTATTTGGGCGAAATATTCATAGTCGTAATCTGCTCGATTTTTATTGCTGTCGTGTAGGTAATAGCAATTACTGTACCAATTCTTCTGTGATCACTTTTCTGCTGATTGCCTGTCATTAATCTGACAGCTAACGGCTGGCCGCCGAGCTTACAAACTGCTGCATAGCCATGGCATCGCTGAGTGCCGTGCTGCGCTTCTCAACTGCAGCATTCAGCTTATCCTGCTGTCGCGCCTCGATTTTGTTGTATTTGAGGCGTTCCATTTCGTGGTGAGTCACCCTAGCACGAAGGCCGACAAGGCTATGGCCTAGTTCGGCATGTACCTGCCGGAGGTTCGCCTGCGCCGCGGTGAGCTGTGAAATTAGGTTCATGCTGTGGTGCATAACCTTGAAGTCTGCCTGGCCCGCACTCGCCTCGCGAATACGTGCCTGATACTCTTCGATATAGTTACCAATATCGGCAATTTTTTCCTCGAGCCGGTGCTGTTCTGCAACAGTCGCTTCGAGCTTTGCGTTTAGCCTGTTAAGGCTGCTGCTCTCTTTACTTGAGAGCACGCTCCAAATTTCGCTTTTCGCCATGATTAGTTCATCGTCTGCTTGAGTTGATTAAATGTCTGCGAAAGGTCAACCGCCTCTTCGCTTCCCTGCGTTAGGAATGCATTAATCGTGCCTCTTAATCGAATCGCTTCATCTAATTCCGGATCTGTCTTTTCTGTATAGGCGCCTACTTGTATAAGATCTTGTTTTTGCGCGTAAAGAGTCCAGTATCTGCGCAGTCGCTGCGCCAGACGAAGCTGATCGGCAGACACTAAATTTGTTGCAACGCGAGAAATGGAGCCTTCGAGATCGATAGCTGGATAGTGCGCTGCGTCGGCGAGTTCTCGCGAAAGCATAATTTGGCCATCGAGCGTGGCGCGCGCGATATCAACAATAGGGTCGCTGCGATCGTCGCCCTCGGCGAGCACGGTATAGAACGCGGAGATAGAGCCTTGCGGCCCGGGTCCGACGCCAACGCGCTCGATAAGTTTTGGTAGCAGACTAAACACCGAAGGCGTATAGCCTTTAGTCGTAGGTGGCTCGCCCACCGCGAGGCCGATTTCACGCTGTGCGTGTGCCACGCGTGTCAGGCTATCGAACAGCAGCAAAACATCATTGCCCTTTGCGGCAAAATATTCGGCAACGCTGTGGGTAAGCTTCGCCGCTTTTATTCGCATCACCGGCGAGACATCGACCGGTGCGGCAATTACCACAGCGCGCGCTAACCCCGCTTCGCCAAGCGTTTTCTGCACAAATTCTTGTACTTCGCGGCCGCGTTCACCAATCAGGCCAATGACCACGACGTCTGCGGCAGTATTGCGCGTAAGCATGCCCATGAGGACACTCTTACCGACGCCAGACCCTGCAATGAGACCCATGCGCTGTCCTTTGCCGAAGGTAAGGCAGCCATTAATCGCTTTAATTCCGGTGTCGAGAACGTCTTTTACCTCGCCTCTCTCCATCGGATTAATTGCCTTGGCATCAAGGGCAACCTCGGCGTCATAGGCGACTGGTCCCTTGCCGTCGATCGGCTCGCCGAGACCATTAATCACTCTGCCAAGCATTTTTTCGCCAACGCCGCATAAAGACTGCGCCTGTTTAAACCGCACAAGACTGCCGGCACGAATGCCTTCGAGGTAATGGATTGGCATGAGATAGAGATGTTTGCCGTCGAAGCCCACCACTTCTGCTTCGATAGCAGTGCCACCGTTGTTGGTTTCTATTACGCACTGCGCGCCGATTTCGGCGGCAATTCCAGTTGCCTCAACCGTAAGCCCTACCACGCGGGTCACCCGCCCAAAGCGTTCGGTGCGCGTCGTAAACTCTTGTGCATTTAAGCGGGCGAGTTCGGCAGAAAAATTTTCTTCGCCGCTCATTGATCAAGCTCGTCGGACTGTTCATCCACGTCTAGCACTACTCCTGCTGCCTCTTCGGCTTGTGGCGCTTCACGGAGCTCTGGTTGCAGTTCTGGTTGCAGTTCCGGTTGCGGTTCTGATTGCAGTTCCGGTTGCAACTCTGGTTGCAGCTCTGGTTGCAGCTCTGGTTCGACTTCTGATCCCGGTTCTGATTCCAATTCTGGCCCCAGATCTTCCGCGAGAATTGATTGCGGCTCGAGCGCCATCTCGGACTCTGTTGTCATGGCCTCAGATAAATCGGGTTGATTAAGCTGCTGAATAGGTGCGGCACTTTCATCGTCGCGACCGATCGCACTGAGCAATTGCTCGGTGACTTGCTGAATTCGTGTCTCGGTAAGGTTTTCGATAATGGAATCTTGCATCATTGCCCGCATCGAGCCTCGGCTCAAACTTTCGTCTGCAGCGAATTTAATGTCCGCACGGATAACGAAATCAGTCTCTTTCAACAGCGCCAAGTCCGCCGGGTTAAGAAAGAGGCGAACGCCCGTCGGTTCGCCATCGCTTTCTTTATCTATCTCGTTAAGCAATTGGGCAAGTGTCGCCTCAACAGCCGCCCGACTCTCAATAAGCGGCGTATGTAGAATTGCGCCCACGCTTTTTAACAGGAGTGTTTTGAGTGGCTCATAAAAATTTGAGGAATCTACTCGCTGTTCGCTTAACGTCGCGATGAGTGCTTCGAGCCGATGTCGTGATTCGGTTAGCGCGGCGGCCTCGGTCTCGCGTGCCTGTGCCATGCCCATTTGAAATTGGTTGTCGCCATACTCTTGCAACTGCTTCTGAGAATATTCCAGGGGATCAGGCAGCTCTTCAACTACTCCAGTATCGACAGCTGACTCAGCCGGTGTAGCATTTGCCGCAGCCGCGAGCGCAGCCTCGTCGTCGAGCGAGCGCGGTTTCCACGCAGTGAATTCAGCTGACTCCACCTGCGGCGAACTCTGGTTAGGCGTTTGCATCGCAAAGCTGCCCGTCGTCACTTTGGCGTCCAAGCCTGGTTCGAATTTGGGTTCGGCAGCAGGCTTAGGCGAAAGCCATGGCACGAACTCTTCTGAGGCGTTAGGTTTCGATCGATTAGACAAAGTCATCACCTCGTCCGGCTAATACAATGTCGCCGGCGTCGGAGAGCTTTCGGGCGATGCGCAAAATAACTTTTTGTGCATCTTCTACGTCGGTTATACGGATAGGGCCTTTGGCCTCCATCTCGTCGATAAACATCACCTTCGCGCGCTGTGACATATTATCCATGAACTTCTCTTTCACTTCTTCGTCGGCAGCCTTGAGCGCCGTCATCAACAAATCGGTTTCGATATTACGCATCAGTACCTGAATACTGCGGTTATCGAGTCCAGAAAGATTTTCGAAGGTAAACATATTGTCTTGAATTTTGAGCGCCAGTTCTTCGTCGATACCAGTCACGCCCGAAATAATCGACGATTCCATGTCGCTCTTCGTAAAGTTCATTATCTTTGCGGCGGTTTTAATGCCACCGAAGCTTGACGACTTTGCACTCGAGTTAGAGGAGAACTGCTCTCGCATCACATTCTCAAGCTCTTCCATAGCACTCGGGTGAATGGTTTCGAGCGACGCGACGCGCTGAATCACTTCGGCGCGCACCTCGGCGGGAATAAAATTGAGAACGTCGGCAGCGATGTCGTATTCCAACACCGACAAAATAATCGCGATAACCTGCGGGTGCTCCTCGACGACCATCTCGCCAATAGAACGCGCATCCATCCAGCGAAGAATGTCCAACCCTTTACTCGATGAACCAGGCATGATGCGACCAAGAACCGTCGCTGCTTTGTCTTCGCCTAACGCCTTGGTAAATACTGCGTGGACATAATCGGCGGTCCCAAGACCTAGGCTAGTCTGCTTCTTGATAGTCGAGATAAAGTCGTCGAGCACCACGTTTACGGCCTCTTGCGACAGATCGGCGACTGATACCATATTCGCGCCAAGCGATTGCACTTCACGCGGAGACATAAACGAGATGATATCAGCCGCCTGCTCTTCGCCGAGCAGAAGCAGTATGACTGCCGCGCGCTCGGAGCGAGTTAGCACCGCTAGTTCGTTGCGCGTCTCTTCGCTCATAAGCGATTCGGCTACGCTTACTTCTTCTTTTTTGGCTTCTGCTTTATCAGCCATGATCACTTCCTTTTTTAGGTTTGACGACGCCTACTAAGACGTCACCATCTTCTTGAGTACGTTGGCTACGCGGCCTGAATCTTCGGATACCAGCATGCGCACCAAGGTTACTTTATCGTCATAAGTGTTCGCAGTATCTAGCATGTCGGCTGAGATCGATGACTTCTTGGGCTTTAGTTTTGCCTTAATCTGCTCGAGTGTCTCGCCGCTTTCAAAATCGATTGACGCTGCCTCATCTGGAGACAGTGCATCATTCGCTAATCCGCCCTCGACTCCAGATAACGGTGCTGGCGAGAGGAACGCGTTGATTAACGGACGAATAACAAAGACAACGACAATAGCGAAGGTGAGGGCAACGAGCAGCATTTTCGCAAAGCCAAATAACGTAGGATTCTCATACCATGCCATAGGGTCGGCGACCAGCGCTTGATCGCGGAAGGGAGACACGAGCACCTCGACCGAATCGCCGCGAGTAAGGTTGAAGCCGACTGCATTAGAGATCAGGCTTTGAATCCTTGAGGTATCGATACTATCCAGCGGCACAGCCTCTTCACCAGCAGGCGTGAAGGCTGCTTGATTAATGACCACTGCGACAGACATCTTAGTGACTACACCCGTCTGCTTCTTCTCGTATTGAATCGAGCGATCGATTTCGTAGTTGCGTGTTGTCTGGCTGCTACGAATACCGTCGCCGGCGGCCTGTGAAGCGGCGCCCGTCTCGGCGTTCTCGGACGTAAGGATAGTGTCATTAGGCGCAATATTGGACTGCGCGCCAGGCACACCACCAGCAGCCGCACTAGAGCTTGAGTCTAGTACTAAGACCTCGGATACCGCTTTGGGACCAGTGCCGTTGCCATCAAAAATCTCGTTTGTCGCTTCGAACTCCGAAAAGTCCATCGCCACGTCGACATCGGACTGAATGTTGTCGCGGCCATAGATTGGCGTAAGTAGATCAACAATTTTATTTTTGTATTCCATCTCGATAGAGCGCTTGAACGCGGCCTGCTCGTCTGCAATAGCGAGCCCTGCTGAGACACCGCTAGTAAGCAAACTGCCCTGCTGGTCGACTACCGATACGTCATCGATCGACAGATAAGGCACGCTCGAGGCTACGAGACTCGTAATTGCCTGCACCTGCGCAGCCGACACCGTGCGGCCTGGATGCGCAATAACTATAACCGACGCCTTAGCTGGCTCGCGATTACGCACGTACGAGCTCTGGCGCGGCGCAGCGAGGTGAACGCGAGCCGACTGCACCGAAGAAATTTGCACTATGCTTTTTGAAAGCTCGGTCTCTATTGCTGCCGAATATTGCGCCTGCTCCATAAACTGGCTCGTGGTCATCGATGACGAGGCGCTCAGCGAGTCCATCGCCTGCGTGTTGGCGTTAGCCGGTAGCCCTGCCGAGGCGAGCAACATGCGCGCTTCGTAGTAGCGCTCGGTTGGTACCATCAGGCTGCCCGAACGGCTGTCTAATGACACCGCGATATCCGAGCCCAGAAGCTGCTCGTAAGCTTGGCTGCGATCGGTTTCCGACATGTTTGGATACAGCGCACGTAGGTTGCCCTCGTTCGCCCAGAAGTAGACCATCACAAAGAAGAAAAGCGTGAATAACGCAAGAATCGGCGGGATAGACCGGCGCACTAACGGCTGCGCCAGCACTTCGCGTAGGCTTGGAAATCCTGCCGGCTGCGCAGGCTGTGCCGCGGGTAATTGACCCTGCTGCGCGCCATTTTGCTGGAGTGGCTGTGTCGTCGCATTCGCTGGCATCTGGCCCGCAGGTTGCATAGCCGCTTGGTTTTCGCCAAATCCTTGAGGTGCGGCCAGTATCTGTTGCTCGGCCATGGTAGTCGCTCCTAAAATTGTCTTGTTTGACTTTCTATAATTCGGGTTTGAATAATTCGGGTTTGAACAATTCGTCTTTCAATATTTCGTCTTGCAATAATTAGTTTCTGAAATTGCTCAGGTTTTACACTGGCATATTCATAATATCTTGGTAGGCCTGCATGACTTTGTTGCGAACCTGTACTGTCGCTTCAAACGCAAGTGAGGCTTTCTGCATATTCATCACAACCTCGGTTAGTGGGATATCGCCGCCCATCTGGAAAGATTCTTGTGCAGTTTTCGACGTCTGTTGTAGCGAGTTCACCTCGTTTAACGAGTTAACCATTGCTGTGCTCAGGCGACTTGAAAAATTGCCCGAGGCGCTGTCGACACCCTGACCTCGAGCGGCATCACCGATCGAGGGTATCGAGCCAAGATCACCGGTATCACGGCGCGCCGAAGCAATCTTTGCCTGATAATCACGAACCTGCGAGAGCAAGGATTCTGCTGATGAAATTTCCATAACGACCTCTTACTTTTCCGATCTTTTAATTAAATTTAGTACTAACTACGTGCGTAGGCGCGCGGCACTTCGTGACCTGCGCGGCGAAACTCAAATAGCTTTTGCCTTAGCGTGCGCGGACTCATGCCTAACTGCTCTGCTGCCTGCTCGCGATTAGTACTCGCCTGCAGGGCTCGGAGAATTGCATGCAGCTCGCTGCTTTCGCGCTGGGGCTGTCGCGTTGAGGCGCCATCAGATTGAGCTCTATTAATAGGCGCAACGTTATTCGATGCGAGGTGATTCGCAGATACCGGCTCCGCTGCGTGCATGGGCTCGCCAAGGCCTAAGTCATCGAACGCAATATCACTTGCTTCGATGGTGTAGTTCTCGTGCAGTACCATCGCTCGCGCAATCACATTCTCGAGTTCGCGAACATTGCCCGGCCAGCTGTGTGTAAGAAGTTTTTGCAAAGCCGACTGGCTTAATGAAGAACGCTGCTCGCCCGAGTGTTTTTGCACAAAAATGCGCGCGAGCGGTTCGATGTCGGCTGGGCGATCGGCTAAGCGCCCTATCGCAAGATTGAAACCGCTTAAGCGAAAATAGAGATCCTCGCGGAAGAGGCGATTTTGAATATTGTATTTAAGGTCGACGTTTGTCGCAGCGATAATACGCACGTTAACCGAGACGGGTGTTGTCGCCCCGACGCGGTAGATCTGCTTCTCTTGAAGTACTCGCAAGAGTTTTGCTTGCAGTTCGAGTGGCATCTCGCCAATCTCATCAAGAAATAACGTACCGCCCGAGGCCTGCTCAAAAAAGCCCATCGAATACTTATGCGCGCCGGTGAATGCCCCCTTTTCGTGTCCGAATAAGGTGTCTTCGACTAAGTGTTCGGGTATCGCTGCGCAGTTAAGCGCGACGAAAGGCTGGTCGGCGCGCGCAGAGGATTCGTGCAGCACACGCGCCAGAACTTCTTTGCCGGTGCCCGAGGGGCCTCGTACCAAGACGGCTATGTCGGTGCGAGCGACCTTACAAGCCAACTCAAACAATTCTACGCTCTTGGGGTCTACGAAGACGAAGGGGTAGTCGTCGGTAATCTGATTCATGATGTGGTTGCCACTTTGCCGGATTTACGTTCAGTACCGTTAAGCTTTAGCAATCACCGTGCCAGAAATATAAAGTCAATAAAAATAGAAGGTTAGAGTGGAGTGTAAGGATTATGACAAGGTTTTTAGACGATTCTATGCAAGCACATGATTAAAGCGGCAGGGGGTGTTGGGTTCGTGACAGCGACACTTTTGCCGCTTTTTTGAAGAAAAATATTTGACCCAAGGCGCTCGGAATGAGGAGGTCAGGGGTCCCACCCCGCCCGCCTTGGGTCAAATCAGGATTGCTTGTGCCTCTTCGTCAGAGATCGGGCACAAGCGAATTCAGTAGGCGCGACTCGCGCGCCTTCAATTAACTACTCTATTGGAGTAGTTGCAGCACGCCCTGCTTCGCCTGGTTGGCTTGGGCAAGCATCGCCGTCGCCGCCTGCGAGATAATCTGCGTGCGAGCCAGTTCCGATGTTTCGACCGCGTAGTCGGCATCTTCGATGCGGCTACGAGATTGATCGGTGTTCTGTGCAACGTTCAGTAGGTTGTCGGAGCTGTGTTCTAAGCGGCTCATGTAGGCGCCGTATTTTGCGCGCTCGCCTGAGGCTCCTAGAATCGCTTTGTCGAGTTGATCGATGGCGAATTCTGCAGCGCCTGCGGTGTCGATGTTGATTGCGGCCGGGCCAGCACCCCAATAAAGTGACGCCTCACCGAAGGCGCTTGACTTCGTTCCCGCGGCAAAATTGTCTTGCCCGTCTTTACCAGTACCATCAACCGCAGACTGGGCATCGACAGTGACGCTTGGTACCCATGACTTAAATTCTAAAGTCATTTTTTGAGAAGCATTTGCTCCCAGCTGAATGTCTACGGAAGTCGCAACACCTGCCGCGGTGTAATCATCGTCTCCGTTTAGAATCGACATTGTGTTCCATGTGGTATTTTTTGCCACACGATCTATTTCCGAAAGTAGCGCCCCGAATTCCAGATCCATTGCGTCACGGTCAGTCGCCGAATAAGTACCCGACGCCGATTGCACGGCCAGCTCTCGCATACGTATTAGCATATTACTTATTTCTAGCGTCGCCCCCTCAGCAACCTCGAGCATCGAAATTGCATCGTTCGCATTTTTCGCAGCCATCTCTAGACCGCTCACTGCCGCCTTCATCCGCGAGGAAATCGCGAGCCCTGCTGCATCATCTTTGGCCGAGTTAATTCGCAACCCGGTGGAGAGTCTCTCCATCGCGGTGCCCATAGCCCGGTCGTTTCTTAGGATCGCGTTAGACGCGATGGTTGCCGAGACATTCGTGTTGATAACACTCATGTGTAACCTCTCTTTCTATTTCGCTAACGCACGTTAGCTCGCTTGGCCCATATTGGCCATAAGAACCCCTTACTGCGTGTCCTACACGATCAGATACGGTCGATTGCTCCTCTCTGCTCGGTCCCCTAAAAAATAGCTATTTGACCCAAGGTGTTTAAGGTGAGGAGGTCAGGGGTCCCACCCCTCCAACCTCGGGTCAAATTGATTTGCTTGTGCCTCTTCGTCAGAGGTCGGGCACAAGCGAATTTTCTAGACCGCGCCTTATCCGCGAAGTCTAATTGCGTGTTACTTCAGCAGCTGCAACACGCCTTGTTTCGCCTGGTTGGCTTGGGCAAGCATAGCCGTCGCAGCCTGCGCGATGATCTGAGTGCGGGCGAGTTCCGAAGTTTCGACTGCATAGTCTGCGTCTTCGATCCTGCTGCGCGACTGATCGGTGTTTTGCGCAACGTTCAGAAGATTGTCTGAACTGTGCTCTAAGCGACTCATGTAAGCGCCGTATTTCGCCCTCTCAGTAGAAACACCCAAAATGGCCTTGTCGAGTTGTGTAATCGCAAAGGTCGCATTATTTACTTTATCTATATTGATTGCTGCAGGCCCTGCGCCCCAATAAAGAATGGCGTCACCATAGGCGCTGTTCGCGAGAGAATTTCCAGCATGGTCTTGACCATCAGCTAGAGCGGCACCTGCCTGAGATTGCCCATTCGCATGATCATAGCCATCAGCATTTAGTGCTTCAGCATCTACCGTCACACTCGGGACCCAACTTTTTAGTTCAATTGTCATTGTCTGAGACGAGTTAGGACCTAATTGGACGTCCAGCGACGTTTTGGATGCTGTCGCGTCATAAAGATCATTGCCACCATTCAATATGCTCATGGTATTCCAAGTTGTATTCTTCGCGATGCGATCTATCTCCGACATGAGTGCTCCAAATTCAAGATCTAAGGCATCTCGATCGGTATCTGAGTAAGTGCCAGATGCGGATTGGACTGCAAGTTCGCGCATCCGAATCAACATGTTGCTAATCTCGAGCGTTGCGCCTTCAGCAACCTCCAGCATCGAAATTGCATCGTTCGCATTTTTTGACGCCATCTCTAAACCTGAAACCATGGCTCTCATCCTTGATGAGATAGCGAGCCCCGCGGCGTCGTCTTTTGCTGAATTGATTCTCATGCCAGTCGACAAGCGCTCCATCGCCGTGCTCATCGCTCGCTCATTTTTGATCAATGCATTGGTCGCGATAGTCGCAGACACATTTGTATTAATAACACTCATAGGAAAGACCTCTTTGTCGTAATTTCATTTAGTAACTGGCTCAGCGATCCTATAATTTCACTGCCCCAGCTATCCCCCCTGACCTGTCCTCCACCCTGTATTTTTCCTCACCAAACGGTAGCCGCTCGGTAAGTATTTGGCCCGAGGCTAGAGGGTAAGGAGGTCAGGGGTCTTACCCCCTGTGCCTCGGGCCAAATTCTGTTGTGAGACGGAAATTCCGCCTCACCGAATAGTTAATCATCCTCAACGAAGACTGATTTATCTCTTAATCCTGATCGTTCTGTAGCCCCCGTCTTTGCCGCTCGATGTGACCTGAGCTCCCCTAAAAACACCCCGTTAATATCTGGCCCGAGGCTACCGGGGTAAGGAGGTCAGGGGTCTCGCCCCTTCTGCCTCGGGCCAAATTTTTTACGCTAGACTTACGGCCCTAATGGGGTTCATAAGTCAGCTGGCGACGCTCATTGAAGCAGTCCTAGGACCGTTTGCTTAGATTGATTGGCCTGCGCCAACATCGCCGTGCTCGCTTGTAAAATTATTTGAGCTCTCGCTAGATTCGACGTCTCGGCGGCATAATCAGCATCTTCGATTCGACTCCGTGATTCGTCGGTGTTCTGCGCCACGTTTAGCAAATTGTCAGAACTGTGATCGAGTCTGCTCATGTATGCGCCATACTTCGCACGCTCATTGGCGACACCAAGTATTGCCTTGTCGAGTTGATCGATTGCAAATTGAGAACTTTCAACAGTTAGGATATTGATCGCCTTAACACTGCCATTGTCGTTCCAGTAGAGAACCGCGTCGCCGTAGGCCGACTGATTCTTTTCAACAGTCGCGCCAGGACTGCCGTCCGTAGTCCAATGGTAAGAAGGATTGTAATTAGGGTCTGTGGTCGAGACGCTCAAGTTAGCCACGTCCTTATCCGGCGTAGTGCTCGTAAACACGACGTCGTAACCTGACGCTGTGCCAGAGGTCCATCCCTCGTAAATTAGTCTGTCAAAAGAGCCCTTCGGGCTACCGCCATCGAGTGGCAAATCAGCGGAAGGGTCTGAGAAAGCTCGGGCAACTTCGTTGTATGTCATGTCAACACGGGCGGTTAGCGTCACACCAGCAACGGTAATGGAGTTCCCCGACGTTAAGTTGCCGAAGTGAACCTTCCTCTGCTCGGTGACGTTCCCTGCTGCGAGCCTAGGGTCTACCCCATTCGATCCGCTGCCAGCGGAGTCGGTTGCCTGCATATCTATTGCGACAGAGGGGACCCAAGAACTGAGAGATAACTCCGCTTTTTGAGACGCATTTGCGCCAAGCTGAATATCAAAGGAAGAACTTGTTGCGGTTGAATCCGTCGCATCATTACCGCCATTTAAGACAGTGACGGTGTTCCACGTTGTTTCGCTAGCGATCCGATGGATTTCAGACAGTAGCGCAGTAAACTCGAGATCAAGCGCTGCGCGGTCAGGCCCGGAATACGTGCCAGAAGACGACTGAACGGCTAGCTCCCTCATACGCATGAGCATATTGCTGATCTCAAGCGTTGCGCCCTCGGCGACCTCCAACATCGAGATCCCGTCGTTGGCATTCTTTGAGGCCATGGCCAGCCCGCTAACGACTGCTTTCATTACCGAGGAGATTGCTAACCCAGCCGCATCGTCCTTAGCAGAATTAATACGAAGGCCCGTGGAAAGTCTCTCCATCGCTGTCGACATCAGACGCTCATTACGCGCCATTGCGTAGGTCGCCTGTTTCGCAGCAATGTTCGTGTTGATAACGTTCACGTCGACTTCCCTTGGTGCCAATAGTAAATTTAACCTACAATCCAAATTCGAAGACTGCTCTTCATTAGCCTTTGCTTAATTCTTTGATGCAAAGGCCCTCTAACAAGCTACCCCGCTCAGATCGCTGCCTTAATAGCCAGGATCCGATTTAGCTCTGGAGTAGCTGAAGTACCGATTGCTTAGACTGGTTTGCTTGCGCGAGCATCGCAGTACTCGCCTGCGAAATTATTTGTGTTCGCGCGAGCTCTGATGTCTCGACTGCATAATCAGCGTCTTCGATGCGGCTGCGTGATTGATCCGTGTTTTGCGCAACATTAAGCAGGTTGTCGGAACTGTGCTCAAGACGACTCATGTAGGCTCCGTACTTTGCCCGCTCTGTTGCGACCCCTAGAATCGCTTTGTCTAGTTGGTCAATGGCGAATTCAGAATTAGCAACCGAATCTATATTGATAGCACTGACTGAGTTGCCATTTTTCCAATACAAAACAGCGTCACCATAGGCAGACTGGTTTTGAGTTTCGTCCGAAAGAGTGGTGCCGTCAGCGAGATACTTGTTATAGACACCATTATCTTTGGTGGTATCATTAACAGTTCCATCAGACTGCGGATCTAGACCATTTGCAGCGGCGCCACTAGAGTCTTTACCAGCTGCGGTAACTGCCTGCATGTCGACTGCTACGCTGGGCGTCCAGACTTTGAGACTGAGCGCCATTTTCTGAGACGCGTCAGCGCCGAGTTGGATATCTAGTTCGGAGACAGTCGCCGCAGCGGTCGTTAAATCATTCCCGCCGTTGAGAATCGACATTGTGTTCCATGTCGTGTTCTTCGCGATTCGGTCTATTTCTGACATGAGCGCACCAAACTCTAAGTCGAGTGCATCACGGTCTGAGTCGGAGTACGTGCCCGACGCTGACTGCACTGCAAGTTCACGCATACGAATGAGCATGTTGCTGATTTCGAGTGTCGCGCCCTCGGCTACTTCTAACATCGAGATTGCATCATTCGCGTTCTTCGACGCCATTGTTAAGCCGCTGACGACTGCTTTCATACGTGACGAAATTGCCAGGCCGGCTGCGTCGTCTTTCGCTGAGTTGATTCGTAAGCCAGTAGAGAGTCTCTCCATGGCTGTAGACATTTGACGTTCGTTGCGAGCCATTGCGTTTGTCGCAATTGTCGCCGAGATGTTGGTATTTATAACGCTCATGAATCTGACCTCATTGAGTTATTAGTTAAGATTTATTTTGCGGTTTAGAAACGTTTTCTAAATCGCTATTGAGTTTCCAGTTCTCGCACTTTTCACAGTGTGGTTTCGATAACCGGTTTTTACTTTCACTCAAACACGAAGGGTCAATCGACAGTGCGTGTCTCGACTTTAAATTTTTATAGAAATATTTTTATAGAGCCTAGAATACGTGGCTTCGAAGGGGCGTCCTGGAAAGAATGTCCTGGCAATGGACAGAGGAAAGCGAAGATTGATAGTCGAAGCGTGTTATGAAGTAGCATCGACATTTCTCTTCTCACCTATAAGGAGGTAAGAGAAAAGCTTTTGCCGGAAGATAATAGGGAGATTGGCGGGTGAGGATGAACGTAAATAGAAGGATGGTTGAATAGACAGATAAATAGACGGATAAATAAAAGAACAGAGGGCCAACTGCGTAGAAGAACCAAACTATTTACTTCAATTGTTAAAGTCTGCCGTGGCTCATCCGATTGGGTAAGCAAATCATTAAGGAGGTCAGATCCATGAATGCATTTGCTAAGAGAGCTCTATTTAGTTACGGAAGCGTGACACAGACCAAAGCCGACACTGCCGACTCTCACGAGCTCGTCAAGTTGCTCTTTCAAGGTCTTACCGACCGCGTTGCAGCGGCGCGTAACGCGCTAGAGCGTGAAGACAGAATGGAGCGCGCAAATTGCGTTACCCGAGCACAGAAGATTCTGTTCGGTCTTCGCCAAACGCTAGACTTCGAACAAGGCGGTGAGCTCGCTCGTAATCTTGATTCGCTCTACGACTATTGCACAAGAAGGCTAACCGAGGGGCATGCTCGCGAAGACGATACTATCTTCCAAGAAGTGCATGAACTTATGGTGCAGATTCGCGATGCGTGGAATGTGATGCCTGTGAAAGGCCCTTCACTCGTTCAGTAAGTTAGTTTGAGCGCTTTTTCCCAAGCCGGAGCTTCTCATAGCGAATGAGTGTGTCTACTTCTTCGTCAGAGAGCTCCAAGGCACCAGCGAGACGGTTAATCTCTTCTAATTCGTTACCGCTAATAATCCCGTCTTCTAAAGACTCGATAATCTGGTTCTGAAGGGTTTCTTTTCTCAGACTCATCTTGTTCGCGAACGACGAGGCGACGATACCGGTCATCATCGCAACGGTCATCACACCCATGATGGCGGTTAACGCACCGACCACTTTGCCGAGCGCACTTATAGGCGATACGTCGCCGTAGCCGACTGTGGTGAGTGTAATAATCGACCACCACATTGCGTCGGGAATCGACCTAAAGCCCTCCTGTAACTCGCCTTCTAAGAGATAAAGAGAGGCGCTTGAGAAGAACATAGCAACCAGCAGCAAATAAAGGGTTGCGCTTAAGGGGTAGCGTTCTTCTCGCAGCACATCAAACAGTGTCGTGAAGGCAGGTGTGTAGTGGCTGATTTTGAGCAGACGCAAGAGCCTGAGTATTCGCACCCAACGAAGGTCTAAGCCGAATCCCGCATACTCAAGTAAATTGGGTAGTATGGCGATTAGGTCGACAAGGCCATTGGGGCTAAAGATATAGCGTAGGCGTCTGGCGAACTCGCTCGCGCCGTCCTCGACCTTAGACGCGGCAACCCAGATTCGCGCACAGTATTCGGTAGAGAAGATTGCCATCGAGAAAATTTCGATTGCCGACAAAATAGCGCTATGGCGCACGGCTAATTCAGGAACAGACTCGATACAAATACAGAGTACGTTAACAACGATGAGGCCCGAGAGAAAATAGTCGCAGTAATGGCTTGCCTTGTCTCCGTGCTGGCCTTTTTCTAGCAGCCTCAGCGCTCTATCGCGAAGCGTTGGCTGTACGGTGCTTTCTAGCGCCATTTTACTCCCCTGCTCGTCTACTCTTCTTCTAGCCTTCTAGGCTGGTCTTATAACCTTCTGGTCTTCTAACCTTGGCGTCTATGCAACAACAATGCGGCTAGGCGAGCTCTTCGGCGGTGATTTCGTATTTCGCCATTTTTTGTATTACGGTAGTGCGGCCAAGCTGCAGAAGCCCCGCAGCATGCGAGACGTTGCCCTTGGTCTGCGCCAGCGCTGTGCGGATTAAGTTGGCCTCTAAACGATTGAGGAGGTCTTTGGTCGGCACGCCGCCGGCTGGTAGCGTCTCCATTGTTTCCGATAGCCTGACTATGCTTTCGAAGTTTGTCGTGCCGACCGCGTCTTCGTCTTGGAACTCGTCCTGCTCTTCGCTTTCTGCTTCGCCGTCAAGCGCATTCTCGAGAGCACTTTCTAGAACAGTCTCAAGGTCATCGAATCCAGACAGCCCGATCGAAGCTAAGGCATCCGCCTCGTCCAGTTCTTCACCAGCAGGGTCGAGTTCTGGCGCAGTTTGTTCGAATTCCCCTAGCCTCTCGCTCAGGCCATCGAGAATGGCGAGCATCTCACCAGGAATGAACTCCTCAGGAATTTTCGCAAGGTCGATAAGCTGGCCTGGGAACAGGACCGAGAGTCGCTGCACAAAGTTGGAAAGCTCGCGCACATTGCCCGGCCACGTGTAGGCCTCCATTATGTGTCTGCTGATATGGCTAAGCCTTACCGGCTTTCGTCCTGCGGCGAACTTAGCGGCGAAAAAATCAACGAGCTCGGCGACATCGTCGTGTCTGTCAGCAAGGCGCGGCACTTTAAGGGGAATAACATTGAGCCGGTAGTAGAGGTCCTCGCGAAAACTTCCCTCCTCTATCATCTGCGTCAGGTCGCGGTGCGTTGCAGCCACTACCCTCACGTCGATATCGATCGCGCTATTCGCGCCAACCGGCTCGATCTGCCGCGCTTCGAGCACGCGCAAAAATTTCACCTGAAGGTCTAAGGGCATATCGCCGATTTCATCGAGGAACAGTGTGCCGTTATTTGCCAGCTCGAAACGGCCCTTGCGGTCGCATGACGCGCCGGTGAAAGCGCCTTTTTTATGGCCAAAAAGCTCGCTCTCGAGAAGCTGCGCAGGAATCGCGCCACAGTTAATCGCGACCAAGCGCTGGGAGTATCGTGGAGAATGATTGTGAAGCTCTCGACAAACAAGTTCTTTGCCCACGCCGGACTCGCCTCTAATGAGCACCGGCGCATTGGAGTCGGCGCATTGCCTGATTAGAGCTCTTAGCGACGTGATTGCCTTGCTGCTGCCCAGAATCTCAGAGTCGCTCGCATTTCCATCGCTCGTAAAGCTTTTGTTGATCGCCACGTATCGCTGCTCGGATAACCAGAAGACTTAGGATTGTACGGTAGCGGGCGGCAATGTCACCGATAAGCGCCACCTACTTTGTTTCAAATTAATTCAAAAACAGAATTCGCCTAAGAATATTAAATCAAATTAATTTCACTTTCTGAGTAAAGTCGCTCATCGAAGTGTCGATGGGTGCCTTGAGCGAGTCTCATTTCGTTGCTGAAAGATGGCATAGAATCAAGGCTTAACCTAGAACTAACCACTAAAGCGCAGAGCAATACCTGCCAAACCAAAAGAACTTGGAGGAACGCAAGAAGGACAAAGTACGAGATAGTCAGAGGTCAGAGAGGTCAGGGAGGTCAGAAACCCGTAAGAAATTACTCTCAATCCAATTAAGGAAACTCTGATGACAGTTATAAATACCAATATCAGTGCGAATATCGCACGCGACGCCATTGGCCGAAACGATCGAGCCATGGCTACCTCAATGGAACGCCTGTCCACCGGCCTGCGCATTAATTCTGCGAAGGACGATGCGGCTGGTCTCGCCATCTCAAATCGTATGGCAGGTCAAATCTCTGGCCTAAATATGGCCGCACGCAACGCCAACGACGCTATGTCCATGGTACAAACAATCGAGGGCGCCTCGAAAGAAATTGGCAATATGCTAGTCCGCATGCGCGAACTCGCGGTTCAGTCTGCTTCTGGCACATACTCAGACACAGACAGAGCTGCGCTGGATTCCGAATATCAGGCACTAGAAACAGAGATCGGTCGAATTCAAGCAAATACGCAGTGGAATGGCCAAGCACTTATGACTAATGCTACGGCTGGTACTGCTAATACTGTTGATATCCAAATTGGCGCCTCAGCATCTCAAACAATGACCCTCACTTTTAAAGATTGGGGGGTCGATCATGCGAGTGCGGCAATTGGAGTCGACATTACAGGAGAGGATATCACTTCGGCATCAAATGCCACCTCCGCGATAACAGCCCTTGATACAGCCATCAATGGCGCTACCGCTGAGCAGGCAAAGTACGGTGCGTACATAAGCCGATTGCAATATGCTGCAGATAATTTGTCGAATGTAGCGACTAACACTGACCAATCACGCAGCCGCATTCAAGATGCCGACTACGCGGTTGAAACGACTGCTCTGGCGCGCACGCAAATCATCGCTCAGGCGAGCACGGCGATGTTGGCGCAGGCAAATCAGGTGAAGCAGACAGTCTTGGCATTGCTACAGTAAACAACATGAGTCATTGAGCCACTAACAAGGGAGGACCGTGAATGAACAGTATCGATGCACACTCTGTGCTAGCTACGCGTGCGGCCTCTGATGTTATCGCTACTCGCGCACCCAGCGGCCCTGCCGCTGGGGCCCGACCGGAAGCGGTTTCTGCAGCCGAAGGAATAGCTGCAGTAAAACGTGCCTCGGAACAGGTTGTGCGTGTGTCTGACAGCTTGGCCTCTCAAAAAACTCGCGCAAGCGAGGAGATCCAAGCAGTGCAGGCAAAGCTCGACGAGATAGTGTCGCACCTCAACGTAAAAATGGAGGTGCGGGACAAGAGTCTGAATTTTTCAGTAGACGAAGTCTCTAATCGAGTGATGGTCACGGTAACAGATAAGGTGTCGGGCGAAGTTGTCCGACAGGTGCCCTCAGAGGCCATACTCAAAGTAGCTCATAATATAGAAGCGCTAAAAGGAGTTCTGTTCGACAAGAACATTTAGCGAGGAACAACAGGGCTGCCGGAGACCCCGGCAGCCCTGAGTCAACAGAGGTCAGAAATTCTTATTAAACTCGCGCACTAGCGCTAAAAGGAATTCTCTAATGACAGTAATAAACACGAACGTCAGTGCCAACATCGCGCGCGATGCTATTGGCAGAAACAATCGAGCGATGTCTACTTCCATGGAAAGGCTTTCAACCGGCCTCCGCATTAACTCAGCAAAAGATGATGCTGCAGGCCTAGCAATCGCAAATCGAATGGCTGGGCAAATTACCGGTTTAAACATGGCCGCTCGCAATGCAAATGACGCGATGTCTATGGTGCAAACCGTCGAAGGTGCCACAGGTGAGATCAATAATATGCTAGTGAGAATGCGAGAGCTGGCTGTACAGGCAGCTTCAGGAACTTATTCCGCTTCAGATAGAGATGCTCTTAATCTCGAGTTCGGCGCGCTGATGGATGAGGTAAACCGAATTGCAATAAATACGAAATGGAATGGTATCAGCGTCTTAGATGGCGATGGCAACCTCGATGAAACTGTCGATTCTGAGTCGATCACAGTGCAACTAGGGGCTTCTGCGAGTCAAACCATGACGCTGGAGTTTAAATCTTGGGTTCCAAAAAGCTCTGTTGATGTTGCTGGTCAGGGAACACTGCTAGGTTCAGATTCCTCGACTCCCGATCCAACCGGAGCAGTCGCTCTACTTGAAGCCAGCTATGACGATGCAGACAATACAACCGATCAAGCTTTCGGTGAAGCTGCGTTGTTTTATGGCAGCACGGATCCTGCCGCAGCTGATCGTATTAATGTCGATACAATTGACGCTGCGAACAATGCAATAGTTCAGCTCGACAAAGCGATCACAGGCGCGACTGCCGAACGGGCCAAACTTGGTTCTTATATGAGTCGCCTCCAATATGCCTCTGATAATCTGAGCAACGTGGCAACAAATCTAGACCAATCACGCAGCCGCATCCAAGATGCTGACTATGCGGTCGAAACCACCAATCTTGCACGGACTCAAATCATCGCCCAAGCAAGCACTGCGATGCTTGCACAGGCAAATCAGTCCAAGCAAACTGTACTCGCCTTATTGCAGTAGCCAAGGCAATGCTAACCTCTAGCCGCCTATTAGAGGCGGCCAGAGGTGAGGCAAAACAAATAGAAGAGACGCAGCACTAAGCACCGGGCCTTATCATCGGGCCGAAGTGGTTGCCTCTCCTCGATACTTTTTAGGGAAGTGCAAGGTTGCAATTACCTGATATCCTCTGCGAAGGCGTTATTCAGAGAACCGTTTCCCAGAGGAACACCCTATGCTCCGTAAAACCTTATTTGAACTCGTGATCATTATCGCATTCGGCCTAACTATTGGCCTGATCATGGCGGTTGCGGCAAACCTATTTGTCGAGGGCGTACGCGCAGCAGCTGCAGTTCGTGCTGATACCCAGTGGGCGAACTTTACCCTATTCGGCAACACGTACTCGTTTGCAAGTGTGATTTTCTTGCTCGTGGCCGCAGGTTTAGTCGTTGGTCTGAAAAGCTTTCTTAAGCTACCCGGCTGGGCTGGACCCGCCGACACTATTTATGCCGCTCACAGCAGCGCGCAGAATCTTGATGTAAAAAAAGGCATGGCTTCAACGCTCGCCGCCTTTGTTACCGCAAGCGGCGGCGGATCGGTTGGGCAATATGGCCCGCTTGTTCACTTTGGCGCAAGCGTTGGCGTTTTATTTCGCCGCTTCTTAGACAATCGTTTCGCGCAGGACATCTTCATTGGCTGCGGTGTCGCCGCCTCTATTTCTGCAGGCTTTAACGCGCCGATCGCTGGTGTGATTTTTGCGCACGAAGCGATTCTTAGACACTTTTCGCTACGCGCGATTGCACCGATATTCGTCGCATCGATTAGCGCCGACACGTTCGATCAGATTCTTTTCCCCAGTGCCGATGCCACTTTTCTCCTGACCCAATCCGTGCCCGAGATGGCAAGCATCGTACCCATTTTTATCATCCTTGGGCCGTTGCTTTCGCTTGTCGCTATTCTATTTATGCGCTCGCTGCGTTTTACAACAAAGCTTGCGGCGGCCTACCCGTACTCCAAAACTAATCTGCCTTTTATTGCCGCCTTCGTCTGCGGTGCGGTGGGCATTTTCGTACCCGAGATACTCGGTATTGGCGTCGGCACGGTGAATGAGTTAATCGCGGGTAACTATGCGCTCGGCATGGTGATTGTGTTGCTCGTCGCAAAACTCACTATGACAGCACTCTGTATCGGCTTTGGCTTGTTTGGCGGCGTGTTCTCACCGGCGCTGTTTATCGGTGTCGCAACCGGCTCTGTAGCGGCGGCGGCTTTGCACATGGCTGGCATCACTGATGTCGACCAGGTACTCATGATTTCTGCGATGGCCGCGGTGGCAGCGTCTGTTGTCGGCGCGCCAATCTCTACTGTGATGATCGTGCTAGAACTCACCGGCTCCTACGAATACGCAGTGGCGGCAATGATCGCGGTTATCATTAGTAGCCTGGTCACCCACCGCCTGTTTGGCCTCTCATTTTTCGATCGGCAGTTGCTCGACCGCGGAATCGACATGACCCAAGGACGCGAGGCGATACTCCTCGGCCAGACACCGGTCACACAGTGCAAGATGGCTGACTATGTGAGGGTCGCAGACTCAACCACAGGTTACGACGCCTATGCCCAGATGAGTGCAGCCAGACTGATGGAAGCTTATGCGTTCGACAGCCAAGGCAGGTTCTCTGGCAAGCTAGACTTGTTCGGCGCACAGGAGGCTGGCGATAACGCTATTGCGGGTAAGCTCGACGTCGAGCCAATTCTCTTAATCGAAACGGATTCGCTCCAGAAAGCGATGGGTATCGCTGCAAACTTCGTTGGCGAAAGTATTCCCATAGTCGATGAGACGAAGCAGCGCCTCGTGGGCGTGGTGACCGAGGGCGATCTTTTTCACGCGGTTCTCGATATGCAAACCAATGTAAGGCGCATCGAACGCGCGTAGTCTCAGCTTAAGTCGATGGAGGATAGCGCCGGTTTGCGCTATCCTCTGCGTACTTACTTTCTCGCTAAGGATTCACACAATGCGCATCCGCCTTCTTGCCGTCGCCGTCCTAATGGGCGCTTCAACATTCGCATTCGCGCAAACTGATTCCGAAACTCAATTCGCCGCAGGCCTTGCCGCAAAAGACCGCGGGCATTATGCGACCGCTATGCGCGCGTGGCTCCCTCTTGCGAATTCGGGCGTTAGTGAAGCGCAGAACAACATGGGCCACATGTATGAGGAAGGCTTGGGCGTGGCGCAGAATTACACGACCGCAATGCAGTGGTACCGTAAGGCGGCCGATGGCGGGCTTGCGGAAGCGCAGCAGAACGTAGGCCTGCATTATTACTATGGCTATGGCGTTGCCGAGAACGCGCGCGAGGCGGTGCGCTGGTTTCAGATGGCGGCAGATCAGTCGTTAGCCGCCGGCGAGTACATGCTCGCGCTTGCGAGTCAGCAAGGCAAAGGCACGAGTCTGGATTACGCCAAAGCGCGGCGTTTGTTTTTAAGCAGCGCGCGCAAGAACTACGGTGACGCGCAGCTGATGTATGCGTATATGCTACAGGCGGGCGAAGGTGCAGACTCGATGCCGATGAGTGCTTACGTGTGGGGTAAAATCGCCGAGGCGAATGGGGTTGAGGCGGCAATCGATGTGACATCGCTCTCATCGATACTGTTAAGCGACAAAGAAATGGCGCGTGCAGAGTCGACTATCGCTCAGTGTTTAGCTGAGGGCCTAGACAACTGTCCTGAATAGACAACTGTCCTGAATAGACGGTTGTCCTGACTAGGCGGCTGCATGAAACAAACACCCAGTCGTTCTTACCTAATCGCTCTTACTTAATGGTTCTTGCTTAATCGTTCTTACTTAATCGTTCTTGCCTAATTGTTCTTAACAATAATCTCTATACGCCGATTGGCAGCGCGGCCCAGCGCCGAGGCGTTCGACTGTAGCGGGCGCGTATCGGCTAATCCCATCACAACCATGTTGCCCGGCGACACATAGCCGCCTTCGAGCAGATAGTCGGCGACGCTCGCCGAGCGAGCCGACGACAAATCCCAGTTGTCGCGGTAGCGGCTACCAAAGCCCATGGGCACATTGTCGGTATGCCCTTCGATCTGAATCAAGCCCGACGCACCTGCAAGCGAGGCGCCCACATTGTCGAGCAGGTCCATAAAGCTTGCTTGCAATAGCGCAAGCCCACTCGAGAAACTGCCCTGCTCTGCAAGCCGAATAATAATTGAATCGCCGTCGCGCTCGACCTCTGCCAAGCCCTGATTAATTTCAGAAGAAAGATTGGCGCGAATCTGGCGGAACTGATCTTCGATGCGGTCTTCTTTGTCTTGATCGGCGCTGCGGCCACCGCTTGTGCTCGCGCCGTTGCTCGCCGCATCGGCCGCCTGAAACGCAGAGCCTGCTACGCGCACAAGACCGTCGACTTGAGTCTGCACCGACGCGACTTTAGCCAACACCTCAACAAGTTCCTGGTCTAACTGTCCCGGTGCGCCCTGCGACTGCAGCCTGTCTTGAACGCGCACGGTTACCGCGCCGTTTTCAACTGCCACCGTCACCTTGCCTTCGGCAATCTCGCGCGAAAACTCGGCCTGCACTTCGGCAAGCGTCGCATTGGTCGCCGACTCGCCTGCGCCAACATCGCGCCTAAGCTCTTCATCTAGCGGCTCGTCGTCGGTCTTCTGTTCTTCGATCGTATTCATCGCCGTGGGTTCGGTCACCGCCGAGCGATACTGCTGTGCGATTATGCTTTTCGCAGTGGGCGACTCGATAACAGGAATCATCGCCTGCACGCCAAACTTCGATTTCATCGAGCCGCTGACTTCTTTGTACTTGGGCACGTTTACATGCGCGAATGACAGAATGAGCACGAAGAACGCCATCAGCAGCGTCGCCATATCGGCAAACGTCGCCATCCATGCGGGCGAACCACTCTTGCACGGCGGGCAGTCCTCCGGCTTAGGAGGATCCTGTGGTGGCTGCTCTATGATCGGTAATTCTTCTACCGATTCGTTGGTCGCTGCTTCGCTCAACACTTTTCTCTTTAGTTAAAAGTTAGCTATTAGGAATTTTTATTTCTATACGCCGGTTACGTGAACGACCGGCCGCCGTCGAGTTATCGTCGATTGGCACTGTGTCCGCAAAACCAACGACTTCTAAACGATCCGAACTAAGGGCGGTCTCGACGCTTAGATACGCAGCGACAGAGGCAGCGCGCGCTGCCGACAGGTCCCAGTTCGAGTTAAATGTCTCGCTAAATGCCATGGGCACATTATCGGTATGGCCCTCAACTCTGACCATGCTGACGCCAATACCGATACTCTCGCTCACCTGAGCGAGCGTGTTGCGAAAGCCGGATTGCAGCAGCGCACTGCCCGACTCGAAAGAGCCCTGGCTTGCGAGTCGAATTACGATCATGTCGCCTTCGCGCTCTACCTCGAGAAGCCCTCGCGCAATCTCACTGTTAAGGTCGGCGCGGATCTCCTCCAAGCGGTTAGAGCTGTCACCATCGGCATTCGCGATCTCGGTTGAGTCGGCACCACCAGCGCCAGCATCGGCAATGTCGCTCGCACTAATGGCGATACCGACTTCGCTGCTTACCTGTGTCTGAACGTCGGCAACAATCGCAGCGACGTCGATAATCGTTTGGCTTGCTATGCCATCGCGCGATTCGCCGGCGCCAAATTCGGCACCGCCGCCTTGCGCAGAAGTCACGCTGACGACAATTTTTTGACCCTCGGCCGACACTTCGACCTCGCCTCGTTCGATCTGCTCGGCGAGCGCGGCTTTGACGGTTTCGAGTTCTTCTTGAAACTGTTCTGGATTATCACGTGTTTTGCGTATGAGATTTTCTTTCTCGGGATCGACGGCGCGCTGACGCGGATTGTCGATTAACGTGCGCTCGGCATCGGCGGGCGTAAACGTCTCGACCACAAGACTGCGCGCAGAGGGGATCTGAATCTTAGGAATGATTTTCTTCACGCCGAAGGCATTCTTCATCGAGCCGTTGATCTGCTCAAATTTAGGGAGCTCGGTATCAGAGAAAGAGAGTAGTAGAACGAAGAACGCCATGAGCAGCGTCGCCATATCGGCAAAGGTTGCCATCCAGCCCGGCGCGCCGCTTTTACATTCGGGGCAGCCTTCGGGCTTTTCGTCGTCACCGCCACCACCCGCGGCAGCAGCCTCGACAGCGGCAATTGCCGCCTCGATGCCTGCGCCGTCTGGCTCATCGGCAGGGATCTGACTTGCGTCTAGCGCTTCCTCGGTCATAGGACCCTAATTCTCGATTACGCGCTTGCTTCGGCAAGCTTCGCGCGCGCCTTAGGCGCAACAAACGACGATAACAGGTCGGAGAGCACACGCGGGTTTCCGCCGGACTGAATAAAGAGTGTGCCTTCGATAATGAGGTCGCAGTTTGCTGCCTCGATGTCTGACTGATTGGTCAATTTCATCGAAATAGGCAGACAAATAACGTTCGCAAGAATCGCACCGTACATCGTTGTAAGAAGCGCCACCGCCATCGCAGGGCCAATAGACTTAGGATCCGACATGTTGCCAAGCATAAGCACCAAGCCCACGAGCGTGCCGATCATCCCCATCGCCGGAGCGATCTCGCCCCAGGCCGCAAAAAACGAGGCGCCCATTTTATGTCTAAGCTTCATTATCTCAATATCGCGTCCGAGGGTTTTCTTGATCATGTCCTCGTCGGAGCCGTCTACCAGCATCGACACTGCCTTCGCCATAAAGGGATTGCTGATGTCTTGGCCTTCGAGCGCGATCATGCCGTCTTTACGGGCTATAGTCGCGAACTCTACCAATTGCATGATCAGGTCTTCTGGCTTCTCGAGCTTGTTCTTAAACGTTTTTCCAGCAACCTTCACGGCACCGAGAAATTCGCCGAGTGACGAGCGAAACAGAGTAACCATTAACGAGCCTGCAAAGACGATATTCACCGAGGGAATGTCGATAAAGGCGCCCATCTGATCCAATCCAATCGCACTAATAATCAGACCGAATGCGCCTAACAGGCCAATAATCGTTGCTATGTCCATGTTCAATCTCCGTAACTGCAAAAATGGCGCTGTCGTTTGCTCGCGCCCGCGGCGCTTTGCGCCTATTTAACTTTTAATTCGGACTTAATCTTACCAATCGACTCTTTCTCTCGCTTTGTTACTCTAAATCCGTAACAATTTGATTCAGAGCTAAGCAATATCTACATCATTCTATTAAGGTGCTGCATGATCCGCAAAAATACTCAGCAGGTGCACACTCTCTTTTGTCTATTCAGCAGTCTAATGAATAGCCGCTTTCGTTTGCAAACGCTACAGCGACTTTGCTGGAGCGTTGTCGGCGCCAGCCTGTTGGCTAGCTGCAATCCGCTCGAGACTACACCTGACTGTGGTGACTATTTCAACGAGAACCCTGCTGTCACCTCGCGCTATAGTGATCTTGGTCGCGGGCTGGTACTGCACAACCCGACCAACACAACGTGGCTAAAATGCCCAGCCGGCATGTCGTTGAGCTCGGCAGGCGACTGCCGCGGCGAGCCACTGTACCTTAGTTTCGACGAAGCCGCCGCTTATGCCGCAGAAGCCTCCGAAAAATCTGGACAGGAAATACGCCTGCCTAACGTGGGCGAAATGCGAGCGCTAAACGAAGACGCGTGCATTAATCCCGCACTCGATGTTCGTACTTTCTCGTCGACCGTTGTCGAGAATCACTGGACTTCGGAGGCGAGCCGCACTAGTGGCTTGTTAGCCTGTGCCGTGTATACCTTTCAAGGCAACTCTTCGTGCCGAGAATCGAAGTCTACCCCGTACCCGTTTATGCTAATCATCGAGCGTGACTAATTTCTCTTATCGGAAAATTAGACCTTGAGGTTTAAACTCCCGCCCACCCGGGGCTTCGTTTTCCCCGCCTTCGATTCTGAACTCTTTGGGCGGTTCTGTGTGTCAGTGCGCCCGTTTACCGCTTGTTTACCCGGCGACTGCTCAAGCGAGGCCTCTTCACGCGCCAAACAGCGCTGCCCATCTGCCTCGATAACGTCTTCACTCGGCAGGCGCTTCGACCGAAACTCCATTCTCCGGCAACCGTAGGGAAACTCTTTATCCCACGTGATGAAGAAATGTTTGCAGCCATAGCAATTTACGCGCGCTGTCTCCGGCGCACGAGTATTATTTTCGTCCAAATTCATCGTAATATTTCCAACCAATAACGACGATGAGGGCAGCAAAGAAAAACCACCCAATCATATTGGTCACGTGCAGACCGCGCAGAAACGTAAGCTCCGGTTGCGTCCACATTAACGCAATTACCGGAACCCCTATCATTAGATACCAGCGGATGTATTTACAGACTTCGCAGTCTTGCGTGTTGCGGGAACTCATTGTTGAGCCGCTCCTTAGTCGCTCGAGCGCGGGCTGTCTCTTAGTAGCCTTAGCTCTTATACATGTTTTCCATCGCCGTGAACTGACCCTTGAGGTAGTCGCCGGTGCTCTTACTGCGTTGTACTAAGCTTTCCATTGCTGCGAACTGCGAAATGTAGCGCTGCTGCGTCGCAGCCAAACGTTTCTCAAGGTCGGCAAGCTGTGCTTCGTAGTCTTCAATCCTGTTCTCGGCCGTGGTCTGTCTGCTGCTTATCGGGCCCGAGGTATCTAGCATGCCTTTAAGAACTAGACTCGAATCCAAGGCTAGCCCTTTGCTGCCCCCGTCAAAATCTGACTGGTTGTCGGTATTAGCAGTCAACATAGTCACTACGTCAGTCAGATTGCTACTGATCACCGACGCAAAAACATCCTCGTCTATTTTGAGATCACCCGAAAGCTGAACACTCATCCCAAGGTCACGGAAGGTAGATATTCCGCCTGACGCCGTTGACGACTCTAAGTCTAACAGACCCTTGATCTGATTCTGCAGCATCGAGACAAAGGTTTTGTCTTTAGCCAGCGCGCCGGCTTCACCTGTCTCTGCATTCTTGTTGGTAAGTTCGGTCGCCGTCTGCCTAAAAGCGTTATAGGTGACTACCAGATCGTCGATAGCGGCGCGCAGTATCGAGGTGTCTTCGGCAATAGACAGCCTCACTGGGTTGCTGTCGACTGTCGTTACATTTAACTCGAGGCCGGGAATAACATCACTCAGCTTATTACTGGCGCGCTCGATACCACTAAGTCCATTCACCGTGATGCTTGAGTTCTGTGCCGTTTGCAGACTATTGCCCGCCTCGCCTAGTCCAATATCTGGGGTCGATGTTGCTGTGAAGGCGTTCTCAATACCCGTTGTACCCTCGAAAAGAACAACCCAATCGTTGCCTGTTGCACTGCGATTAACAAGGCGCGCGGTGATACCAATGTCGGCTGCGTTCACTGCGCTAACGATACCCGCAGGCGTGTCAGTCGTAACGCTAACCGAAGACGTTGCCGGCGACGTGGTGCCGATAGTGAAATCGATAGTGAATGCACTTGCCAGATTGAGCACCTGCGTTTTACTTGCAAAACTCTGACTCGCGGTAATCGTGCCCTGCGCCAATTGATCAACTACGACGTCGTAGCTTCCGGTTTGCAGATTAGTGCTGTTTGACACGCTTGCGGTCAGCGTCGCAGGTTTCGAATTCGTGACAGCTTTGTTCGTTACACCGCTAAGGTCTTTCAAATTATCGAAGGCAAGCTTCACGAGCGAGATACTGCCTTTCAGCTGACCGTAGCCCGAGACGCTAACGGTGCTCGCTTCTTTCTTACTCGTATAAGAATCGATTTTAGGCTGCGTTTCGGCCTGCGCAAGAGCGGTAGCAAGCGCTTGAATATCAACACCAGAGCCCATTTGCATCGCTTGAACGAGCGCGGTACCCGAGGTTCCTGCGGCTGGTGTTGTGGTTGTTTCGGCCATGATTCGTACCCAAGCGAATTAGATGAAATTGAAGAGCGACAGCTGCGTTACTTTTGCGAAAGTACTCTGTGCAGCTTCAAGTGCGAGCATATCCGAGGAAAGCTGAGTGATCGCCTTCGAGAAATCAATATCCTGCGCTTCTGAGAGCAGGTTTTCGTAGATAATCTGCTTGTCCGCCGCGATGTCTTTTCGCTGCGTGATTAGGTTTTGGCGCACACCGAGATCAACAACCTGCGAACCGAGGTGATTGGACACCGTATCTAGCTCGTCCATTGTTGCGCCTATCGCATCCGGATCATTCGCCTTTAAGGCATTCACGAAATCGGTCATAACCGTAAACATATCGACTTTCGATGTTGAACCGTCATCGGCGACTCGATCGAAACGACCCGCCAGATTAAAACCCGACGTGTTCAGGCTTAGCTTGTAGCCACCGTCTACCTCAAGAGCGATCTCGGCTTGATTGCCGCGGTATTCGGTCTCGCCCGAATCAAGCGTCACGAAGGGGCGAGTTGTTGTTGCTGTGCCTGCAAAAATATAGCGACCGTTCATATCGACACTGTTCGCGAGCGCTTTGATGTCTATTAAATAGCCCTCGGCCTCGGTGGCCATATAGCTTACATCTTGCGCCGAATAGGTGTTGCTCCTTGCCGCGATTGCAAGCTCTTGCATGCGGTAGACCATGTCTTGCATCGCACTAATGGAACCCTCTTCGTTAACCAGGCGATCTTCGAGCGAATTAAGGTTCGCTACGTAGTCATTCTGTTTAGAAATGACCGACTGCAATCTTAGCGTCGACGTCGTCGCTTCGAGGTCGCTACTAGGTGTCACGGCTTTCTTACCTGTCGCAAGCTGTGCCTGCGATTCGGCAATCTTCGATTGCTGCGCAGTCATCTGCTTATTCAAGCTAGTGAAGTATTGATTCGTCGATATCTTCATTGCTCTTCTAGTTCCTATTAGCGACTCTAATGATGGGTTATCGCACTTATTTTATTTCGTGTTCTTCTAGCGTGAGGCCGATAAGATCGCATCGAAAAGATCGCCCGATACTTTAATAATCTGCGCCGCTGCTTGGTAAGACTGCTGGAATCGAATGAGATTGGCCGCTTCGTCATCGAGACTAACGCCGGTTGCCGCGTCGCCCAGGGCCACAGCGTCCTCATAAACCACCTCTAACGCTTCGGCGGACATTTTGGATAGCGAATTCACATTGCCAATACCGTTTACCAGTGTGATATAGGTCTGTACCGGCAGTTCTCCACCTTCGAGCCTTATGTTCTGCACAGCGGCAAGCGCAACGATGTTGCTATTATCGCCAAGGCCGCCCGTGTTGGGTTGCAGCGTAAAACTGTCGCCAATTGCCGGTGCGCTGCTGAGCCGTATTCGGACATCACCAAAAACGATGTCCTTGGCTGAATCGTAGGTTCGTTTCGCGAGAAGCGTATCAGTAGTCTTGTCGCGTATTTCAACGGTTTTTGGCCCGGTGAAAGTAAAAAGCAACGGCGGCTCTGCAGCGGTTGTCGCTGCTGCCTTCACGTCACCTATTCTGTACTGAAGCTCCGCGGATCGCGCATCGCCCGTTGCGTAAACGAGATAGTCTTCGCTTATAGTCGCGTCACTACTGAGCGTGGTTGCAAGGCCGAGACGTGAGAGATCTTGCGCCGTTCCATTACCGGCCCAATAATCTTTAAAGCCGAATTCAATGGCGTCACCTTCATAGTAAACTCGCCCTGTGACCAAGCTGTTTGTTCGACCTAAAAAGTTGCTTGCCTCTGCCGCATCACTTCCTAGAGTGATGTTCGCCCCTTCGTTTCCGGCGGTGTTTCTTAGGACAAAGTTGCCCTCGTTGTCGACAAACCCTTCGACTTTAGTTGTCGCCGATTGCGCATTTACTAATAATGCTAACGCTTGAGCGTCGGCCGGCGCTGTGTCTGAAATAATCGTTGTTCCATTGATAGTCAGGCGACGCGTCGAATCAAAGTTGGCGGGGTCTATCGTTATAACGTTACTGGCAGTCGCAGTAACGTTGCTCGTTGCGCGTATTGTATTTACCCAGGTTGCCACGTCCTTAGCGCTAAGAGTCGAACCATTCGTTAGATCCAGCGCGCCTAGAGCTATGCCGTTTAGCGTTAGATCACCGTTTGGAATTAGTGTGACAGGGGCACCCGAAGTATTCGTCTGCTTAGGGATACTGAAAGAAAGCAATGAGCCCTCTGCCGACGCCCCGAGTTTTAACTCTGAGTCAAGATAGGCTGCAGCACCTGTCTTATTTGTATAAGCTGAAATATAGTCAGCGTTAGGCTCGAGCGTGGTCGCATTCGCAAGACTAGCGGCAAAACCGGCTTCAAGCTCAGTACCAGCAAGATGATTACGCTGTGCTGTGAAAAGTTGCAGCGATTCTGATTCAGTGAGTGACGGATGAATCGTGATCGAAAAACCCTCGCTGCCCTTGGGTATACGCAGTGACGGTTCTGACGTATTGGTCGTCACCGTTGCTTTTTCGAGAAAATTTGAACGAACGCCAGCGTCGAGTGTTTTAGTTGCGAGTTTAAGCGGCTCAGCGTAGCCGTAGTCAATCGAGACATCGACGAGCTTTGAATTACTCACGCTTTGTTGGACAACAAGCCTGCCTGCACTCGCGATTTGGCTGGTATCAGATATTGCGACTGAAATATTTTCAGAAACTCGTAGCGACGGCTCGATCGTAAATTTCCGACCACTCACGGGTGCCTCCCCGAGGGTGGCGGTGATTCCAGCATACTCAAAAACGCTTCCGTTACCTACTGTGGGCTTCACCCCAACAGACGTACCTGTAGCCAAATCAGTGACTAACCACGCCGCCTCGCTAGCACTCCACTGGGCGCTAAAAGGGTCAACTGCCGTCGCTGCATTATCATTGGCTATCGCCGTTATTCCTGCGTCTGGTGTGCCTCCACTATTCTTGGCCTTATAGGTTGTTGCGAGATTGAACAGATCTTGGCCGGTTTCATTATTTTGGTCCATGCCGCCGGCATGTATCGTATTTACCGAGTTAGCAAGGGACAAAACTAACGAATCGATGTCGTCACGTAACGGCTCAAAAACGTCATCGCGAAAACTAAGCAAACCGCCTAGTGAACCGCCTTTCAGGGCTCCTACGTTAACGTTTCTTCCATAGGGATCAAACATTATAGCGACAGGTGATCCGGGCACGGTTGGAAACACAGCACTCAATGCTGTTGCGTTGTTTAGATCGACAAACTTTGTATTATCACTCGCTCCCGCGAGCTTCACATTGACGCGCCCCGCACTGTCGAAATCGAAATCGAGCTTAGCTAGTTTGGCCATCTCATGCATCAAGTGATCGCGCTGATCAAGAATTGCCGCCGGCTGAAGCGATTGTTTTGTGTTCTTGCCGAGTTGTCTATTAACAAGCGCAAGACTTGCACCGAGTTGATTAAGCTCGTCTATACCTGCCTTTATTTCGCCGATTATTTCAGTTTCTAACGCACTTAGATCACTCGTTACACTTTGCACGCGTGCGGCGAAAAAATTGGCAGAGCCAAGGAATTCTTGACGATAAGTCTGTTCAGACGGGTTAGTACTTAGCGTTGTTGCCGACGAAAAAAATTGATCGATGGCCGAGGAAAGTCCCCCGTTTTCCGAGCCTAAAAGATTAATAACTCGATCGGTATACTTAATCATTGGTTCTTGCGAGCTCAACGCACTTTGTGACGTACGAATACTACTCTCGGCAAATTCATCATACGCACGCTGCACGCCAACGAGACGAGCGCCTGTACCAACATAGCTGACGCCTTGCTTCGCTGGCGCATTCTCCGACATACTGACTTCTTGACGCGAATAGCCGTCAGAATTGATGTTGGCGATATTGTTACTCACGGTCGACAGCGCCTGCCTATAAAGCTGGGTAGCGGTCGCGCCTATGGTAAGTAAATCAGTCATTTCGTGGTCTCAGAACGCGAGGGATCTCAGTAATTGTTCGTCACTAGTCAAATCGCTTGGATCTGTAGTTAGGCGCGTCCGACACGGGTAGTGCTGTAGGTACGGTTCGCGCGTCTAAAGGGTTGCCTCCTCGGTTTGCTGTAACCGAGTCTAGCCAGTCGGCGATGCCTAGGCTCTGCCGACTTGCCATCACCTTAGAGACCTCGTCGTAAAACATGTCGTCGAAGAAATCCATTGAATCGCTGCGAAGCAAATCGCTTTGCATTGGCTTAATAGACGCTTTCATAGAGTCAGTCATCATCTTTAAGAAAAGTGACTCGAATTCGGCTGCCACTTTTGTGTTAACCGCACTTTGATCAACGTCGGCTTTGTTTGCCGAGCCTTTTAACGCCGCAAGTCCCGCGAAATCATACGCACTCGCAACAGGCATTCCTAAACTAGCCATCTAGATCACCACCAATTGTGCTTTGAGACTGCCTGCGCGCTTGAGCGCTTCGAGGATCGCAATGAGTGCCGAGGGTGACGCACCCACTTGATTAACCGCATCGACAATATCTTGAAGCTCGACGCCTGGTTCGAGTACGACCATTTCATTGCGCGGCTCTTCAATGGTTATCTCGGCGTTGGTAATCTCTACGGTCTCGCCATCGGCAAGTGCGCCGGGTTGACTTACATCGTTAAATGCATCGATTCGAACCATCAACGTGCCATGCGACACTGCCGCAGCGCCGACGCGGACTGAGCGATTAATCACTGCAGTGCCGGTGCGTGAGTTAATGACCACGCGAGCCATCGGCTCACCTGGGTCGACTTCCATGAGTTCGATGTCGCTAAGGAAGCCAACCTTCTCGCTCATCTCCGAAGGTGCGCGCACGGCGATAGATACCGCGTCGATCGCAGTCGCCATACCATCCCCGTAGCGCGTGTTGATAGCACTAGAAATTGCATTAGCGGTTGAGAAATCGGCGTCGCGAACGTTGAGCACAAAATGATCAGCGCTCTCAAAAGGAGTTTCGATAAGCCTTTCTAGAATCGCACCATTTGGAATACGACCCGACGTTGGCACACCAATTTCAACGCTACTTCCGGCGGCATCAACAGAGACTCCAGTAACCGTCAGCGAGCCCTGAGCGAGGGCATAGACCTGACCATCTATGCCGCGAAGCTCGGTCATCACCAGGTTGCCACCGCGAAGACTTTCCGCTGTTCCAACAGTTGAGATGTTGACGTCTATCCGCTGTCCGGGTTTTGCGAATGCAGGAACTTCTGCAGTGACCAACACCGCCGCGACGTTGTCGGTCTGCCATGGTTGCTGTGCAAATTGAGTGGCGAGACTAATCAGACTATCACCCAAATCGAATTCCGACACGGGACCGTCGACACTCACGCCGAGGCCCGAAAGCAACGACGAAAGACTCTGTCCTGTTACGCGAAACGTGTTGCCGTCGCCTGTACCTGACAAGCCTGCTACTAAACCAAAGCCGACGAGTTGATTGGTACGCACACCTGCAACGTCAACAAGATCCTTGATTCGATCAGCAAAACTCACGCTAGGCGAAAGCAAGGTAAGTAAGAGAATGAGTAAAAACTTTTTCATGTAAATTCTGCCAAGTGAGACGTTGTTAGCGAACAAATAGTTAGAACGGCCAAAGTCCATAAAGCGCTTTAACGCCCCAAGGACCCTTCGTTGCACGCGCAAGTTCTCCGGCACCACTGTAGGAGAATTGCGCATTGGCAAGGCGGCGAGACAGCACAGTATTATTTGGCTGGATATCCTCAGGGCGAATAACGCCGCGTACGCGGATGTACTCGCTGCCTTCGTTTAACTCGAGTTGCTTTTCACCGAAAACGACGAGATTACCGTTAGCCATAACATCGACAACTATCGCCGAGATGCTACCGTTAAGCGACGCAGACTGACCCGCTGTGCCAGTGCCATTGCTGCTCAATGAAGAGCCGCCGCCATTTATGGTTGAGAAAAATTCACCGGCTGGGAAAAGCGCATTGCGTTGCTCATCTCCTATCACATCGTTAGAGGTAGTTCGCTCTGTCGAGAGACCAGTCACTCGCGATGCTTGCGCGCTCTCATTAAGGATAATCGTAATGATGTCGCCTACTTCGACATTGCCCGCGGCATAAGAGCGTCCCGCGGGATAGAGTCTTGCCCCTTTATCGAAAATTGATCCCGTATTATGTTTAACGTCAGTAACCTCGACAGGATAGGTCAATTCGAAGCTGTCGTTGGCTACCAACGAAGAGGAGCCAGTACTGGAGCACCCAATTAACACGCCAGCGATCGACATAGCTGAAATGAGTTTACTTAAGTGATGCATAATTCTTTCCTTAATGCCGTTTTCGAAATCAACCGCTATCTATTAAAGATTGTTATTGAGGAATCGGAGCATGCCGTCGGTCGCAGCAATTGCCTTCGAGTTAATCTCGTAGGCGCGCTGTGTCTCGATCATATTTACCATTTCTTCTACAACATTCACGTTCGATGCCTCGAGCGCGCCCTGAGTGATCATGCCTGCACCCTGTGCGCCAGGTATGCCAATAACCGGATCACCGCTTGCATTAGTTTGGGCAAACAAGTTTCGTCCTAAAGGCGTTAAGCCGGCTGGGTTAACAAACCGAGTGAGCTGGAACTGGCCAACATTGGCTGCGCCACCACCAGCTGCGAGTTCGACTGTTACCGTGCCATCGCGTCCGATCGTGACGCTAGAGGCGTCTTGAGGAATGGTGATAGGTGGAATAAGTGACTCGCCTGAAGCAGTCACGATCTCGCCTGTGTTAGAGAGTTTCAATGAACCGTCACGGGTAAAGGCTGTCGTACCGTCAGCTTGCTGCACCGCAAAGAATCCAGCGCCGGCAATGGCAACATCGAGCGAGTTCTCGGTCGAGATCATATTGCCCTGACGATGCACTTTTTCAGTGGCAACAACACGCGTACCCGTACCGAGCATCAGGCCGGTCGGTGTCTCGGAATTGATGTCCGCCTGCGCGCCCGCCTGAACGATACGCTGATAGAGAAGGTCTTCGAACATCGCACGGTCTTTCTTAAAACCGGTCGTGTTTACGTTAGCAAGGTTATTCGCAATAACCGTCATTCGAGTTGACTGTGCCGAAAGACCAGTCTTTGCTACCCACATTGAAGCATCCATCGATGATTCCTCTTAGTTCTTTGCTTAACCGGCGCGCATTAGGCGCGAACCGTCTTTATCCATTTCTTCTGAACTTTTAATCACTTTCATCTGCGTCTCGAAAGAGCGATAAAAGTCTAATAAGTTCACCATAACTTCGACTGCGCTAACGTTGCTGCCTTCGAGCGAGCCTGAATCTACCGACGCGGCATTTGGGCCGACTGGAATATCGCCCCCTTCGCCGTTTGAGCCTTCTGCTTCGAAGAGTCCGTCGGTTCTACGTACAAGAGTAGCCGCCGACGCATCACGAATGAACAACTGGCCAATTGGCTGTGCAGCTTGAGCTTCTACTGTTGGGTCTTGGAAAAAAACCGTACCATCTGGCGCGATGTTTACGATTCCGCCAGGCGGAACCGCTATTGCACCACCGCCCTCGCCTAGTACCAACTTACCCGTGCCTGTTTCTAAGAAGCCGTCACTTGAGATATGCAGATCGCCGCGGCGAGTAAAAGCCACTTCGCCGCCTTCTGCTTGCACGCCCAACACTGTCGCGTCGTTCATCGCAATATCGAGCGGATTACCGGTCTCCATACGAGTCCCTGTATCGAGCACAACGCGCTCAACACGCGAGGGAACGATTGGCTGAAAGCGAGTAGGAAACCCTGGGCCGTTGAGAGCAGCCGATTCGGGCCGAGAAGATTGCGATCTTTTGTAGCCAACGGTCGAAATGTTGGCAAGATCATTCGTTAGCTGTACGCGCTGAAAGCTCTGGTTAGAAGCGGCTCCCAATGCAGTAAATATCAGCTTGTCCATTTTAGTTCCTCGGCCTGAATGTCAGGCTATTCGCCTTATTAGCCTCTGATGTTAATAATCGCCGTCGTCATTGTGCTCGTCGTTTCGATCGCTTTGGCATTAGCTTGGAAGTTTCGTTGCGCCGTGATCAAGTCAACCAGTTCGGAGGTTAGGTCCACATTAGAGCGCTCTCGCGAACCGGCACGAAGCGTACCGAAGCCAGCTGAGCCAGGCTCACCATAACTCGGCGTACCCGAGTCAGATGTCGAGAAGAAGCTCGAGTCACCGATCTGACGAAGACCCTGTGGCGACGAGAAGTTCGCGATGATGATTTTACCGAGAGACTTCTGTGATCCGTTCGAGTAACTCGCAACAACAAGCCCGTCGTCGCCGATGTTTACGCCTACCAGGTCGCCTTCCGGCGCACCGTTCTGTGACTGACTTAATACGGCAAACGGCGAGTTGTACTGCGTACTCGCGGTGTAAGCGATGTTGACCGTGGTCCCCGTAATCGAGTCACTCTCAAGAGCATAGGCACTCAATGGTGAGACCAGTGTTCCACTCGTGTCGAAGGTGAGCTCACCCTTATCAAGGAAGATGGGCGACCAATAAGGAATGTCATTCTCCTCGAAGTCTGCCTTGTCTGTTGTCTCTTGCCAGCTGCCATCCTGATTCTGCACCACGTAAACGTCGGAGGCACCTTCAGTATCCGGCATCAGCTCAACATAGGTAGATGTACTGCCGAAGGCGGCGGCTACGTTCTCGAGCCCCCAGTCAGAATGACCAGTAATCTGGATAAACGAATCAGCACCCGTCGTGGCGCCTTTCACACTAAGCGCGCCTTTACCTTCATCAAAGCCAACCTTGATACCACTTACCGAGCGACCAAGGCTATCGGCCATCAAGTTAATCTTGTCTTGCAAGTGCTTGGTGAACGTACCTATCGAATACTGTCCAAGATCTAAGTTGATCTGAGATGAGATACCATCAACAATAACTGTCAAATTTCTGTTACCCGCAGTTACAGAGAAAGACTCTGTTGGGTCTATGCCCATCGCGTTGCCTGTCACATTTGCGGGCAAAGAATTTTGACCTCGTAATGTGGGTAAGTTATTCACCTGCGAATATTGTGCGGCAACGCTCTGAGTCTCAGAAAAACCGAACAGTGCAGAGGCAAGTTCTGAGGCAGCAGTCAACGTGGATTCACCTTCTACTACTTCCGTGTTTAGCGCAATCTCGAGGCTCGATTGATCTCCAGTCTGGCCACTCTTGAATAAGAATTGACCATCGCTATACTCGACAGAAATTCCGTATCTTTGGTCGGCCGCCGCAAGCGCCGTTCCGTTAGGAAGTACGCCGCGCATTAAGAGGACATCTTGCTCGGTATCTAGAGGAGCAAGTACCTCGCCTGTAGTCGCAAGCTGAAAAATAGTCGCGCCATTTGTCCCGCCGGGTGTCGCCGTAATCACACCAACTTTGTCCTTGTCAGTCTGCGTAAATTTAAACCCCTGATTAACCGGATCATAGGCGATGACAATGTCATTGTAGGCAGCATAGTCTGCGTTAGTAGCCAGAGCATTCGTTAACGCGTAGCCCACTGACTCTGGAGTTGCGCTTCCTGCATTAGCGCCAAGCAACTCCGTGACCTTAAGCTCGATGGCAGCAGTTTCGCCCCGCGACAGCGTTAAAGTTACTGGTGTAACAGGAAGGTCCGCAGCAAAGTTGAAATTCTTTCCATCACCAAACCTATCGTTCAAGATATTGGTTAGTTCGAAAGCAATCTGCTGTCCGGAGAGCTGCTGATTACGACCAGCGAGGTGCTCAAGGCCGATATTAACGGGCTCGGAACCATCGATAGAGATCTTAAACATGTTTGTAAGCTTGTCGCGAGAAAAGTAGTTGCCAGCATCGGTATAGGCTACACCATCTGCGTCAGCACCTGGAAATTCATCTATGTAACCTTCGATGTCCCCATTGCTATTTACTTTCGCCGCAAAGTTCACACCGTCTTTGTTGTTAGTGAGGTTCAAATTATCTGTGAATATCGACCCTTCTGGAATCGCAGAAGCGATGGTCGCAGGTTGCGAGACTATCGGCTGTGACAGCTGGTCGTAAGAATACTTCTTATAGACAGTACCGGTGGTAATGAGATACTGGGCGCTATCTGCGCTCGTGCGCTGTAGGGCTTGCAGTTCTGATGAAGTTTTTATTTCCCCGTATTTATTCACGAAAAACTGATCGCCACCGGAATCAGACGCCTGCACCAGGGCAGGGTCAACGGGCTGATCGTCGATATACACGTAGGTCTGCCATTTGTTGAAGGGATCATCGGCCGTCGCGTTGGCTGTCTTCACATAATAGACGGTTGAAAGATGAGAAGAACCCGAAGCACCATAGACGGTAAACGAGGTCGTCTTGTGGTAAGTGTCTGGCTTGTTAGGATTAAAAACCGCAGTAATTGGCTCGCTTTGCGAGGGAAGGTTCAGGCCCAGTTCGACCTCAGTCGTCGCAGCAAATTCCGATACAGTAGATCGAGGAATCGACATTGCAGTAAGCGGTTCGCTGAAATCAGCTTTGTTTGTAGAGTCTACCGGTAGCGACATTAACGCCTGACCTGCTGCGTTGACCATCTGGTTTTGCTCATTGAGCATAAAGCCACCGTTACGCGTGTAGACGCTCGTTCCGTCTGACGTCTGCAACGCGAAAAAACCGTCACCGGTGATCGCAAGGTCGAGAGAGTTCGCAGAGAATTCGATGTTGCCCTGGCTGAATTCCTGTACCACTTCTTTGAGTGATACACCCGCGCCCACAACCGATGAGGCTTTCTGGAGTGGCGACGTGGCGAAAATATCGCCGAAGTCAGCTGTCGAGCGCTTAAAGCCCGAGGTGCCGGCGTTCGCAATATTGTTCGAGGTTACCGCAAGCTCAGTGGTTGCTGCGTTGAGGCCCGTTAGCGAGGTATAGAATGACATGTGTGTTTTCCCCTAGTTTAAATTTGGATACGGTCGATCGCGGCCATGTCCAAGATGCGTCCGTCTTCGATTTCGAATTTCATTGTTTGTGACTCGGCATCCCAGCTTACTGCGGTGATGTTCTGCTCTGTCGTGAGTGGTACTGCAAAGCGTGTGTCGCCCTTTGTGGCCGACATCGAGAAATTGTAAGTGCCGTCTGGCATCTCATCGCCGTGGGCATCTTTACCATCCCACGTGAGTGGGAGATTGCCGGCTTTAATTTTTTCAAAGTCTTCACGATAGATGAGCTGACCGGATTCGGCGTCGTAGACGCTGAAGACTGCTTCGTCTGCCGACATGGGCATCAGTGCCGTCGCTTCGATCTCGCGACCTGCACCACCTCGAACCGAACTGCCATCGAGATTAAGCGTCTTGCCTAACAGATTAGAGCCCAGCAAAAACTTTTCTGTTTTTGATTCTGCCGCCATTTCTTCCATCGATGCCTGCACGCCCTTCATCGCCTCGAGTGACGAGAACTGCGCGAGCTGTGCAACGAACGCCTCGTTGTCCATCGGGCTGAGTGGATTCTGATTTTTTAGCTGAGTAGTAAAGAGCTCTAGGAACGCGTTGCGGCCTAGAGCGTCTTCTTCTGTGCTTGCCTTCATCTGCTGGTTTTCGTACTGATTCGTGGTCAGTATATTTGCCGGTAGCAGACCTGCATTTTGAATCGACATGGATTAACTCCTAGACCTTGATCACTTCGAGTGTGCGGCTCATCAACTGTTTTGCCGTTGAAATAACCTCGACATTGTTTTGGTACGCGCGCGAGGCATCCATCATTTCGATGAGCTCTTCAATTTCGTTTACGTTCGAGGCGAACACATAACCGTTATCGTCTGCGAGGGGATTGTTTGGCTCGAACACCTGCTTTACCGGCTTCGGGTCGTTAATGATTTCGTTCACGCGGACACCGCCTTCAAACGATTCTTTGCCGCTCATGGCATTGTTTAACAAGCTCTCAAACACAGGCCGCTTGGCACGAAACGCACCTGCATCCGTGCCTGCAACAACGCCTGCGTTTGCCAGGTTACTCGCAGTCGTATTCATGCGAATAAGCTGAGCGTTCATGCCCGTGCCTGCGATACTCATGAGTCTTTCGAATGACATTGCCTGTCTCCTTACTGCTTAGTAATGCGAGCGTTATTCGCCGCGCAGCGCTTTGCGCATACCTGAAATTTTGTTCTCTAGAAACTGAATCGATGCTTGATAATCAGCGACGGCTCGTCCGAAGCGCGCCTGCTCCACACCCATTTCAACGGTATTGTTGTCGAGGCTTGGGTTCAGCGGCGTGTAGTACGTAATCGCTGAATTTATGTTTTGCCCCAATGCTCCACCAGCACCGATGTGTTTAGCTTTTGTCGCCTGCATCGACCCTGCATTGCTAGTTGCGCTGTTGTACTGCTTTAGTACTTTTGCGAAATCGAGATCTTTGGCCTTGTAACCAGGCGTCGATGCGTTAGTGATGTTGCCCGAAATGATTTCGAGGCGACGACTCTTCACGCTCGCGGCTGCGCTGTTAAATCCAAAATATCTGTCGAGTGATGGCATGCGCCTGTCCTTCCTAAAAGTTCTTTCTCCGCTTGAGTAGTGCAGAATCGATGCCAACTTGTCGTACGTGCTGCAAATTATTTCTATTCGCGCGCGCAATCAGTCACTTAGCGCTGTTTGGACGCGCTCACAGAAAACAACCCTGTAAGAAAATAGACAGGCTAGGAAACTCTTTTTGCAACAACCAAAGCCAAAGCGGCAGCAAAGCGGCAAGTGGCAAGGCAAAGTGGCAGAGCGAGACAAAAAAATGACAGCGGTTGCGGTGTTCTAGCCAGACGCGATAATTTTCTCTAGACTCGCCGCCATGACTGCAACCTTTATAGTTAAAAAATTCGCTAAGGCGATTGAGATCAGAAGACACGCTTCACGATTATTGGTTTTGCGTGCCCTCAGCTTTTTTCTATCGATCCTCTCTTTGACCCTAGCTTTGACCCTCTCCTTGATCCTCTCTTCCACGCCGCTTGCTGCAGCGGCCGCAGACGAGAGGCTCGAGCCGAAGCAGCGTGCGGTCGAGACGATCACCGAGTGGATTGTGCAACGGGAACAGCTAGAGGCCTCGCGCATCGATGTGCTCGCGAGCGATAGGCGCTTTCGAGTGCCCGAATGCGAGGGCTCTTTCGGTGTCGACTATGTGACACAGCCGACTATTACTAACGCTCAGCGCGCCAACGCGACCGTGCGCGTGAGCTGCGATACGAGCGAATGGTCTGCGGTTCTGCGCGTGAATATTTCTGCGCAGCCGCAGCATCTGGTTTTTGCTAGCGATTTAACTGCGGGCCAAGTCGTCGGAGCGCAGGACGTCGCGCTGGGCAATTCGTCAGAGTCGCCCTCACAGGCGAGACTCAATGAGGTTGTCGGCAGGTCGCTCAATCGCCCTGTGAAACGCGGAGAAAGAGTGCTGCAAGAGGCGCTCACGCAGTTGGTCGATGTCTATGTCACCACGACGACGATTCGTCGCGGCGAACCACTTAGACAAGGGGCGTATCGCAGAGCGTCTGTCGATTTTGCGCAGGCGAGCGTACAACAGCGACTTACCGGTGACCAGATAGGCGCCTCGGTCGCGAGGCGCGACCTGCGCGAGGGAACAACGCTTACACTTAGCGACCTTCAATTTGCCAGCAGTGCGTTGGTCGCAACCACCGTATTAGAGCAGGGCTCGATGTTCGATGCGTCTAATTTCGAGGTGCAGGAGCTTTTTGAGCGCCTGCCTCAAGATGCAGTGCTCGATCAGCGCCAGCTTATGCGAGCGACGACAAAGCGCAGACTTACGCCAGGCGATGTCATCCGCTACTCGGATGTGCGTATGCAGCCACACGTGAGCACCGGCGAGAGCGTTCAGCTGACTGTCGCACGTGGCTCCATCGTTCTGACTGTCGAGATGCAGGCACGCAACGACGGCTATATCGGCGACAAGGTAGAGCTGAGCAATCCCGAGTCGGGCGAAATTGTCATGGCGACCGTCACTGGGGTAGGTGAGGCACGCCGCGATTAAAGCGCCTGATCTATTGCTGCCTCACAAAATAATGTAAATAAGGATTAAAGTCGGGGCAACAGCTGTCGATTGGTCCCCTAGAGAACGATAGATCTTAGCAATAGTGCAGATCAAAGGAAGCAAAGTCATGACAGACGCAATTTCAAATAACGCAGCTAACGCAGCCAACGCCCTCAAAGCCGCGGCACGTACAGCCGAGGCGACTACTAAGGCACGTGTCGACGCCGAGAGCGTAGCCGAGCCGGCACCAGCTCCCGCGAAAATCGAGCCAAGCACTGTAGAACTAACGCCTGCGCTAAAAAACGCCCTTGTTGAAGCTGATTTCGACGCCGCCAAAGTGCAAGAGATCAAAACAGCGCTCGAACAGGGTAATTACCCGCTCGATAACAAGAAGATCGCAGAGAGCTTTGTTCCGCTAGAGAAACTCCTGTAACGTAGCGGCTCAAGCAGAAGCACCCGCGAGACACTATGCCCAACCTAAATGAGGCACTTTTCAAAATCGGCGCGCTCGAGGAAATCCTGGAGCGCGAATTTCTGCTGCTCAAAGAAAAGGATTTCGAACAGTTCGATGCTCTTCAGCAGCGTAAAAACGAGCTTCTAGGGTTTCTCGCCAACAGCGAAGATCCCGAGACTATCGAAGTAGATGCCGAGACAATCTTGCAGAGCGATGAACTGTCTACTCGGCTTCAGCATTGCCGCGACATGCAGCAGCGCAACGAAATTCTCGTTAGGCAAAAACTCTCCTCTATCCGCGAGGCCTTACAGACACTAAAGGCAGGCGGTGATTCGCGGCCCAATACTTACGAACACCTCGGTAAAGGCCGCCGCTAATCGCGGTGGGCGTCCTCGGGCGTTTTATCGCGTAGCCAGTAAGCCCAGGACAATATCACCGCAACCGATTCGAACAACATCTCCGGCACTTCCTGTCCAACCTCTACTCCGTCTAAATAATCCAGCAGCCGCGCATCGTAGAGCACGGGAATATTTGATGCACTTGCAGCTTCTACCAACACGTCGGCGTAGTCGTCTTGCGCCTTTGCCACCACTTTAGGCGCGCCCTTACCGCTGTACTCTAGCGCAGCAGCTTTGCGACGTTTTTCGCTTAAGGGCGTCATGCGCGCAGCTCCAGATTACCTACGCTTTTTAATGTGTCGGGTTTCTCCCGTTCGGGTTTGGCTCCGTGGATAACCTGGCAGCGCGCGACATCGAGACCGAACTCTTCGAGATTGCTCCGCAGTTCACGCACATGCTGACTCGCGAGTCGCGCCTGTTCTTGGTTCGATAGCCAGACGGTAACCGCCAGCAATCGTGGGGCGAGCAGCTCTACCCTGCCCCACACATTGTCTTCTTCGCTAAAACTCAGCTTCACCTCGACCGACCATATGTTGCGCTGTTTGCCATCGCGCTGCTGCTCCTTACGCTCGATAGTCACCTCGGCGGGTGGGCGATCGGTAAATAACAGCATGAAGCGCATGGCCAGGTCGCGCTGCTCTTGGCGAAGCAGAAATTCGATTTTGGCGATGTCGAGATAGTCGATTACCGAGTCTAGCGCGGCGATTTCATCGGCGAACGCATTCGGGTCGACGCCGATGAGGCGATCAAGCAGGCGCTGCAACAGGCGCCGAATATCGAGCTCACGCGGATCACCGAATTCGGCCTTGCCTACGCTGGGCGGAATAAAGCCATTCGCCAACATAAACTGGCGGATCTTACCTGCATCGAGTGTGCTCGATGAGGCAATAAGCTGTGGGATTAACCCGCGCGGGGAGTCGGGGACGAGTTTACGAATGAGATCGACGAACCCAGTATTGCCTGCAGCGCTCGCAAGAACCGGCACGTCGGTGAGTTCGGGATTCGACGCAAGTGCTGCCAGCGCCTGAAGGTTAACAGGCTGTTTGGGGGTCTGCGCCTGCTGCAGTGCTGCTGCGCGCGCAAGCGCCGCCGTGGTTAGCGTCATGCGCTCCTCGATCGGCTTTATCGTTACGCCATAGGCGCTGCGTGCCACGCTAAAGTCGAGCGATTGATTCTTTAGGTCTTGATAGTCGCCGCGAAACCGCCGCGGCTGATTAGGAAAGAACAGCGTCACCGAACGCCCATCGTCTGCAACGATTCCGCGCACAGTCTGTCCGGGGTTAAGCGCGTACTCGCGCACCTCGGCGCTGTTTAAGCGCAAAATTCCGAGAGCCGGTTGATCGGCTATCGGAACTCTAAGAAATTGGCTGATATTCTCAGGGCCATTCACGGGCAGTCCTTGTTAACGTCACTCGCTAGGGAAAATGCACCCAGCTTTCGCGTGCCCTGCGCTCGATTTCGAGTTCCGCCGGATCGACCGTAAACACCAAGCGCATAACATCGTCGGCGGTGGGTATACGAAGTTTCACACCGGCGAGCATCCGATTAGGATTACCCGAAGGGAATGCTCGCGGATTCGCCTTAATGAATGCATTTCGCAGCATTTCTTTGCGGATCGAGCTGCCCTGAATGGCACGATTAATGATGCCGTCGAGCGTGTCGCCTGTGCGAACCTCGTAGAAGCCGGTCGCGACTTCTTCGGCATAGCGAATGTCGAGGTGATCTTGCACATCGTAGTCTGCAAGCAAGACCCTGAGCGCGCGGTCGATCTCGGTGCGAGACGCTGTCTCGGCCGCTGCCGCCTGACCGGCTAACAACACGAGCAGCGCGAGAGCGCCTAGTCGAATCTTTACTGTCATCTTAGTGTCCTCTTATTGTCCTCTTATTCTCTTCTTACTTTCATCTTACTCGTGTTGGTCGCTCTTCGCGTTCAGCTGGTTAACGCTTACCGCATGGCTTTAACCTTTTAGACCTAGCCTTTAAGATCTAGCCTTAAAATGGCAGTGCGCTCTTATGGAGTCCGCGAGTGCTGGGCCCTTCGAGTATTCGAAGCTCGGCATTGTATAGATTTACGCGCACAACCTCGGCGATCGCCAGAGACTCGAGCATTTCGGAATCGAGGAGCTGCTCGGCGTCGGTAAATTTACGCGTACTGAGCAAAAACCTATCGCCGCGGCGAACACCGACACTCGCGCCCTGATTGAGAGTGGGTGTTGAGTCCGAAAATTCGTCTTGGCTGTACACGACAAGCGATTCGGGCTGGCAACTGAAACGCGTTTCACCCTTAACGAGGAGTGCATCGGTCGCTGACGCGATCTGCGCTTGTGCTTTATCGGCATTCGCAATCTGGCCGTCGCGTACCGCTAGTTTGACTGTCATTCGCTGTCGCGCAAGCTCGGTTTCGCCGCCATCGGTTTCAACGAGACTCAAGATAATGCGGACATCGAGCATCCCTTCACGAAGTTGCGATCCTGCCAGTACGCTGCGATCGACGCCTAAGCCAAACTCGGCCCCTAGCTGCGACCCCAAACGCCTAAGCCCACGAGTGCCTGCCCGCAGAGTTTGTGCTGGGTTGAGCTCCTGCGGTGAGAAGTCGATCACTGTCACGCGCAGCGCTGTCTTGCTATTTCGTGGGTCGATAAAACTCCCATCGGTGAAGCGTGTGTAGAGGGAGATAGGTTCCTCAGCATGCGTATCGGACTCGCGGACCGACAACAGCGACCACTGGCTACTCTTCTTGATTTCAGTACTGACCGCTGCCTGAATGAGGGCTGCCGTCTCGTCGAGCTCGCGAACAAATCGCTTCCCTTGCTCTTTAACCTGGTCGAGCAGGGCGAAAGACATCGTCAACGCGTGTGCATAGCGCGGAGGCGGGAGCTGATCGCAGCTCAGAGCTGGATTAAGCGCGCTTGTTTCTATGTAACCCGCGTGAACACTCGCCGCGTCGTCTTGCAGCAATGACTGCATGCGAATGCCACGAACACCGCCGCCTGTGCGGTAAAAAGAAGACTCAACGAGCTGGCCGGCATCATTGATATAAGCAGAAGAGACAACAGAGACGCCGTCGGCCACCGCCGCGTTGAGCACTTCGGCCTTAATTGTCTCGAGCTGACTCGCCGCATTTCGGGCCTCTTGGGCATGGGCCTCTTGGGCATGGAAAAAGCCCGATAGACTCGCTGCAGCGAGAATTGCCGACAGCAGCACCCGACCCGCCGCTGCCGCGCGGAGAGTGAAATGTGCCGAATGCATTGAGTTGGCTCGCATTAGCCTACCCTGCTCCCAGCGCGAGTTGATCGAGATAGAGCGCACGTAGGTCACTGATAGTTGAATTAGGTAGCGCCAGCGTGACGGCGTAAGTGTCGCCCGAAACCGGCTCTATTTTCACCAGCTCGGCGCCGTAGATGACGCCCTCGATGCGTGAGCGAAAATCGTCGCTGGCAATCGTGAGGTCGGCAATCGTGGTCGATGAATCGATGTAAACGCCAAAAACGATCTCAGTAAGCTGGCGGTAAGCATCGAAACGCGCTGCCTTAATGGCCATAAGACGCTGCTGTGCGGGTTCTCCAGCCTGACTCTGGATAACCGCGTAGCCTGTCGCCTCGATGCGATCGCTCGCAAGATAGCCCAAGCCTCCCGGCGAATTGACCACAGGACCATCTAGGGAGAAGCCTGCATTAATGCCTGCCACGCCGACCCGCCCACTGCTCGAACAGCCAGCAAACACGGCGACTATGAGGGCTAATAACCCGATTCGGCCCATTAAATAGCTCTGCGACAACTTCATTTCCTGCTCCTCATTAGATTCTTTCGTGGCGCCTCTACGAAGAGCCAATCGACACTTGTTCGCCGCGCTTTACTCGCTCGTGTCTCTTAATTTATTCGGGATAGTGCTTATAGCAGGTGCGCACAGGGCACGCGGCAGGCCTCTGTCGAGTGCGTCTCTTACGAAAGACTCAATTATCACTGTCACAATTAATTGGCACAGGCTTTGCAATACCCTTAGGCAGCCGCCAAAAACCGAGGCTGAGAAGGCCAAATGGAGAGCGATAAATCGCCCCAATAATCGAGCAACTTATTGATTAAGAAGAAGTAATTATGAGCGCGACCCTAGTGTCAGGTTTACGACAATCACTCTTTGCCGGTGAAGCGAAGAACCTGGGTATTCCCCTGGTTATCCTTGCGATCATGGGCATGCTCGTTGTACCGCTGCCTTCAATTGCGCTCGATATTCTGTTTACCTTCAATATCATGACCGGGCTGATCATCGTCATGATCTGCATTAACGTGCATAAGCCCCTCGAATTTTCGTCCTTTCCGCTAATACTGCTCTTGGCCACCATGTTGCGCTTGAGCCTCAATGTTGCCTCAACTCGCGTCGTGCTGCTGCGTGGTCACGAAGGCCCCGACGCGGCAGGTAATGTCATCGCCTCGTTTGGCGAATTCGTTATCGCAGGCAATTATATTGTTGGTTTCATCATCTTTATTATCCTGATGATTATTAACTTTATCGTAGTCACCAAGGGTGCCGGCCGAACCTCAGAGGTTATAGCCCGCTTTACCCTTGATGCGTTGCCCGGCAAGCAGATGGCAATCGACGCCGACCTCAACGCCGGCGTAATCGATCAGGAAACAGCCCTCAAACGCCGCGAAGAAGTCTCGCAAGAATCAGACTTCTTCGGTTCGATGGACGGTGCCTCTAAGTTTGTTCGCGGTGATGCGATTGCCGGCGTGCTTATTCTCTTAATTAATATAATAGGTGGCTTGCTCGTCGGTGTTACGCAGAACGGGCTCGAGTTTGGCGAGGCGGCAGAAATTTACGTGCTTCTCACTATCGGCGACGGCCTAGTTGCTCAGGTACCTTCGCTGCTTTTGTCACTGTCTACAGCGATCATCGTGACTCGTGTTACCACCTCCGAAACGACCGCCAACTCGGCTGGCAGCCAGCTCACCAATCCTGCGGCGCTTAAGATTACTGCGGCGATTCTCGTCCTGATTGGTCTCGTACCCGGCATGCCCCATCTTATGTTTCTAGCCTCGGGCATCGGCCTTGGCGTTTACGCCTATTCGAACGACCGCGCGGCCGAACGGGCAATCGAGGCTGAGGAAGCTGACTCGAAAGTCGAAGAGAAGCCTGATGATTCCGACCTCGACTGGGAAGACATTGAACACGTCGACCCTATTGGTCTCGAGATTGGCTATGGCTTGATTCCTTTGGTTAACGAAAGCGACGGCGGCGTTTTACTTGCGCGCATACGCGGCGTGCGCAAAAAACTCTCGGCCGAACTGGGTTTTCTTATTCAGGCGATTCGCATCCGCGACAACCTAGACATAGACCCAATGACTTACAACATTGTGATCAAAGGCGCCGTGCGCGGCAGCGGTACCATTCGCATGGGCAACGAACTCGCCATCAACCCAGGTGATGTCCGAACTCAGCTCGAAGGTATTCCAACGAAAGAACCTGCGTTTGGTCTCGATGCCTACTGGATTAACCCGAGCCAAGCAGATTTTGCAAAGACAGCCGGGTATACGATTGTCGATGGCGCCACGGTGATAGCCACACACATCAACGCGATCCTGCGCGACAATGCGAGCGACCTTCTCGGCCACGACGAAACACGTGAAATTCTCGATAAAATCGCACAGCGCTCGCCAAAGCTCATAGATGACCTCGTACCGGATAAGCTTTCGGTTTCGACAATCATGCAGATTCTGAAAAACATTTTGTTCGAATCGATCCCGATTCGCGACATGAATACAATTATCGATACGCTGCTCTTAGAGAGCTCGCGCACTCAAAACTCTGACGAGCTCACAGCGCTAGTACGGCCGCGTTTGGGTCGGCTAATGCTGCAGAATCTTGTGCCGCCGGGCGAAGAGCTGAGTGTTATCACGCTCGATCCCGCGCTCGAACAGATGCTGATTGGCTCGCTGCAACAGAGTAATCAGGCCGGTGAATTAATCATCGAGCCTAAGCTTGTCGAGGGCCTGATTTCCTCAGTTAATCAGCAGCGCCTGCAGGCGGAAGAAAACGGCTTCCCCGCCGTGCTTGTCGTTGCGCCGCCGATTCGTCCGTGGCTTGCACGCTTGCTCAAACAGCGCTTCGCAGAAATTTCGGTGCTCGCTTATACCGAAATTCCCGAAGATCAAAACATCAAGGTCTTCGCGCGCGTGGGTCTCGAACAGAACGAAGAAGCCGCCTAACGCTCGCGAGCGCTATGAGCGTCAATTATTAAGTAGGACAAAACGATGAAATTAGAATACCTAACCGTCGAATCGATAAAGACTGGCATGAAAGAAGTTGTTACGCGTTTCGGCGACGATGCTGTTCTGCTAAAGACCATCAAAGAAGGCAGCAAATATCGCCTGCTAATTGCGCACGAAGACGCAAAATCGGCGAATCAGCGCACGGCACTAAGAGAAACCACGCCAGCGCAGCGTTTGTCATCTGCCGTTAATGACACACCTCTCACGCTAGCCGAAATCGACCTAGTTACTGGCGAGCGTCGCGTGGTGCTCGACCCGCCCAAACTCACCTCGGCATCGGCACAGACTATCAAGGCAATCGTGCGAGACGAGTCGTCAACTGCCCGTCGTTCAAGCAAATTCGACAACCTCGATCAGGCGATCCTCAACGACAAACGCGAAGCACGACTAATTCGTCGCCTCAAAAGCCACCCTGATTACGCCACCCTCAACGAGCAGTTCGACATGAGTGGTATCTCTAGTCTCTTCAGGCAGACGTTACTTGCAGGCCTGGCAGGCACCGCAGCTGAAGAGTCGCTGCAGGAGAAAACTGCTGAATTTATTGCGAGCAAGCTGCCAGAAACCCATGAAATAGACCTTTCGCAGCCGCTGCATTTCCTCGCGGGCGGCTATGGTGTAGGCAAGACCTCACTCGCCTTTCGGATGGCGCTTCAGATAAACGCACTCGAGCCAGGCCGTGCGATTGTCATCAACTATTCTGGCGATCAGGAGTCGAGCTGGACTAATGCCGCCATCATAGGCGCGCGCCTTGGCGTTGAAGTACTGCCCGCTGGCTCGGCAGCCGACCTCGCCGAGTTAGTCAGAGACAACGGCGCGACTAAGCTATTACTCGTCGACGTATCAACTTATAATGAGAGAAATATTGGTGCTCTGCAGGCTCGCTTCGACACGGCAGCATTCCATCTGGTTGCCCCAAGTGACGCCTGCCTTAATAATCTGCAGCGTCTGAGCCGTGCACACGCATGGACCTCGCTGATGATTACGCGACTCGATTCGGCGTCATTTAGCTGGAGCATCTATCAGGTCCTCATAGAGAGCCAGATAGCGCTATCGATCGGTTCGCGCGACCCTTCGCTCGAGGCGAGTGTGGTGGTGGTTAGCCCCGCGCAGCTGAGGGGCTTGCTCGATAAGGTGCTAGGCGCCATTATTGATCCGGCACAAGAGATTACCACTGAATCAAGCAGGGCGACAATGAATACGCTCAGTGAAAACCAGCGAGCAGCAGCTATGCATTAGTGCACCAACAGGGCTTTCGAGAAGCACGCTTTAATTAGGTACACACCAAATAGGTAACCGTTAGATGCTGGACAAGACCCGTCAGGATAAGACTCAAGTAATCGGAATAGGCAGTGGCAAAGGCGGCGTTGGCAAAACAACCTTCGCAGTCAATCTTGCCACCGTACTCAGTGCCGGCGATAAAAGGGTTCTGATTTTCGATGCCGATCTTGGGCTGGCCAATATACACATTGCATTCAAGAATCGCGTCGAAGGCACTATGGTCGACGTGCTCGAGGGTCGCAAAACGTTAAAAGAAATCATCATCGAAACGGAAAAAGGCATTCATATCGTCAGCGGTGGCAATGGCCTTGACGAAGTGCTGTCGATAAACAAGCAAAGCGCTACGCAGATCATTCAGAGCTTCAGCGAACTCGAAGGCGATTACGACTATCTAATCGTCGATGTGTCAGCTGGTATCGACGAGAACGTCATGACATTTATGGCCGGCTGCGATCACAAAATAGTCTTGGGCACCGAAGAGCCGTCATCGATTGCCGACGCGTATGCGCTGATCAAAATGCTCACCAAAAAAGAACAGATTACCGGGCTAATTTACGTACCCAACAAAGTGCGCAATTCACGAAACGGACAGAAATTATTCGATAGCATGAATCAAATAGCGCAGAAATTTCTTGGCGAGTCGCTCCAATTTATTGGCTCGATTAGCTTTAGCTCTGATTACAACCAAGCGTGGTCGCGCGGCGTGCCCGCGGTGTCGATGGGACAGTCAGCGATCATCGAACGCGACTATGAAGAACTAATCGAGGCACTCGATGCGATCGAGCTGGGTTCGAGTTCGAACCGAGTGAGCTTTTTCCAATAACTAACTAGCAGCACGTCCTGGCAGTATTACCTGGCAGTACTATCTGGCAGAATAAACAGACGCGCAGACTTACAAGGGCCAATCAAGTGACCAGACCAAACGAGTATCAGAAGGCGGCGCGTGCCGAGCTTAACCAGCTCATCACCGATCACCTCCCGCTTGTGTCTCGCATCGCAGGCTACCTGAAAGCGCGCGTGCCGAAGTTTATCGAATACGACGACATGGTTCAGATCGGCACCCTCGGCCTCATGTCTGCTGCCGAGTCGTATAAGACCGATCTTGGCGTCGAATTTAAAGACTTCGCTAAAACCCGTATCAAAGGCGCAATACTTGACGAAGTGCGCCGCATGAGCAGCATGTCGCGCCTCGCCATCAAAAATTCTCAATCTCACAGCCAAGCAGAACACAAGCTTGCGAACGACCTAGGCACCAAACCATCCAGTAAACAGGTTGCTGACTATCTTGGGCTGACTATCTCCGAATACGAGGATCAGCGCACTCATGCCGACCGTTTCCGCATGGAAGACCTTGATTCTGAAGATAATAGCTTCGAGGAACGGCAGGTTGGCTCTGAGCTTAATCCGCTTGAGCAGATAGAGGACGAAGAGCTGAAAATCTTAGTCGCTGAGAAGATCTCACAGCTCGACGATAGAAAACGCCTTGTAATGTCTCTATACTACGTCGACGAGATGAATATGAAAGAGATCGGCGAGATTATCGGAGTGAAAGAAGCTCGCGTTAGTCAGATACTCAGCGGTATCGTGAAAGACATAAAAGCCGAGCTAGCACTGGAAATGTAGAGATCATGTTTGGAAGAAATAAGGTAGACGACGCCAAGGTTCAGGCGAAAAAAGACTACGAGTCGACTGTCGCGCTGGATAATATACAAGATGCGCCCCGCGCCCTGCGCGCGCGTCTCGCGTTTAGAGCGAAAACGAATATTGAAATGACCTTTATCGAAGGCGCCAAGAAGATGGAGTCTTTTGAGAAGACTAAGCTCGCCGCGCTACTAGACGGAAAAGGCACAGCAGACTTAGAGGAGCCTGAGCTTACCGACCCTTTCAAGCTCATTAAGTCTGAAAAAGGCACCATTGTCAGCTATATCCCTCTCGAGATCGCGCAGCAGGTATTCGATGTTGCCGGCGCCTTTCAAAAAGAAGCTATTCAACCAGAGCAGGCAATGAACGGTGGCCAGGCTATTATGGATAGAATTTGCAATGACCTCGGTATAACCGAAGAAATCGCCGTTCTTGAGTTCCTTCGCCCAGAGCCTGAGGAAAGGGAAGGTGAAGAGCCTGAGGAAGACTAAGTTCTTTTTCAAGGTTGCTTAAGCAAAATACGCCACATTCAACCATCCTATTTGCGTACTAGTCAGTTTAAAACGCTAACTAGCTTCGCAATAAAGAGCAGGAGCAGAACATGAACTTTCTCCTATCGCTTCTTACGCTCAGTACTGTTCTCTTTCTCTCGATACTTCTTCTCTTCGTGCTCGGGAAACTTGTGTGGCTCGAAAAAGCGACTAACTCGCTGCTCAATCGCCAACCTAAGCCCCAAGGCACAGACGCGCCAAGTGACGCAGATCCCTATTTTTATGGTTTAAGCGATGAAGCACTATGGCGAGCACTAGCCGGAGATTATCAATCGGGGCTCGGTGAATTAGAACTCGATGAGATTAGACCTCGTTTTGCGATGGCTTTAGGTAAAGCTGTTGTTCGGCTTATCAAAGAAGCACCGTCTGCATCGGATATTTCTCTCGGTTCAGTTAAAACTGGTTCTATTAAAAACAGTCTCGATGTCTTTACTTTACGTGGGCGAGTAACCGTCTGGCTTCCGCCACAGCACGCAGTTGCTCTTGCAGAGTTGGGAGAAAAAATTAAAGCTACGCCTGCTCAAATAGGCTCAGAGGCCGGCGCACAATTACTGCACGACATTCTCGGTAAGCTTTATTCCGAGGCAGGCCTCGAACGAGATCCCGAAGCGTTTAGTGAGATTCGGTCTGAAGTTTTCCCAGATCCGCGGACTGGAGAGTCTCAAGTCAACCAAAGGGTGAACGAAAGTCTGGATGAAAGTCTGGATGAAAGTCTGGACTAAAATCTGGACTAAAGTCTGGTCTAAAGAGATGACGCATCTAGCCAAAGCTAAAAGGCGAGCATCATCCTAACGCTGTCCTCCTGCATTCGCGCCGCCAAAGTAGATTTCACCCTCACGCCGCACGTCCATTACCTCACCCGTAGGTTCTGGCGACTCAAGATCAAGCGCATCGAGATAACGTTCTCGCTCAAGCACTAGCAACGCCTCTACGACCTCTTTTACTTCGAGCAACGCTTTCGCATTGCCCTGAATGTCAGCGAGCGTCCGATCGGTTTGTTGCAGGCGCGAATCGAAACTATTGATCTTCGCCTCGAATGCAGCCACTTTTCCCCCAAGCGCATCGAAGCTTCCGCCGAGCGTTGCGTTCTGATTGGTCAGTTCGGTAACGAGCGATTCTGAGTAGTTAGTTAACTGGCCTTGAATCTCCTGCTCGGATTCAGAATAACTCGCCTGTGTGCGCTCGACGCCAACTGCCAGCTCTTCGATAATGCCGCGCAGTGTTGCAACCTCCGCCTTCGCCTCCTCGAAACTGGTGAGGCCTACATTGAGCTCGCCAATGCGTTTGCCTAGTGCAAGATTGAGCGAACTGAGTTCTTCGCCTTTACTCGAAAGACTTAAGATCGCCGCCAGAAACAACCCTAGCGCGACTGCAATAACACCGCCAGTGGTGACCAGCATGATAGTGCCGAATTTAACCTGCTCTTTTTTAAACTCATTAAGCGACTTGAAGGCCGCGATGAGCGTGCTTTCCTGACTCTTGAGCTTTTTAGAATTTTGAGTCGACAGCTCGACTGCATCGACAAGCGTCTCTGAAATATTCGTGAGATTCGGCAGTAAAACCTGCAGCTCTGACTCTATCGTTGACACATCAATGTAGTCGTCTTCATCAAACTCGTCTGCGGCTGCGCGGGCAGCGGCGCGCGCTAGCGCCTCTTCGCTGACTTGCGGTTGAGCGTCATCGGCTGACTCCTCTTGCGCTGCGCTTTCCGCCTCTGAGTTTTCCGCTGCGCTTTCTTCTGGGCTTTCTTCTGAGTTTTCCGCTGCGCTTTCCTCTGGGCTTTCCGCTGGGCTTTCCGCTGAGCTGGCATCAACCTCGGACGTAGCTGGGTCTTGCTCGGCAATAGCGGCAGCGTCTAATTCGGTGTCTTTTTCAGTCTTATTCTCGTCGGCCATTGGTTTTTCCTTTTACTTAGTCTGCCGCGTTCTCACGCAGGCGGCGCATGCGTTCTCGCATTTCTTTTACGCGTTGGTTGTCTGCTTTGAGCCGCTCTACATCGATTGGCTTTGCTCGCAGTTTTCGCACACGCTTGGCTGGGTTCGCTAGAGACGAGGAAGTGGCGAGAGCGTCGAGCTCGACCTCTGCATGGCCAGCAACGCGACCAGAATTTTGTCCGTCAAGCTCGCTTGAAGTCGCAACTTTGCTGATAAAAGCCGCAGGCTTGACTGCAGGCGACGCTTGTTTCGCGTGCTCGGCTATTTTGCCAGAGCTACGCCCAACGGTGCTGCCTTCGCTGCCATAGATTGTCGTCATAGTCCGTGCCTCTGCCGGTTTTTAATCGATCCTATGGTCCAATCGACACTTAACGCGCGAGGTTTAATCGAGTGCCGATGATTTCGTAAGGTAAGCAGTAGAATTAGAGGGCGCCCAACGCGTACGCGAGCCCGTTGCTGCTTAGACCAACGAGGTCTAGGTTGGCTGAGTTGAGATCGGTTTCGGCTGCAAGCAGTGCTAGCTCGACGGGGCTCATGTCGCCTCTGTCGATTCTGTCACCGTAATCTGCGAGCAAGGCGGGGCTTGCATCGACTCCGGTAAGCGCCTGATGCAGCAGGTTGACCACAGCGGACCCGGAAGGCGATTCGCCAAGCAATAGATCGAGTCCAATAGTAAGCATGGCTTCGAGATCAAGACCGGTATCGGCATAGTCCAATACCGCAGCAACTAAACCTCTGTCAGACAGCGAGTCTGCGCCAATCAGCACACCGAGCAGTTTTGCCGCCTCGCCTGCGTTACCCTCGGAATCTAGCGCAATGCCGTAGTCGCTAAATTCGACGCGCTCGATTCCGGTTAGTTTATCGACTTCGGCACCTCGTTTGAGCGTCCACTGCGCGACGGTAGATCCATCGTTAAGCCGTGTAAGTGTGGCTGTGGCGCGAGGGGCGTGAATGAGCGCGGTGTCGATACCCGCGCCGCCGTCTAGTTTATCGTTGCCTGCGGCGCCGACTAGCCAGTTGTCGAATTCGTCACCAACTAATGTGTCGTCCATCGCAGAACCAATCACTTTCTCGATACGAGTGCCAAAATTAATCGTCTGCTGCCCCGCATCGATAATCGAGGCGCCGACCGCATCGCCAACATAGCCCCAGTACCCTGGGCTTAGATAAAGTGTGACTGGCAGCAGACTTCCCGAGGCATCGAGCGTATCAAAGCCTCCTCCGTCCCAGATAAAATTGGCGCGCGCGGCGTTAAGAGTATAGACATCATTTCCTGCGCGCGCGGCAGGATTGGGTCCATAAAGATAATGAAGCGCGGCAATATCGAGTACACCGAGTGCGAGACTATGCTCGAAGGCTTCGTCGCCGTTGGCACCATCGAGCATGCGCGACAGAACGGGGGTTTCTTGCTCGCCGGCGAGCGGCGAATACAGAGCGAGCTGACGTTGGAACGCCAGTTCTATATCGGTTTCGACAGAGAGAAACGGCGCGACTGGCGACTCCGACGCAAACGTCGCCGCCTCACTTGTAGGCGTCTTAAGTCCGAGCGCACCGCCTATTGCGCGAAGCCAAAGAGACGCCTCAAACGAGTCTGTTTGTGGCCTTGCAACGGCCGGCTCTAATAAGACTTCGGAGCCAAGCTTGAAGCGGTTTATTAACACGTCACTCGCGGCGAATGACGCTGTGGGAGCAGTAAATTGCGAGTAGGTAGACCATTGACTATTGGTCGCGAACGCAAGCGTGTTGAGTTGATCGAATGAACTGGTTTCTACAAACGTGACATCCGCAACAGCACTAACCACCGCGAGCGCCTGTTCAGTGAACGCCTTTTGCTGCGCGTTAAACGCTTGCCAGCCGAAAGCCTTGCCTAGATCGCGTTCGATAGAATCGGCGTTGGTGTAATAACTCGGCGCGCTAGACGGAAAGCCGTAGCTGTAGGTGTTGGTGTTGGTATTGGTGTTGGTGTTAATTGAACCGACGAGGCTGCTTATCCAAGCGGCATTGTCGGCGAGCATCGCATCGAGCCAATAGGGCAATGGCTTCGCATCGACTGCATAGTGTTTCGTTTCGATGCTGCTTGGGATTTTCACCCAACTTGCCTGCACGACAACCGTGTCATCGCCCGCGCTATCTTCGAGCCAGACCGAGGCGTTGTTAACGGTATACATGTCATCGCCTTCGCCGCCATTTAATACATCGCGGCCGCCACCTGAGACGAGCGTGTCATTGCCGGCCGCGCCGAACAACCAATCGTTACCGGGCCCGCCGTAAAGGGTGTCATTACCCTGACTGCCATAGAGAAGATCTGCCCCTGCTTCGCCGTAGGCGGTCACGGCGTCGGAGCCGCCGCTAGCCAAAGAATCTGGGTCAATAGTCAGAACTAAGCGCGGGTCACTTATGTCAGCAAATACGGCATTAACCGTGTCGTCGCCCTCGCCTGCATAGACAAGATCAACACCGCTGCCGGTGGTGATTGTGTCATTCCCAGCGCTGGCAAGTAGCCTGTCATCTCCTGCCTGTCCTGCGAGCGTGTCATTGCCCGAACCGGCGGTTAGGCGGTCGTCTCCAGTGCCGCCTTCGAGGAGATCGGCACCCGAGCCGCCGGTAATAAAGTCGTTGCCTGCATCGCCAAACAGACGATTATTGCCCGTCTCGTCAGCGACCCAGAGGTAATCACTCCCCTCGCCGCCGATGAGTGTGTTGTCGCCTGCGCCGCCGTAGAGGCTGTCATTGCCGGCATTGCCACGCAGAATATCGTCGCCCGCATAGCCATAGATCTGATCACCAGCAGGAGTGCCGGTGAGTTCATCATCGCCTGAGGTACCGAGTATATTTGCCATATGCTCTTCGCGTTTTTTCCAAAACTAATTTATTGCGCAGTTTAACTAATCGCCAATCGACACATCGCGGCTGCGCATTACCGCGCAGTCGACAGTCGTTTAAACGCAAGCATGCCGATAATCTGAATCGACAGCAGTACAGGCAACACGATGACGCTGCCGCTTAACCCAGCAACAATAAAGCCCGCGACGCAGAGCGCTCCGTTGGCGAGCGCATAAGGTAGCTGAGTTTGAAAGTGATCGAAGACATCGGCGCCGGCGCCGGCAGACGAGAGTATCGTTGTCTCTGAGATCGGCGAGCAGTGGTCGCCGAATAGTCCGCCCGAAAGTACAGCGCCCACGCACACCGCAAGCGGTGCATCGATTGCAAATGCAGCAGGCATGGCAAGCGGCAACATAATAGCGAAGGTGCCCCACGACGAACCGGTAGCAAATGAGATCGCGCACGAAACTACGAAGATTAGCAGCGGCAGTATCCAGGCAGCGACGTTCTCGCGCACGAGCGTCGCGACGAAATCGTCTGCGCCGAGTGTCGTCATCATGTCGCCCATCGCCCACGCGAGCAGCAGCATAATAGCGATTTGCATCATGCGGCTCATGCCATCCAAATAAACCTGTAGACTGCGCAGCGGCGATTGGGCGCGATTCAACGCCATCAATACGACAAGCGTGAGTGCAGCAAGAAGATAGGCGGTTGCCAGCCCTGCCCGAAAATCCGATCCGCTCACTCGGCCGAACGGGAAGCCGAGCGGCCCCAGCACCCAAAAAAGCGTGACGCCTAACACCACCAACGGCAGCCAAACAAACGAAGGCCTAGCATTAACGAGTGTTACTTGTTCGAGCGCAGAGTCGTTCGGCTGTTGCAGAGGATTGCCAGCGCGCGCTGCGTCTTCGGCGCGGCGCATTGGGCCAAATTCGACGCCAATTATTGCCAACAGCGGCACGGCAGCTAACGCGAGCCACGCGTAAAGCTGAAACGGCAGCGCCGAGAGAAGCAGGGCGTAATCGCTCGCATTGACACCAAGTGACTCGATCTGCTGGTTCAGCAGCCCCATGATGTAAACGCCCCAGCCGATGAAAGGCACTAAAATCGCGACCGGAGAGGCGGTTGAGTCAATGATGTAAGCGAGCTTTGCGCGCGAGACACGCAGGCTGTCGGCGAGCGGCCGGAAAGTCGGGCCAATGATGAGGGGCGTGCCAAGGTCTGAGAAGAAAATAAGAATGCCGCCAAACCAAGCCGCTACCTGCAGCCGCGCGCGGGTTGTAATGAAACGCATCACGCGCGCCGCAAACGCAGCACCGCCGCCGGATTTTTCCATTAGCGCGACAAAGCCACCAATAAATGCGAGCAGCACCAGAACGCCTGCGTTGTAGCTGTCGGTGACCTGCGGCACCAAATAATCTCGCACCATCAACGTAAGCGCAGCAATAGGTGAGAACCCTTCGACGAGAAGCACGCCGGCAAAAAGCCCTATGAACAGGCCAAGGATGACATTGCGCGAGGCGATGGACAGCACGAGTGCAAGGGCAACGGGAAACAGGCTGATGGCACCAAGGTCGCTCAGGGTCTCGGGGGGCATGGGCGGAATCCATTCTTTTTAGAGGCAAGGCGCCACTTTAGCACAGCAGATTGCCGCAGAATTAGCCGGAAATGGGCTCTTAGTGTATAATTTCGGTCTACGCAGCAAAAATCAACGACAACCGATAACGGAAGTACGATGGCCAATAAATCAAAGAAAGAAGCAGCAACGAGCAACCGCGAAGACCTAACCTCACACATAGACGCGTTTCTTAAAGGTGGCGGCAAGGTTCAACAGATTCCCTCAGGCGTCAGCGGCCAGACTACCACAAGCGGGCCTCGCCAAATCGTGTTAAGCCACAAGACTAGCTAAAGCGGCAATACCCCGTTCATCCGCTATTCCCGCGACCGCCCCTGACCCTTGCTCTTCGGCGCCGCCCTGCCAGACCAATGACTCGGCAGCGAAATACCTAGTTCACGCTATCTGACGCTGGCTACTCACTCGGTGCACGTCCATGTCTAAGCTCCTCTTTAAGCTGCGCAACGTGCCGGACGACGAGGCGCTAGAGGTTAGAGAACTACTCGAACTCAATGACATCGACTACTTTGAGACAACGCCGGGAAACTGGGGCATCTCGATGCCTGGCTTGTGGCTTCACGACGCCGAAGATTTTCCTCGCGCCCGTGCCCTTCTAGACGATTATCAGGCCGATCGGGCACTGCGCGAACGCGCCCGCTTTGACGCACTCCGCGAGTCGGGTGATGCGCCCACGCTCTGGCAGCTCTTGCGCGCAAAACCCTTAGTGGTCAGCATTCAGCTAGTCGTCATCGCGCTACTCGCCTACCTTTCTCTTCGCCTTTTTCCGGGGCTTTAGTTTTCGGACTACTGAGTAAGAATACCCGCTTTACACCTCGACTAAGCTGCGCTATAAATTGTTCAGGTTCTTAGTCAGTGACTCTTTCGGGGGGAGCTTACTGACTTTCGTCTCTACCCTGTAAAGAGAAAAAGGAGGTGATCCCATCAATAGTCAATCACAGAAGGGAGCCTTTAATCAGGCTTGCTAGCTTAGCTTTACTAACATCGGCGAGACACTTTGTGGCGAGTTGATGTGAGTTTGGCGAAGGCCAGACAGTCGGTTGAAGAGAGTCTTCCCTGAGAAAGAAGAGTCTTTGCTCCCGCCAAAAAACGAATCTCGCTATCGCCTCGTGCGGTAGCGGGATTTTTTTATGCGCTAATTCTTTCTCCCTCTTCTAGTCCGGCGAGAGTCGGCTGCCGTTTTAATAGCAAATGCATCTTGCACTCGCAAACAGAGAAGATCAGACCATGGAAGAACGACCACACAGCACGCTAAATCAGCTAGATTCGATAGACCAATCCGGCCCTCTTGGCTCTCTCAACTCTCTAGGCCAAAGTCGCGCCCAAGCCGGGCTGCGCAACCTCTTCGTCGCCGATGCGCTTGCGATGCCGGTGCACTGGTATTACAACCCAATGGATATCGAGCGGCAATTTCCTGGCGGCATAAGTCATTTCGAGGCGGCGCCTGAGTTTCATCCTTCATCGATTATGTCACTGCATTCGACAAGTCAAGGGGGGCGCAGCGCTGCTGCGCGCGGCAATCGTCACGGCAAACCGCGTCAAATTGTAGGCGAGGTAATTCTCAAAGGACGCGAAAAGTTTTGGGGAGTAGCGAACACTCACTATCACCATGGAATGGAAGCGGGCTCGAATACGCTCAATGCGCATTGCACTCGCGCCCTGCTGAGGACGCTTGCTGTGCGCCAAGGCATCTACGATCGGGAGGCTTTCCTCGATGCCTATATCGAACTCATGACAGCCGACCCCGCGCTACATCCCGACACCTATGCCGAGTCGTATCATCGCGGGTTTTTTGCCAACCTCGAGGCCGGCAATGCGCCGCATCGCTGCGCCGCAGTGACCCATGACACACCCTCTATTGGCGGACTTGTTTCGATAGCCGCGATTTACCTCGCTGGGCGTCTTGCCGGGCAGTCAATCGACGCTCTGCAACAACAGTGTGTCGACCATCTTTACCTGACGCATCCCGACGAAGTGTTGGCAGGGGTGTGTGTTCACTACACGGCGCTCCTCGAGTCATTGCTCACCCGAGACGACTCGACGTCTGTTCGCGAACTCTTGGTTGCCACGAGCAGGCTGAGTGCGAATTTCCGTGTCGCCGAGCTCGCCGCAAAAGCCAAAGACGACCGCGAAGTAATCGGCGGCCTCTTCTCATCGGCATGCTATATCGATGGCGCGTGGCCTGGCCTGCTCTACCTCGCCTACAAATATGTAGACCAGCCCGAGGCCGCATTACTCGCCAACGCTAATCTTGGAGGCGATAATTGCCATCGAGGTGCGGTTCTCGGCATATTGCTAGGTGTTGCTAACGCGGTGAGTGTCGATACCCTATATAATGATCTGCTCGATCGGGAACAGATCGATTTGGAGATCGACGCCGCGTTAGGAATAGAATGACCGAACGCTTGAGCGTCTACCCTCGTGCGCTGGCTAAAATCTGTCGTAATGCAGAGGGGATTCGCGGCCTCGATGCATAGCATGCTTAGTTCAACTCGATGCATAGCATGCCTAGCTTAAACGCCTGCTTAACTTAAAAGGAACCTAGGTAAGAATGAAGATCCCTGCCCGCCTGCTTCCCCTTCTCGAAGAAGGGCTCATCGATGAGGTGCTAAGCCGCCTGATGAGCGGCAAAGAGGCCGATGTCTTTGTTGTGCGCTGTGGTGACGACGTGCGCTGCGCAAAAGTCTATAAAGAGGCCGCCAAGCGCAGCTTCAAACAGGCAGTCCTCTACCAAGAGGGACGTAAATCTCGAAGCAGCCGTCGCTCGCGCGCGATGGAAAAAGGCTCTAAGTTCGGCCGCGCGCAGCAAGAAGAGACTTGGCATAACGCCGAAGTCGACGCGCTTAGAAAGCTAGCCGCTGCCGGTGTTCGTGTCCCCACGCCTTATGCCTGTGTCGACGGCGTTCTGCTTATGGAGCTGGTTACCGATGGCGAAGGTGATGTGGCCCCTCGCCTGAGCGAGGTTGTGCTCACCCGCGAACAAGCTATCGAAGACCACAACGCGTTAATCGGCTATGTAGTAAAAATGCTTTGCGCTGGCATAGTCCATGGCGACCTTTCCGAATTCAATATTTTGGTCGACGACTACGGCCCCGTAATTATCGACCTGCCTCAGGCCGTCGATGCCGCTGCCAATAACAACGCCGAGTCTATGTTGCTTCGAGACGTGAATAAGCTTCGCGACTACTATTCTGAGTTTGCGCCCGAACTGGCAACTACAGAGTATGCAAAAGAGATGTGGGCGCTGTTCGAAACGGGTGAGCTTAAGCCCGACACGGCGCTAACCGGTTCATTTGAAGACGATGGCGAGACTGCCGATGTCGACGCCGTCATGCGCGAAATAGCCGAGGCGATCAAAGAAGAGCAAGAGCGACTTGCACGTATCGCCGACGCCGAGTCGGACGTTACTTAAGCGTTGCTTTACCTGCCCCAAGATAACTGCGCAGCCGTGGTGGGAAGTTTTTCTGCACCAGCGCCTGCTGCAATGCCCACTGCTTCTCTGGCGCAACCTCGCGCAAAAATTTGACCTCGCCACTCTCAACCACGGCGATGGGAATACCGTCTTCGAATAGCACGCGGTTGTTGAGCAGCTTGGCTAGCTTACGCCTTGGCAGTATCAGATTGAGCAGATTCAGCGGATCGCTCGCCGCTAGACTGTGGTAGCGAGGCTTTGCTGCCGCAACCTCCTTCGCCATGCTGCGCAAGCCATCGACCGCTTCTTGGAAAGCGAACTGCTCCCCGCCCACGCCGGCAATAAAGCGTCCGCCGCGCACCGTGCCTCGCAGCTCCAACCGCCTGAGCGCTCTTAGCAACACGCGCCAAGGTGGCGCGAGCAATTCACGCTCTATTATTGAGCGAAACAAAACACCCCAGCGATTCAGGTAAATCGAGATGAGCCGTTCGAGTTGGTCGTCGTCGAGCACGTCCCAACCGCTGCGAGAATTGTTAGGACGAGTCGCCCGTGGCTGGCGAATAATCGCCGGTGTCGCCGGGCTGCGCCGCGTGTTCTCAGCCTCGGTTTCGGTTCGAGCCGTGGTCATTGCCTCGGTTTCTGCTGTGTCAGCTGGCCGAGGCGCGAAGGTTTCCAGCAGACTCCATCGACCCGCTTCTTCGACGCCGAACATCGGCGAGCGTCTGCGCCGACGATGAGCGCCCTGCTTTTTTGCAGCGGGGGTGAGCAATGCCCGTAGGCCAGTAAAGCTGTCACTATTTAGCCGCCCCGCGCCAACCAATTCGGCGAGTCCCTCTTCGAGCTGCGCCTTTAAAAGACCAGAACGAGACTGGATCTGATCGAAGAAGCTCGCCCCATTGGTTAGCAAGTCAGCCTCGATGCGCTGGGCCGTGTTCGAAAATGTTTTGCCGCTTGGCGCGTCTTGCCCGAGTCGCGTTTTGCGTGGGCCTTCATCAGCCTCTTTTAATTGCGCTCTTGCCATTGCCTGCCATATATCCAAATTGGCGCGACTCATAATGGCGATCGGCGTAGTCTTGACCGGCCCCGAACTGCCCTTGTGCAGCGCACGCTGCGATGCGCTCGGCTGCACATAGCGTCCCCAAGTGACCCTGCCGCTAATACACAAGACGTCTAACCAGTTGGGATCGTAATCAGAGACCCGCGACGGATAAAGGTCGGCTTCCCAACTTGCCGCAGGCGCCGAAATGCCGTCCAACATCGCAAGAGAGCGTTGGAGCTGGGTCTGGCCATCGAGACTCGCCTCGGCCGAAGAATGCGGCATTTCATCGTCGTCGCGCACGGGCTGCAGGCCGTGCTCGTCGAACAAAAACTGCGTATAAACTTGAAGCGACACGGGCTTTATCGCCTTGCGGTGTGAGTCGATCGTGTAACGATGGATACGCTGCAGGAGGCGCCGCTCACACCATTCGACCGGCCCGTCGCCTGCCTGTTCAGCACGCGGCGTAAACTTGCCTTGGAACACGAAACCTTCGACTTCGAGTGCAAGCAGTGCCGCGTCTATTTTTACGCAGGGCAGCGAGACTTCGTCGGCTAACCGCTGCGCTGTAACCGGACCCAAACCCTCTAAGCGCGAGCGCACCAGATCGCGCAGGGCCTCTTCGGGCTCGAAGCACACATCCTCGAGGAAAGAAGGCGTATCGAATTGCGCGCAGCACTCTGGGAACAGCGCCCTAAATTTTGGCAAGTCTTCTGTGGCGAAGAGAAGCTCTTGGGGATGCTGCACTAGCTGATGAAGCCTTCCTTCGAGTACAAGCCTTTCACGCCATTTCTCGAAGCCATTATCGGCAAACTCAGCGGCGGTGATATAGCCGAGAGTCTGGAGGGCATCGTGAAGTTCTTCGGCGTTATGCACGAGCGGCCAAGCTTCTTCGCGCACGCGCGCGATAGCAGAAACATCCAGCAGAGAATAGTCGCGCGCCTCGGCGGGATCGGCCCAGCTTCGATTTCGAATCGCATTCGTTCGCCGCTCCTCGGCTGGCGCGTCGTCTAAGAAAGCATAGGGTCGTGCATTAATAATCTCCTGCGCAAACGGCGATGGCTCGCGCAGGTCTTTGGCGATTAGCGTGAGTTCCTCGCGCTCGATCTTACCCACAAGCTCTATCAGCGCGTCGATATCCATCGCCTCAGTGAGGCAGTCGTGAATGGTTTGATCGACGAGCGGGTGTGTCGGCACATCGCGGCGACCGGTGAGATTCTCGGCGCAGGCGATTTGATCGGGGAACACGTGAGCGATTAGGTCTTCGGCGTCCATACGCTGAAACTGAGGTGGCACGCGTTTGCCGCTACGATTGCGTTGAATCGCTAGCGATCGCGTCGCGTTCCAGCGCCAGCGTACCTCAAACATGGGCGAATCGAGCAGTGCCTGCACGAGCACGTCGCGCACCGTTGTAGTCTGAAGATAGCGAAACACTTCGTCGAGCGGAAAGCTATGCACCGACCCCAGCGATATCACGATGCTGTCTTCATTTGCTGCTGCCTGCAGCTCGAAATTGAAAGACTTGCAGAAGCGCTTGCGCAGCGCGAGACCCCAGCCGCGGTTGATACGACTCCCAAAGGGAGAATGGATTACGACGTGCATGTCGCCCACTTCATCGAAAAAGCGTTCCATGATTATCGTGTCGCGGGTTGGCATCGCGCCCAGCGCGGCCATTCCTGCGTGCAGGTATTCAACCACTTGCGACGCAGCCGAGTGTGGCAAGCCGACGGCGTTAATACACCATTGCATCGCCGCGTCTGCAGACTCGTCGAGTATTAGGTCGCCTATTTGCTGCCTAAAGTTAGACACCGACTGCGACAGCTCGACCGTGCGACCTGGCCCTTCGCCGAACCAGAAAGGCACAGTAGGGTTCATGCCTTGGGCATCTCTCACGCGTACCTTAAGCCCGTCCACCCGCAAAATCTGCCAAGCGTGAGTGCCCAGCGTAAACACATCGCCCGCCATCGAATCGAGCGCGAAGTCCTCGTTTAGGCTGCCGACCACCGTGTCTTCGGGGTCAAGCACAACCTGATAATCGAACATATCTGGAATCGCGCCACCGTTAGTCAGTGCGATAAGATTAGCGCCGCGCCGTGGCCTGAGCCGCCGGTTAATCGCGTCGTAATGCAGATGGGCGCCGCGCCGTCCCCGACGGCTGGTGTAGCCATCGGCAACCATGCGTAGCGTCTCTTCAAATTCTTCTTTAGTTAATTCCCTAAATGGGAAAGCCTTGATAACCAGTGCGTAAAGCTCGTCGATACACCAGCTATCCAGAGGCGTCATTGGTTCAAAGGACTCTTTCTCTTTAATCTCTTCAATCTCTTCAATCTCTTGAGTCTCTTGAGTCTCTTGAGTCTCTTCAATCTCCTCAGTCTCTTTTGGGTACACATCGCTCTTCACGCTCGCCGGCTCAGCCTCTGTGCCGCGCAGCCCAGCTCGAGCGGCAGCGAGTGCTGCTTTGCGCACCTCTGGTGAGGCAGGTGTTGGGGCTGGCTTTGCGGATGAGCTGAGCCTCGTCGAGCCGCTTGTCCGCATCGCGGCTAGGGCCGTTGCCAGGGGTTGGAATATTTCCTTACTGGGCTGATTTTGAACGGACAGTTTATCAACCGGCTGTTTATTAGCAGGCACATCACCACAGTCATCAGCGCCTTGAGCCCAGAGGTCGTCTTCTGGCGCGTCTGGCGCGGATAGCTTTTTGCTTTTATCTCTACGACTCGCTCTTTGGCCGGGCTCATCGCCGGCGGTGTCACCGTCTCGTCCGCGATCGTGAACCTGTGCCGACACCTCGGCGACTATTTGCTGCGCCAGGATATCGAGCGGCTTTTCGGGCATAACAATGGCGTCGAGCTGGCCTCGGCGAATGCTGTGCACCAGCGCACTGGCTTCGATAAGGTCGTCGCGCGTGAGCGGAAACAAAATGCCTTTCGGCGTGCCATTGATCGAGTGGCCACTACGACCCACTCTCTGCAAAAATGTCGCAATGCTTTTAGGTGAAGAGAATTGCACCACGAGATCGACCGAGCCTACATCAATGCCGAGTTCCATCGACGCCGTTGCGACCAGCACCTTAAGGCTACCCGCCTTAAGCCGCTGCTCGGCGTTGTGCCGGTGATCTTTACTCATGCTGCCGTGATGCGAACAGACAACATCGTCGCCGAGGCGCTCGGCAAGCGCGAGGGCAAGCCGCTCGGAGAGTCTGCGCGTGTTCACGAATACCAGCGTCGTATCGTGGCTCGCGATTAGCTCAACGAGACGGCCATAGAGCTCGTCCCACACCTCGTTGCTCATCAGCGCCGAAAGCGGCGACTTAGGTACCTCGATACGGATGTCCAGTTCGCGCCTAAACCCCGAATCGACAATCGCGCAGTCTGCCTTCGGCCAGCGCGAGTCCGCACCCTCAACCTCAACCTCAACCTCACCCAGAGAACTCGAGTCGCATTCGGATTGCCCTGTCGCATTGCCCACTAAATAGTTTGCAACAAGGTCGATTGGTTTCTGCGTTGCCGACAACCCAATACGCTGGAGCGTCCGACCGCTTTGGTCTTTCGTATTGCCGCTCGACTGAGAACTTATAAGATGCTGAAGCCGCTCCATCGACAACGCTAAATGCGAGCCTCGCTTGTCGCCCAAAAGCGCATGGATCTCATCGACAACCAAGCTGCGCACAGTAGACAGCATCGCGCGGCCGCTCGCACTGGTGAGCAGTAAGTAGAAGGACTCGGGAGTGGTAACGAGAATATGCGGCGGCTTTTTCGCCATGCGCGCACGCTCACTCGGGGGCGTGTCACCCGTGCGCACGGCGATGCGAATATCAACCGGAGCGAAGCCCTGCAGATGCAGCTGCTCGGCGATGCCATTGAGCGGCTGCTCGAGATTTTTTTGGATATCGTTGCTGAGTGCCTTGAGCGGCGACACATAGAGAATTTGGACGCCTTCACTCAGTTCGCCATTTAAACCGCGCTGGAGAAGCATATCGATAGCGGCATAAAAAGCCGCGAGAGTCTTACCGCTGCCTGTCGGCGCGGCGATTAAAGTATGCCGCCCTGCCCGAATCTGCGGCCATGCGTCGGCTTGCGCTTTTGTCGCTTGCCCGAAACGTTCCTCGAACCACGCCCGACTAGCGGGGTGAAAGTCCGCAAGGCCTGTGTTGTTCTTGGGAGAATCGCTTTTCATGTCTGGGGCTCTCATAACACTGCAGCACTGCGGCACTGTTTCCTTTTTAGCGTGCGACGCGCTAAGTTTTGTCTCGCAAATTTTACTGGTTATGCATACAGCATACTCGGCTTTTTGCCGTGGTCAAATAATTACGCAAATTTCCCCTTTGGCGATTGCAACAAGCTCACTCTGTGCTCAATTTCACCGCTTTCTTGCACCTCACTTCCGTGTAAACTAATCTGGATAACAGAAGCATGGCTCCAAATAGCCGACAGTAGTTAACAGCTGTTTACAAAAATCGACATACAATTACCAAAAATAGCCAAACACAAAACGCAGGCACGCCCTATGGCCAACATCGACAAGCAAGACTCCGAAGCTCAGCCTCGCGTGCCCGACGAGTCTGTATCTGCCTCGGACACAACCGAACATACGTCTGCGCCCAAGTCAGTACCCAAGCCCTTAGAAGAGACGCCCTACACACTGCCCACCCCGCAGCACCCAAACGCAGGATTCGGCGAGCGCATCACCCACGCCTTAAAAGTCGCGTGGGCAGAGAATCGCCAGTTTTTCCTCCTGCTGACCTGCATCGTCTTCTTTAAAAGCGCAGTAGCCGACCTCAGCTCGATCTCGGGCGCGTCGATGCAGCCTACTTTGCTCGACGGAGACAAAGTGTGGGTCAATAAGCTCGCCTACGATATTAAAGTGCCTTTTACCGAAATCAATCTGGCCGAGGTGGGCGACCCCCAGCGCGGAGATATCGTGATTATCGATTCGAAGCGCGCCGGTAAACGCTTGATCAAGCGTATCGTCGGGCTTCCCGGTGACACAGTGGCAATGCAAAACAATGCGTTAGTCATCAATGGCGAACCCGTTAACTACGAAGTCGTGTCGCGCGATGAAAGCTCGGTGATTATCATCGAAGCACTGCCCGAACTTAGCCATCGCGCGCGGCTCGCTAGTGGCTATGTAAGCCGCAGCCGTCGCAGCTACGGCCCGGCGGTGGTACCCGAAGACCAGTATTTCGTGCTCGGTGACAATCGCGACAATAGTGCAGATAGCCGCGCCTACAGCTTTATCCCACGAATGGAGCTCGTTGGGCGCTCGAACTCAGTCGTCTTCTCGCTCGATAGTGACAATAAATACCTCTTTCGAGGCGATCGCTTTCTCACCGAGCTCGACTGAGAGTCTCTTCCGCAAATATTTATCACTTAGTGAAAATCGTCAGGGGCCGCGCAACCGCTTTGGTATTTCCTTTTTATCGCATCGTTTATCGAACCGTGAGTCTCCGAATGGTTCGCGGCGTTAGTGCACTTATTTTACTGGTAGCCAGCGCATACGCCTCCGCAGCTGAAGCACCTTCCCTGCCCAGCTATGAGATTCCGAGGATTAACCTAACGCCGCGTATCGATGGCAAAGTCGATGCTGCAGAGTGGCGCGAAGCGAAGCGGGTTGTTATCGATATTGAGACAGACCCCGCAGAGAATGTTCGCACCACCGTAAGCGCCGACGCCTTCATCATGGAAGACGGCGAGACGCTTTACGTTGCGTTTATTGCTTCTGACCCCGATGTTTCGCAGATACGCGCATTTTACAGCGACAGAGACTTGCTGTGGGACGACGACTTTATTGGCATCGTACTCGACACCTTTAACGACGAGCGCCGCGCCTATGAATTTTGGGTGAATCCCCTCGGCGTGCAGGCCGACAGCATTTACGACGATGTGAATCGCCGCGGCGATGAGTCTTGGAATGCGATCTGGGACAGCGCGGGCAGAATTACCACCGAAGGTTATGAAGTCGAGATGGCGATCCCACTCAAGCAGCTGCGCTTTTCGCCCTCGGATTCAAAACAAGTGTGGGGAGTCGATTTCGTCAGACAGTTCCCGCGCGATCGCGAAAACCGTATTTCAAACAATCCAATCGACCGCGATATTTTGTGCTACCTCTGCCAGATTCGAAAACTCGAAGGTCTCGCCGACCTACAGGCCAGTCGTAATCTCGAGGTAATTCCTACGCTCACCACGACTTCGGTGCAGAATCGATCACGCAGTTTAGGCGCGTGGGAAAAGCCGGGGCTAGATCCTGATGCCGGTGTCGACGTGCGATGGGGGATCACACAAGATCTCTACCTCAACGCGACACTAAACCCGGATTTCTCGCAGGTTGAGGCCGACGCGCCGCAGCTCGATATCAACAACACCTTCAGCCTGTTCTTTCCTGAGCGCAGGACATTCTTTCTCGACGGCGCAGATTACTTCGACACGTTTCAGAACCTCGTTTATACGCGCAACATTGCCGACCCCGACTATGGCCTGAAGCTCACAGGCAAGTCTGGCCGCCATACCTATGGCGTGCTCACCGCGAATGATTTGTCGACCAGCTTCATCATGCCGCGCAGCCTCGGATCCAATGTCACGACGCTCACCTTGCCAAACGAAGACTCAGGGTCACGGGCAGTCGAGAGCGATATCAGCATCGCGCGCTATCGTCTCGACCTATTTGATAACTCAACTATCGGCGCAGTCTTTACCGACCGCCGAGCCGACGCCCTTGGCTACAGCAACAGCGTGGCGAGCATCGACGCCGTTTTGCGTCCGACCAACAGCGACACCGTGAGCATTCAGGGCGTTTACTCGCGCTCTAAAAATCCTGTTCAATTGCGCGAGCGCTTCGGTCAGGCCAACGAGACATCGGGCAATAGCCTGCGTGTGCAATACAATCATATCGACGCCGAATGGGATTGGCGCATCGGCTATGATGATATCGGTAAAGACTTTCGCGCAGATCTAGGCTTTGTTAATCGCGTCGACTATAAGTATTTCGTAACCACCGTGGGCCGCACATGGCGCGCCGACGGCGATAGCTTTTTTAGCCGCATTCGCCTCGCCGCAGACTACGACCGAACCGAAGACCAATCGGGCAAAGAGCTCGAAGAGGAGCTCGAGTTTTTCCTTAATATGAACGGTCCGGCACAGTCCTATCTCAACGCACTCGTAGGCGGCAGCAAAACCTACTGGAACGGCAAAACCTTTGACGAACAATACAATCAACTCTCGATGGGGTTTTCGCCCACGGCGAATCTTGGCATTGGCGCGACGCTGCGCATCGAAGATGTAGTCGACTTTGCTAATACAAGACTGGGCCGATCTAATCGCTTGGGACCGTTTATCAGGCTTCAGTTTGGCCGGCACTTGCAATTTAATCTTAGCCACACTCTACAACAGTTCGACGTCGATGGCGGTCGGCTGTTTACCGCTAACCTGTCAGACTTGCGCACGACATACCAATTTACGGCAAAAAGTTTTTTGCGTTTCACACTCCAATACAACGATCGCGAACGCGATCAGTCGCTCTATCTCGGTTCGGTGCAGAGCCGCAGCAAAGACCTCACCGCGCAGCTGCTCTACAGCTACCGCTTTACTGCGGCGACACGTTTTTTCATCGGCTACTCGGATGCGAGTTTTCAAGACGACCGTTTCGATTCGATCGAACCTATCAACCGCAGTTTCTTCGCGAAATTCACCTACGCTTGGCAGCCTTAGAAATCTGCAAAGACAGCACTGCTTTTCGCGACAGCGCTCGAAGAGTGCGCGATAATACGTTTTTAAATTGGTCGCCTAAAAAGAATCCTCTTTAGGCTAGTACTTACCTATCTACACTAGTCTGTTTTACTAAAAAGTTGAGCCTCGCTATGACTAACCGCACCTCCCTCTACCAAAACCACCTCGACGCCGGCGCCAAGATGGTCGATTTCTCTGGCTGGGAGATGCCTATTAATTACGGCTCGCAGATCGAGGAGCACACGCAGGTGCGCACTGCCGCGGGCGTTTTTGATGTCTCGCATATGACGGTAGTCGATGTGTCGGGCGTAGACGCCGAGGCGTATTTGCAGCACCTGCTCGCTAACGACGTCGCGCGCCTCGACGAGATTGGGCGCGCGCTTTACAGCGGCATGCTTAACGAAGACGGCGGCGTGATTGATGATCTCATCGTCTACCGCTTGACCTTTGGCTATCGCGTTGTCGTTAACTGCGCGACCCGCGTTAAAGATCTGCGCTGGATGGCGATGCAGACAACCGGCTACGCTGTCTCTGTCGAAGAACGCCCCGGCTTGGGCATACTCGCGATTCACGGCCCTGAATCAATCGAGCGCGTTTGCGCGATTCTTAAAGACTGTGGCCGCGACAGTGAAACAGAAGCGGCGGCCATTCGGGCACTGGGCAATTTCCGCGGTGTCGAACTGGGCGATTGGTTTGTTGCCCGCACAGGCTACACGGGCGAAAAAGGCTTGGAGGTTATTCTACCGGTTGCGCAAGCGCCGCAGCTCTGGGACGCCCTGCTCGCCGGTAGCGTAAAGCCGATCGGGCTCGGCGCCCGCGACACACTGCGCCTCGAGGCTGGCATGAATCTGTATGGTCATGACATGGACGAAACGATTTCGCCACTGTCGGCCAACATGGGCTTTTCGATCGCATGGGAACCCACAAAACGTGACTTCGTGGGGCGTCCTGCGCTCATCGCTCAGCGCGCCGAACAAGAAGAAGGCAGACTGCCTATTCTGACCGGCGTCGTGCTCGAAGAACGCGGCGTGCTGCGCGAGGGTCAATCCCTTGCCTGTAAAGACGCAGAGGGAAATGATATCGGACAAGGGGTTGTCACAAGCGGCACTTTTTCGCCGACACTGAAGCATTCGATCGCGCTGGTCCGCGTACCAACCCATACGGCAAGTTGTGAAGTGGATTTGCGCGGCAAACCGACGCCGGTGCGCATGGTGAAGCCCAATTTCGTGCGCTTCGGCGAAAAGGTATTCGAATAACGGACACCATTCGCCGAGTCGAGACAACACCAGCACGGCGAGCCTCAGACAAAATGACTTAACGCACACTTTTTACGCGACCTGCAGCTGGGTTATCCGTTAAAATGCGCGCAATTTTTACGCTTTCGATAATTCAGAACAGTCCGAGCTGGCACTGCCACAACGGACGACACGCGAGGATCACAACGTGAGCACTATCCCAGACAATTGTAAGTTCGCCACCTCCCATGAATGGGTTCGCATCGACGAAGACGGCATTGCAACCGTTGGCATCAGCGACCACGCGCAGGACGCACTGGGTGATATCGTTTTTGTTGACCTGCCCGAGGTCGGTGCGACGATTCACGCCAAAGACGAAGTCGCCGTGGTCGAATCTGTTAAAGCTGCCTCAGACGTATACAGTCCAGTCTCAGGCGAAATCGTTGCGATCAATGAAGAACTGCTCGATGCGCCCGAAACGGTTAATTCGGTGCCTTACGATGGCGGCTGGTTTTTCAAGATCCGCCTCGAAGACACAGCAGAGTTAGACGAGTTGCTAGACGCAGAGGCTTATGCCGAGCATTGCGACGGCGAGTAGCCCGCAATAGAGGGCATAATGACCCGCAGTGCAGGGTGATTGGCCTGCAGCAAAACCCAGCAAAAGAGCAACACAGATCGTAATCAACTGAGGCCGAAGCGGGTGCAACCGCTCGGCCTCGCTCATTTCTGATAGTGTAAGGATGGCAATGCAAACTCAAGCTGCCGCGAAGCTAGACCTAGCTCCGACCCAAATCGACGCCGTAACCCCGCTCAGCACGCTGCAAAACCGAGGCGAATTTATCGATCGCCATATCGGTCCTAACACAGCACAGATCGAGGCGATGCTGCAGACGCTTGGTCTCGATTCACTCGAAAGCCTGGTCGATCAGACCGTGCCTGCCGCTATTGCCCTGCAACACCCGATGGCACTCGACGGCGCGATGACCGAGCCTGAGGCCTTAGCGGCGCTGCGCAGCCTTGCGGACAAGAATGAGCTTCGTAAATCGTTTATCGGCCTCGGCTACTACGACACGCACACGCCCAATGTCATCTTGCGCAATGTGCTCGAGAATCCGAGCTGGTATACGGCCTATACACCCTATCAGCCCGAGATTTCACAGGGCAGGCTCGAGAGTCTGCTCAACTACCAACAAATGGTTCTCGATCTTACCGGCATGGACTTGGCTAATGCCTCGCTATTAGACGAAGCCACCGCCGCCGCCGAGGCGATGGCACTTGCCAAGCGCGTGAGCAAGAATCGTAAGGCAAACGCGTTTTTCGTCGACAGCCAGTGCTATCCGCAGACTATCGACGTTATTCAAACTCGCGCCGAGTGTTTCGAATTCGAGCTGATTATTGGCAACCCCGAAGACATCGGCGGCAGCATCGACGCGTCGTCTCTGTTTGGCGGCATTTTCCAATACCCCGCCATGAACGGCGAGCTGCGAGACCTGAGTGATTTCATCAGCGTCCTGCATCAGCACGACGCGATTGCCATCACGGCCGCCGACATTATGAGCCTTGCTTTGCTCAAGCCACCGGGCGAGATGGGCGCCGATGTCGTGATTGGCACGACTCAGCGTTTCGGCGTACCTATGGGCTATGGCGGCCCTCACGCCGCCTATTTCGCTACCAAAGACGACTACAAGCGCGCGGTTCCAGGGCGCATTATCGGCGTCTCTGTCGACAAGCGCGGCCGTCAGGCATTTCGCATGGCGCTGCAGACTCGCGAGCAGCATATCCGCCGCGAGAAGGCCAACAGCAACATCTGCACCGCACAGGTTTTGCTCGCCAATATCTCCGCAATGTTCGCGATGTATCACGGCCCCGAAGGCATTCGAAATATTGCGCAGCGCATCAATCGCCTTACACAGATTCTTGCCCAAGGCTTAAAATCAGAAAGAATGGAGATAGTTAACACTCACTTCTTCGATACTATTACCTTCAAGGTCGATGCAGCACAGGCCAGCGCTATCACTGCACGCGCCGATGCGGCAGCCATTAATTTACGCTGCGGTCGTCTCGCCAGCGCAGGCGAGCTAGGCATAAGCCTCGACGAATGCACCACGCCCGAAGACGTGGCAACGCTCTGGCGGGTGCTGTTTGGTGACATGGCAGACGAGCTTTCGGTCGAGGCAATCGACGCGGCGATAGTAGCCGGCAAACTTGGCCCTGTGATTCCTGCCGAGCTTCAGCGCACCAGCGCTTACCTAACACACCCGAATTTCAACAATTACCACAGCGAAACCGACATGATGCGCTACCTAAAGCGCCTCGAAGACAAAGACATCTCGCTCACCCATTCGATGATTCCGCTTGGCTCGTGCACCATGAAGCTTAATGCCGCCGCCGAAATGATGCCGATCAGCTGGCCCGAATTTTCAAAACCACACCCGTTTACGCCTGTGGAGCAGATGACCGGCTACCTGGAGATGATCACCCAGCTCGAGACAATGCTCGAAGCTGTCACCGGTTTCGATGCGGTCAGCATGCAGCCAAACTCGGGTGCGCAGGGTGAATACGCCGGCCTCCTCGCGATCCGCAAATACCATCTGAGCCGCGGCGACACGCAGCGCAATATTTGCCTCATTCCTACTTCGGCGCACGGGACTAATCCTGCCAGCGCGCAGATGATCGGTATGAAGGTTGTGCTGGTGGCCTGCGACGACGACGGCAATATTGATATCGCCGACCTGCGGGCCAAGGCCGAGGCAAATAGCGACAACCTCGCTGCGCTCATGATCACCTACCCTTCGACACACGGCGTGTACGAAGAAGGGGTAAAGCAGGCGTGCCAGATAGTTCACGACAACGGCGGCCAGGTTTACATGGACGGCGCGAATCTCAACGCTCAGGTTGGCGTTGCCAAGCCTGCCGAGATCGGCGCGGACGTGTCGCATATGAACCTGCACAAAACCTTCTGCATTCCACATGGCGGCGGTGGTCCAGGCATGGGCCCTATCGGCATCAAGGCCCATTTAGCGCCGCATGTGTCGAATCACTCGTTGATCAAACTCAACGGCCCCGACGCAAGCAACGGCGCAGTCTCGGCTGCGCCATGGGGCAGCGCGAGCATCCTACCCATCTCATGGATGTATATTGCCATGATGGGCGCCGAAGGCTTGGTCAAGGCAACGCAGGTAGCCATTCTTGGCGCTAACTACATCGCGCAGCGGCTCGAGGGTCATTATCCCGTGCTCTACACCGGTCGTAACGGCCGCGTTGCACACGAATGCATTATCGATCTGCGTCCATTAAAGGCAGCGTCGGGCATAAGCGAAGAAGATGTCGCTAAACGCCTAATGGACTTTGGCTTCCACGCCCCTACTATGTCGTTTCCAGTTGCAGGCACGCTGATGATCGAACCGACAGAAAGCGAATCGAAGGCGGAACTCGACCGCTTTGTCGACGCGATGATCGAAATTCGCCGCGAGATTGCTCAGGTCGAATCTGGCGAACTCGATGCCGAAGACAATCCGCTGAAGAATGCGCCGCACACGCTTGCCGACATTATGGACGACGAATGGACTCGCGGTTACAGCAAACGTCAGGGTGCCTACCCCGGTGTCGCAGGCGAGCATGCGCCCAATAAGTACTGGCCGAGCGTGAATCGCATCGACAATGTGTATGGCGACCGCAATCTTTTCTGCTCGTGCCCTAGCCTCGAAAACTATGAATAGATAACTCTGCTGAGGCCACTGACGACATTAGTCGTTGGTGGCGGGTAAAAAAGCCGGTATTGCGCGTTCGTCAACAAGTGAATGTTTATGCAGCGCCTCAGCGAGATAGCGCGCATAAATCGGATCTAACGGGCGCGAGACGAAATCGCGATACAAGGCGAGAGAGCCTTGTTCGTCGGGCACTAGCGAGTCGAAACAAGCGTGCCGCACAAGACCGCTCCTCGCATGCCCAAATGCGTTTGCCGGATAACTCGACCACTCGGTGTCTCCCAAACGCAGACTTTCGCCAGCCGCAAGCGGCCATCTTTCGATCAGGCGATAACATTCACGCGTCAGCTCACTTCCTTGCACGCAGCAGAGCGCCGAGAAAACGCGCGCGCCTCGAAGTCTGCGGCGAAAACGTTGATTGAAGTAATTCAGATAGGCTTGCTGAAGCTGAAAGGCTAGCCTTTCGAGTGAACAACGCGACAGCGAACTAACGAGTATCACTGCGCGATCGGCGAGCAAAGCATACGCATGAAGTCGCGCCGAATGACGTGTCAGGGCCTCAAAAAGGCGAGCGCGAAAATAAGCGCGGCAGGCTGAGTCGAAGAGCTCGACCCTGCAGCTAGCGGCATCGATTTCGACGAAGTATGTCGACGCCGGTATAGTGCGCAGAATTACAGCAACTCGTCGTGGCGCGTCTGTCTTGTTCGGTGCAGCAGGCACACGCGCAATACGCGGCGTAGTGGACAGACCGGGCGTTTGTGGCCATGGTCCATGAATCGAATCTAATGCCACAGTACGCTCTCCTCACCTTAGTCCTATTAAACGCTTTGTTTAAATTAAGTATAGGAAAGGCAGGTGCTGTCGCGCGAATTATTGCCGAGATTAAATTCGCCAATCAGTTAGGCACTAAGCTCGAGGTGGCAGGCCATGAATCAGCGTCAAGCATTTGAGGGTTGTTCCAGCGCGACGGTATTCCGAAAGCGCTTGATACTCTGGGTCATCGAACCACTTTTGTGCCACCTCAGCCGAGGGAAATTTAAAAAGTATCAAGCGGCCTTCGGGCGACGTTGTTCCTTCGAGTGTGGTGGGTTGATCATCAAAAGTTAAAAACTCTCCACCAAAGCGTTTGAGTATTGGGAAAAATCCCTGCTCGTATTTACGGTATTCGGCGGCATCTCTAACCACTAAATTAGCAAGCATGTAGGCGGGGGCTTCTGACATACAGTTTCCTCTCTGATTTTGTATTTTGAATTAAGTGTTATATTTCCTTATCGACCTTATCGCTAACGCGATCACTTTTAATTAGCCCGAGGGCAGCGGTACGCTGAGAGTCGCAGTATACTACCCGTATTCACGCTGCTTACGCAGCCCTAACCAAACCATCGAGACGAGACTACTGTGACCCAAGTAACCGACTCCCAGTCAAGCGCGACTACCAAGGCTCGCGACTATGCTCAGCACGTCGCTGCGCTGTCGAGCACTTACGCTCAACTACTCACCGACGGCCAGAGCGTCTTAATTCACAGCGGCAGCGAGCAACATTATTTTGGCGACGACCGCGGGATCGTGTTCCAAGCTTTCGGTCATTTCGCCCACTGGCTGCCGGTGAATCGCCCAGACCATTTTGTGCTCGTGAAAGCGGGCGACAAGCCGCGCTATTTTCAGGTTGTTCCGCAGGATTTTTGGTATGACCAGAGCCTGCAGATCGACACAGACCTCGAGCCGGCAATCCACGAGGCGTTCGATGTGGTTCGGCTGTCGAGCATCGACGGCATCGCAAAGCAGACCGACCTTACGGCCTGCGACTACCTCGGTCCAGACCCCGCGTGGGCGGCAGCACAGGGCATTGCGCAGGCAAAAATCAACGCGCCCGCCTTGCTGGCCCCGCTAGATTTTGCCCGCGCGGTAAAAACCGAATACGAGATAGACCAGCTGCGCCTTGCCAATCAGCAAGGGTTGGTCGGGCATGCGGCCGCGGCTGAATGTTTTCTCGGCGGCGGTAGTGAATTTGAAATTCACAACGCGTTCTTGCAAGCCTGCAGCCTGCTCGAATACGAAACGCCTTACACCAATATTGTCGGACTCGACACCAATGCTGCGGTGCTGCATTACCAGCACAAATCCCGTGCGCGCGTGCCGAATGCACAGCTGTTATTGATCGACGCCGGCAGCCGCGTCAATGGCTATGGGTCAGATATCACGCGCACGACGCCGTCTCAGCATTGCCACCCTGTAATGGACTCACTCATCACAGGCATGGTGGCTCTTGAACTCGAGATCGTCGCAAGCGTTAAGCCCGGCGTCGCTTATCCCTCACTCCATGATCAGGCAATTGCCGGCGTCGCGAGCCTGTTAGTCGAACATGGCATCGCGAAAGTCGCTAAAAGTGAACTCATCGACCGTCGTCTCGCGCATGCCTTTATGCCGCACGGTGTTGGGCATCTTTTGGGAATTCAGGTGCACGACGTTGGGGGTCATCAGCGTAATGCGAGCGGCGGGCGTGTCGAGCCGCCGGCGCATTCGCCTGCACTGCGCACAACGCGCATGCTGTCCGAGGATATGGTGTTTACCGTTGAGCCGGGTCTCTATTTCATTCCCATGCTGCTTGATCCGCTGCGCACGGGTGACGCGCGCGAGGCCTTACACTGGCCCTTAATAGACGAGCTGATTCCTAGCGGCGGTATCCGTATCGAAGACAATATTCGGGTGACAGCGACAGGCGCCGAAAATCTCACGCGTCGCTAGAAGGCTCAGCCAGAAGCGGCTCTAACAGGCTTAACAGGGCAGGCAGAGAATCCTGATTGTGTTCGACCAAGGCTTTGCCGCGGCGGCCCATCTCGGCTTGGCGCGCCCAATCGGGAATCAGGTCGATGAGAAAGTCGGCAAGCTCTTTCTCGTTGGCTACGGTGCGCAGCGCAGACTCGGCTTCGAGCTGGCGGCAGATTGTTGCAAAATTAAACTGCGACGGTCCCGTCACCACCGGAATGCCAAATGCAGCTGGCTCGAGCACATTTTGGCAGCCGGTATTCACCAGGCTACCGCCCACAAACGCGATGCTCGCGAGCCGGTAATAGCTCATCATCTCGCCCATCGAGTCGCCAAGATACACCTGCATCTCCTCTGTGAGCAGGTCATTTTTACTGCGCCTGCCGAGCCTAAGCCCCATCCGTCCGACGAGTGTCGCAACGGCATCGAAACGCTCGGGATGGCGCGGCACCAGAAGCAGCACGGTGTTGGGATGGCTTTCGAGCACACGTTTAAAGGCAGTTAAGACTTTCTCTTCTTCGCCATCGCGGGTACTCGACGCGATGATGACTACACGGTTTGAGTCGTCGATGGCGTCGAACACGCCAGCCGGTAACTGTGCGCTCTTATCCACATCGACAATAAATTTAAGGCTGCCGGTTACTCGCACATCGTCTGCGGTAGCGCCTGCACAAATTAACCGCTCGGCGTCGTCTTGCGACTGCGCCGCAACAAGCTCTAGCTGCTGCAGCATGGGCCGAGTGAGTGCGCCGAAGCGCTTATAGCCGCGCGCCGATCGAGCGGACAGTCGCGCATTGGCGAGAACAACGGGCACCTCAGCTTTACTGCAGTAATGAATAAGGTTTGGCCAAAGCTCTGTTTCCATGAGAATAAGCAGCGCTGGATCGAATTTCTTCACAAACCGTTTCATCGCCCCTGCCGTATCGTAGGGCAGATACGCATGCAAGACCGTGTCACCGAAAAGCGACTCGACGCGCGCGGAGCCGGTCGGCGTCATGCAGGTGATGAGAATTTGGTGATCGGGGTAGTCGTGGCGAAGCTCTCGCACTAAAGGCGCGGCGGCGACCGTTTCGCCAACCGAGACGGCATGAATCCAAAGTAGCGGTTGAGATAAATCGCGCTCGGCAGGCCGCCACTGCAGCGCAAAGCGCTCGGCTATTCGCCGGCGATAGGCAGGAGCCTTAACTGAGCGCACCAACAGCCGAACAAAAATAAGCGGCGTGAGCACTATAAACAGAAGGGAATAAAGGACTCTTGGCATGCGTGTCGGCTCTTGGCGGCGCTGTTGTGAAATCCGCATAGCGGTCGATATACTTTATGCCCGCATCGTACAGAAAAAAGCCTGTTGCTCGCTACCGTAAATGCAGATTAATTCACCCCCCGTTTAACCACCCGAATAGGCACACAATGACCGCGTCCCATAGCACAGACATCGTCGTATTCGGCGGCGGCATTGCCGGCCTTTGGCTGCTCAACCGCTTGCGCGACGAGGGCTATAACGCAATTCTGCTCGAGGCCGACGGCCTCGGCGCCGCGCAGACGCTAGCCTCTCAGGGCATTATTCACGGCGGGCTTAAATACGCGCTTGGCGGGTCGGTCACCGACGCCGCCAATACCATTGCCGCCCTGCCGGCACGCTGGCGCGCGTGTTTCGACGGGTCGGGCGAAATCGACTTAAGTAGCTGCGAGGTGTTGAGCGAGCGTTATTACATGTGGTCGAGCGCCAGCTACCGCTCAAAAATAAAGGCCTTTTTTGGGAGCAAAAGTCTGCAAGGACGCGTTGAAGCAGTACCGCGGCATGAGTTCCCCCCCTTCTTTGCCGAGGCAACGGTCGAGGGCTCGCTTTACGCCCTGCCCGATTTTGCGGTCGATACACCTAGTCTCCTTTCGGTGCTTCGCAAGCGCTGCGAAGAGTCTATTTTTAAAATTGATCCGCGCGCCATCCGGTTTACGCGAAACGCGAGTGGATACGCACAGTCTGTCGCGCTTCGTTCGGGCGCAGGATTGGGTGATGAAACGAGCGGATCCGAGAACAGCACAATCAGCATCGAAGCCCAGCGCATGATTTTCTGCGCGGGCAAAGGCAATCAGGCCTTAATAGACGCAGCCGGCATGCGCAAACCTGCCTCGCAGTTACGGCCGCTCAATATGGTGTGGGTGAAAAAAGCGGGACTCGGCTCGGTTTTTGCCCATTGCATCGGCGAAGACTTCAGCCTAACACCAAAACTCACGGTCACCACCCACGTAGCGGACGACGGCGTGCCGGTCTGGTATCTAGGCGGCGAGATTGCCGAGTCTGGTGTCGGCGTGCCCGACGACGAATTAATCGAACGCGCCAAGCGACTTATTACTGACTTATTTCCGTGGATAGACTTAACCGGCGCACAGTGGGGCTGTTTTGCTATCGACCGAGCCGAGGCAAAGATGGCTGACGGCTCGCGCCCCGATGGCGCGCTCTTCATTGCCGAAGACGGCTATATTGCGGCCTGGCCAACCAAGCTAACGCTTACCCCAGCGCTCGCCGACAGCGTACTCGCCGAGCTCGAAGGCAGCGTGACCAAACGGCCTGGCGATAGCACGCAGACGCTCGCCGCGCTGGCACAAATTCTCCCCAAGGCAACACTCGCCAAAGCCCACTGGGATCGTTAAAACATTACGCAGTAGCGCCTATCGCTTCACTGCTACCAATTAGGAAAAGTTCGATGACATTAGCAAAACGACCTCTCGGCAGTACCGGCATCGACGTCTCGAGCCTCGGCTTGGGCACGGTAAAATTCGGCCGCAACCAAGAGGTAAAATACCCCACCGGCTTTTCACTTCCCGTCGACCGCGCTATCGAATCGCTGCTAGATGTCGCGCGTGAAAACGGCATTAACCTTCTCGACACAGCGCCCGCCTATGGCAGTAGCGAACAGCGAATAGGCCGGCTTCTGCGCGACCGTGATCAATGGGTTATTTGCACGAAAGTCGGTGAAGAATTTACCACCGGAAAATCCTTTTTCGACTTTAGTGCCGAGCACACCCGCAGGAGTGTCGAACGCAGCATGCGCGATATGAAAACCGACTATCTCGACATCGTGCTGATTCATTCGGACGGCGAAGATTTAAAAATTCTTGAGCAGACAGACTGCCTTGCAACCCTTCTTAAGATGCAAGAAAAAGGGCAGATACGCGCAATAGGCATGTCGACAAAAACGCTAGAGGGCGGGCTTCGCGCTGTCGAGACGCTCGACCTTGTAATGGCGACCTACAATCCCTCTTATACCGACGACGCACCGGTGATAGCAGCGGCTCACGCCGCCAACAAAGGCGTTTTGATAAAGAAGGCTCTCAACAGTGGCCATGACGCACTCGGCACACCCAATGAGACAGCCAATAATCTTCGCACTGTGCTTGCCATACCTGGCGTGAGTTCGGCCATTGTTGGAACGATCAATTTAGAGCATTTGTGCGAAAACGTGAAGGCTGCGGTGTAGCCCCCTCGCTAAACCCTTTCGAGAAAAACCCTGCACAAAAAAAAAGGGCTAAGCTTAGCGCTTGGCCCTTTTTCCGCGTTTTGAAGCGAGGGGTTTACTGCTCAGCGGCAATCTGCAGAACGATATCCCAATTAAAACGCACGAAGCGGTTAAGCTCTGAAATAAGAATCCGTTCTTGGTCGCTGTGCGCGCCGAAACCAAGGGCGGCGTCCTCACGATCAATAGCCGGACCTATGCCGTAACACTCGATGCCCTTGTTGCGTAGATACGCCATATCGGTTGCACCCGTGCTCATCGTCGGCAGCGTCACCACGCCGTAGTGCTTAGTGATGCCCGCCTCGATTGCCGAGAACGCTGGCGTGTTTAGCCTCGCCTCGCCCCGCGGCCGCGTGTTTCTCGGTCCCAATGCTACCTCGACACTCGGATCGTTGATCACCTCGCGGACCTGATCTAAGAATGCATCAATATCTTCATCAGGCAGCGCGCGGAAATCGACATAGCCTTTGGCCTCCGACGGAATCACGTTGATGCGATAGCCCGCATCGATAATATTGGGCGACAAAGACGAGCGCAGCATCGACGCATGACGCGGCTCGAATTCGCGGAAGTACTCGTCTGCCTCAGCCTGCGTTGCAGGGTCGAGCACGGCTAAATAGCGCGCCGCCGCGTCGGGCGGAGAGATGCCCGCGAGGCGCTCGAAATACGCTGCCGTAGTTTCATTGAGCCTGATGGGCGAAGGCCAGTCCGCTACTGCCGCCATCGCCTTAGCGAGACGCACGACTGGGTTTGTCTGCAGCGGCACTGAACCATGACCCGCAACTCCGGTAGCGGTCAAATCAATTTGGTAAGGAATCTTCTCGACGCTCTGAATACCCGCATACTGCACCTCGCGATTCACGCGTGCCACCGAGCCGCCTTCGGCTAAACAAAACTCCGACTCGATTTTATCGAAATGCTCGTTAATCATGAATTCGATACCGAATTCGGTCGCGCCCTCTTCACCCGATTCGGCGAGGAAGATCACGTCGCGGTCGAGTTTGATGCCTTCGCGTTTAAGCTCGAGCATTACCATGAGGCCCGCAGCAAGATTATCTTTATCGTCGACAGCGCCGCGCCCGTAAACGTAGCCGTCGTCGACGGTTGCGCTAAACGGCGGGAACGTCCACTTGGCGGGATCCACATTAACCGTGTCGGTATGCGCCATGATCAGCAGCGGCTCTTTGCTGCCGTTACCCTTTAAGCGAGTCACCACATTGGGACGCTCGTCGTTGTTGGCGAGCATTTCTACCTCAAAGCCCTCGGCTTCGAGTACGTCGCGAAGGTACTCGGCAGCAGGGAGTTCGCGGCCGGGGGGATCAGATGTGTCGAACTGGAGAAGCGCGCGGAAATGGCGCAGGGTTTCTTCGTTGATTGCGTCCCAGTCTTGCTGGGCCGTGGCCTGTGAAACTAGGCCGAGTGTGATGGCAGAGGCCAACGCTACTTTCTTAAAAAATCGAATGTTTGTGTGCATGACTAACTCTCAATAAGCGATAGCCTTAACTTTACCGCAAAGCGCTCGCGACGCAATAGCTGAATCGTCCATTCGGTTCACCCATCGTTTTTTGCGAAACCGAATGGAGATCAGGTAGTGGCTTTTCAGATAAGTGGCTTTCGAGATAAGAAATTAGAGATCTAGACGATCAAGAATCACGCGATTCTGATCGATTAAGAGAAAGGGAAGCTGCATTTGTTCGAGAAACTGGCTTGCCTCGCTGTTTTTTAACAAGGCAATGGTTGCAAGGCTACCGGCTACGATGCACTGGTCAGCGAGCACCGTGGCGGCAGCGGTTCCAACAAAGGGATAACCTGTTCGAGGGTTAAGTAAATGCCCGTATTTTATTCCTTCGATCTCGATACATCTTGCGTAGCTTCCGCTCGATGCTAGCGCGCCTTGCGAAAGTGCAACGAGGCGCAGCGGTGATTCAGGATTACTCGGATCACTTATAGCAACACGCCACGGATCGCCACCGTGCTGAGGGCCAGTTACACAGATATCGCCGCCTAAGTTTATCAGCGCATGTTTAACGCCTGCGTCCTTTAATAGAGTCGCCGCACGATCCGCCGCATACTCCTTTACGATGCCGCCGAAATCTAGCTCCATGCCAGGGGTATCAAAAATAAGCAGCGGAGATTCCCAATCGAGCCTATCCCATCCGACTCGCTCGAGGAGTCCGGCAAGCACTTCGGGATCGGGCAATTCGGTTTGGCCCTCGGGCTGGAAATTCCACGCACGCCTTAAAAGACCAGAGGTAATGTCGAACAGGCCATCGCTTTCTACATAACAAGACTCGGCGTAGTCGAGTAAGGCGGCGGTTTCTTCATCGACCGTGAGTGCGCCACCCGCTTCGGCCACTGCGTTTATCTCGCTGAGAAAGCTGTCGGATAAGTAGCGCGAGTATTTGTTTTCGAGCCTTGCTACATCGGCGATTACCGTCTCGCACAGACTGCGGGCATTGTCGGACGAGTACGCGTAAAGACTTATCGTGCAGAGCGTACCCATTGCCTGAAACTCGACGTCGAATAGTGCCAGATCAGTGCGGGTATCGCTCATCGGTTTAGGGTCTCTAGGTGAGTGGGGCTTGAGTAAAATTGTCGAGGCGGTTTGTAAAAAATTATGGGGCGATTTAAAAGGTGGTATATGGCGTGACATATAAGCGTCAGCTAGAAAGTAAAATCGATGCCTGCGCTAAGCCGCGTAAAATCGATAATGCCTGGGCTGCTCGCGCCAGATCCGCCGAGACCTGCGTCCGCCTTATAACGTTCGCCGCTTAACACCAGCGTATATTTTCCAACACGCGCATTAAGCTTAAGCCCGGCGCTTAGGGCGCCGTAGCTGCTCAGCCTAAAGTCCGCAGAGTTGAAATCGCTTGCCTGCAAGAAATCGCTTGCCGGGGTAAAAAAATTGGCAGCGTCTTGCTGGTAATAGCGCAGGCTTGGCACGAGGGTGATTGAGCGCCTGAAGGTTTTATGCAGCGACAGATCGAGCGTGTGCGAACTCACGCCAAAGTCGTCGTCGTAGTAGCGGTAGTTCGCGTGTAGCGCACTGGTTTGAGCGCGAAAATAACGCCGCCACGAAGTCGTCCAAGTAAACTGATTCCGCTCTTCGGGCCTGCGGTCGACAAGCTTGTAGGGGTCGCTCAGAAAACCCGAGGCGCGCGCGGTGCTTATGCCGCTTTGCAAGATCGAGAACTGATTGAGAATCTGCGTTACCGACACGAACGCCGAACTGTTGGCTTTTGTTGCGCTCGGAATACGATTAAAAAGCAGTGCGTCTGTCGGGCTAAGCTCATCGTCAGAGTAGGACGCGCCGCCGCTTATCGTGGTCGAATTATTTGCCAGCGTAAAACTACCGTCCACTGCCATACTATTGGATCGATAGTCGTTCTCGTCGGATATCGTAAGGCTGATGCCGAGATTCCCGCTGTCGAAATAGCGTCGGCCTGATGCAGTGATGTCACGACGTTTCTCATAAATTGTGGCGCCGCTCATCGCGACTTTCGCGTTTCCGTTTACGCTTTCGACAGTGTACCAAGGCGACGCGCCACTCATGCTTTCGTAAGACGAATCTAGAGAGAAACTGTATTTTTCGCCGACCGGCGCCGAATAGCGTAGCTGATGCACTTTGATGTCATAGCGCTCGGCGCTGCCCGCAAAGAGCACGCTTGCGTCGAGATCGTCTTCTTTGTAAGAAGACGCGCGATACGACAAGACGCTTACTGCAGGAGGCGTATCGGCGTGGGCCGATGAGACAGCCACAACACCGGGCAAAGCCAGTGCCGAAGAGGTAAGCGCTAAAAGAGTTTTAGAGTGCATTGACTTCAATTACAGCCGCAGCCGCCAGCGGCGACACCGTTGCCGCCGGTCGATGCCTCTTTACTGAAATAAATATGCTGATTAAGTCGAGACTCGAGCGGGTCTGGATCAAATGCCATTTCTGTTCGCGCAAGGTCGCCGCGCTGATAAGCCGGCACCGCTTCGCAAGCCGCAAGCCCGGTAAGTAGAGTAAGTGTCGCAACTAGGCGAACAACGCTATTCATATTGACATCGCTCCGAGATAATTTCTTAGATTCCTGCTTGGTGCTCTAGCAAGAGTCGCAGCATTTCGCCAAGATTCTGGTGCAGGTCACTACCCACCTCCATCTGCTTGCCACCCGTGTGACCTACTCCAGTCACCATCGAGAGAATGCGCGTGCGAGCAGCCTCCGACCCATTGAGGTAACTAGCGAAAGCACCTAAGTTAGTCGCCGCCGAGCCATCGCCAGCACTCACAAACAGTAAGCCTGAATTACTCGCGATGAGCCCTACCTGATGGCACACGGTGCATTTAGCTTGCACAATTTGCGTTTCGATAGAATCGCCAAACAGCGTGGTCGCCTGTGCCAGTGCTGACGGCGTCGGCGCGGCCACCTCGGCATAGTCGCTTAGCCTGAACGTAATAGGATCGCCGCTAATGAGCGTAAGATCGAGGGAATAGTTTGTTCCGCCAACATCAACTGTTGGAACGCGCAGCACCGAGCCATCGAAGATCGATGCACCATCGGTGTTGGTAAACGGGACTTCTGCGGCAGCGAGAATGCCAAAATCATAATTGCCTTGGTTCACACTCAAACCAAGCTCAAGCGCATAGGCGGTCTCACCCACAGTCGCTTTCGACAGTGTTAAGACATTGTCGATGAAGGTTGCTTCTTGCGCGTAGCTGGCGTACCCAAAGACAGAAAACAGCGGTAGACACAGGCTCAAGGCCATTCTCTTAAGCAGTTGATTTAACCTATTCACATAGCTCACCTATACTGGTAAATGCTGCCAGATAATACAGCAAAACAGCCTGCTGAACACAACAAGCGATCAAGAATACGGCCCCGCTAAGTGGCACTGCTGAATGGCACTGCTGAACAGGCCAACAACATATACTATCCACTGAAAAGGGTATAGGTTTCCTCCGTTGCGCTTGTAATCATGACAGAATAACAAACAAAGCGCTCAAACTCGCACGATCCCCGTTCTCAGATTAGTTCGCCCAGTCCATTATAAGGTAAACCACCCATATAAGGTAAACCACCCATGCGCTCGATTCCATTTAGACTAAATAGCACCGCAATAAGAAGCCTCAAAGGCTCAGGGGCAGTTGCTACGCTTACCGCCGCTCTACTCAGCAGTGGGCTTCAGGCCGCCGACACCTACGACGGTGCGACCGGACAAGTTACTGCGCCTGTTGTTAGAGTCGGCGATGACTACTACCGCGATGTTGTTATAACCGTCGGCTCGATCGTGAGCATCGGCGAGGCCGCCGAAGGCGATGCTAAATACGACACGTTTAATGGCGCAACGGGTCAACTGACTATTCCGGCTATTACCGACGGCACTATTTTTGCGTACAACGTCGTGGTCACGCTGGGCGCTCTGATTAGCCAAGGCGGGAAATGCGAGTCACTCGCCGACTGCCTCGGAGAAGTAGAAGCGCCTGAAGTCGTGCCCGTCGCTTCTGACCATGCGATTTTCTATGGCGCTGCACCTTTCGCCGAGTGGGTTGAGACAAGCTACAGCGCAGACAGCCTCACGCTGACGACAAATTTAGCGACACCTGCGCGCGTCATGATTTCCGACGCACCGACTCTCGTAAGCGACGCGAACTATCTCTCGATCGGCGACGCCTTAACTAATTTCTCGGGGTATTCGGCGCAGGCACTGGGTATAGATTCTGACTCCACTTATCGAACCTATTACAGCAAACTCCTGCGTTTAGACGCCGAGACCTCAGACTCCTCTTGTTATCGCCTGCGTTCACACCTGCATCCTAATTTTGCATTAGATGTCGACGAAGACGATTTTGATAATCTTAAATTTCGCAATAACTTTGGCAATACTGCAACAAGCTATGGCTATGTCTGCTTTACCTACGATAAGTCGGCAAGGCTGCTGCGGGCTAAGACGCGTTACAACTACAGCGCGGCTGATTTTACCTACACGCAAGACTCGTCTTTCGCGAGCGGAAACTATTATGTAAAGCTAGGTAACGGTGGCTACAGTTTAGTGGCGAGCAGCAGCGAGGCGACCAAGCTTTATATTTATGATTCGCCTCTCGACTTTTCTGTCCCGTTCGACTTTAACCCTGCCAAGACAACGCCGGTAACCAACCCAGCCGCGGCGTACATCAGTAAGCCGGCGGACTTTAATATTAGTCGCCTTGGCAGCGAAAATACCGCACAAGTAAAAGTCGATGGCGTCGCTGCGCCGGGCACTAATGCAACAACACGCACAGCAGCAGACGCGATGCTACTCAAGATAGAGAACTCTCTCGCATCAGGCGAATCGCTGCGCTACGACATTAAAGCGTATGCCGCATTCCGCGATGGCTTACTCGCGTCGACATTGCAAAGCGACGGTATTTCGAATGGCGAGCTTGGCCAAAACCTCGTGCCCTATGTGTTCTTCACCAATGAAAAAGACAGCAGCGGCGTTAGTCATCCTTATATGGTGATTATGAGCTACGGCAATCCTGGCTCACCGCATGGACTGATGGACGTACCGCGCCCTCCGGGCCTAGGCACCGGCTCGTATGACAGTAGCGGCGTGACTCGTTTCACTAACCTCGACCGCTATTCTATTGGCATTCCGATGAAGGACTATGGCGAGGTTAGCGCCGTCGACGAGAACGCGAGCGTGCTGTCGAACCAACTGTGGGACGACGTATCGGGCAGTAAAGGCGCGCGTGATGTATTTAACTACGCAAGTGCTAACGACAACGGCATTATGATTTCGGGCGCGGTGATGTTTCCGGTTTATAACAATCGTCTGATGCCCTCACAGGCCGATGCCGAACTGTCAGCCAACGGTTGTCACGTCGGTCAGGGCGGCGGCGGACCACATTGCCATGCCGATGGCTACGAAAGCCAAGGCGTTCTCGGTGTCTATACTGACGCAGACTATGAAGGCAAAGAGCATCCGCCACTGGTTGGTTTTGGTTACGACGGCGTTGCGCTCTTTGGCGTTTATCGCGAAGACCAAGACTCACAGCTAGAAGGCTTCGGCACTGCACTCGACGCATGGGGCGGTCACGAACACGACTCGCTCGGCTATCACTATCACGCCGACCGATCTAAGTCGTTAACGCTGAGCATTCCCGGCGCGGCGGCCGCGACCTACCGCGTGCGCTCGCTCATACTCGGAGCCTACAAGGGCAAGCTCACTGGCACGCCTTATTTTGTCAGCAAAAAATCGGGGAACGATGCAACCTTCTTAGGCGGCATCTAGACGCCTTCGGGGAATCGGCGCTACAGCGATTCCCATCCACCCCCTAGCGCTTTGAATAGCGCGACAGTTTGCAGCAGCGCGTCGGCTTTGCTAATGACGCGCTGACTGTCGATTGCTCTCTATACGGTCAGCAGCATTCGGCCGCACAGTTTTCAACCGCGCACCTCCAATGTGTTACCTTTTTACACTGAATGATTGCTATCAAAACCCTGCTTTTCTCGCTCGAAATTACTTTACTCCCGTCGATTTTTTCTTCACTCTCTAGGGAGGCTTATTCTAAAAGACGCCTTATTCCATAATTAGAAGAAATAAAAAACGAATGAGAGGTATCGAGCATGTCGAAAATCTTTACCACCACCGCACCTACCCTTGGACGCCGCGCGTTTCTGCGCAACGCATCAGTCGCAGCACTGGCGAGTGGCACCGCAGCCACCACCTTGTTTAGCGAAAGTCAGGCGCAGGGCACCGCCCGAACGATGGCACACACGGGAATGAAATTTGATTTCGATACGCCTTACAATCGGGTCGGGTCCAGCTGTGCTCGCTGGGACGGCGCGGCACGCGGTTATCCCGAAGGCGTTTTTAAATACGGCATGGGCGTAGCCTCGCAAGACTTCGAATGCGCACCCTGCATAACCGAGGCACTCGAAGAACGAATCAAACATCACAACTGGGGCTATCTATCTGATCGCGACGGTCTGGTTGCCGAGATCGTGAAATGGAATGGCAACCGCAATCAGCTCGACCTTGATCCCAAAACGATTACAATCTCGGACGGTGTTTATCCCGGCATGATAGCCGCCATGCGCGCCTTTACCCCGCCAGGCGGAAAAACACTGATCATTACGCCGGCCTACTCCGGCTTTTATACGATGGCGCGCGAGGCAAATATCGGCACCGTCGACAGTCAAATGAAGCGAATCGATGGGCGTTACGAAGTCGACTGGGCCGATTTAGAAGCGAAGATGACACCCGATGTTCGCACCCTTGTCGTCTGTAATCCCCAAAACCCGACGGGCAATGTTTGGCGCGAAGACGAATTAGAACGCATGGGGCAGCTAGCACTCGACCACAATATCGTGGTCATCTCCGACGAGATCCATGCCGACATCGTGCGCAAGGGTCACAAGTACACGCCCTTTGCCGCGCTAAAAAACAAAGAAATCGTCAACAACAGCCTGTCGTTCTGCGCCATCAGTAAGACCTTTAATATGGCTGGTCTCAAGAACGCCTATTATTATTCGTCTAACCCCGCACTGCTCGGCCGCGTCAACCAACAGCACTGGCCCGATGTCAGCACACTGGGCGTTGTGGCTACCGAGGCTGCTTACAAATACGGCGGTGAGTGGTTTGATCAGGCCAATGCCTACATGGACGACAACCACACGTTTATCGAAGAGTATGTAAAGACCAACATGCCGCGTGTCGGGTATACCCGCAACGAAGGCACCTACATGACTTTCCTCGACTTCAGTCAGGTTATCGCAGCCATCGGCCCCGAAGAACTTATGGCGACCTATGACAAAACAACGCCCGAGGACGGCTTTCAAGACTGGCTCGTGTATAAATCGGGCGCCTATCTCAACCCCGGCTCTATGTATGGCAGCGGAGGCGCGGGTCATATGCGCTTAAACATTGCGTCGTCGCGGCTGGTTCTAAAAGAGGTGTTCGACTCCATTGCGATGGCAGTCAATAAAGTCTAATTAGCGGGATTCGTTTGATAGCGCTTTCTTTGGAGGGTGATATGGCTACGACTAGGCGAGAATTTGTTAAACGCATCGGGCTTGGCGCAGCGACAGGGCTCGCGCTAAGCCACGCCCTTTCACGGCAGGGCGCTCAAGCACAAACCCTCGCCAACGCCGAGAGGGGCGTATTCGACAACGGTATCATGCAGCTCAATCAAAATGAGAGCGCTCGCGGACCAGGGCCTAAAACACTCGAGGCAATACAGGCGCATGCGACCAAGCGCGTTGGCCGCGGCTACGCACCTGACCATGTAAATGAACTCCGCGATTCCATCGCATCGAGGTTTGGTCTCGAATCCGACAATGTCTTGCTGGGTACAGGCTCGACGCCTATTCTCGAAGGGTCTGTTCACGCGTTCTGCTCTGCTCGAAAGTCTTTAGTTACCGCCGTGCCCAGTTATTCGACGAGCGAACAAACTGCGCGGCGCATGGGCGTTAAGGTTCATGCTGTTCCGCTCGATGCTGGCCTCTATGTCGACCTACCCGCGCTTGCAAAGCTTGCCCCCGGCGCTGGGTTAGTTTACGTCTGCAACCCCAACAACCCGTCTGGCACGGTTCACGGCCCCGAGGTTATCGATGCGTTTGTGCGTGAGGTCCTGCGCGCGTCGCCAGACACGATTGTTCACATAGACGAAGCGTACATTAACTACACCGACCCCGGCGCGATGGAGACCGCGCTGCCGCTGGTTAAAGAGTTCAAAAATGTCTTTATCACCCGCTCGTTCTCTAAGGCCCATGGCCTAGCCGGCATGCGTATCGGCTTCGCCTTAGGGCATGCCGATACACTCGCCAAGATCAACTCGGCTTGGGGCATGGGCGATGTCAATATGCTTGGCGCGCTAGCGGCGCTCACGGCGCTTAACGACGACGACCATATCGAGTGGGAACGCCAAGAAAATTACGCGATAAAAACCTTCGTGATGCAGGCGTTTAAGGACATGGGTTATGAGGTGCCTTATACCCAAACCAATCACCTGTTCGTGAATCTTGGCATTCCTGCCAGCAAGTTCCGTGAGGCGTGTCTTGAGCAGAACATTCTGGTTGGCCGAGATTTCCCGCCGCTTGAGAATACGCATTGCCGCATTTCGTTAGGCAGCCGTGAAGAGATGGAGCAAGCGGTAGCTGTATTTCGACGGATCCTGGCTTAACGAAGCGGAGATTGCGCTGACGCTTGTTGTCTTTAGGGCATTAAACCCAGCGCCTCAACGCTGCCTTTCGACTTATCCCTTGCTCTTTCTCGATCATTCGATTATTTTCGAAATCGAAAATTATAAGACGAGGAGCAAAAAATGCCTGCATCATCGCCGACCGACCCATCATTCTATCCACTCGGTAAACCACCAACACTTCCCAGCGGAGTCACCGTGCCTCTCTCGCCAGGCTATCGCGCTGGCGATCTGCTCTACACTTCAGGTCAACTTGCGTTTAACGCAAATGGCTCACTGGACCCCACTGCGGACACAAGAGAACAAACCCTGCAGTGTTTAGCTAACGCCTGCGCAGTACTCGCCGAAGCTGGCGTCGATCGTAATCAGATCTTCAAAGCGAGCGTTTGGTTAACGGCTAATGCGGATTTCGGTGGATTCAATGCAGGTTGGGCTGAATTCTTTGGCGATCATTATCCAGCCCGATCAACGGTTAGAAGCGAACTAATGTTGCCGGGCGCACTCGTTGAAATCGAAGTTATTGCTTATATAGGAAATTCAAAATGAATCCCCTTAATTACGTCAACTACAGTAGTACCCCAGTCGATTCGTCGCGGAGCTTATACAAGCCCATCGGGTTTATTCTTTGTCTTCTGATGTCCCCTGCTTTTAGTGCGGAAAATTACGACGTGGCTATTGTTGGCGGCAGAGTAATGGATCCTGCGAGGGATTTCGATGAGATTGCGAACGTTGGCATAACCGGTGATCGGATCACAGTGATAACCGAAGAGGCAATTACCGGAGACAAGACCATCGACGCGTCCGGCCATGTCATCGCACCGGGTTTCATAGATACACACTTTCATGGCACTCAACCTTTGCACTACCGATTAGCCTTGAGAATGGGTGTCACTACCGCAATGGATCTTGAATTTGGCGCCTTGGGCACACGCATCGACGACTGGTATTCGGATCGCGACGGTACCAGCCTGATAAATTATGGAACGAGCGTAAGTCATGAACTCGCAAGGGCGAGCGTGCTCGACGGCGTCGACGCGATTGATACGTCAGAAGCGTCGTTAACCCGTGTACATCCTAACTGGGCCGGACTTGTCCCAACAGCCGACGAGTCAGAAAAGATTCTCGCTATTATCGATGAAGGCCTCAACGCCGGCGGTATTGGCGTAGGCTCAACTCTTGGCTATATGCCTGGCGCGTCCGCAAACGAACTCTTCGAAGTTCAGGCATTGAGCGCAAGTTATGGACGCCAAATAGGAGTGCATCTTCGTCATACTCCTGGCACCGAGACAGACGAAATCAATGGCGCACAAGAAGTGCTCGCGAATGCCGCAGCACTCAATGCACCCGCTATTATTAATCACTTTAACAACCCTGGTTGGCAGCGTGTTTATGAATTGATCACACGTATGCAAACGCAGGGACATAATGTCTGGGGCGAGATTTACCCCTATGCGGCCGGTGCTACAACAATCAATGCCGTATTTTTTGACCCAAGTAATTGGCGCGATCGCCTTGGTCGTCGTTACGAAGAAACGATGTTTGATCCAAGCACCAATGAGTTCCTTACGGAGCGACAGTATTTAAGCCTTAGAGAAAGCGATCCTACACGCGTAGTCGTCGTTTTTAAAAGTCCCGAAGAGGAGATTGTTCAGTGGCTCGGCTTAGATGGAATATCTATTGCAAGTGATGGGTTGCCCGACCTAGTTCCACGTCCGCTCGACTCCGATCTGACACAATTGCCAAACGCGCATCCTCGAACTGCGGGTACCTATGCTAAAGCGCTTCGTCTCGCCCGCGAAAATCAATTGTCTCTTATGGCTATATTAAAGCAAGCGAGCACAACGTCCGCGATCCATCTTGCAGCAATGAGCCTCGATGCAATGCAAGATCGCGGCAAAGTCCAAGAGAACGCAATCGCTGATCTCGTTGTGTTTAACCCCGAAACAGTCACCGATAATTCTACTTACCGCAAAGGCACCCTCCCCTCGACTGGGTTTAAGGCAGTGCTGGTCAGTGGGACTGCTGTCCTTGAGGAAGACAAGGTTCTTCTTCAAACAACGGCTGGCAAGCCGATCCGCTTCGCTCCTGTTGGACAATAGCAGGAGCTGGTCTCGACTATGGGCGTAGATACAGTCGATATTGCGAGCCGCGTAAAAGCACTAAGAAAAAAGAACGGCTGGCGGCTGCATGACTTATCGGAAAAAACGGGTATTTCGGTAGCAACACTGTCGAAGCTCGAGAACGGCAAAACAAAACTTAATTTCACAACCGTTAATAAACTCGCCCAGGGGATCGGTGTTGCTGTAACTGACTTAACGTCGCCAGGCCTTGCGCACACGAAAGACACAACAATGACGTTAGGCGGAGGCGGCGTAGTTTTCGAGACAAGAGACGTCGATTACGAGGTTCTCTGCGCCGATTACACAGGCGGCAATCAGGGGTATGCAAAGCTTTCGGTTAAAGCCCGAACACTTGATCCTAATTTGCCGTGGCATCGACACCCAGGAAAAGAATTTATTTATGTTCTAAAGGGCATACTTGTTTTGCATACCGAAGACCGAGAGCAGATTACCTTAAAGAGTGGCGACAGTCTTCTATTCGATTCGTCGATCGGTCATCACTATATCAGTGCGGGTCGAGGCGAAACCCAATTACTTTTGTCGCTTTCACTACAAGGCTATAGCAACGTTATAGAGACACTTCGAGAAAATTGAAGATAGGTTGAAACTACTATGAGTGAAACGGTGATCGTAATCGGCGGCGGTATGGCAGGTGTGTCTGCCGCGGCCGAATTAAGCGACTCTTTCAAGGTGATATTGCTTGAAAGAGAATCCTTTCACGGCGTCCATTCGACCGGTCGTTCGGCCGCGTCCTATATCCCTTCTTACGGTTACGATGACCCTTCGTTACGTCTTCTTACCTCGCTGTCCAAACCTGCCTTTGACAGTCAGCTCGAAGGACTTAGCGAGTTCCCATTATTAAAAGCGCGCGGATTACTCACCCTTTCCCCGCTCGGTAACGACAACTATGCCGAAGAATTACAGCAATTGCGGGGTTACTTTCCCTCGATAGTTGCTGTCGAGAGTCTCCAGCGGGAGTTCCCTTCAATTCCCGTTAAGTCTGAGTTTGCGACGCGCGGATGGCTTGAGCCCGGTGTTACGGATATAGACGTAGATGCCCTCCTTCAGGCCTATCTTCGAAAGCTAAAGAGAGGCGGTGGAGTTGTCTTTACTGGCATCGCGATTGAAAGAATAGAACACAAAAACGGTAGCTGGGCTGTGACCTGCGGCACCGCCATATTTCACGCCGATAAGTTGGTCAATTGCGCGGGCGCATGGGCCGACAACGTGGCTCAGATGGCAGGCGCTAGCAGCGGTCATCTCACACCAAAGCGCCGTACCGCCATTAATTTTAATGTTGAAGCCGAGACCAAAGATTGGCCTTTGATTATTGCAGCAGATGAAAGCTTTTATCTAAAGCCCGATGCAGGAAAACTGCTTGCGTCGCCCGTTGATGCAACACCTTCGATTCCTTGTGACTCGGTGCCCGAAGAGATCGATATTGCCACTGCCGCCTATAACGTCGAGCAAGCGCTCGCTCTCAGCATAAAAAGAATAGAACACAGCTGGGCTGGGTTACGCACATTTGCAAAGGATGGGAGTCCGGTAATTGGCGAGGATTCCTTAGCACCGAACTTTTATTGGCTAGCGGGTCAGGGCGGACATGGGATACAAATCGCGCCTGCGGCGGCGCAGTTACTTGCCTCGCTTGTCGCTGAAAAGCCATTGCCCGATGCGTTTAAAAAGGAAAACTTCGATCCGCAGTGGGTTTCTCCCTCCAGACTTCTCTCTTCGTAGGTTAACTAATGCTCTCACGCACCAAGCAACTTTACTTAGTGACCCCCGCTGTCTATGCAGCGGTCATTATGGGCGGTGGCTATGGAACTGGGCGGGAGGTTGTCGAGTATTTTAGTCGATTTGGCGCAGGACCCGGCTTACTCGCTATCGCCTCGTCTGCTCTTGCCTTCTTTTTTATCCTCTTCTCGAGTTTCGAAGTCGTGAGAAGAACAAACCAGCACGATTACCGCTCATTCTTTAAAGTGATTCTCGGGCGTTTCTGGTGGCTTTATGAGGTTCTCTATCCACTACTTTTCGTCTTAGTCATCGGAGTTATAAGCGCCTCAGTCGTTGAGATATCGCAGGACAGATTATCTCTGCCCCCTGCCGTGAGCCTTACGTTTTTGATGGTAGCGGTTTTGGTAATGACTCTGATCGGTAAGCGTTTTATCGAAGGATTTTTAACCGCTTGGACTGGGTTTATGTATTGTGTCTTTGCGGTCTTTCTTTGGGTGATGTGGCCAGATAATCTCGATCTTAGTTTACAGTCGAGCGTCAGCAGTTCGGTAATAGACTGGCTAGGCTCAGGGCTACTCTATGCTGGCTATAACGCGGCTATATTTCCGGTCTTACTCTATGCCGTTCGCGGCCTTCAGACAGTGCAGCAAAGCGCTAAGGTGGCGGCGCTCACCTCGGCAGCTATTTGTCTGCCTGCCGTGCTTTTTCATCTAAGCTACCAACGCGACACTGGCGATGTATTGCTTGCGAGTTTGCCAAATTATTACATGGTGACCAACTATGGCGGCGATGCTTTGGTTCTTTTTTTAGCGTGGCGCTCGTAGGAACCCTCATCGAAACTGCATTAGGCTTAGTGCAAGGCATAATTGAGCGGCTAGAGCATGCGAAGGACCAAGCACTCTCACCTCAGATGAAAAGCATCATTGTGTTTGTTCTACTCTCGAGTGGCGCGCTTGCGGGCAAAATAGGCGTTGTTTCACTTATTGCCAAAGGCTATGGCGCCTTATCTATCGGTTTGATTATGGTGTATGTGGTCCCGGTGACATTTTGGGTAATTAAAGCGACTTTTTTAAGGCTGGGTCTAAGCCTTAGTCTAAGAGAGAGGGAACCCTAGGTTAAGTTTAGGGGGTTGATATTCATTTTCAGCTATACTCTGCGCTTCGTTAAAAATGGAAATATCCCCCAGAAAACGACACAGGCGTACCGGTGACAATAGAGAAAAACAAAACAAAGAGACTCGCGCAACGCGCGGTTTTCGATGTTGTGGTACTCGGCGGAGGTGCGGCAGGACTTTTTGCTGCGTTTACCGCAGCCCAGCGCGGCCGTAAGGTTCTCTTGCTCGAGCGTGCAAATAAGATCGGTAAAAAAATCTTGATGTCTGGCGGCGGCCGCTGCAATTTCACCAATCTCTATATCGAGGCGCAGAACTTTCTGTCTGCCAACCAACACTTTTGCAAGTCGGCGCTGAGTCAGTACACGCAGTGGGACTTTATCGACCTGATGCAGCGGCACGGGCTCGAATACGAAGAGCGCAAACACGGGCAATTGTTTTGCCTGCATTCGGCGAAGGATTTGCTTGCGATACTCGAAGAGGAATGTGCTCTTACCGGCGTGACTATGCGGACACGGTGCGATGTGAGTGGTGTCGATAGCCTACTAGAGAGCAGCGAGGACAGTATGGAAGCGGCCTCTTTAAACCACTCTAACCAAAATCACGCGCGGTATACCGTTCGCTGTGTCGAAGACGATAGGCCAACGAGTTATCGCTGCGAGTCGGTGATCGTCGCAACCGGCGCGCTTTCGGTTCCTACGCTTGGTGGCAGCGATCGTGGCTACCATCTCGCGCAGGAGTACGGCTTGCCGCTGATAGACCGCAGCGCCGGCCTCGTTCCATTCATGTTTAGTGATGCCACGTTAGCTCTGTGCAGCAAGCTATCTGGCTGTTCGGTTAGTGTCGAGGCTCGGTGCGGATCAGCGAGTTTTAATGAAGACATGCTGTTTACCCACCGAGGTCTTAGTGGGCCTGCGATTCTGCAGATTTCAAACTATTGGCAGCCAGGCGCCACGCTCGTCATCGATTTGCTGCCTGCGCTCGATGCCGAGACGTGTCTTATCGAGCAGAAGCGCGACAATTCGAAACAGAAAATTCGCAGTGTGCTTTCACAGCATTTGCCTAAGGCTTTGGTTACCGAACTCGAAAAACTCTGGTGGCCAGAGATCGCGGAACGCCCGCTTGCAGAGTGCAACGACTCGGTGCTGCGCAGCCTCGGACAGCGCTTAAATGCATGGCAGCTGAAACCGTCGGCGACCGAAGGCTATCGAACGGCAGAGGTCACACTCGGCGGCGTCGCAACATCGGCTATTAGCTCGAAGACAATGGAGGCGATTGATCATCCCGGACTGTATTTTATTGGCGAGGTGGTTGATGTCACCGGCCACTTGGGCGGATTCAATTTTCAGTGGGCGTGGAGTTCGGGCTTTGTTGCTGGGGTTAATGCTTAGGAGGGCATAAGAGCATCATCACGACATCAGTTTACGGGCGAATCTTTCTAACTTCCTGGTATAAATGAACTCTATCTAAAAAGCAATGCATGATGCCGAAACTGATTTCGGTATCATGCTCGCAAGCTTAGACCTGCTTGAAACTACCCCTCCCGCATTTTCTCAACAATCGCCGAGGTCGAGCAGTTGTCGAGAAAGTCTAATGACTTTACCTCGCCGCCGTACGACAGCACATACTCGCCGCCCACGACTTGGTCTATTGAATAGTCGCCGCCTTTGACAAGGATGTCTGGGTTAAGAAGGTGCAAAAGATTTTCGGGCGTGTCTTCGGGAAAGCTCACTACCCAGTCTACGGCTTCGAGTCCGGCGAGAACTGCGAGGCGTCGCTCGACCGGATTGATCGGTCGACCCGCGCCTTTTAATCGATGCACCGAGGCGTCATCGTTTATTGCAACGATGAGCCGATCGCCTAATTTTTTCGCCTCGGCTAAATAGCCTACGTGGCCGGCGTGAATGATGTCGAAGCAACCGTTGGTAAACACTATGCGCTCGCCGTGGGCCTTGGCGTCTTCGACCGCAATGCGTAACTGCTCGGCGCTCATCGCGCCGCGGCCCGATGCCTGCAACTGATGCAGCGCGCGGCGCAGCTCTGGGCCACTAATGGCTGCCGTGCCGAGCTTACCTACGGCGAGGCTTGCGGCGAGATTCGCGAGCGCGGTCGCCTCGGCAAAGCCTTCCCCTGCGGCAAGACTCGCCGCCAATACCGAGATCACTGTGTCGCCAGCGCCGGTTACATCGAAGACTTCTTGTGCACGCGCCGGCAGGTGAAGTTCGGGGGAGTCTGGACGCAGCAGAGTCATGCCGTTCTCGCCGCGGGTAATGAGGATCGCCTCGAGATCGAGATCGAGCATGAGTGCAAGGCCCTTCTCAACCAGCTCCTGCTCGTTAGCACACGCCCCGACGACCGTCTCGAACTCGAGCAGATTAGGGGTAATCAGCGTCGCGCCTCGGTACTTTTCGAAGTCGCTGCCTTTGGGGTCCACAATCACCGGCTTGCCTTTTGCCCGCGCGGCTCTGATGAGACTCGGTACATCCTGCAGCGCACCCTTCGCATAGTCCGAAACGATAACCACCTGCGCGTTGTCGAGCACCGACTCGAAGCGAGTGGCGAGGTCGGCGACGTCGGCAGCATCGAACTGCTGCTCGAAATCCATACGCAGCAGCTGCTGATGCTGGCTAATCACGCGAAGTTTGGTAATCGTGGGCTTGTCGGCCGACTCTAAAAACTCGCAGCGCACGCCCGCCGCGGCGAGACGCGAGCTTAAGTCTTTTGCTGTGGCATCGGCGCCAACGACCCCGATCAGCGTTGCAGCGCCGCCTAGGGCCGCAATATTTAATGCCACGTTGCCCGCGCCGCCCGGGCGATCTTCTTGGTTATTGACACGTACGACCGGCACCGGTGCTTCGGGTGAGATGCGCGTGGCCGAGCCATGGTAATAGCGGTCGAGCATCACGTCGCCGACGACTAAAACGCGTGCGGCTTGAAAAGGGGGCATCGATTGCGGCATGGCTGCCATCTCCAGAGTGTCTATTTGTCTAGCTAGGGTTATCTCGCTAGGGTTGTCTTGCTAAGTTGCCTTGCTAAGGTCATCTCGCTAGTGTTGTCTTGCTAAGTTGCCTTGCTAAGGTCATCTCGCTAGGGTTGTCTAGCTAAGTTGTCTTGCTAGAGCCATCTCGCTAGGGTCATCTCGCAAGGGTTGTCTCGTCAGGACGGCATTGCCGCGCACTGGGAAATTTTTTCAGAGTCTAGCATAGCCGCAATAGGTGGTCGCGCCTCTGCGCTCTGCTACAATCGCCTATGGTTTAGGACCTGGAGCGCAGGACTTGAGGCACAGGCCCTCGGACACAGAACTTCGAGCACGAGACTTGGGGCACAGGCCCCGGGACACAGAACTTGGAGTACAGGACCTGGGGCGCGTTGGAGTCCGGCAGCTCTTTTGCTCAGTGATACTACGTCGCCACATTACAATCCAAGGACACGCACAAACATGCTCGATCACCCCGCACTTAACTGGCTTCGCCAGCATCCGCGCTTTTTCGCGCTGATCGGGTCTGTATTGATCGCAGGGTATGTGTTGTCCCTCGGCGAGCGGCCTAACGATGACGCCTACACCTATGTCCGCGTCGCCGACATTCTATTGCACGACGGCCTTGCTGCCGCCTACGCCTATTACCCGTGGGCAACATACTCTGTTTTGTTCGCGCATTTTATTCTCATCGACCTCGACCTGTTTACCGCAGGCCGCGTGCTCAATGCGCTTCTCTATGCACTACTGGCGGTGAGTTTTGTCTCACTCGCAGACGAACTCGTGCGCAATGCCGAGCCCCAGCGCCACAGCGCGATTTTGTTTCTCGCCGCGCTCACCGTCCTGCTTTATCCGCAGCTTAACGAATACCGCTCGATGCTCATTCGCGACGTTGGCTATTGGGCGTTTATGCTATTAGGGCTTCAGCAGCTTATTGTTGCCGTTCGACTGCCCGCGCGTTCATCACAGTTTTGGGGCAGATTGCTGGCATTTTTTGCTGCGCTGCTCTTCGCGTTTGCGTTTCGGGCAGAGGCACTCGGTTACCTTGTTCTGACACCGCTACTGTTTTGTTTTTTACGCGATCACAGCGGAAATCGGCGCGTAGGCGATGCCCTGAGGGTAAGCCTCGTCCTTGCAGCTCTCGGCATTCTGGCGTTGATAGGCAGTCTCGCAGCAGGCATCGAGCTGTTTGTCTTGTTAAGCAAATTTTTCGCGACTTATTTGCCGTTTTTCGAGGCGACTTTTTCGCCCGACGAAGCACAGCGAATCGAGCTTGGCAGCGTACTTTTCGGCGCGCATGCCGAGGCCTATTCGAGTGATTACCTTCCTGTTTTTTTAGTCACCGGCCTGCTTAGCATTCTTGCCGTAAGCTTAACCTCCGCTGTTGGTTTACCGTATCTCGTTGTTATCGGAATCGCTTCGGTTAGAGTATGGCTTGGGGAAACGCAGCGAGCCGCTATTGGCTTAGCTGACAGGCTCGGCGTTGAGAAAGATGCGTTGATTCTAATCGCGGGGTTTGCGCTTATTAATCTCGGTATTCTTATTGGGTTTGTGCTTATCACACGCTTCGTTTCGGCGCGCTATGGCATGCTCTTAAGCTTGCTGGTTGCTTTGGTTATTCCTCTTTTACTCCACCGTGCGTTCGATGCATCTCGCGGCCGCCGTGTTAGCGTCGCAGTCGTGCTGCTCTTCACCTACTGTGTAATCGATTCGTTCGTGAGCTTTGGCGAGCGCAAAACATTTCTGCAAGACTCTATTGATTGGGTGCAAAGTAACGAAATCAGCGCACCTTTCTTAACCAATAATCACACGCTTGCGTATGCGAGCGAGCGAGTCGAGGCGTATGACAAAGCGCCTCGGTATTTGTCACCGCGAACTCTGCTAGAGGCGAGCGCTAATACCCTAATAGTGATCGAGCTTAACGAGCAGATGCGCGAGACCATGCGATCTTTCGTGGATAGCGGTGAAGGTGAAAACGTTATTGCATTTCCAGCGGAGTCGCCCCGTATCGGCATCTATCGTCGACTCTGACGATTAGCGAAACGCTTAGCAAAACGCAAAGCAAAACGCGTGGCAACACGCGTCGAATATCGCTTACCAATCATCAACTTCTTCGCGCTTGCTTACCAATAAATCACCGAGAATGAGGTAATTGAGATCGGTACCGTGGAAGGCATTAATCGCGTCTTCGGGAGTGCAAACTAGCGCTTCACCAGGCCGGTTAAGCGCCGTGTTTATGAGAAGACGCTGGCCTGTTGCGTCGGCGAACTGGCTGAGCAAACTATGAAAGTCGGCGTTGTTATCATCGCGCACCACTTGCAGACGCGCGGTGCCATCGACGTGCACAACGTCGGGATAGACTTCGCGAAACTTTGCAGTTGTTTTCACACTTAAGGCCATCGCCTCGTCGTGGGAGTTGAGCTTTCCGCGATCGATGTAGTCGTCGGCTGCGCTTTCGAGAAGACTTGCCGAAAACGGTCGCCAGCTTTCGCGAAATTTAACCAGCTTATTAATACGCTGCGCGATGCCGGGCTGTGAAGGGTCGGCGAGAATGCTGCGATTACCGAGCGCGCGTGCGCCAAACTCCATGCGTCCGCGGAACCAGCCGATCACCTCCCCTGCTTTTAAAAGCTCAACAGCTTTGGCATGCGGGTCGTCGAGTATTTCCCAAACCGGTTTTTCTCGATGCCCTTTGCAGGCCTCTACGCATTGATTGCGCGTAAACTTTGGCCCTAAGAAAAAGTGTTTAGCCGGCTTTAAGGGCTCGGATTGTTTAGAGGCCGCGAATGCCGCTGCGCCGATTGCAGTACCCGCGTCACCGCTTGCGGGGTTAATGAGCAACTCTTTTAAGCCGTCGATCTCGCCGAGCTTTTGGTTAAGCCTAATATTCAGCGAGCTTGTACCGGCCACCGCGAGACGACCGGTTTCGTGAATCATGTCGCCTAAATAGCTTTTCACTATTTTAACCGCGAGATTTTCATACAGTGCTTGAATAGCGGCCGCGTAATGCACGTAGGGATCGTCGACTAAGTTACCTACGCGGCGCGGGCCGAGCATGTCTACCAACTGCCGGCTGAAATAATGTCCCTTCGACTGCGCCTTATAACGACGGATCCCCACTGTGCCTACCAAGTGATTATTAATCTTGAGGCGGCGTCCATTGAATTTAGCCAGCGAGGAAAGATCGTATTTTTCTGGATCGCCAAACGGAGCGATACCCATCACTTTAAACTCGCCGTCGAGTGCCTCGAAGCCAAGGTAATCGGTCAGCGCCGCATACATACCTGCGAGCGAATCAGGATTATAAAATTCCTTCACGCGGACAATTTTTCCTGCCTCGGCATAGCCTAAGAATATCGCCGAATATTCGCCTTTCGCGTCGCTACAAAATATTGGGGTACGAAGTTCTTGGGGATTAATCAGTGTCGCGCTTGCCGCGTGTGCAAGCTGATGCTGAACAGGCACGACCTGCGACGTTGCGGCCGGAATATGCAGTTTGTCGAGCAAACTCGACAGGTCGCGGCGATAACGGCGATAGCGGCGATTGCCATTGAGCACACTGTCGATCGCGCGGTCGGGTGCATACCAATGCCGATAGGCATAGTGCCAGCGCGCTTTGGTGAATAAGCTTATTGGCGCGAAAGGAATCGCCACATGCGTAACATCTTGCCCGCGCACACCGCCCATCTGCAAACAGGCGCGAGCAGCGAGATAAGGCGCTTCGTCGCGCGCATGTTTGCGCCGAACGAAGCGCTCCTCTTCGCAGGCCGCAGCAAGTTCGCCGTCGATATACAGCGCGGCAGCTGGGTCGTGGCCAATGGCGCCGGCGAGGCCTAGGATGATGTTGGGCATGGGGCGGCATCCTGCGAATCAGTGAAAGAAGGCGCGTTCTCGAGAACTGATTCTAGCAGGAAGGATAGGCTTCAGGCGCTTTTTTAGGCTAGCTGAAAAAGTTGAACCTTTGATCATCGTTAAACGGGAATGCACCAACAATCTCTTTGTTGTTCAGCCCGAGATACTCACGCAGCGCAGTGTGCACATGGCTTGTCACCATTTTTGTGCCGAATCCCAATGCTTTGAGAGTAGCAGGGTCGATTTTAATTGCGTTCTGCCCTTCATCAGAGCCATCGACGTATCGATTGGTATAGCGCTTACCCTTCTCCATGATGATGTAGCTACCGACGGACCAGTGGTCCTTGCCTTGCGCAGAGTTGTAGTAAGGCGTCCGTGAGAAATCGCTGCCTACGATAACCAGCAGACGATCAGCTATCCCTGCCTCCTCTGCGGCTTCCCAAAGATAATCAATGCCCGAAGTGAGCTCATTCAGGTTAGTAGTTTGCTCAGAATCGTTATCTTCATGACTATCGAAACCGCCTTGGCTTAGGTCGGCGGTTGCGCTCACCCCAGCCTTAAAGGCCGCAATGGTAAACTGCGCTTGCTGCTTAAAGTTGCCGTTCATGCCGCTTGGCTCCCATTCATCGTCTGCTGGCAGCATGTCTGCGAACTCGCTAAGTTGGTTCATGTTACTAAGCGAACTAAGATAAGCTTCGCGCGCGCTCCGATTACCCGCAGTCAAAGAGAAAGAGTCGATCTGACGCTGCGTATCGTTCTGATGAAGCTGTTTCACGAGAGACCACAACTCTGAGTTAATCATCGGACGAGAATTATCGTAATTTGGTCGTAGCAACTTTCCTATATTAGTCACAGACCAACCGAGCTGCGTCGCCCTCACGAGGTTTTCTGTGCGATTAAAGCCACCGAAGGTGACATAGGACATGGGTAAGCTGGGCGCGTAAACTGCCGAGTACATTGCAGTCAGTGTCGGATAGCCTAATGCCGTGCGACCACTCCAATTGACCGTTTCGCCAATGGAATGCGAGTTGGTAAGTGAATCGACACCGTTTATGACGAGCATGCGATCTGCGTATTTTTTGAAGAACGCCTCGTTGTTTGCAAACGGCGCGTACTTAATATTTCCGCTCGTTTGTGTTTCGTTATTATTAGACCAAGCCGTGATTACTGGCTCACCACGCTGATTCTCTTTAGGATCACAAAAGCACGTCACATCCCAACCACCGCGCGCCTGTACGGTAACGACAAATTTGCCGCCAAACGGTGTCGCTGCCTCGCCGAGTAACGGAAATACCGTCGCGAAGGGCGCGAGCGACGCGAGTCTCAAGAAATCACGTCTTGTTTTCATACTCTACCTGTCTCTAATTTCACGCCGCGCTATTCGTGCAAGTAATCATAATGGCTCAGCATATACATCATTACCGCCGTCCACGCGTATTTGGTTCCGATGGGGTCCTGTGTGTACGGTCGCAAGAGTTCGCCTTTGATATTCCAATCATCATGATACCGATCATATTCGGGATCCTCCGATTTATAAGATTCGATTTCCTTTTTGCTCAGCAAATCCCAGTCGAGGTAGCCGTCTCTCCAAATATTGCAGTTTTGAAATTCCCAATCTGAACCTTCTTTTTCTTGCTCGACTACTAGAGCAGCAGCAAAAATCTCAAATACTTGAGCTACTTCCTCTGAGTCTGGTGTCCTTTGAGTTCCATGTAGTTTTTCATACAACTCGCTTATCTGATTTTTGATCAGTTGAGCGTTTTTGGTGCTTGAACTTAAGATAGGCTGCTGAGTCTTAACCGCGAATATAAGTTCAATAAGGTCTGGTCTGCTTGGCATAAGCTGGGCAGCCATCGCGGCTTCTATTTGATAATTTCCCGCTTCGCGCGCGTTCAATTCAAAACTGATTGCTCCTTCGTAACAATGACCGATCCCGTCTCCGCTCGGATAGCAGTTTTGGCGCCCACCATTGGGCTGGTACAAACGATCGTCATTTCCGCGGTACGTTAGCCTCTGACCCGAAGGCGTAATTATCGTAACAGATGATATCCAAAGCACGCGCTGTTCCACACAGTTTATGCCATTCCAGTTACAGTCAGGATTGCTGAAAGTGAGCGACACATCTCTGATGCCGGGCGTGAGATTTGCTCCCATCGTCAATGTCCGCCATTCAGACTTATCTTTAGACGGTAGAGTGAGTTTTGAAAAAGCATCGACTTGAGGCTGAGTAGATTCTTCCACCAGAGAGAAGAGCGATCTGTCGGCAATAGGGCGCGCAAACTGTCTCGCGACTGCTATACACGCGCTCTCGGTAGCGTGGGTCATGAGGATGGAGGTCATCATCGGAGTAAGCTCGATCGCGCGCGAGGTGACGACATCTGAATCGATACCGCCAAACAACACGGATAATTGCTCGTACTCTGAATCGACTTTACCACTAGGTCTCAGATTGGTTCGCCAGGCAACTCCTGTTAAAGCGCGCGTTTTCTTTGCCAGCTGCTGCGGCGTAAGCAGCTGGTCGCTACCAAATTTGGCTTCGTAGTGCGCGCTGTCGAATGCATAGCTTTGCACCGAATCGCCGCTAAACCATGGGGACATAAACATCTCGACTAGCATGTCTTTCGCGTTCATGCCCGCTGAAAGAGCTCCGGCAAAGTCCTCGATGGCCTCTTGCTGTGCATGATAGGCGGCTAGCTTTGCTGCGTAGCCGTTGTCCGCTTCGACAGTTGGTTTATCGAGCAGCGGCTTGCCAAATACCGGAGACCACCAAAACGCACCGGAGGCAGTTTTAAATGAGGGCTCTGCAACAATGAGTTCTGCGAGCGAGCGCAGTGTAGAGTGACGCTCGGTAATTTTGTTGTAAAACAGCCCTGGCTCACGCATGCCTCGGTACCAAAGGTCTCCTGGACGATAAGGCGAAGTTGACCCGTTAGGAGGGTGTTTGTAAAACCCGTCTAGCGCGTCTTCGCCATAACCTCCTCGATATAAATTCTCATCACTCCAATTCTGAAAGGCACCTGCGACCGGATCTAACAATGCGTGACACACGGTGCAGCTAGGGTTATTCATCGTGGGGTTGTTAAGATCGCTTAGCGAGGCTTCGTCGGTCGGTCTCTGCGAAGACTTCTCGATATCGATGCCTAGGAAGTGATAGAACGTCCAGCGCGCGCGCGCGCGATTACGGTTAGTCGCCGTAGTAGGGTAGCGAGATAGGAACCCAAAGTCGGTCAGTAAGCCTGCGTGAGGAAAATCTTGTAACGGTTCGCCAAGCGCGCGATAGGTACTGTTGGAATTTTCGCGGAACTCCACCTCCTCAAGTGCGCCGGCATAGTAATAACCTTGTACCACAGACGGCTTGAAAATGTCGTCTCCTTCGTCTGGCGAAAACGTCGCGGTTCCCTCTAACCAGGTGTTCATCGTGCGGTTCATCATCATGTAATCTGCGGTTAAGATTTCCGAATAAGGCAGTTCATTCTCGATGACATAAGCAACAAGCTCTCCGCTTGTTTGCCGCAAATCGTCTTGTATCTGCCATTCGACAGTAGACCTCGTGTCGTTGACCGATTCCGCCGCCCTAAGGTTATGCAGCTTTAAAAAGTTGCTAAAGGAAGTGTTGAGTGCAGACCGTGTTCCCTCTGTGAGCAAGCGGTCGTTTACGCTGGTCACCACAAATTCCCTAAACGCGGGCCCTTGCATGAGATTACGTAGTGCGGCTCTAAGAGTCGCGTCCGACACGACCGCATTGCTTTCTTGCTCAGTAGGAAGTCGGCCCTGCATGAGCAGCGTCGCACGACGCAACTTGGACTCTCTGGGCTCCAGCGTCACCTCGGTCAAGAAGCTCGCCTGACGTGCGCGAGGACCATCGCTCGAACCGCTAAAGGCGTAATAGGTAGGATTATTCAACTCGTTGATCGCGGCGAGCACCCGCTCGAACGCCTGATACCCCTCGCTGTCTTGGCTCAGCTGCATGCCACCCGCGTGGGCTTCTCCCCCAGTGATTTTAGACAACAGCAACTCAGCACCTTTCTCCTCGACATACGCCGAGAGCGAGGCAAAGTTGTTTAGGGCCGACGCTGTGTTCGTGCGCTGAAACTGCAACGACGAATTCCGTGCAAGACCGCCCTCAACATGGCACAGGATACATTTTGCCTGAACCACGGCGGACTCGAGTTCTGCCTCGAAGGTCTCTGCCGCAACTGATGTCGTGTCGTCTGGCAAGACATCAGACTCAGCCACGGCTATCTGTGCTGGGTCGGGCGTAAACAACAGGCGTGACTCACCCTCGACCCCGTAGGCGACAAAGTAGAGGTAGCTGCCGGCCTCGGCCATCTTGCCATCTAATAAGGTAAAGCGATTTGCGCTCTCTAGGGTTTGGTTTGTCGCAAAGGGCGTGAGGTCTTCTACGGTCCCGTTCCAGGGGACGTAAGAGCCGTCTTCTGTGAGCTTGAAGAACTTACCTCCAGCAAAAATGACTGTGTAGACGCTTGCCTTAAGTCCGCGATGAGATTCCTGCGGAGCGAGCGCAAGAGAAAGCTCGATGTCGCTAGCGGTCGTAAGTGCGCTGGCCAATTGGCCTGATGTAACAGACAGTTGAAAGACGCTGCTGGATGCGGTTCCGTCTGTAGTGGCTGAGTTGATCGTTGCGATCGGAGTCGTGGTCGCCGCGAAACTCGTCGTGCCGAGCGCGAATAGCACGACTGCTGCAAGCGCGCGCACGAGGATGAAGGATAGAGCTTTGGATATCTTCATCGAGCTCACCAAACTATTGTTTTGCATGACTCGTCATTTTGCAGAGTATTGTTACTTTTGCAAGCTTAAACGTCGGAAATTAAATCAACAAATCAGAGGGTTACTGCTAACTGCGCTGTGCTTGACACGACAATGTAACGACTATTAACAGCTCTTTGTCGTTAATAAAAATCGAGAGTCAGCCGGTGCGTTGTCAGGTACAACCTGTTTACAAAATTTAGCTACTAAATCTTACACTGCCCATGTGGTTTCAACATGTTCCTCTGCTACTATCTAGGATATTAATAAGCCTTCTGATTTAGCAAAATGAGCAATCAGTTAAACAGCCCCATTGACCTATCAAAATTAATGGAAGAGGCACTCTCATCTCTTGAGGGCGGGCAATTTCATCGCCGTGAGCAGGTACGAAGCCTTAGCGATCTCTCCTTAGATAATTTTCTTCACATAGGCCGGATCCTAAAGGCGTGTGCTCAAAACGAGGAGATGATTGAGCCACTTCTGGACAGGCTTGTTGTGCACGCCGATGTGGTTATCGGCCCCTTACCGCCGGGCATACAACGGCACGGGCTCGTGTCCGATTCGACTGACCCTCTTACTACGGAGCGCCTTGGTTCTGCCTTGAGGGCTATTTCGGACGAGGATCTCAGGCAGTGGGTCGTTGACGACTGCAGCCTGATCTACGGCGAGCTGAGCAGCGACGAGCTGAGGGCGTATTTTGAGGCTGTAAACGAGCTGGGTGGCGGTCGGTCACGCTTTGTTGACCTCGGCAGCGGCCTGGGCAAGGTGGTCATGACCGCCGCGTTGAGTACAAGATTTGATTCGTACGTGGGCGTGGAGCTCCTCCCCTACCGCCACAGGCTCGCACAGGAGCAGTACGCCAAATTTAGCGAGACAATTTCCTCAGCGGTCGCCACGTTGGAGGCAGAGATCTCGGCGGGCGGTGAGAATCAGGGCGCCTGCGACGAGGCCTTGGAATCGATCAGAACGCTTCCCGCCAAGATCTCGCTAGAGCAGGGCGACATGTTTGACTTTAATGTGTCCGGTGCGAGCCTCATCTTTATCTACAGCACCTGTTTTGGCTCGTTCATGGGTAGGGTGGCGCAGAAGATTGTGAATGAGGCGCCGCCCGGCTGCTTGGTGAGCACGACCACCTTCGCGCTTAAGCACCCGGGGCTCAGGCTCGTAAAACACTACCGAGCAGGTGAGCTGGCGTGGACGGACGTGAGATTCTACGAGCGCGTTGGGGTCGGGCCCTGGGAGGAGCAAAAGAGGCCAGAGGCGCCCCCGCCCGCCGGTGAGGACTGGAAGGATAAGGCCCGCGAAATACTAGGGGCTAAAAGAAAGTTAACTACTGAAAAGAAGAGGCCCGTGGCCACTTTTACTGTCGATGATAAAGAATACGATGTTGACTCACTCTCGGACGAGTCAAAGGACCAGTTGGGGAGCCTGAGGTATGTAGACTCAGAGCTCGCACGACTCCAGGCGCAGGCGGCTGCGCTGCAGACCGCTCGGATCGCTTACGGTCGTGCCCTGAAGCAAGCGCTTGAAGAGGGCGAGGCGGCTCAAGATTAGGAGGTCTCGACGCAGGGGCCTAGTCAATGCAGGTTGATGACTAAAAAGTAGCACTAAGAGGAGCCAGCCCTGTGCTGGCTTTTTTGTGCGCGGGTGTTTTGTAGCATCTAAGCGGCCCTCAGCTATCTGTGGGCCCTTCCTTAGAATTTAGCGGGAACTTAGGATATTCTTGGGCAAAAGATGATGCTGTTTTTACTCGGTTGTTTTCGGAGGATCACCCTAATGCCAGCCCTCTATTCTTTGCTCGATAAGCCCTCAGTTCTCGCCCTCGGCATTGCAGCCCTGCTTAGCTCAGCCACGACGTTGGCTGTAGGAACGATAGAGCTACGCCTGAATGGCGAACCATTGGCCAATCAGCAGGTGACTGATTATCTGGATGGCTCTCGCTCTCGCTATACTACCGACGCAGACGGGAGGTTCGAATTCCCGCATGGCTGTCTCGGCATGGAGTACACCGATGCCAGCGGCGTGGGGTATAGGATGCTGCGGTTCTGTGGCGTCTCGTCCGACGTCCCGGTCTATAAATTTGATCTAACGAAGACAGTGACCCTCAGTGGCCGAATCGAGCTCGATGAACTGTGCCAAAGTGATTGTCATCTCAGATTCCTCAATCTCGACACTGGACTTGAACTAAATACAGGCACGGGCCTTACGGTAAACGCGTGGCACACCTTCTCCCAGACCCTGTCGGCAGGACGCTATCGAATTATTCTCGAATCTAGTAACTGGCCCACACCCGGTTCAGAATACCTCATCGACTCAGTAGGCGTTGACGCACGTGACGGCAGCGTGTCAGACATTGCGCTGAGCGTCTCACGCATTACTCAGCGCAATCGCTTTGGCTCGACGCCTCCCAGAGCAGACCTCATTCGGGTGGAGCACACTAACAACGCTCGCTTCTCTCTAATTAAAGGCGCCCCTGGCGCCGCCCAGCCTTTGGTGCCCGTCAGCGTCCTCAATGTCCAAACGGGTCAGGCACTAACTGGCGCATCGGAGAGTGACGGCAGCTTTGAGCTACGTTTTTTCGCCCCACCTGGCTCCTACATTCAGGTGACACAGGACCCACACGCGGTGGCCTATAACGGGTTCACTTCAAGCAACCCAAGCACCGTGATCAAGGTGCCGGCAGAGCTATCTACTCACACTATCTCGACCGCCCAGCGGCTTAACCAAGGCTCTAAGACGCCGCTGGCTCGCGACCTCGAGATAAAGGGCGGCTTTGATCCGGGGGTAGCCTGGCTCTACGGAGAATTAAACACAACCAGCTGGGGCGCCGGGAGTAGCGGCGAACTTTCTGGCCAGATGGAGATCCTCTCCAGAAATCTCACTGCGGAGACTTTGGTTAAATTGCAGAGTGGGGTCGCCTACCTCGAGCAGGTCATTAATCACGAGGGTGAGCAAAAGGCCGCGGCGCCAGAGGGCTCGTCAAGCGACATGACCGTCACGGGGTTGCCGATAAGCAGATCCGAGCAGGAGTGGGCGGAGTTAGTCTATATTGGCCAAATCAAGCTAAGTAACTATCGGTTCATCGAAGATGGGAAGGGGCTCGCTGATTGGGAGCTAAACTATACCGTTCCCGAACTTACACCCGATGGGATCTATCAGCTCATTCTTACTGGCCCGGGCTGGTCCTTGAACCCGATGGTTCAGGGGCTTCAAACTGAGCAGCGATTCTACGACGACGTCTACGGCGAGCCGTCGTTCCACCTCAGCACCGTGCACGGGGCCGCTCAGATAACGATAGGCGACTATGATTCTCCGCGGCTTTATGCGGCGCTACTAATGAACGAGCTGAGTAACGGCTCCCGGGGCGTCGTTGCAAACGAGGACAGAGAGAGTTTTGGCATCTCTGGACGTCTCGTTACAAATTCAAGTGCCGCGATATTCCCTCCCAGCACAACATCCGCTCTAAGCAAGCGCTACAACATAGAACCCTTTGTTCCATTAACTGCTTATAGTAACAAAGAATGGATAAGCAATCCCAAATTACCTTTTAGATTCCCCTCGGGCTCGCTGACCGCGACTGTTACCTCCCCATCCGGCGAGACATCGATAATTGGGCCCTACCCGATTCTAGGAAGTTATTTGCAAAAAGCCACCACGCCACTAGGAGAGGACATCCATCGCAACAGTAACGCGCCTGACCTTCACTATGGTTTGACGACGTATCGCGAAGAATTCAACGTAAGTTTCGCCGAGTACGGTGACTATGTAGTGCAGATCGAGGGAGAAATTAGTGACGAAGGTGGACAGCTATACGAACTATCTGGCCACTACGCGATAACTATTGCTGAGACGTTGGACCTTGAGACGGGCGTCTTCCCGGGCACACCCTTTGAGGTCGATGATTCATTTTCGCCCGCTGTCGTTGTACAACCAGGTGTGCCCGCCGAGGTAGTCATCGACATCGATCACTACCCGTACTCCGATGAGACCCAGAAAGTGAGTAAAAGATACGAGGGCTGGGCTAATAGGTTCGGCTACTTTTACAGCGATGACGAGGCGCTGCGTTTTGAAGAGCCGGGCGAGTACAGAGTTAGTTATAATCTGAGGTATTTGGCAGCAGACGGTAAGCTATGGGCGGGATCGCGTCAGTGGGGGTCGATTGTCGAAACGCCGAACAGCCGAATTAGTGCGAAGGGCGCGCGCGGAAGCGAGAGCGGAAACGAGCGGCGGCAGTGGTATCTCTTCAGCGACACGTCCTATGAGAGAAGCGCTCACTTCTTCTCACCCTATCAGACTGGCGACGTGATATGGACGGCTAACTTCACCGACTGGAATGCCGCCATGCAAAATGTCACGACGATCGAGGATGCTGGCACGCAGCTCGCGTCTATCATCAGCAATCGGCACAATGATTATAACAATGTCAATGGTTCCGTCGCGCTTGTCTCCAGTGTGGAGGAAGGGCCGCAAATGGTCCCCCCGTTTGTTAATCCCGACCAGTCCGATGCGCACTGGAGCTACTACTACTCAGCCAACAGCAGGCCCGGGGTTGGCGTTAGGGAATTCGTCGGCACCGCGACAAGCACTAACGGGTACTGGCGATTCAACACCCCGTACGGGTACCAGCTAGGTAACGGCTACGAGGGCGACCAGGAGGACGACTTCAAGTTCCTATTTGGGGGCGCTGTCTATCGCGCACCCGAATCGGAGTTTTCGTTCTATGGCGCCTACGGCGCGCTGTGGGTCATGCTGCCTGATGATGACGCGCAAGGTGGCAGGGTGATGCCGCCGTTCCAAGGTGCCGCGGGCGGCCCTTCCGGCGGCCCGCTCATGACGGTTAAGGGCGAGGAGATCGATATCTTCGCGCACCCCATGGGCGTCCGACCCGGCACGCTACTCGAGGTCGGCGACACGGTGAGCTTCTCCGCGCAGATCGCGCCCACCCTGCCTTCTGAGGTTGAAGTGATCATCACCACGCCAAGCGGCTCCACCCAGACTATTACGGGGGTCGCGAACAAGGTCGGTTATTTTTACGATCCTTCAGCGGACTTTGTCGCAACCGAGGCGGGTGTCTATAACGCCGCTGTGACCGTCACGCACACCGGCCTGACGTCGGCGGGTTCGGTCGAGGCGCCCTACCCCCAGGGCAGTGTGCTAGGGTCTGAAACTGGAGGCTTCGACTTCTACGTGGCCAGCGTAGACGCCGCGCCCGCTGTCGTGGCGAGCCCGCTACCACGCACCCTGCCTGACGACACTCGGCTTGCGCTCAAACTCGCCCCCTCGGGTGCGGCCGCAGCGAGTAAGATGCACAGCTCGGTCACCATGCCTGGATTCTTGTTGGCACAGCATGAGTCGTCGAGCAGCGACTTTGTTTACGATGCAGCGGCGCTGCACGCGGACTTCCCGAACCTTGATCTCCCGGGTGGACAACTGCGAAGAGCAAACGGCGCGGATACGGTGACGCTAAGCTTTCTGCTAGAGACAGTAGGCGACAACGGTGAGAAGAAATTCGAAGGGCGCACGGCCACTATTCAGGGCGAGGCGCTTCAATTCGTGGAGCACAACCAGGCCCCAGCGGGTGACTTTAGTTTGGTGTTAGCCGACGCCACGCTGTCTGTCGGCGATACGCTTGACGCGAAGTTCCAGCTAAGCGCAGTGGGCGATGCAGACCTCTACGTGGCCTTGATTTTGCCCGACGGCAATTTCCTTACACTCGATAACAAACTAAACATAAGTGAGGCGAATAGCGTAATACCGTTTATGCTTAATACCCGACTTGCAAACAACACCGAGATCCCAATCGTCAGGCTGCCGCTCGGTGATTCTATTACCCCTGGCAGCTATAAATTTATTGCGGTGATTACGCGCGCTGGCGCAAGTTTGTTTGACGACACCCAGTGGCTTGATTGGTCTGAAGCCGGCTTCACTTTTGGTCTATAGGTAATAACGTTGCGCTCACTGATCTCTCCTCGGCTCCTGCTTCTCCTGCTGCTCGCGCAGTGGGCGAGTGTTAGCGCGGGCGCGGCTATAAAGACCTCGTCGATTACCATGGCGGGCTCAGAGCTTGCCGTAGTCGCCAACCAGTACTCTAACAGTGTGACGTTGATGCGCGTGGGCGACGTGGTGAAGCCGCTCGCTGAGATCCTGGTGGGTGTCTCGCCCCAGACCGTTGCCTACGACTCGGACAGGCGCGTGGTCTGGGTGACGAATCAGGGCGAGGGCAAAGTAACAGTACTTTCTGTCCCTGATGCCGCCTCGGGCGAGGCGCCTCAGCTGTTGGGCGCAATCGATACCCTCGAGGCGCCTTATGGTGTGCTGATTGGGAGCAGATTTGCTTACGTGTCGGCCCAGCAGGCAGACCGGGTTCAGGTCTTCGACAAATACAACTACACGCTGCTGGCGGAAGTTGAGGTCACAGGCTCTCCACGGGGGATGGCCCTGTCGGAGGATGGACGTTGGCTGTACGTGTCTCACTTTGACTCAGGCATCATCTCCAAGATCGAGACCAGCACATTCACCGTCGTCACCGAGATCTCGCTAGGCTCACGAGCGGGTCTTGTGCAGTCCATCACGCTCGATAGCGCCGCGCAGCTTGCGTACGTGCCTAACACCATCCGCAACACCGACAACACCTCGCTCGAGTTTGATACGAGCGTGTTCCCTTTCGTCTCGGTCATCGACTTAAAAGAGGACCTTCATCTGCGCAGGCAACGAGTTGCGCTAGATATTATTGATAAGCCAGTTGGACTGCCGCTTGAGTCTCTTCTTAGTGGCGAGGATCTCTATGTTGTAAACGCCGCGAGCAACGACCTATCGGTAATCAATGTTGCGAACTCTCGGCTACGGGCGCACATCGAAGTTGGCGGCTTCCCGGTGGGTATTGCACAGAGTCTTGATGGGGACTTTATCTACATCGACAACTCGGTAGACGGCTCGGTGTCGGTAATAGACGCAGAGAGTCTTAGTGAAATTAGTCGCACCGTGGTCACTCAGCTGCCATTTGATGACAACGTTAAACAGGGATTAAAACTATTTCATTCGTCTGATGACACCCGCATGGCTAAGGATCAGTGGATTGCGTGCGCGACCTGCCACTTCGATGGCGGCTCCGACAACCAGACGTGGCACTTCCCTGATGGCCTGCGCAACACCCCCTCACTGATCACGACCTCGCTAACCGGCCCCTTTCACTGGTCTGGTAATCTCGATGAGGTGCAGGATGTAGAGAACACGATAAGAGAATTACAGGGCGGCACTGGGCTCGTAAGCGGCGAAGACAACTGCACACCGGCCTGCGATGGCGCTGAAAAAAATGCTGGACGGTCAGAGGCACTCGATAATCTAACTGCGTTCATCGCAACCCTGCGTTTTGGCGCCGAGGTGACGGAGGCTAGCGATGCGCCATCGCCCGAGCAACGCGGCGAGGCGCTCTTTACGTCCACCGAGCTCAACTGCACCCAGTGTCACCAGGCGCCGCTATTCACCGATAATCAGAACCACAGTGTGAACTTGATCGAGGGTGTGACTCGGAGCATTAACACCCCAACGCTTCTCAACCTTCGACACTCCGCTCCCTACTACCACGACGGACGATTCGGCACGCTTGCCGAAGTTTTACAGGGCCACCCGGGCGATATTGACGGGCAGAATCTGCCGGGACTTGAGGCAGGGCAGCTAGCCGATTTGGTCACGTACTTAGAAAGTTTAGACAAGCCAGACAACCTACGCTCGCTTCCCCTGCTCTCGGGTATCGAGCAGCCTTCGAGGGCAAGCCCACCTAGCGCGGCCGCGGTCATCTCAATTGAGGTCTCGTTCGACGCATGGGCAGAGTCGGAGGATCTGAAGGGGCAGACGGCAGGGTCCGCGCATCCCGACGGTGGCGACTTGAATGTCGCGTTCACGCACGCATCTAATGTGAGCTTTGATACCTATCTGGTGATCCAGCAGACTGCGACAGGCGCCTACTGGTACTTCGACACGGCTTGGAAGGTCTCGTCGCTTGAAATCGGCTCCCCATTCGCCCCGCTGATTGAGCACACAGAGTCCAGCCCAGTCCATGATCACGCCTTGGACCCTCTGGCGGTGGAGACAAGGCACCTAGCAAATGAAGTCTTCGTCCTGCACGCAATAGTCGTTGAGAAGGGCGCGTCTCCCTACGAGATTGACAACTGGCTTAGCTACGACGCGCAGCAGTTCGAGCTTTAGTTACAACGCCCCAAAATTAACCTCACCCTCAACAAACTCCGAGGCCTCTCTCGAGCTACCCACTAATCGTATGTCCACGCGCTGCTAGCCAAAGAGATCCAGTTATTTTCATCATACACGTTCGCTTTTTCCGCAACGAAAATTGCATAGAAAGTATACGTCCCCTCAACAAGTCCCCCTGGCAAAGGCAGATTGATGACAGGCAAAGTCTCTACAGTAGATAAGTTTATCGCCTCCCTAAAAGGAATGACTTCCCCAATTTCTGAGATCAATCTAGTCTCGCCTAGGCTCAGGTACTGGCCGTTGGGCATCATCAGCACGACGTATAAATCGCCAGTCCCCTGACCACTTATTGCTAAGCTTGCGTCCAGATTCTTACCGGCGCCCAGGTCAGATCTATCCAGTACCACGTCGAGCGTCGCGTCAAGAGCCTGGGCCCTCTCGGCGCGGACGATTTCGTCACCTTGCAGCACTATCTGCTGCGCCTCATAGTTGCGCTGACCTTTTTGGTCTCGGGTCTCTAAAAGAAAACTGTAAGTGATCGTGTCTACGTTACTACGTGGCATATTGGAGTCCACGTCTAGGTTTGGGAAATTCACATGCAATTCTTTTGCATTATACGAATACTTTAATGAGCTTGACTCAGCCTGTGAAAGCACAAAACCTGGCATCACCGTGGTCTCGTTCAGCAGCTGATAGGTAGACGTTGGTTCGCTTTTGAACGAAAAATTAAGCGCCGTGGAGACCGGTAACTGGTTGGGTAGAGGTGTAGCTAATTCTGCCTCCTCGCTCTCTTTGGTCACGGCATAGAATTTATAGGAGTGGACGTCTTCGCTGAGTATACCTCCCACCGGGTAAGGCGACTCAACAAGCCCAGCTGACGTCATCCCCCTATGAGTCACTGTGATATCGACGTCGTAAACACCCGGCTCAGTAATCTCAAAATTTGTCTCTGGCTCATAAAAGTAGCCAATTTTGTTCGCCGTCCCCTCAATAGTTTTAATCTCATTCGAAGGCGTAGTCACAACAATTGACACCTCCGAGGGGAGGGTTGGTGCTACGTGACCCGCGAACGCAGCCACGTTTCCGACTTCGAGAATAGAACCTGGACGCACACCCGTGGGATGGAAAAAGATATCTACCTCCTCTCCCAATAGCGTCATCAGTGGTCCCCCGCTAGGCCCTCCTGAGGCTCCTTGGAATGGCGGCATGATTCTACCCCCTGTTTCATCGTCCGCAGGCAGATGAACCCATAGTGATCCATAAGCTAAATAATGATTTTCGTTAGTCTTGGGTATACGATACACGCCACCGCCAAATATGAATTTGAAGTCGTTTGGATTATCGCCTTGGAATCCGTTTCCTAATTGATGGTTGTAAGTATCAGAAAAACGCCAGTAATTATCTCTAGTTTGAAGCTGACCAATATGTTCCCTTGCAGAAATACCTGGCCTCTCCGCCGCATTATAATAATAGGCCCAGTGATCATCCGAATTATCTAATTCGAAGAATGGGTTTATCGTTGAGCCCAAAGCTGTTTTCAAGTTCGTAGTCGAAACAAACGGCATGCCTGTATTATCTAAATCTAGCCCAGAATAAGAAGATAGCCTGCTGGATACTCTGTCTTTAAATTCACCACTCTTGTCAAAAATAGTATAGAAAGCCGTCATAGCAGTATTACTTCGATCCAACTCTTCGGCGAGCATCCAACTTACGTCGCCCGTTTGATACGGTGGCCCCATGTGCGTGTTCATTTCCCCTAATCCAAGAGGCCGTGAGTCAAAGACAAACCACTGCCTGTAAGCCGTACCGCTTTCTGTACCCTTGACCCCGCGCATTTCGAGCTCTTTCTCCTCTGACTCAACTATTCCACCCCAAGTTCGGCTCGCTGCCCAGACTACGCCGCCCTTGTCTTGGTGGCTCGCAAGGATGTCCACTCTGTATTCTCCAGCTTTATCGAATTTATATTCTTGGTTTCCTCCGTCGTAGTATCCAAATCTATTTGCAAAGCCGGTAAATTTCGCTGTTTCAACCAGCGCCGGATCAGAGTTTGGATAGTGTGTCACAGTTATCTCTACTTTCGCTGGGACACCTGGTTGAATAATAAGTTGAGGTGAGAAATGGTCTCCGATTTCGAATGGCGTTCCAGGCATAACGCCGTGCTCGAGATCTAATGGCTCTGCTCGTAGTATGTTAAAGTCACCATTGAGCGAATATTCCCTGCCGTCCATATCAAGAACAGTCCCGCTTAGGCTTACTGTATACTCCCCGTACTCTGTAAATTTATAGTCAAAATCTTCTGTCAGTGTAGTCAATTTCATATACTGCATTGGCGCTGCGCCCCCCATCCCACCGCCGGTATTACCGAGCATAAATGGCTCATTCATATAGGTCCCCCTAAATGGCATAGGGCCTACTTTAGAGGCCTGGCCAGTCGGGTCGACTATAATCATTTCAAGCCTGCCCGAAGGAAATTTGAATTTTATCGGTAGCGGGACTTGATGGCCTTTAGTTGTCCAACTTACCAAAGGTATAAACGGCTCAAGGTTATAGCTTGCCGCTTCTTTTCTCCCGGGCATGGAATCGTCTATTATAAATTTGTGCGTATTAGTAATGATTCCTGGCGTTATTCCAAATTCACCCGCCCGATTTTCTGGCACCACCCCTCTCGATCCGTTGCTGTATTCGTTTACAAGTAGAGCTATATCTATCTTCGTTTCACTAGTGTCCCCTATTTCAAACTCACCTATACGCCCGTCTAAGACAGACGTGCTTGGGTCTGCGGCAAAATGATGTGAGAAGACCGTTTTTGAAGAGACGTTAGAATTGATTGCTGATTTTAGATGTATCTGATATCGGCCTTTCGATAGCTGTGCTGGGATATCATAGGTAGCATTGAATTTTGCTCTCCATAAATTTGGAGAGACTTGTTCTATTTCTGAATATGTTACGGCACCGATACGAGTGCGATTGACCTCGGGCTCTCCATTTATTGGTAGCCCGCTAACTGTCATAAAGTTAGAGCTATTTTCTGGATTTGCCGCAACAACCCAGCCTTCTGCCGACACTATTTTTTCAAGAAACAAGCTAGAGGTCCCCCAAGATATAGTCACGTCATCAAGAGATGGACCAACAATATCAACGATGCCGGTGAATTCACCCGCGCTTCCGGCTGACATTTGGGAAAAATCAAACTCCCCATGATACTGCGCTATACCACCTACTCTACCCCCGAACAATTTAGCATCAACGAAATTATCGGGCGAGGAACTGCTGCTGGAAATAGAGTGTTCAGTCGAAAAATTATCATTTTTTTGCGAGCTAAATGGCGCTCTAACCGTGGTACCCACCCCCAACTGATAATTTTTCCAGCCATCAACCTCGGCACGCTGATAGATCGCGTACTCACTTCCCGGTTGACCATTAATAAGCAATTCAAACGACCCGTCGGCAAGAGATGAACCCCATGTATAGTGCCCAGTCTGGAGGTTCAGAATACTTAGCGCCATGTTAGGCGATGCTGCTTTGTTATTACCAGTTACTACCAGATAACCCTTGAGCTCATCCGATTTAAATACCATTTTCGACGGATCTATAATTCTGCTAGTTGCTGGATATGACGAGTACTTGTCGTCAACAGATATGTTAACTTCTTTTGTTTCGCTTGTAATTTGGAATCCTTTCCAGACGTCCCATTCCTCACTGTAGTCTCCCACTCTTAAATGGGCTCGATATACACCCTCTGGCAATTCGAACTGTTTAGCGTGCACCCTTCCAAAGCCAGGCAAATTCGTTGTTGGAATTGCCTGTAAATCGGTTCTCACTATCTCACGCGATGGTGTTACAGCTTCGAACAAGGAGAGTCTTCTTAGCGGTGAATCTCCGTATTCGTTTACGCTAGCTGATACATTAATTGTTACTGTCCGGAGAGGTGCTACCGTTAGCTGAACCGTAGTATCTTCCGATACGTTAATCGTCCTGGGGAGGCTTCTCTCGGTAGCATTCGGAAGATTTGTTTCAGCAAATATTGTCAGCTCACCTTCCGGGACCTCGCCTTCGAAATAACCGCTGGCAGAAGCGGTAGCAATTTTTGCGCCATTAACATACACGCTGGCGGGGCTAGGATCAGAAGTATTCCGCTTAACATAACCGCTAATTTCAACTCCGAAACTAGTATGCACTTGCAGAATGAATATTGATGCGAATAGGGCCTTGATGATTCTCATTTAGATACTCCTGCTGCCTTAGTTTCTAACTTAGTATTCTTCAAAATATAACGAGTGTCTATATTAAGCTTTAAAATCAGTAGCGACCACATCAGCGGCTATATTGTCCCGTCCTCAAAAAAAGCCAACCCCGTTAAGAGCTGACTTTTCTTGGTGTTACTCTCTTAGTCGTTAAACTGGATTGACTCGGCAAGCCCCTCTATTGAGACCTCCTCCTCTTCAGCCGCCTTTCCCTCTTCAAGCGTTTGCTTCAGAGCCCGACCGTAAGCAATCCGAGCAGTTTGTAGCGCCGCCGCCTGCGCCTGAAGCCTTGCGAGCTCTGAATCTACATACCGCAAACTAACCAACTGCGCCTTTGATTCGTCGGACAGTGAGTCAACCTCGTATTCTTTGTCGTCTATTGTGATTGTTGCCTTGTGGCTCTCTTTATCCGCGCTTATTTTACTACCTGAAACCAGTATTTCACGGGCCTTATCCTTCCAAGCAGCCGGGCAACGCCTCGTTCACAATCTTTTGCGCCACTTTATCCATAAGTGAGCCAAAACATGTGCTGTAGATAAAGATAAGACTCGCACCAGAGACGTTAAAGTCAAACATGTCTCCCTGCTCTAAGAAGATCTTGGCGGGAATAGTCCTAAACGATTCCAACGCTTTGTTGTGTGCGCCCTGATTCTCGCCGTTCTCCGAAATCTCCCCCTCTATCTTTTCCACTTCTGATGAAATTGTTTCGCAAAATTTGGTGTACTGCTCTAGTGCAAGTCTGTGCCTGTAGGGGACGAGTTCTATGCCCGTGTA